>ERZ1292629.12-Hain-H43-01um-R1-12-length-194945-cov-8_pt1 | contig 194945 bp, 197 predicted proteins | sample MGYA00564399_ERZ1292629 | MGnify/ENA primary metagenome ERZ1292629 (study PRJEB36523, sample SAMEA6512636) | groundwater metagenome | collected 2019-01-08 | study: AquaDiva: Metagenomics assemblies of 32 groundwater samples | reverse complement strand
ACGGAACTGAGATACGGTCCGTACTCCTACGGGAGGCAGCAGTCGAGAATATTCGACAATGGGCGAAAGCCTGATCGAGCGACGCCGTGTGCAGGAAGACGCTCTTCGGAGTGTAAACTGCGGTAGTTAGGGAATAACTTACGTGAAGGTACCTAACGGAAAGAGGTGGGTAACTACGTGCCAGCACCAGCGGTAATACGTAGACCTCAAGCGTTATCCGGATTTATTGGGCGTAAAGAGCATGTAGGTGGTCCTCCAAGTCTTTTGTAAAAGGCCGCCGCCTAACGGCGGTTTCGCAAAAGATACTGCTGGACTGGAGGAGATAAGAGGCTGACGGAACGCACGGTGTAGGGGTGAAATCCGTTGATATCGTGCGGAACACCAAAGGCGAAGGCAGTCAGCTGGGATCTTCCTGACACTGAGATGCGAAAGCGTGGGGAGCAAAAAGGATTAGATAAACGCTCTGTTTTTATTTTCAAGCACCGGGATAATTTTCTGCTGAAAATTTCCCTGCATCTCAACCGCCTACGCGGTTTCCGATAGCTGCTTGAGAAGTAAAAACCTCGCTCCGCTGAAAAATGCGGGCGAAAAAGAGCAAGTGTCTCTTTCGGCGGTAACGCCGAATGTAACTTGGCTGTATGCTGGAAAACCCGCGAATCCGAGGGTACTCGAAAGAGTAAAAATCCTTTCGGTGCGGCCGCCATCGCGAAAGCTATGGCGAGCCAACGGACAACCAGCAGGAAACTAACTTTAAATATGTGTTGAATGATGGAATCGGGGTGTTTCTGGGTGGACTCGCCCGCTTGACCTGGAATTGCAATTTCGACTATGAATGGTCAGTAGTGGTACGAAGCCCAACTCCGACAGTCCATCTCGGGCGACGTCTTTTCCTAACAAGGGATTGGCGTCGCCTCCATCACTCAATACATATTTCTTCAGTTAGGATCCTCAGAGACTATACGCCGAGCCCCTGATAAAAATCAGGGTGAAGATATAGTCCGAACTGCATGGCGACATGCAGAGCACAGTAGAAATATCTGTGCCGCGTAATGATTGCGACGCAAATTTCCACGTAAGTCCGCGTGAAGTCTGCGTAAGTCCGCGATTGTTACGAAGTAACAATATGACCCTTGTAGTCCACGCCCTAAACGATGCCTGTTAGCTGTTTCGAGTATCGACCCTCGGAGTGGCGTAGCTAACGCGTTAAACAGGCCGCCTGGGAAGTACGGCCGCAAGGCTAAAACTCAAAGGAATAGACGGGGACTCGCACAAGCGGTGGAACATGAGGTTTAATTCGATGGTAAACGAGGAACCTTACCAGGGCTTGAAATGACAGTAGTACTGACCCGAAAGGGAAGGGATTCTATTTATTTAGGAAGCTGCCACAGGTGCTGCATGGTTGTCGTCAGCTCGTGCCGTGAGGCGTTCCCTTAATTGGGGTAACGAGCGCAACCCCTATCGTCAATTACAAGTGTTTGACGAGACTGCCCAGCCCAGAGGTTGGAATACAGAAAATAGAAAGTAGAAAATAGAAGATAAAAATCCGAAAAATTTAAAAGCATTTTCCGATATCAACCTCTAAATTCTATTTTCTAGATTCTAGATTCTTACTTGTGGGCTGGGAGGAAGGAGGGGATGACGTCAAATCCGCATGGCCCTCTGATGCCCTGGGCTACACTCATGTTACAATGGGGCCGACAATGCGATGCGAAGCCGCAAGGCGGAGCCAAACGCATCAAACGGTCTCTCAGTTCGGATTGAGGGCTGCAACTCGCCCTCATGAAGCCGGAATCGCTAGTAATCGCGAATCAGATATGTCGCGGTGAATACGTTCTCGAGTCCTGTACTCACTGCCCGTCAAGCCAAGGGAGCCGGGAAGAGGTGAACTCCGACCTCGGTCGGAGCAGTCTCAGCTCGGTGACATGGGCTAAGTCGTAACAAGGCACGTGTAGCGGAAGCTGTGCGTGGAACAATTAAACTTTATAGATTAAATTTTCCATTCGGAAAATTAAATCTTGTCGCTTGAGTCATGTATCACGAGTCGCAATATTCGACCCATGATACTTGATTCTTGTCATCTATTGGGACAACTAAAAAGCTCTTTTAGAAGCATGTTTCCGCCATAGGCGGACTACATCTTCTTAAACCGAGCACATAAAGTATTATGTGTTCGGTGTTCGACAATTTCAGAAAAATTTCTTCGCCCTTCGATGAATTCAGATTCGCTATTTGCCTTATTGGCTGCTTTTTTGTATAATCAGCCCAATATGAATCCGGCAAAAATCTTTATAGCGGAAGACGAACGTTTTCTTTCTACTATATTGGCCAACAGATTGAAAAAGGAGGGTTTTGCCGTAAGTCAGGCATTCGACGGCCAAGAGGCCGTTGACTTGCTTAAATCCGAGAGGCCGGACCTGATAATTATAGATTTGATTTTGCCGAAAAAATCGGGCTTCGAGGTTCTGGAAAGCGTTTCGAAAAATCCGGACCTTAATCACGTTCCAATAGTTGTATTGACAAATTTGGGGCAGGAGAGCGACATAGAAAAAGCCAAATCACTGGGAGCTTCGGAGTATTACATTAAAGTCAGAATATCTATAGACGATTTCATGAACGCCATCAAAAGCATGCTCAGCCGTTTTCAGGGAAGCGAAGCTTTGCAGGTTCAGCAATAAAAATAAAATGATTGACGAAAAAACGCTTAAAAAAATAATACCGGGGGCGAAAATAAAGGTTTACGACAATTCAACTCCTTTCGAAGGGCTTGTTTTGGCGCGCAAGCACGGCAAAGAAGCGGGGGCCACCATTACGGTCCGTTCCGTTTTGGCGGGGGTCGGCGTGGAGAAAATATTCCCGGTTAATTCACCATTGATTTCCAAGGTGGAAATTTTAAGTTCTCCAAAGAAAATCCACCGCTCGAAACTTTATTTTGTAAGAAAAATGTCGGCGGCGAATATCAGGAAAAAATTAGGGGTTTCCTTGTAATCCAGATAATGCGCTATTTTTAAAACCGCCGAGTGGCGGTTTTTTTGTTGTCATTCGTATCTCAGCGCTTCGGTCGGACTAAGCCTCGATGCGTGATAAGCCGGATAAATTCCGAAGATAAGTCCCACCGCGGCCGCGACACCGATGCCAAGAAGGGCGGCGCTTACAGGAAATGAGAAAAGCCAGGCCAGATTCAGGAAATACGTCAGCAAGAAAGAAGCCCCGAAAGATATCGCCGTTCCCGTGGCGATTCCGATAAGACCGCCAAGCGCCGTTAAAATCATTGCCTCGACCAGGAATTGCGAAAGTATGTTTTTATTGGTGGCGCCCAGCGCCTTCCGCAATCCTATTTCTTTCGTGCGTTCGGTCACCGAAACAAGCATTATGTTCATTATTCCTATTCCGCCGACAATCAGCGATATGGCGGCCACGGCCGCGAGAAACAAAGTTATGACATTTGTTATATTGCCGACCGTTTCGAGCGCCTGCGCCTGGGTCTGTATGAAAAAATCGTCTTTCGCCGGGTCGGAAATGTTGTGCGCATTCCGGAGCGTTGCCGCTATGTCATAGGCGGTTTGAGGCACGGTCGCTTCATCGTCAGCTTGGATGACGAGCCGGTTGAAATATTTTATTCCGAAGATGTACTGTTGTGCCGTAGTATAGGGCATGATTGCTATTTCGTCGAAATTCAGGAAAGACAACTGCCCCTTTTGAGGGAGAACTCCGACAACCTTGAAATTTCGTCCTTTTATTTTTATTTTTTCACCAATTGCGTTTTCGTCCCCGAATAGTTCTTTTTTTACTTTTGAGCCGATGATTACCACTTGCGAATAGCTTTTAACATCGTCATCGGTGAATATTTGTCCTTGTTCAGGATAAATGTTGTAAATGTCGGAGAAAAAAGGCGTGACACCGAGGATTGTCGGGCGATATGTATCGTTCCCGTAAGCGGTTACTTCGGCGCCGAAAACAATTGGCATTATCTGAGAGAGGTGGGGGACATTTTCCGTCCTTTGGAGAAGCTGCAAGTCGCGTTCTTTAAGCGAATCAGTGAAGGTGGATAGAACATCTGTTGGCCCGCTCGGCTGACGGCCGGGGATTACGGCAATTGTTTTCGAGCCGATGCTTTGGATTTGGGCAAGAATCAGATTTTGCGCTCCTCGCCCGAGCGACATGACTATCATTATGGCGGCAACACCTATAACTATGCCGAGTATGGTAAGAAGAGAACGCGATTTATGCGTTTGAAGGCCGGCGAAGGCGGTTTCCAATGTATGTTTCAAAATCATCCCGATAGGAAAATATTTTTTGCTATTTTTGATTCGACTTTGAAATTAATCATTATTTTATCTCCGTTTGTTATCGATATTTTCAAAAGAATTTCCCACGGGACACATAAATTTATTTCGAAAATTCTTCGCTCGCGTGGCGGCGCTCGACCGGCTTGTCGCTTTCTATTTTTCCGTCAAGAACGCGTATTATCCTCTGGGCGTGTTCGGCCGTATATGTTTCGTGGGTTACAAGAATCACCGTGTGTTTGTCTTCAATATTCAGCTTTTGCAGAATCGACATTATTGTCTGTCCGGATTTCGAATCCAGATTTCCAGTCGGTTCATCGGCGAAAATAACCTGCGGGTCGTTGACCAACGCCCTGGCGATGGCGACGCGCTGTTTCTCTCCGCCGGATAATTTCAGGGATTCATGATTCATCCTGCGGCTTAAACCGACCGACTCAATGGCGCGTTTCGCTTTCTGTTCCCAGAGTGATTCTTTTATTTCGGAATAAAGAAGAGGAAGCTTGACGTTGTCTAGAACGGTCAGCCTCGGCAGAAGATTGAAGGTTTGGAAGATGAAACCCATCTTTTTGTTCCGGATATGCGCCAGTTCTTCGTCGTTATAACTTTCTATGGGACGGCCCTCAAACTCGTAAACACCTTCCGTTTGCCGGTCGAGAAAACCCATTATGTGAAGAAGGGTTGATTTTCCGCATCCCGAAGGTCCCATTATGGCGACGAATTCTCCACTCTGAACGGTAAAAGAAACTCCCTGCAGAGCGGGAGTCGGAACCCCGTCGTCTTCATAAATTTTTATGAGATTTTTGGCTTCGATAAGCGGCGATGAGTTCATTTTACGGGTCTCGGTATGACGACTTCTTCTCCTTCGGACAAGCCTTCAAGAATTTCGACATAGCCGTCTACGCCCCGCAAACCGGTTTTTATGTTTCTTTCTTCAATGGAAGAAACATTCCCGGAAAATTCTTTGTATATCAAAACCGATTCTTTGTCAGCCGTTTTTTGCACGGCTCGTTGCGGGATACCTAAAACTTTTTCATGGCTTGCCGACACGACATCGATGTTTGCGGTCATTCCCGGCTTTATCCTCGAATCGGGTTTGGAAAAATACAATTTGGTCAGATATGTCGCGACTCCTTCGACTACGGTTTCGCCCGGGTCGATGGACGTCACAACCGCATCAAAAACGACATCGTTTCCGTAGGCGTCGAGGGTGACCCTGGCGTTGTCTCCGACTTTCACTCTGGATATGTCGACTTCGGGGATATACGAATCTATTTCATATCTCCCGGCAGAAATAACGGAAATGACTATGGAATTTGCCGGAGCGATTTCTCCGATTTTGGCGTCCTGTTTCGTGACTGTTCCCGAGATCGGGGAACGGAGAACCGTTTTCGATATCTGGGCGTTTATGTTGTCCACGCCGGCCTGATAACTTTTTATTTCGGCTTCTTTGGAAGCTATGGCCGCTTTTTGCGAAGAGATGTTTTGAATGAGCGTCGTCATGTTTGACGTGGCGGAATCTATTTCGCCCCGCGCGTCATTGATGCTTGTTTTATGGCTGTTGAGCGTGGAAGCCGGCAAGGAAAGAGCGTTTATCGTCGTATTCATCAGAAGATTGAGGAAGCTATAGGCGGAGTTCAAGTTTGTTTTGGAATCAGCCAGGGCTTTTTCCAAAGCATCCGAGGAAGAAATATCAATGGTATTTATTTCCGACAACCATTCATTAAGCATGTCCCTTATAAGGAGCCTTTTATTTTCGGAATTTGTTTTTTCCTGTGAATTTGTCGAATCAAAAGTTAATTTAGGATTGTTGCTTTCGTCGTCGGAGAAGAGGGAATCTATTTTGATGCGAATGGCGTCGTTGGCGCCGGTGTAAGCGCTGTTTACGGTATTGACCGCGTTGCCGTAATAATTATTGAGGCTGAGTTTGGCCGCGGCGAGGGCGGCTTCCTGCGAAACCAAATCTGCTTTGGCTTTGTTGAGCAGGGTATTCAGTTCGTATGCGTCGAGAGAAGCGAGAACTTGTCCGGCCGCGACTTCATCGCCGACTTTGGCGTTAATAGACGCTATCCTGCCGCTTATTTCGAAAGCGAGGTCGACGCTTTGCGACGGTTTGACGTTTCCGGTCGCCGAAACCTCCTGGGTTATGGTCCGGCGCTCCGCCTTGACGATTTCAAGAGTTGGCGCTCCGTCTCTACCGAAATAAAGATATGAGGCGATTATCAAAACAACGACGGCAACGGCCCAGTAGATTTTATTTGAAAGGACTTGTTTATAGTTCATATTAATTCTGCTCCGTTTCACATTATATCTCATCTTGCGTTATTTTTGAAATGACCGCTATAATGAACTTGTCTTTAATAATGCCCAGGTGGCGAAATTGGAACACGCACTACCTTGAGGTGGTAGCGCTCGCAAGAGCTTGCAGGTTCGAGTCCTGTCCTGGGCACATAGCTTTTCTTAATGAATCCGCCAATAGAGACAATTTTAAAAGACAAGACGGTTTTGGTGGGAGTGTTGAAGAACAAAAACGACCTCCGTATTTTGTTTCATGATCATTGGTATCGCGTCCCGGCCGTTTTTATGCCGAAGCGGCGGTTTGAATACCTTGCTTTTTATCAGCCGTCGATTTTCGGCAGGAATGGCAAACGCATCATGTATTATGCCCGCGTCGCAAAAAAAGAAAAAATAAAAAGAATCGTTCTTTTGCCGAAGGAAACGAATCATCCTCGCGCTCACGATGATTATATTAAAATCGCGCTCCGGCAAATTAAAAAACTTCCTCGCCCGATAAAAAACATAATACCGCGCAGAGTTTCTTTTGGGTTTACCACTTTAAGAAAGTTGCTTTCGGCAAAAGATATTTTGGAGCTCTACGGCGTTCCCCACACGGAGCAAATCATGGAAAAGCGCCTTAAGCGGCTTGGCATCAAAGTGGGCACAGAACATTCTGTTTCAAAAGAAGGCAGGCGGTATCGCATTGATATCGCAGTGTTCTGCCGAGACGGACTAATCGCCATTGAATGCGACAACCGTAAGGCCCATTCAGGCAAGGCGCAAGCCGCCAAAGACAAAGCAAAAGACGCGTTTCTCAAGCGTCATGGCTGGCGCGTCATTCGGCTTACGGAGAAAAATATCATGGAGCGGCTTGATTATTGCGCGCGAAGAATTGAAAAAGCGGTTCAAAATTTGGGCGGGCAGGACTTTGTTTTTTGAATGGCCACAATAATGGCGGTTTTTTTGGTATAATGTTTCGGTAAGCGAATTGCCAAAATAACTATGACTTCAAGAATACAAGAAATGCTGGCGGGCAAGAATGATGTTATTGATTACGCGGCGGTAATCAAAAAATATCCTTGGCTGGCGCAAAAAAATCAAAATTGCATATTAAGCCCCGACAGCGACGGCCTATTGTGCGGTCTTTTTGTTTCCCAGTATCTTAATTGGAAAGTAAAGGGTTTTTATGACGGAAAATTTCTTATTTTAGAAAAAGGTATTTTGCCCCGCGATTGTATTTTTCTTGATATGGAGATTTTCCGAAATGGAGTAAAAAGCGTAGGACAACACATGGTTTTGTTTAATAAAGATCAAATTCCTAATAATTGGAATAATTTTGACGATTGTTTATCTGCTAATAATATAAGGGGATATGATGGTAAGCATAATTTTCCCCAGAAGTATCCACTTGCCACAATACATCTTCTCTTGGGCGTCATCGGTTCTGTTCAAAAAATTGGAATTCCTAAAGACGCAATTTGTCCGCTTCTTTACACTGACGGGACGTTTAAAAATCTTTTTAATTATCCCGACAATTGTTTAAGTTGGTTAAAGTTTCTTCATGCAGATAATGATAAAAGTCCATTACATAAAATATTTTTTAACGACCACTACTCCATTTCTAGCTTGATGCTCGCGCTAAAAGAACTGTTCGGCGAGCTTCGTTTGATTGCAGGAGGAAGCCGTGGCGGAGATAAAATAAAATTTTCAAACGGGAAAGGGCAGCTTATAAATTTTGACACTAAGAAACAATCTCTTAAAAGAGAAACAGTCGATCAGGCTGAAGAATTTCTAAAGTTTCTTTCTGGAAAGACCGGCTGGAAATATAACCCCAAAGTTTGGTCGTGGAATAATTTGTCTCATTTTAAATTCGAAAAAGGAAGTATTAAACCAAGCCAAGGGCGTTACAATGATTTAATATCTAAAAATCCTGTCTCTCTTGCTATGACAAGCACGCTGGGTATCGAATACACGCTAGATCCGCAGAATATTTTTTAGAAAAGCTTTTTTTGGTTTTTCGAGGTACATTCCACTTCCATTCTTTTTTTGGCAATAGAGCAATATTCCGATGCTATATCAATGCCGATATAGTGTCGTCCGAGATTTTTTGCGGCAACAGTTGTAGTGCCACTGCCGACAAATGGGTCAAGTACTACTCCATTTTTTGGCGAGAAACATTGAATAAAATCATATGGTAGTTTGTTAGGAAATGTTGCTGGATGTTCGTGTTTTAATCGGCTTCCGTCTCCGGCAGTCATATATTCCCAAATAGTGCCACGGCACTTCATTGGGTTAATTTTAATTGAATGAGTCGCTATCCGAATACCATTTGTAAGACGAGTGCCGCCACCAGTCATTGTCTTGCCACCATGTTTTGATGGAATTTTTAAATGTTCTTTATTGAAGTATTGTGGTCGTTCGCCTTTTAAGAATATCGGCATATATTCATGGTCTACGCGAAAACGTTTATTCCACCATGCTCCCTCAGCGCCGTATTTTCTATAAATCACCGTTTCAAAAAGTTTGAAGCCGAAACTATCACACCAATCAATAATTGTTTTGAAAGATGTTAGTGACTTCCCGAAGTTTTTTGTTTGGTCCTGGATTACCATAGCCACAACCCCGCCGTCCTTAAGAACGCGATATATTTCTTTGCCAGCCGCGTGTAGATTAAGAGAAAATCCCTTGTAGTCGCGGACGGCATCGTATGGCGGAGACGTGACTACGATATCTACTGAATTGGAAGGAAATTGTTTCATTATTTCAATTGCGTCTCCACAAATGATTTTATTTAACGGCAACTCCTTATATTTTTCAATTTCTTTGTATTCAGGTAGCTGGATTGTGGCAGCCCCTTCTTCTCGAATGACATCGAGTACTATTCCCTGTATTGAAATATCACGACCGTTTCGTAAGATGATCGGTTCCATGTTCTTATTAGCGGGCTGTAAACGAATATAGCCTTTTTCACGATAGTATTTTTTGAGTGTTGCTTCGTGATTATCAATAAGTGCCACAACTTTTTGTCCATTCTCCGCTGTTTCTTGTTGTCTTACTAAAACGATGTCGCCGTCATTTATATTCTCATCAATCATACTGTTGCCGACTACGCGGAGAGCATAAACTTCCGATGATTGAGGAAGTTTACTTTTTGGAACTGCTATCATTTCTTTTACTTGTATTGCTTCAATTGGCTGTCCGGCGGCAATAGTTCCCAAAAGCGGAATTTTTACCATAGATTCACGCCCTATCACATCAATAGAGCGGGACTTGTTTTCTTCTTTTGTTAAATATCCTAGATCGCGGAGTTTGGAAACATGAAAATGAGCCGTTGAGACAGACGCAAGTTTGAGTTTCTTGCGTATTTCATCAAGCGAGGGGGCATATCCTTTTCGCCCCCGATAATCAGTTATGAAATCGAGGACTTGTTTTTGCCTTTTTGTTACCATAGTGATATTATAGAAAATAAATCGAAAGTGTGAAAGAGCTAGTTATCCCCAGCACCAAAATGAAAGTAGGTCGAAATGAGCCATGCCAATGCGGAAGTGGTAAAAAATATAAAAAGTGTCACAGCTCAAATTTGTAATCGCCGCCAAAAATTCCGTCCGGCCAAGCGAGAGTGCGGCGGAGGGAAGGGTGGCGAGTGGTAGCGAATGGCGGCAAGGATAAATACCTATTCCTGCACAGAGTAATTTTCGTTGAGTATTTTCCTTGTTTTTCCCCCGACATACCCCGTCGGTTCAATGCCGTATTTTTTCTGGAACTCTTTTACCGCGGCCAATGTGCATTTTTTGAAACTTCCGGTAATCGGACAGTCGTTTTTAGTAAAGCCCGGCGGGGGATAGTCGCCTTCCCGCATAAGCGCGGCTTGAAGTGAAAGCACATCCGCGCTTCCTACAAGCCCTCCTCCCATGTCGCTGTTCCATTGATGGGGCAATAGGGTTGTTTCATAAACTTTTGCCGTACTCGTTGCGCCGCCTGTGGTGAGCGGCTTGTCCTGAGTTTTGTCGAAGGAAGTCGAACCATCAAAAAAATCTTTTATTCCTAAATACGTTTGAAACGCAAGCTCTTTAAGCGTCGCTTTCCGCGTTTCGGGGTAGAGAAATTGGGGCTCATATATATAGTCATACTCAATGAGCATGCCCGCTGGGTTAAGCGAGTTGTTCGAGCCGATGGCGATAAGCTCCTGTTCTTCCACGATACCCGCCGATTCTTGCGGCATATCGCTCGGCGCGAAATACGAATTGAGCCGGTTAAAAATGTGTTGCGCGACTGCAGCGCTGGCTTTTGAGTTGGAAAATTGCTTTTCGGGAACATAAATCGCGAATCCCGAATATTTTCCGGGCCGGTTTACTGGGTGGCCGGGATGGTCGTTAAAGTGTATATGGACTACAAGGTCTGCGTTATTTTCGTTTGCCCATTTGTTGATTCCATAGAGTTTTATGACGCCTTCTTCCGAAGCGTTGTTGTGCGAAACGCCGTTGTATATGGAAATCAAGCCGACGTCGACGCTGGATTTCATGTAAGCGCGATATGTGTCAGCAAAATTCTGTATTGATAGACGTTCTTTTTCGAAATAAGAAGCGATTTCCGGAGCGTATCCCGCTTTCGTTCGGGTGGTAATCGCCTCAAATTCTTTTTCTGTTTTTAAAAACCCCGCGAGATATCCGGCAAGCTCAACTGTAAGGTCGGTTTCTTTTACATTCTTGAATTGCGCGCCAACCGAAACGCTGTCGTGTCCGGGCACGATGAGTATCCGTATTTTTCTACCGCCGATTTTCGCCGAAAGATAGTCCGTTTTGAGCTGGTTTTCATTTGTGCTGGCAATGAAAAATATTCCGGCAAGGTTATTTTTTAGAGCTATGAAGTTGTCCGTTACGGTCGGAACGGGCGAGTTGCCCAAAAAAGAAAATAAAACAAGGGAAAACAAAACAAAAGACAAAAGCCAGAAAAACTTCATTTTGATTCATTTGATTATAGCCTAAAAAACCTGATAGGTAAAAGCGATTTGCGTGCATTTATGGTAGGAATAAAGCAATGGCTTTCATGCAAATAGTGTATAATTAACCTAAATGCCCCGTAGGAAATATCGAGAAAATAATAAATATTTTCGAGATAGGGTATAATGTATCAACTATGAAAACAGCATTATTCATTTCAAGGCCGAAATTAACTTTTACGGAAAATATTTAATTTCCTACGGGGAATGGAAAAATTCCAAATATACTTTTTTACAGTTCTGTTTCTCGGGGTTCTGTTTTTGAGCTTTCAGATTTTTTCGCCGTTTTTGGTTCCTTTATCGATTGCCGCGACGCTGGCTTTTCTCTTTCATCCGTTCAATGAGCGCCTGGCGAAAATTTTCGGAGGACGCCGCGGCCCCGCGTCTTTCATTACTCTTGTTCTGGCTGTTTTGGTTATTATCATTCCGTTCGTTTTTATCGGCACGACTATTTTCAGGGAAGCCGTTGATTTTTCGGCTCAACTCAACAACGGGGGCGCGGAAAGAATTTCCGCTTCTTTTTCGTCGATAAGCGCCCAAATTTCTTATTATTTCCCCGGCTATTCTTTTAATCTGGCCGAATACGTGCATTCCGGCTTCAGCTGGCTCTCGCAGAATATCGGCATTATTTTTACGGGAATCGCCAAAGTGACAATCGGCTTTCTGCTCAATCTTTTTATTTGCCTCATAGCTTTTTATTATTTTCTCAAAGACGGACAAAAACTCGTGCGCGCGATTGTTGCCCTGAGTCCGTTGCCCGACAAAAACGATTACGAAATACTGGCGAAACTGGAGGGGGCTGTAAGTTCCGTCGTGAGAGGTTCGCTGATTGTTGCCGTGATCCAGGGAATTCTGGCTTGGCTTGGGTTCACTATTTTCGGAGTTCCCAGCCCGGCGCTTTTCGGAAGCTTTACCGCCGTGGCTGCGCTGATTCCCGCAGTGGGAACCGCGGCAGTCGTTCTTCCGGCGATTATTTATCTTTTCGCCATCGGTTCGACTGTCCAGGGCGTTGGACTTCTCATTTGGGGGATGACGGCAATCGGCCTCGTGGACAATATCTTAGGGCCGACGTTGCTGAAGAGGGGAATTAAGGTACATCCCTTTTTGATTCTTATTTCGGTAATAGGCGGACTGGGATTTTTCGGTCCAATTGGCTTTCTGCTCGGACCCATCGTTTTAAGTTTACTTTTCGCGATGATAGAAATATACCGGCTTTTGATGAGTTCAGAGAATAAAAGCTTCGGTTAAACCGTCACGTAATTTTCCGCGGATATCGCCGCGAAACGGAGCGAAACTACCATAACGCCGGTTCTTTTGTTATTCTGGTTTTACCCAAATGGACTATTTTAACCGCAGGTTTTTGGCGATTTGCGCGGCGCTTGCCTCGGCAATTTTTATTTTGCTGTTTTTTTTGTATTTCGGTTCCGGAGCGGAGAAGCCAAAATATAATTTCGAGCCCGAGGGGCGGCGAATAACGCAACCGCAAACCAAGCAATTCGAGCCGAATCTCCTTTCGTGGACACTCGCAACTTCTTCGGCGGAATGGCAGCCGCGCGATTCGGCGGTCAGTTTTGTTTTTCAGGATAAAATTTGGACAATGGGAGGGCTGAACGGCAACGAAGAAATCGAGCCAAACCACACTGTTCTATATTGGGAAGCGCCGCATTTCAACGACATATGGACGACCGAAAACGGTTCAACTTGGCAAATTGCCAAAGAGAAAGCGGATTGGCCGCCGAGAAGGTCAATGTCAGTTGTTTATTTCAATGGCAAATTATGGATGTTCGGCGGCTGGAGTCCCATAACCGGTTATGAAAGCGATATTTGGCAATCCGATGACGGAATCAATTGGATTAAGGCGGTTTCGAAAGCGGCATGGCCGGCGAGGGAAGGACAAACCGCGGAAATTTTTCAAGGGAAAATTTGGATGATGGGAGGCGTAAATTACGATGAACATGAAACAAAAAACGATGTTTGGTATTCCGATAACGGGATAGATTGGCGCGAGGCGACGACGACAATCCCATGGAGTTCGCGCTGGGACCATGCAACGGCGGTATTTAAAGAAAAAATTTTTCTTATTGGCGGCATGAATCTTTCTGGACAGACCTTCAAGGATGTCTGGTCGTCATCGGACGGCTTGAACTGGGAGCTTGTAAGCGCGGAACCGTCGTGGCTGAAAAGGCAAGGGCACTCTCTTGTTGTGTTTCACGACAAGATGTGGATTATCGGCAGGCTGAACGACGCGGAAACAGGCGGAGCAAACGATATTTGGTATTCAGACGACGGAACAAATTGGCAGAAGACGGAAACCGACCCGCCGTGGATCGGGCGGGAAGACCATTCCGTTTTGGTCTTTAAAGGCAAAATTTTTGTTTTCGGCGGTATGGACTCAGATTGGAAATGGCGAAACGATGTTTGGGTTTCGTCGGAACAAAATGGGCTTGTTCAAGTTGCGCCCACAAATCAAAGCAGTGCGATTGTAAACAAAAAAAATGTAAGTGAATTGGCTCTTTCTGCCAATTCTTTTGTTTCCGTTTTCGCCACCGATAACGGCAGGGAACAGGTATTGTTCCAAAAAAATAAAGACAAACAGCTTCCGCTCGCGAGCATTACAAAACTTATGACGGCTTTGGTTGCTTCCGGGATATACAAGCAGGATGATATTATTTCCGTTTCTGAAAAATCTTTAGGCGTTAAAGGCGTTTCGGGAATATACAAAGCAGGCGACCGGCTTTTGTTTTCCGACGCCCTGCGCGCTTTGTTGATCGCTTCGCACAACGAAATCGCCGATGCCATGGCGGAACAGGCCGGCAAGGAAACATTTCTTGATTCAATGAATGAGAGAGCTTCCATGATTGGTCTTTCAGGTACTCAATTCGTAAATGTCGTCGGGCTTGACCCGGAAGCCGGAAGCGATTCAATAAACCATTCAACAGCTTTCGACGTATACAAACTGGCCGGATACATACAAAAAAATTATCCGAGCATCATTTCCATAACCTCGCGGAAACAATTCGATCTTTCGGACGCAAACGGCAATTTTATGGCGACTATTTCCAGCACCGATAAACTTCTCGGGCAGGCAGAGATACCATTCCGAATATTGGGCGGCAAAACGGGCGAAACGCCCCGCGCCAAACAAAATCTTGTTGTTATCACCGAATCTCCGTGCGAGGGAAAATTATTCAGCGTAGTGCTTGATTCCCAGGACAGTTTTGGCGATATGCAAAAACTGCTTGAGTATGATAGAGACGCCTATGAATGGAAATGTTGATTTTCCGGGTAAACGCGAAAATTTATCTTTATGTCGGCAATCTTCGCAAACGTTCCCGATAACTTTTACGTTTTTGCTCCGAATGGGAGTGGCTTGTCCTGCGTGTAAGCCAGTCCCTGCGAAATGGCGATTTCCGCTTTCTGCAGTTCGTGCCCTATATCAAGCAAATGGTCTGGGCGATTAATAAGTTCCAAATTGGCGATTTTTAAACTGACTTCGCGGGCTGTTTTTCCGCTGACGACCAGCAAGTCATCTCCGCTCGGAGTTTTGAAATATGCGCTGATGATATTGTCTTTGACGCTGATGACGAAAAGTCCGCGCGGGTCGGCGCTGACGGCCGGGTCGAAAAACATGCTTGGCTCGCGTTCCCATATGGCGCAGCGGGCGAGTTTCTTGGCGTCTTCCCAGTCGGATTCGTAAATGTGCGCCGATTGAGAGGTTATTTGGAGATACCCCATTTCAAAACCGGCTTCTTTGGCGATTTTGGCCTGAAGCGCTCGCAGGCCGAAAGCGTTGGGAATTGCCGCCTTGAAAATATCATGGCTGCGGACAGTTACCAAGAGATGCAGTTTCCCGTTGTTTTGCAAAACCTGTATTTGCGTGATACACGGCGGTTCTTTTGAATCTTTGTCTATCGAAGGAACCATTGTCGTCGCCGCGGCGCGCCTGGTGTCCGGCGAAGATTTCAATTCTTTTAAAATAACTTCTTCGAGCTGGTCTATTGTTGTTCCGTTGTTCGGATAACGCATCAGGCGGTTGCCGTATGTATAGCTGACTCCTTCAGGGGCTTCAGGCGAAAGAAAAACAGAACGATAATGCTCAATGGCGTCCTTATTGAGTCCGATCGTTCTCATTAAGCTTTCCGGCCAATCAACATTCATGTTTGGATTATCCGGGTCTTCCGTTTCAACCACCCACGTTACGCCGATTAGCTCGCGTTGTTTTGTTCCATATTGAGTGCCCTTTACCGTGCCATAGCGCATTATGCGGTCGACGACACGGGTCCAAGCATCAATTACCGTTTTGCCGCGGACGAGAAATCCGACTTTTTCGGACGGGAAAACATCAATAACCTCGGGCACGGCGTCTGCGAAACGTACCGGTTCCATGTAAGGAGAGGAGTTTTCTTCGGAAAATTGTTTTATGACGGCGTTCAAGTCGGAATCCGGAACTTCTTTTAAAACAACATTTTCACGAATTGAATTAACCACCTTATGGTCAATTTCCTTTTCAATCTTGAAATCCGTTCCCGGAATTTCGCGATTGTCATTAACACCGTTTTCCCAGATTTTCATAAGCACTTCCTTGCCGGAAACCCCGAAAGGACTGCACGAAAGCGCTCCATTAACCCAGAGATACAGGTTGCGTATCTGGGGGTTTAGGGCGAGATTCCTAAGTATAATGTTGACCCCCTGCCGGCTATACAAGGTTCCGATAATCGCCGAACGTTTAATAAGTTCCGGATATTCTTTAAGCGCGCGCTCGGGTTCGTTCCAGACGGTGCAAAAACCGATATTTTTGCCTTCGCCCAAAATGATTTTATATTTGTCTGGCTGATAGAGCTGTTCGTGGGATATCATTGAAAATATTATAACCGAGACCCGTTCGGTTTGGAAATTTGTTATGCCTGAAAAAAATCTCCCGCTTAGGCGAGAGATTTTTTTATTGCTTCTTCGGCGTGGCTCTTGTCAAGAAAATCTTTTACTTTCACCCATTTATTCGGTTCAAGTTGTTTATATGTTTCGAAAAAGTGTTTGATTTTCGATTTGAGGTGTTCTCCGAGATCGTCCACTTCTTTTATGTCGGAAAGTTCCGGGTCGATTTTTGCCGTCGGCACCGCGATTATTTTATGGTCTATTCCCGACTCGTCTTCCATTTCAAGCATTCCAATGGGACGCGCGGGCGTCATTGTTCCCGGAAAAAGAGGGGCGGAAGTTATCAGAAGAATATCCATTGGGTCGCCGTCTTCGGCGTGAGTGTTCGGAATGAATCCGTAATTAAACGGATAACTCATTGATGTATAGAGAAAGCGGTCGACGGCGATTACTCCTGAATCCTTGTCGAGTTCGTATTTAACGGACGAGCCCTGCTGGATTTCTATGAAAACGTTTATTTCCTGCGGCGGATTTTTGCCCGCCGATATTTTGTTTATGTCCATATTTTCTATTGGATTGTTTCGACAATGTAAATGATAGCATAAAAATAAAAAATAAACATATTCGTTTTTTATTGACAAAGGGAGTAATTTTATGGCAATGTTTTTATCAGCCCAAGCCGGTTATTGGCTTGGATTGATAAACCAAAATTGGATAAAGGAACGCTAATGCTGAAAAAACTTTTGTTCTCAGCACAAGGGGCATTGAACGCGATGCGGCCTACCGGCCTGGACTGCGGGAACCTAGAAAACTTCATGCGGGTCTTGGCCTGCGTGAAGTCTCCTCCGCGAGTGCTCATGGACACGTCCATGGAGAAGGTCAAGGGCTCCGTCTGGAAGTGCACGATAACGGCAGAATTTTCGCTCGAAACAGGGAGGCTCGTGCGCCTGACGACGACCCAGGACAAGATAAACGCCAAGGGTGTGTCCGCGGACAAGGAAGTCAATTTCGTGAACGAACGGGTGCTGTCGGGGGAACTCGACAAGATCATGAGGTCTTTGACCTCGGAAATTCCGTCCGCCACGGCGATGGTCCGCGACCTCGAGGGCAATGTCTGGACACTCGACCATTTCCGGCAGAAGTTCGCCGAGAACCGCGTATAGCGCCGCCTGATCGACAAACCGCGCCAAAACAAAAAAGAGGAGGAATCCGCAAGATTACCTCCTTTTTCATTTTTAAAATTTTTATAACTTAATAATCTGTTGATATCCTGGGATAATAATTTTATTTTATATAAATAAATCAATGGTTTTTCGGCACAGGAAAATTTTTTTAATCTGTTTTGACTCATCTAATAGATGCTTTAATATGAATACCAAGTGGGGAATTGTGGATAGATTTGGGGATAAGTAAGGGTTTCTGGGGATAATTCACAATTTAATCTTTGAGAACCGGCATAATTTTCTGCTGAAAATTTGCCTGCATCTCAGCCGCCTGCGCGACTTCCGATAGCTTCTCAAAGATTAAACCGCTCATTATGTCGAAGTTTTAATAAAACAATGCTATTAGGAGAATACAAACATAACTTGGATTCAAAAGGTCGGTTGGCGATCCCGTCTAAGTTCAGGGAAAAGTTGTTGCCGGGAGCCATCATCACCAGGGGACTTGATAACTGCCTTTTCGTTTTTGCCAACAAAGAGTGGGAATCGCTGGCACAGAAACTTATGGCGCTTCCGCTTAGTCAGTCCAACTCGCGCGCTTTCGTAAGGTTGATGCTTGCCGGGGCGAGCGATGTTTTGCCCGACGGACAGGGAAGAATTCTCATACCCGATTATCTACGCAATTACGCCGGCCTAAAAAAAGAGGCTGTTGTCGCCGGACTTTATAACCGGATGGAAATTTGGGACAAGGACAATTGGGAACGCTATAAACAGAAAACGGAAAGCGCCTCGGAAGAAATAGCCGAGAAGTTGGGAGAACTCGGTATTTGACAATGACAATGATGATAACGATGACAAATATTATTAAGTCATGGTTATTGTAATTTTGTCATAGTTCCAATGCACATTCCGGTCCTTCTCGGTGAAGTAATCGAGCTTCTGAAACCGGAGCCTGGCAATTTTTTCATAGACGGCACGATTGACGGCGGAGGACATGCCAGGGAAATTCTGAAAATAATCGGCCACGGAGGAAAACTTTTAGGAATTGATTGGGATGAATCGATGATTGAAAATTTAAAACGGAGCGAGGACTTGAAGGAAGCCATAGAGAAAAAAAATTTGATATTGGCTTGCGGAAATTATGCGGATTCACCGGCAATCATTAAAGAAAAAAATTTGCCGAAAGCCGACGGATTGATTCTAGATTTGGGATTTTCCTCGGAACAACTCGAATCATCCGGACGCGGGTTCAGTTTTAAAAAGGACGAACCGCTTCTGATGACCTACGATAATTCCGCCGCTCCGGTCAGAGAAATTCTGAAAAAATTGGACGAATGGACTTTGGCCGACATAATTTTTGAATTAGGCGGAGAACGTTTTTCAAGAAAAATAGCTGAGGCGATAAAAAGACGCGGAGAAGAAAAACCCATAGAAACGACCGGAGAACTGAATGAAACGATAAAAAACGCCCTGCCGAAAAATTACGAACGAGGGCGTATCGAACCGGCGACAAGGACTTTTCAGGCGTTGAGGATTTACGCGAACAAAGAACTTGAAAATATCGAGAATATAATCAGAAAACTTCCGGAGATACTTAAACCGGCGGGTCGCGCAGTCATTATCAGTTTTCATTCGCTTGAAGACAGGATAGTTAAAAAAATATTCAGGCGGATGGCGGAGCAGGGCGAACTGGAAATTTTGACTCCGAAACCGATAAGGCCGACCAGGGAGGAAGCTTTAAAAAATCCTCGAAGCCGCTCGGCTATGCTCCGGGCCGCCAAAGTAATTTAAATAAAAAGCGACAAATCACCAAAAACAACAAAAATGACCTTTTTCCAACCCGAACAAAAAAGCCTTATAAATTATGTCATTGGAGCCCTTGTGGGCGTTTCGCTCCTTGCTTCTGTTTTGGTTATTTCGTCTTACAACCGTTCCGTAAACCTGGAACACGAGATTTTAGCGGCGGAACTCGACATAAGAAAGCTGCAAACCGAAAAATCTCAACTTCAGGACAAAATTTTCGCCCTTTTGGACGAAGTCAACCTCCAAAAATTTTCGAACAACAGAAACCTTATTGAGGAAAAAAATCCGCAATATCTGAAAATAAGCGGCCAGCTGGACGGGAACCTGGCTGCTTCTCAAACCAGATAAAATTTTTATTTAAATTTGTTTTATCATAAAAAATGTTATTTTGTATACGTTGAATATTCGGCGCAAACCCAAAAAAATAATTAAAAGATGAACAGACGTTTTCTGGTTTTGGTGGTTTTGATAGCCGTTGGCTATTCTTTTTTATTTTTCCGGCTGTATCAAGTTCAGATAAACAAAGGAAATTATTATCTTGCGAGAGCAGAGTCGCAATATACAGCTTCGGGAATGGTCGCCGCCAAAAGAGGAACCATTTATTTTTCGGATAAAAACGGAAACAAACTCGCGGTGGCCATAGAAAAAGATTTTCCGATGATTTACGCCGTGCCAAAGCTCGTCGAAGACGCCAAGGAAACTTACAACAGGATTATTGAAATAATTTCCGATTTGCCTTCGGGATTGGAAAAAAAGTTTTCCGACAAAACGAGCAACTATGTTCTTTTGGAAAGAAAAGCCGACCAGTCCGTTGTTGATAAAGTCCGCGAGGAACAGATAAGAGGCATTTTCGTCGATTTAGAGCCGGAAAGGTTTTATCCCTTCGGTCAGCTTGCTTCGCAAGTTTTGGGATTTGTCGGCCCGAACAACAGCGATAACGGCGAAAGCGGAAAATACGGATTGGAAAAGTTTTATGAAGAATCCTTGAACGGCATTCCCGGGCGGACCGAAAGCGGCAAGCTCATCCAGCCGAGAAACGGAGAAGATTTGACTCTCACGATAGACCAGAACATACAAACGGAGTCCGAGAAGATTTTGGCAAATCTTGTTAAAAACAACAAAGCCAAAAGCGGGGCTTTTATAATAGAAGAACCTTCGACTGGAAAAATTCTGGCGATGGGCGGTTATCCCAATTTCGACCCCAATAATTATTCGGAGGCGAACATAGGGGATTTTCTTAACCCGGCCGTGCAGAAAATTTACGAGCCCGGATCGGTGGTAAAAGTCATAACAATGGCAGCCGGAATAGATTCGGGAAAAATAACCCCAGAAACCACTTATAACGACAAAGGAATGGTTGTAGTCAGCGGAAAAAAAATCGAAAATCACGATTTTAAAACGCACGGACCATACGGCATCATTACAATGACTAAGGTGATAGAAAATTCCTTAAACGTGGGCGCGGTTTTCGCCGAGAGTAAAATAGGCAATGATATTTTCAGAAACTATCTCGTCAAATTCGGCCTTAAAGACAAAACGGGAATTGATTTGCCGGGCGAGCTGGCCGGCAGTTTGAAGCCCCTTTTTGCCAGTTACGTTCCGCAAGTTAATTTCGCGACTGCCTCGTTCGGCCAGGGAATAGCCATGACGCCGCTCGAGCTTATCACAGCCGTAGCTTCAATAGCCAACGGCGGGCAGATGATGCGTCCTTACGTCAACGCGGCTTTGGAGCCAAAATCTCTTGGTAATGTTATCAGTTCATCCACGGCCAATCTTGTCACGCAAATGATGATTTCCGCGGTGGACAAAGCCGGCGTTGCCAAACTATCCGGCTATTCAATAGCCGGTAAAACCGGAACCGCTTATGTCCCGGATTTCAAGAATAAAACATACACGGACAATGTCATTAACACATATGTTGGATTCGGTCCGGCAAGCAGTCCGCGTTTCATAATTCTCATAAAATTAGACGAGTCGGAAGGCGCCCCTGTGGCGGCATTGACGGTTGTGCCGGCTTTCAGGGATTTATCCCAGTTTATTCTCAACTATTATAATATTCCGCCGGACAGATTATGATTTGAATGATGAATTATGAATAAAGAATAATGGAAAATAATTTTTAATTTACAATTATCAATTTACAATTAATTTTCATTGATTCAATTATCGAAACATTTGTAAATTCAATGAAAATTGGAAATTAGAAATTGAAAATTTGATAACATTAATGAATTAATAAAATTATGAAAGATATATTAATCACAATTTTAACTTGGACGATTAAAAAACTGGCGCAATATATGATTCTTCGATACAGGCCGGGGATAATCGGCGTTACCGGAAGTGTCGGCAAAACATCGGCGAAACTCGCCATTGCGGCGGTGCTCGGTCCCAGCCGACGCACCAGATTTTCGAGAGGGAACTTTAACAGCGAACTAGGCCTGCCATTGGCGATTATCGGCGATTTTTCCGACGATGAAATGAAAGTCGTAAGTCATGACACACCTGTCGGAGAAAAGAGAATCAGGAAAGCTTTTTTTTGGCTGAAAGTCATGACTGTGGGAATTTTAAATTTGATTGTAAAAAAGCGCGGTTATCCTGAAATTCTGGTTTTGGAATACGGCGCCGATAGGCCGGGCGATTTGAGAAAACTTCTTGAAATAACCCGTCCCAATATAAGCGTTATTACCGCGGTGGGCGACATACCCGCTCATGTCGAATTTTTCAGCGGTGCCAAAGAAGTGGCCCGCGAGAAATCAAGATTGATAGAACATCTGCCGTCGGCCGGCTTTGCGATTTTGAATTATGACGACGACACGGTTATGGAACTCAAAGACAGAACGCGGGCGCATGTCGTCACTTTCGGTTTCAAAAGGGGAGCGGAATTGCGGCTGACAAATTTCGAAAATAATATTGAAGACAAGAAGCCCGTCGGCGTTTCCTTTAAAATGGAATATGGAGGCAGTTCTATTCCAGTGAGAATAGACGGCGCTTTCGGAAAAACTCAGGCGTATGCGGCCGGAGCCGCCGCAACCGTCGGTTTGATTTTTGGTCTGAACCTCATTAAAATTTCCGAGTCGCTAAAGTGTTACCGGCCGGCTCCGTCAAGAATGGAGCTTTTCCCGGGCGTGAAGGGAACAACCGTTATGGATAGCTCTTATAACGCAAGCCCGTTGTCCACGAACGCCGCGCTCGACACCCTCGGCGATTTGCCGGGCAGGCGCAAAGTAGCGGTGCTCGGCGATATGTTGGAACTGGGAGAATATTCCATGGAAGCGCACGAAAGAGTCGGCAAAACAGCGGCGCAGGTAGTCGATGTTCTTGTGACGGTTGGCGAAGCGGCGAAACTTATTGCCGAAGCTGCCAGAAAAAATGGTTTGTCGAAAAGAAACATACAGAGTTTTTACAGCGCCGATGAAGCCGTCGATGCGGTCGAAAAAGTTATTAAAAAGGGCGACCTTATCCTTGTAAAAGGGTCGCATTCCATGGAACTTAAAAAAATCGTGGAATCGATAAAAGCCGTATAATTTACAATTTCTAAACACCAATTTACAATGAATTTTCAATGAACCAATTTGCAAACTCGTTTTGAAAATTGAGATATGGCCTCATCGTCTAATGGCCCAGGACACAACGTTCTCAACGTTGGAACAGGGGTTCGATTCCCCTTGAGGCTACAAAATTTTTTTAATCAAACTTGTTTATGACATTCTCAATTATTGGATATTGATTAATTTTCGGATATTAGTTTAGGATACTGATAAGCCAATGAAACATATAGTTGTTATAGGGGGAGGAACGGGAACTTTTACCGTGCTTAGCGCCCTTAAAAAATATCCGGTGCATCTTAGCGCAATAGTAAGCATGGCGGACGACGGCGGCTCCACCGGTATACTGCGCGACGAACTGGGGGTCCTGCCGCCCGGCGATATACGCCAGTGCTTGGTCGCGCTTTCCAAGTCGGGTCAGTATATGCGAAAACTTATGAACTATCGCTTTTCGGACGGCGGATTAAAGGGCCACTCATTTGGAAATCTTTTTCTTTCGGCGCTTGAAAAAACCACCGGCAGTTTCGACAAAGCAGTCGAGAGGGCTTCGGAGGTATTGCGGTTGGAGGGACAGGTTATTCCCGCCACCCTCGACAAAGTGCGGCTCGTGGCTTATCTCAAAAATGGAAAGGCGATACGCGGCCAAAGCAAAATTCACAATTCCAACCTTCGCGACCTAAGTAAAATGATCCTCGAACCGCGAGCGCGCGCCAACCCAAAAGCTGTCGCCGCCATACGCGAAGCCAATCTCGTTGTGATTGCTCCCGGAGATGTTTACTCAAGTCTTGTCCCAAACCTTTTGGTTTCGGGCATCGCGCGAGCCATTGCACGAACGAAGGCAAAAAAAGTATATGTATGCAATCTTATGACTAAAGAAGGCCACACCGATGGCTATGCAGTCGCTGATTTTGTATCTCTGATCGAGAGCCATGTTAAAAGTAAACTTGACTATGTGATTGTGAATAAAGAAAAGCCGTCGCCGCGAATACTCAAACGTTATGCCCACGAAGGAGAGCATATGGTAAAAAACGGGCGCTTCAGGATAAGAAAATACATTTTAGGAAATCTCATCAACAAGAAGTTCCCAAGGCCGCAAAAAGGGGATTTTGTAAAACGCACTTTGATTCGACATGATCCGGATAAACTCGGGCAGATTATTGTCGGAATTCTTCGAAAAATCGGCGAGTGAGCTTCTCTTGACTCTCCAACGAAAAAATGCTTTGATAGAAGTAATTTCATCAACCGATGGAATACTTATCTTAACTAAGGAGGCACTTTGACAAATAATAGCGTGCAGTCTGTGGTACGGCGCGCAGAAGAGAAGGACCTGCCTGCTCTCACGGAAATCAACCTGGCATGCTTCAGCGGCAACCAGGGGGGGCCCGATAGCGCAAGGCAGTGGATGGAGTGTCGCCTGAATTCCTTCCCGCTCTATCAAGTGTTCGTCTTGGAGGTGGATGGCGAAGTCGTGGGCTACATCGGCTGGGAAATCCACGGCGGGTTTCAGCGTCCGCTTCCGGTTGTGGAACTGGAACAAATCGGCCTCATGCCGAGCTTCCAAGACAAGGGGCTTGGCGGAATCCTTCAAAACGACAGCATGGCGGCCGTTGCAGAGTGGGTCAGGGACAACAACAAGCGCATCGAATCCCAGATCAACTTCATCGTTTGGGTGTATTCCGGCAATCTCCGCGCCATCGCCTCGTACATGAAGATTTTCAGCGACGGCGTAGTCGGAATGCGTACCCAGTATGGCGGACGTTCGGAAGTGATGCTTCGGCATCAGCTGTCGCACGTTGTCGATGTGCCGAGAGAAGAACGCTGATACTAATGCGCAGACGCGCGCAACCAACAAACGCGAGTACCCCCGGGTACTCGCGGCTTTTTTATGGTAAAATTAGAAAGTATAAAAAAGAAAGAACCGAATTTGTCAGCGCCTAAGAACTTAATTTAAGATCTTTTTAGTATGATACCCTCTTTGCTTTAATTTAATGTGTGGAATTGTCGGATACATAGGAAAAGAAGAAGCCCTTCCGGTTTTAATGGAAGGGATAAAAAATCTCGAATACCGGGGATACGATTCCGCGGGCATCGCGATTATCGGCAGTAACGGCGAAGTCAAAAGCGAAAAAGCAGTCGGAAAAGTTTCGGCTCTTTCAAATAAAATTAACGGTAAAAATTTTCCGGGGAAAACCGGAATAATACATTCAAGGTGGGCGACTCATGGGGGCGTAACCGAGGAAAACGCGCATCCTCATTCCGATTGCGAAGGAGTAATCTGGCTAGCGCACAACGGGATAGTCGAAAACTATAAGGAACTTAAAAAAGAACTTTCGGAGAAAGGGCATAGCTTCAAATCGGAAACGGACACGGAAGTTATCGCGCACCTGATAGAAGAAAAATCAAAAAAATCTTCTTTCGAGGACGCAGTCGGTTCGGCGCTGAAAAAAATACGCGGAACATACGGGCTTGTGGTTTTAAATTCAAATGAGCCGGATAAACTAATTGCCGCAAGAAATTTCAGCCCGCTTCTTTTGGGGCTTGGCGACGGCGAATACATAGTTGCTTCGGACGCGGCTGCCGTTTTGAAACATACGAAAAATGTTGTTTATCTCGATGACGGAGAAATGGCCGTACTTACAAAATCAGGCCACAAAGTACTGGATTTCGACATGAATATGCTTAATAAAGAATCAAGCGTCATTGATTGGTCGCCGGAGCTTGCGAAGAAAAACGGATATCCTCACTTCATGCTGAAGGAGATATTCGAGGGCCCCGAAGCCGTTGAAAATTCCATAAGAGGACGCCTTATACCCGAAGAAGGATTGGCGAAACTCGGCGGACTGGAATCGTTGCTCGAACTGAAGGAAGCGAAAAGAATTCTTATTTCCGCCTGTGGCACCGCTTATTACGCGGGGCGGGTGGGGGAATATATGCTTGAAGAATACGCCGGTATTCCGGTTGAAACCGATGTCGCTTCGGAATTCCGCTATCGTAAACCGGTTTTCCGCGATGGAGACATTTTCCTCGCGGTGTCCCAATCGGGTGAAACCGCTGATACCCTGGCGGCATTGCGCGAAGCAAAAGAAAAAGGAGTGCCTGCCATTAGTATTGTTAACGTAGTAGGTTCGACAATCGCGCGTTATACAGACGCAGGAGTATATCAGCATATAGGCCCGGAAATCGGAGTGGCATCGACGAAAGCTTTCATTTCCCAGGTTTCGATTTTCGCCCTTCTGACTATTTTAATGGGTCGCCATCGCGAAATGTCGCTGGTTACGGGCAAGCGCATCGCCGACGAACTGGAAAAAATTCCGGATTTGATAAGGCTTATTTTAAAACAAAGCAAAGAGATTAAAACGCTGGCGCGGAAATACCAAAAATTCGGCAATTTTCTTTATCTGGGAAGAAAATACAACCTACCCGTCGCTTACGAAGGCGCGCTGAAACTAAAAGAAATTTCTTATGTTCACGCCGAAGGGTGCGGGGCCGGCGAAATGAAACACGGGCCGATAGCGATGATAGACGAAAATTTCCCCTCGATATTCATAGCGCCGCAGGATTCGGTTTATGAAAAAATGATTTCGAATATCGAGGAAGTCAAAGCGAGGCGGGGACCAGTTATTGCCGTTGCCACCGAAGGCGACTATAAAATAAAAGAAATTGCGGATGACGTTATTTATATTCCAAAAACACTTGAAATGCTTACGCCGATTTTGTCGGTAGTACCGCTCCAACTATTCGCTTATCATTTCGGCGTTGCCAAGGGGTTGGACGTCGACCAGCCGAGGAATCTCGCGAAATCGGTGACGGTGGAGTGAGCCCTCAGCGTCTTTTTGAAGAATCGCGGTTCATTTGCTCCTGCGGCAAATGCCCGCTGCCTCTCGGCAATTCGACTCCGATTTTTGTCGGAGGCCAAGCTCGAATTGCCTCCGAGAGCTTCTTCAAAAAGATGTTTCGGGCAAAGTGATATTTTTGTGGTAAAATTAGGCAGATGAAAAAGTTGATTATCGCGAACTGTCCGCCGCCGCTTCGCTTTGGCGGATTGCGATTTGTTGATAAAAATTCTGCGTCAAAACTTGAATTTTTATACAAATCGGGAAGAAAATGAACTTACTATGAAAAAATTAATTGTTGCAAATTGTCCCGCAACTCCTCGCGAAGCAGAAGCTGAGCGATTGAAGTTGGCGCGATCCCGCGTATCTCCGAATGAAGTTGTTCAATCGTCATCATCGCGCGTCATCATCGCGAGGAAACGGGATCCACGCCAATCTAACCTCATCGCTACACTCTTCGGAGATTGGCGGGAGAAGATGAATCACCTATGAAAAATAGAAAGCTGATAATTGCAAATTGGAAAATGAACCCTGATTCTGCGTCAGAAGCGGTTTTACTGGCCAAGGGAATAGAAAAGGGGATTTCAAAACCGGGAAACGAGGTTGTTATCGCTCCGCCATTCCCTTTTTTGTCAGCCGTCAAAAAAGTCATTAAGCGCGCGAAGCTTGGAGCGCAGGACGACTTTTGGGAAAATAGCGGAGCTCACACGGGCGAGGTTTCTCCGGCTATGCTTAAAAACTCCGGCGTCGAATACGTGATTATCGGCCACTCCGAACGCCGACGGCTTGGGGAAACCGACGAGATGATAAACAAAAAAATTAAAGCGTCCCTGAAAGCCGGACTGAAGGCGATTCTTTGCGTCGGCGAACCAAAACGTGGAACAGATTTAAGATTTAAGAATTATGAATTAAGAAAAGCGAAAAACTACGTTCGTATGCAATTAAATAAGGATTTAAAAGGTATTCTTAAATCTAAATTCATAAATCCTAAATCACTTATTGTCGCCTACGAACCCATTTGGGCTATCGGCACGGGCAAATCCGATAAACCGGAGGATACGACCGAAATGGCCAAGTTTATAAAAGGCAAAGTCGGCGTCCGAGTACCCGTTCTTTACGGCGGTTCCGTCACTTCACAAAACGCCGGAAGTTTTTTAAAATATAAGGAAATAGATGGCGCTTTAGTCGGAGGCGCCAGTCTCAAATCGGAGGAATTCAATAAAATAATAAACATAAAATAACAAATAAAATGGAAAATACACGGTGGAAAAATTATTTTTGGATATTACTGGATGTTCTTATAGTCGGGATTATCGTGAATTTGGTCTTTTTCGTAATGCCGACAATTCAAAAATTCGGCGATTCAATGGCGCCGGTACGAACTTTGGCGGTGACGGCCGAGGGAAAAACAACGGTTTCGCCCGACATTGCGGAAGTTTCTTTTTCTGTTGTTTCTCAGGGAATCAATCCGGAAAAGCTGGCTTCGGACAACAACGATAAAATGGCGGCGGTGATTGGCAATATAAAATCCAACGGCGTCGACGAAAAAGACATAAAAACGACCAACTATGACCTCCAGCCGAATTACAATTACGACAAATACACCGGCCAGAGTTACATTTACGGCTACACATTGACGCAAACCGTTTTCGTAAAAATACGCGACTTGAATAAAGTCGCGGCGGTAATCGGAGGAGTGACGCCGCTCGGAATAAATCAAATAGGCGGAGTTTCTTTCCGGATTGACGACCCGGATAAATTCCTTGGACAGGCGCGTGAAGACGCCTTCAAGAAAGCAAAAGATAAAGCCGAGGAAATAGCTTCGGCCAACGGAGTAAGGCTCGGCAAAGTTGTTACAATCAGCGAATATCAAAACACGCCGATTTCTTATTTTGCAAAAAGTTCGATTTCGGAAGTGGGAGGATTTGGCGGAGCGGTTTCGGTTCCGTCAATCGAGCCGGGAACGCAGGAACTGAAAATAAACGTTTCGGTGACTTATTCGCTTCAATAGGGAATGAACAAAAAAGATTTTATTTTGTCTCTCGTTATCGGGGGAGCGGTTGGGATTTTGTTTCAGCCGATAATTTCCAATTTTTCGGCCGGCGCCGGGAAACTGGCGGCCATGCCCATTATTGAGCTGCGAGCCCTCGCTTTTTTCGTTTTCTTTCTCGGGGCGCCGGCCGCGCTGTATATTTTCCATTTTTTGAGCCGTTTCGTGCCGGTTCTTTATCAATTCGCCAAGTTCGCTTCCGTCGGTGTTTTAAACACAGCGGTTGACCTTGGTGTATTTAATTTGGAAACCTTTCTCTATGGATCTTTGCCGGCAGCTTCCGTTTTTTCTGTTTTTAAGACGATTTCTTTTCTTACCGCCACGACCAACAGTTTCGTCTGGAATAAATACTGGACGTTCAACGTCAATTCCAAGCCGCAGGCCGGCGAAGTGTTTAAATTTTACGCCATCGCGATTATAGGCGGTTTTTTGAATGTCAGCGTCGCCACGGCGGTGCGCGCAACGAATTTCAGCTTAATTCCCGCCAATGTTCTTGTTAACTTGGTGGCTCCGATTTCCGGAATCTTGTGCGTTTTTCTTTGGAATTTTGTAGGATACAAGTATGTAGTGTTCAAGAAATTTGACTAATCGGGAGCTTCTTTGCTATAATCTACCCGAATGAGTGTGAGCCCCGCAAAGTGCTTCGCATCAGCGGGACGAGTATGCCTCAACGATGATATCGACTGAGGTATGCCCTTCAGTTCTGTTTGGCCTTGCCCCGACTTCGGTCGGGGTTTGGTTTTTATTTGCTCATCAGTGGATGAGCAAATAACCCTGAGTTGGAGCGAAGGGGTTTGTTTTGAACTTTCATTATTAATGATTTATCATGACCTTGAGCGGTCGAAACGCACTCATTTAAACAAACAGAAATTTAAGGAGGTCACCTCGGCCGCTCTTTCGGTAAAGCTACGGAGCGCGGGCGCTCCATTTATATTTATATTATTTTATGTTTAAAGAAAATATTCCTCTTCATACATTAACGAGTTACAGAATAGGCGGGCCAGCCCGTTATTTTTTCGAAGCGAAAACCGTAGCCGAATTAAAGCTGGCCCTCGAAGAAACCAAAAAGAAAAATTTAGAATTTTTAGTGCTGGGCGGCGGTACGAATTTTCTTATCGGCGACGAAGGATTTCCGGGTTTGGTTTTGAAACCCAATTTCGATTTCATAAAGACGTCCGGAAAAGAAGTGTCGGTTGGAGCGGGCACCCCGGTTTCAGTCCTTTTGGATTATTTGTCTGAGAACGGTTTGAGCGGACTGGAATGGGCCGGCGGACTTCCGGGAACGGTGGGCGGCGCCATCCGTGGGAATGCGGGAGCCTTCGGCGGAGAAATAAAAGATATTGTGAAAAGCGTCAGAAGTGTTGACACCAAAAACCTTAATGAAGTCGAAAGGGATTTTTCTGAATGCGATTTTGGTTACCGATCCAGTGTTTTTAAGAAAAATTCGGGAGAAGATATAATAATTTCGGCGGTGCTTAACCTTGAAAAAGGCGACTCTGATAAAATTAAAAAAAGCGTCGATGAAAAAATAGCTTATCGCCGAGAGCGCCACCCTATGGAATATCCGAACGCGGGAAGTGCTTTTAAAAATGTTGATGTCAAAAAAATTCCAGAGAGCCATCTGGAAAAGTTTATTTCCGTAGTTAAATCTGATCCTTTTCCCGTTGTACCGGCGGCGTATATTATTTCCGAAGCAGGACTGAAAGGAGTAAGTTCCGGCGGAGCCATGATTTCTCCGAAACATCCTAACTTTATCGTTAACGTGCTTGACGCAAGGGCTTCGGATGTCAAAAAACTTATTGATTTGGCGAAAACGGAAACAAAAAAGAAATTCGAAATTGATTTGGAAGAAGAAATAATCTTCGCTTAAAGTTTATTTTTCCTCCGTACAAGAGTTATCCACAGCTTCCGTGTAATTTTACGGAATCGTTTTGCTATAATTTAATCAGTTCGGAGAGTTGAACAAATTTTTTAAGTAAATCGATTGGGTATGCTCGTCAGTAAGAAAAATTTCGGCGAGTAAAGGTCGATAAGCCCGATTAACATTCGTTTGTCAGAAATGGCTAAAAAAAGAAAAAGGACCGCCAAAAAGGCTAAAAAGACCTCGAAAAGAAGGAGATAGTATCCTGGGGTTTTTCTCCGCTCCCGTCTAACTTTATGGTTGAGAATTGTTTTTCCCAACCCGAAAGTTAGGCGGGAGTTTTTATTTGGCATTCCTTTTTTCAAAAGGTAGTAAACCCCCACACTAATTGCAATGCAATTAGTGTGGGGGTAAACTTAAGCCAATGAAGATAACTATCGAAGCCATTGGCGTTGGTCTAACTCCGTCGCTTAAAGTTTATGTTGAAGATAAATTCGCTCCGTTGGTTAAACTTATCGCAAGGTTGGAGAAAAATGGAGAGACGGGGCTGATTATAGAAATTTCACGCACCACCAAACATCACCATAAGGGGTTGGTATTTCGCGCGGAAGGCAACCTTAAACTCGGCAAAAATCTTCTCCGGGCGGAAGCAAACGGCGAGAATGCCAGGGTCGCCGTGGACTTTTTAAAGGATGAATTAAAAAGGGAAATAGTAAGTTTCAAGGAAAGGAATACGGCAAAGGCGCGGCGAGGCGACCGTGTCGCCAAAAAAGATATCCGGCTTTCAACTGCTGCGCGCTTTTACAGGAAGGGGCGTATTTGGAACGAAGGAAGCTGATAATAAAATATGTCATTTCTCGGAAAAATTTTCGGTGATTCGAACGAACGCTACGTAAAATCACTTCAACCGGCTGTCGAGCAGATAAACGCTCTCGAAAAAGATTTTAAAAACCTTTCCGAAAAAGAGTTAGAAGAATCCACGGCAAAGCTGAAAGAACGTCTTAATAAAGGAGAAACCATTGACGACGTTCTTCCGGAAGCTTTTGCCGCGGTCAGGGAAGCCGCAGCGCGCACGCTGGGCCAGCGGCCTTTCGATTCACAATTAAAAGGCGGAATAGTGATACATCGGGGGGCCGTCGCCGAAATGGTCACGGGAGAAGGAAAAACTTTGGCCGCAGTGGCTCCGGCCTATCTCAACGCGCTTTCCGGCGAAGGAGTCCATGTGGTGACCGTGAACGAGTATCTGGCGCGGCGCGATACCATCTGGATGGGCCAAATTTACCGGGCTCTGGGCTTAAAAGTGGCCTGCTTGGTGCCCAATTCTGCCTTTATGTACGACCCCGAGTGGAAAATTCCGGAAAACGCCGAGGAACTCGCGGACAGGGAACGGGACGCCACAGGCAGTTTCTTAGTACAGCAGGAGTTTCTGAAACCCGTTTCAAGGCGCGAAGCTTACGCTGCCGATATTGTTTACGGAACGAATCACGAATTCGGTTTTGATTATCTCCGCGACAATCTTGCCTATGGAATAGAGGAACAAGTCCAAAGAGCGCGTAATTTCGCCATAATCGACGAAGTTGACAGCATTCTTATAGACGAAGCGCGCACTCCGCTTATCATTTCGGCTCCGGACGCGGAATCAAGCGAGTTTTATAAAGTTTTTTCGAGGGTGACCGAGAAATTGCAAAAAGACGAGGATTACACGGTGGACGAAAAATTCAGGTCGGTGAGCGTGACAAAGGACGGAATCGAAAAGGTGGAAAAATTAATCGGCGTCGGCAATCTCTACGCCCCGGAAAATTTACGGCTGGTTCATTATCTCGAAGAAAGCCTTAAGGCAAAAGCCATTTTCAGGCGCGACAAGGATTACGTCGTGAAAAACGGCGAAGTAATCATAGTCGACGAATTCACCGGGCGCATGCTTCAGGGGCGGCGTTACAGCGGAGGCCTTCATCAGGCAATCGAAGCCAAAGAAGGCGTGCTGGTTAAAGAGGAGTCGAAAACTTACGCAAAGGTTTCGATACAAAATTACTTTCGCCTTTATAAAAAAATTTCCGGAATGACCGGCACCGCGCAGACCTCGGCCGAAGAATTTCATAAGGTTTACAATCTTGAGGTCGTGAGTATTCCGACAAACAAACCCCTTGTGAGAAAAGACCTGCCTGACGCCGTCTATAAAAACGTCGAGGCCAGGTGGACGGCGGTCATCGAAGATATAAAAGAAAGACTGGAAAAAGGACAGCCAGTTCTTGTCGGCACGACCTCCATTCAGAAAAATGAATTGATTTCGGAGAAGTTGACGCAGGCCGGAATTCCGCACGAAGTTTTGAACGCCAAAAACAACGAACGAGAGGGCGCCATCATAGCCCAGGCGGGAAGAATTAAAGCTGTGACCGTAGCCACCAATATGGCCGGTCGCGGCGTAGACATAATTCTCGGCGGAAATCCACCCAGCCGGGAAGAAGCCGACAAAGTTTGCGAACTGGGCGGGCTCCATGTCATTGGCACCGAACGCCATGAAGCGCGCCGCATAGACAACCAGCTCCGCGGACGCTCCGGCCGGCAGGGCGACCCCGGCTCGGCTCAATTCTTCCTTTCTCTTGAAGACGATTTGCTGAGGATTTTCGGCGGCGAAAAAATAAAAGGAATGATGGAAACCTTCAATTTGCCGGAAGACCAGCCGATTCAGGCAGGATTTCTTTCGAAAGCAATCGCTCAGGCACAGGCGAAAGTCGAAGGTTTCAATTTTGATTTGCGTAAGCGACTGCTCGAATACGACGATGTTCTCAACCGCCAGCGCAAGAGCATCTACAGCCAGCGCCAGAAAATTCTCGGAAGTTTAAACAAGGAAGACGTCGAGGGATTGATTTTTGAAGCCACGAAAGAATATCTTGAAAACAACATTTTCGGCGAAGAACGCGGCGTCCCGTCGGTTCCGGACGAAGAATTGCGGAAAATGTTCGAAGAATCGGGACTGACCGACAAAGAAAATCCTTATCCCGCCAACGACGATTTTGAAACCCTTTCGGAATTTTTGAAAAAAAGGAGCGGCGACGCGTCCATCGACCCGCTTTCCAAGAACCGGCTGCTGAATATTCTGGATTTGCTCTGGATGAATCAGTTGGAGGACCTTGAGGCGTTAAGCGAATCGGTCGGACTCCGCGCTTACGGACAAAAAGACCCGGTCGTCGAATATCGCCATGAAGCCCACCGGCTTTTCAAAGATTTTTGGAATAACTTCAACGGCTGGGTATTTATGAACATTTTTAAGTTAGCGCGAATAGACGCGAACCAAACAAGTGATTCGCGAAATTTCGCAAAACCAATCAGTTCGCAAAGTTTCGCTCCCACTAGCAAAATAGGCAGGAACGACCCGTGCCCTTGCGGAGCGAAAAACGAAAGCGGACATGCAATAAAGTATAAAAAGTGCCATGGAAAATGAAAATGCCGCGCAGCTTGTGACTGGCGGCATTCGCTTAGTTCCGGGAATATCACCCTTTGGCCTGAACCTCCCTGCTTATCGGCGCGAGCAAACGAGCAATGTTCACCACCAGTTCTTCATTCAGACATCCTTTCCTGCTGGATTCCCAGAGGATGCCTATATGTCGGTCGTGAAAACCGTGCTCACCGAGTATTTCCAAAAACCTTTCTTTCTGCATTTCTCTCTTTCCTTTTGGTTGACAACAAAAAACAGGCCTGATGATAACAAAGTTTAAAAAATTTTGCAAATAAGAAACTCCTCATTTCAAATATGGAATATAAAAGCCTACAATGGCGGCTGTCGCCAGCACTCCTGCAATAAGAAGGAAGTTTTTTCTATCTATCATTGATATTCACATTATAACAGAAGAATGATAGACGTGTTTAGAATTATGATATAATAAAAATATATGAACATAGATTTCATTACAGATATAAATAAAGGACTGGAAGATTCCCTTAACTACAAGAAAGTTGATAATTTCATAGTAAAAATCTTATGGTGGCACCTGGGTGTCTTTGCCCTTGTGGCGTTTTTAAACGCAGTGGTTAAACTCGCTTCGTTTTACCCTAGCCCTCTTGCCTGGCGAGTTATTAGCATTCCCGAAGCGATTGTTACCGTGTTGATAGCGGCAATGGCTACACTTATCACGACCTTGCTCAAGGGCAACATTCAGAACCATTATCTTTGGCGGATTGTGGTAACGGTTGCCATAGTTATATATTCGTACTTGTTTGTTTTTATCAGCGGCGGTTCAATAGAGATGCATTTCCACTTTTTCATAGTTGCCGCTCTCCTTATAATTTTTGCCGACTGGCGGCTTGGCTGGATTCTGCTTGTGCTCACAGCATTGCATCACGGTATTTTAAACTACATTCAACCGGGCTGGGTTTATTATTACGGAAGGAACGACTTATCTGTCATAGCGCACGCTCTCCCGGTACTGGCGGCAGTAATCTTTACGACAATTATTTCGATAAATTCTAGAGAAACGGTTTTTAATCTGCAAGAAGCCACCACTCGTCTGGATAATTTGGCGTTAAAAGAAGACCTAGAGGCCTTGCGCCTTGCTCTTGATAAATCGGCGCTGTTTTCTGCTACTTACAGAAAGGGTGACATCTATTATGCCAATGATAAATTTGTTGAAGTATCAAAATACAGCCGAGAAGAGCTTATCGGGCAAAATCACCGGATTCTTAAGTCCGGATTTCATTCGCCGGAATTTTATAAAGAACTGTGGGATACCATTTCAAGCGGAAAAGTGTGGCATGGAGAAATAAAAAATAGAGCCAAGGACGGTTCTTTTTACTGGGTTAATTCTACTCTGGTTCCCATTATGGGGCCGGACAACAAACCGAAGCGGTATATTGCGGTTCGTATTCCGATTACGGAACAAAAGGAAAGCCAAGAGCAGTTATTGAAAAAAAATCAGGAGCTTGAAAAAATGAATAAATTAATGGTTGGACGGGAGCTTGCTATGGCAGAACTAAAAAAGAAGATTAAGGCGCTTGAGCAGGGGTTAAAAGTTCAAGATACCTCCGATACGCTTCCGGCAAAAGAATCATAAAAAAAGAATATGGCCGTATCCCTTGAACTTCCAATTATTGGCCGCAGTATTGTCGCCGAGAAAACAGCAGAGATTTTATTGGGCCTTGAGGATGCCCAGTTTGATTTTATCGCCGGCCAGTATGCGAGGGTTACAATTTTAAATCCAACCTATGAAGACAGTAGAAATAACAGCCGGGAGTTTTCTATCGCCTCGTCGCCAAATGAAAAAAAATATTTGAAAATAGCGTTTCGGATTTCAGAGAGCGGATTTAAGAAAAACATATTGGAAACCCAGCTTGGCACCAAGGTTATGATTGAAGGTCCGTTTGGAGTTTTTGTTTTGCCCAAAGACCATTTGCGCCCCATCGTGTTTATTGCAGGAGGAATCGGCATCACGCCGTTTTTGAGCATGGCGACATTCGCGGCTGAAAATAAATCGGCTCATAAAATTATTCTTTTGTATGCGAACGGGAGCCAAGAATCGGCCCCTTATCTGGGCGAGCTGAAAGAGCTTGAAGCGAGAAATCCAAACTTTTTATTGCGGGATAAAATCGGGCCCCTTGACGACTCTTTTATTTTAGAGAGCGCAGGAGAGCGCCTCGCGCCGAACTCACCTTGCTTGTGGTACATAGCCGGGCCGCCCGGAATGGCGCAGGCGGCGCGGCAGATATTGCTCCGCAATGCCGTGGAAGAAAAAAATATTTATACCGAGGAATTCAGCGGGTACGAGCCAAAATAGGGGCGGAAGCCATAGTTAAATAAACATGGTAAAATAAAATAATGAAAATAAGATTAAGTCTTACTCAAAAGTTTTTAGCTCCAACCCTAATCGTTTTAGCTTTCGTCGGCGTTATCTTAAATTACCAAGTGAATTCAATTCTGAAGCGAGAGGCGATTGAAGGAGCTAAAGATATTATTGCTGATTTTATAAGAATTCATTCAAAACGACATGTAACCTCGCCATCGTACTTCTCTCTTGAAAATCCTGAAAAAACCAACCAAATTTTTAGTGAACTTTTTGAAGACATTAAAACCTATAATATTATACGCATTAAAGTGTGGGCCAAGGATGGCACGATCATTTTTTCTGACGCCAAATCTATTATCGGCAAGAACTTTGCAGACGATGAGGATTTTCAAAAGTCCATTAGAGGTGAGGTAGCCGTAGATATCCAAGTACCCATTAAAGCGGAGAATATATCAGAAAGCGGTTATGAACAGTTGATGGAAATGTATGTCCCCATTGAGCTTAAGTCGGGCGAGGGGCCGGTTGGCGTGGTTGAAACCTACTATAGACTTGATAGTTTAAACGCAAGCATTCTTAAAGCCCAACGTGGAATTTCTTTGATTATAACTTTGGGCTTTTTGCTCCTTGCTTTGATTCTTTGGCTGTTAATTAAGTTTATAGTTATAAAACCGCTTAAAGCGCTGGAGACAGGAATTGTCGGGCTAAAAGAGAGTAAAGGTTGAGTAATTTTTCAAAAATGTTTTATGGCGCTTGACGAAATACAGAGTTTATTGAAAGAGTTTGACGAGATGAAAAAGGCCTTGGAGGAGGCCGAAATTGAAGTTAAAGAAAAAACCGTCGAGCTTAGCCGCTCTAATAAAGAATTAGCCGATAAGGTTGGGGAACTGGAAAATACGAAGAAAGCGGTACTGAATGTTTTAGAAGATTTAACAAAAAGAACCGCAGAGCTTCGGTTAAGTGAAGAGAGACTTAACCTTTCTCTCAAATCAGCAGAGATGGGTTGGTGGGACCTTGATTTGGTTAACGATACTGCAAAAAGAAATCTGCGGCACGACGAAATTTTCGGCTATAAAACTTTACAGCCGAATTGGGGAGCTAAAATTTTTGGAGAGCATGTAGTACCAGAAGACCGAGCGTACGCGACACATTGTTTTGATGCGGCATTTAAGACCGGAGACCTGAATATGCAGTGCAGAGTAAAATGGCCTGACGGCTCTATCCACTGGATTGATGCACGAGGGCAAGTCTTTTACGAGGATAAAAAACCAGTCAGAATGCACGGCACAGTTGCCGATATCACTCCACAAAAAGAAGCGGAAGGAAAATTGGTGGCCGAAAAAGAGAGCGTGGAGCGCAAAGTCACCGAGCGTACGCGCGAGCTTAAAGAAGAACAGGCCCGTCTCGTCGCTTCCATCAATAGTTTGGATTTCGGATTTATCATTGCCGACGCTTCGCACCAGATTGTACTTAAAAATAAGGCCATATCGAATATTCTTGGCATTTCCGATGGAGTTGCAACAATGGCGGAGATAGACTCGCTCTTTGGGAAAAGCGTTGATGTTCTTGGCAAATCCAATCTTTGCCTTGCAGAAAATCTTGGCATTAATGTGCCGGAGGTTATATTTGGAAATAAATTTTTACGTTTCTTTTTCTCTCCAATTGTCATGATTCGCGACCATAAGGAAGTTATTGGTTACGTGTTCTTGCTTGAAGACATAACTGAAGCCAAACTACTGGAACGATCCCGTGAAGAGTTTTTTGCCATAGCTTCACATGAAATGCGCACTCCGCTTACAGCCATTCGCGGGAACATGGCCTTGATTAAAGATTTTTTCGGAACGGAGTTAAAAAACCCGGATGTCAAAGAAATGGTCGATGATTCATACAAAGCCAGCATAAGATTAATCGGCATAGTCAATGACTTTCTGGATACTTCTCGGCTTGAACAGGGAAAGTTATCTTTAAAAAGTGAGAATATTAATCTTGTAGCGTTGACGACGGAAGTTGTGCACGAATTAAACGCCATGGCGGAATCCAAAAAATTAAAACTTAATTTTAAAACAGACGACGCTATCCAACTGCCGCCGGTATCGGCCGACAGGGACCGCGCCAAGCAGGTAATATATAATCTTGTCAGCAACGCAATAAATTATACTCAAGAAGGCGGGATAAATATCGATATAACAAAAGAAGGTAATTTTCTTAAAGTGTCGGTTGCGGACACCGGCAATGGCATATCACCGCAAAACCAAAGTTTGCTTTTCAAAAAATTTCAGCAGGCCGGGGAAAAAATTTTGACCAGAGATGTTAGTAAAAGCACGGGGCTTGGGCTATACATATCCAAACTGCTGGTAGGGGGAATGGGGGGCAAAATTTGGCTTGAAAAAAGCGAATTGGGCAAGGGCAGCACTTTTGCTTTTACATTGCCGCTGGTTTCATGATAAAATACGCTTAATGAAAAAGATATTCATCGTTGATGACGACCCGGCCATGCTGAACCTATATACGAGGACTTTCAAGCTTTCCGGCCATGATGTTGAAACAGCAACCAACGGGCAGGAGGCATTGGACAAGTTATCGGCTTCGGAACAGAAACCGGATGTAATTTTGCTCGACATTATGATGCCTAAGCTTTCCGGCTTTGAAGTACTGGAAAATATTAAAAAGAACGATTCTCTCGCGAAAATACCGGTGATAGCGCTCACTAATTTGGCCAGTTTGCGGAGCGCGTCGAGCGATTTAGAAAAAATCCGCGCCTTGGGAGCCGTTGATGTCGTTGTAAAAAGCGATACCGACCCGAAAGAATTGGTGAAAAGGGTCGAAAGTTTAATGGCGTAAAAGTAATTTTCATTATAAAATCAAGTTATAAACCCATGAGCAAGATATTCATAGCGGAAGACGACCTTACTATAAGACGGATGTATGAATTCGGTTTTAAGCTTTTTGGCTACGAAATCGAATCGGCTCCCGACGGGGAAAAGGCATTAGAAGCGATAAATGCGATGGAACCCCCGCCCATTGCCATACTTCTTGATATCATGATGCCGAAATTGAGCGGCTTTGAAGTATTACAGCAACTTAAAGCAAATGACAAGTTGAAAAATATCCCCGTAGTCGTTCTTACTAATTTGTCGGGAAGAGACGACATTGAAAAAGCGCTTGGGCTTGGCGCGGCGCTTTGTTTGGTGAAGAGTCAGTATGACCCCAAGGAGGTGGTAGAAAAAGTGAAAGAAGTTATTGCCGAGTACGCAAAAAAAAGTAATAACGTTTCTTAAGCTACTGTCTTAAGCTACTGTTTTGCGTCGAGGGGAGTTAATATTTGATACAATAGTTGTAATTTAAATATGGATTCTAAAGTAAAAATATTTATCGCTGAAGACGATCCATTAATGATACGCATGTATGAACGTGTTTTTCGTCTTTCCGGCTATGAAGTAAATTTGGCAACTGATGGCGAGGAGGCTTTGACAAAGCTTAAGGCGATTGAATCGCCCCCAACCCTTGTGCTTCTTGACATCATGATGCCTAAAATGAACGGCTTCGATGTTTTGAAGGAGATGAAGCAGGACGAAAAACTAAAGAAAGTACCGGTCGTTATACTCACCAATTTGGCTGGACAAGCCGATGCCGAAAAGGCCTTGAGCTTAGGCGCGGTGCTTTATCTTGTCAAGAGCCAGTATGACCCCAAGGAGGTGGTGGAAAAAGTGAAAGAAATCATTGCGGGATACACCAGGGGCGAAAATGTTCCTGAAGTAAAAGTTACCGGTAAGGAACTTTCTGAAGAAAAAGGGTAATACATTGTACGCTTGCGGGGAAAGCATACTATAGACGAAAAAATTGAGTGTAATGACACCAAGAAAAACAGCTGTCTTAATTTTCATTGCATTTGGAATCATTCTCGCGCCTCGGTTCGCGTCGGCCGCAATCAGTTACAGCCGTACGCCGTCGGGAAACTCCATCCAGGCGCCGGTGAGCTTTTCTATTTTAACCAGCGATCCTTCGGCGGATTTCGGCGGTTGCTCGAGCTACCAACTGGAAGTTGATACCATCGATGACGCTATTTTGAGCGAAGTTGTGCCCGCGTCGGAGACGAGCCACACTTTCGCAATGAATCTTTCGCCGAGGAGCTACTATCAAGTATTATTGAATTTTAATTCCGGCGGCTGTGGCGCCGCAGCAAGGGTGATTGAGGGTTTAATAATAGACGAAACCAACCCCCTCTTTACCGTCACCATCACAGGTTCCACTTCCCAGGGAACCACAAACGGCGTTTCCCAGGGCGGTTTTGTTACATATTATCCGACGATGTCGCTTACGAACAATCTCACCCACCAGGTTATTTCGGGGACGGTCTCGATCGCGTATGAAGCTGCCGACAAAGACGACGCGACGGTAAGACCGCAATTTGGATTGAGACAACCTGGGCCCGTTAATTTCTATTATGGGCACGGTGAGTGGCCGTACTTCTATTGGAAACTCCTTGCCCCCGATCAGTCGGCAACCGGAACTTTTCGTTGGGATACGACAAAACTTCCAGATGGCAAGTATCGGTTCCGCGCCGCGGCGCGGGGTTTTGAAGGTGAAGCCGCGGTGGAAACCGAGGATTTTACAATTGACAATACTCCGCCGAATTTCACGGTGAGCGTGAACCCCGAGTTCTCGTTGGGTGAGCCCGTAGAAATTCGGCTTATGAGTTCGGAAAAACTGAGGAGCGCTCCCGCAGTCGATGTCGCCCAGTTTAACCACGATGCGGTAAAAATTTCTCTTGTCGCCGACGAACGAAATATCGATTTTATCGGCACCTATGGTGTTATTAAGGGATTTGATGGACCGGCGAAAATCTCCGTTGTCGGCGAAGACTTAGCTGGCAATTCAGGCGCGACAGTAGTCGGAACGGACGCATTCTCGGTTGGCGTCAAACCTCCCGCGATGCCGGTAATCGAAACGCCGGCGCGCAACAGCGAAACGACGAGTTCAACGTTGCAAATTGTCGGACATGGCTTGAATATCGCAAGGGTTGTGGCAAAAGTGAACGGCGGCCGAGAGTACGCCGCGAGCGCCGGAAAAGACGGCCGCTTCCGTATAGAAAGAGTGGAGCTTAATCCGAACTTCAATAAGGGAAGGAATATTATTTCAGTCGTTACCTACGATCCCGCGGGGAGAATTTCAGCGCCAACAAACCTCAATGTTTATCTTAATAGCTCTCCGAAACTTACGCTTCTTCAGCCGTCGCGTCGCCGCCTGCGTCTTAACGAGAAGATTAACATAAGCTGGCTTGCTTCAGATGTAAATGACGATTCGCTAACTTACACAGTCGAGCTTACGGACAATGGCGGCAAGACATGGAAAACCCTCGCGAACAATTTAAAGAAATCAGAGTTTGTATGGGATTCGAAAACAGTTCCAGATGGTTCTAACTACAGTTTCAGAATTACCGCATCCGACGGCTCTCTTGAAAATACTGTCGCAAGCAATGTCTTTACCATTTTTAATAATCTTCCGACGCTCATTTGGGAGACACAGGGCGATTTTTTCACAACGGAAACATCCAGGTCGTTCCGTGGAATTGTGCAGAGCAAGGATGATTTTCTCGCGAAGCTCGAGTGGAGCGCCGATGACGGTAAAACGTGGCAAGTTATTCTCCCCGAGGATGGACGGTGGGATTCTAATTTCGAGCGTTTCAGCTTTAAAGTTCCCTTCACGCAGTCTGGCACTTACCGTATTGCGATTAGGGGAGTAACCGCTTTGGGCAGAAGTGTCGCCAACGCCGAACAAGTTAGGATGGTGTTCGATAACAAGCCGCCGACATTTGAGCTCAATACGGCCAAAGAAGGATTGACGAACCTGCCATACCTGACGCAATCCGGAACTGCTCGCGATGCTGTATCGGGTATCGGCGCGGTCGAATACGCCATAAACGATTCGCCGTGGTACCGGGCATCAATCGAAAGCGGATTGGGAGAACGTGAGGCGCGCTTCGGTATTCGTCATTCCGACGCGCTCGCCGACGGGAAACATGAAATTAGAACGCGAGCGGTTGACCGCGCAGGCAATTACTCATCGCTTCAAACATGGTCTCTGACGATTGACACAACGCCGCCGCGGATAGGCAGTTTCACTATTGATGAAAACGGCATAATTTTATTCCCAAACGCATCGGGAACGTTTGAGATTTCGCCCCAAACGCCCTTTCGCCTGCGTTTCGCGCTCAGAGGAGGAGAACCAAAGAGCGTCGAGGCGTACCGCAACAGCGATAAACTCGCTATTTCTTACGATTCCAGCCTGGGAATATGGGAGGGTAACGTCTTGTCTGGCGGTGAAGGAAGTGAGACGATAAGAATAAAGGCAGAGGACAAACTGGGAAATAAGGTCGAACGCGAACTTGCGCGACTTTACGTAATTCCGGCTTCTACGGCACAGGCAACAAAGAGTAATAACACAGTCCGTTCTTTTTTTGAAAAAATACGCGAATTCTTTTTTCGATAAACTATGAAAAATTTTGGCGGTATCAAAAAAATTTTGTTTTTAGCGCTCATCGGAGCTCTCACGCTCGCGATTAGTATCCTGATTATCGTTACTATTTCGCCCTTACTGCTCGAAAATCTGAGTTCTGGCGGGCAATCAGCGATTAAGGAAAAAGCGCCCGATTTCATACTGCTCGACAGTTCCGGCCGGAGCGTTAAACTTTCGGATTTCGCCGGGAAAAAAATAGTCCTTCTATTCTGGACTTCTTGGAACGAAGTATCGCTTGAAGCGCTCGATATACTCAATGATTACGCGCGGTTTCCGGCGGCGAAAGATACGGTTTTTCTCGCCATAAACAGCGAAGAAGATAAAAACGTTGTAACGGACATCGCGCGAGATCAAGGCGTCAGTATCAATCTTCTTTTAGACACAGATGGCGCCGTAGGTGAAGCGTACCAAATTGGCACTTTACCGCTTACCGTTTTCATAGACGGAGGAAGATTTATTGCCAAAGAGATGGTTGGTTCTCTATCTGCAGATATTCTCCAGGACATTTTAACAAATATTGGTGCCTGATTTAGCTTCAATCGGATAATGTGTTATAATTTGACACAAGTATGTCGTCATTTCTTCTTGTCAATAATATTAATCTCGGCGTTGATGTTTTTGGAGCTGTTGTTTTCTTTATTGTAGCTTGGCTTTTCACAGAAGCATATTTCACCAAACGAGACTACTTTATTCTCATTAGATGCGTTGGTTTCTTTCTTCTTGCGGCATGGCAGATCGTCCACGCTATCTACGGATCAATCGGAAGTCTCGCAACCCTTGGTCCATACTTATACCTTATAGGTTTGGTACTTATCCTCGCAAGTTACGTATTCGAGAAACTTCCACAGCGACCGGAAAACTTTGCCCTTGGTATGTTTCTCTCGCCGTTTTTTATCGTGAATCGAATGGAAGAGATAGCCTCGTTCCTTATTTTGAGCACTACGCTTGTATTGTTTAAGCGATACACACGTAACGTCGATAGGTTGCTCAAATGGCTTCTAATTGGGTTTTCTTTTCTTACAGCCGCGTCAATTATGTCGCTCTTTGTTGCAGTTGAGTCGCCGAACACGCTCTGGTTAGGTGAATACGCGCTCAAGTTTCTGGCATTTGTTGCAGTCGGTATCTGGAGCTGGCGGTGGCTAAGTTTCAGACTTGGCGAGGAAATACTCCTCATTTTCATCGGAGCGTCGCTTATTATAGCCCTCGCCGTGACGACCGTATTTTCGGTCTTTTCAGTGCAGCGTATTGAAAGCGAAGCGCGAAACAAAGTCGACGCCAATGCGAAGGTTTTTACCTTCTACCTCGAGAGTCTCCAAAACAAAGCGCTCTCGTCAAGCCAGATTATCGCGAACACAGAAGATTTCGCGTCAGCCGTCAAATCTAACGACTTCAAAGACATAGAGAGTATCAGTCGAGAACTTCTGGCTCTTACTGGACAGCAGTTCATTGCGGTTGCTCTCACAAATGGACAAGTTATATTCAAGCTCAATGCCTCAATACTCAGAGACGAGAATATCCTTGCTCAAAAGATCGGCGCCGAGGCCATTGAAGGACGACCAGCAGTGACGCTTGCGCAAGTTGAAGGGGGAGGATTGGCAATTCAGGCCGGAGCGCCAATATTGTTTCGGGGTGAAATTATAGGTGCTATTATTACAGGCGTACTTTTAAACAACCAGTTCGCTGCTTCGTTTAAAACAATGAGCGGTCTCGATACGTCGCTTGTCAAAGACGACATAGTTATAGTGAGCACCATTCTCGAACCTGGCGATAAAATACACGAAAGCACACTCGCCCAAGCTATCGCGAGCGGTGAAGAATATATCGGCGGGAGTCAGCTCTTGAATAACGAGGTCATGAGCGCGCTCGTTCCACTCCGCGATTTGGAAAATCAAAGGGTTGGCGCGCTTATGCTTACGACCGCACCAGGTCAACTCTCTCGCGATAACCAGCGCATTAATTTACTTACCATGCTCATAGTCGCCGCAGTCGTTATTGGACTTATCATCCCTCTTTACTATCTTACGACATATCTTTTACGTCTCAGCGACATTTAACGCGCTTTGCGCTCTATATTGCAAGCGGAAAAAGATTGCCCCGACGCGAAGCGCCGGGGCGTTTAAGTTGATTCTGGCGGCGGCAATCTCAGTATTTTTCTTGTAATGCGCCGTATTTTGAGACGCAGAGATTCTTTTTTCTTAAGTTTCGGCGGTTCTTGGCGGGTAGCCTTTTCAGTCCGCCTCTCCAGGAAGCTTTTAGCCCGCCGCCGTCTGCGTCTGAGATAGTTTGCTTGGCGCAGGCGCATTTCGCCCTCCTTTCCGCCGGTGTAAATTTCGGCTGAGCAAACATTAAAATAATTAAGCATTTTTGTCAAAAATAACGCAAAATCGATATTTACTTTAATCGGCGAAATGATTTACGATAGTTGTAAATGAAACAAAGAGAATTGACCGCCAAGGAAATAAGAAATAGAATGGTTCGGCAAAGCTCACCACAAGAAGAAAAAGCGGCCAAAATAATAAAAACGCTAAAAAAGCTTTTTCCCGAACCAAAAATCGCGCTCCGCTACTCCAATAACTGGGAACTTTTCGTGGCAGTTGTTTTGTCGGCGCAATGCACCGATAAAAAAGTCAATGAAGTCACCGAAAAACTTTTCAAAAAATACGGAAAACTCGACGATTATATTAAAGCGTCCGCCAATCGACGGACCATAAATGAATTCAAGAACGACATCAGGTCAACCGGTTTTTACAGGAACAAAGCTAAAAATATTCTGGCCGCGGCCAAAGAATTAAAAGAAAAGTTTGGCGGAAAACTTCCAAAGACGATGGCTGAAATGCTGACTCTGCCCGGCATCGGCAGGAAATCCGCCAACGTCATTCTCGGCAACGCCTACGGGGTGGTGCAGGGAATTGCCGTGGACACCCATGTACGACGGCTTTCAAAAAAACTCGGCCTGACGGTTAACGAAAACCCCGATAAAATAGAACGGGATTTGATGAAAATAATTCCAAAAAAAGAATGGTTCAATTTCACTTATCTTCTGATTGACTATGGACGTAAATACTGCCAAGCCCGACCTCACGCCCACGAAAACTGCCCGCTTTCAAAAATCAGTTAATAAATAAAAATAAGAAATGAAAAAAACAAAAAAACGGAAAGTGGCGGTTTTCGACATAGACGGCACGGTTTTCCGTTCCAGCTTATTGATAGAACTTGTGGAAATTTTGATTGCTGACGGCGTTTTTCGCCGGAATGTCCGCGAAGAATATTCGAAAGAATACCAACGCTGGCTCGACAGGAAAGACAGTTATGAAAAATATATTTATGCCGTTGTCAGGGCTTTCGACAAAAATATAAAGATGGTCAAGGAGAAAGATTTGAGAGCCGCGGTGAATAAAGTCGTTTCATCCCGCAAAAACCTGCTTTACCGCTATACCAGGGGCATTATAGGCGAACTTAAAAATAAAAATTATTATCTTCTGGCAATTTCCCATTCGCCGATGTACGTGGTCGGCAGGTTCGCGAGAAAACTCGGTTTCGATAAAGTTTACGGCCTGTTGCTGGAAGTAGACGACAAGAAACGCCTTACCGGCGAAAAACTCTACAAAGAACTGATTTTCAACAAGGACAGGATTTTAAAACGCGCCGTTGAAAAAGAGAATCTGACGCTTAAAGGTTCTGTCGGAGTTGGGGATACGGAGTCGGACATTCCTTTTTTGAAAATGGTTGACAAACCCATTTGCTTCAATCCGAATATGTCCCTCTACAAAGTCGCAAGAAAAAAAGGCTGGCGGATAGTCGCGGAGCGAAAAGACGTAATTTATAAAATTTAAATATCAGTGCTACAATGAATATTTTTCATAAATTCACAGTCAAAGCGCAAAAAATAATTTCAAAGGGCGGCGTTGGCGTCATTTTGACAGACACTATTTACGGCATTGTCTGTTCGGCTCTGTCAAAGAAGTCGGTTAATCGGGTTTATCGTTTGCGTAAAAGAAATCCGAACAAGCCGGTAATCGTCTTAATCGGGAAGTTGGGCGACCTTAAGCTTTTCGGCATAAAGCCCGATTCAAAAACAACGAATATTCTCGGTCGGTTATGGCCCGGGCCAGTAAGCGTTATTTTGCCCTGCGCATCAAGTAAATTTTCGTATTTGCACCGCGGCAAAAAGACAATCGCTTTCAGGTTGCCATCGGCGCCGGCATTGCGTCGGTTTTTGGGGAAAACAGGACCATTGATAGCCCCAAGCGCCAATTTTGAAGGCAAAACCCCGGCTAAAACAGTGAAAGAAGCCCAAAAATATTTCGGAAATAAAATAGGATTTTATATGGATGGTGGAAAGATTAAATCAAAACCGTCGACGCTTGTTTCAATAAAAGACGGGAAGATTTCGATAATCAGAAAAGGTGCCGGCTATAAAAAATAAGAAATGTATCAATTAGATAATTTAAAAAAATTTTCAGGTTTGGTTCACGGCTTTTCCGATGCAAAAGACGGAAACATGTCTTTCAATTGGGGAGAAAAAGAATCCGTGGCTAAAAATAAATCCCGTTTTCTGTCGCTTTTAGGCATAAAGCCGGAAGATTGCGTGATGACCGGAGTTTCGCACGGCAATTCCATAGAAATTATCGACAAATCTTTTAAGAGTCGCGGGACGGGGGCCGGGATTTCCGACGAGGCGAATGCAGACGCCATTATGACCGATGAAAAAGGAATTTTTCTGATGATTTTAACGGCCGATTGTCTGCCTGTCGTTCTTTACGATCCGGTTAAAAGCGCGGTTGCCCTGGCGCATCTTAGCCGCATCAACACACCAGAGAATTTTATCTGTTCGGTAGTCGAAAAAATGAAAACGGAATTCGGAACCGCTCCGGAAAATCTTATTGTGGGCATAGGCCCGTGCATCCATAAAGAATCGTACGTATTTTCGACAGAGGAGTTGCGGAAACGCGTGTCGGACGAAAAAATTTTTAAGGGATTCATATACGATTTGCCGGATGGGAAAAAATCAATCGACCTTGTCGGGTACAACGTAAAAGAACTTATTTCCGCGGGCGTTCAGGGAAAAAACATAGAAATCAGCGAAATAGATACTTTCCAAAACACCGGATTTTTCTCTCACCGGAGGTCTGTTTTGACAGGAAGTCCGGAAGGTCGAATGGCGATTGTGGTAGGAATGAAATGATGAAAACCGAAATTAAAATAAAAAAAGATAAATTCGGCCCGGAATACGTGGTTGAAGTTTATGACCCTTCCATCGGAATGAAGGGATTTTTGGTAATAGACAATACCGCGCTCGGGCCGGGAAAGGGAGGAATAAGAATGACCGCTGACGTCACAGTTGATGAAATTTTTCGGCTGGCGCGGACGATGACCTGGAAAAACGCCTTGGCTGATATTCCTTTCGGCGGCGCGAAAGCAGGCATTGTAATGCCACAGGAAGTTTTGCGAGATAAAGAACTAAAGAAAAAATTTATCCAGAGTTTCGCGCGCGCGATATCTGTTTTTACCCCGAGAAAATACATAGCGGGGCCGGACGTGAACAGCGGCGAGGAAGAAATGAAATGGTTTGTCGAAGCGACGGGGAATTGGAGAACGGCAACGGGCAAGCCCGCGAACGTGTGTATGGAAACATTAGGAGGGCGAACCGCCCGCCTTAAGGCGGGCGAGTCTCGCCCCGCCGGCTGGCGGGGCGGCAAGTGCGGAATTCCGCACGAATTCGGCAGTACGGGATTCGGAGTTGTGGAATCAACGAAAGTCGCCGCGGAACTGGCGGGAATCTCGCTTAAAAACGCCACTGTGGCGATACACGGCTTCGGCAATGTCGGGACGTTCGCCTACAAATTTTTGACAGAGAAAGGAGCAAAAATAGTCGCTTTAGCGGATAAGAGCGGCGCTGTTTTTTCTAAAAATGGATTTGATAAACGCATTATCGGAAAAGTTATCAAAAACAGGCGCTCGTTGGTTAAGGTTTTTCCCAAATTCAAAATAAGTGAAAAGGAATTTTGGGGCATTCCGGCGGATATTCTGATACCGGCTTCAGTCACCGACGTCATAAATGATTCCAATAAAAACGCCGTGCGTGTCAGAATCATCGTTGAAGCGGGAAATATCCCAATGAGCGAAAAAATTGAGAATGAATTTTTTAAAAAGGGGATTCCGATAGTGCCTGATTTCGTGGCCAACGCTGGCGGAGTAATTTCATCCTATGCCGAATACAGGGGATATAATCCGAAGAGAATGTTCGATTTAGTCCGAAAGAAAGTAAGAATGGCGACTTATTTAGTTTTGAGCAGAAGCATTAAGGAAAAAAGAAATCCGCGCGAAGTCGGAATGGAAATCGCCGTGAAAAAAGTGGAGGAAAAGATGAAAAGAGCGAAATAACCCATATTATTAAGCATTTATTTTGCCAAACCTGCGCCGAACGGTTATTATAACTAAATGACCAAGCTTTCGCGTTCGAAAATCGACCTGTTGGTGGATTGCCCGCGCTGTTTCTGGTTGGATTTGAAAAAAGGAGTGAAGCGCCCTCCTCCGTTTCCATACACCATCAACAACGCCGTCGATTATCTTTTGAAGCAGGAATTCGACTCTTATCGCGAGAAAGGTAAGCCGCATCCGGTTATGCTTGAAAACAATATTGAAGCGGTGCCTTATAAAAACGAAAAAATTAACGAATGGCGGCACAACTTTACCGGAGTTCGTTATCTTCACGAACCCACGGATTTCATGGTTTTCGGAGCCGTCGACGACGTTTGGGTCAATCCCGGCGGAGAACTGATTGTCGTCGATTACAAGGCGACTGGAGCCAACCAGCATAAGGTTCAGGATTCCTACCGCCGCCAGATGGAAGTTTACCAGTGGCTTCTCCGAAAAAACGGATTCGAAGTTTCTCCCGTCGGCTATTTCGTTTTCGCCAGAGCCAACAAAGCCAACGGCTTCTCAATTGAAAACGGACTTACAAAAGCAGTTTTGCCGTTTGATTTACTGATTGAATCGCATAAGGGAGACGATTCATGGATAGAAGAGACGCTTTTACGGGCGCGCGAGACGGTAGAGTTTGAAGAACCTCCTTTGGCTTCCGATGAATGCCAATACTGCCGCTACAGCAAAAGCGTCGGAAATTGCATGCCGTCTGTTTCGGATTTTTGATTTATTTTATTATTCAAACTCCTATCACATTACATCAACTTTATGATTGTAGCTTTTTTAGCTACAATCATTGTTTGGCTTGTTAAAAAATATCAAGTAATAAGTGTTTTTATCATTGTTCACTTTTTAGCTACAATCGTTATTTGGGGTTGTTCAAAATGTCAATAAACTCTTCGCTACTGTAATTTTATCAATCATCCGAAAGCCCTAATTTAGCAAGGCGTGACTTGATTGCCCCTCTTGTTCTATTGAATGTTTTTGCGAGGTCAACAATAAACGAACCTTTTACAAAAAGCTCTCGCAATTCCTCATCTTGTGTTTTGTCCCACGGCAAATAGGTATTTGGGTATTTTTCTCTTACTTTTTCAAAACCTGACGACAATGAGGTTTCTTGTGTAAATTTTTCGTTGAGCATTAGCCGAGCTATTCGCAATATTTCGTATGAATATACACCGCCAAGTTTTTCAAAAATAGGCGAGAGTTTATCAGTGCCAAGTTCACGGAACGCGACATGAATTTTGGCGATTGACTGCTCGTGTCCACGCGCGAGATGCGCGATATCCTGCGTTGATATTTTATCGAGCATACGTAGAGATTCCAAATGTTCCCAAATTGTTCCTTCGGTCCTGCCGCGCATTTTCGCAACATCAGCAATCGTTTTTCCAGACCGAATAAGAGCAAGTGTGCGTTCCCAGCGTCGCTCACCTCGAGCGTTTTGATACTGGCGGCCTATGTGTAGAATACTAGATATTTTCGGCTCACTAACGCGGTTTTCTGAAATGATTTTACCTCCGCATAAGTGAATGAACTGCTCATGCATTGCCGTAATCTTATCTCCTGTAAACCCGCTGAATATGTGCGTTGTCTGCTCTGACCGAGCGCGAAACTGTACATCCCTTTCCAATACTTCGGGGTGTACCTGAAACGCGCGCTCATTCCAACCGAGAAGATACAGGCCTGAAAGCCGCCTGACACGCGAGAGCGCAACGTAACCTTGTCCGAATTCAAAAACATCGCTTAAATCCACCACCGCCTCATCCAAGCTCATACCTTGACTCTTGTGCACTGTGATTGCCCAAGCAAGACGAAGTGGTAATTGCATAATTCGCGCACGAATTTTTCCATTCTCTTCCACCGTCCAGTCCATTGGCTCAACTTCAATCTTTCTTCCGTTTCGCGTTTTTATAATCGGATAACCGTTGTGTTCATCAAATCCTTCAACTGCGCCAAGCGTACCATTCACAAACCCTTCTTTCGGATTATTTTTTGTGAACATCACGGCCGCTCCGACCTTAAGATAAAGCGTTTCGGGAGAAAGACATCCCTTCTTAAGTGCAGAGGCGAGCACATCCGGGCCTTGCGAGGACATTGTAAATACTTTTGACTCGCCAGGAAGATCGGCGAGTATTTTGTCATTGACACGATCCACATCTACATTATGCGAAAAGAGTTTCGGTGCGCCATTCTGCGCGGCACGATAGTCAATTTTTCTGCTTTTAATGTGAAACAAGTGATCATCACCGAAGACATTGCGCCGAATTGCCGAGAGCAAAGCAAGAAAATCGCTATCGTCCTGCCGGTGCTGTTCGGTGAGATAGCAGACAATTGGGTTTGTCCGTCCCCACACAGGAGAGTCATAAACGAAACGGACCGGCGACCCTTCAGCGAACATTATTTGCGAGTCGTTCACTACTTCTGTTTTTACAATCGGCGGCAACTGGAAAAAATCGCCGACTAAGACGATTTGAACGCCACCAAATGGCTCCGTATTCTGTTTGATTTTGCGACAAATAGCATCGATCATGGAGAGAGTTTCAGGAGGAAGCATGGACACTTCATCTATGATAAGGACTTTGGCGCGCCGGATGCGCTTTACGATATGTTTGCTTGATGAGATTTTATCAAGATCGTATTTGTCCAATTTCGTTTTAATTCCCATGCCGCTCCACGAATGAATGGTTATCCCGCCAATGTGCGTCGCGGCAATGCCGGTTGAGGCCGTGATTGCCGGCTCGATACTTTGTGTGCGCAAGTAAGTCACATATTCGTTAATTGTATGCGTCTTGCCGGACCCCGGCTCACCGGTCAAAAAAACGTTCGCGCCAGTTTTCAATATTAATAGCGCTTGAGATTGAGTCATATAAAATTTTATCTTACCTTTTTTCTAAATTTTTTCAATAACCTGTTTTTTTTTCATCATTGTTCTCTTTTTAGCTACAATCGTTATTTAAGTTGTTCAGAAATGTTAGTAAATGTTTTTTCATCATTGTTCCCTTTTTAGCTACAATCGTTGGTAGTGATATAACTGGTTTTTTATTAAGCCGTTTTCATTGGTCAATTATGATATGATTTTAATAATTGATTTATGGCGAGCTTGCTTGCCCTGAACATGTTGAATGGGTTGAATCATGACTATATTGAGAAAACCAAAGCCATTGCACTGGACAAGCCATAGCCGCTACAAGATGCGGTTCTACGGTCTTTCGGAGAACAGATTGAAAAGAGTTATAAGCTATCCGAAGAGAATAGAAGAGGGAATCGCGCCGGACACGATAGCCATGATGCAACAGGCGGGTAGCGAGAAGCATCCCTACGAAATCTGGTTGATGATTCAGGAGGAAAAAACCCGCCGCAAAATAATAAGCGCATGGAAATATCCCGGCCGCACGAAACCCGGAGAATCGTTGCCTGAAGAAATTATCAGGGAAATAAAAAACGCGATATGAAAAGTTTCGCCGTTTATGTTATAGTTTTTTTATTGGCGATTTTCGCGATTATTTTATTTCTGTCGCGAGTAAACGGTCCGCCGGAGAAATCAATCAAAATGAATATTTCAAGCCCGGAGTTCAAAAATAACGAATCAATTCCCGCAAAATTCACCTGTCAGGGAGAAAACATAAATCCAAGGCTGGAAATAGGAGAAGTCCCGCCGGACGCCAAAAGTTTGGCCATTATAATGGACGATCCGGACGCGACTATAGGTAATTTCACGCACTGGCTTATCTGGAATATCGACTTAAAAACGCCGGCGATAAACGAAAACAGCGCACCGGGAACTCAGGGAAATAATGGCCGCGGAAATCCGGGCTACACGGGTCCATGTCCGCCGAGCGGAACGCACAGATATTTTTTCAAGCTTTATGCTCTAGATTCAATGCTCGATTTGGCTACCGGAGCCGATAAGGCTCAATTGGAATCGGAAATCGCAAAACACGAACTGGCGCGCGCAGAATTTATAGGTACTTACAAAAAATTTTGAACTTGGGAGCGAGAACACTATGTTGAATTCAAAATCAAATTACCTTTCCTAATATAAAAATAATGGATATTCCTGAAAACCAAATAGCGAATACAGACATTCCCAAAAAACACTGGTTAATTCCTATGTTCGTTGGAATAGCGCTCTTAATTATCGTAGGAGTAGCATATTTTATTTTAGGCAAAACTGCCCCCGTGATAACAAAGACATCGATACCTCAAAATGAAGATAATAAACATCAGCCTATAGTTCTGTTGCTTGTCGAAAAAAATATAGCAGAAGCGTTAAAATACGAACTGGATACATACAGCAAAGACGTGCTGAATGAGCTCGGATTCCGCACGGTTACAAAGCTTGTTGAGCCAACGGATGATGTTCTGAACCTTAAAGAATATGTTCTAAATACATACAGAAACGATACTTTAAGCGGCGTATTAATCGTAGGCAATGTGCCGACAGGCTACTTCTATCACCCCGATTATGTTGATGCGAATTCGGTGTTTAACAGCGAAGGTTTAATTTTAGGTGATTCAATCTATCAAGATATTTTTGGTGCCTGTATCTATTCAACAGAAAGAAAAGCGTTTTCCTATAAAGATACTCTTTGTCAACCAGGCGGCATAATTATTCCTCCCTATTGGGTCGGCCGACTGACGCCGAACTCATCAAACCAGGACTCTGTCACATTGCTGAAAAATTATTTCAAGCGAAATCACGATTATCGCTCCGGCCAATTTTCCTATCAAAAAAATGTCTTAATATACACGCCACTCTTTTCTGATCGGCAGCCAAAAGATATGCAAGGCGAGGTTGCAGTAATGCAAGATTTTTCTTTGTTCGGTAGATATAAAACTGGATATCAAACTAACCAATTAAATTTTATAGATCCTTGGGACGTAAAATCTGATCAGAAATACTTAACAGAATTAAATCGGTCACATAACTATGAAATTATACTGTTTAATGGCCATGGTGCGCCCACATTCCATCAAAAAAATTTAAAGCCGGAAAATATAGGCAACGCCAGTACCTTTCTGGGTCTTTTCTTGTCATGCTCTGTCGGTCGGTTTACTACTAAAGATTACCTGGCTGGACAATATCTATTCACCGATAGTTTAGTCGTAATCGCGAATTCGGTTCCAGTCTTTGCAGCCTCTCAGGCGCCAAGAGATGAGAGTCATTTTCTTACGTCAGGGAAGCCGGTATTTGAAACTCTGAAAATTTCTCCTACAGGGCTAGCTCAAAATATTTTGGGTGATCCAACCCTACGCATGAGGTACGATAATACTAAAAAAGAAAATGAAGCGTTTATTGACGTAGACCGGCGTGCATTGGTATTCTCGGATGCTGAACATGAAATTCCTTTCAAAATAAAAAATACTGGTACTAAACCTTTGTATTTCACGATCAAACCACGGTTCAATACGCAGAAGCAAGATAGAACAGTCTTAGACAGTTTCTCGGCAATGACGGGTGGACCCAACTCATTAAGTATCCCACCTCAAGATGAGACACAAGCTACGTTAATGATCTACCCATGGGACCAGGTAACAGCGGGTACTTATCATGGTTCCGTGTTCATTCTTTCCAATGATACCAATGACCCTGTTATAGAAATACCTTTTGAAATACAAAAAAAATAAATTATGCGCCTTTCTATCGGTATTGTAGGCCTTCCTAACGTCGGCAAATCTACTCTTTTCAAGGCGCTTACCAAGCAGGAAATAACCATCGCCAATTATCCGTTCGCGACAATCGACCCGAATGTCGGCGTGGTAACCGTGCCTGATGAGCGTCTGAAAAAACTCGCGGATATAAGCCATTCAAAAAAAATCGTCCCAGCAGTCGTTGAATTCTACGATATTGCCGGCTTAGTGAAGGGCGCCAACCAGGGCGAAGGGCTCGGCAACAAGTTTTTGTCGCACATCAGGGAAACACAGGCGATAGTGGTTGTTTTGCGCGTTTTCAAAGACCCGGAAATAATACACGTTGAAGGCGCGCCGGACCCGCTCCGCGACCTGGAAATAATCAACGCCGAACTCATACTGAAAGACCTGGAAACGATAGAAAAACGGCTGTCGAGTTTGGAATCGGAAAAAAGGAGTGGCGATAAAAAGGCGGAGAAAAACTTTGAGATTCTGAATAAAATACGAGAGGAATTAGGTTCGGGAAATTTAGCCGTGAAATATGCGTCCCATTCGACGGACTCAGGGCAGGCGGAAGAAATCGTGCGCGAAATCCAGCTTCTTACGGCAAAAAAACAGATTTATCTTTTAAACGGGGGAGAATTCGATGTTCCGCCGGGACTGCTTGAGAGAATAAAAGAAATTGGAGGCGATTATGTGATTGATGATTTAGTCGAATTAGAACATTCCAACATTCTGCAGAATGTTGGAATGTCTGGTTTGATAAAAAAGAGTTATGAGATTTTAGATTTGATAAGTTTTCTGACGACCGGCGAGGACGAAACGCGCGCCTGGACGATAGAAAAAGGAACTCTCGCGCCGCAGGCGGCCGGAGTCATTCATACTGATTTTGAAAAGAATTTTATCCGCGCCGAAGCGGTAAATTGGCAGAAACTTGTTGAGTGCGCCCATTTGATGGGTTCCCCTCGACTAAGCTCGGGGCAGGCAGGACAATCGCCGTGGGCGATTGCAAAACAAAAAGGTTTAATCAGGGTTGAAGGCAAGGATTATATTGTCCAAGATGGAGATGTAATGGTCATAAGACACGGATAGAGCGATAAATTTTTGTCATTTGTCATTGTTAATTAATTAAGAATTAGGTCAATTAAAAATTAGACATTTCGTAAAATTCATTCCCTCCGTTCAAGCGCGCTGCCGAGAGTTTCATCGCCCCGCCGTTGGCGGGACTCGATGCCTCTAATCGCGCCGCTCAAGAGCGGCGCCTAATGTATCGTCGTCCGCGAATTCTATTTCGCCGCCGGTGGGCAAGCCGCGGCCGAGACGGCTTATTTTTTTTGACAGAGGTTTCAGTTCTTTTTCGAGAAGAGAAGAGTTGAAATCTCCGACGCTGGTCAGATTAAATCCGAGAATTATTTCCTCAGCTTGTCCCGCTTGCCCTGCCTGCCCCGAATCGGATTGAGGGGAGCCTGTCGAAGGGTTCGGCAAATTCTTTTCAATAAAAGTTTTTAATCCCTGCAAACGTAATTTCTGCCAGTTCTCGAGAATTCCGCTTTTCGGTATGACCCCTAAGATAAAATAGCGTCCGTTGAATCTACCTGTGTTTTCAAGAGACATAAGGTCTGTTTCTTTTTCGACAACGGCGATTATGTCCTGGCGTCGCGACGGATTCTGGCAAATGTCGCAAAGCGCGCCGCCTGTGGTGAACGACTTGTCCTGAGTTTTATCGAAGGAAGTCGAACCAGCGTTCTGGTGTATGAAAAAACAGCGCTCGCAAATTTTTATCTTTTTTAATTCGGCGATTTGCTGGGAGAGATTTTGAATGTTGTTTTGTCCCTGATGTATCAGATGGAAAACAAGGCGTATGGCTTGCCTCGGGCCGATTGACGGCAAATCGGCCAGCAAATCGGCTAGTTTTTGGAACGAGTCGGGTAATCTCATTAGAAATCTTCGGCGACCCCAGCCATTTCTTCGCTGTAGCGTTTTTCGATTGTTTTGAATACCACGCGTTCGGAGTCGAATCTAAGTTTTATCGAACCGGTCGGGCCGTTCCTGTGTTTGGCTATAATTATTTCCGCTATATCTTTTTCTTCCGCGGACAAATCGGCTCTGTCGTGGTCTTTCCGGTAAATGAAAAGAACCACGTCCGCGTCCTGTTCAATACTTCCGCTTTCGCGCAAGTCGGAAAGGCGGGGGATTTTGTTATCTCTCTGGTCGACGGCACGCGACAGTTGGGAAACGGCGAGAATCGGCACGTTAAGCTCGCGTCCGAGCGATTTCAGGCCGCGGGAAATTTCGGTAATTTGATGTACCATGTTGTCGTAGTTGGTTCTCGGAGATATCAGCTGGAGGTAGTCGACTATCAGAAGGCCGAGCCCGTGTTCTATCTGCAGGCGCCGGGCCATTGAGCGCATTTGGATTATGTTGGGCGACGGCGTGTCGTCTATGAAGATTTTAGCCTGCGAAAGCCGGTCGAGGGACGCCTGTATCATTTCGAATTCGGTGTCGTCGCTGATGCGGCCGGTGCGCAGCTTCCAGAGCGGAACCTGTGATTCCGCCGCTATTAATCTGTCTATTACCTGCTCGCGGGACATTTCAAGAGAAAATATGCCGACGGGAATTTTAGCTTTAAGCGCGGCATGGCGGGCGATGTCCAGCGCCAAGGTTGTTTTGCCGAGAGACGGCCTGGCTCCGAGAACAACCAAGTCGGAGTTCTGCAGTCCGGAAAGCATGTTGTCCAAATCGGGAAATCCGGTCGGAACTCCGCGGAGCATGCCTTTGCCTTGATGCAGCTTCTCGATTCTTTCGTAAGCCGTTTTCAGTTCGTCCCGGAGAAGCATGAAATTCTGTGGCGCCGATTTTTGCGAGATGGCGAGAATTTTCTGCTCAATGCTGTCTATGATATCTTCCACTTCTTTGTCCGGTTCAAAAACATCCTCGTTTATCTGCGATGACGCTTGAATGAGGTCGCGCAAAAATTTTTTGTCGCGGACCAGTTTTACGTAGTGTTCGAGGTGGGCGGCCGTGGTTACCTGGTTGGTAAGTTCGGCGAGATACGCGGAACCGCCAATGTCGGCAAGAAGGTCTTTTTCCTTGAGCCTGTTGGTCAAGCTTAAAATATCTATCGGCTGGTGTTTGTCGAAAAGTTCGATAATTACTTCGTATATTTTTTCGTGGGCCGGCGCGTAAAAATCGTCGTGCCGCAATTGGTCGGCGACTTTGAAAATAGCATTCTTGTCTATGAGAATGGAGCCAAGAACGGATTGTTCCGCTTCGAGGTTTTGCGGAGGAAGTTTAAATTTTTTGGAGGAGGTCATGAAATTGTTTTATTTCGGCGAAATAAAAGCACCGAATTCCGACGTATCTTCTATAGCGTATCCTAATTCATTTATTTTTTTCCTCAAAGCGTCAGATTGAATAAACTGTTGACGGCTTCTGGATTCGTTTTTCTTCTTGTTTTTAAGGGCTTCTTCTCTTAATTTTTCACGTTTTTTGAATAAATTTTGTATTTTCTGCGGTATTTTGGATTTAGGGGGCAGTATGCCGAAAAGCGAAAGGTTTTTGCTTATAAAATCGCGAGCATTCAACAGGTCTTTATATTTCGTCACTGACATCATTTCATCATAATGGTTGATAGCGTTGAAAATTAGGGATAATGCCATCGGGGTATTCATATCGTCGGACAATGCGCCGTCAATCAACTTAGAATTTTGAAGATAAGTATCGTTAATTTTTCCGTCATTATATTTTCTGCGGCTTATGAAGAAATCAAGTTTATTCATGAATATTTTTATGTTGCTCCAAGTATTTCTCGCACTTTCCAACAATTTTTCGGTGTAATCCATGGGCGAGCGGTAATGGTGCTGAAAAATCATTATGCGGAGCACTGCGGCGTCGTCATTTTCCAGAAATGATTTTACGGTTATAAAATTTCCTAAACTTTTACTCATTTTTTTGCCGTCTATCGTTAAAAACCCGGTATGCATCCATGTTTTGACGAATGGTTTCTTACCTGAAGCCGCTTCCTGTTGGGCAATTTCTGCTTCATGATGGGGAAATTTAAGGTCAATGCCGCCGCCGTGAATGTCATACTGCGGGCCGAAATAATGCTCGGTAATCGCCGTGTCTTCTATATGCCAACCCGGACGTCCCCAGCCAAGAGAAGTTTTCCATAACGGTTCTCCATCAATGGTAATGAAGGACTTTTTTGTCTTTGGCTCTATATTCGCAGACTTCCAGAGCGCGAAATCGCCCCTGTGCATTTTCTTAACACTCTCATCGATTCGCGATATTGCGTCATCCGCCTGTCCGGCGGTTCGTTTGGATAACTTGCCATAATCGGAAAATTTTGAGATATCGAAATAATAACCGTCATTTTCTATTTTATACGCGTATCCATTGTTGCAAAGTCTCTCTACCTGCTTGGCGATTTGCGGAATAAAGGCTGTTGCTTTGGCATATGTATCCACCGCGCTTACTCCGAGCGATTTCATATCGCGGACATATTCTCTAAAAAAAGAATCCGCCAATTTAATCGGGGTTTTTTTATCACGACGCGCCCTGGCGATTATTTTGTCGTCAATATCGGTGATATTTTGAAGATAATTAATTTCAAACCCTATCTGCCTTAAATATTTCGCAAAAAAGTCGAAAAAAATATAAGTTCGGGCATGTCCAATATGAGCATAATCATATACAGTCGGCCCGCAAACGAACATATTTATTTTTCTGTCGCTCAACACCCTGAAGTCTTCCGAAAGAGTGTCAAAAATCCTTATGCGCATATATAAATTCTAGAGCCAGCGTTTCTTTTTGAAAAATATGAGCATACAAACGACCGCGGTCGCCATCGCGCCGACGACGAGCCAGAAACCGGCTGGATTGTCGGTTAATGGAACGCCATCAATCCGCATCGCGAAAAGCGCGGCAATGAGCATCATTGGGAAAGTGGAAAAGGCAAGTATGGTGAACATTTTCATCACCTCGTTGTTTCTGACATTGAGCAGCTGATTGTTAGTCGCTTCAAAGTCCATTATGGCCTCGCGGTGGTATTCCAGACGCGCCAGGAGTTTCAGATATTTGCCGAGCAGGTCTTCCAGATAAATTTTGCTATGCGGCCCCCAGAAATTTTTTCCGCGTTCGATAAGCGAAGAAAAAAGATGCTGCTGCGGTTTCGCTATGAGCTGGTATTCGGAAAGGTCGCGTTTGATGTAGGATATTTTTTTAAGCAATTCGGTTTCGTTGCCTTTGAAAAGTTCCGTGCCGACGGATTCGGTTTTTTCCTGGATGTGATTCAGCTGGCGCTGGTTGAAATTGATGAGATGAGAAAGAAGGTTATAAGTTAATTCGAGTGTATTGGACGAGAATTTTTTGCCTGATTTTCCGCCGATGGTTCGACGCGGCTCACCATAAAATGTTTTTTTGAAATCGCCGAAAACGTTAGTGTCGTCATAACGTACGCTTATCACGTCCTTTTTGGTGACGATAAAATCTATTTCGGCCCGGCGCGATGTTTTTTCCGAAGCGTCATATATCGGAAAATGGTAAATAAGATAAAGATATCCGTCGGATGATTCGACTCTGCCGTGGACCGAATAGTTTTTAAGTTCGTCGATTACTATCGGATGAAGGCCGAATTTTTTCTGAAGCCATTCAAGGTCGTCTCCCGCCGGCTTGACCATGTCTATCCACTTTATTTTTCCGCCGATTATTTCCATTTCCATTTATTTTATATTAGTCGGCTTTTTAAGGCAATAATGCCGCAAAGGCCGCGGGGCTTGATTTTCACGAAAATTTCTTATAATCTCTAATGGTTCAACCCATTCGATAAACTCAGGGCAGGCAAGCTCACCACAAGCCGATATTTGATTATGCTCATAGAAAACAAAAATTCAAAAACAGCGCTACTCAACGTCATTAAAGACGAACTTTCCAATGTCCGGCTTCGCGAGGGCGAGATAGTCGAAGCCGAACTTATGCGCAAGACCCCAAGGGGAGTGTTTTTTGATTTGGGCAAGTTTGGGACGGGAATCGTTTACGGAATCGAATTGACTAATGCCCGCGAAATTCTGAAAAAACTCAACGTGGGAGAACGGATTTCCGCGCGCATAGAAGCAATCGACGGCGAAGGCGGATATGTCGAGCTTTCTCTGGCCGAAGCCAGCAAGCAAAAAGTATGGCAACAAGTCCAGGAACTTCAGGAAAGCGGAGAAATAGTCAAAGTTAAAATAACCGGCGCCAACCCGAGCGGCCTACTCGCCGACCTCCTCGGACTCAAGGCCTTTTTACCCACTTCACAGCTTTCTCCGGAGCATTATCCGAAAACCGCCGAAGGCGACCAGCAAAAAAGCGTTGACGCGCTGAAAGGTTTTACTGGACAGGAATTCGGGGTGAAAATAATCGCCGTCAATCCCAGAACGAATAAGCTGATTATTTCCGAAAGAGAAATGCTGACGGCCAACGTGAAAGAACTTCTTTCAGCGTATAAAGTCGGCCAGGACGTGGACGGATTGGTTTCGGGCATAGCCGATTTCGGGATTTTCGTGAGGTTCGTGGACAATCCGCAGATAGAAGGATTGGTTCATATTTCGGAACTTGACCACCGCATCATAGACAGCCCGAAAGAAATCGTCGCCATCGACCAGCCAGTCAAGGTAAAAATAATAGACATAAAAGAAGGACGGGTATTTTTATCCATAAAAGCCCTCAAAGAAGATCCATGGCAGAACGTTTCCGAACATTACAAGGCGGGTCAGGAAGTCAGCGGCAAGGTTTACAAATTCAATCCTTTCGGAGCGGTCATTGACCTGGAACGCGGCGTACAGGGACTTATTCACGTTTCGGAATTCGGCGGCATCGACGAAATGAAAAAAGCGCTGATTCCGAAAGAATCCAAGCAGTTTGTCATTGATTCCGTAAAGCCGGAAGAAAAAAGAATAATACTGAAGGTTAAAAAATAGCCTCGCAAGATTTTTATCCCGTCCATTGTATGAAAATCAAAGTTTTTACAGCCGGAGGCACAATAGACAAGGTTTATTCGGAAATTAAAGGAACCTTGAATTTTTCTTTTGGTAAACAAGCGGTCATAGAAATTAGCGAAGATAAGGTAGAGCTGAATTTTGATTATGACGTTGAGCGTCTACTTGCAAAGGACAGCCTTGAAATGACCGACGAGGACAGAGAGCTTATAAAAAAGGCGTGCCAAGGTGCGATAGCTGATAAAATATTAATTACGCACGGCACAGATACGATGATAGACACAGCTAGGGTTTTAAGCACTGTACCAGATAAATTAATTATTTTAACAGGAGCTTCCCAACCATACCGTTTTCGCGAATCCGATGCCGAATTTAATGTCGGTGTTGCCATAGGTGCTCTAAATTCTTTGAAGCAGGGCGTGTATATAGCTATGAACGGCAGAGTGTATGAATGGGACAAGTGCGAAAAACTTCCCGACGGCCGTTTTGTTGAAAAGCAATAATTTTATTTTTGGGCGGTTATAGTGTTTTAAATGAAAAACCGCTCGACTAAATACGTCATAGGCATAGATGAAGTCGGGCGCGGGGCGCTGGCTGGGCCGGTTGTCGTGGCGGCGGTTTGTTTTCCGGCGGGACTCAGAATATCGAATAAAAAGCTCGGCGTGCTCAAAGATTCCAAAAAACTTTCTCCGAAACTGCGGAAGACATGGTTTAAACATTTCAAATCCATTCCGGAAATTTCGTATAAAATCGGAAGGGTTTATCCGAGGGCTATTGAGAAAATAAACATATCAAAGGCGGCCAACCGGGCGGCAAGCCTCGCCGTTGGACGCCTTATGGAAGATTCGGGAATAGAAACGCGGAATTGTCTCATTCTTCTGGACGGCGGTCTTTTCATAAAAAACCAGAAGAAACTTAATGCCAAAACCGTTATTAAAGGAGACGAAAAAATAACCGCGATTAAAATAGCGTCCATAATAGCCAAAGTCCAGAGGGACAGATACATGGAAAAACTTTCAAAAAAGCATCCTCGGTATGGACTTGAGGCGCATAAGGGGTATGGAACAAAACGCCACCTCAAAGCAATCAGGAGACATGGCCCGAGCAAGGTGCATAGATTGACGTTTCTTAGACCCCGCCCGCGGCGGGGTTAATGTTGATTTATTTTGAAATTAGAGCTATCATTTAACTGCAAATCGGCAATCCCGCCGTTGGCGGGATGTGAGATTTTGTAAGTTTCGTAAACTCAACAACAAAATCTAACATGGGAGGCGTACCAGTAAAACATCACAGTAAAGGCAAGGTCGGGCGGAGGCGCTCGCATTTGGCTTTGAAAAAGGTCAATCTTTTGGTTTGTAAAAATTGCAGCGGCCCGAAAATGCCTCACCGTCTTTGCGCCCAGTGCGGAAAGAAGTAGAAATCAGAAAGTAGAAAATAGTAAGTAGAAATTTAAAAATAAAAATAAATCCCGTTATGAATATTAATCCCTTCTTCTATTTTCTATTTTCTAAGTTCTAGATTCTGCTTGTATTATGGCAACCCGGCACCTTGTAAGAAGCGTTATTCTTCAATCCCTCTACGAATGGGATTTTTATCATCGCAAAAAAGACGTTACCGAAATTTTGGAGCGCAATTTGAAGGAATTCGCTCCGGGCATAGACGAGCCGGATTTTGCTTGGCGGATATTGAAGGGAATCATCGAGCATTTGCCGGACATAGACAAAATAATCGAAAAAGCCGCGCCGGAATGGCCGCTCGATAAAATAGCGATGGTTGAAAGAAACGTGCTCCGGATAGGCCTGTACGAGCTTTTATACGCCGACAAGGAAGAAGTTCCGCCGAAAGTGGCGATAAACGAAGCCATTGAAGTCGTCAAAAACTATGGCGGCCCCAATTCCGTTAAATTCATAAACGGAGTTCTCGGCACGGTTTACAGGGAGATGGAAAAAAACGCAGGAAGAAATCCGGAGGAAAAGCCGGAGAAAAAAGAAAAGTAATTGTATCGATACGAATATACCAATCTACTAATAATACTAATGACTAAATTCGTATATTGGCATCGATACTTTTACAATAAATAAAATATGAACAATATAATTTCAGGAGAACTGGAAAAGATAATCGGCTTCGATTTCAAAAACAGAGACCTTCTTACAGAAGCTCTGACGCACCGCTCGTATCTCAATGAAAATCCAAAATGGCATTTGCCGAACAACGAGCGGCTGGAATATCTCGGCGACGCCGTTTTGGAACTTATCGTAAGCGAATCGCTTTTCAAAGAATATCCCGAAGCCCCCGAAGGGAAAATGACCGTTTTGCGCGCGGCATTGGTTAATTATCAGATGCTCGCCAAAATCGGCGGCGAATTGCGCCTGGAAGATTTTATTTTGATGTCGAAAGGGGAAAAAGGCGGTTCAGCCAAAGCCAAGGAAGTGATTATAGCCAACGCCATGGAAGCGCTGGTCGGCGCCATGTATCTCGAAGGGGGAATGGCGGCCACAGAAAATTTTATAAACAAATTCGTCCTTTTACATCTTAAGGAAGTTTTGGAAAACAAGAGTTATAAGGACGCAAAAAGCGAATTGCAGGAATTGATTCAGGAAAAAATAAAGGTAACGCCGTCTTACCGCGTGCTCGAGGAAACAGGGCCGGCGCACGAACGGCAATTCAAAATAGGAGTTTATTTCGGAGAACAATTAATGGCCGAAGGCAGGGGTGCCTCGAAACAGGAAGGCGAATTGGAAGCCGCCAAAGAAGCGCTTAAGGAATTTAAATGACAAATTTCTAATTGACCTAATTTCTAATCAATTCCCAATGACTAATTTAAAAATTGGAGCTTGAAGTTTGTTTAGAAATTAGAAATTCGGATTTAGAAATTTTTTATCATTATGCCTCACCTTTTAAAACGCCTCGAACTTAATGGTTTTAAATCGTTCGCGCAGAAAACTTCTATCGAATTTCCGACCGGAATAACCGCGATAGTCGGGCCGAACGGTTCCGGCAAATCAAACGTCATCGACGCAGTCCGCTGGCTTTTAGGCGAAAGGGAATCAAAAAACCTCCGCGGAGCCAAAGCCGAAGACCTCATATTCGCCGGGACTCCGAAGCGGGCTCGGGTCGGACAGGCGCAGGCGTCGCTTTATTTCGAAAACGAAAACAATTTCTTTCCGGAAGAATTCTCGGAAATAGTCGTTTCCCGCCAGGTCAGCCGCGACGGGGACAACAAATTTTTTATAAACAAAGCGGAAGTCCGGCTTAAAGACCTGATAGATTTTTTTGCCAAAGCGCGGCTCGGCACAAAGGGGCTTGTCGTAATCAGCCAGGGCAACAGCGATGTTTTTATACAGTCTTCTCCGGTAACGAGAAGGGAAATGCTTGAAGAAATGCTCGGACTCCGCGAGTATCAGCTTAAAAAGAACACCGCAGAACGCCGCCTCAAAAACACGCAAATAAACATAGACAAGGTTGAAGCCCTTATGAAAGAACTTGCTCCGCATCTGCGCTCCCTGAAAAGACAGACTGGCCGCTGGGAAAAGCGTTCATCCTTGGAACAGGAGCTCCGCGAGTCGGAAAACGGATTTTTCGGAAGCCAGCTCCGCGAACTGAACGAAAAAATCTCGGGAATGGACAAGGAAATCGCGACTCACAAGAACGAACTCGAAATTTTGAAAAAAGAAAGAGAATCCGCGGAAAATAATTTGAAGAAAGTAGAAGCAGGACAGCCGAAAGAACGCCAGGAACTTACCGAAATAAAAAAGAAAACACAGCTTCTTATTGAGAAAAAAAGCGAACTTCAGAAAGAACTCGGGCGTTTGGAAGCGCAACTCGAAATGGAACAATCCGCCTCGGAAGAAGTTTCCGTTCCTTCAGCCAAACTGCTTCAGCTCGTTAAAAAAATCAGAAATGAGCTTTCCAACGCCATGGAAACAAGCGACTTCAGGGAACTCCGCAAGGCGATATCTTCGGCTTTGGCGGAAATAGGCGCAATTTTGGATAGCGGTTCAGTTCCTGCCGCCGCAGGCGACGCAAAAAAACAGCAAGATTCCAATCTTAAAAGCAAGCTCGAAGAACTCAACAAAAAACTTTCGGAACTGGACGGAGAAATTTCAAAACACAGGGAAGAAGAAAGCTCACTCGAAAAACACCAGGAGGATTTTTACGGCGAATTCAAAAAAGCCGTTTCCATGGTGGAAGCCGCCAAGGACAAAATAGAAAAATGGGAATCTAGGAACCAGGAACGGCTTTTCGAAAAAGAAAGATTGCATCTTCGGCTTTCGGAATTGGAACGGCAGATTTCGCAGACCGGGAGAAGGACCAGCGAGTTTGAAAGTTATAAAGTTCATAATGTTGAAAGTATTGAGGACTTTAACTTGCTCGAACGCCGCATTTTCAAGTTGCGCGGCGATTTGGCAAGTATCGGCGAAGTGGACGAGGCGCTTATCAAGGAGGCGCGGGAAACGGAAACACGCTACGATTTTTTGGAACGCGAATCCGGCGATTTGGAAAAAGCGCGCAACGATTTGAAGCAAATGATAGGGGAGTTGAACCAGAAAATAAAAACCGAATTCAAAGAATCTTTGGATAAGATAAACAAAGAATTCGATACGTTTTTCAAGCTGATGTTTGACGGCGGCAAGGCGCAACTTAAACTTGTGCGACAAGAAACAAAAAGCAAGCAACAAGCAATAAACAATAAGCAACAAGGCAAAAATACCGACGAACTCAAAGAAGAAATTGCCGTTGAAACAGCAAATGGCGAAGAGGAGGAGGAAAAAGAGCCGGAAGAAGGATTGGAAATAAGTTTTAGTTTGCCGAGGAAAAAATTGAGCTCGCTTGAAACGCTTTCAGGCGGAGAAAGAAGTTTGGTCGGAATCGCGGCGCTGTTCGCAATGATTTCGGTCAGCCCGCCGCCATTCCTGGTTTTGGATGAAATTGACGCGGCATTGGATGCCAGAAATTCCCGCCGTTTTTCCGAAATGTTGGAAGAATTTTCCAAAAAAACGCAGTTCGTCATCGTCACCCACAACCGCGCAGTAATGGAATCAGCGGATATCCTTTACGGCGTAACGCTCGCCGAAGACGGCACTTCTAAGATACTTTCGTTGAAGTTGGAGTAAAAAATTGTTGAATTTGCTCATAGTAGATAGCTTGAGATAAGCCATTCCTTTTAAAAGGAGTCTAAAAAGAGAATATGAAAATAAATATAGAAAAGTGCCTAAAGTTTTTTGACGAGCGACATCTCAAATATCAGAGTCATACGAATGCGATTATTAGTATGATTGGAGAAGAAATCGCTTCCAAATCTCTTTTATCTTATATGTTGTCACGCAAGAGACGATTAGAAGTTGTAGATGGTAAATTTCAAGCAGTTAAATCTCGCAATGGCGTAGGACCAAGATTAGATAAATGGTTTATTGAGCGAAATAGAAAAACTCTGTATCAATGTGAGATTAAAAACTGGTGTGCATTTTCTACAGTCGGAGTTGATGTGCTGAAAGAGGGAGTTGGAAAAGCCGCCAATGGTTATTGGGATAAACTATTAATTGAATTAAGGAAATTTGATGGTCAAAAGAAATATGGAAAAACAAGTAAGGTGTTGGTAGAAATGAAAAAATTAGAAAAATACCAAAACTTTAAGCTAGAACCGATTCTTATTTTGTGGTGGCCGATTTCTCGAAATAATGAATTAAAACCATTCTTTTCTGTTAATGTGAATAAGCTAAGTATAAGATTCAAAACAAAATTTAAAAAGCTACATATCTTTTCTGTATCGCTATATTTTCGTAAATTATTAAATGAGAGAAAAAATCTTAATCTAGATATGCCCAATTCGCAATATAGAATTAAAATATTAAAAAGTCTCGGCATTTTATAGAGTATGGCAGTTAATTTTATTGATTCAGGGGCATGTGAAATTGACGGCGAAAAGATGTTTTATTTTAGAGAGCCGCGTGCTTTGATAAATAAAATTTTAGAAACTGTTTCAACAGTTGGGGCCGAGAAATTTTTTTCAAGCCCTAATGAAGATATAAAAAAAGTTAGAGAAAGTATGGCCGAGTGCTTTTTTACCTTGGCTCTTAAAAGGGATGATGGGAGGGATCAATTTTTGATGCAACCAAAAGAAGATCCTCCAGACTTTGTTTTAATGACAGTGCAAGATAAACCAATATCCATAACATTGGACGACTTTGAGTTGGTCGAAATAACTGCGCGTTGTCGGTCGTTTGATGAGATGGAAAATATTGTGCAGAGGAAGGTTAATAAGGGATATTCTGGAAATTATAATTTACTAATCTTTATAAATAATGAAAAGAGTAGAGAGTGGAGTAATCTACTCTACAAACAATTGGGAAACTATCATCCATTCAAAACAGTATGGACGGTCCACTTGCTTTGGTACAAGGATAAAAAAGATCTATTCGGGGCTGTAGTAAACCGACTACGGCCATATCCACCACGGCATATTGAGGCTCCCATAGACGGTAGCGAATTATACAAGCCCCAACCCGTACCAAACTTCATGGAAGAGATAAAAAGAGAAGGTAAAACATTTCTCAGTTTCAAGCCAGATTTTGTCAAAGGATTAACAAAAGAACTAAGAAAAATTAACCTTAATAGATTACAAGCAAAAAATAGAGATGGAGAAAAAGGCTTATCGTAATTTAGTAATTGTCCTAAATATTTAATGCCCTTTGATCATCAAACTGTTCCCGACGACGTTCGCGCATACCAGTGGATTGGAAATGCTATACTTTTATTGGAATGGCAAAAAGATATCGCCGACAGAGAGATAGTTTTGAAGATATACTCCTAGACCTTTTAAGGCCTTTTATTGTTATTTTGGTTTTTGTGTTAGGAGGTTGGATACTAACTCATCAAGAGCAGGCAAAACTTTATGGAATAATTGCCATTATCGTTGTCATAGCGGTAGTAATACTTTATTTTGTTCTAAAAAGAAGGCGAGATGTGAGTTTTGGTTTTGATGATGAGGAAGTATTGTACATGCTTAAGGGCATGTCACCTCAGCAGGATGTAATTGCACACAAGGATGGCAAAAAATATTATATACAGTGCAAGAAATTTATGACGCGAGAAGTAACACCTCATGATGTGCGAGATTTTCTTGGTGCAATTACTAATGTAAACAACCCCGCTGAAAAAGGATTTTTCGTAACAACAGGTAATTTCACGCTGATGGCGGAAAAAGCAGCGGAGGGAAATCCAAGAATAGAGCTTATCGATGGCGTAAAACTAGTGGAATATTATAAATTGGCTTATGAAAAGACTATTCCAGAGACTGAATCTATTCAGCGGCCGGAACCGCCCCAAAATTAGATCAATATTTAATTCTTTTTATCCTCAAACTGTTTCCGACGACATTAACACCAGAAATTACAATTACTATGAAAGACAGAAATAAAGCCGTACCAGCATCATATCTCATACTGAAAAAGAGAGATACAATTCTTCTTAGTCGCAGGATTAATACAGGGTACTACGATGGATGGTATTCGCTTCCGTCTGGCCACATTGAGGCAGGGGAGCTTCCACTAGATTGCCTCGCGCGCGAAGCGACAGAAGAAATAGGAATATCTTTTGACAGGAAAGATGCAAAGTTTGTGAATGCGATGTATCGAACCAAACACGATGAAACCGGCGATCGTGCAGATTATTTTTTTGTACTCGATAAATGGATAGGAGAACCAAAAAATATGGAGCTCGACAAATGCGACGAATTAAAATGGTTTTCTCTTAATAATCTGCCGGAGAACCTTATGCATCACGTTAAACTTGCCCTTGATTTATACCAAAAGGGTATCCACTATTCCGAATTGCCATTTAACGAGAAGTTTCTAAATCCAAACAGTAGGAATTAAAACGATTATAGCTTACACGTTTGAAGCCGCCATGGCTGTTATCTCTTCTTTTGATAACCAACACCAACGATTGTATGAAGCTTTGCTTCATCAATCGGTTCACTCGGCAAAAATAAAAGCAAAAATTGCTTTTACACTTGCCTCGCTGCCGATTGTAGCTTAATAAGCTACAAAGAAAATTGGATTAATGCTCATAAATAGCGACAAAAAACGGCTGTGGATAAGTGTTGACTTTTAACAAGCGCTTGTTACAATGAACATACTAAACGTGAGGGGCATCCTATATGGGTGCCCCTCGTTTTTATTCCATTTTCAGCAGGTATTTTAGATATTCAAAATCTCTGAAATTGCTTCCCGCGAATTGTTTTATTTCCTTTGCAGTCCGTTTGCCTCTGCCCAAGATAATTATTTCTTTTCCGCCGTCTTTTAGATATTTCAAAACCGGCAAAAAATCGCCATCTCCGGAAAGGATAACCGCTTTTTCAAAATTATCTTTCTCTTTCATCAAATGAAAGGCCATATCAACATCACAGTTAGCTTTTCGTTTGGTAGTTCCGTCATTTTGGTCATATAGTTTTACCGGCTTAAGGAATAACTTATAGCCAAATTTATCAAGCTTCAGATAAAACCTTATCCTCTGAAGATGCCGTCCAATAAGCAATATTTCTGCTTCGCTAAGTTGTTTACTTTTATTCTCTAATAAATCGAGTAGATGTTTTTCCAAATCTTTTATTGGGACGGTCTCGCAAACTTGATAATCATAATTGAAATCGTGTATCTCAACGCCTCCAAAATAAAAAACCACACTCACTCCGTATTTCTTCCGCAAATATCCCAACAGTTTTTGATAATCTATCTTCCATCCCAGACTTTTCTCGCCGCCATAAAAGAGATTTGAGGCATCCACGAATGCGAAACTTTTCATATCAAATAAATTATAACAGCAACCTGCAGATTTTACACAGTATAAATGTCCTAATACTTAACCCGCTTAATCCTCAAACTGTTTCCTACGACCCTTCAATTCGATTCAGGGCAGGCCCGTTCGATGGATTCGACCCTTCGATAAACTCCCGCCTTCATTAAAATTTCGGCGGGCAAGGCAGGGTAAACGCTTACGCTTGAAGCCGCCATTGTACAAAAAAGCCCTCCGACGGCCGTCGGAGGGCTTTTTGATATCAACACTCTTACTTTATTTATTAATCAGGCTGTAATTGTGCATCCAAACCATATAGGCGCCAAAAATCCAGGCGAACACGAACATATAGACGGCTCCCAGAATGAAGCTTCCAAAGTCCAGCCAGACGAATCCGGGCAGGGTTTCAAAAAGCGTGTGATGAAGTTCAATCGCCCGACTTGAACGCCAGGGGAGCAGGCCGCCGATAAGACAAAGAACATAGACAATTTCGCCTCCCAAGACACACAGCCAGCCGTATCGTTTTAGGGAAAGCATGTGAATTTATGATTATAATTTCCGACCTTTCAATAACATGGCGTTTATGGCGACAATCACGGTGCTTAGCGACATAAAAACCGCTCCGATGGCCGGAGAAAGAAGTATGCCGCGCGAAGCAAGGATGCCGGCGGCAAGCGGAATCGCCACGACATTGTAACCCGCCGCCCAGAAAAGATTTTGAATCATTTTTGTGTATGTGAATCGCGAAAGAGCGATGATTTTAGGAATATCGCGCGGGTCGTTCCTTACGAGAATTATGCCTGCGGATTCAATCGCAACATTCGTTCCGGCGCCAATGGCAATTCCAATATCTGCCTGCGTAAGCGCCGGAGCGTCGTTGATGCCGTCGCCGACCATGGCAACGCGCCGTCCTCCGGACTGGAGTAATTTTATTTTCTCCGACTTTTTGTCCGGCAGAGTGCGCGCGAAGTATTCGTCGATTCCAAGCTCGCCTGCAACCCATGCCGCAACATCTTCGGAGTCTCCCGTCACCATAGCCACCTTGATGCCCATTGTCTTGAGGATTTTTATCGCCTCGCGCGATTCTTCCCGAATAATGTCAGCCAAAGCTAAGATGCCGATAAGTGCGCCGTCGCGCAGCACGTAAATAATCGTTTTTCCTTTTTTATGTTCTTCGGCAACGCCGGCGGGAAACGAAACATTCTTTCCTTCAACGACTGCGGCCCCTCCGATTGTGACAAGCGTTCCATTGATTTTCGCCTGTGAACCCTTGCCTGGAATACGGGAAAAATCTTTAATTTCGGCGAGCGGAATATTGCGTTCTCGCGCGTGCGCCACAATCGCTTTGGCGATAGGATGTTCGGAGTAAGCGTCAACGGAAGCGGCAAGATGCACGACCTCGCGCGCGTCAATCGGCTTGCCCTCCATAGCTTCAGCGGCGTAGGGCCACACATTCGTCACTCCGTATTCTCCCTTTGTCAGAGTGCCTGTTTTGTCAAAAAGCACCACGTCGACGTTGCGCGCGGCTTCAAGCGCCAAACGCTGCTTGATAAGAAATCCGTTCCGCGCGGCCTTCGTGGTTGAGATGGAAGCGACAAGCGGCACAGCAAGCCCCAAAGCGTGAGGACAGGCGATAACGAGAACGGCAACGAGCCGTTCCACGGCGAACGCCGTGCCTCCGCCGGCTAAAATCCAGGCGATGAAAGTTGTTGTTCCCGTGGCAACCGCCACGATGGTCAGATAAAACGCCGCGCGGTCGGAAAGGATTTGTAGGCGAGATTTGGATGATTGCGCCTCCGCGACAAGCCGCATCACTCCCGCCAGAAACGTATGCTCGCCGATTTTTGTGACCTTTAATTTGAGCGTCCCGTCTCCGTTTATAGTTCCTGCAATAACTTCGCTTCCTGTATTTTTTGAAACGGGTTTCGATTCTCCGGTTGCGATTGATTCATCCACCGATGAATCTCCTTCAGTTACTTCGCCGTCGGCGGCGATTTTGCCGCCGGGCCTCACCAGAATAATGTCTCCTTCGCGAAGCTCAGCGAGCGGAATAATTTTTGTCAGAGTCCCACTCATCACTTCGGCTGTGTCCGGCAAAAGTTTTGAAATTTCTTTAAGAGCGCTTTGCGCGCCGGAAACCGCGCTCATCTCAATCCAATGACCGAGAAGCATGATGGTAATTAAGGTCGTGAGTTCCCAGAAGAGGTTGTCGGGACGTCCCGCAAGCACGGCATATACGCTCCAGGCGTACGCGGTCGTGATTGCGATGGCTATCAAGGTCATCATACCCGGTAGGCGAGCATCAAGTTCCCGCTTCGCGCCAGCCAAAAATATCCAGCCGCCGTAGAAGAAAACGATTGAACCCAAAACAAACTGAATATAAGTTGAGCCCGGAAATACCGGCGCCGTCCAGTTGAAAACGGACAACATAAAGTCCGAATAGAGGACAATCGGAATGCTTAAAATTAAGCTTATCCAAAACTTTCTTTTGAAGATATTCACATTATGGCCTTCGTGCTTGTTGAATGACGCCGCGTGACCGCCGTGGTTGACTTCGTGGCCGACCGTTTTTTTTGATTTTAACGGAATCAGATTCATGCCGCATTCCGGACATATGCCGGACCTGTCAGAAACAACTTCAGGATGCATCGGGCAGGTGTATTTAATTTCTTCTTTTTCATTCATTGTATGGTTATTGTGTTCCATGATATTTTTAAATCTTTATTATCTTGCAAGCGGCTCCGGGGACTTATTTTTGTTTGCGTCAATGAAATTAGTGATTTTAGCCTCATCGAAATTATCCAGTTTTTCAAGCCGTCCCCACGAAGCTACGGCAATCATAGAATCGTTTTTGGCTCGCGGAACAACTACAACGGATCCCCGATAATTGTTGCCTATTGATTCCAATTTAACTTTTATTGTCGGGTCAATATCGGGTTTGTAGGAAATCCAAATACCGCCGTGCTCCAGATTGTGTATTATTTGCTCATCGGGTAACTCGATTTGATAAACGCCCCAATTCACGGGTTGCGCGTAGTGCGGACCCGATGTGGGAGGATTAGAACTGTATTCCAGATGATTTGCCCCAACAGCAATGTGTTCTTGACCTTGAATAGCGAATGCTTCTCCCGGCCGTGATTGCTGACCTTGGCGCGCAAGAAAAACCAATCCATAACCAACAACAATTACCGAAACAACGACAATAGCCCATTTCAAAATCCTTTTTAATTTTTGGTTTTGCTCATTCTGTCTTCGAGCATCGTTCTTTTCTTGCCGTTTTAACGCTTCGCGCTCGGCTTTGGCGGACATCGTTCCATTTGGCAATGTAATCGCGTATTTTATTATATCCAGGTTGCAACTTTTATGTTCCTTGCACCATGCTTGGCATTTTTCCGCGAATTCTTTGCTCCCATAAAAAAGAGCGCATTCCTCGCACTGGTAATATTGTTTATTATGGCGTGAAATTATCTTTGTCATAATTATTTGCGATTAGTGGCTAAGTTTCGCGGACGGCTTTGTTGCTTGGTCGACGACCCTTTTTAATTTTTCTTCCACTATCTTTGCAATGTCGGCCAGAGACGGGTTTTCAACCATTTCCATCGCAACAGTGGGCAATATTGCCGACACAAATGTCTTTCCGTTTTCTTCGTAGACAATTACATTGCAGGGCAGGAGCAACCCTATGTCTTTTTCCGCTTGCAGCGCCCTTAAAGCGAACGGCGGGTTGCAAGCGCCGAGGATAAGATAGTTATCGTAATCAACATCAAGCTTTTTCTTTAGCGTCGCCTTTACGTCTATTTCCGTTAGTACGCCGAATCCTTCCTTGGCTAGTTCAGCTTTTGTTTTAAGAACTGCCTCCGTAAAAGGGAGTGACACTTCTTTTTTGTAGCCGTATTTCATTGGTTTATTGTTTTTATTGAACGCCGCAGCCGCCCGACGATTTGTTTTCCACGGGAGCTATCTGCGTAAGAATCCGCTGATATCCCTGGGCGCTGGAGTAGTTTGCTCCGAGAACATCTTTCGGATTAACAGAATCCCAATCAACCCCTTTGCTTTGGAAATACCGCGCAATCGTTAAGTAGGTGTCCGGAAACCAGTAGGAATTAACCGCAAGCGCGATTTTGTACATCTGGTCCTCGGTCGCGCCCTGCGATGCCATTAGTTCAAGGAGGCCCAGCATTGCCATTCCGTGGTTGCAATCCGGGAAATAGACCGAATTCCCGCAACATGGCCGGTAGATGTTTTTGGAAACGTTTTCTACAAGCGCCTGTTGTTCCGCCGTGAGCGTTACCAATTGATGCGCGCTGTAATGGCTCATTGGATCGCCTACAGCAATCGTCCAGCCGCCAGTCGATGCGAAATTTTCAATTCCGCCGTATCTTGGGTCGGCCATCGGCCCGTTTTCCAGAATCGGATTTTTATTCGCGAGGCCGAATGCCCAGAGAAGATTGAGAATTTCTCCGGAGTTCTGTGAAGTCATGGTAATTGAGCCGTTATCCGATTTTTGAATGAGCGCTTTCATCTCGGCTCCCATGCCGCCCCGACCCGCGTATATCTCTTCAAGTTTTTGGTAATCTATCGTCCCGTTTTTCACCATTTGCGCGCCGATGTCGCCCCATTCAATTGGAAGCGCGACTCCTGCTGACGGTATTATTTTTTCTTCAAGTGCGCTTGCCGCAGTTTGACTTTTTATTTGAGGCCGAGCCTTCAAGCCGGTTGTATAAGTCCATGTTCCGGCAAGAATTAACGCCGACAACAAAATGCTTATCGGGAGAAGATTGTCTTTCTTTTGTTTCTCCGAATCGGTTCCGGTTGAGTCCTGATTTTGAATTTTATCGTTCATAGGATTTTTATTCGTCGCAGCAATCGGCCAGTTTATTCACCAGGTCCTCAAGTGTCGAACTGCCTGTTGCCGCTTCTTTTACGTTTTGACCTTTTATTAATTTAAGCTTTAATGCCCAAAAGATGGAATAGACCTTGTAGGCATTCTCGAACGTTTGTTTTGCTTTGTCTTTTTTCCCTTCGGAGTGCAATTTGTTGCCAACCTCAATGAGGCGCATTGTGGTGGCCAAAAGATGTTTGGATATGCACCAAGTTTCTCCTTCGTGGTTCGGCATAAGCTGTTCCAGAAGTTTCTTGCGTATTTCTCGGATTTCGAGCGAAGTGTCGAAATATTCGTCTTTTTTCGTTTTCACGCCGGTAAAGAAGAAGTGTTCTTCCAAACTGATGAGATTCATTACGGCCAAGCTAAGGTCTTCGGCCGTGGACAAATCAACTCCAGCTTTTTCTTTAAGGGCGTCTATTTTGGCGAGAAATTCGTCCATCGTTAATGGTTTGTTGTTCACCCCGTTAGAAGTTTTCATAATTATTTTTTTTGATTAATGGTTGATGTTGATGATGACGACCTTCATGTTCTCCTTACCCGCCAGTGTTCATTGAACTTCTAACGGGGTTCATGTTTTTACCCCGTAGGAAATTAAATATTTTCCGTTGATATTGATTTCGACGTTGAATTAGATTGAGTCATTTTATGTTTGGTGTCCCGCGTACTTTGGCTCGAAAATATTTATATATTTTCTCACCATTTCCTACGGGGTTTAGATGAAGAAAATTAATGTTCCGAGAGCTATCATTGCCAATCCTGCCCAGAATCTTAGTCCTTTCAAATTCGTCTTTTTCCACTCCTGCACTTTATCAACTGTTATCTTATCGGCGGCTATCAGGAGCACCGCTATGAGCGGCAGTGAAAGAATAAGGTTGTAGAGAAGCAGATAACCGAAACCGGCAAAGTACGTTACCTGGTCGCGAAGCAGTCCGATTACCATCAGGTACGGGCCGCCCATGCATGGGAACTGGCAGATGCCGACCAAAAGTCCCAGCCCGAACGCCGCCGGAAACGACGCCTTTTCCATCAACCTACCCATTGCGGTATGGGAAACCGACGGAATTTTGAGTTTGACCGAAAATCTCGGGAAGAATTCGTTAATGAGGTTTATTACCCCGAAAGCGATGAGTATCGTCGCGCCGAGTTTGCCCATGAAATGCGGCGTGTTGAACAAATGCAGCACCTGCAGAATGCCGAGCCCTATCAGAAAGTAAGCGGCGAAAATTCCGGCGATGTATATGCCTCCGATTTGAAGGATTTTACTTCTCGTCATCTGCATTCCGAAAAGGAACGCGATTGTGATGAGAAGAATCGAGAACGAACAGGGATGAACGCTGTCAAGAAGCGCCGCGACGAGAACGAGCGGCAAGAGCCAGGAGCCCTTGTTGCTCACTTCCCAGAGAAAAGAACTTACCCATGGCGAGTTCTGGAGGAAAATGATTCCCATGAAAATCGCGACGACAATTGATGTTACGATTAATATTCTTTTCATTGAGCGTTATGGAGTTACGACTGCTTTGATTTCCAATTGAAGCGTTCCTCCGTTCGCGTCGGTGAGATTTACAAATCTGTCTACGAAACCGACTCCAGCCGGACCGTGGGCGTTGGGGTCGTAGACGACGTCGACACTTCTTGTTTCCCCGGCCTTTATAAGCATGTTTGCTTTCGGTAAATAACCCATACCGACCATCCCGAATGGTCCTATCTTTGAATTTCCTTCAACGATATACGCGGCAGTGCACATACAGGAGGTCACAAGATCGCTCACGATAATGTCTTTATCGGTCGGATTGGTTACGGCAAACGTATGGCTTACATTGCCTTTTGCCATTGAGATGGTTCCGAAGTCATACAATTTTTCCAATGCGATGAGCGCGGTTTCCGTTCCTGATTGTTGCTGAAGGGGATGAATGGTATTAGCGGAACTATTAATGCTATTTTGAGCTCCCCACCACATAAGCCCGAGCAGGCCTATGGAAGTAAGAGAAATGATTGTTATTGTTTTTTTCATGTTTACAGATTATTTGTTTTTATTTTTACGAAGAAAAACCCGCGTTTGAGCGGTTTACCCCGTAGGAAATTGCCAGAAAAGCGTTATGCGTGCAGAAACTAGGATATTCACTAAGAACGATGTTTTCTCTGCACTTTTTGATTATATCTACTTTGACGACAAACGCTTTATTTCCTACGGGGTTTGATGCTGCGAAGAAAGGCGGCGTAAGTTTGACGCCCTATGTCTTCGCAGCAGAAAATTCCCACGGGTCGCGTTTTTCCAAAACAGAAAGCCAATCAAGCAACTTTTGCGTTGAAGCAATCGGCTGATTTTCATCGGCAGAGCCGGCGTAGGCAAAAAAACTTTTTTGCGGCGGCTCCGAGGCGGCGTAAATAAATAAGGCGAAAAGTATGCTTGCAGTCAAAATAAGGAAAATAAAGGGTAATATAGAAATGCCCGTTGAAATGCCGATAATCGTTCTGATATGAGAAATCGCGAATTCAAAGGGGTTCATAATGTTCGCGCAGCCATTGTTAGTTAAAGCAGAAATCGGGCACTTGATATGATTGCTGGAATTGTGAGAAATCATAAAACCGCCCAAAATAATTGTAGTAATGGTTACCGATATTAAAATGATTACCAGCGCCGATTTCATAGTTTTATTCCAGGCCTTTTTTCTTTTCCTCGAATTCTTTTCTGTTGATTTCGCCTTTGGCGTATCTTTCCTTAAGTATATCAAGCGGCGAATTTTTTCCAAGATGATGCCTTGCGCCGTTCCATGAATTTCCCTGAATAAGGGCAATAATGCCGACAATGACGAATAACCAGAAAACAATCATAAAGACCGATCCCCAAACTCCCATTCCCATATATCCACATTCCGAGCCGTAGCCATAATATCCCATCATGTTATTGATCAAATAATATCATATGTCCGCGGCCGTTGACAAATTTTCCTGGTTTGCTAACATAATGGAAATCCAAAGACAATGGGTATCCTGAGCTTGTCGAGGGAATAAACCCCATTGAGGACCATATGCTATTCGCCATTTACGATAAGCATGGCGTCGGCGGTCATTGGATTGACCGTTTTTTTATTTCCCGTTGTAGCCCACAAGCGAAGCGAGTGGATGCTACAACGAGCACTCCGACCGCGGTCGGAGTGCTGAATTTGTTAGTTTCGCTTCGCTCAAATCAAATTCGCATGAAAACTAAAGCGCAAAAAGGAGAAGAACTTAAGGCAGGCAAGAAGCTTTTGGAAAAAAGCCAGGTTTTGATTTTTACCGATTTTTCCAGAGTCGGAACTGCGAACATAAGAAAGCTCCGCCAGCAGCTTAAAGAAGTCGGGGCTAAATATTTCGTAATCAAAAAGAGGCTCTTATCCATTCTTTTTAAAGAGCAAGGGATAGAAGTGGACACTAAGGCCCTTGGTACTCAGCTTGGAACTATTTTTTCGGAGAGCGACATCGAAAAGTCCAGTTCTCCGGTTTATAAGTTTTTTTACGGGCTGGGCGGGGATTCCAAAGCGGCACGTCAGGAAAGCGTCAAAAAAATTCTCGGCGCCTACGACCTCAAAAAGAAAAATTTCATCGAAAGCAAAGATGTCGTTTTCATCGGTCAGTTGCCATCCCGCGAAGTTCTTTTGGGCCAGTTGTTCGGAATGATTGCCGCCCCAATAAGTTCTTTGCTTTACATTCTTAAGGAAAAATCAACCCGTTCGACAGATTCGGCAAGCTCACTGCAGGCAGGCTCAGGGTTGTCCTGAGTTTAATCGAAGGACAAAACAAACGGTCGAAACCAAATAAAATAATACAAGTAAAAATTCGTACATTCGTACAAATTCGTATTTCGTAAAACCATGGAAAAACACAAAGACCTTATTTCAAAAATCGAATCTTTGACCGCCCTTGAATTGGCGGAACTTGTCAAAGCTCTCGAGGAAAAATTCGGAATCTCCGCCGCCGCGCCGGTTGCCGCCGCTTCGGCGGGCTCAGCGCAAGCGGAAGAAAAGACGTCTTTCAACGTTCTTTTGAAATCGTCCGGCGAACAGAAAATAAATGTCATCAAGGTAATCAGGGAAGCTACTGGCCTCGGCCTGAAGGAATCCAAGGACATCGCCGATGCCGCTCCGAAGATGCTCAAAGAAGGACTGAAGAAAGAGGAAGCCGAAGAACTGAAAAAGAAAATCGAAGGAGCGGGAGGACAGGCGGAAATACAATAAGAAATTTTACTGGTTGCAATGAAAATAAATCTTCACTGGCAAATGTAAACCAGCAATTGAGTAAACTAAGTAATTGGGTTATTGAGTATTGAGTAATGTAAAATAGTGCTACTACGCGTAGTAGCACTATTTTATTTTTATAACGGAAAAAGACACTTACCCGATTCTTAATTGTCTAATCAGTCGTTGTAGCTAAAAAGGGAACAATCCTCATATGGCTTAATTGCTTAAATTGCGGCAATCAATAACTTAATTTCTGCAAATATCCGGATTCCATAAACCTTTTTTGGCGGTCTGGGCTTTGTTTTGAGCGGCTTTGAATTCGCTCTGATATTTGTACGGCAGGCCTGCCTGCGCAGGCGGGCGATATGTGTATTCGTAAGCGTAGCCCTCTTCAATCATCAGTTTGTTGAAATTCGTACCGCTTGCGAGGAAAACATAAGCGAGCAGGCGGTTGTATTTGTCGTAATCGCCCTGCGTCGGGTCTTTTTCCAGATATATATTTTGCCCACCGAGCAATTTTTCTGCTTCTTCTTTTGCTTTCTGCGCGAGGCAGGCGACACGCGCCCGCTTGTCATTCGGTTCAGGAGAATTGATGCCTATCAGGCGTATATGTATTGGCTGGCCGTTAACTTCTGCGACAATTGTGTCGCCGTCTATTACTCGCAAAACTGGAATAAGTTTATTTTGTTTTTCTGCCGTGTCCGCCGATTTTGCTGAAGAAGCTTTTATCGCGGAACCTACTATTCCCGATTGTTCCCTAAAAGGGAACAAAGGAGAATTTATTGCGGCTGCCGTTTCTTTGCTTGATGTTGACGGATTTACGGGGTTTAAATTTGTCTTATTCCGGCCATAATCAAACCGACTTGTGGTTCGATCGGGCTCACCATAAAAAACAACCGCGATTGTAGCTAAAAAAGCTACAAAGAGCAGGAGTTTATTTTTGGAGAAGCGGAAAAAATTCATTCTTGTCCATAATAACGTTTCTTGGTATTGTTTCAATTTATGGTGAGTCGAGTCGAACCATAATTTCGGGGACGGTTAGCTCAGCTGGTTAGAGCACTGCATTTTCACCCTCCCACCAATTTACATTACGGACCCATAGCTCAGTGGTAGAGCGTTCCGTTCACATCGGAAAGGCCACAGGTTCGATACCTGTTGGGTCCACAAATGTATTGGTGGGAGGGCAAGTTGCAGGGGTCACTGGTTCGAATCCAGTACCGTCCACAAAAAGACCGCAGGCCGAAGGTCCTGAGCGAAGTCGAAGGATTCAATCCCAGCAACGCGCACAAAATTGGTAAATTAACTCTTATTTGATATCATTAATTCAAATTCATAAACATAAAAATATGTTTACCCTAAAAGTTTTTTATTCTATTGTCATTGTTGTCAGTTTAGTAGTTTTGTCCCCGCAGATTTCTTTTGGAGCGGAGCAATTTAGCCGCGACCTTTCTTTCGGGTTTCAGCAAGATTCGGACGTTACCAAGCTTCAAGAATTTTTATCCGATGAAGGATTATATTCCGGCCCGATAACCGGAAACTTTTTCTCGCTTACTCTCAAAGCGGTAAAGACATTTCAGGCCCGCGAAGGAATAATGCCAGTAGCGGGATATTTCGGACCAAAAACAAGAGTGCGAGCAAACGCATTACTCGGCGCGCAAGTTCAGGCCTCAAATCAACAGGCGGTAGCCGAGACTGGAACAAATATGCCATCCACTTCAGCCTCAAGCACAGCACAGCTCCAACTTGAAACCTTGCTCAAGCAATTAGCTTTGCTTCAGAGCCAATTAGCGACCCAGCAACAAACAAATCAAGCAATCCAGAATTTGCAAACACAGCAACAGCAGCAACAACAAACATTGCAACAGATTCAGCAGAATACGACACCGCCAATAACTGTTGTTGTTCAACCAACCCCGGCATTTCCAACGCCGGCTCCGATTACTGCACCTACTTCAACACCACCTACTCTTTCGGAAGTGGATATTAACACATTACTAAGCCGCTATTTCTTTACCAAAATTGGCGATACGAAAGCCAGTTTCTTTGTTGACTATGCGACCCAACTTAAAAAGGTAACTGCTTCTTTGGACGGAATAAATTACACTGAATCATATAATTCGCTTCTTACGAATTTGCAGCGTAACAAGGATTATACTTTGTATTTAAGGGTGGAAACTGCAGACAGATATGCAAAAACAACTATTCCATTTAAAACAAAACTTGGTTTTAAGGTAAGTGTGGGGAGTAGGGCTACCGGAGGATGGCCGTCACAATTCTGGCTAACAGCCGAATCACATGATGTGCAGTATCCCATAGAACTTAAGTCGGTTAAGTTTTCTGTAATTGGTCCAAGGTATACAATCCCATATACTTACCGTTTAGTAGGCGGCCCAAGCGATGCAGCATCCGGTTTATTTGACATCACAATTACTGCCGAACAACTTCCCGGGTGTACCCCCGCCACTTGCACCGGTGGAATGTACGCCATCAATACAGCTGGTGCCGATTTGGCGATTAAAGAGGTTGATGTCCCGATTAACCGGACGGTTAATGTTTTAAAAGATCAATATGGATATAGCTACGAACGTTTCAATGGAACAGTGCTAACCGATCCTATAGCGCCATTCGCACCCGAGGTAACGTCATATACCTTTATCTATAACGGTCAAGAATATACCTACAGTCGCTCAGATTTTTCTTTGTAGGCAAAAAGTTTTATGGCAAGTATAAACCCGCTTGAATATCATTACAAAGTAGGTATTAAACTTGATTACTTTATTTTGAGCGCAGACATTGCGCTTTTGGGATGGACGATAGTGAATACCGAATGGTTGCCGAAAGGAGCAATTTTTATCTGGCTTATTGGAGGATTCTGGATTCTTATTATTCTCTCGATTGTTTGTGGAATTTTCAGACAGTTATACAATGGAATAGTTTTTGGATTGAATCAACAATTTTTAGAGAATAGAAATAGGGAGCAAGAGGGGCGCACTCTTTACGAAAAGTTTAATAACAAATCAGCATTGTTTGCAAACCTAACTATATGGTTTTTGGTGATAGCATTATTTCTTCTCGCGTGGATTAAGATATATGCTTTAACAATGTAGCGAATCGATCGCTTTACGGGCGAAGAGCTTGGATTTTAGATAAAGTTGTAAATATTAAAACATGCTTTGCGAATTAAACTTAAATCGGAAAATTTATGCGAAAATTAAGACGGGAAGAATTTGAGAAAATCGTAGCGGAAGGAATAAACGCGATTCCGGAAAAGTTTCTACGGAAATTGGATAATGTGGCGATTATCATTGAAAACGAGCCAACGCCGGCACAGAGAAAGAAATTGAATATCGAACGAGGATGGACGCTGTTTGGTTTGTATGAAGGAGTGCCGCAGGGCGAGAGGGGAATGAATTACACAGGAATGATTCCCGATAAAATAACTATTTTTAAAAAGCCGATTGAAGACGAAGCTATTAATAAGAAAGACATAAAAGAGATTGCGAGAGACACCGTTTGGCATGAAATTGCCCACCACTTTGGAATGGACGAACCCCGTGTCCGCCAAGCTGAAACCGAAAGGCAAAAACTTTCGGTGAAAAAGCACAGAATAAATTCATAAACCCACTCCAGCTGGTTCTCAAAAACAAAAATAACATTCCAACATTCTTGAGAATGTTGGAATGTCGTAGTTAATTATTCGTTATTGATATAATGTTAGTAATTAACTGAAATGGGATAATCGCAACCATCAAATACTAAATTCAAACATGCTTTGTGAACTTAATCAGATAAAAACAAAAGACGGACTCCGGTTTGAGGGATTACTTTTTGATTCGGCAGGCTTCCCTCGACGTAGCTCGGGACAAGCAGGGCGGGCAATCGCACTTTGGTTGAGCGGGCTGACGGGGAAGTTTTCTAATCATCCGAAACGCATTCACGCCGTTGCCGGAGAACTCGGGCGAAAAGGAATTTCATTCGCAATTTTTGACCATCGCGGTTTGGGCAATATCAATTCGTTAAATGTTGAAAGTAAAAATGGTTCGACAAGCTCACCACAGGGGGCAAAGAAACATATTTATAAATATTTCGGCACAAGCTTTGAAAAATTCGAGCATTCGGTTTTGGATATCGAGGCGATGCTCCGTTTCTGCCGTAAAAGGGGATACAAAAAGATTTTTCTTTTCGGACATAGCACAGGCGCCAATAAATCGGCTTATTACATTTTGAAAAAACACCCTTCGACACGCTTCCCTCGACATAGCTCGGGACAGGCAGGGCAGGCGGCCGGACTGGCGGGAATAGGGCTTCTTGGGCCAATGAGCGATATTCCCGCAATGAAAAAAGAGCTTGGCAGAAAATATAAAAATACTCTTGAAGTTGCCGGAAAAATGGTTAAGCGCGGCAAGGGCGATGAGATTCTTCCATTAAGAATGACCGGCGGTAAATTCTGGAGCGCGGCGCGTTTTTTGAGTATTGCTAAAGAGAGAATGAACGAAGACACTTTCCCGTACTACGATTCAAAAAGAAAATTCCGCTGGGCGAAAAAAGTCCGTCTGCCGGTTTTGGTTCTAATGGGAAGCAAAGAACAGCACGCTGACCGTCCCGTTCCGCAGATTATGGAAAGATTCCGTAAAGAGATAAATCCCAAATATTTTTCGGGCAAAATAATAAAAGGCGCCAATCACGGCTTCAAAAACAGGGAAAAAGAACTCGGCAAAGAAATGGCGAAATGGATTTCGTCGGTACGCTAAGAATTTGTTAACCAAAATTCTTTATTTGTCGGGCAAATATAAATTTGCGTTATGTAGTCAATTTTTTATTATTAAAATACCAAGTCCTGAAGTTATATGCCTTTATTTAAAGAAAAAATAAAAAAGACGTTTGCAGAAGTTGATATTTTGATTGACGGTGCGAGAGAATGGGATATTCAGGTTCATAACGAGCGATTGTATCGACGCATCATTACTCGCGGTTCAATTGGGCTTGGAGAGGCCTATATGGACGGCTGGTGGGATTGCCAAAAGCTTGATGAGTTTTTTTACAGGATACTTCGAGCGCGCCTGCATCGTGAAAACAAGGCTATCGGTCATGATTTTCTCCGGTTGCTTGCAAATATTTTTAATAGACAAACACTAAGACGTTCTCTTGAGGTTGGAGAGCGGCATTACGATATCGGCAACGACCTTTATAAAGCCATGCTTGATAAGCGAATGGTTTACAGTTGCGGTTACTGGAATTCGCCGGCCGGCGAAGCGAAAAATCTTGATGAAGCCCAGGAAAACAAACTTGATTTGATTTGCCGGAAACTCAAGCTTAAGGCCGGCCAAAAAGTGCTTGATATCGGTTGCGGATGGGGAAGTTTTGCTAAATTCGCAGCTGAAAAATATGGCGTTGAGGTAACTGGCGTGACTATTTCCAAAGAACAGGTGGCTTTGGGCAGAGAATTAACTAAGGGCCTGCCCGTTGATATAAAATTTTTGGATTACAGAAAAATTGAAGGAATGTTCGACCGCATTGTGTCAATCGGCATGTTCGAGCACGTCGGGCAGAAAAATTATCGGACCTTTATGAAAATTGCAGAACGGCATCTGAAAGAAGACGGGATGTTTTTATTGCACACGATTGGAAGCAATTATCCTATTGCGGATTCTGATCCGTGGGTAGAAAAATATATTTTTCCGAACGGCGTAATCCCAAACGTAGAACATATTGGGAAAGCGGTTGGTGATATATTTATTATTGAAGACTGGCACAATTTCGGCGCCGATTACGATAAAACGCTTATGGCGTGGCATCATAATTTTGAAAAGAATTGGGGAGGGCTGCAAAACCGCTATTCGGAGCGCTTTCGCAGGATGTGGAATTATTATCTTCTTTCCTGCGCGGGCTCTTTTCGTGCGCGGGATGTTCAGTTGTGGCAAATAGTGTTAAGCAAAGGCGGCCTTTCCGTAGGATATGAGTCCGTTAGGTAAGAAAAAAATGAATTATGAAGTATGAATAATGAATAAAGGTCTGTTTTATTTCCCATCTCTAATTCGCCCCAGTAGTAGAGCATAACTGGGCAGGCGCGAATTAGAGATGGGGTAGTTGGTATTTTTTAATTATTACATTATTTGATTGTTCCCTTTTTGGCTACAATCATTTTGTAAGAATTTCAATAAATAACTTATTTTTCTTTGTAGCTAAAAAAGCTACAATCGTTTGTTCATTGTCCATAGTTCATTGTCCATAGTTCATTGTCCATAGTTCATTGTCCATAGTTCATTATTGTTTTAACTCTTTCTTCTCCGGCCGTGGAAAGATTTGTGTATCTCGCGGAGTTCTTTGTTTGTGATGTGAGTATAAATTTGCGTCGTTGAGATGTTCGAGTGCCCAAGAAGCGACTGGACGGAGCGTAGGTCGGCGCCGTTGAGCAATAAATCCGTGGCGAACTGATGCCTTAGCTGATGCGGTGTGATATGGTCGGCGATGCCGGCTTTCCGCGCGTAAAAGTTCACCAGTCGCTGGACCGCGCGCGGGATTATCCTGCCGATTACTTTTGCTTGCCCGCCGAAGCCTTGCTTGCCCGTCGTAGCCTTGGCGAAGTTGGGGCGAAGGCGAGGGGTTTTCAATAAGCTGACGAACATTGCCTCGTCGGCGTCTGAACGCTTGGCCAGATAATTTTTAATGGCTTTTTTTGCCCGGTCGGATAAAAAGACGATGCGCAATTTGTCTCCTTTGCCCCGTACCGTGACTTCGCCGCGTTCCAAATCAATGTAGCGGCTCAATGAGCAGAGTTCCGAAATACGAAGCCCGGTCGAGAAAAAAGTTTCGAGAATCGCTTTATCGCGGAGCGAACGCAGGTCGGAACCGCTGGGCGCGGAAAGCAGGCGCTCGAGGTCTCCATATTCAATTATGGATATCTGGCGGCTGGGTGTTTTCGGCAGTTCTATTTTTTCGGCGGCGAGCGTTTTGATGTCGCGCTTGGCGAGATATTTCAAAAAATTCCGTATCGCGATTACGTAATAATTTTGAGTTATTTTTTTCAAATCGCGGCGGGCCCCGCCTTTGGCGGGACGAGCAAGCGCGATACGAAAATTCCTGACGGCGTCGTCGGTGATATCGGAAGGGGATTTTATCTTCGCGGACTCAATAAATCCTTTGAGATAGTGTTCGTAATTTTCCCGCGTCTTCGGCGACCGGTTTCGTTCAATTTCCAAATGATCCAAATAATCTTGTAAAAATTTTTCTATTTCTGTCATAAATTTGGAAATGAACGCCCCGCCCTCATTTTGCCGCTTGCGAGGCATAGTTTATACACGACGATTATGCTTTGGATATTTGAGCAACCCGCGCGTGCCGAATAGGCACATCCCGTTGTGGGCGAAGCGGGTTGCCGATGGATTTTCGCTGCAAAATGAGCGCGTGGGTTCTCCACCTTTAGATAATTAAGATAATCGGTTAAAAGAGTTTGAACGTCGGCCATGTTCTTATTTTACGGGATTTATTCAAGTGTCGCAAAACCTGGGAGTTACTTGAAAAAAACTTTATTTTGTTTTACAATCGGCAACGAGGCAAAACAAGAATGAAATTCTTGTGGTTGCCGAGCGAACCGATTGATGAAGCGACAGCTTCATATAATGTAAGCCGGTTCAAGAAATATCCATGGAAGAAAACAAGCAAAATAAAAGCGGTGAAGACGTTAAACCGCAAAGCCAGAAACAAGAGCCTTCGATAGAAGAAAAGCTCGCGGGGACGGAAAAACAAAGAGATGAATATCTTGCTGGCTGGCAGAGGGCGCGCGCCGATTTTCTGAACTATAAAAAAGAAGAAGCCGGACGCCTTGAAAGCATAATAAAGTTCGCAAACGAAGATATTCTCGAAGAATTGATAGAGGTTCTCGACACTTTCGACTTGGGGCTTGCGGCGCTCGAAAAAGCCGGGCCCGTTGAGAAAGGGGTTTACATGGTTCGCTCAAAGCTCGACAATGTTTTGAAACAGCGGGGATTGGAATGTTTGCCGGTGAAAGCCGGAGATAAGTTCAACCCTTCGCTTTCGGAGGCCATCGTTGAAGCCGAATCGGACCAGCCAGCTGGAACGATTCTCGAAGTTATAGAAGCCGGATATAAGCTGCATGATAAAGTATTGAGGCCGGCAAGGGTAAAAATTAGTAGAGGTAAATAAGCAATTAAGCAATTAAGCAATTACAAAAAGGTTGAAATTATATTTAAAGAAAATTAGAATTCATATTCAATCATGAGCAAAATACTTGGCATAGATCTTGGTACCACTAATTCCGCAATGGCGATAGCGGAAGGAGGCGAGCCGCGCATTCTCGAAAACACCGAAGGAGTGAGAACGACTCCGTCAGTTGTCGCCGTAAGCAAAGCCAACGAGCGTTTGGCCGGGCTTCTCGCCAAAAGACAGGCCATCACCAATCCGAAAAACACTATTTTTTCGGTTAAGCGGCTTATTGGAAGAAAATTCACCGATGTCGAAGTCCAGCGCGACAAAGCCTGGCTGCCTTATGACATTCAGGCGAGCGCGAGCGGAGGCGTTGAAGTCAAAATGGGCGACCCTTCGGCAGGCTTCCCTCAATCTAATTCGGGACAGGCAGGGCAGGCTAAATTTTATTCTCCCGAAGAGATTTCATCTTTTATTCTTGCCAAAATCAGAGCAGACGCCGAAGCGAAGCTCGGCGAAAAAATAGAAGAAGCCGTCATTACCGTTCCGGCTTACTTCAACGATTCGCAGAGGCAGGCCACCAAGAACGCCGGAGAAATTGCCGGACTCAAAGTCCGCCGCATAATCAACGAACCGACCGCGGCCGCTTTGGCTTACGGACTCAACAAGCAAAAGAACGAAAAAATCGTCGTTTATGATTTTGGCGGCGGAACCTTTGATATTTCTGTGCTTGAGGTGGGCGACGACACGGTTGAAGTCCGTTCGACGGGAGGGGATACTCATCTCGGCGGAGACGACTTCGACAAGCGCATTAATGAATATCTTGTTGCCGAATACAAGAAACAGGAAGGTATTGATATTTCCAAAGACCCACTCGCTTTGCAGCGTCTCAAGGAAGGAGTTGAACGCGCCAAGCACGAGCTTTCAACCGTGACGGAAACCGAAGTGAATCTTCCGTACATCACTTCCGACGCCGCGGGCCCAAAGCATTTCTTGCTAAAACTATCGCGCGCCAAACTGGAATCGCTCGTTCAGGATTACATTGACCAATCCATCGAACTCACCGAGAAAACCGTCAAGGAAGCCGGGTTCGCGCTTTCGGAAATAAACGAAATAATTCTCGTCGGAGGACAGACAAGAATGCCGGCCATACAGGAAGCGGTCAAAAAACTTTTCGGCAAGGAACCGCACAAGGGTATCAACCCGGATGAAGTAGTCGCGCTTGGCGCCGCCATTCAGGCCGGAATTCTCCAGGGTGACGTTAAAGATATTTTGCTTCTTGACGTCACGCCTCTGACTTTAAGCATCGAGACCCTTGGTTCCGTGGCTACGCCGATGATTACCAAAAACACCACAATCCCGACTTCCAAGTCACAAACTTTTTCCACCGCCGCCGATAACCAGACGTCGGTTGAAATTCACGTCCTGCAGGGCGAACGTCCGATGGCCGCGGACAACAGGACTCTGGCCCGTTTCGTTCTGGACGGAATTCCGCCTTCGCCGCGCGGCTTGCCTCAAGTTGAAGTGACTTTCGACATCGACGCGAACGGAATTCTTAATGTTTCCGCCAAAGACAAAGCCACCGGCAAATCGCAATCGGTTAAAATAGAGGCCTCCACCAGTTTGTCCAAGGAGGAAATCGAGAAACTGAAAAATGAAGCGGCAAATTACGCGAGCGAAGACCAGAAAAAACGGGATATCGCCGAAACCAGAAACCAGGCCGAGACGCTCGTTTATGTCGCGGAAAAAGCTTTGAAAGACGCCGGAGACAAGATTTCCGCCGAAATTAAAGCCGGCGTGACCGAAAAGACGGATAAACTTAAGAAATCTCTGCTCGAAAACCGCGAACTTGAAACGCTTAAATCGGGAATAGCCGAACTCTCGGCAGAAATTCAAAAAATAGGCCAAAACGCTTATAATAAAGACAATACTGAAAATGGAGAGACTGGAAGGGAATCTTCTTGAACAAGTTCCTATAGATAAATCCGTCGGCTCTAAGATTCGTTACAAAGCCCTGGTTTTGGATTTTTTGGTTGTCGCTTCGGCGTTCTATGTGAGCTATTCCTGCGCCGATTTTCTTCGGACCGGAGCAATCGTGAAATTCGGCGTCGGAGTTTTTTTATTCCTTATTCTTTCCTCGTTTGAGGCCGTGCTCGTAAAAAGCTTTTCGCGAAGATTCATTCTTTTGCTTCTTGAAACCGCCGCTTTGCTTTCGTTTTTTTACAACACCCCAATTAGGTATCTGGGAGCAGCCGGCGGAATTTTTCTCGCCCTTTCTATTTTCGGGGAGATCTCAAGCCGTTCCAAAATTTCAAATTCCATCAACGCGAAATTCATGGAATTCACGATGCCCGTTTTTAAAAGCGTGACGTTAGCGCTGATTCTTTTCGCCATTGTTCTTTATCTGCCGGGATACGGGGATAAAAAAATTTTTATTTCTTCCGAGGTCTTCGACGCGATGTTCGTTTCGTCCAGCCAATTAGTCCGCAATCTTAATCCGAAAATAAATCTCAATTCGACCCTGAACGAAATAGCCGGCCAAATTACGCTCAGCAAGCTTAAAGGAACCAAGCCGTATGAAGACATGCCTCGTACCGAGAAAGAGATTTTTCTTACTCAAGCCGTCGTTCAGGTCGGCGACCAGCTTAAAAAGACATTTGGGGGCGGGCTTACCGGCGACGAAAAGATAAGCGCTATTTTATACAAATCCATTCTTGATTTGCTTATGAAATGGAAAGAGCAATTCGGCCTGTGGTTTACCGCGGCCTGGGTTGCGGCCGTTTTTACGACAGCTTACGCTTTCGGGATTATTTTCTGGTGGATATCCGCCTTCGTTGCCTTTCTTCTTTACCATTTTCTGGTGGCCATTGATTTTATCGCCGTCCGCGGCGAATCGACCACGAAAGAAACCATAGTTTTTTCCTGAAATCCTTGCCTGGATGGCGGTCGGGGGTTATAATGACCCCAACGTCAATTAAATGAAAGACTATTACAAAGTTCTCGGAATTGGTAAGGCTGCCTCCGACGAAGAGATAAAAAAGGCCTACCGCAAGCTCGCGCATAAATATCATCCCGACAAAGCCGGCGGCGATGAAGATAAATTCAAGGAAATAAACGAGGCCTACCAGATTCTTTCCGACAAGGCCAAGCGTTCCAATTACGACCGCTTCGGCGCGGCCGAAGCATTCGGAGGAGGGCAGGGGCCTTTCGGCGGACAAGCCTCGGGCTGGGATTTCGGCGGTTTTGGCGGCTCGCCTCGCTGGGGCTTCGGCGAAGCGGGCGGACATGATTTTTCTTTCCATGACATCGGAGACATGGGGGATATGCTTGAAAATTTTTTCGAGGAAATGGGCGTGAAGCCCAGACGCCGCACCTACGAACGCGGTTCCGACATGGAAATTTTGCAGGAAATAATCCTTGAAGAAGCTTTCCGCGGAGCGGCCCGGGACATAAAAGTCAAAACTTTCCTGACCTGTAAAGAATGCCACGGCAAGGGCGGCGATTTGTCGGCGGGCTCCAAGACATGCGAGGCATGTTCCGGAAAGGGAGAAATCCGGGAAAAACGGCAAACTTTTTTTGGAAGCCTTTCCCAGATAAAAACCTGCGGCAATTGCCGCGGTTCCGGCAAAATGCCGAATAAGATTTGCGCAAATTGCAAAGGGGGCGGACGCATCATCGGCGAAAGAAAGATACGGGTGGATATCCTGCCCGGCGTTCAGGACAATCAAATTATCAAAATAAACGGAGCCGGCGAGGCGGGAGAGCTGGGCACGCCCACCGGCGACCTTTATGTAAGAATTAAGGTTGCCCCTCATTCGGCGTTTGAAAGGCGCGGCGACGACCTCGTGGTCAAAAAAGAAATTAAGGTTGCCGACCTTCTGCTCGGCAAAAAAATCGGAGTTCCGACGATAAGCGGCGGCAAAATGGATTTCGAAATTCCGGCGCACTTCAACCTTAAAGACGATTTGAGAATCAACGGGGAAGGAATGCCCCGTTTCGGAAGTTTCGGCCGCGGCGACCTGCTTGTAAACTTTATCATCAAGGCGCCTAAAAAACTCGGCGTGAAAGCCAAAAAACTGCTTGAAGAATTAGGAGAAGGGGAGTAGAATTATTTCGCCGTTTTGGCGAATGCGCCCATAGCTCAGTTGGTCCGACCAAAGTCGGACTCCGACAGCGGTCGGAGTAGAGCAGCTCCCTTTATGAAATTTTAATTTGAGTTAAAATTTCATCAATCGGTTCACTCGCCCAAAATAAATGCGCCCATAGCTCAACTGGTAGAGCAGCTCCCTTTTAAGGAGAAGGTTCCAGGTTCGAGACCTGGTGGGCGCACAAATAAGCGCATTTACACTCGGCTCGTTCCCGATTGCAAGGAGACGGTCGTAGGCCGAAGGTTCTGAGTGAAGTCGGAGGATTCGATCCCTGCACGGGGCACAAAATTTTTATTTCATCTCCCTCCACAAAAGCGGGTCTTGTTCGCCGTCGAATTTGAAGAATACGACTCCGCGCAAGCCCATTTTTTTGGCAAGCGCGATTTTATCAGCCGCTGATTTTGAGTCGCTGAAAGAAACGAAACGCGTAAAAAGTCCCTGCGCCGTGGTCGAGGCGATGAACGCGGGCAGGGTGGACGTGACTTTCCATGTCAGCGCGGAGGAAACGCCGCCATACTCTTCAATGGAAGTGCTTGTCGCGTAAGCGAAACTCAATTCGCCGGCGTTGTTTCTCAAAGGAATACCGCCGACTTTTACGGCCCTATCTATTGCCTGGAAAAACGTATGGCTACGCAGGCGTTTGTATGTCAAATGATTGTTTTCCCAGCTGACTTCATATTCATATCCGTAAGTTGGAATGCCAAGCATTATCTTTTTAGGGCTGATGTATTTCAGCGCTTCCTGAATAGTTTTCTTGGCCCATTCCGGGTCTGCCACTGGAGCGTAAATTGTTCCGTTTCCTTTTGCGGCGTCGAGCTTTCCATCAACGAGCCCCTGGTCGTAGGACATAATTCTCACTTCATCGCAGTATTTATTGAGAACGATGTAATCGTTGGCCGTTCTTGTGTCTTCGGGCATGCCGCTGGTAATAACGCTAAGAAGGGAAGTAAGCGGAGTTCTCGCTTCCACGGTGCAGGAAAGAATTTTGCCCATGGGATGAAGGCGTATCGCGAGCCCGTATATGAAAGTTGAAAAATATTCTTTTGTGTCCGCGAGTTTGGCTTCATAATCGATATCAATACCGTCGAATTTCATGTCTTTCACTAATTTCGCGATGGCGTCCTCGTGGGCGATGCGTTTCTTTTTGTTGGATAAAAGATTGTGAATACCCTTGCCGTCGAACCAGGCGATTGTCGGAATGTTTTTTACTCCAGCGTCTTTGATTGCCGCCAGCCACATCGGCCAGAATCCCTGCTTTATTTTAAGAGAGTCCGTAATAGTCCCATCGGACTTAACTTCATACGAAAACGGACTCAGCTCATGGAACTTATAGAGATTGCCGGAAATATCTATGGCGCCGCTTTGTTTTTTCCAAAAAGGAAGCCAGCCGGCGTAATAAAAAGGCGTTTTTGCCGCGGCAAATCCGGCGGCTGGAAAAACCGATATGGAAATAAAAGCGATAAGAATAAAAATGAAAACCTTTCTCATTGTTGTTTTATTATTGCCTTGAATTGCCGGATAAACAAGCGCGCCATAAAAATTTAATGGGCCGCCCTCATCCATAGACAAAAGCGGCCCAGCTTTTCACTTCGCTGCCATCAATCTCCTGTAGAGTTGGACATGTTGGCACTATACAAGCTGCCAAATTAATAATAGCAAATTTTGAATAAAAAAATAGAGCCAACCCGGTTCGGCTCCTTTACGAACTAGTGGGTTGGCTCCCGTTCTCGCTTTCAGCCGTAGAACTGCTTCACGCTTCGGCGTCGGCCTGCTGAACGTGCACGATCTTGACGTTGCCCTCGATGGTCGCCGCGCTTCCGCCGTAGTTGATCATCGCGTGCGCACCATACTTCGCTTGAACACCGCGCTTGCCGCCGCCGCGCCTGGGAACTTACTCCGCTGTTTTCAGCTTCATCGTCGTATCTCCTTGTGGGTTCACGAAATGGCACCGCAATATCAGCTAAAAAACATCCGATTCAAGGTGCCGAATAAATCATAGCAAACCTGCGCAATTGAGCAATTAACAATGTGGATAACTTTGCACCGAATTGTTAAAATAGCTAAATATACTTGCTTAAATTTAGATATTTGGAGTAGAATATCATCCGATGAGAAAGCATCCGTCCGTTGTTTTGTTTTTGATAGTTTTAGTCGCCGTTGCGGCGGGCTTTTTTGTTTATCCCAAAAATTTCGGCGCCAAGTTCATGCCCTGGCGATTGGGCCTTGACCTCATTGGCGGCAGCCATCTCGTTTACAGCGTTGATCTGTCGAAAGTTTCGGGCGGCGACAAGGATTCGGTATTGAATGGCCTTCGCGACGTCATCGAGCGGAGAGTAAATCTTTTCGGCGTCAGCGAGCCGCAAGTTTTCGTGGCCCAGTCGGCAACCGGAGCGGAAGTCGTAGTCGAGCTCGCGGGAGTGAAAGACATAGGCGAAGCCATAAAACAAATAGGTGAAACTCCGATGCTCGATTTTCGCGAAGTTGAACAAAACGGTTCGAGCACCGAATTTATCCAAACCAATCTCACGGGACGATACATTACCGGCGCCCAGCTGACGTTCGACCCGAACACGCAGGCGCCGCAGGTTTCCATTGCTTTCAACGGCGACGGCTCTTTGATTTTCGAGATGATGACAGAAAAAAACATCGGCAAGCCGTTGGCTATTTTTCTTGACGGTCAATTGATTGAAATGCCGACGGTGCAGGAAAAAATTTCCGGCGGCGAAGCGGTTATAACCGGAAGATTCACCATTGACGAAGCAAAAAAGCTGGTTGAAAGGTTCAATGCCGGAGCTTTGCCGGCGCCGGTAGCGCTCATAAGCCAGCAGACAGTCAGCCCGACGCTCGGCTATGATTCGCTCAAAAAAGCCATTGTCGCCGGTATTGTCGGCACGCTTCTGGTGATGGCGTTCATGCTCGCTTACTACCGGATGTTCGGGGTTTTCGCGGCCTTTGCTCTTTTAATATATGTTTTTCTTACGCTCGGAGTTTTCAAAATTATACCGGTTTTTACGATGACGCTTGCCGGACTCGCCGGTTTCATTCTGACTATCGGAATGGCCGTGGACGCTAACGTGCTTATCTTCGAACGCATTAAAGAAGAACTCAAAAAAGGATTTTCGAGAACCACGGCCATCGAGGAAGGATTTCGCCGCGCCTGGCCGTCAATTCGTGATTCGAACACAAGCACAATAATAACGGCAATAATCCTTTATTATTTCACTTCGAGCTTCGTGAAAGGATTCGCGCTGACGCTTCTAATCGGAGTTCTAATCAGCATGTTCAGCGCCATAACCACGACGCGACTGTTCCTTAAATTATTCGTAAAGGACGAACAAAAGACACAATAATAGATTTAAGATTTAGGAAGTATGATTTATGAATAATAAGATAAAAGATTTTAAAGATTTAAATTCATGGCAAGAAGCTCATAAATTGGTCATAATGGTTTACGAAACAACTAAAATTTTTCCGAGAGAAGAGATATTTGGACTGGTAAGTCAAATGCGTCGCGCCGCAATATCGGTTACTTCTAACATAGCCGAAGGTTTTGGCAGGCAAGGATATAAAGAAAAAATTCAGTTTTATTATTTAGCGCAAGGTTCTTTGATAGAACTCAAAAATCAAATCTTAGCCGCTAAGGACATAGGATATATGAAAAGCGGCGATTATGAAGAATTGATGGGTCAGGCAGATTCAGCTCACAAGCTTTTACAGGGATTGATTAAAAAATCGAAAACATTTCTTAAATCATAATTCATAAATCCTAAATCAATGCTTAACATCATCGGGAGAAAAAATATTTTTCTTGGAATTTCCGCAATATTAATCGGAGTGGCGGTAATCGCCATTCTGACTTTCGGTTTCCGGCAGGGGATTGATTTTGCCGGAGGAACTCTCTGGCAGTTTGGCATAACGAACGACACTCCGGCCGCGGGCGACCTGGAAAGTTTTTTTAAATCCAATATGAAAGCCGACGAGGCAATCGTGACTTACGACGACGTCAATAAAACTTTCATGGCGCGCCTCCAGTCGGTTTCAGAACCGGACCACCAGAAGTTCATGAAAGCGCTCAAAGAAAAATATCCTTCGTTCGAGGAAGCGGGATTCCAGTCCATCGGGCCATCCGTCGGCAGCGAATTAAGGAAAAACGCAATCATTGCCATTATTTTCGTCATTGTGGGTATTTCTCTCTACGTAGCTTTCGCTTTCAGAAAAGTTTACCAGCCGGTTAGTTCGTGGGCTTACGGATTCATAACCCTTTTGACTCTTTTCCACGACGTTGCGATTCCCGCCGGGATGCTTGCGTTTCTCGGGCATTACGCGAACATAGAAATAGACAGTAACTTCGTGGTGGCGCTTCTCGTCGTCATGGGTTTTTCGGTTCACGACACGATTGTCGTCTTTGACCGAATCAGGGAAAACCTTCTTCTCGACCGCGGCAAGACCGCCTTCGCCGAATTGGTCAACCGGAGCGTCAATCAAACGATGGCGCGTTCCGTAAACACCTCGCTGACGCTGATTCTCGTTCTTTTGGCCATTTATTTCGCCGGCCCGCCCTCGCTTCATTATTTCGTGCTGACCTTGCTGGTTGGAGTTTCAACTGGTATATATTCTTCGATTTTCGTCGCCAGCCCGCTTTTAGTTCTCTGGCACGACAGGAAGAGTAAAAAATAGGGTAAGCAAAAAGCATCTACGTTAGTGATTAATATGCCGATTATTTTTGTACAGGGGGGGTTGACTATCTCTTTAACTTAATTTACAATTATTTTCATAAAAATAGTTCGATAAACTCACTATAAAATGGCTACAATGGATAAAACGTTGAACTGGCTGTGGTCCCACCTGGACAGCCGCCAGCAGGACGTCCTTACCGGTCGTTTTGGGCTGAACGGCGATTCGAGCACTTTGGCTGAACTCGGCAAGAAATACGATATCACCAGAGAAAGAATCCGGCAGATAGAGTCGGCCGCTTTAGGCACTTTGAAGGAAAAAACTCCGTCCAGCCCGACACTTGTCGAATTCATAGACAGAAGCAAAAAATATCTGAAAAATTCCGGCGGCGTTGCCAGAAAAACCCACTTTCTCGAGCACCACAGGAACTTCATGGAAGACATCGGGGAAAATCATCTCGACCTTCTTATGGAGACAACCGGTTATTTTTATTTGCACCAGGAGGATAAATATTTCTGGCCTTTTTATTATTCCGACAAGGAAAGTCTTAATAACGCCCATGGATTTATAAACGACTGGGAAAAATTTTTGAGGTCCAGAAAAGAAGAAATATTGTCGTCCTTGTCCGCGCAGGCGGGACAAAAATATCATGTTCATTTCAGAATTTTTGTAAAAAAATCGCGCGTCAATCCGGCGCACGCCGAGAACTACACGGCAATATCGAAAAAGTTTCGCGTCAATAATTACGGCGATTCCGGATTGTCGGAATGGCCGGAGATAAAACCGGTTACAATCCGCGACCATATTTATCTTATTTTAAGAAAAGAAGAAAAACCGATTCACTTCGTGGACATAGCCAAACTGATAAGCGAAAGAAATAAGGGTAAGCGCGCCCTTGACGCGACGGTGCATAATGAACTGATAAAAGACCGTCGTTTCGTGCTCGTTGGCAGAGGAATATACGGGCTTGCGGAGCACGGCTATCGCCCAGGCACGGCGCGCGAAGTAATACAGAGAATTTTAAAAGAGAACGGGCCGATGAGAACCCGGGAGCTTGTTTACGCCGTTCAGAAAGAAAGATTTTTTAAACCGAACACAGTTTTGGTCAATCTCCAGAATAAAAAGTTTTTCCTCCGCCAGCCAGACGGCACCTACTTAATACGGCGTAAATAATATAGAATAGAGAGATAAAGCATGTTTTCGGCTTTCCTCCAGGTTATAGCGCAGATACTGATTATCGCCGGTTACGCCATTTTGGGATTTTTGGCTTTGACCTGGTGGTTTTGGGCTTTTTTGATTCTTTTGTCCCTTTCTTATTCTGCCTGGTTTTCCTGGCGAAAATTAATTTATAAAAGGGCTATCGCTTGGATGATAATGGAAATCAGAATACCGCGGGAGATAAAAGAAAACCCGAGAGCGATGGAGCAAGTGTTTACCACGGTTAACTCCATGAGAAACTTTCCGGGTACTTGGCTGGAAAAGTGGTGGGATGGCGAGGTAACGCGCTGGTATTCTTTCGAAATAGTGTCTTTCGGCGGCGAGACGCATTTTTACGTCCGGCTTTACCGCAAGCAAAAAATGTTGCTTGAAGCCGCTTTTCTTTCGTATTATCCCGACATCGAATTGGTTGAAGTCGACGACTATGTCGACAGGCTTCCGCAAAATCTCACGGAATTGCATGAGCGGGGTTATGACCTTTGGGGAACCGATGTCGTTCTCAAGAATGAAGCGGCTTATCCGATTAAAACCTACACCGAGTTCGAATCATCGCCCGACGAAGAAAAACAATACGACACGATGTCGAGTTTTTTCGAACTTTTCTCGGGCCTGAAGAGAGAAGAAATAGTAGCTTTTCAAATACTTATAGCTCCCGCTGACGCGGACTGGTGGAAAAAATGGCAGAACCTTTTGGATAAATTGAACGCAAAGGGGGAAAAACAAAAACTGGCCACTTCCACTTCTTTCCCGAGCGATTACGGCATTGGCGTGTTACCGAGATTTGAAACGACCAATCCAGCCAAAGACGATATGAAATTTTTTAAAACGGCGTTCAGGACGCCCGGAGAAACCGATATTTTGAAAGCGGTTGGAAATAATTTATCCAAAGTCGCTTTTGACACGCTTATACGCTTTATCTATCTGTCGCCGAAATCAATGTATATGGATTCGATACCCCGCCGAGGAGTAAGGGGAATTATGAATCAATTTTCTTCTCTGAACTTGAATTCGTTCGATTTTAACTATAAAACCGCCGTTGGCACATCAAGAGTGCTTCTTTTTCACTTCCCATTTCTCTTTCCGGGAATTAGGTCCGAGACCAGAAAAGCGAAAAATCTTTACAACTATATCCACAGAGAGATCCCGGAAGAAAATTTAATTGGGAAAATAATAACTTCCAAATTTTTCAGCTGGAGTTTTCCGGCAAAACGTTTTGAGATGAACACGGAATGTTTGGCGACAATTTTCCATCCGCCGACATATCTCGCCCTGACCGGTCCGCACATAAAGAGAGTCGAAAGCCGAAAAGGCGGTCCGCCGGCGGGCTTGGCGATTTTCGGGGGGGAGGAAAACGTAGAAAAATTGAAATAAACAATAAAAGATAAAATGGACAGCGAAACGACTATTTATCTTTCCGAATTTTTAAGAACAGTTTTGATAATAATCGACGCTTTTCTTCTTGTTTTTTTTATTTTCCTGATTATTAAAGCATGGAAATACAAACCGAACTTCAGAATCGGGGGTGAAGGAGAAAAAATCTATACCCTCAGCACCGCCGTTTTGAATGAACGCTGGGAATCAATCGTAAGCAGGAGCAGAATAAATTCCCCGGAATCCCTCAGGATGGCCATTATTGACGCTGATAATTTCGTTGATGACGTTCTTAAGAGAATGGGCCTTGAGGGCGACAGCATGGCTAGCAAAGAAAAAACAGGCGGCAGCATGGCCGACAGGCTCGAAAATCTGTCAACGGACGATTTTAAAACACTAAATCGTCTTTGGGCGGCTCACCGCGTAAGAAACAAAATAGTTCATGAACCCGGATTCGTGGTTTCTCGGGAAGAAGCGCAAACAACCCTGGCCGATTATGCTTCGTTTTTGAAGGAAGTCGGCGCCATTAAATACCCATGAGCAGAGCCGGAAAACTGCAGATAATAAAATACGCTCCGCCGCCGCCGGAACTGCCGGTTTACGGCAGAATCAGGCCCGGAGATGTTTCTTTTATAGGCAGAACAAATTACGTAGCGGCGCTCGAAGAAAAAAAGTTTATTTTTGGAATAAAACGGGTAGACCGCAGACGCCATCTTTACATCATCGGCAAGACCGGGGTCGGCAAATCGAAAATGCTTGAGCTTCTGGTGCGCCAGGATATCGCCTATGGTTGCGGCGTTTGTCTGATAGACCCGCACGGAGACGTCATAGACAATATTATTGATTTTGTTCCTGAAGAAAGAATAAACGATGTTGTCGTAATCGACCCTTCCGATTCAAAGCATCCGGCTTCTTTCAACCCGCTGGCAAACGTGGACCCGGATTTCAAGCACCAGCTTGCCCAGGATTTAATCGAGGTAATGGAAAAACAATTCGGCGCCAACTGGACGCCCCGGCTCGAACACGTTTTCCGTTTCAGCGTTCTTGCCCTGCTCGACTATCCGCACGCCACGATGCGGGGAATGATATCGCTTCTTACAGACAGAAATTACAGACAGAAGGTAATCGAATACATAGAAGACGACATGGTGCGCCGCTTCTGGGCCATTGAGTTCGCCGACTGGTCGGAAAAGTTCGACACCGACGCCATAATCCCGCTCGTCAACAAGCTCGGCCAGTTTCTTTCAAACCCGCTTTTGCGGAATATCTTCGGCCAGAAAGAAAATAAAATCGATATAGACAAATTGATGAACGGCAAGAAAATTATCATGATCAACCTGTCGAAAGGAAGATTGGGCGAAGAGAATTCCAGTTTTTTCGGTTCGATGTTCCTTACCAAAATCAAACAGGCCGGAATGGCGCGCGCCAGGCAGAAACAGGAAGCTCGCGAAGATTTTTACCTTTACGTCGACGAGTTCCATAATGTCGTCACCGATACGTTCGAAAACCTGCTTACCGAATCCAGAAAATACGGGCTTTGCATCACCATTGCCCATCAATATTTCGGGCAACTCACGGACAGAACGCAATCGGCGGCGCTCGGAAATTCGGGAACGATTATAGTGTTCCGGGTCGGCGGAGAGGACGCCGTTAAACTCAAGCCGGAAATGTCCCCGGTTTTTGACACAAAGGACATGATAAATTTAGGCATACAGGAATTTTATATAAAAGAAACGATAGACGGGGAAACGTCCGATCCGTTTTCCGCCGAAACATTAAAAGTAATGCCGCCGACGCACCCGTCGTACCGCGAACGCATTCTTGAACAATCGCGGGCGAAATACGCGATTACCGTTGACGCCGCCAAAAAGTTAATTGCCGAAGAGGAATCCACGATTATCCGTTCGGCGCAGGAGAAAGCGATAATCGAAGGCAAAGGAAAAGGTGGGATGGAATCAACGCGCGCCGCCGAAAAAGGAAGCGGCGAACCGGAACCGCTGATATAAAAACGAACGATGAACTATGGATTATGAACCGTGAACATTTAGCCGTTCATAGTTCAAGGTTCATTGTTCCTAAAAATTCTTGCCTCTCAAAAATTCCTTAAGCGAAGAAGGGGAAACCGCGAAATGCGTCAGAAATCCGAAAATTCCTCCCAGAATCATGGAAAGAAGGACGTCGTTATAGGTTCTTATCAAGAGGTAGTGCATAAGGGTGAAGAAAGCGAGAAAAGTGAAAATTACGACAAGCAATCCGGAAATTACCGGCGGAGCTATTTTTTTCCCGCCCAAGAACAGAACGAACGCCACCAGGGCGCTGAACAGCGCCAAATTCAGATTGAATCCCTGAAAAATTTCTTTATTGGGAAAACCGACCTGAAGAAAGATGCTTACCTGGTAAATCAGCATTATTATAAAAAGCATTATCCCGGCCCAGTAGCCGGACCTCATCGCCGAGCGGTGATGCTTTTCTTCGGCTTTGTCGGACATCGATTTTATGAGCCAGATAAGGACTATCAATATGAGCGGAACCAAAACCCAGACAATGAAATAAAAGATTGATTTCAGAAGTTCAGCCATTGAATTTTTATGGTTTTATTCCGACAAGCGAGGATGCAAAATGAAAAATAATTTTTCATTTTGTTGGAGCGCCGTCGGAAAATGGAGTTTAATTTATATAACTTGCTACAATTTAAACTTCCCTTATAATAGAATAAATCAATGGATTTTTCAACCAGGCAGTGAAAACTCGATCCGCCCCGCCAATGGCGGACATAAGTTAATATCCAATCGAGTTTCTACTGCCTGGCAAGAATATGTAAAATAATCGACAAACAACGAATAGCAAAAAATGAACATTAAACTATCATCAAAAACAAAAGATTCTTCAACTCCGGTTTTCTTGTTCAAAAACGGAAAGAAAATAGAAAATCACGTTTTTTTCAGAAATTCCGCAGATGCGGATAAAGATTATATAAAACTTTTCGCGGATAAAAATCGCGACGATGAGTTTGCCGCATGTCTTTTTCTTTCGTCCGGAAAAAAAGTCCTGATATTGAAAACAAAAGAAAACAAAAAGAATCCTCTCCGGAAAATCATTATTTCGATGCGGCGAATAATTTCTTTGGCTAAAAAAGAAAAAATAAAGGAAATTGCGGTCAATCTAGAAGATTTTACGCCAGCCGGAGCAAAAGAAAGCGGACTAATTGAAACGGCTGAACTTTTGGCGACGCAATTCGAGCTGGCCAATTTCGAATTCAATAATTACAAAACGACCCCGAAAGGCGGATGGAATTATGTTGAACGAGCATTCATAATCGCCAAAGAGAACGCTTCACTGGAAAAAGCGGTTGCGAACGGCAAAATAATCGGCGAGGAAATAAACAAGGCAAGAACTTTATCCAACACCCCGGGCGGAGACATGACACCGCAGAAACTTGCCGAAGCGGCAAGTAAAGCGGGGCGCGACGCCGGCTTTCGTGTCAAAATCTTAGGCGAAAACGAAATCAAAAAACTGAAAATGGGCGGAGTTTTGGGAGTTGCCAAGGGTTCGGTGGAAAGACCGAAATTCATAATTATGGAGTACTTTAAGGGCGCAAAAAAAGATAAGCCGATTGTGCTTGTCGGCAAAGGAGTAACTTTCGATACCGGCGGACTGAATCTTAAGCCGGACAATTATATCTATGAAATGCATATGGATATGTCGGGAGGAGCGGCAGTCACACACGTTATGGCGGCTTTGGCGCGCCTGAAGGTTAAAAAGAACATTATCGGACTCGTGCCCGCGGTGGAGAATATGCCTTCCGGTTCAAGTTATCACCCGGGAGATTTGCTGAGAACCATGTCGGGAAAAACAATAGAAGTTTTGAACACGGATGCCGAAGGCCGTGTTATTCTGGCAGACGCGCTTGAATATTCCAAAAAATATAAGCCCGAACTTGTCATTGATATAGCAACTTTAACCGGAGCGGCAATGGCGGCATTGGGCCAGCGCGCTTCCGCGATTTTTTCGACCGACAGGAAAATAGAAAAAGAAATGATTGAAGCCGGAGAAAAAACAGGGGATTATCTCTGGCCGTTGCCGCTTTGGGAAGAATATGAGGAAGAAATAAAGGGAACCTTCGGCGATTTTGCCAATATAGGCAAAACGCGTTACGGCGGAGCGATAACGGCGGCGGTGTTCCTTTGGCAGTTTGTAAAAGGCGACCCTCCTTCGCCAAAGCTACGGAGGGCAAGCAAGAAACAAGGAGAAATTCCTTGGGTGCATCTCGACATAGCGCCCAGAATGACTACTATCGAAAGCGATTCGCTTTCGAAAGGAGCAGCCGGGGCCTCTATCGCATTACTTACAAAATTTTTGAGGAAATGATTTTTTCTAATTTCTAACCGGCTAAAAACCAGACGCTATGACATGTCATAGCGCTGTTATGCTATAGCATAACAGCAAAAAAACAATCAAATAATCCAAATGTTATTATGCATAATAACACCGCTGTGCTATAGCACAGCGCCACAAATATGAATTCTGAAACGAAGAACTGCCAGAATTGTCTCGCTTTGCGAGATCCCGCGTAGCGGGATAAAAACCAATGAACGCTGAAACTAAAATATGCCAAAATTGCAAAAATAACTTCGTCATCGAACCCGAAGATTTTGATTTCTACAAAAAAATTGATGTTCCGCCGCCGACTTTCTGCCATGAGTGCCGTTTCCAGAGGCGGCTGATGTTCCGCAATGAAAGGGTTTTTTATAAAAGAAACTGCGATTTATGCGGGCAGTCGGTTGTTACCATTTTCGCCCCGGACAAGCCGTATAAGGTTTTTTGTCAGCCCTGCTGGTGGTCTGACAAGTGGAATGCGGGTGAATACGCTACAGATTACGACCCCAAAAAGAATTTTTTCGAGCAATATCGGGAATTCCAGAAAAAAGTTCCCTATATGAGCTTGATAAACGGATATACCAGCCTTGTTAACAGCGAATATATAAATCATGCCGGCTATGCCAAAAATTGCTATCTTGTTTTCAATTCCGACCGTTGCGAAAATACTTATTACGGGTCGATGGTAAATTACGACAAAGATTGCATGGATGCGCTCATTCTCGGCGATTCGGAACTTTGTTACGAAGCAATAAATTGCGGGAAGTGCTACCGGACATTTTTCTCCGAGGATTGCACGAGCTCAACCGACATTTATTTTTCAAAAAACCTGGTTGGATGCAATAATTGTTTCGGTTGCGTGAATTTAAGAAATAAAAGCTATTATATTTTTAATAAACCCTATTCCAAAGAAGATTATGAAAAAGAAATCGAAAAATTCAATCTGGATTCGTTTTCTTCAATCGAAGCCATTAAAAAGAAAAGCAGGGAATTTTGGAGTAAGTCTTCAAATAAATTCATCCATGGACTCCATAACGTTAATGTTTCCGGCGATTATGTCTACGAATGTAAGAACGCCAATTATATGTATCAGTGCAGATTCGTTGAAGACGGGAAGTTTTGCCAGTGGATGACATTGGCGCCGGCTAAAGATATTTACGACCTTACGGAATGGGGGAACGGCGTACAGCGCGCATATGATTCCATAACGGTCGGCGAAGGCGCCGATAACATAAAATTTTGCTTTGGAAGCTGGTCCAACGACCTTAACTGCGAATATTCAATGTTTGTTGTTAATTGTTCCGATGTTTTTGGCTGCCTGAATTTAAGGAAAAAACAATATTGCATATTCAACAAGCAATATTCAAAAGAGGAATACGAAAATATTAAGGCGCAAATAATCAAAGATATGTCTGAAAATCCATACATTGATGCCAAGGGCAGAATTTGGAAATACGGAGAATTTTTTCCTTACGATTTGAGTTTGTTTGATTATAACGAATCCGCGGCGGCGCAATATTTTCCCATATCAAAGGAAGATGCTATCGAAAAAGGATGGCATTGGCGCGACATCAGCCAGGGCGAGTATAAAATAACAATGCCGACTGAAAAAATGCCTGACAGCATTAAAAATGTCGATGACTCTGTCATTGTGGGAATATTCAGCTGTGCTGTCTGCGCCAAAGCATTTAGAATGGTTAAGGGGGAATTCGATTTGTTGAAAAGATTCGGATTCCCATTACCCCGTAAATGTTCCGATTGCCGTCATATGGAACGCTTATCACGCCTTAATCCTCCGCGCCTTTGGAACCGCAAATGCGCCAAATGTGATAAAGATATTGAAACTTCGTATGCACCGGACAGGCCTGAAATCGTTTATTGCGAGGCTTGTTATAATAGTGAAGTAGCTTAATTTCTTATACCCCTTATTCGCGCGAATAAGGGGTATAAGAAATTATATGCAAAATTCTAAAATTAAAATCTGTCAAAATTGTCCCGATTTTGTTCCCGAGTATGCCGAGGGATTACAAAATCGTGGATCCCGCGAAGCGGGATAAAAATCAATGAATCCTGAAACCAAAGTATGTCAGAACTGTAAAGCTTCGTTCACGATTGAATCGGAGGACTTCCGGTTCTATGAGAAGATCAAAGTACCGCCGCCGACTTTCTGCCCGGGCTGCCGTTTCCAACGGCGGCTGGCATTTTTCAATCTTATCAACCTTTATAAGCGGCCGTGCGACTTATGCAAGAAGGATTCTATTTCCATGTATCCGCCGGAAGCGCCTTATAAAATTTATTGTCATCCGTGCTGGTGGTCGGACAACTGGGACGTTTTTGAGTACGGCAAAGATTACGATTTTTCGCGCCCGTTTTTTGAGCAATTGAACGATCTCTGGCGCGAGACGCCAATATTAGGGCTCTCTACCGGTCCTTCATCTTCAAATTCACCCCATAACAATCATGCTGGCCACCTAAAAAATTGCTACCTTCTTTTTTGGGCCAATCGCGATGAAGAATGCGCTTATGGCTTCAATGTATTTCTTAGTAAAGATCTTATAGATTGCGCAAATTTGATGTTTTGCGAATTATCATACGACCTCACGCACGCATATAAATCTGTTCGTTCAATAGGGTCTTACGACCTTACCGAATCCATAAATTGCGTTTTTCTCAAAGATTCGGACAACTGCCAGGATTGTTTTGCATCAGCGAATCTGCGGAACAAGAAATATCATATTTTCAACAAGCCGTATTCCAAAGAAGATTATTTTAATGAGATAAAGAAGTGGGATTTGGGTTCTTACAAAACTTATATTGAAGTTAAAAAATTGGCCGAAGAACACTGGAAAAAATTTCCGCCCGACCCGGTGTATGGAAATTTCAACACAAACTCCACAGGCAACCGCATATACGAATCCAAAAATTGCAAAGAATGTTTTGAAGTAGCCGGCACCGAGGACTGCAAATACATCACTATGATGTACGAACCGCCAATCAAAGATTGCTATGACGTTTCCGGTTGGGGAGATAATATATCGCTTTCATACGATTGCGGAATTGTGGGCGAGAAGGCCTCAAATTTACGATTTTGCCACGAAAGCGGCATAAATCTATATGACGCCGAATATTCCAAACTTTCCACTGGGGGCAAACATCATTTCGGATGTGTTTCCGTTAAAAAGGGGAATTATTGCATTCTAAACAAACGGTATTCGGAGGATGAATTCTTAAAATTGCGCGAGAAAATAATCAAGCATATGGATGAAATGCCGTATGTATCGCAAATAACAAATGGCAAATCGCAAATAATTTACAAATACGGGGAATTTTTTCCGCCGGAGATGAGTCCTTTGGCATACAACGAAACAATTGCCAATAAATTCTTTCCAATGACAGAAGAAGAGGCCGAAACCAGAAATTACCGATGGCATCAACCTGAATTACGTAGTTACTCAATAACAAAACAAGCCAGCGAACTGCCTGACCATATAAAAGACGCCGCTGATGAAATTCTGAAAGAAATTATTGCCTGCCTGGATTGCGGCCGAGGTTTCAGGATAGTAAGGATGGAATTGGATTTTCTGCGTAAAATGAACCTGCCCTTGCCGCGCGCATGCCCCTTTTGCAGGGTAGGTAAAAAATTAGATGATTGGGTAAAAGAATTCAAACTGATCAAGCGCAACTGCGATAATTGCGGCGCCGAATTTGAAACCCCTCATACCGAAACGGATTATCCTAAAATTCTCTGCAAAAAATGCTGGCTTCAAGAGGTGGTGTAATGATTCTGACTTTCGTACAAAAACACGCTATCAATTTCCCCGGCGAGGAAATTGCGCTCACTCTCGGCCTCGCTCGTCCCGCCACGGCGTGACACCATGCCCGCTCGGCCTGCGAGAAGGTTTTTTAAACAAAACCAGAATCATATCTTTTAATATACGATAATTAATGGTATAGTTTTTCATAAATGACGGTGCAGCTATCGACAGACAAACAAAAAGACGTAGTTTATTTGGCGCGGACCGATTTCCGGAACACCGGCCGACTTTTCGGGATAAAAAGAAAAGACCGTCGCCAGCACATGTATGTTGTCGGTAAAACCGGAACAGGTAAAACCGCTCTTCTTAATAATTGCGCGGTTCAGGACATCGCCAACGGCGATGGGCTCTGTGTTATCGACCCGCACGGCGAATTCGTCGAGGGACTTCTTGACAAAATACCCAGAGAAAGAATTAGGGACGTTATTTATTTCAACCCGGCTGACCCGGACCATCATATCGGCTTTAACATACTTGAATTGCCCGACCCGAAATACAAACATCTCGTCGCCTCCGGCTTGATGGCCATTTTCACCAAAATCTGGTCGAATGTCTGGTCGGCCAGAATGGAATATATTTTGAACAACGCCGTACTGGCGCTTCTGGAAAATCCGGGTTCGACCCTGCTCGGCATAAACAGAATTCTCGTCGACAAAGATTTCCGCCAAAAAATAGTCGCCAATGTCAAAGACCCGGTTATCAAAGCTTTTTGGGTGAACGAATACGAACAGTGGCGCGACCAGTTCAGGAACGAAGCCATCGCCCCGATTCAGAACAAAGTCGGACAATTTCTTTCGACGGCTATGATGCGTAATATCGTCGGTCAGGAAAAAAGCACGATAGATATTTTCGACATAATGAATTCCAAAAAAATTTTCCTTGTCAACGTCTCCAAAGGCAGGATAGGGGAGGACAACGCGGCTCTGTTGGGCGCGATGATAATCACCAAAATACAGCTTGCCGCGATGGAACGCGTCAGGATTCCGGAAGACGAACGTTCCGATTTTTATCTTTACGTCGATGAATTCCAGAATTTCGCCACAGATTCTTTCGCCGGAATTCTTTCCGAGGCGCGCAAATACCGTTTAAACCTGATAATCGCGCATCAATACATCGGACAGCTTGTGACTGATGTTTCAACCAAGGTAAGAGACGCCGTGTTCGGCAACGTCGGCACAATGATGCTTTTCAGGATAGGCGCGGCCGACGCCGAGTATCTTGAAAACGAATTTGAACCGGAATTTGTGATTCAGGATATGGTTAATTTGTCCAATTATTCCATTTATCTGAAACTGATGGTTGACGGAATAACCTGCCGACCATTTTCCGCGAAAACATTGCCGCCGTTCAATGTGGAATCTTCCGAAGATATAAAGGAAGAAATAATTGAAACTTCCAGAAAACTTTATTCCAGGCCAAGCGACGTCGTCGAAAGCGCGATTAATCGGTGGAGCGGAATGATGAACGAGTCCTTGGGAGCCAAAATGTACCCCGCCGTTTGTTCAAATTGCGGCAAAAACACAATGGTTCCCTTCGAACCGGCCAAAGGAAGACCCGTTTATTGCGAGGACTGCCTGGAAAAAGTCCAGGCCGGGAAGGTGCAGCCGGCCGGGGGAAAAGGGAAAAACAGCGAGATTTCCGACGAATTTTCATACGACCTGGCGAATATCGGAATAGAATTCGAATTCAAAAAGCCGCCGGTGCGGCGGCTGGAGGAAGTTTCATTGCCAGCTCCGGTTGGAGGAAAAAGACTGTCGCTGTCCGAGCTTAAACAAACGGAAAAGGAAAAAGCTAAAGACGAGAAACCGAAGCATGAGAGTTCCAGGCCCAAAATCGACATAGAGGAACTTCGCGGAGCAATACAAGAATCCCTTAGAAAAGATTTGGAGGGAAAATAAAATTGAACAGAGAAAATTTTTCGGATGCGCTTTGATATTTTGACCATATTTCCGGATATTTTCGATTCGTATCTGAACGAATCTTTAATCAGGCGCGCCGTAAAGAAGGGGATTATTAAAATCAAAACGCACGACATCAGAGATTATTCCCTGAACAGGCACAAGAAAGTCGATGACCGGCCGTACGGCGGCGGGCCGGGAATGGTGCTACAAATTGAACCTATATATCGGGCGGTTCAATTTGTAAAATCAAAAATCCCCGCCTGCGCCGAGGCTTCGGCGGGCAGGAAAAATCAAAAATCAAAAGTACGTACGATACTTTTTTCGACGCGTGGAAAAAAATTGGACGCCGAGACAGCCAAGCGGCTTTCCAAATACGACGGGCTTATTTTAATTTGCGGACGCTATGAGGGGGTCGACGAAAGGGTCGCTAAATACATAGTCGACGAAGAAATTTCGATAGGCGATTACGTTTTGAACGGCGGAGAACTTGCCGCCATGGTTCTTATGGAAACCGTAAGCCGTTTCATTCCCGGTTTTCTCGGAAAAATGGAATCTTTGGAGGAAATAAAAGGGTCTTACGCCGCCTACACGAGACCAGCGGAATTTGTTCCCAAAAAAGGAGCTAAGCCCTGGAGCGTGCCGAAAATCCTATTATCGGGACATCATAAAAAAATAAAAGAATTCAGAAAATAATTTTATTGGCGATATGCCGATTTACAATATAGCTTTTTACGGAGCATTGTCATTTCTAGCCGGAATACTGGCTACAGGATTCGATTTAACCGCCGTTTGGGCGGTTTTGTTTTTCGGCGCCGCCGTTTTTATTTTTTCTTTCATAGTAAAATGCGAGTGGAATACCGCGTTGTTTTTTATCTCTATCTTTGCTTTCGGAATTTTTTATTACGGCTTTTTCTTCAACTTCAAGGAATCCGGCCATAAAATAACATTCGACAAAAATATCGTGTTTTCTGGCGTTGTTTCGCGAGAGCCGAAATTAAGCGAAAAATTTCAGAAAATAACCATTGAACTTGACGCGCCGTTCACCGGCGAGATTTCCGTTATTGCCCCCGTTTCTCCGGAACTCAACTACGGGGACATCGTTGAGGCGACAGGGGAAATAAAAGAACCATCTTCCAAAAATCAGGAACCTGTTTCATTTTTCCCGAAATTAAAAATTACCGCAGAGCACCGCGGTTTTTGGCTGAAAGAAAACCTTCTGAATTTTAAAAAGTCCATTATTCTGCAATTTAAAAAATTTCTGCCGAGCGATTCCGCCGCGCTTTTAAGCGGCCTGACGCTTGGCTGGCGCGGAGATTTTACCGATAAATTCAAAAAAGAAATGTCGCTCAGCGGCACAACGCACCTGGTTGCCCTTTCCGGATATAACATAACGATATTGGTTATAGTGGTTGCCGCCGTCTTCGGATATTGGCTTTCGCGACGTCTGACTTTCTGGCTGACCGGCGCGACAATCTGTCTTTTTATATTGATGGTGGGCGCCGAAGCTTCCGTAGTAAGGGCTTCGATAATGGGTTTTTTAGCGCTTTTGGCAAAAGAAGCCGGCAAAAGATACAACCCCCGGAACGCAATCGTCCTGACGGCCGCGGCGATGGTTTTGGCCGATCCCGGAATATTTTTTGACGTTGGATTCGAACTTTCATTTTTAAGCCTCATCGGAATAGTTTATCTTGCTCCAGCCATAAACAAATTATTCGGCATGGAAGAAAATTCCAAAAGCTTCATGTCCTGGCGGGAAAACGCGGTTACGACGCTTTCCGCTCAGCTTGCTGTGGCTCCGATTCTTATAAGCGTTTTCGGAAATTTTTCCCTGACAAGCATCGCGGCGAATATATTGATTCTCGAGTTGGTGCCGATAACCATGCTTTTGGGTTTCATTTTGGCCGCTTTCGGATGGCTCTTTTATTATTCCGCTTTCATAATTTCTTTTTTGGAAAATATTTTATTGCGGTACGAATTGGGCGTCATAAAATTTTTTTCCGACTGGAGCATGCCGGTTTTCACGAGTTTCAATTCGTGGCTTTTCTTCGCCATTTATTATTTCGGCCTTATAGCTTTCGTGATTTTACAGAAAAAAGTACCGATGCCGGCCGCCAATATTAAAGAAAAATTGTGATATAATGTCGGTAATTTCATCTCATGTCTGAAAACGGCGAATTGGGCGCTAAATTAAACGGTTTTGTTTTTATATTTCTGTCGCTTTTTTTAGCCGCTGATTTTTTTGTCTGGTATAATATTTTATTCGCAAAAATCGCCGATAAAGCCGGAATTCATTTTCTCGATGTCGGCCAGGGTGATGCCGAACTCGTTATCTTTCCGGGTAATGTGAAAATTTTGACGGATGCCGGCCCCGATTCAAAAATTCTCGGAGAATTGGAAAAAACTTCAGCGCTCGGCGACAAGTACATCGACCTGGCGATAATTTCCCATCCCCAATTGGACCACTTCAACGGATTCCGTTATTTGGTGGACCGGTACAGGATTGGGGCTTTCATTTATAACGGACGCTCCGGCGACCCGAACGTCGAAGAATGGCAGGAATTAATAAATAAAATAAAAGAGCGCGGCATTCCGCTTATCGCGCTCGGAGCGGGAGACAAGATAAAAAACGCTCAAAGCAGGATTGACTTTTTATCGCCCAACCAAGGTCTACTGCAAAGCGCCGAACTAAACGACACAGGATTGGTTGAACTTGTCGAATCGCGCGGGTTGAGAGTTTTACTAACGGCCGACATCGGCGCCGAAACGGAAAAATATCTGGCAAAAAATTTCGACCTGAACGCGGACATCCTAAAAGTGGCTCATCACGGCTCAAAATTTTCATCGTCAAGCCAGTTTCTGGACGCGGTTAAGCCGAAAGTCGCGGTTATCGGAGTTGGTGGTCGCAATAATTACGGCCATCCAACGCAGGAAACCCTGCAAAGACTTTCCCTTGTTTCGTCCGCAGTCTTCAGAACGGATAAAAACGGAGGAATTACGGCTTATATCGACAACGGAAAACTTAAAATTTTTACCGAAAAGTAGGACCTGTTGAAACTCGTTCAGGAAGAGAAAAATCAACCCTGTTATAATTAGGGCTGATGACACTTCTCATAAAAAACGTGCAGCCACTCGGTTCCGCGCGCGAATTGCCGCCCCGGACCGACATTTTCATAAGCGGCGACAAGATTTCCGCTTTTGGAAATTTTTCCTCCAAGGGCGCCGACGAAACAATAGACGGCCAGGGAGCTTACGCCAGTCCGGGGTTCATAGACATAGACACGGATTCCGACCACTATTTGACGCTCTTCGACGACCCCTCGCAGGAGGATTTTCTCAAACAAGGAGTAACAACCATCATCGGCGGGCAATGCGGTTCTTCTCTCGCTCCGCTTATTTACGGAAGCCTGGAATCGATTCGGAAATGGACCGACATCGGCAAGATGAATGTCGGCTGGAACTCCGTCAAAGAATATTTGACGATGCTGGAAAAGCTGAAATTGGGCGTGAACTTCGGAACGATGATAGGACATTCGACAATCAGAAGGTCAATCATAGGCGAATCACAAAGAGCCCTGACAAAAAACGAACTCGGAGTTTTTTCCGAAATTTTAAAGCGGTCTTTGGCGGAAGGGGGATTGGGGCTTTCAACCGGCCTCGGGTATCTCCACGGCAGAAACACTCCGTATCAGGAAATAAAAACTCTTTTGAAGGCCGTTAAAAGTTTCAACGGTGTTTACGCGACCCACCTGAGGAAAGGCGGCGAGGGACTGTCCGAATCGGTTGGAGAAACGCTGAAAATTTTCAACGAAACAGGAGTGAAAACTTTAATCAGCCATTTTATGCCGCGCCTGGGAGAAGAAAAAGGATACGAAAAAGCGCTTGAAGAATTGGGGCGCCTGCCCGCAAACAAGGATTTTCATTTCGATGTTTATCCGTTCGATTCGACCATAGTGCCGCTTTACACTTTTCTGCCGGAATGGGCGCAGCGCGAAAATCTGGAAATGATGAATTTGCTTATTCAGGACGAATGGCAAAGCTCAAAAATTTTAAAGGAACTTCCCGCGGTGGCGCCAGAAAACTTCCTTGTTTCCAGGGCGACAAAAAACGAAGCGGTTGTCGGACATTCATTAAAAGAGCTTAAAACAATTTACGGCACCAATGACTCCAAAAAGGCGCTGCTTCAGCTAATGATTACAACCAAACTTCAGGCGGTTGTTTTTCACAAAAATATCAGCGAAAGACTCATTAAATCGGCGATTTCACATCCCCGTTCCCTGATAGCCTCCAACGCGGCCAGCTCTCATGAAAAAAGTTCCGACAAGGCCCTTAAACCGGAGAGGGCGACTTCCACTTTCACAAAATTTCTTTCAATGGCCGAGAACGAAAATCTCATGCCCCTCGAGGACGCCATAAAAAAGATAACTCTTGTTCCCGCAAAAAAATTCGGCCTTCATGGAAGGGGAGAGTTGAAAGAAGGTAACTTCGCTGACCTGGCCATCTTCAAAAACAATGAAATTAAATTCGTCATTGTCAACGGAAAAACTGCGGTAAAAGAAGGAATTTTCCAGGGTACCCGCGCCGGCAAAGTTTTGCGAAGATACGACGGATAACTGTTCCGGGTCATTCAATATTTAAAGATATGTTTTTTAAAAAAAGCCATAGTCCCGACTATCTTTTAATAAGCGTTATTTTCGTGCTTACGGTTGCCGGCCTGGTTATTTTGGCAAGCGCTTCTTCGGAACTTAGCAGGATAAAATTCAACGACAGTTATTATTATCTGAAACACCAGATTTTATTCGGCTTGTCTTTCGGTTTATTGGGATTTCTGGCGGCTTATTTCATACCTTATAAAAATTACCGGGTCGCTTCTTTCGCTTTTTTGATATTCAGCCTCATACTTTTGTCTTTGGTTTTTACTCAAATGGGTGTTTCTGCGGGAGGCGCCTCGCGCTGGCTCAAAATCGGACCGATAGTTTTCCAGCCCGCCGAAATAGTCAAATTGGCTTTTATTCTGTATTTGGCGGCATGGTTAAGTAATCCTAAAATGAACAGAAGCGGCGATTTTTGGACCGGTTTCATGCCGTTTATTTTGATTTCCGGTTTTATCGCAGCCATGCTTTTTTTACAGCCCGCGACCAGCACGGTGATAATTCTTATGGCGGCGGGAATGACGATGTATTTCATAAGCGGAGCCAAGCTGAGTCATATAGCCATAGTGATTGCGGCCGGGCTTTTGGCCTTTACCCTGGTAATCCTGATGACGCCTTATCGCCTGCAAAGAATAACGACTTTTTTTAATCCCCAAAAAGACATCACGGGAGCCGCTTATCAGATAGACCAATCGTTAATTGCCATAGGGTCGGGAGGGCTGTTTGGCGTGGGATACGGGCGTTCCACGAGCAAGAGCAGTTATTTGCCCGACCCGGTGAGCGATTCTATTTTCGCCGTTGCCGCGGAAGAACTGGGATTTGTGGGCGCGGGGACTCTTGTAATTCTTTTCGGAATTTTTGTTTTCCGACTTTTTTGGCTCGCAAAAAATTTGCGCGATAAATTCGGCCAATTGATTTTAGTGGGTTTCGGCAGCTTGCTGGCCTTTCAGTCCATTGTGAACATGGGAGCTATTTCCGGACTTTTGCCGTTGACTGGCGTGCCCTTGCCGTTCGTAAGCTACGGCGGCACGGCGCTGGCGGTTCTTCTGACGACAAGCGGCATTACGGTTAATATTTCAAAATACGTATAATCATAGTCCGCAAATGTTAAATAATAATTGCGATATGCCTTCGAAAGATTAAAATTAAAATATAAAATCTATCATGAAAAAATTGCGAATAGCCTTGAGCGGCGGAGGAAGCGGAGGACATATTTATCCCTTGATCGCGGTAGCCGAAGAGCTGGAGCGCGTCGCCATAGAAAAAAAACTTTTAATGGAAATAAGATATTTCGGCCCGGCTGACGTCTACAAAGAAGAATTGGAAGACGCCGGCATTAAAGTAAGCCCGATATCTTCCGGAAAAATAAGGAGATATTTTTCATTTTTGAATTTCACGGATTTTATCAAAGGCATTTTCGGATTCATACAGGCGCTTTTCAAAATATTTTGGTTTATGCCCAATGTTTTGTTTTCCAAGGGAGGAACGGGCGCTTTTCTGGTGGTTTTAGCCGCAAGATTTTACAGAATCCCCGTCATTATTCACGAATCGGACGCAAAGCCCGGACTGAACAATCTTATTTCCGCGCCGTTCTCAAAACGAATAGCCGTAAGTTTCGAAAAAGCGATTGATTATTTCGACCCAAATAAAACTGCCTGCGTCGGCAATCCGATACGGAAATCTTTGCTTAACGATCGCCAGAGCCCGGAATCCGCCAAGGAACGGCTCGGCTTCGACCCGAAACAGCCCCTCGTTCTTTTTTGGGGAGGTTCGCAGGGGGCGAAACTGCTTAATGATTTGGTGCTTTCCGTTTTGAAAGATTTAATGAAAGAAACGCAAATTCTGCACCAGACCGGCAAGGCGAATATTTCGGAGGTTAAAAATTTATCGGAAGCGGCTCTGAGCCAAATAAAGCTGGAATATGTCGCTAAAAGCAGATATTTGCCGACGCCGTACCTTAACCAAAATGATTTAAAACTTGCGCTGACGGCGGCGGACCTGGTTGTCGCAAGGTCGGGCAGTAATGTTTTTGAAATAACCGCTTTTTCCAAACCGATGATTCTGATACCGATTTCGGAATCAGCGAACAACCACCAGTATTTTAACGCTTACGAACTGGAAAAAGCCGGCGCCTCTAAGGTGATAGAGGAAACAAATCTTCTGCCGGGAATATTCCTTCGGGAAATCAGGGAAACCTTAAAAAACAAGGAACTTCTGCAAAAAATGAGCCTGTCTTCCGGAAAATTTTTCAAACCCCAGGCCGCAGAAAAGGTAGCGGAAGAAATAATGATGTTGTCTGAATAGGGTGGATTTTTGAAGCAAAATATGACAAAATGCCGTAATGACGGCCATTCGAGAAACCGAGAGTACCGTTCAACGGACTGCGGACAAGCAAACAAGCCGCGAGTTGCCCGTGCGCGTCCGTATTGCGCCGTCTCCGACAGGATTTATTCATATAGGCCTGGCAAGAACCGCTCTTTTTAACTGGCTCTTCGCGCGCCAGCATGGAGGCAGTTTTGTTTTGCGTATAGAAGATACAGACAAAGAACGCTCAAAACCGGAATACGAAAAAGATATTTTGGACAATCTTCGCTGGCTTGGTATTGATTGGGATGAAGGCCCGGACAAGGGCGGGCCTTTCGCGCCTTATCGCCAGTCGGAACGCGTTGAAATTTACAAAAAACATTTGGAAAAGCTTCTTAGCGAAAAAAAAGCTTATTTTTGTTTTTGCTCGAAGGAACAGCTGGACATTGACCGGCAAACGATGCTTGCCGAAGGCTTGCCGCCGAAATACACGGGAAGATGCCGCGGCCTGTCAGTCGAAGAAAGCGCGAAAAAAATAAAAAACGGAGAATCCTCCGTAATACGTTTCGTAACCCCTGAAAAAGAAATAGAATTCAACGATATGGTTCGCGGAAAAGTCAAATTCGATGCTTCGCTTATAGGCGATACCATAATCGCAAAAAGCCTTAATGAACCGTTGTATAATTTCGCCGCGATCGTCGACGATGAACTTATGGAAATAACGCATATAATCCGCGGAGAGGAGCATCTATCCAACACGCCTAAACAAATACTCATTCAGCAAGTTTTTGGTTTCCGGCCTCTTAAATACGCGCATATTCCGCTGATTTTGAATCCTGACAGAAGCAAAATGTCCAAACGCTATCTTGATTCTTCTTTGCGGGATTACCGCGAGCAGGGCTATTTGCCGGAAGCAATTATTAATTTTCTTGCCCTGCTGGGGTGGCATCCAAAAAACGACCGCGAAATACTCAATCTGGAAGAGTTAACAAAAGAATTCGACATAAAACGCGTTCAAAAAGCGGGGGCGGTTTTCAATGTCGAAAAATTAAACTGGATCAACTCGCAAAATATAAAAAAGCTCGGCGGCTCCGAAACAGTAAAACTTCTCGAACCGTTTTTAAAAGCCGAAAAAATCAAGGCTTCTCCGGAATTTGTCGAAAAAATAGTGGATGCCGAACGCGAACGCGCCAAAACATTGAAAGATTTTTTGTCTTTGGGGGATTTTTTCTTCAAATTGCCCGATTACGAGCCGAAATTGATTATATGGAAAAATGAACCGATTTCGGAAATTAAAAATTCTTTAAATGAATCTTTGGAAATTCTGAAGGGTATCGAAAATGAAGATTTCAAAAAAGAAAAGATTTCCGAGAAGTTGCGGGGGTTGACGGAAAAACGGGGCAGGGGAATCGTTTTTTGGCCGCTAAGAGCAGCCGTTTCCGGTAAAGAAGCTTCTCCCGATCCGCTCGTAATAATGGAAATTCTCGGAAAAAAGGAAACGGAAAACAGAATAAAAAAAGCTTTGGATAAATTAAATTCGTTGATTGTTTGACATGGCTTTTAAAAAAATACAAATAACTTTTTTTATTGCCGTTGTTATTTGGGGAGGCTCTTTCCTGGAAACGTTCGGACAGACTGTTTCAAGCACGCCGACTTCAAAAGAAGACCTGCAGGCGAAAATCCAGGAAAAGGCACAGGAACTTCAAAGCATAAACAGCCAGATTCAGGAAACCCAGAAAAATCTCACTCAAACACAGAGCCAGCGGCAAACGCTTCAAAAACAGCTTAATATTTATCAAAACACCATCAACCAGCTCAATTTGAACATAAAGGAAGATTCTGTTTCGGTTCAGAAACTTAGCTTTGAAGTTGATTCATTGAATTTCGATATTAGGGACATTCAGTCGTCCATTGACGATAAAAAAGCGGCCATCAATCAGCTCCTCCTCAATATGCAAAAAAACGACAATGAAAATTCGAATCTTTTGGCGCTTTTCCTTAAAAACAGAACTCTGGCGGACGGCATAATGGAAACGCAATCTCTTTCAAACATGCGGAACCAACTTAAGCTTGATGTCGAAAACCTTGTCGGCTTGGGTGAAGAATACGCCGAAAAATTAAATGAAAAGAGTTCGAAGATTTCGGATATACAATTGCATCAGAATAATTTATCCGCCCGGAAATCCATAATAACGAATCAAAAAGAAGAACAACAGACGGTTTTTGTCCAGACAAAAAATCAGGAAAAAATTTATCAGGCCCAGCTTTCCGAAATAGAAAAACGCCAGCGGGAAATCTCCGAGGAAATTGAAAAAATCGAATCGGAGCTCCGAAAAAACATCGACCCTAATCTCCTGCCAATTCCCAGGCCTTTTGTTCTTTTAGACCCGGTGCCTAAAGGGCATTTGACTCAGGGCTATGGCAAGACAGAATTCGCCGTTAAAACTTACGGAAGCAAATGGCATAACGGCATTGACCTCGGCGCGCCCGTCGGCACGGAAGTGTTTGCCGCCGAGGATGGAACTGTTATTAACGTCGGCAATCAAGACCGTTTTTGTCCACGCGCCGCTTACGGCAAATTTATCGTCATAAAACATAATAACGGCTTAACCACCCTGTACGGCCATTTGTCGCTTTACATCGTTTCCACCGGCCAAAAAGTCACGCGTGGACAATTAATCGGCTATGTCGGCAAAACCGGATGGGCGACCGGTCCGCACACCCACTTTACGGTTTTCGCAACTCAGACCATCACGCCGGCACGTCCCGGCTATCCTGAGGGCACAAAGCCATCGAGTTGCGGCCCGATGCCCGTCGGCGGAGATATCAACCCATTTCTTTATGTTTCTATTAAAAAATGATTGCTGTTGACGATAAAAATCTTTGGAACAGAGAAATCGTTTCTCACCCTTCCTTTTTGCAAAGCTGGCAATGGGGCGAACTTCAAAAAAAACTCGGACGGCGCGTTTTACGGCTGAATATTTCGGGTCTTTTGGCTTCGACAATAGAGCAAACCCTGCCATTTGGTCAAACGTACATTTATGTTCCTCATGGACCGATTATTCGCGATACGACAGCCGGCTCTTGGTCAAGCTTCACGAAAGCGATAGCAAAAAGCGAATATTTAAAAAAACCCATTTTCTTAAGAATTGAACCGCTTAATCGGGAATTCGGAGGCCAGCCAATTCAAAAAATTCTAAACGAGGCGGGTTTCCGTCCCGCGAAACCAGTCCAGCCCAAAACCACGCTAATTATCGACCTGGCCAAAGATGAAAAAGATATTCTGGAGGGGATGGAGCACGATACCCGGTATTCAATACGCACGGCGGAAAAAAGGGGAGTGACGGTTGAATTTTTAAGCGGCGAAGACAAAGAAAAAAAATTCGAGGTATTCTGGAAAATATTTTTTGACACAAACCGGCGGCACGGGTTGAAAACCTATCCAAAATATTATTACGAGCAAGTTGCCGGCCTGGAAGGGGAGTGTTCGTCAAAAATAGCGATAGCAAGCGCGGAGGGAAAAGAAGTGGCCGCGGCCGTGTTTGTTTATTTCGGCGACCGGGTTTTTTACCTTTTCGCCGGCTCCATGGGCGGATACGGAAAATTCAACGCTCCGACCTATCTGCTTTGGCAGGCAATACGCCAAGCGAAAAAAGAAGGATACCGCCATTTCGATTTTTGGGGCGTGAGCAGCGAAAACAAAAATTGGGCGAAAATCACCGCCTTCAAAAAAAGTTTCGGCGGAGAAGAAGTAGATTCGGCGGGCGCGTGGGATTACGTTTTTAATAAGCCGGGCTACTTGATTTATAATTTGGTAAAGAAACTGGTCGGTTAAAATGAGTCCCGTTAGAAGCAACAAATCCATGATTTTTGCAAATACATTTTCCATTTCAGATATAAAAAGTCGATTTCCGATAAAATCACTTATTTACGATTGTCTGAAGACAATCTGCTTCTAACGGGATGAAAAAAATAATAAAATTTTTTATTCCCGATTTTTTAATAAGTTTTTATCACTGGTTTTTGGCTTATCTCGGGGCTTTCTTTTACGGTTTTCCCTCGAAAAAAATGGTTATTATCGGCGTTCTCGGGACCCGTGGCAAGACCAGTACCGCCAATTTTATCTGGTCGATACTGGAAGCGGCGGGAAATAAGACCGGTTTAACGGGGACAGCCAATTTCCGGATCGGCAAAGAAGAGCGGCTTAACGAATACCATATGACCATGCCGGGCAGATTCGTTCTTCAAAAACTTTTAAGGGAAATGGTCGCGGCTGGTTGCCGCTATGCCGTCGTCGAAACTCCTTCCGAAGGCGTCGAGCAATGGCGGCAAAAGGGGATTTTTTACGATGTGGCCGTCCTTACCACGCTTTATCCTGAACATCTTGCCGTTCACCGCTGGGATTTTGAGCGCTGTAAAAAAATGCATTTAAAAGTTTTTGAAGAACTTTACAAAGAACCGCGCAAAACGATAAACGGACAAAAAATTCCCAAAGTGATAGTGGTCAATTCCGACAACGAAGACAAAGCTCTTTTTCTCGCTCCGCCAGCCGATAAAAAAATAACCTATGGCTTAAAAAGCGGCTCTGATTTAACCGCCGATTCCGTAAAAACGGAAGATGGCATTGTTTCTTTTAGAGTTGGCGGGGAGAAATACGAACTCGGAGTAAAGGGTAATTTCAACGCTCTGAACGCCTTGGGCGCGATGGCGGCCGCGAGCGCGCTTGGTATCGATAAAGAATCAATCAAGAAAGGACTTAAAAGTCTGTTTCTGGTGCCTGGACGCATGGAAAAAATCGAAGCAGGACAAAATTTCGACGTCTTCGTTGATTATGCCCATGACGGCCAGAGTATGACGGCCGCCCTCGACGCCGTCGGAGAAATGTCCGCCAGGAGCGGATCCGCTCCTGGCGGAAAAAAGCCGGGCGCAAAAATAATAGTTGTTCTCGGCGCCGAGGGCGGCGGCCGAGACAAGGAAAAAAGACCAATAATGGGAAAGTTAGCGGCTGAAAAAAGCGACTATGTCGTAGTGACGAACGTCGACCCCTATGAAGACAATCCGGAAGAAATTATCGAAGATATCGCGCGCGCAACCGAAGCGGCCGGTAAAATAAGAAATAAAAATTTATTCACGATTACTGACCGCAGAGAGGGGATAAGGCGAGCAATTAATCTTGCTGAAAGGGATTCAGTCATACTTATTACCGGCAAAGGAGCAGAACAATCAATGATTATCGGCTCCGAAAAAATTCCCTGGGACGATCGCGAAGTCGCTCGCCAAGAATTAGAAAAAACGCTAAAATGAAAACGATATTGACGATAAAATGAAATCATTTCTGTTGTTGTTTTTATTTATCGCCGCTCTATTGGCTCCGGGATTTTCCAGGGCGGAAATTTCTTTCCAGCCATCGCCGACAACCGGATTCAACGGAATTAATTTACCGTCTCTATTTAACGAATTTATTAACGGCGCCAAAAACATAAATAACGAGATAAACAATCAAGTTGGCAAATACATCGGCGCGGCTCCGGCGCAAAACCCGGTTGGGCTCACCAAAATAAGCCAATTCGACCTTACTCGATTTTTAAGAGGTATTCTCGAAAACAGCTTTTTGTCCGGGATTTATTTGATTTTAATCAAAATCGTCAAATCTGTCGGAAATTTTTTTGTCTGGATTTTAAACGCGATAAGCGAACTTATAAAACAGGGATTATTGATTTTACGTTAATTTAAATTTAAATCGTTGTGTATAATTGATATGTCGTAAAACCTATATTGGGCGACAGATACAATAATGAATAAACACCCCAAAAACCAATATCCCCCAACCAAAGAACCCTTTTCTTTTCAGCCCAGGGCGGGTCAGCCCTGGGCTGATATAGAACCTAAATCCGTCCATTTTGCCGGTATTTTAGGCATAGGGGTAAGCTCTCTGGCTCAGTGGTTTTTGGCTCAAAAATGGGCTGTTTCCGGCTCGGACATCGCTTTAAACCCCATTTACCAAGAACTTAAAAAGGTCGGTATAAAGGCCAAAATTGGCCATAAAAAGGCCAATATTCCGGCTAGCTGTGGCTTATTCATAAATAGTCAGGCCATAAGGCCGGATAATCCGGAATTTAAGGAAGCTGGGCGGCGGAAGATACCAATACTTTCATATCCCGAAGCCCTCGGCGAAATGACAAAATTTTATAAAACCATCTGCGTTTCCGGCATGCACGGCAAAAGCACCACGACGGCAATGGCCGGCTTGATGCTCGTAAAAGCCGGGCTGGACCCGACGATAATCATAGGCACAAGATTGAAAGAACTCGGAAATAAAAATTTCCGGGCGGGGCTTGCCCTGCCTGCCCCGAGCCGTATCGAGGGGAACAATGCTGAAGGAAAGACGCCTTATTTGGTGCTCGAAGCAGACGAATACAAAGACGCCTTTTTAAACTACTCCCCCGCCTTCGCCATAGCGACTAATCTTGACAGAGAACATCTCGACTATTTCAAAAGTACGGAGAAAATAAAAAAATCTTTTCTGGAATTTTTTTCGAGAACTCGCGGCGGCGCGCTGATTTTGAATCGCGACAACGAAATGCTCCATTCATTGAGTCAAAAAATCGATAAAATAAGAAAATCCAACAACTTGCGCGTTGAATGGTATTCACTTCGGAACAAAGAAGTCGACAAAATAAAAAAACATATAAAATTGCCCGGCAAACACAATATTTCAAACGCTTTATCAATCTTTTGTTTGTCAAAGTTTCTCGGAATAAGCGAAAAAGTTTTTCTTTCTTCTATTTCGAAATACAACGGCTCCTGGCGCCGGATGGAATACAGGGGCAAGTTTTGGGTGTCGGGTGTCGGGTGTCGGGTTTACGACGATTACGCCCATCACCCGACCGAAATAAAAGCGACCCTCGCGGCGTTCAGGGAAAAATTCCCCAATTATGAACTGATTTGCGTTTTCCAGCCGCACCAGGCCGAAAGATTGAAGCTTTTATTCAAAGAATTTAAAACCGCCTTCAATGAAGCCGACAAGACCGTCATCCTGCCGATTTATAAAGTCGCCGGCCGCGAACCTGCCCGCGCCTGGCCGCGCAGGCGAGCAGGCGGGTCGTCCTCCGGCTCCAAGTACGATTCCGAAGCGCTGGTAAAATCAATGCAAAAAATGGTTCGACAAGCTCACCACAAGTCTGAACCGCTCCGGTTGGTTTTTTATGTGAAAGAACTCAAAAATCTTAAAAACGCGCTTGAAATCCTTTTATCAAACCGCTCGTTCCCCTGCCCTACTGTTCGACAAAGCTCGCTACGAGTCGATAAAAATGCCGGACACACGCCCCCCAAAAAACAAAAACCAGCCGTAATTATAATGATGGGCGCCGGAAATATTGTAAATTATACCGATTCGCTGGTAAAATAATGTCTAATTTCTAATTGACCTAATTACTAATTAATAACCAAAATTACGGAATTTCTAATTTCTAAATTTTGGTCATTCGGCTTTTGGGATTTGATTAGACATTAGTAATTAGGAATTTCAACAATATTATGTTCGATTACTATTCCACCCCGGAAGGATTTAAAGAAGCCAACGGGTATATTATAGACGGCATCTGGTATCCGAGGGTTACCAAAATCGTATCCATCAAAGCCAAGCCGGCGCTGTACAGGTTTTACGCCGAGCAGGAAAGCTTCAAAGCAAGCCAGAAAATAACCGAACAATCGGCCGCAGAGGGTACGCTTGTTCACGAAGCCGCCGAAGCGATTTTGCTCGGCCAAAACCCGGAAGTCGATGAAACAATAAAACCGGCGATAAAAGCTTTTCGGAAATTCATAGAGACGAAGAACATACAAACTTCCCCGGAATACGTCGAAAGGCAGATTTTCCATCACGGGCACCGTTATGCGGGCACAATCGACGTTATGGCGCTCATCGACGGAAAGTTTGGGGTTCTCGACATAAAAACTTCGCAAGGCATCTATCGCGATTACAATCTCCAGACGGCGGCTTACATGGCTGCTCTCAAAGACCAGTTCCAGCACCTCCAGACGAGATGGATATTGAAAATCGACCAGATTCAGCGCTGCCTAAAATGCGGAGCGACCAGACGCACTAAGGGCGGACGGGAGAAAATAAGTTTTTGGAGAAAGAATGGCGGCTTCAGCAAAGAAAAAATGAAAGTGTGCGAACACGACTGGTCGGAAGTCGAAGGCGACATAGAATTCCAGGAATTCCCTTACTGGCAAAACGACTTCGAGGCGTTTCTCGGCGCCAAACGCCTATGGGAGTGGGAGAACGAAGTTTGGTTGAAAAAGGTTGGGTATTTATAATATTGTCGGTTAAAATACGCCGACTTTAACCTAAACGATGTTTGATTTTTTTCACGGCATAGTTCAAAAGGGCGCGGCAATAATAGCGGCGTCCATCGCTGCCGCCTTGGGGCTTATTACCCAACCAAACACAATAGTCGTCATTAATTCCCCGCCTCCGATAGAAATTTTACCCGCGCCGACTTCAACCGAATCCGCCCGGCAAACTTCAACCACCTTTGCAGCAACGTCGTTCGCGGCGGCGATTATCGCCACAACCACGACAATAAAACCGGTTTCGTCGACGCCTAAAATCGCCTCCCCTCTTTCGTCGTCAAGTCCGCCGATGGTTGAAAAACCGCAGCCGAAACAGCCCTCCGCTCCGAAAATCATGACCACGCAGTCTATTTTGGACAGAACTTCTTTTTCCCTGAATCAGAAAATTGACGGCGAATACTGGCTTTCTTTTCACACAGACACGGGAAACGGCTCCGGCTTCGACTGGACCATGTCGGATACCGCCATAGGCGGCACGGCTCAGGTGCCCAAAATGGATACTTCTTTTTCGTGCGACCCGCAGTGGAACGCGCCTCCGGCGAATTCGTCCGACCAAAATCCTATTTTCGGCATTGCCACTTCCTACGCTTGCACCGTCTCTCTGGCGGACTCTTTGATGCGTATGTCGAGCAAGCAAATCAGTTTCCAGACCGGACAAGGGCGCCTTTTGGTCAAATCCTCAAATTTAGATACGTCTCTTAGAAGCGGCAAAAGCATAAACGGTTTCGTTTTCGACAATCAAAGCCGGGAATCATTGGCGATAAAAGACCTGACTTTTGACGTGTCTTTCAGGGCGCTCAATGTTTCGTCGCCGATTGTCCTTCGTTTCGTAAATCCGGATAATGAATCGTCTTTCCTAGATTTCCAGGTTCAGAATCTGCCGATTGACCCGGCCAAGCCCGACGTAAGAACGGCTGCGGGCATGAAAGTTTCACTGCCCTTCGCCATGTCTCCGAATGCGCAACGCTTGCTCAGAGTTGAGGTTCTGGGAATCCAGCAATTACTGACTATCGGAATAAATCCGGAATTCAGCGTGGTCTTGCGTCAAATAAACATGGACAACACGGCAATAAAAACGGTGTTTTTCTCGCCGGCTATTTTATGGAGCTGCATTCCCTACGATCCCTACCGCTCGTCGAACCTTCCGAACGAACAGAATTGCAAATAGAAATTATTGCGAGTTTTTCTCGATTATTATCGGCGCGTGATTGAATTCGCGGTTAGCCAGGTAACCCAGACCGAAACTCAAAGACGCGACAAGAAAAATAATCACGCCGAAAATGATTTCTTTCTCGTAAAAAAGAATCCAATTTATTATTCGCGTTTTTATTTCAGTAATCTTTTTTCGCATAATTCGCATATTTCATTCGCGCTTTTCGCATTATGTTTAAAATTTAAGATAGTTTTCCCATTTTTCGTAAAGTTTTTTCGTCGCGCGAAGGTCTCCGGCGTTGTATTTGGCCAATTCAAGAAATTTTTTCTCGGCGAAAAGACGCCCTACGTCGTCTCCGGTAACTCCGCTTGCCTTGGGGCTTGTTATTCCGAAAGCCCTGCTCCAAAGATGCAAACTGCCTTTACGCCGCATTGCTCCGTAAAATGAAAGTTGGTCGAAAAGGTCTATGTGAACGGCGTCGAAATTTTGCTGCGAAAGATATCGCCCGCGCATAAGGTCCTTGCTTGGCCTTATGCCGTGTATGGCGGAGCGGACCATTAAAAACGGGATGTCGAACATCCTGCCGTTGAAAGTTATGAAATAATTGTAGTTTTTCGCTCGTTCCCAGAACTTCTCGAGCATTTCTTTTTCCGAACATTGCTTGAAAGTAGAGTTTTCTTCCTTTATTTCTCCTAATTTTTCACCTGGCGCCTGGAAATAAACGGTTCCTTCGTCTTTTTCGCAATCCAAAACGCCTATGGCAACAATTTCGCCCGTAAGCGGGGAAAAACCAAGCCGGTTTTTCAATTCATCGAGAGATTCTTTATATTCGGCATCGTTCTCCGATTCTTTCTTTATCCAGCGGGTCAGGTTTTCCTGGGTTGCTTTGTCGAGAGAATCGAAATCCTCCCCTACTGTTTCTATATCCAGAACAAGCTTCTGAAAATTTGACATTAACTCAATTATAACATAGAATTTTATGACTTAAGCGAAGGAATGGCTCCCCGCCGCAGGCGGGATGCTCATTTTTTTAAACGATTGAATAAAATAATAGCGGAATGGCTCCCCGCCTCCGCGATGGCTTCGGCGGGATGCTCATTTTCGTGATTAAATTTTATTCGCATTCGCTTTAAAATTTAAACGAAAATGGCACATACTAAATCAGGAGGTTCAACTAAATTAGGCAGGGATTCCGAGGCGAAACGCCTTGGCGTCAAGCTGCAGGACGGCATGCCGGTGGCTGCCGGACAAATCATAATCCGCCAGCGCGGCACGAAATATTTTCCGGGAATGAACGTTCTCCGCGGAGCCGACGACACCCTTTACGCGGGCCGCGGCGGCAAAGTAAAGTTTTTCGAGAAAACCAAAACGAGATTCGACGGTTCCAAGCGAAAGGCTACTTTTGTGCGAGTAGTATGAATAACCGCACCGCTTAAGGATTGCGGTTATTCACCCCGACCGCGGTCGGGGTTTATTATTTGTAACCACATTCATCCCAGCCGCTTGCGGCTAGGTATTCTTATTCTGCGGACAAATAATAACTTTAAGCTCCGCCGTAATCCCCTTTTTCAGGTGCATCTTCACCTTATGTTCACCCAGCTCTTTTAGCGGGCGTCCTAATTTTATTTCAACTCTCTCCGTACGAAGAAGCCCGGTATCTCTCAGTCCTTTCAATATCATATCTTTGGTGACGGAGCCGAAAACTTCGCCGCTTTCTCCGGTTTTTACTTCAAATTCCAGATGGCGTTCTTTCAGGGTTCTCGCTATCTCTTCAAGCCGTTTTTTCAGCTCCCGGTCTCCTTTTTCGAGAGCCGTTTTTTCTTTATCAAGTTCTTTTAAGGCGTTGGATGTGGCGGGCTTGGCCAGATTATTCGGGAAAAGAAAATTTCTGGCATAGCCGTCGCTGACATCCTTCACTTCGAGGCGCTTTCCTATATTCCTGACGTCTTCGGTTAAAATAACTTTCATTAAGATTTATTTGCTATTTCCTGCTTTATAATTTCCATGGCTTTGTCGAGCTGCGGGTCGCGTTTATTTTGAAAATCTTCGTCGGTCATTTTCACTTCAATGTCGGGATCCAGTCCCTCATTTTCAAGTATCTTTCCGTTCGGCAAAACCCAGTGCGCTATGGTCAGTTTTATCGTCGAACCGTCAGCCAGCGATATCAGGCGCTGAACAGTGCCTTTTCCGAAACTTTTTTCGCCGATAAGTTTTATTCCCCTGTCGTCGTGAAGCGCTCCCGCCAGAATTTCGGCGGCCGAAGCTGAACCGCCGTTTATGAGAACCACGACCGGAAAATCGGCCAGGGCGCCGTTTCCGTTCGCCCGTAATTCTTCAATATTCCCGTCCCTGGATTCTTCCTTAACTATCAACGTGTTTTTCGGCAAGAACCAGCCGCCGAGATCAACGGCGACTTCCAGATACCCTCCCGGGTTGTTCCGCAAATCCAAAATCATGCCTTTGGCGCCGCCCGAAAAAGCTTTCGAAGCCGCTTCGTAGAAAAGATATCCCGCGTTGGCGTTAAAGCTGTAAAGCTGAACATAAGCGACTTCGCCGTCTTTCATCGCGAAGTCGAGTGTAGGCACGGTTATCGTCCCGCGGGTTATTTTAAAATCTTTCGGTTGGTCCCAGTCGTCACGCAATATCGAAAGCGTTACTTCCGTGTTTTCCGGGCCGCGTATCATCCTAACGGCCTCGTCGACGGCCATTCCGTCCGTAGATGTGGAATTTACTTTAAGTATGATGTCGCCCGGTTTCAGGCCGGCTTTGCTGGCCGGAGTATCTTTTAGCGGAGCCACAATGACAATTTGATTTTTCTTTACGCCGATTTCGGCGCCGATGCCTCCGAAATTGCCCTGCACGTCTTGTTGAAATTTTTCGTTGTCGTTCGGGGAAAGAAAAATTGAATACGGGTCCTTGAGAGATTCTACAAGTCCGCTTATCGCGCCGTATACTTTATTCTGGGCGCCGATTTTGTCGGCTCTCAGATAATTATTATTAACCGCCTCCCAGGCCTGCCAGAAAGTTCCGAAATTTACGGCCGACGGCTGTCCCGAAAAAGTATTGGTTAATTCTTTTACGATTATGGTTTGCGGAAACATCTCGCCTGACCTGAACCCTAGAGCGAAACCGCTGGCTATAAAAGCCGCGGCCGCTACGGCCGCCAAAACCCACCAAACTATTTTTTTGCCGGCATGGAGTTTCCTCTTTACGGAGTGGAGTATATTTTTCATATTGCTTAGTCAGTAAATTTTACAACCGACGCTCTTTTTTCGCAAATAAAAGACAGTATCAATATAAATTGAAATTTTCTGAAAATGCCTTAGAATGAAGCCGTGGCGCTTACGGAAGATTATATTAAAGAGCTCAGAAAAAGAGCCAGCCAATCCAAGGTTTACAGGAAATATCAGTTGGTGGGACTTGAAATATCCCAGCTTCTCGAAGACGAAGAACATAAGTCGCTATACATAAAGCTTGCAAAGCAAAACGACGCCGACAGGCTTCTTGCCATAGCAAAAGACATATCACAGAAAAAAAACGTCAAAAATAAAGGCGCTTATTTCATGAAAGTATGCCAGGCAGTGAAAATTCGACAGAAACAGCAATTACAAAATAAAGCAAAACTGTGATTTAAAAATAATCGTCAGATAAATAAACAACATTAAAATACTAAGACACGAAAACAGTCGAATTCCTGTTGCCTGGTATGGTTCTGCCTGGTATGGTTTGATGCGACTCACCATAAATGTTTCGATAAAACTCAACATAAATGGAAGACAAAATCCTAATTGTAGAAAATAAAAAAGAGGAGAAATTTTTGCGGACAAAAATCCGGGAATTCGATTTCAAAAAATTTACCAAGCGCGAAATAAACGACTTTGTCGGGCGGATGAAGAAAGCGATGAAACTGGCCAATGGAATCGGATTGAGCGCGAACCAGATTGGTCTGGATATGAGGGTTTTTGTCGCCCAAGTTCCTAAAACGCGGATTAACGCAGATGAAACGCAGATAGGCGCAGATGGTATCCGCGAAAATCCGCGTAAGCATCAGCGGGAATCAGCGTTTTACGCTATTTTCAATCCTGAAATAATAAAATTCTCCAAAGAAAAGACCCGACTGGAAGAAGGATGTTTGAGTATTCCGAAGGTTTACGGAAGCGTTGAACGCCCGGAAAAATTGACATTGGCCGGGTTCGACAAAAGCGGAAAAAAAATAAAAATAAAAGCATGGGGTCTTTTGGCCAAAGTTTTCCAGCATGAAATGGACCATTTGAACGGAAAACTTTTCATAGACAGAGCGGATAAAATATATCGCGTCCCCTCTTCCGAACGCCTGAAGGAACGTCTCAAAGACCTCGAAAATTAAAAACTAATATGAAGTACGTTTTCTTCGGCACGCCTGAATTTGCGGCCATTATAATTGAAAAGCTCGCGGATGCGGGTTTAATGCCGGCGGCCGTGATTTCAAACCCCGACAGACCCGCGGGAAGGAAAAAGATAATGACCCCTCCTCCGGCGAAGCTAATCGCAAACAGAAAGAACCTGAAAATTCTTCAGCCGGAAAATCCATCTTCGATAATCGAGGAATTATCGGAATTAAAAGCGGATTTTTTTGTCGTCGCGGCATACGCGAAAATACTTCCGAAAGAAATAATTGGTATCCCCCGACTTGGAACAATAGGCGTTCACCCTTCTCTTTTGCCGAAGTACCGGGGGGCTTCTCCAATTCAAAGCGTTATTCTGGCCGGAGAAACTGAAACTGGAGTTACCCTTTATCTAATGGACGAGAAAATGGACCATGGGCCAATTCTCGAAAATTCCAAATTCCAAATTCCAAATTCCAAAATTACTTACGAGAAATTGCTTAAGGAGTTGGCGGAGCTAGCCGGCAATTTGCTTGTCGAAACATTGCCAAAATTTTTAAGCGGAAAAATAAAGCCGGTGCCGCAAAACGAATCTGAGGCGACTTACACAAATAAAATATCCACCAAAGACGCCTTTGTGGACGAAAAAAAACTTGAGGAGGCGGTCGGCGGCAAAAATACCAAAGCCGCTCAAGAGATAGACAAAAAAATAAGAGCGCTTACGCCAGAGCCGGGTGTTTGGACCCTTCGACAAGCTCAGGGCAAGCAGCAAAGAGTAAAGCTTTTGGAGGCCGAATTTGCCGGCGGAAAATTAACTCTCAAAAAGATTCAAATCGAAGGCCAAAAGCCCAAAACCGCATAATTTTATTACCTGTCCACAGAATATCTCTCCGACGGCGGTCGGCGGTGATACCGCGCCGCTCTGCGGCGCGGTTATTCATTTTTCCGCGGATTCGGCTGTCTCCCAAATTTCTTTGTTCACATATTGACTTACAGTTTCAAGGTCATTGAGTAATTTCTCCTCGCGCATCTTTTCCTCCACGGAAAGTTCATTTTTGAGTTTGGCGCGGCGCATTAGGTCAAGTTCCAATTCTATATCCTTTCGCAGAACGGCGAAACCCCTCTTTATCGAATCCTCGGCGTCCTTGATTGCTTGTTTTAGGCGCTGGTTTTTGAGACGGACATGGTAACCATGATAAAGCACGAATGCCAACAACCCCACGAAAGCAAGCGCGAAGATAATGAGTAAAAACAGGTAGAAATCCTCATAACTTAAGCGGGCGCCGCCTATCTGGATAGCTGTTTTGGCAACCAGGAGGTCGAATTTAGGGCTTGGGGGACTCACATCATTGGCAACTTTAAGCTGTGTCCAAGCAATGTAGCGGCTGGCTTCCAAAAATCGCGGGAAAGAGTAGAACCAAGCGCCGTTTTCATCGGTAACCGCCACCCGATTTTCCGTGGCTCCGGTGTCAATGTTTTGCAGATAGATTAAAACCTGGGCTTGGGGCACTCCGGCATTGCCGCCGATATAGAGAATTTCATCATTGGAAATTGACTTTGGGAAAAGAGTTACCACCGGAGGGTCCAGACGAACGTTGCTTAGAGAATCCTCGGCGGCTTGGGCGTGAAGGGTAAGAATACCGAAATTCACGACAAACATCAGATAAATAAGCATTAAACCCTTATCCACGCCCCCTTCGCCGAAGCCAGGGCGAGGAGGCGAGCCGTAATCTTTTTGTTTTTCTTTGAGTTCGGCCAGCTTCCCGGAGATATTGGGATGTTTCAAAATGTCCTTGACAAGGTATTTATCGATTTGCAGATGTCGTTTCCAGATCCATATCATTAAATAAACCATTAATCCTAAAAGAGCCAGGGCTAAAATCAAAACGTATGGCCACCCGAAGGTAACCCCGCCGACACTCAATCCCCCCGAATAGATAACTCCCAAGAAAGGCGCGGTTATTGTAAGTTTGCTCTCTGCTTGAAAGTAGTTGCCCGCCTGGTCGTAGGCGCGGACGACAATGTCGTATTTGCCTTGGTCTAAAACCCTTGAATATGGCGAATAAGCTTCGATAAAGAACGGCGTGGTATTTTGGGCAACCAGGGCTTCCGGCAAATCCAAAGATATAATCTTCAGTTCATAGTGGTTTATCCCGGACACAACATCGGTTGTGACAAAATCTATAATCGGGCGGTTGTTGGAAGTAATATGGCCTGGTGAAAAATTAAGTTTGAAAGCGGCAGGCGGCGTGTTATCAACTCGAATCACGTAATCGGTAATGCCGCCCCAAGCGCCTTGCCGCAGACTTTTAATGTGGAAATAATAAACGCCGTCGGCAAGATTATTATAAACAACGCGATTTCGCGCTTCCTCCGATATGTCATCGGGTTCGCCCCCTGGTTCCTGGTCCAGGACATAGCTGTATCCCTGTATATCGGGCGGCGCCGTCCATTCCAGCGTCACAGTTTTTGTGTTGTACCACTTCTCCTGGTCAATGTTAGTGCGGGAAGTGACAGTCGGCCCCTGCGGCGGCGGCAGGGTGAGATAGTAAATCCCGTTCGTAGTTTGGCCCAACGTGTCAGTTCCGCGGCCGTCATTCAGAAGCACTTTCGAATCATCCAAGATTTTCAAAACGGCAGTACCGGTGCTTTTTACGCGAAAAGTAACGGTGGAAAGCAAACCGGCGTCGGTGTTGATGCCGGGAGTCGGAATAGTTCCCTGGAACTTAAGCGTGCCGTCGGTATTGGAATAGCTTGGTTGAACGACCCAAATCTGGATTAAAGATTTTCCCGTTGTCGGTGAAACCACCTGAAGTTTATCCGCCGGAAAACTTAGGTCCGCCTCAATCGCGTTTATTGCCTGACCGCCGGTATTGACATAGATTGAGACCGTAAAAGTGCCGCCTAAGGTAAAAGTTCCCGATGGCGGGGCCACGTAAAGAGAGGCGGCCGCCTCGGCGGAAACTCCGGAGAAAAACATAAAAAACGCGGCAAGCAAAATAGCGGTCTTTGCCGCTATCTCGTGGATTTTCGCCAAGTAATTCATGCGTTCAAACAAGGCGTTTCTTTAAAAATATTAGTACTATCAACGACAATATTATTATAATCCAAATCAAATTCTGTTTATACCAAGGCTGTGGATACCGGGGCGGCAAAACCGATATTCTTGAATTTCCCGATTTATCCACTGCTTTAACAGTTATATCTTTATCAAGCGATTGGTATTTCAAAAGATAGGGGCTTTCGGCGACAATAAAATGGTCGGCTCCTTCTTTTACCTCATAATGGTCTATGCCGCTTCCTTTGTCTTGGGCGTTGAACGCCAAAAACCATTTCCCATCAAGAACAGATTGGTCGTTGCTTACAATCGGGGAAAACGGGTCGGGCGGAATCGTATCGGCAGGCAAGAGAAGATTGTCTGCTACGGGTGCCTCGGATATCATAAAACTAAGTGCGGAAACTTTAGTTTTTGCGGCAGTTCCGAGTCCGTCGTTTAGAAACGCTTTCACGTCTTTCATCGAAATCAGTCCGTCCGTGACCCTATCCCCTTTTACAACGAAAGAAAATAGAAATCCTTTTATGCCATTATATCCTCCAGGTATTATGCCGGAAAAGAAAATTTCTCCGTCGCCGGAAAGATGCGGCTTTTCCACCCACAAATTGACTATGGAATTGCCGTCGTGTATTTCCTTTAAATCGAGAATGTCGTGCGGGAACACAACTTTTCCCTGAACCGCATTTATTCTCTCATAATCGGAATTGAGGAAAACGGATACTTCGAAAAGCTGTCCCACTGCTGCGGTATTGGCCAGCGATGAAAATTCAAAAGTGGCGGCCCGGGCTGTTGATAATGTGCCAGCCGCGATAGACAAAGCAAGCAAAAAAGCAACAGCAATACGCAATGTCTGTGAATTTGAAATTTTGAATCTGGAATTTGGCATAAATGATTTATAATTAGAATTCTCTAGTTTTTTTAATAAAAGCATTTAGCAACTTATGAACGACAATTGACTGCTTCGAGAGATTGTCAAAATCTTCAGAATTAATATATTTAATGTCCCGCGCTATCAAAATTTGATTTTGTAATTCTGTCAACGAGCCATGAGATATTGAATAGAATTGGATTTTCTCTTTCGCAGAATGTCTGGAAAACCCTTCGGCAATATTGGAAGTTATAGAAACCGCTGCGCGCCTAAGCTGTGAAATCAACCCAAAAGTTTCTTCTCTTGGAAAAGATTTAGTTAAACCATAAATCATTAAAACTAGTTTATGGGATTCTCTCCATACCTCTAAATCGGTAAATGATTTTATTTTGCTAATGCTATATTCCATATTCTAAATTCTAAATTCCAGATTCCATACTAACCTGTCCAGTAGAACGCGAGTACGCTGAAATCGTCCAAATTAATCTTATTGTCGACTTTTAAGTCCAGACTGGATGGCGGATCCGAACGATTATACCAGTAGGCCAGTATCGAAAAATCGACAATGTTGATTTTGCAATCACCGTTCAGGTCCCTGAACAAGCTGGAACAGGAAACCTGCTGTTTGGCGGTCACATTTTTGGTTCCGACAATAAAGTTAACAATATTTCCGTAACCGCTGGCTTCAAGATTTCCTATGGAAGCTTTTGATTTCGCCGAGTACGAGCCATAATCGAGAACGGTCGTGTCGAAATTATATAAATAAACTCCGTTCTTGTCCGAAATTGTCTTGCCAAAAAAATTTGGACTGGAAGATATCGTTATGACAATATCGGATTGCGGCGAACTTTGGCCGAAAATAATTATATCGTCCCCTCTTTTCACTTCCTCTTTGTCGACCTTGATTGTGGGCGCTATAAAAATACCGGTAACGTTCATGGTTATCCCATAAATCACGCTGACCGGAAAAGCAAGGAGGCTGGAACGGACGTCGTTTTTGTCTTCGCCATAAAAAGAAAAAATATAATTTCCCGCGGAAATATTAGATAAGGTTATCTGAAACAAAGCGTCGCTTCCGGCGATTGTCGTCGCCGCAACCTGAGCGTCTTTAAGAAGAGTCACTTCGCTTGAAGGATAGGCTCTTCCTGAAAAAACAACTTGCGTCGGTGAGATAAAATATCCTCCCCCGCCACCAACGCCGACAACTCCACCACCGCCTCCGCCGCCAACGGTGCACGCGGAGGTGTCGAATGTGCAATCGACTTTACATCCTAAAATTCCTCCGCTAAATCCCTGACTGACGCAAGATTGTCCGCCAAGCGCGGCATCATCGCATTGCTCGCCTGCATCCAATATCGCGTTTCCACACACTGAAGGAATCGAAGCGCTGATGTTTACGGAAGCCGCGAAAACAACTTGGTTATAATTTAGAAAATAGTCCGCCAAAGGCGTATCCGCTTCCGACGGAAAAACCAAAAATAAAATCGAGGCGAAAAATATTATCAGGGAAATCAATAAAAACCTGGAATAATTATTTGTCATTTATTTGTTGAATCTACGGGAATTAAAATTTTATGGGTTTCCATATCTTTTATTTTATTCCTTAATTTTCAAGATGCCAAAGCGCCCGCTTGATTAATCCGGACTTCTGAAAATCGGTCATTCTTTCAAGATTTCTACTCCTTGTTTTCTATTTTCATATATCTCTCAATAACTCGCTGGTTATATTTTTTTACACCCCTCGTGGCTATCCAGAATATCAAAAGCAACAGAAGCACGATGGGGACGATAATCTGCCAGGTCACCACGAAAAAACCGATTTCACCGTTAACCTGTTTATTCATGTTCCCGCCGTAATTCAAAGACAAAACAGCCCTGTAAAAGCCGAATCCGAAGCCGCCCCATCCCGCTGATTCCGGAGTCGCTCTTATTTCTTTTTGGGAACGCGGGAGTATTTCCGCCCCATATCTGTTCACCGAAAGAATGGCGCTGGTTATTCCGAATACGTTTTTTATTACTATCTTTCCGCTCGGTTTAAGGTACACGTTGCCCGTGTTTTTAAAAACTATGTTGAAATTATCGGGTATTCGACTGAAAAGCCTGCTCCCGTCGGCGGTGTCGAATTTGTCTATCAGCGCGGTTTCCTGAATCTGGCCCGAAACATTCAGATAAACCAATATGCCCGCCCTGGTGACTATCGACGTGCCTCCGCCGCTGTTGTCGGGGGGTGAAGTTCCCCACCAGATGACCGCGAAATGCCCGCCCGGCGGGGCGTCTTCGGGTATCTTTAAAATGTACGGCACGTCTTTGGATTCCCCGGTTTTTAGCGGCACGCCGTTTTCAATTTTAAACCAGGAACTCAAATCGGTGCGCTCGCCGGCCAAAAATTGTTTCTCGCCGTTCGTTTCCGTAAATTTTTCAAAAGAAGGATAAAGGGTCTGCTTTTCTCCTCCTTCGTTCATTAAAAAAAGTTTTCCTTCGATAACGCTCCCGGGGTCAAGACTGAATTCCATTTTAGCCGGGCCGACTGTCAGCGCCCTGGAAACATTCGGCAAAAAACCGGCGAACGCCAACAATGTCACGAAAATCGCCGAAAGAAACTTATTCTTCATTATGAAAAGAATACCACCCGCGAAGAGATTTTTCAACCGAACGATTGAACTGGTTCAGTTAGCAAGGCAACTATAGGTGATAGTATCGACATACGTTGCGCCTGGAGTGGAAGAGGCAATGGCCGCGCCGTGAGTCACAATTATTTCCCTGGCGCTTGTTGTGGCGCTCGTTGAGGCAAGAATTTGCGTGGTCGTAGTTAATCCTCCGAATATTAAAGTAGTTGTCGCGTAATTGTATCTTGGTCCCATTGAAAATTGTGCTCCCGCTCCGATGGTCGTTGTAGCCGACTGTACGCCGTATCCTTCCGTTCCTGCAGCGAGCGTTGCCGAAGCGTTAAAGGCCGCGTTAGGAGATTCGATAAGACTGTTACTGCTTGAAGAGTACAGTCCTCCGCCGGTCGTGCTGCTTCCGGTGTCGTTGATGCTCAAAGTGCAGCCGAGAGAACTATTGGAGCAAGCCATCGTGCTGGAAACCTGTGGAGTTGAAGTCGAAATGCCGGTCAGGGTCCCGAACAAGGTGGTTGTCGTGCTGACGCTGCAGCTTATGCTTACCGCCACCGAGGCGTTGACGTTCACGGCGGAAGAAGTGGCGGCGGTCGCGAATTCCGGCGAAATTGCCTGCCTGAGGAGGTCGCCGAACCAGCTTAAAACAACAAAAGCAAAAACCAAACCGATAGCCGACCAAAAACCGATGTTTTCTTTATTATTAAAACTCGTCATTTGATTGAATTGATTTAATCAATGATAATATGATGCTTTTCGACTTGGGTAGATTATAACATATGAGGTTTTAAGAAGATGTGGATAACTCCAACAGGGTAATAGGGTTTTAGGGGTTAGGGTATAGAGTATGCGGATTTAGCGTTTATTTTTTAGTTTTTTAATTAAAACAAACAACATTTTTTGAATCTCTGTAAGTAAATTTCCGGCTTTTAAAACATCAACTTCGGGGTAAATGCTTTTGATGAGAATAATTTGTGTTTCTAATTCTGCGGCCGAAGCATCTGCAACACTCAAAAATTGTAAATATTCTCCTAACCCATGCCTTTTATAGCCTTCCGCAATATTTGATGGTACAGAAACAGCCGATCGTCTTATTTGACTAACCAATCCATAAATTTCACTTTTGGGAAGTTTATTGCTTAAATCGTAAACCTCTTTTACTAATAAAATAGATTTCTTCCAAACTTCTAATTCTTTATAAGATTTTAAATACATTTGTATTATACCCCCTACCCTTTTACCCTACTACCCTATAACCCTATACCCTAGTTACTAACACAGCTAAACGTAATCGTGTCCGCATAGACCCCGCCGGTTGCGCTTGCTCCTACTGTGGCTTTGTGGGTAACCACTACTTCCCTGTTGGTTACGGCGGCAGTTGAAGAAGCGAGAATCACCGTAGTCGTGGCAAGGCCTCCCACCGTGTTGCCGCTTTGGAGATAGCGGATATTCAGAGTAAGCGTTCCTCCGCTCCCGGCTGTTGTCGTGGCTCCCTGAATTCCGTAACCGTCGGTATTCGCGGCAAGGGTCGCGGTGGCGTTAAAAGCGGCATCCGGCGATTTGATTAAGTAGTTGATTGTCGTGGACGCGTACAATCCCCCGCCGGTGGTACTGCTGCCGTTATCGTTGACATAAAGAACACAGCCAAGCGCTCCGTCGCAAGACATGGAAGTCGATGCGTTGGGAGAAGAAGTGAAGATGCCAGTCGTGTCTATCGTGCCGAAATCCGTGCTCGAAGCGCTGGCGGAACAGGAAACGGTTGCAGTCGGAGTGAAAGATGCGACTGCGTAAACGGAATAAGTCGTTAAACCCGTTCCGGCGTCGCTTACTCTGAAATAATAAGTCGCCGAAGAGGCGTTGGAAGTGGACATAATTGAATATTCAACTTCGGTAAATCGGATTCCGCTCAGAAGTTCGGAGTTCGCCTGATTTCTGCTTGTGGTCGCCACAACTTCGGCGGCGTTGAAAATTATGTTTTCGTCGGTCGTTCCTCCGGTGGAAGTGGCGATGTTCGTGGTTGCCGTGCCATCGGCAACCAAACTCGACGTGGACATTTGCCACTCTCTCGTGCCTGCGGTCGAAGTCGCCAGTTGCGTCCACGTTCCGGAAGTAGAGTTGGCCTGATATTCTATTCTGAATTGGGCCGAACTGGTGGCATCGCCCTCGTTTGAAATTTCAAAACGCAGGCGCTTGACGGTTCCGATTCCTTGTATCGACAACGAAGTGTCTTCGCTGGCCGCCGCCGTCGAGGTCGCTTCACTGCCGTCGTCGTTGCGCCAATGGTAGTGGATTTGGGTCATGTTGGCGGCAAGGATGCTGGTTTGGCCGTATATGTTATAGCTGGCGTCGTTAATGCAGCTGCTTGTGCACCGGACTGAATTGACAACACTAGCCGAGAAGCCGGCCGACGAAGTGGCTGAAAAGGACTCGCCATAAGTATTTTCTAAGGTATTCGGGAAGCTGTAACTCGTGGTCGCGTTGTTTATACCCAATTCGAGAAATTGGGCCGCGACACCGTTGCCGGAGCTGCTGTCGTCGTATTCGCCGTCAAGCCAGGCCCATTTGGCCGTGGTTGATGAGTCGGCGAGGGTTGTATTTATGCTTGTCGTTGCAAAACTGGTTCCGACCGACATATTCGATTGCGCCAAAAAAGAAAGATAATTGTTAAGGTTGGCGTTCGCCACCGGAGAGTTCGTATGGTCATAGCTCCAAAAAAGTTTCATGCCGCGTATGCTTGTGGCGCCAGAAGTGCTGAACGCCGAACAAACTATTTTGTCGCCGCCCGTTGTGGTCGCCAAATTGGCGGCAACGTTCCAAACAGGAGTTGCGTAACCGGTGGTGTCGTTGGCGGGCGGCGTTTCGGTTATGGCGGTTGTCGTCAGGTTTGTGCAGGGCGTGCCAGGGCCGAGAGTCGCGTTCATACCCGGATTCGCGGTTGCGGTGAAATTTGTCCTGCCTAAAAGAAACGCGTTAGTTGATGAAGGAGAGGTTTCTGGAATATTTATCGTGGTAGTCGCCAGCAGCGTAGCCGTACTCGCGGTGTTGGTATTTTGCATTAGCCAAACCTGGATGTTTTTGCGGAGTTTCGAACTTGCGTTGAAATTGAAAGTGTATGTGGCGACTGCGACTGCGTTGGGGTTGCTTAAAGAATTACTACTTATACTTTGCATTTTAAAAGTGTGATTGCCGGAAGGAGAAGCATCAGCGGTTGTCGGACTATTCAACATTAAAACGCTGTAAGAATCCCCTAATTGCGCGAAAGTAGCGGCGCTTGTCGCCTCCGAATCCCATCCTACGCCGACCGTTATCGCCGTCGTAGTCGAAATCCTCGCCCTGAATTCGGCCCAAAATTGGTTCGAGGAACTCGCGCCAACGGAAAAAGTCGTTGTGGCGCCGCTTTCCGGCAAACCGAAATTGAAATTCGCCGAAGTTACCAGCGCCTTGCCCATCTGCGAGCTGGTGGCGAACACGAATCTATAGTCGGTGTTTACCTGCGTGGGGGCAAACGGGTCATAGTCATAAGTAATAATAAGTTTTGCGCTTTCCGCGGACCGCGTGGGACCGGTAATTTTCGTGGTAAATATCATCGCGTAAGTTCCGCTGGCGTTGCCGATTAACGTTTGCATGGCGCTTGTCGCGTCAAGCCGAAAAGCAATCCATCTGTTCTCGGCGCTGTCGGTCAAAGTGCTCGGACAAGTCAAACTCTGGGCGATTCCGCCCTGAACGTTCAAAGTAAATGTACAGGCCGAAATGCTTGCGGTGCTTGGGTGCGTATTATAAGAAATATACGCCGAACGGATTGGCTGGGAGGTGGGAACCATATCCGGAAGCGCGATGACAAACGCGTAAGTCGACGTTACTCCGTTTGCGATGGGGGTCGTGGAAATAATCGAACCGATAAAAAACTCGATTGTCTTGGTTTTTGCGGCGGCTTCGGCGACTTGAACCTGAAGAGTTAGGTCGCGCGATTTGAAACTCGATAAAAAATCAACCGGCGCGGGAATGGCGATAGTGGAAATCAAAAGCGCTACCAGAAATTTTCTTTTGGTATTCATCCCGTTAGAGACAGGCCGCCTTTAGACGGCCGTAAACCAGCGGCTATAACCGCAGCATACTTTTTTGATTTGCTACAAGAATATTTCATAAATTGTCATTGCTTAGTTGTCTCTAACGGGATTCATCACAAACAATTCGGTCATATAATTTCCCCTTGTCGGCAATTCTATTTTTTATCTGCAAATACGTAGAGGTTCATTTCTTTTTCGCCGCCGCAAGCGCGAACCAGTCGAAATATGGCATAAGTCCGTTAAGCGTGCTTCCATAGAGCTTGCCGCCATAAACCGCGTCCCCGAAAACTTCTCTGGCTCTGGCGATTTCCCGAAGCCGCCCTTTCCATCGAGGGTCATCGAGAGTCAAATCAAAAAGTTCAAAAGCGCGCTCCGCCGCCATTTGGAAATTTTCTTCGTTTTTGCCTTGCGCCGCGGCGGCGGCGCGAAAAACTTCACTACCGATATTGCCCATTTGTTCGGCCAAAGAAAGTTTCTGCCATTTCCCCGCGGCAAGTCCGCTATGAATAAATTTTTCGTTCATTGTTTTATCAATTTTTTTACAACTTGTCTTATTTTTTCTTTCACAGCATCGCTTTCAACGTTCCGCGACCTGTTTCCGAAAGCGGGCTTCAAATTAATCATTGAATCAAATTCAATCCGTTCATCTTCCCTGCCTTCGCCAAGGCTTCGGAGGGCAGGCGGTTTTTTGGGATAGATATTTATTCCCCAAGTATTTTCCCGTTTCGAATTTTCTTGTTCCATAAGAATCGCTTCTTCGTCTGCGTGCAATTCGCCGCCAATGGCCATAATTTCTTGAGCTATATCCACCGCCGCTTTTACAAGGTCTCCAAATCCCTCGTTCGCCATCCGGAGAAGCTCTGAAATTTCAATCGGTTTTTCTGTTTTTATTATTCTGATATCCATAATTTTGGTCTATCACGGCCAATCGAACATCTGCGCCGGTATAAGATGCCGTGTCTGCGAATCGTAATAAGCGGCGTCTACGGCGTATTTTCCAGGTATCATTTCAGATGTTTTTATCCCGTAATCAGGATTCGCGTCTGGAGCCACAATATCGAATTCCGCCTGCTTGGTAATCGGGTCGAAATCTTTCGCATAGAGCTGGGCAGAATCAAGAAATGACTTGTCTTGTACTCCGCCAAAGGAAAAGCCATTATCGGTGCCGTTTCTATATAACTCGATATCGGCCGGGTAAAGGAAGACATTCAACGATTGTCCATAGAAATCACCGAGATACTGGATTTTAACGTGGACTGTGTCCGCTGTTTTCGTTATGGAAACGATTGTCGGCGGCGGAACGAACGGCGCGGGAACCGGCGGCGGGATTTCCATTGTCACATTCGGACTTACTTGTATTATCCGCGGCTGTTCCAGCTCGATATTTGCGGTGTTCGCGAAAGCCGGTGGCACGTCGTAATTGACCTTAAGAAGCATTCCGTCGAGGTATATAACCGGAACAGGGTTAAGGGAAGTCAGTATTATTTTTGCCTGGATTTGGAGCGTTTTCAACTCGTCCCATTTTGAAACCGGAATTGTCAGTTTAAGGTCGCGCCAGTTCTGCGGGCTAACTTTTTGAAGCTCAACCCAGTTCTGACCGTCCGTGCTGTAATTTATTTGAATAAAGTTTTCGTCCGGAATCGGAGCTTGAATTGGTATCGCGATGTCCGATTGCCCGCCCTGCTTGTCCCGAGTTATATCGAGGGGAGCCGCGTCGAAGGGCTCGCCCGAAGAAGATGATTTGGTTGAACTACCTGTTTCCGGAGAATTTTCCTGCGAAAATATGTTCAGTATGTTCGCGGATTCAAGAGAATCATTTTTTGCGTTTGGAGCTTGGCTCGGCGCGTCTGTTGTTGTAGCATCCGTTGTGTTTTCACTACTCGCAGAAACGGGTTGTTGCGTAGCCGTGTTGTCTTGCGGTGTTTGCCCGCCGGAAGTCGTTGAAGAAACTTCCTGCGCGAAGGCCTTGTTCAAAAATTTTGAAAATATATTAAAGAGAAAAGAAGTCGTAGAAGAAGAATTTTCGGGCGTCGAGGTTGGCGTTGTTTCCGGGACGACTGAATCGGAAGAACTTGGCGATGGCGCCGGCGGAGTTTCTCCGGACGAAATTATTTCTGTTTCGGATTGAACGTTCGTCTGAACGCTCTCCCCTATTTGCCAAACAAGCGACAACGCGACATTTTTGACATCTCCCTTAACCTCAAAATCGGAAGGAATAAAACTGCCGCAGAAGATAATTTTATCTCCCTCTGAATCAGATTGTCTGTAAACGGCGGAGTTCGATTCGTTAAACGAAGGGCTGACATTATCAATGGTTTCCGGAAGGCCTTGCGCGCCTGACGGATTTTGCCAGGTTCCAAGGCACGTTGCCGGATAGAAATCCGCCAGTTCAGCTTTGGTAAGCACGTTGCGTATCATGAAAGTTCCGCCGATTACGATGGCCACAACCACGAGCAGAAACACGGGGCGATACTTTTCATAAAAAGAAGGTTTTAAGTTTACCGTAAAATCGTGAAATCGCCGGAAAATACCCCTTGATTTCGGCGCGGGATGGATATCCGAAAAACTGCGAGTCTGCTTCGCTTTTCCTGAAGCTTTCATACGTTAAATTATAACACCTGAAGACGGAATATCTCCAAAAAAAATTGTGGAAAAACGGCATATCCGTTTAACATAATGATAACGATGCGAAACCCTATGCGAATAACGCAAAATTTTTTCGCATAATTCGCACGGTTAATTCGATAATTTCGCATTATGTCTAACGAAGAGGTATGTTGGATATTCCGAGAAAACCGACAGCCACCACTATTATCAGCATTACCAGAATGGCCACGACAATTATCTTTTTGCCTTTCTTTGCCATTTCCGTTAAATTATAAACGACATTTTGCCTGCCTGCTATTATATCCCGCTTATAACTGGGAGGTTGTCTAACTCGCCCCGCCAAATATAATATGAATTGCCGCCTTTAACATATAAGAAACTTCTGCGCATTGCTGCGGGATCGTCTAATGGTAGGACACCGGCCTTTGAAGCCGGGTATGATGGTTCGAATCCATCTCCCGCAGCAATGCGCAGAAGCTCGGGGCAGGAAAAGCTACTTATCCGGATAACACTGCTTGCAGTATTTATAGTTATCGGAGTCGGGCGAGCCGACATAGAAACAACTTGGAGTGGAAGCGAAAGCGGGAGCGCCGCCTGCCTGTCGGCAGGCAGGTATCCAGAGAAGAAAAACCGCTGATTAACTTCAGCGGTTTTTCTTTTGTGAAGATTAAACGAGCCAGACTCTTATCGAATTCCTAATAACGGCCCAAAGGCACTTAACACTTGGGCGAAAAATCCCTGATTAACCGGTTCAATCATTGAACCCGGGCCGAACTGCTGGCATGCCGGATCCTGATAATTTTGCATGCAGTAGGCCTGGCATTCTTCGGGAGTTTTGCAGCCGCCTGGTCCAGTAAAATCAGCGCCACCATCTCCCGATGTCGGCGTTTGCGATTGATATGCAGTACAACGAGAGTCACCTATATTGGCCTTACAAAATTCTTCCCATGAAGAGTATCCCTGCGGAATCGCCGACTGGTCCCCGCCTTGTTGCTGTTGTACCCCACTATCTCCGCCCTTGGGCTGGCAGGACTGAAATTTAGCTTGAACAGACGGGTCGGGTGTTCCCTGCTGTTGTTCTCCGTCGCCACCGCCACCGCCTAAAGAATTAAGGCAGGCCTGAAATTCACCGCATGATTTAGTAAGACACGCGTTAACTTTTTCTTTTTGGCAGGCCTGGACTTTCGCATTAACTTTTGGATCGGGCGTACCTTGCGCTTGTGGCTGGCCGCTCGGCGCTTGATCGCCACCTTGCTGGAGAGACTTCATGCAGGCGTCAAATTCCGAGCAAGAAAACGCAAGGCAAATATCTATCTTCTCCCGAAGACAGGATAACGCTCTTGCCTGTACTTTTTTCCCGCTTTCGTCCTGTGGTCCTTCTTGTCCGGATGATTGCTGATTGCCCTTAGGCAAAGCGTCAAAACACGAGTTGAACTCGGCACAGGTGGCTTTACTTAAACAGACCTCAATTTCTTTACGGATATCCTGACCCATCAAGCTCTCGCATTTTCTCTGTGCTGTTTCTAAGGCGGGTGACTTTGCTTCTGATTGTGTTATTTTTCCGGCCTTGAATCGTCCAAAAAAAGAGGGACCCAATTCTTTCTCCATGCAGGCAAGCCACTCTGGAGGAGCTTTATCAAGTGATGTCATAAACTTACGCTGTTCTTCAATGTTTTTAAGATCTTCTTCGCTGAGCATGCCGTGGTCCTTAGCCCAGTTAAAGCAGGTGTCCTGGTTAATGACACAGAATGCCTCACAGTCGGCTTTGCTCTTGCAACCGCCGGGGCCCGAGGTGATTTTAAATTTTTTGGCCATTTCCGCTTCTTCTTTTGAGATAAAGCCGGCGCGCACCGCAAAATCCACACACTCATCAATGTGCGCTTCACTTTTGCAGTAACTGTCACACGCCTCTCGCGACCTGCAATTCCCCGGACCCTTACCGCCGGTTTTCTTCACGATATCGGCTTCCTCTCTTGTCATAAAACCAACTTTCACTGCAAAATCAATGCACTCATTAGTGTGAGTGTCGCTCGCGCAATAGGCATCGCATGATTCTTTTGTCGTGCATCCGCCGGGCAACTTTCCGCCGCTCTTAAGATACGGGAGTATTTTATTGACCGCCTCGGCGTCTTCTTTTGGTATAAATCCGGCTTTCTGGGCAAATTCCATGCACACAACCGCATTAGCCGAGTTTTCACAATACTTCAAACAACTTTCTTTGGTTTTGCAGTTTCCCGGAAACGCCACGCCCGCCTTTTTAACATCGGTTATCTTGCGTATTTCTTTTAATTCGTCGGCACTGGCCAATTTAAACTTTTCCACAAAATTGACGCATTCCTCCAGGTGGTCAATGTCTTCGCAGTATGTTCGGCAGGCAACCTCATCTTTGCACTGGCCGGGACTTTCTCCTTTTTCCATTGCCGCAAAAACACCTTTTTTCTCCTCAGGCACTTCTATCGTTAATCCGACTTTTTTGGCAAATGTGACACATTTTGAGTAATTGCTTGATACACTGCAGTAGGTTTTGCAATCTTCTTGGCTACCACAACTCCCCAACTCTACTACCGGGTATGCAATGGCCACTGGTTCAGGTATTAACATTCCCCGTGGTTCAGATGTCTGTGGTTCAGACCCTAGATACGACTGACACCTGCTATCGTTGCCCACATTGAATGTGGACACAATTTCTGATTGACTCAACGTCCTGTTGTATACGGAAACCCCACCGATCACGCCGAAGAAAGGTTCGGCAGCGCCACCCCGGTCCCATGCCCCGAGCGTGAATGGCGCCTCGCTTGTGGTGTTGGCGCCCGGAGCTTCGGCGGTTCCTTTCAGCTTGCCATCTACATATAATTTCATGGTACCGGAGCCGTCTCTCGTAGCAACGACATGGTACCAAGTATCCGTGTTAATAGTCGTAGTGATTTTACCTCGGGATTCGCCAGAGATACCGGCGGATTCTCCTGCAAAAAACTCCAACATTCGATCATCCCCGCCCGCTTTCAGCCAATATCCATACCCGGGACCTCTCACTGGATAATTTGACTTTCTGATGATGTTACCTGCGGGTATTCCACTGCCGCGGAGCCCCAAACGAAACCAAACTTCCAATGAAAACGGGCCTGTTCCAAAATTTAAACTCTTGGAATTTTCCATCCTGATATATCCGCTGGATCCATCAGGATGAAAATTATTCCCATTTTCCCAAGAACGAATAGTGACTCCGCCATGGATCGTTCCATTATTTCTCGCCTTCATATCCGCGACGGTTTTCATCTCCGAGGCGGTTTTCCCCGTAACCGTATCTCCATTCCACCGACTAACCAAACCAGAAGGGGGTTCTGGGCAAATCTTTCCAGATAGTGAGGTCTGTCCAATTCCTTCTCCTTCGTTTTGAGCAAAAACGATATAAGTGCTGACTAAAAACAACAAGACTATTATTGATGGGAATATAAAAGTTTTCTTCGGAGAGATTGGCATATTATTCAAAAGGGTTTTTATAAATTGTATCAAAGGGATTTTTTTGTTCTTTGAAGGGATTAGTATCCGGCACCTGACCCTGAAGTTGGTTTTGTGTCTTGTCAAAAATTTCGCTCCCCAGCGAAGGAACTCCTTCCGAAGACGGGGCTTGCTTACTCTTTGACCAATACCAAAAACCGACCCCGCCGACCGCGAGAACCAATACAGCGACAACAATAGAGATGAGTTTCTTATTACCCACAGTTATTATTTTATTATATTTTAATTATACCTTATTATACCTTATACCAAAATTATCGACGCGAGAGGCACAACCCAAACTTGGAGGCCCGCTAATAACGATTTTATCGAGAGGCCGAATAGCCCTGAAAACGCTCAATAAACGCTCAATAAACCGATTTATTTCACCGACTTGACAGACCGCTGATTTCGGCCTACCGTTAAAACATATGAAAAAAATACTTTTCCTTACTCTTATTGCGGTCATCGCGCTGGTTTCCGTAAGCGCGGTCTTGGTCGCCTCAAGCGCCAGCGACCGTTTACCCGGGCAGGTGCTCGTCAAATTTAAAGAAGGTACGCCCGCGCATACAGTTGAAGCGGTTATTAATTCCGGCAGAGGAAAAATTGCCGATAGAATCGAAGCGCTCGGCGTTTTGGTGGTAAGCGTTCCGGCGGCTCAAGAAGAGAGAGTCGTCGCCGCGCTTTCCCGCAATCCGCACGTTGAGTACGCGGAGTTGGATTATCTCGCCTTCGCCGTGCTTACTCCAAACGACCCATCTTTTGCGCCGAATCAGTGGGGATTGGAAAACACGGGACAGAGTATAGGAGGACAGGAGGGTTCGGTGGATGCTGATATTGATGCTCCCACTGCCTGGAATACGACTCTGGGTAGCAGTAGCGTGCGGATAGCCATTCTCGATTCCGGTATTGACCAAGACCATGAGGACCTCTCCGCTAAAATTGTTGTTCATCGGAATTTTACGACTTCTACCACAACTGACGACCTCTACGGTCATGGCACTCATGTAGGAGGAATAGCGGCGGCTATAACCAATAATGGAATTGGAGTTGCCGGGGGCTGTCCGAATTGCGTTTTAATGAACGGGAAGGTGCTGGGCGATAACGGCTCCGGAGCATACTCGTGGATAACCAATGGAATCATCTGGGTGGCTGACAACGGCGCCAAAGTGATTAACTTGAGCCTCGGCGGAACCTCTCCTTCCAAGACACTGGAGAGAGCGGTGAATTATGCCTGGAACAAGGGCGTGGTGGTAGTGGCAGCGGCAGGAAACTGCGGCTGCAGGCAGAAAATTTATCCCGCCGCATATAAGAACGTGATTGCGGTTGCCGCAACCAACAATCTGGATAAAAAAGCGTCTTTCTCGAGTTATGACGCGCGCTGGGTGGATATAGCGGCGCCCGGAGAAAACATCTTCTCGACTTTTCCGAACCACGCATTTTACATCCAGACACTATACGGCCGCTCCCAGAACTACGATTTTGCGAACGGGACCTCCATGGCTTCCCCAATGACTGCCGCCGCAGCCGCGCTTGTTTGGTCAACCCCTTACGGGACATCGGCCGCGGCAGTGCGGTCGCGCTTGGAACAAACAGCCGACAAGATTGGCGGCACCGGAACATATTGGTTCTCGGGACGGGTCAACGCCGGCGCGGCGGTTGCGCCTCAATAAGCCGACTAAACGCTGATTTCCAAAACAAATAGCGCCTAACGGCGCTATTTGTTTTTATTTTTCCGGCCGCAGATAACTCGCTCCTTTGAATTTACCTTCTCCTCCATTTCGGGGGATTGAATCGGCGCTGTTGCGGGCGTCCCTGGTATCGGCTGAAACTGGAACCGGGACGGCCGCGGCCCGGAACGGGACGCCTTGCCCCGGCGTAAGACGGAGCGGAAGATGTCATCATTCGCGCCGGAGGAAGTTCGGGAAGTTTTGAAAGCGGCAGGACGGAACGGATAAGGCGCTCAATGTCGCGGACGTCGCCTTTCTGGCTGGGCATGGCGAATGAAATTGCGTGACCGGCGCCGCCCGCGCGCGCGGTCCGCCCGATGCGATGGACGTAATCTTCCGAGCTTTGCGGAAGGTCGTAATTAAGAACGAGTTCTATTCCCTTCACGTCTATGCCTCTCGCGGCAATGTCGGTCGCGACAAGAATGCGGTATTTGCCGTTGCGAAATCCTTCAAGCGCCTCTTTCCGCTGTCCGAGCGAGCGATTGGAGTGCAATTCGGCGGATGAATATCCGAGTGAGCGGATTCCGGCGGCAAGTTTTTTGGCTCCGTGTTTAGTTCGGGAAAAAACGAGCGCCGAACCGCGGTATTCCCCCAATATTTTTTCCAAAAGCCGCGACTTGTCATGTTTCTCCACAAAGAAAAGTTCCTGGGTGACTTTCTCGACAGTAGTGCCGGAAGGAGCGATTTCTATTCGCACGGGGAGTTTCATGTAACCCCTCGCTATCGCGACGATTGCCTGGGGCATCGTCGCCGAAAAAAGCATTGTCTGCCGTTCGCGGGGAAGAACGTTCAATATCCGTTTCAGTTGCGGAGCGAAACCCATATCGAGCATCCGGTCGGCTTCATCGAGCACGAGAATGGCCACCGACTTCAAAGAAACCGTCTTTTGTTCCATATGGTCGATGATTCTTCCCAGCGTTCCGATAACGATTTGCGGATTTTTGCGGAGCGCTTGAATCTGGCGGCCGATTGGTTCGCCGCCTATCAAAACCGCGGCCCTTACCCCGAGAGTCGTTCCAACTTTATGAAAAACATCGTGTACTTGAAGGGCAAGTTCCCGGGTCGGCAGGATAACAAGTCCCTGCTTCCCGCTAAGAGCCATCTGAAGCATGGGTACTCCGAAAGCCAGGGTTTTTCCGGTTCCCGTTTGCGCGACGCCTATGAGGTCTTTCCCTTCGATTGCCGGAGGAATCGATTTTTCCTGAATAGGGGTGGGAATCTTAAAGTGAAGGCGGTCGAGCACCCCCAAAATATTCGGCGCGATGCCCAGATTATGGAAACCGGAATGTTGGTTCATATTATGAATACCATAACATAAAATCCCCGACCGAAAATAATGTCAGAAATCAGAACGCAAAAAAGTTTCATCGTGACAATTCCATAATTATAGAATTTTTATTTGGGACAAAGAAACATACTGGTTGATGAGTAAAATGCCGACAACAAGAAGAAGAATTAGAAGTCCATTCATTATAAGGCGCGCGTGCTGAACTTCTATTTTTACGAATATATTAAGCGCAAGGGCGATAATGGTGAGGAGTCCGGCCGCATAAAATAGGTAATTTAAAGTTTTTCTCGGAGATGCCGTAATTGATTCTATGCTTCCCGTCTTATCCGAAACGCCCGCTATGGTTCCGGGCCTTGAAACCGAAGAAGAATCAGCCGCAACTTCATCTCCTTTTACGGCAACAAACCCCGCGGAACCGGAAGTACCGGCAACTGTTTCATCTTTTATGATTGAAAGCTGGGCAGGATAACCGGCAGCCGATGTCTGTTTTATTCCCGGCAACGGCGCTTCGGCGGCATAGGACTTTGCCGGTCTGCCGAAAAACTGCACAACAAAATTTGCCTCCCGTCCCTTATAGATTCCCTTAGCGGCGGCAACGCCTATTTCGGTAAAATTGACGCTTAAAACATTTTCCCTGTGCGACGGCGAACTCATCCACGCGTTTACCACGTCGCTTGAATCAATGAAATTAACCGCCAAATTTTCCCCGGCGTAAGAAAACTTGTAGCCGACATCCGCGAACCAATACCATGGCGCAACGCCGTCAGGACTTGTATGCGCGAAATACCCTTTTTCGGCCATATCTTTGACCTTTTCCATCGCAGCCGCATCAAGGAGAGAATTTCTTTTAAGCGAAGTTAGATTATAAAGCTCCCTGCTTGTATTTGTTTCATCGACAATCGCGCCGGGCATTATAAGCCCAAAAAATCTCGAATCCGGGAGAATAAAAAACGCGCCCAGCAAAAACATGATTTCCGCGCCGGCAAGGATAATTGCCAGAAAAAGCACCGATTTGCTTCTCAAAATATGCGGTTGGTCGTCGTTTTCCTCATGAGGAATGAAATATTTTTTGAACCAGGCGAACACGTCCGCATTATACAATACAACAAACAAAAATTCAACCCCGTGTATTTCCGGGGCTGAATCGAGGTTTTCGCGCCGCTGTCTTTCGGGACTCCCGTTTTTTATCCGGGAACTTGAGACCTAAGAATTTCGGACAATTGCTGCAACAGGCCGAGAAGCTTGACTTGTAGCGCCAAAACTTGGGCGTTGAGAGCTTCTCGGCTGGCCGAGGTCGTGCTGGCTCCGGCAACCTGACTGCCGTTCAGTCGCGCTCGGGTAAGCGGGCCGACAAATCCAGTAGCGGAAATGCCGTATTTTTGCTGATAGGCCTTTACTCCTTTTTCGGTCAGCGGGCCGAAGTATCCCGTAACTCCTCCGGAATAAATTCCCTCTTCCGCGAGCCGTTTTTGAAGCTCCTCGACATCTGAACCGCGCGAGCCGACTTTAAGGTTTTGAGTGAACTGGAAGACAGAAACTCCGAGTACTTGTCCGGATGGCAAGGCGGAAGCAGGAACTGGAGTTGGGGCTTCTTGCGTCTGGATAAAACCACCGCCTCCGCCTCCTCCAGTGCCGCCACCGCCGCTATTGGCCGGAGGACCGCCTACCACCGGTCCTTGAGTGTATGTAGTGAAACTGGTGAAGTGCTTGGTCCAAATTACCAGGTCGGAACCAACGTCAATCTTGCAGTCCCCCGCCGTTCCAAGCTGGGCATCAACCGCCGCTTGGTTGTCCGCATCGCAAACGGTGGTTATGTTCGTGAACGCGCCACCGCGGGAATAACCCGCATATTTGCCCGCCTGTCCCGCTATAAGAATTCTCACGGCTTTGCTAAAGAGCAATTCGGTGTCCCCATAACCAATTTCTATAACCGAGGATACATCAGCGGTGTTGCCGGGCAGAGGTACGGGGTTTACGCTTGAATTTGCTTTGACCTGCGGAAGGTTCACGATGCCTGTCCATTCGGAACCGCTCGGCGCAGTGATAGTCGTACCGGACGAAATGGCTACACTGACATTCCCCACAGTTGTATCGGAATTCACGGTAATGGCAACTGGAAGAGTTGCCGAATCGCCGCTTTGAAGCGCGGCAACATTGAGAGTTGCGTCATTAACATCTTCCGGCACCGTGATTGTTGAGTCGCCGACAACAGAACCGTCCACAACGGCTTCCGTAAAAGTTACATCGAGAGTCGTGCTGGGAGCAAGAATTACTTGGTCTTCTAAGAGAACATTAACAGTCACCGTATGCGTTCCCACCACCAAATTGTCAGCGGTATCCACCAGTTCGTATGTAATGGTGTAGGAGCCGGCCGGTGCGTTGGAGTTGAATTTGATTTTGTCTGCGTTGGTGAAGACGTCGTTTGTAACCAATGAAAATCCGATATCGGTAGTGCAAGTATTGGGATCATCATGACCGCTCGGGAGTACCGCATCGCAGGAGCCGGTAGCGACTAAATCATTGCCAACTGCCGCAAGCGGATAATGATATGCGTCGGTTAAGGAATCAGTTTGATCTTTCCAACCGACTTCATCCAAGTCCACCATGTCGGCGGTAAGAGCCGATGGCCCGTTAACCGTCACTTTCCATTTGATGGTTTCGGGGTCTCCAGTTCCAATCGCAGGGCCGGTATAAGTTGTGGCGCGGCCGATGTATGCGTCACTGCCACGGGCAAGAGTTGAACCGATTTGAGGAGAAAAATCCACGTTGACATCAGCTGGGTCAGCGAGAGTGATGACAGAGGTAATAACCTCAACCGTTACCACATGCGTTCCCACCACCGAATTGTCAGCGGTATCCACCAGTTCGTATGTAATGGTGTAGGAGCCGGCCGGTGCGTTGGAGTTGAATTTGATTTTGTCTGCGTTGGTGAAGACGTCGTTCGCATCAAGCGAGAAGCCAACCAGAGTGGCGCAACCATTGTCGTGCAAGTCGGCGACATCGCAAGAGCCAGTTACGATAAGATTGACGCCCACTTGTGTAAATGGATAATGGAATGTGCTCGCGACTATTCCGGCGCCGTCAGGGTCATTGAACCCGACTTCGTCTAAATCCACCATGTTCGGTGTAAGAACCCCAGGCCCGCTAACCGTCACTTTCCATTTGATGGAGTCAGTGTCTGCTCCGAGAACAGGGCCTGTGTAGGTCGTGGCGCGGCCGATGTATGCGTCACTGCCACGGGCAAGAGTGGTGTCGATTTGAGGAATGAAAATTTCACTGACTACAGTCGGATTCGCAATGGTGATGATGGCGGGATAAACAACTTCAATCGTTGCAGCGGTAAGTTCGTTGGAAACTGGACCGCTACCATTTGCATATACTAATTGGCGTTTAATTGTGTAAGTGCCGAGAGGCGCTAAGTTCGTAAATCTTATTCTATCTACATTGGTAAAATTATCATTAAGGTCAACCCCAAAGGAATCTACTGCTCCTCCTCCATGATCAGGTGTAGATTCAGAACCTTGCGCTACTAAAGTGCCGCTTCCCGTAAATGGGTAATGGAAAGTTTCAATATTAGTGGTAACTAAATCTTTCCAACCAATCTCGTCTAAATCCACCATGCTGGAGACGAATCCCGCTGGACCTTCTATTGTAATTTTCCATTGAACACCTGGAATGATTTCAGCAAAACTTGAAACTGAATTAATGCTATAATAAGCATTTATGTTTTGAGCTAAGGGACTTTCAAGCGCCGGTTCAAATGTTGTAGCGTTAATTGTAAGATCATCAGGACTCGGTCGTGTTAGGGTAACTTCTCCCGTAACGTTCACATTTACGACGTAGGCATTACTTAATACAAAATCTGGGTCTGGAGATGTATTTACAAGTTCGTAGGTAATAATGTAATTACCCAGCGAAGCATTGGAATTGAATTTAATTTTGTCGGCGTTGGTGAAGACATCGTTTTCATCAAGCGAGAAGCCAATATCGGTCGCGCAATCGGTATGGTCGGTCATATCAACCGTATCGTCGCAGGAGCCGGTGGCAACAAGACTGCCATCCTCTTGTTCCATAAATGGATAATGGAATACATCGGTTGGGGCGGAGGAATCGGTTTGGTCAGTCCAACCAACCTCGTCCAAATCCACCATGTCAGAGGTGAGAGCGGAAGGCCCGTTAACCGTCACTTTCCATTTGATGGAATCGGTCTCTGCTCCAAGAACAGGACCTATGTAGTTCGTGGTGCGGCCGAGATACGCTTCACTGCCCCGGGCAAGAGTGGTGTCGATTTGAGGAATGAAATCTTCATTGACATCAGCTGGATCGGCGGAAGCGATGGAGGCAACATACCCCTTTGTAGGTGTAGAAGTTATAGACCAAGAAGTGCCGTCGAAGACCGCGGACTGAACTACAGATGGCGCGGAAACGTCTACCCCGGGATCACTGCCGTAGCTAACGCTGTGAATGGGAGTGTCAGTGTCATCAAATATAGTAATCGTTTCCGTATCGGGAGTATTATTCAGCCAGCCGGAGGCGTGCTCAAAAACGACAATGCCATTCGCTGGGATAGTGCCGAGGTCGGAAAGTAATTGAGGATTAGCTAAATCCTGAATAGTCCATCCAGTCAAATCAACCGGACTTGCGGTTGTATTCAATAACTCCACCCATTCCGGGTCAGAAGCCGATGAAAATTCATTGATAACGACATCGCCATCGCCGGGGCTTACGGCAAAAACAGGCGTGTAAAAAAAGCCGCTCATTGCCACCAATGCCACGGCTGTAAAAATTAAAGCCGACTTTTTAATCTTGCTACCCCCCACTAATACGACACGAAACGCAGATTCAATCTGGTTCATATAAATTTACTTATGGTTTATTATTGGCCTTTGCGTGAGAATACCCCCCCTAAAAGCCTGTCAAGGGAAAAGTGGTATAAGGGGTGTATAATTTGTGCATTAGTAAAACGCTTTTGAGATTCTGACAATAGGACTGATAGCGCAACAATACCTAATTTAAAATCCAATTTGGTATAATATTACGGATGGTTAAAAAAGATATTATTATCGCTGCGGCGGCGATTGTCATCGTCGGAGCCGGCTGGCTGTTTTATTCCGGCCAGCGGCAGTTTGTTCAACAGGCAATAACCCAGCAAACGACGGATGTGTCGGCAAGTGCCGCGCAAGCTAAAAACTTAATAATAGGCCAGTTTAACGTAGCGATGGTGACTTATACCGATAAAGGCTTTTCGCCTTCGGTCGCTACGATACCAAAAGGAGGGGTGGTTATCTTCGGGAATTTTTCTTCAAAAAATCTGCGAATGGCTTCAAATCCGCACCCCTCGCACGAAGGATATCCGACCACGAACGGCTGCGTCGGAAGCACATTCGATTCATGTAGCAACATTCCTCCAAAAGTTTCCTGGTCGTTTATTTTCAACGTTACCGGCGCCTGGGGTTATCACAATCATTTAAATCCGGGCATGAGCGGGATAGTTGTGGTTGAATAGCTGATTTTTAAAATTTTTGCGGCAAAGAAAAACGTTCCGACATCAGTCGGAACGTTTTTCACAATCAAGCTTGTTTATCCTGATTAGCGCGTAATCGAAATGCTCTGTCCGAGTTCGGCCGCCGGCGCGTCAACAGTCACGCGGCTGGTGCTGCTGGACACAAAAACATTATAGCCCGCGTCGTAATCAGTAACGCTCGTCCAGTGGGCTCCGCTGGCCGACGGGTCGAAAGGCATGCTTGGCAAGTACGTTGGAACCAGACACCCGGCAATGTCATAAGTGCTTGTGGACATCTTAGTCGTGCTTGACGGAAGCGATCCGGCTGAGCACGTGAAAATTCCCCTGTTGTCGGCCATATTCTGCCCAATGCCGTTAAGTATGGCGAGAACGTTGGCCTGTCTTTGCGTGTTCCTGGCCTGGGCGAACTGTCTTGCCGGGTTCAAGGCAACGATAACTATCGCGGCCAGAATGGCGATAATTCCGATTACGACGAGAAGCTCTATCAAAGTAAAACCTTTTCTTGAATTCATAAAATTATCGAAATCTTTTGCGACCTTTTTATTAAGTGAATTATAACAAAAAAGCGGATAATTTTTATCCACAAGCCGCCATTTTCAGAAATTCGGCAATTCCTCCCACGATACGATGGAAAGAGTGCTGGAATTGACGGCTACGCGAAGATTGGTGAATGAACTTTGAATTTGAGCCTGCGTCGAAATTACCTTCTGGGCCGTGCCGCTCGCGACCACGGAAATTATCCGGCATGTGTCGCTCGCGACCGCGATTGTTTCGTTTCCGGAGTAAGAAGGATTCTGGGCGAGATTGAAAAAGGTTTTCTGGACGCAAGCCCTGGCAAGCGAATAACTCATTTCCTTGAAAGAACCCGTTGAAATGTTCAATCTGGCCAAAAAAGAACCCATGCTGATTACCAAAACAATCACGAAGAGCATAATGCTGATGAGAATTGCGGCGGTCACGGCGATATAACCTTTTTTGTTTTTTAAAAAATAAATCACGGCAAGTAGATGGTGTTTTGGAGAGTTGTCGAAGCTTTTCTGATGTTTTCCGAAGTGGAAGCGACAATTGATATTGAAATCCGGACTGCCTCCGTTTGCGAACCGGACGGCGGAAAATGAGAAAAAAGCAGCTGGCTTACCGTCACGCTGCCGTTGGTCAGAGAAACAGGGGTTCCTGCGGCGCGGCTCAGCCGCGCCGTTCCCGAATACGCGTCGAACGTCAACGGATTTTGCGAAAAGCCGTATTTATTCAAAGTCAAAACAGACGAAGTGGCGCCGACCGCGGGTTGAGAAACGCTTTGCGCGGAAGACAAAGCCCAGGTTATTTTTCTCATAAGGAAATCCGCTTCCGTCTCGACTTCGCGTCTCGCTCTGTTTTGCGATTCCGAAGAAAGAACCTGATAAAAAATTATTATGGAAAAACCGATTACCATTGAGAACAAAGCCGAATAAAGCAAAGTTTCGATAAGAGTAAATCCGGCGGTTGGCGGAAAATTTTTAGCGTAGCCCCGGAGAATCCCGTTTTTTTTCATTTTAATTGGCGGAGGTTATTATTCTAACGGCGTCGTTGCTTCTGACTGATATATAAATGAAATTGTTTTCATAATCGACGCCGGTGCCGACCTGCGGAAAGTTATAAGAGCTCCACAGAGTCGGGGCGGACGAGGTGGAAATGTTCCAAATCTGGAATTCCTTGTTCGAGTCGGTGGTCACAATAAACGCCAGGTAGTCTTTCGTGTAAATGCCGTTCACTCCGGCGCCGCCCAGATTGGCGACTCCAAGTTGCTGCGGGGATGCCGGATTGGAAACATTTATAATCACGAAATCGCTGCTGCCGCCCGTCCGCCCAAGATAAGCGGTCGTTCCCGAAACGAAAACGCTCTTCCCGTCATCTCCCGCCGCGGCGTCGAAGCTCCCTGTTTTGGTTATGTTGGAAGAATCGGAAACGTCAAAAATCATCAATTCGCCGTTGTCCGCCGAAGTCGCCAGATACGCAGTGTTGCCGGAAACAAGAATATCGTTAACGTCCGCGCCGACTTCAAAACTGCCCAAGTCGGAAGGAATGGCCGGGTTGGAAACATCCACAATGTGGAATTCCGGCCCGCTGGCGGTTTTCGTGCCAACGTATGCCTTGCCGTTCGAATAAAAAACGCTTTGACCTATGGCGCCGTTTCCGGAAACGCCGGACAGCTTGAAAGATTTTATTACGTATGGCGAGGCGGCGTTGGTAATGTCCATTATTTGCAGTTGCGCATTGTTATCCTGATTCGCCGCGTAAGCGTAATTGCCGGCGGCGTCAATCGCGTTCAGCCCGGAACCGGTATCGATTTTGGAAACTACGTAGGGACTTTGGCCGTTGGTCGCGTTAACTATGAAAAAATCGGCTTTTGTCTTGTCGGAAGCCGTTGCCGACAAATAGATTATTTTATTGATGACGTCCAGGCCTGTCGCTGATTCGCCGGGGCCGAGGTCGACCGAACCAAGAGTTTGCGGATTTTGCCAATTGCCGGACAAACCGCCGCCGCCGGTGTCCCCGCCGGTGTCCTGATAAATCTGCCAGTTGGTGACGAGCGTTTTCAGCTCGATTTTTTGCGTTCGCAAAGTATCGGTGTTCCAACTGACGCGGATTGTCGCCTGTTTTGTGTTCGCGTCAACGTCATTAACGATTATTTCTTTAAGAAATTCGTCCTGCGTGCTCGAAGCGGAAACTAAGCCGCTGAAACTGTTTTTCGCGGAAGCCACGGCGTTTTCGAGATATTCCCTGGCTATATTGGACGCCTTATTGGCTTCCTGGCTGTCGACGGAAATTGACTGGCTACCGGAAATGACGATTATCGCCGCGGACAAACTTATCGCCAAAATTCCGATGGCCACGAGAATTTCAAGAGCCGATTGTCCGAATCTGCGAGAAAGTAGAAAGTAGAAAGTAGAAAGTAGAATATTTGGTTTTTTCATATTTCCCCTAAATTATAAGACTTTTTTAATATTTTCAAATTCTATTTTCTATTTGCTACTTTCTAGATTCTAGTTTTTCACCAATCTATTCTGCCTTCCGAATTAACGCCGATGTCCAGCGACTTTATGCCGTTTGAAACGGAAATTGTTCCGGAAACGCTGGAGCCGGCGTCCAATGAAGAAAAGGTCAGCTCGTCCGGCCCGGTGAGATTCATGCCGCCCGTCCTGCTGAATATCTCGTCATAGGCGTTGTTTCTTGACGCATAGGTGTTGCCCTGGAAAATTACGTAACTTAAAGACAGGCCGAAATACACGCCGTGGTTCGATTGATTAACGTTATTTTGGGCTTCGTTGCGGGCTCTTTTAAGGACGGCCGCTATTGTTTCCCTTTCTGCCCCCAAAATCTTTTGTCTGTAAAAATCCATGCTGAAAATAAGGCCTAAAGAAAACAAAATGCCCATCAATCCGATGGCTATTAAAATTTCCCACAAAGTGAATCCCCCGCATAAATTCGTTATGTGGGGGATAAACCCCCTTTTATTCTTATCCATGTACGCCGGAAGTAACTTCATAAATCGGAGTGATAATCGAAAGAGCCACGAAACCGACGATTATTCCCATAACCAGAAGAAGAAGCGGTTCCAGAAGGCTCGTAAGGTTGCTGACCGTGATTCCGACTTCCTCGGAGTAGTATTCGGAAAGGTAAAAAAGATTGTCTTCGAGATTACCGGTGCTTTCCCCTATTTCGATGAGGCTTGAAAGAATCACCGGAAAAAGTTTTTTATCTTTGGAGATAAGGGCAACGAATTGCTCGCCTCGGCCCACGCTGTCGGCGGCATCAAGAAGAATTTTCCGGTAAACAAGATTGTCCATCGTATAAGCGGTTACCTTAATGGCTTCAACTATTCTGACTCCGCTTTTCAGAAGCACGCCCATTGTCCTGGTGAAATTGGACATGGCGATGTTTATCGTCATGGAAGAAATGACTGGGATGTAAAACAGAAACTTATGGAAAAAATATTTTATCGGCTGAAAGCGTATGGAAATCCTGAAGAGCGCGAAAACCGCCGCGAAACCGAGCGCCATAATCAACCAATAATTAAGCATGAAGTTGAAGACGGCGATGAGTATTTTTGTCGTCAGCGGCAATTCTATCCTGAGGCTCGAAAATATCGGCAGGACTTTCGGGAAAATGGAAAACGTCAGAAGAGCCGTTATGCCGATTGTGGCCAGGAAAATTATTACCGGATAAACCATCGCGGAACGAATTTTAGTTTTAAGATCCTTGGATTTTTTCATTTCTTCGGACAAGTAAAGAAGATTCTGCGGAAGGGTGCCGCTTTGTTCGCCGATACGCACGATACTTACGAAAAAATCGTTGAAAATGTTTTTGTGTTTTTCAAGCACCTGCGCCAAAAATTGCCCGTTTTCCACGCCATCCATAAGGTCGCCGATTACCGCGTCCAGCGTTTTCGACTGGGTTTGCTTTTTCATTATCCTGAGAGCATCCATCAGAGGCAACCCGGCCCTGATGGTAAGGGAAAGATGGCGCGCGAAATTTATCTTTTCCTGGTCCGAAACGCGGCTGAAAATCCGGCTCCAGAAAAATTTTCCCCGTTTTTTATTCATGTATTATTCTCAGAACTTCTTCTATCGTCGTGATTCCCTGTTTCGCTTTTTCAAGGCCATCTTGCAGCATCGTTGTCATTCCGGCGCGTACGGCTGCCTCCTTTATCTGCTGGGAGCTGGCGCGCGACATTATAAGGTCGCGTATTTTTTCGTCTATTTCCAGAACTTCGCGTATGCCTATTCTACCCTCATAACCCGTATTGCCGCATTTATCGCAGCCAACGCCAACATAAAAAGTTTTCGTGTCGCCGATTTCCGGAATTATCTCTTTAAGGCTGGATAATTCCTCTTTGTTCATTGAGCGCCCGCTTTTACATTTCTGGCAAATAGTTCTGACAAGGCGCTGACCCATGGCGATGTTGACCGTCGAGGCCGCGAGAAACGGCGGAACACCCATGTCGATGAGGCGCGGAAAAGTAGTGGCGGCGTCGTTGGTGTGAAGAGTCGAAAGAACAAGGTGTCCGGTTAAAGAAGCGTTGACGGCGATATCGGCCGTTTCCTGGTCGCGGATTTCGCCGACCATAACCACGTTCGGGTCCTGGCGGAGAATGGAACGGAGGCCGTTGGCGAAGGTCAGCCCGACTTTATTGTCAACCTGAATCTGGGTCGTCCCCTCCAGTGAATATTCAATGGGGTCTTCTATGGTGATTATGGAAACTTCCGGGCTGTTAAGTTTTTTTAAAATCGTGTAGAGCGTTGTCGTTTTTCCGGAACCGGTCGGGCCGTTGGCGAGAATCATTCCGTACGGCTTGGTCATTTCGCGTTTCACTTTTTCCAAATCTTTTTTGGCGAATCCCAAATCTTCAATGCTGAACGAGCTGGTTTCGGCAAGAATTCTGAGAATGGCGTTTTCGCCGTAGTAAGTCGGCATTATGGAAACCCGGACATCAACGTTGCCAAATCCCTCTATTTCCACCCTGAAGCGGCCATCCTGCGGCAAAAGATGTTCGTCGGTGCGAAGCCCCGACAGAACTTTGATGCGGCTGATAAACTCCTGATGGATGATTTTAGGAATCCCCTTTTCCAAAATGTCGCGGAGTATTCCGTCTATTCTGAAACGGAGCCGGACGGTTTCCGCCGTCGGTTCTATGTGTATGTCGGAAGCGCGCGAGCTGTAGGCGTATTCTATGAACAAATCTACGACTTCAACCACGGAAACATCTTCGGCTTTGCCGGAGAGTTTCTTTTCAATCAACGTCCTGATAGTTTTTATGTCACGCATTGGATTTTGTTAAGTTTATTATAACACACAAAGAGGACAAAAAGAGCCCGATGTCGGGGCTTTTTAAAAATTCGACGCGATTTTGGCGGCAAAATCAGTTTTTAAGATAGCGCCTTACCGCTATGAAACTCGAAAGTCCGCCTATCACGGCCGCGAGAAGAACCTGGTACATCGTCAGCCTAAAAACGCTTGAAGCAAAATAATTGAAAACATTAAGCTGCGGTATGAAGGAATTAAGATATGGCGAAGCCAAATAAATAATCGGCGCTGAAATTATCACGCTGGAAAGCGCGGCTATGACTCCGCCGACCACTCCCTCGACTATATACGGACCGCGCACGAGGCCGTTGGAAGCCCCGACCGACCGCATTATGCCTATTTCATCGCGGTTCGAATATATGGCCAGGCGTATCGTGTTGAAAACGACAAGTCCGGCCACCAGCGCTATGGTTATCGTCAAAACGATTCCGCCGCGGCTGACGTTCTGGATAATGGCGTTAAGCCTTTCTATAGCCAGCTGGTTTTTGGCGTAGCTGACGCTGTCCACGAATTTTTTCAAATCGGGAGCGTTGAAATAATCCGCGATAGCCGCGTACTGGTTCGGCTTCTTCGCCCTTATATTAAGAGAGGCCTCCAATGGATTGCTGTTAAGTTCGCTGATGGCCTGACTGATGGTCTGGTCGTCGCTGTGCTTGCTTTTGAAAATCTCCAGCGCCTGGTCGCTCGACACGTATTCGACGTTTTTAACTTCCGCCATGTTTTCAAGCGAATTTTTTATGTTAAGTATCTCGTCTTCCGGCGCGTTGGTTTTGAAATAAACGCTGATGTCTATTTTGTCCTGAATGGAAACCAGCGCCTCCTGCGTCACAAAATTGAAAATAATCAAGCCCATCGAGACGAGCAGCGCCAAAATCATGATTGCGACCGTGGCCGCGGACAGCCAGCCGTTCCTCCAGAAGTTTTTCATCCCGTATTGAAATATTCTTGAAATGACAGTGAACATTAATTTAACAATTAGTTAATTGAGCAATTGCGCAATTGCTTCTCTTTTATTATACCAATATGTATTTTCCTTTTTCCTCGTCCCTTATTATTCTGCCTCTGTCTATCGTCACGACGCGCTTGCCGAGGTCGTTGATTATGTCTTTGTCGTGGGTCGCGAGAATCAGCGTCGTCCCGAGTTCATTTATCTTCTTCAGAAGCGCGATAATTTCGGATGTGTGAAAAGGGTCGAGATTTCCCGTCGGCTCGTCGGCGATGATAACTTCAGGCCGGTTGACCATGGCGCGCGCGATGGCGACCCTCTGCTGTTCGCCGCCTGAAAGTTCGTGCGGGAAGTTTTTAAACTTGTCGCTGAGGCCGACCATCTCGAGAACCTGCGGCACCATTTCTTTTATTTCGCTCTGCAGCCTGCCTGCGGCTTCCATGGCGAAAGCGACGTTTTCGTAGGTATTCTTGTTTGACAAAAGCCGGAAATCCTGGAAGACGACTCCGATATGACGCCTGAAAAGCGGAAGTTTATGGTCGTCAAGTTTGTTCACTTCGTACTGTCCGAAAAATATGCGGCCGCGAGTCGGTTTTTCTTCGCCTATCAATAGCTTGATGGCTGTGGATTTTCCGGCCCCGGAACGTCCAACTAAACAAACAAATTCCCCCGGATTTATCCTGAGATTGAAGTCTTCAAGGGCCACCGAGTGGCTGTTATAGATTTTAAATATCGATTGAAAGGCAATCATAATGGGCGAGAATCTAGAAGCTAGAAAATGGAATCTAGAAACGATTTAACTCTCGTATTATAACCTAATTCAGATAAATTTATCAACTTGATTACAATTTTTCCACTTCTGCCTCGATAAAAACGTCTAAATTGCCGTTTAGCACTTCGTCCACCTGCGTCGTTTCGGCCTCCGTCCTGTGGTCTTTTACGAGCTTATACGGATTCATCACATAAGAGCGTATCTGGCTGCCCCATTCGGGTTTGACGTTGACGCGGAGGTTGGCCAGTTCTTCAACCTTGTGCTTTTCCATAAGTTGCGAGAGTTTGGATTTCAATAAGCTCAAGGCGCGCTGGCGGTTTTGTTCCTGCGAGCGTTCCGCGCGCGAACCAGCCGACAATCCCGTCGGAATATGGACTATTCTGACGGCGGTTTCAACTTTGTTGACGTTCTGTCCGCCTGGGCCCCCGGAACGTGAAAATTCCAGCTTCAAATCCTTTTCAGGAATTTCTATTTTAGATTCTTCCACCGCGGGAAGTTCAGGCGTCACTTCAACCAGAGCGAAAGAAGTGTGCCGCAATTGTTTTGACGAAAACGGCGAAACTCTTACCAGCCGGTGGACGCCTGATTCGCCTTTCAAATATCCGAAAGCGTACTCCCCTTTTATTTCGAGCGTCCGCCGATTCGGCGTGTCGTCCAAAACTTCGGCTTTCCATCCGCGCCTGACCGCGTAGCTCTTGTACATATCAAAAAGCATCAAAGCCCAGTCGCCGGCGTCCTCTCCTCCCGCGCCGGGATAAACCGAGACTACCGCCGTTTCTTTGTCGTACTTGCCCTTGAAAAGTTCCACGAGTTCCAGCTGCCTGAATTTTCTTTTGGCTTCGTGAAATTTATTTATGGTAAGCGGAGTCGAACCACTTTTGTTCAATTCCTTCTCGAGTTCTTCGATTAAATTTTCCACTTCGCGGTGACGCTTTATCAAAGCATCGAGCTCGCCGAAAGTTTTTATTTTTTCGTCCGCCGTTTGCCTGTTCAGCCAAAAATCAGGCCGCGACATTCCGGCTTCGATTTCGTTCTTCAGTTTTTCTTTTCCGGCGACGTCAAAGCCGGCCGCCTAAACGGCGGCATTCGGTTTTAAGCTCCTGTAATTCTTGTTTGATATCCATGGGGAGATTATAGTTCTTTTTTAATTTGATTCCAATCAACTTCGCTTATCTCTTCTAATTCTTTGAGTACATATTTTAAAGTTTGTTTGGGCAGATAAAAAGGAATAGTTACGGATTTCTGATTTCTCGGCCATATTGCTTTAAAATGGCTTCCGTTTCCGCCAACTTTATTAATTTCAAAACCTACCCTTTGCAGGGCTTTACAAAAACGATTCTGCTTAATTTCTCCAGGTAATTCACTAAGCGAGGGCATAGGCGTTCTGCCGTTCCCCTTCCCTAATTATTGCTGCCTCTTTTTTGTAAGAAGAAGGAACTTCGAATGAAGTCAAAATCGCATCTCTCACGTTTTTATCGAGTTCTTCCAAATTACGCCCATGGGCAATTATGCTGCCGTATTTAAAATTAGTACTAACAGAAACTATAAGACCATCGTCTTTATGATTTTTGAATTCAATCGCGCCATACTGCCTGAAATATTTATTAAGCTCATAAAGCCCGCTGGGAACGACCGCCTTCCCCAACAAAACCTTTATCGCCTTGTCTTTTGCTACTTTAATTAAGTTCATTTATGGTGAGCTATGTCGAACTATTAGATGCTCTTTAATACGACCTAATTTAATATATGTCAATGCAATTTCTATTTATTTTAAATTATAGCATATTCTATTCGCTTAGTCCTTGCTTGAGGTCCATGGGGAGATTATACATAAATTGTTGGATTTTGAAAGTTATAAAAATGAAGCAGGCATTGCCGAGTTCAGATATCTCGGTCAGATTTAATTTTGAACCTTATAATCGTGGATGACGGCATCATCTGGCAAGGAAGAAATATCAAAGCCCGCTTCATTATAAGTTATAATTCTTTGTAGTTCTGTTTTATCAATGGGCTTTTTTTGGATTATTTTTCCAAAAATAATGCAGTTTGGATGCCAAACTCCCGGATCACCATTTGTCACTTGTAAATGTAGGGCGATGGCGTGGTGATTTTTTTCAGCTTTTACGGTTTTGACAGCGATGCTCTGAGGCAAAATTTCTGATACTCTAGTAAAATCAAGTTCTACCGAAAGCTCGTAAAAACTGATTTGTGGGCATTGCACACTTTCCCATTCGAAAATTATCAAATCCTCACTTTCCCTTTTTGTTGCCAAATTATATTTAGGCAGATATTCACGTGGAGCTGGGGTAAAAACACAATGCAGGCGAAACCCATGCTCGTTAAATGGTTGAGGCTCGACTTCTTCTATCAGGTGTTCTTCCTTGCTTCCAATGCTTCTCCTTTTTAAATAAAGACGTTTTGGGTGAATAGAAAGGTGAATTTCCTCACCATTTTCGACTACCCGTTTTTTTAATTTGTTTGTAGAAAAATCGCCGAAAGATCTCAATAAATGAAACGGTTCAGCAACGTCGAGCGGAGTTTTTTCGTCTGCGAGATGGTTATATAAGAAATAACTTCCGTCCTTTCCTGAATAAAAAATGGACAAAAACTTGTAATAATCTTTTTTGGTTTTTAGGAGAACGATTATTCTTTTTCTCATAATAGTAGCATGGTCAGTTTCATAATATCCTAGAGTGGAAATGGTATCTCGATGAAAATATCGTTTGTGGGCCAGGAAGGACTCGAACCTTCGATCCTCAAGGTATAAGCTTGATGCTTTAGCCGCTAAGCTACTGGCCCAAAACTGAGATTAAACCGCTACCGGCTTTATTTTAAATGGTTTGAGTAAATTGTAAAATTCGTCCCCTTCGAGCGTTTCTTTTTCAATCAAAGTTTCCGCGATTTTTTGAAGCGCTTTTTTGTTTGTCTTGAGTATTTTCTGGGCGACGACGTAAGACCGCTCAATGAACGCTTTGACCTCTTCGTCTATTTTCTCGGCCATTTTTTCCGAGTAATTTTTTTCCGTTGTGATTTCCCTGCCGAGAAAAATCATTTCCTCTGTTTTGCCGAAAGTGAGCGGGCCGAGTTTTTCGCTCATGCCGTATTTCGTCACAAGTTTTCTCACGAGCTCGGACGCGTGGCGGAGGTCATCCGCCGCCCCGGTAGAAATGTCGCCGAAAGTCAGTTTCTCGGAAGCGTAGCCGCCCATCATCATGGCGATATCGTTCAAAAATTGCGTTTTGGTGCGGAGATGCTCTTCCTCGAGCGGCAGTTTCATCGTGTAGCCCCCGGCCATTCCCCTGCTGATTATGGAAATTTTGTGCACCGGGTCGGAGCCTTTGAGCGAAGCGGCAACCAAAGCGTGCCCGCCCTCATGGTAGGCGGTTATTTTCTTTTCATTTTCCGAAATTACCTTGTTTTTCCGTTCGGGACCGAGAAGGACTTTTTCCACGGCCTCGTAAAGTTCCTGCTGGTCTATGATTTTCTTGTTGGCCCTGCCGGCAAGTATCGCGCCCTCATTCATAAGGTTCGCCAAATCGGCGCCTGAAAAACCCGGCGTCCTGGCTGCCAGTTTTTTTAAATCTATCTCTTTGGAAAGCGCCTTGCCCTTGCTGTGGATTTTCAGAATATCCTCGCGGTCTTTTATGTCGGGCAGGTCAAGAACGACGCGCCGGTCGAACCTTCCCGGGCGGAGAAGCGCCGGGTCGAGAATGTCAGGCCGGTTTGTCGCGGCAAGAATGATTACCCGCGTGTCGCGGTCGAAGCCGTCGAGTTCGACAAGAATCTGGTTAAGTGTCTGCTCGCGTTCGTCATTTCCTCCGCCGAGCCCGGCGCCGCGCTGGCGTCCAACAGCGTCTATTTCGTCTATAAAAAGAATGGCGGGAGCCGCTTTTTTGGCCGTGGCGAAAGCGTCGCGAGTGCGCGAAGCTCCGACACCGACGAACATTTCCACGAATTCGGAAGCGGAGATATTAAAGAAAGGCACATTGCTCTCGCCGGCGACCGCGCGCGCCATCAGTGTCTTGCCCGTGCCCGGCGGCCCCATCAGAAGGACTCCGCGCGGAATCCTCGCGCCCAAATCCAAAAACTTTTTCGGTTCTTTCAAAAACTGGACTATTTCAATAAGCTCTTCTTTGGCTTCTTTCAATCCGGCGACATCCTTGAAAGTGACTTTTTCTTTTCCTAAACCGGAAAGGCGTATATTGGAACGCCCGAAACTGAATGCCTGATTGACGCCGCTCCGCGCCTGGCGGAACATGAACCAGAAAATAAATCCGATAATCAGAAGCGGCAAAAGCGTCGGAATCAAAATGGCCGCCCAATAATTGAATCCGGACTGGCTTTCGACGGCGAGCTTCACCTTCTGCAAAGCTTCTGGATTGACGTTGAGGTTTTTGAGCGATTCGGTCAGGCCGCTTTCGGCTTCCTTCTTGGAAACGGCGGTTTTGCCGTCGGCGAGCTTGATGTTCAAATCGTCGCCGTTGATGCCTATTTCCGTCACTTGTCCGGCGTTAATCCTGTCGGTGAGCTGGCTCAAACTCAATTGCTCCGGTTTGGCGGTATTCCCGGAAAATTCCGAAAACACCAGCGAGAGCAAAACGAGCGTCATGATTGCCCATAAAATGTTTTTTGAAAAGTTGGACATTTATTTAAAAAGTTTGGGTTAAATGAAACAGTAAGATTTTAACTTAATTTATGGACGCCGTCAAAAAAAGCAGTAGTCCGCTCCGGGCGGATCACTTATCGGAAAAAACAATGGCTCTTCGCGGAAAACTTCCCGCGAAGAGCCGGAACATACTGGCGCCCCAAACAGGTAAAGGGCTTGCCTTACTGCCCGACAAACACCGGGGTGTTGTAGGCCTTCTGGGCAAGCTGATGGCCTCGAACCGTAGCCACTTCTTCGCAAACGGCATCATAAAAAACGAGTCCGACGCCGAAATTGATTGCCTGAGCGATAAGTCCGCCACCGGGAACAGAAAAACCCCACGTCTCCGTTACGGACAGTATGCCAATGACCGCGCAGAACACGAAGCATAGTTCGCTTACCAGGAAATACAATGCGGGCAAGTTCTTGTTGATAGTGCCCCCGCCGATATCCAGGAGGATTTTGAACGTTGACTCCGGCCGGAATTTTTCGTCCGGCGCGAAAAAGAGCAGCCACGACGCAAGAGCGATTGACGCCAAAATCAGCGCCGGACTGGCCAAAAAAGCCAGCAACAGCAAAAACTCATTCATATTCATGATATTATTCCCTTTTCAAGTTTCTGTTTCTGTTCTCCACGGTAGAATTACCGCGAAGGCTATCCTTCAATGACCATAAAAAATACAACTTTTATTATGAAAAGTCAATTCTTCGACCTTGCTCAGGATTGACACTGAGCTTACTTGTGGTGAGCTTGCCCGCAGTGAGCTTGTCGAACCTGTCGAACCCATCGAATGTATCAAAAAAACGAGCACCTGGTGGAAAAACCATAGTGCTCGGCTGATTAAAATATTCCTGAAGCGCGGGGAATGTCCTTGTTTATTCGTTTTTGTTTTTGACGGCCGCCGCCAAAATTCGAAGCAGGAAAACGAGAATTATAAATAACGAAGATATCAAAGTAATGGAAATCAATCCGTACTGGTAGCTTGCCGGGTCGAACCATCCCTTGAAGCCCATGATGGCGACATGGAGAAGTGTGAAAAAATAAGCAAGATAACCCAGCCGTTGGACTGATTTCCAATGTCCGGGTTTCATTCTTTCTTCAATCGCCGGAACGGAAGCAATGGAAACAGCGGAAAAAACAAGGAAAGCCAAAACTCCGAAAAGAAGAGAAGTTTCTCCGATAAAGTTCATTTTCCCGCCCAAATCGAAAAATCTCGGATAGTAAGCCGGGCTAAGAATCGCGAGCGAAATGAGTGAATGCAGGGCGGCCGTGCCGAACCCCAGAACACCGAGCGGTTTCCTTAAATAAAGCTTTGAATCAAAAATTTGCGGCCAGAACCGCGCCAGTGGGCCAAGAACAAACGACAAACCGATAATTATTAAAGCGGAAAGTGCGATAGCTTTATTGGCTATGAAAAGCGGAATCTGCTCTAATGGAACATTGCGTACGATATTATATCGCACGAACGCATATAAAAAAGACAAGCCGAAAACCAGCAAAGAAATAAAAAATCCTTTTTTCCATCCCCCTGTCTGCGCAGGCAGGCCGGACTGATTTGGGTTCGTTACGTCCATAAGATTATTTCTTGATGCGTTATAACAAATTTCTCGTAAGCGCGTCAGGAATTATATTGCTGCCGTAAAGGCAGTTATTATTCCCAAAACAACGGCAGGCACGTTGCAGACGATAATCGGCCAAGATTTTTTTTCCAAGAAAGAGCCGTAGGTTGTCCACGCGGCTCCGTTTATCGCCGCAATAATCGGCAAAATGAGTGAGCCGGGATGTCCGGATAAATTCAATCTTATCTGGTCTATAAACGAAAAATACATGGCAATCGCCATCATGGAAGCGAACCATCCGATTCTTTCCACTATTTTTTGGTCCATAATCTTAAAGGATTTTATTTTCCTCTCTTAGCGTCCAAGCTCCACTGTCCGGCACCGGCCGCCGAGAAATAAAGGAATATGAAAGCGTAAAGAACCGCGGCGACTCCCCCGTTCATAACGGGCCAGAAACCGCCCGGGAAATGAAACTGGAAATAAGCCACGGCCATCATGCCGGAGAGAATAAACGCAACCGGGCGCGTAAAGAGCCCTAGGATTAGTAAAACGCCGCCGACTACTTCAAGAATTCCAGCTATTCCCATCTGGGACATTAATTCCACGGTTCCGCCTGCCGGCGGGATTCCCGCCGGAAAAGCAAACAGTTTCATCGTGCCCGCGAGCAGGAACATGAATGCCGCGACTATCCTCAAAACGCTCTGGAAATAAGGGCTCCAGGAAACCCATTTTGATGTGATGTTGTTCATGTCTGTATTATAGCAAATGCTTATTTCTAAACGCTATACCAGAACCAGTTTTGAGATATGATTCAAATTCCAGCGCTTGGCTCTTTTTAGGAAAAGCGCAGAACCAAACAAGTTTAAATGGATAGCGAGCTCGAGAATATCTTTGAGTGCCGGAGTTATGCTCATCTAATCGTCTGCGCAAATCACTTGTGATGCCAGTATAATAACTCTTGTCTTTTTCGCTGCGTAAAAGATATGTAAAATACATTATAAATATAATAAAGCCCTCCTTCGCATAAAGCTATGGAGGACTACTTCGCTACCCAAAACACAGGCTTTTGGTGAATGTTGCTAAAGAATCATAATGTAAGCGTGTGCTTAGCACTACGAAGCTTTAGCGAAGTAGTGCGTCGGGCAGGAATCTCACTACTGACTATGCTGCTTGAGATGGTGCGTGGGGCAGGATTCGAACCTGCGTAGCCCATTGGGCGTCAGATTTACAGTCTGATGCGATTGGCCGCTCCGCCACCCACGCACCATCTCAATCAACGGTTTATTAATTTTTTAAAGGCTTCTCCGCCTTTGTATGCTTTTATTTCTCTTTCACGCCCAACTGCCCGGGCGCGAGTTCTAAAATTCTCTGCATACACTACCTTATATGGCGTACGCGACCTTGTAAAGCGGGAATGGCCTGCGTTGTGTCTTTTTAATCTAGATTTTAAATCACTAGTAGAACCGATATAATGCGAGCCGTCTTTAAGGCTCTTAATGATATAAACAAGGTACATTTCAATAGCCAATTTGGGCGTCCCGCCAGCGGCGGGATGCGATTGGCCGCTCCGCCACCGACGCATTCACGCCAATGATAATACTGATATCTATATTCGTCAAAAAACCTTATCAAAAATCAATATGTTCCTGTTCGAAAATACGCAGAAAACTAATTGTTTTCAGAACCAGATATCTTTTCCTTCTTTTCCTCGATTGCGGACGGAGAATCTTCAGCCAAATCTTTGAAATCTATCTTTGGTTTGCCGTTGCCATTAGGCGAAACTTTTTTGAGCTTGTCGTTGATGAAATTGTCCACCTTCATAAGAACGACTTTCATTTTCCGCAGGAATTTAGTCAAAAAACCGTTGAAAGCGGCGTCTATTTTTTCCGGAATTTCCGAAGAAGAAAAACGTTCAAAAAAATCAGGTTTGTCCGAAAATTCTTCATCGACGCGCGGTAGCGAACGGACAACAAGATAAAGCATCGTTCCGAGAGACGCCATCAAAATCGTTGTTAAAATGAATTGGAGCATGATTACTAAAATTTCTAAGCACTAATATCTAATTTCTAAATAAATTCCAATGTCTTAAAATTACAAATGTTTGAGAAATTGAAATTTGTGACTTTGTTTAGAATTTCGCGATTAGAATTTAGGATTTTATAAATTATAACTCCAATCTGGAAAAAGCTTTAACTTTTATATTTTCACCGACTTGGGCGATGGTCAGCTTTATAAGTTCGTCTATCGTTTTGGACTCGTCTTTAATATACGGCTGTTTCAAAAGTTCTTCAACATTGGCTGGGCCAATGGCCGCTATTTGCATGGCAAGTTCGTGGGCCAGTTTCCGGAACGGTTCGGAGCGAACCACGAAGTCCGTCTCCGCGCGGACATCAAGAACAACTCCTATACGCTCGTTATGCACATAAGATTCTATCAGGCCGGCTCCGGCTTCTCTGCCCGCTCTTTTTTCCACTTTTGCCAAACCGCGTTCGTGTATTATTTTGACAGCCGCGTCTAAATCGCCTTTGCTTTCCGCGAAAGCCCGCTTGCACTCCATTACTCCCGCTCCCGTCATGTCGCGCAATTTTTTTATGGAATCAACGGCTGTCATAAAATATATCGATTCAACTTGTTTTTGTTTCCGAAACCGCTTCAGCCGGTTCCTTCGGCTGGGCAACCACTGCGGCCCTGCCTTCTTTAATCGTTTCACTCATTTTACCCAAAAACCAAATGATGCTTTTTCTCGCCTTTGTGTTTCCGACAATCGGGTACTCAACGATTCCAGGGTCTATATCGGTGTTTACGTAAGCGACAACCGGAATTCCGGCACGGTTGGCTTCGAGGACGGCAGTCATGTGCTGAGTCGTGTCAATGACAATAAGAACTTCCGGAAGGGCGGCGTAATTTTCAAGTCCGCCGAAAAGTTCCTCAAGGCGCCGTAATTCTTTTTCAAAACCAAGCTGTTCTTTTTTGGTGTATTTCCCCAGGGCGCCGCTTTTAAGTTCCGATTTTAATTTCCTGTAATATTCTATCCTTTTTGAAAGCACTTTGAAATTGGTTATAAGCCCGCCGAGCCAGCGCACGTTGACGTACAGCAGATTCAGTTCTTTGGCGAAATCCGTCACCGCGTCGGACGCCTGAGGCTGCGTTCCGACAATCATAACCGTTCCCCCGTTCCTGACTTTTTCTTTTACGAATGCGGACGCTTTTTCGAGTCCGTCAACGGTCTTTTGGAGGTTGATTATTTCTATTTCGTTACGCGTCGTCAGAATGTAGGGCTTCATCCGCGGATGCGTTTTTGTTTTTTTGCGTCCGAGAAAAACGCCCGCCTCGGTCAGGTCTTTGAACGCTCCTTCCGGGTAAAGGTCGGTTAAATTGTCCTGTTTTGTTTCTTCCATTGGTTACTAATTTACAGATTTTTACGAATATACGAATAGATTTTATTTACTCATTACGTAAAATCGCGCATTGTTATTTGGGGTTTATTGAGATTACGGTTAATAATTGTAAGCGATAACGGCTTTTTTTGCAAATCATTTTTTCAGAACTCTATTCCGTATTTCGCGAGCTCGCCGTCGTTGAAGGGATGTTTTATTTCCTTCATTTCGGTCACCAGATTGGCAATATCAACGAATTCCTGCGGTGCGTTCCGTCCGCTCAAAATGAGCAAATTTTCTTTTGGATAATCCTTTATGGCCTCGAGAACACGCTCAGCATTGAGAATCCCGATTGAAACGGCGACATTGATTTCGTCAAGAACTATCAACTGCCATTTTCCCGAAGCCGCCTCTTTTTTAAAAAACTCCAGCGCTTTTTCCGCCGCCTTCCGGTGTTCTTCGCGGGGCAATTTGTCGCCGAGTATTCCGACGAACCCAAGACCCATTTTTACAATCTTAAATCTTAAATCATCAATCTTAAATCTTTCTCCGAACTCGTCTTCGCCTGAACGCCACGGACCCTTGATGAACTGAATCATCAAGGCGTTTTTGCCTCTGCCGATAACACGCACCATCTGCCCCAATGAAGCGGTCGTTTTTCCTTTACCATTCCCTGTAAATAATAAAATCATTTTATTTTATTACTCCACCACCGAGCACTTCCATGTCCTCCGTAGCCTCGGCGAAGGAGGAACTTGATTTCGAACCCGCCGTCGTTAAAGCTTTGGCGGGCACGTAGAATACCGCGGACTGGCCTGCGGCAACGAATTTTTGGGGCTTGTCGAAAACAAGCTTCAGTTCTCTGCCTTTTTCAAATTCGAGCGACGCTCTAAAAAGCGGCTGACGGTAGCGGACTCTGGCAAATACGGAAATCGGCAATTTGTCATCGGTTATTTGGTTGATGAAATTCAAATCCGTCAGCCCAACTTCTTCCCTGAAAAGCGATTCGTCGCTTTCGCCTTCGGCAACTACTAAGGTGTTATTGCGGACGTTTTTGCCAGAAACGTAAAACGGCTTGTTCCCTTCGTCAGTCCTTTTCCAGTCGCCAGAATAAAGCCCATGCCTTTGTCCAATGGTATAGAAATGCGCGCCGGAATGTTTTCCTATTTTCTCTCCGGAGACGTTTAAAACAACTCCCTTTTTGACCGGCAAATAATTTCTCAAAAAATCAGAGAGGGTCACTTTGCCGAGAAAACAAATTCCCTGCGAATCTTTCTTTTCGGCCGTGGGTAAGCCGGCTTTTTTAGCGATTGCTCTGACTTCCGGTTTTAAGTAATCGCCTATTGGAAAAAGACAATGCTTAAGCTGCTCCTGGTTCAAAGTCCACAAAAAATAACTCTGGTCCTTATTTTTGTCTTTGGCTGCATAAAGCGAAAAACGGCCGTTTTTTTCTTTGATTCTTACGTAATGTCCGGTAGCCACGTAATCCGCTCCGAACTTCAGCGCTTTTTCAAGAAACAGGCCGAATTTTATTTCTTTGTTGCACATTACGTCCGGATTCGGGGTGAGCCCGCGGCGGTAGCCGTCAACCATGTAATCGACGACTTTCTTTTTATATTCCTCCTCGAAATCCCAGACATAGAAAGGAATGCCGAGTTTTCCGGCGACGCGGCGCGCGTCTTCCGCGTCGGTTTCGGCGCAGTTTACCCCGAGCGATTTATCCCGAGCCGCGTCGAGGGAAGTCGAGGGGCCGTTATCGCTTCCCAAGCAACGCATAAAAACGCCGATTACGTCGTAACCTTTTTTTTTGAGCAAAAGGGCGGCCACCGACGAATCAACGCCTCCCGACATGGCGACAAAAACCAATTTCTTTTTTGAAACTGATTTGCGCTTGGACATTCCGACAAATACGTTTTCTCCTTTAGACATCAATCTTTGCCTTCATATTCCCTCGCCAGAAGCTGAGAATCAATCTGCCGCATCATATCGAGAACAACCGCGACGACGATAAGAAGCGCCGTTCCGCTTACGTTCAAAACAGATATTTTGGTGAACGCCTGAACCACCAGCGGCAAAATCGCTATCGTCCCGAGAGCCACCGCTCCGAGAAAAGTAACCCTGCCAATCAGCTTGGAAAAATAATTTGCCGTCGCTTCGCCCGGCCTGATGCCCGGCACGAAACCGCCGCTCCTCTGAAGATTTTTTGAAACTTCTTCCGGATTGAAAGTTATCGCCGTGTAAAAATACGTGAAAAGAACAACCAGCAAAAAGTAAAAAATTCCGTAAAAAAGTGTATTGTTCAAAAAACCGGTAACCAGGTCGTTGAGTTTCAACGCCAAATTAACTGAAAAAATAGACGTTATCTGGGCCAAAAACTGGGGAAACAGAAGGACGGAAATGGCGAATATAAGCGGAATCATTCCGGCCTGGTTGACTTTAAGCGGGAGATAGCTTTGCACTCCTCCGAACATTTTCATTCCCCTGACACGCCTGGCGTAAGCCACGGGAACTTTTCTCTGGCCTTCGTTCAGATAAACGACGCCCGCCACCAAAAACAACGTTACTAAAATGAAACCGATGTAAGTAGGCAGAGCGGACGGAGTATACGACAAAAGCGCCTGCTGAACCCCGACGGGCAAACTGCTTACGATGCCCGCTAAAATTATAAGGGAAACTCCGTTGCCGATTTTCTGTTCGCTTATGAGTTCGCCGAACCAGAGAGCTATCATGGAACCGGCGGTAATCGCGAGAACGTTTCCTATCATGTCGAAAGCGCTCGGTCGCTGAATGATATTTTGCGAAATCAGGAGGCTCAAAAAACCGTAGGCCTGAAGAAAGGCGAGCGGGACGGTCAACATGCGCGAATACTGGTTGAATTTGGCCTGTCCTCTGGCGCCTTCTTCGTACATCATTTCTTTGAGGCGCGGAAAAATAATCGTTAAAAGCTGCATTATGATTGTCGCCGTGATGTAGGGGCCAACTCCCAACATCGCCACCGACAGTGTGGATAAACCGCCGCCGGAGAAAATATTAAGAAAACCGAAAAGCTGGTTAGACGAGAAAAACTGTTCAAGGCGCAACGCGTCTATTCCAGGAATCGGCACCGCGGCCAAAACACGGAAAGAAACCAGAAGCCCGAGAACTACGAGAATTTTCTTCCGCAAATCCTTGATTTTAAATATCTGCAAGAAACGGTTCATTTAAAAAATATCAAAAAGAATTTTTTACTTTTTGGACTTTGATTTTTCATTTTTTATTTCGGCCTTTGGACTTTGAATTTCCAGTTTACCGCCGGCTTTTTCTATCTTTTCGCCGGCCGACTTGGAAAAATGAATCCCCTTGATTGAAACGGGAGAATCTATGTTGCCGCCCAAAATCTTGACTTCTCCCCGATAATACATCGGCAAAATTCCTATTTCTTTCAGAAAGTTCCTGTCGATTTCAACTATTTTCTTTTCTTTGGAAAAGATACCGATTTTTTTGGATAATTCAGAAAGACCGACAATGAACGGCTTTTCCGAAACCGGCCGGTTCTGGTATCCGCGCCTTTTCGGCAGGCGGAGAATAAGATCCCTTATCGCCGGCCTTATTCTGCGGCCAGCCCTGGATTTTTGCCCCTTCGTTCCGCGTCCGGAAAAGGTTCCACGTTTGCCGCCTCGGCCGATGCGCTTCTTGGATTTTTTATTTCTAGGAATTAAATTATGGAGCTGCATGATTTTATTTTTATTGCATCGCTTTGCCCGGCGCTTCGGATCTCAGTTTCTTCAAGGCTTCAATCGTAGCCATAGCATTGGTAAGTTTGTTTGATGTGCGGCCCAAACATTTGGCGGTTGCGTCACGAACGCCGGAAAGCGCCAAAACCGAACGCACCGCTCCCCCGGCTTTTAACCCGTGTCCCGCAACCGCCGGTTTTATCAAAACTTTCGCGGCGCTGTATTTGGCATCGACTTCATGCGGAATAGTCCTGTTGTCTTTGAGATGGATAAAAATAATCTTTTTCTTGGCGGCCGTTTTCGCCTTTTCAACCGAGCTTTGAACATCAAGTCCCTTAGCTACACCCACGCCGATTCTTCCCTTTTCGTCGCCTATAACTACGGTCGCCCTGAAACGGAAACGCTTTCCGCCGGCGACAACGCGAGTTACCCTCCGAATGTCGAGCACTTTTTCCTTAAATTCTTCTTTTTTTACGTATCTTTCTCTTCTCATGCCAATTTTATTTGTGAAAACAAGTTTAACTCATTAACTCAGTTTGAGCAAGCATAAAATTGAGCACCATGTTAGATAGAAAATTCTTCGCTTTCAGCTCTAATTTTTTAACAAACTCTAAATTTTTAAGCCGCCTTTTTTTGCTCCTTCGGCGATTGCCTTAACGCGGCCGTGATATTTGTACGAACCACGGTCAAAAATTGCCTGCTTGACTCCCGCGGCCATGGCTTTTTTCGCGAGTTCTTCTCCGACGCGCGAAGCCTGCGCCGTTTTCGAATCCTTATGCGCCGATTTTTTTATTCCGGGCGCCGAAACACCCGCCAGAGTACGACCCTTTTCATCGTCGATCAGCTGCGCATAAACATACCGGTTGCTCCTAAAAACTGAAAGTCTCGGTTTTTGCGCTGTTCCGAAAATTTTAGCCCTTGTTCTTCTTTGTCGCCGCGTTTTTATTTCATTTAATATTTTTTTCTGATTCATGTTTCTTTATGCCGCGGCTGTGGCTACTTTCTTGCCGGCCTTTCTTCTGATGACTTCATTTTTATAACGGATGCCTTTGCCCTTGTAAGGTTCCGGTTTTTTAAGCTGTCTTATTTTAGCCGCCGTTTCTCCCACGAGTTGCTTGTCCATCCCGGACACCGTGATTACGTTTTTTTCGACGGTTATCGAAATGCCCTCCGGAACCTCGAATTTTACCGGTTTTACGTATCCGAGCGACAGCATGAGATTTTTGCCTTCTGTGTTCGCGCGATAACCTATTCCCTCTATTTCAAGAATTTTAGAAAAGCCGGCTGAAACTCCCTGCGAGGCGTTTTTAACAAGAGACCACATTGTGCCGGCGTTGGCGCGCGCCTGTCTGACATTATTGGTCTGTGAAATTTCCGCCAAGCCGCCATCGGTCTTTATTTTCAAAAAAGGCAGAATAGAAACCTTCAATTCGCCTTTCGGCCCCTTTAAAAACAAAATTCCGGATTCCTCCCTAACCGTCACTCCTTCGGGCAATATTACTGGTTTTTTTGCTAGTCTGCTCATGAATCGTTTCTGCAAATGGTGCGGGGTAAGGTTTGGCAACCAATCGCACTGCGCTTATTGCTTGCGCTCTTGGGCCAAGCCCTTACCATATTTCGAACAAATATTCCCCGCCGACTTTTTTCTTGCGCGCGTCGCGGTCCGCCAAAATTCCCTGGGTCGTGGAAAACATGCCAAGCCCGTATCCCTGCTTCACTTTCCTGACTTCTCCGCTTCTGACGTAAATATGGCGGCTTGGACGGCTTATTATTTTAAAATCGTTGAATGATGAAGAATTGTTTTTGTAATTAATTTTTATTTCGATGAAATTTCTGTTTCCCACCGTTTTTTTCTGGACATCCTTCAAATATCCGTTGGCGGCGAGAATTTTTGCCACCTCGAAATCAAAATTAGAAAAAGGAGTTGAAAAATTTTCCTTTTTCGCGTTGACTGCGTTTTTAATTTTTGCCAAAAGGTCGTAGTACATTGGGTTACTAATTTACAGATTTTTATGAATATACGAATAAAAATTTTGTTTATTTATAAAATTCGTATATTCGTACTGATTCGTACTTCGTAAAATCACCATGAAGCTTTTTTAACGCCCGGTATCTCGCCCCGGCTGGCCATTTCCCTGAAACAAATCCTGCACAGGCCAAAAGTTCTCATATATCCCCTTTTTCGTCCGCACCGAAAACAGCGCCTTACGGACCTTGTGGAAAATTTTGGAGTTTTTTTGCTCCGGGCTATTACTGAAAGTTTTGCCATTTTATTTTTTCAGCGGCACGCCAAGACGGCGATATTCGCCTATTGCTTCTTCGCGGTTTTTTTTCTTCGGCACGACGTTGATTCCAAAAGAAAAAATGATTGGCGATTCTTCCGGGTTTATTTCCGGAAACACCATTTGCTCCGGAAAACCGAGGTTAAGCGTTCCTACCTTGTCTATAAAATCCTGATCAACGCCCCTGAAATCGCGCACGCGGGGCAATACTATTGTAATCAGGCGCTCAAAAAAATCAACCATTTTATGGCGACGCAGGGTTACCTTGATTCCGACAATTTGCCCTTCCCTGACTTTGAATCCGGCGATTGATTTTTTCGCTTTTGCCGTTTCTGGTCTCTGCCCTGCGATCGCCGAAATATCACGGATTAACTGCGGCAGGATCTTTTCGTCAAAATTCGGCTGTTGGCTCAAACGGCCAACGCCGGCGTTGATTACTATCTTTTCCAGAAACTTGGAAATTTCTGGTTTGCGTCCTGTTTTTATTTTTGAAACGTTAATTTTGGTCATCTTGTGGTGAGTTTTATCGAACCATTTTTATTTCAGATTTTGGCTCCGCATTTTTTGCAGTGGCGCGTTTTTAGTCCGCCGCCCGACGAACCTTCAATTTGGAAACCGACGCGGGTATGCTTTTTGCAGTTCGGGCAGATAATCATCGCGTTTGAAGACGAAAACGGCCTGGAGACCATTACCGTTTCTCCTTTTTCTCCCTGGCGGCGGGGTTTTACCCGCTTTTTGTAGATATTGACTCCCTCCACGGTTATTCTGGATTCCTCCGGAAAAACGCGGATAACGGCCCCGGTTTTGCCGCGGTCTTTCCCGCTGATTATTTTAACTTGGTCTCCTTTTTTTATTTTCATGTTAGTTTTTCTTAACGAACGTAAGTGAGTTTAGAAACAACTTACACCCCGCACCTTTGCTGCAAAAATTCAGAATGCGACCCAAAATAAAGCGGAGCGATTCGCCTGCGGCTTTGTTTTGATTTGTTTTCATAATCTTTGCCATAAAGGTGCGGGGTTTAGAACTTGTAATTCGCTTCGCTCATAACAATTTCTAAACTATTTCTTCGGCCATCGTCATTATTTTTTCAAAACCCCTGCCTTTCAGTTCCCGCGGCAAAGGCCCGAAAATTCTGGTTGCCACGGGTTCTTTTTTGGCGTCGACAATAACGGCGGCGTTTTCGTCAAAGCGTACATAGGAACCGTCCGCTCTTCTGTACGGCTTTCTGCTTCTCACAAGAACCGCCCTGACAATGTCTTTCTTTTTTATGTTTTTTCTTGGTTCGGCTTCCTGTACGGACGCTATGAAAATATCTCCGATTCCGGCATAGCGGCGTCTGGTTCCCCCCAAAATGCGGAAACAGCGTATTTTTTTCGCACCGCTGTTATCAGCGACTTTTAATATTGAACGTTCCTGAATCATTTTATTATTCCGATTCTTTTCTTTTTTCCGACAGACCGATAATCGTCCACCTTTTATCCTTTGACAGCGGCCTGGTTTCCTCGATAACGACTTTATCGCCGGCGCGGTATTCGTTTTTTTCGTCGTGCGCCTTGAATTTGGCGGTGACTTTATAGTACTTCAGATATTTCGGATGTTTTTTCAGGCGGGTAACCGCAATCACCCGGGTCTTTTGCATTTTGTCCGAAACAATCATGCCGGTTAATCTCCTTTTTCTTTTTTGGGTTTCTTTAGTCATTTTGATATTCATATTTTCCCGCCGTCCGATTTACCTTTAATGAAAGTGATGGTTCTGGCAATGTCTTTTTTAAGAGAGCGGAGGTCCTTCACGTTTTTAACTTTGCCTGCAGCCAGATCGAATTTTAAAACGCGGAGCTTCTCCCTGGAATCTTTGACGAATTTTTCCAATTCCGCGAGCGGTTTGTTTTTTAATTCTGTTATTTCTTTTCTTTTCATGTTTTCCCGGTTATTAAGCTTTTGGTTTTGAAACCACGCGGCTCTTGAACGGCAGCTTGTGGGCGGCCCGGCGAAGCGCTTCGCGAGCCACTTCTTCTCCGACTCCGTCCACCTCGAGAATTATCCTTCCCGGCCTGACTGGGAAAACATAATGGTCGACGCTACCCTTGCCTCCGCCCATCGTGGTTTCCGGCGGACGCTTGGTAATCGGCTTGTCCGGAAAAACCCTTATCCAAAGCCTGCCTTGTCTCTTAAGAAAATGGGTGACGGCGCGGCGCGCGGCTTCTATTTGCCGAGAAGTAAGCCAAGCCGCTTCCGTGGCCTTCAATCCGAATTCACCGTAATTAATGAGCACCCCTCTTCCTTCTTTAAGGCGGCCGCGAGACCTGCCTTTTTGCCATTTCCTGTGTTTTACTTTTTTTGGTATAAGCATGTTAGTTTCTAAATTTGTAAGGTTAATTTATAATTTATAACTTTATGAACTTTTAACTTTTGAAAATACTTCGCCCTTATATATCCAAACTTTTATTCCGATGGTTCCGTAAGTGGTAAAAGCTGTTGCCGTCCCGTAATCAATATCGGCGCGAAGATTTTGCAAAGGCAAAGCGCCTTTCTTCAGCGATTCGTCTCTGGCGATTTCAGCGCCGCCAAGGCGGCCCGCCAAAAGAATCTTTGCTCCCTTTACTTCCCTGTTCTGCACCATCTGCTCCATATATTTTTTCATGGTCCTGCGGAAAGGCATGCGTTTTTCCAAATCCCAGGCTATTTGTTGAGCCACGTAAGGCGCTGCGATTTCAGACCTCTTGAGTTCTTCAATATTGACGCTCACGTTGACCCGACCCTTGGCTTCTTTTCCTTTTTTGAGAGAATCTTCCAAAGCTTTCGTGAACTCTTCGATTCCTTTTCCGCCGCGTCCGATTATGAATCCGGGCCGCGCCGCCTTGATGAAAACTTTCAGGTTGTTTATGGTTCTTTCTATTTCAACCGAAGCGATGCCGGCCATATTCAGTTTCTCGCGTATAAGTTTTCTGATTATCTCGTCTTCGGCGAGATATTTTGGGTAAGTGGAACGTCCTCCCTTGTCCGGCAAAAACCAGCGAACCGGCCAGTTCTTTATTATTCCTAAACGAAAAGATTGTGGATTTATTTTCTGTCCCATGGTGTTGCTAATTTACAGATTTTTATGAATATACGAATAAAAATTTTGTTTATTTATAAAATTCGTATATTCGTACTGATTCGTAATTTCGCATACTAAACTGATTTTCTTCTGAAAATCTTTTTGAAGAAACCCGGTTTCTGGTGGGTGGCCTGTTCCGCCGACTTTCTTTCTGCAGAAAGTTTCTTTTCTTTTTTTGGTTCTTCCTGCGCGGTTTTTTTGGTTTTTTTCCTGATTTCCATCCTGAAGCGGGCTTTCTTTAATTCGGGATTTTCGGACAAAACAAGGGTAACATGACTCATTTTCTTTTGGATAGGGGTGGCTATTCCTTTCGCCCGCGGCAGTATTCTTTTGAGCATCGGGCCCTGGTCGACGCGAATGCTTTCAATGTAAAGTTTGTCCGGACTGGATTTGAAATTACGTACGGCTCCGGCAACCGCAGAACGCAGCAATTTCAAAATCGGCTTGGCGGCCCGTCTGTTTTGAACGACAAGCTGAGCTTCGGCTTCGTTTACCGTCAAGCCCTTCAACAAACCGGCAATGGCTCTTGCTTTTCGTGGCGCCATCCGCAGATAACTCAAACGGGCCGTTTCTTTCATTTTTTTGTCGGCAGTTTGTTCGGTCATGTTTTAAGAAGTTTTAGCCGCCGGTTTTTGGGCTGTTTCGGTCTTTTGTTCCAATTCTTTCTGCATCTTTCCGCCGTGCCTCACGAACTTTCTTGTCGGAGAAAATTCTCCGAGACGGTGCCCGACCATATCTTCGTTTACCCTGACCTCAATGAAATTTTTTCCGTTGTGGACGGAAAAAACATACCCGACCATTTCTGGCGAAATTTCCGAAGCGCGCGACCAGGTTTTTATGGGACTTCCCTCGCCGGCTTTTTGGCGGGAAATTTTTTTCAGAATATCAGACGCCACGTAGGGCGGTTTTTTTGATGAACGCGACATAATCGTTTTGTGGTATCGATACCAATATACGTAATGATGCTAATTATACAAATACAATTCGTATCATTAGTAAATTAGTATATTCGCATCGATACATTACTTTCTTCGTTTAATTATCATCTTACTCGACCACTTTTTCTTATTTCTGGTTTTTCTTCCGCCGGTAATTTTACCCCAAAGCGTTTTCGGGCGGCGCGTGCCTCGCGGCTGTCTGCCTTCGCCTCCGCCGTACGGATGGTCAACCGGGTTCATGGCCGTGCCTCTTACCGTCGGCCTGATGCCGAGCCAGCGTGAACGCCCTGCTTTGCCGATAACCGTAAGATTGTGCTCGGAATTCGAAACTTTTCCCAACGAAGCATAGCCGCCCCACTGGACGCGTCTTATTTCACCGGAAGAAAGCTTAAGGTCGGTGTATCCGCCGTCGTTGGCCAGAACTTCCGCGAAAGAACCGGCCGACCTGGCCATTTGGCCGCCGCGGCCCGGAGTAAGCTCAACGTTGTGAACCTGATATCCAACTGGTATGTTTTTCAGCATCAGCCTGTTGCCGGTTTTCAGCGGCGCCGATTCGGCCGAAATTATTTCGGAGCCGATTTCGAGCCCACTCGGAGCAAGAACGTAGCGGCGTTCTCCGTCTTTGTATTTCAACAGGACTATGAAAGCGGTGCGATACGGGTCATATTCCAATGTTTCCACCCTGGCCGATTGATTGAACTTGTTCTGCCTGAAATCTATATCGCGATAAAGCTTTTTGTGTCCGCCGGATTGATGGCGCGTCGTTATTCTGCCCTGGCTGTTCCGGCCGGCGTGCGCCTTAAGCCGCCTAGTAAGCTGTTTTCGCGGTTTTGTTTTTGAAAGACCGGAATAATCCGGATGGGTGGTTTGCCGCCTGGAAGGGGTTGTCGGTGAATAAGTTTTCATTTTAGTTTATTTCTATTTTTTGTCCTTCCTTAAGGGTTACGATGGCTTTCTTGTGGCCGGACCTGGCGCCTGCTTTGTTCCGGAATTTCTTTACTTTCGGATGACGCGTCACTGTCTTGATTTTCACGACATCGATTCCATAAATCTTTTTAAGCGCTTTTTTTATTTCGTTTTTTGTGGACGAAAGTTCTACCATAAAAACATATTTTCCGGCTTTGCTCAAATCAGTGGCTTTCTCGGTGATATGCGGCTTTTTTATGACAAATGAGCTTTTCATTTTAGTTTGTAATTAAACTTTTGTTTAATCAATCGGTTCGCTCGGCTAAAATTAAAATAGAATTTCATTTTACTCCTCGCTGCCGATTGTAATGCTTGGTTATCGACGGAACGGCTTTCTGGTCTATGAAAACGTTTTTGTGTTTCATTATTTCGTAAACATTAAGCGATTCCGGACTTATTACTCCTGCCTTTTGAAGGTTAGCGGCCGCCCTGAAAATTTTTTTATTCTCCATATCCGGAACGAAAAGAATGTCGTACTTATTTGAATTTTTCCGGAGTTTAACGAGATTTTTCAAAAGCTCCGCGAGGATTTTTGTTTTAGCCGATTCTATTTCCAGCGTTTCAAAAAATTTGACTTCGCCGTCATTGAGTTTTTTCGAAAGAAGGCTCATAAGCGCGATGCGGCGCATTTTTTTGTTCACTTTTTGCGAATAATCCCTCTCCTTGCTCGGTCCGTGGGCTTTGCCGCCGCCCTTCCAGAGCGGAGAGCGTATTGAGCCGTGACGGGCGCGTCCGGTTCCTTTTTGCCTCCACGGTTTCTTGCCTCCTCCTCTGACTTCGCCTCTTCCTTTGGCGTGCGCCCAGGGACGGCGCAAATTGGCGAGTTGCGCGCTGAGAATCTGGGCGATGAGAGATGCTTTCCACGGCGCGCCGAAAACCTTCTCCGGCAAATCTATCTCGCCGACTTTTTCATTTTTCCAGTTGTAGATATTCGTTTTCATGAAAATTGATTTATGATTTAAGATTTTGGATTTAAGAATAATTATTTCGTGTTCATAATTCATAAATCATAATTCTTAAATCTTTTGTATCTCAAGTAGTCCTCCGCGGGCTCCCGGAACGGCTCCTTTTATCATTAAAATGTTTTTATCCACGTCGACTCCGGCTACGGTGAGATTTTTGACGGTAACGCGGTCGCCGCCCATCCGTCCGGCCATTTTCCTTCCCGGAAAAACTTTTTGCGGAGCGGTTGAACCTATCGAACCGGGGGCGCGCAAGCGGTTCTTCTGCCCGTGCGTTTTTGGACCACCATGGAAACCGTGCCTTTTGACTACGCCCTGGAATCCGCGCCCCTTGGAAACTCCGCTTACTCTGACAATGTCGCCTTCCTTGAAAACGGAAATGTTAACAGCATCGTCAACTTTGAACTTTTCCGCCAGAGGCGGATCCGCCTTCGGCGGAGAACTTTGAACTTTGAACTCTCGCTTTCGTTTGCCGAAAGCGAGCTGGACGGCTTCATAACCGTCTTTTTCTTTTGTGCGGACGAGAGTTACCTTGTTTTTGGAAACTTCAACCAAAGTCACCGGAATGACCTTGTCTTCTTTCCAAATCTGGCTCATGTTCAGTTTTTTGCCCAATATGAAAGACATCTTGGTTTTCTGCGAAAATCGGTATGTATACGATTTGGCGCATGCCGGAATATTGTATACAAACAAACGGCTCCCGTCAATATGGGTAATAAAAAAAATGAATCGCCGGGCTTCCCGAAGGAAGTCCCGGCTTGATGCTTGGAGATATGTTGATGTACTATAGTATGTCGACTCAATGCCCTCCTCGCTTTTGCATTAGCCCTTTTTGCCGGATGCTATCTTAGAAAGCGTCGATGGCACGAGCTTTTTTCCTTCTCGCCTCCTGGTATTCAGAGGTGCACCGGGTTTTTTCGGCAGCGATATGGGTGAATAAGTTTTCCCGCCCAGGCAGACCTTGATCCCTGAATTTTTGCTCGAACACATTATGAATGGCGTCATGATTTGCCGGAATGACGGATGACTGAACAATGTCCGCCAATGCTGAAAGCACAGCCACATCAATCGTTCTTGTGTTGTGGTCTCTTCTGCCGGATTGGTTGACCCAGTTCGACGTGCTGTTGACTTGTAACACTATTGCTTCGTGAAACGGTTTCGGCGCTGACATAGCAGGAAACTCCTAATATTCACATGGCGAATTTGCCATGATTATTAAAACACTAGAAACTAAAAACTACAAGCGTAGATTTTCGGTTTAAGAGAAGCTATCGCAGACACAAAAAGCTTGGTCTCGCGGAGCGAGTTTTTGTGTCGAGATGCAAGAATGCCCATCCGCTGGAGATGGGCAATTCTGGTTCTCTTAAACCGAAAATTGGAGCCCCCTTTAAGCCATTTTTATCTCTATATCAACACCGGCGGGAAGATTCAGGTTCGAGAGCGATTCTATTATCTTCTGGTTTGGATTGGAGATGTCTATCAGGCGCTTATGTATTCTCAGCTCGAATTGTTCGCGGGAGTCCTTATGGACGAAAGTCGAGCGGTTGACGGTAAATCTTTTTATTTCCGTCGGAAGAGGAATCGGGCCGGTAATTTTGGCATCGTTTCTTTCGGCGGCTTCTATAATCTGGCGCGCCGAATTGTCTATGAGCTTGTGGTCGTAGGACTTCAAGCGTAAGCGGAGTTTCTGGGGAAGCTCGTTGTCTTTCTTGGCCATGTTCGTTTTACTTCATCAGCGAATAACGAATAATTTTCGAATTTACGAATGGATTTCGACTTTGCTCATCATAAATTCGTATATTCGTAATGGATTCGTTATTCGTTGATGGTTACTTCAATATTTTGGTTACGACACCGGCGCCCACTGTTTTTCCTCCTTCCCTGATTGCGAATCTCTGTTTTTCTTCAAGGGCAACCGGGGAAATAAGCTTGCCGGTTACGTTGACTGTGTCTCCGGGCATTACCATTTCCGTTCCTTGAGGGAGAGTCACGTCGCCGGTTACGTCAGTGGTCCTGATGTAGAACTGCGGCTTGTATCCCGTGAAAAACGGAGTGTGTCGTCCGCCTTCCTCTTTGCTGAGCACGTAAACTTCGGCTTCGAATTCGGTGTGCGGAGTCACGCTGCCGGGTTTCGCGATAACTTGTCCCCTCTCGACGTCCTCTTTCTTTAGTCCGCGGAGTAGGATTCCGACGTTGTCGCCCGCGAGCCCTTCATCGAGAAGCTTGTTGAACATTTCGATTCCCGTGACGACGGTCTTCTGGGTCGGTTTCAGTCCGATTACTTCCACTTCTTCGTTGACTTTTATCCTACCGCGCTCGGCCCTGCCGGTGACAACCGTACCTCGGCCTTCGATTGAGAAAATGTCTTCAACCGGCATAAGAAAAGGTTTGTCGAGTTCGCGGACCGGCTCGGGGATGTAATCGTCAAGGGCTTTTACCAAATCCAAAATCGGTTTCGCGTCCGGGTCGTCGGGGGACTTTGCATTCAAGGCCTTAAGTGCCGAACCGCGTATGACCGGGGTGGCGTCGCCGTCATAGTTGTATTTTTTCAAAAGCTCCCTTACTTCCGATTCAACGAGGTCAATCAGTTCTTTGTCCTCGACCTGGTCTACCTTGTTCAAAAACACGACGATTTTAGGCACGCCTACCTGATAAGCGAGCAGAATGTGCTCTCTTGTCTGAGGCATCGGGCCGTCGGTGGCCGCGACCACGAGAATCGCGCCGTCCATCTGGGCGGCGCCCGTTATCATGTTTTTGATGTAGTCCGCGTGTCCCGGAGCGTCGATGTGCGCGTAGTGGCGCTTCTCCGATTCGTATTCGGAGTGGTGAAGGGCGATAGTGATGCCGCGCGCTTTTTCTTCTGGCGCGTTGTCAATCTGATCGATGCCTTCCTCTTTTTTCGCCAGACCCTTCATAAAAAGGATGTGGGTCATCGCCGCGGTCAATGTGGTTTTGCCGTGGTCGACATGACCTATGGTGCCGACGTTTACGTGCGGCTTGCCTCTTGTAAACTTTTCTTTTTCAGCCATTTTTTAAAATTTATACTTTTTTATTTATTCCTAAGTTTTTCGACCTAGTTTTCGACAGTTCGGTAATTTTAACGCCAAACCGAGAATTGTCAACCCCCGTGCCATAACGGCGATGGGACATACCGCTACTTCCTTTTACCCTCGATTATTAATTGCGCGATATTGTTTGGTGTGGGTTCATAACTGCTAAATTCCATGCTAAAACTGCCTCGTCCCTGCGTCAGCGAGCGGAGCGCCGTGGCGTAACCGAACATTTCCGACAGCGGGACTTTGGCGTCTATAACTTTGATATTGGCCCTGTCGCCGATGGTTTCTATTTTGCCGCGCCTGGAATTTATATCCCCCGTTGTTTCTCCGAGAAAGTCCTGCGGGATTATTACCTGTGTTTTCATTATCGGTTCGAGAATAACGGCTTTGGCGCGCTTGGCGGCTTCCTGAAAAGCCATTGAACCGGCGATTTTGAAAGCGGCCTCCGAAGAGTCCACTTCATGAAATGAACCGTCGTAGAGCGACACTTCGACGTCAACCACCGGATAGTGCGCGAGCACGCCTCTGTCCAGCGCTTCCTTTACTCCTTTCTCGACGGCGGGAATGAATTCGTTCGGGATTATTCCTCCTCTAATCTTGTTAACGAAAACAAAACCCTGTCCGCGCTCGAGCGGCTTTACTTTCAGCCAGACATGGCCGTACTGGCCGCGGCCGCCGGACTGGCGGATATATTTGCCTTCGGCTTCGGCTTCGCCGCTGATTGTTTCCTTGTATGCGACCTGCGGGCGGCCGACATTGGCTTCGACGCCGAATTCCCTTTTCATTCTGTCAACGATTATTTCCAAGTGAAGTTCGCCCATGCCGGAAATTATCGTCTCTCCGGTTTCAGGGTCGCCGGCGACGCGGAAAGTCGGGTCTTCGTCGGCCAGGCGGTGCAACGCGGTACCCATTTTTTCCTGGTCGGCTTTTGTCTTGGGTTCGATTCTGATGCCGATAACCGGTTCCGGAAATATTATTCTTTCCAGAATTATCGGGGAATCTGGATTGCATATGGTGTCGCCCGTACCCGTGTTTTTCAATCCGACTATGGCGGCTATTTCTCCGGCGTAAACTTCTTCCACTTCTTCGCGCTGGTTGGCGTGCATCCTTACGATACGCCCGACGCGCTCCTGCTCGCCTTTTGTGGCGTTCAAAACGTAAGAGCCGCGCTTAATAACCCCCGCGTAATTCCTGAAATAAGTCAGACTGCCGACGTAAGGGTCGTTCGCTATCTTGAAAGCGAGAGCGGTGAACGGTTCTCCGTCATCCGCCTTTCTGAAAATTTCTTCTCCTGTTTTTAAATCGATTCCCTTGACCGGTGGCAAATCCGAAGGCGAAGGAAGATAATCGACTACCGCGTCCAGAACCAGCTGAACTCCTTTATTCTTCAGCGCCGAACCGGTGAACACCGGAATTATTTTGTTTTCGATAGTCGCTTTTCTCAGGGCGCGCCTCAGGTCGTCGATGTGAATTTCTTCTCCGGCAAGATATTTTTCCATGAGCGCGTTGTCGTTGTCGACAACTGCTTCAATCAGTTTCCGGCGATATTTTTCCATATCCGCTTTCATTTCTTCCGGAATCGGTATTTCAACGACGCGCTCGCCGTGTTCTCCCTGGAATTCGAAAGCTTTCTTTTGCAATAAATCGACGAGCCCGCGGAAATTTGATTCCGAGCCGATTGGCAGCTGGACTGGAAAAGCGCAGTTGGTCAGGCGCTCTTTTATGGAAGCCAGGCTTTTTTCGAAACTCGCGCCCATGCGGTCCAGTTTGTTTATGAAGCAGACCCTCGGAACTTTGTATTCTTCGGCGTAATGCCAGTTCGTTTCCGACTGCGGCTCCACGCCGGCGACGCCGTCGAAAACCACCACGGCTCCGTCGAGAACGCGCAACGAACGCTTTACTTCAACGGTGAAATCGATGTGACCCGGAGTGTCTATGAGGTTTATGCGGTATTCGAAATTTTTGTCGCCGTCGCGGTAAGTGGGAACCCAGAAAGCGGTTGTGGCCGCGGCGGTAATGGTAATGCCGCGTTCCCTTTCCTGCTCCATCCAGTCCATGACCGTGTCGCCCTCATGCACTTCTCCGATTTTGTGCGAAACGCCGGTGTAAAAAAGAACGCGTTCGCTGACGGTGGTTTTTCCCGCGTCAATGTGGGCGATTATTCCTATATTCCTTGTTTTTTCGATGGGATATTGTCTGGGCATAATCTTAAAGAATCTAGAATCTAGAAAATAGAATCTAGTAGGATTTTTTTAAAACTAATCTGAATTCTGGATTCTAGTTTCTGATTTCTGAATTTACCTGGCGAAATGCGCGAAAGCTCTGTTGGCTTCGGCCTGGCGGTGCATGTCCTGTTTTTTCTTGACCGCGTCTCCTTCGTTTTTGGACGCGGCAATTATTTCGGTTGCCAGCTTATCGGCTATCGGCTTTCCCTTTTTTGCTCTGGCGGCCTGGATTATCCAGCGCACCCCCAAAATGAAACGCCGCTCCGGTCTGACCTCGCGCGGCACCTGATAATTGGCTCCTCCTACGCGCTTCGAAAAAACCTCGAGCATCGGCGAAGCGTTGGCCAGCGCCTGTTCGAAAATTTCCATCGGTTCTTTTTTGGTTTCTTTCTTTATTTTTTCAAAAGCTCCATAAACGGCTTTACGCGCGATAGTTTTCTCGCCTTTCCGCATTACGTAATTTATGAAACGCCCGACGTCCACCCGGTTATATTTAGAATCCGCCTGATGATATTTTTTGTAAACTCGTTTCTTCCTCATAAGATTAAAATTCGAAATTACAATATCGAAATTCTAAACAATATTTAAATTACAATTATTCAAACGTTTAAAATTTGAGATTTGAAACATTGGAATTTGTTTAGGATTTAGAATTTCGTGCTTCGGATTTCGGCCGTTTTGCTCCATACTTTGACCTCTGCTGCTTTCTACCTTCGACGCCTGTCGTGTCGAGGACGCCGCGAACTATATGATAGCGGATTCCCGGCAGGTCTTTTACGCGTCCGCCGCGGATAACAACGATTGAGTGCTCCTGCAACTGATGGCCTTCACCGGGAATATAAGCGGTCACTTCCATGCCGTTTGTCAGCCGCACGCGGGCGACCTTCCGGAGAGCCGAGTTCGGCTTCTTCGGAGTGGTGGTGAAAACTTTCAGGCAAACCCCTCTTTTGAACGGCGAGCTGGAATATACGGGACGATTATCAATGGTATTGAAATAATACGACAAAGCGGGCGATTTCGTTTTTGATTTCGTCTTTTTTCTGCCTTTCTTTATGAGTTGGGTTACTGTCGGCATTTATTTTTAGTTGTAATTAAATGATTAACAAAATAAGCTGCGGGTCGCAGCCGATGAAAATTTTAAACCAATAGGCATCCCTATGTCAAACTTGAGTTTGCTAAAAGGTCGTTCGCTAAAAACCGGTAATTATCTTAAAAATCCAGTGAATTATAGGCGCTATAAGACCGAATCCAAAAAATATAAAAATCAGAAGAAAAAATAAACCGTAACGCTCAAGAAAAATTATCAGTCGCAAGCTTGTTTCGCCCGGCGGCAACAGCGAAAAAAGAACTTTAGAACCGTCGAGCGGCGGCAGGGGCACAAAATTAAAAACGGCAAGAAGAATGTTTATGTAAACGATTGAGCCAAAAAAGACGTAAAGCGTCGAATCGGCCGGATATCCGAACAGCGGCATAATCCGCAAAAGAATTCCGAATGTCGCGGCGATTATCAGATTGCTGACGGGTCCGGCTAACGCTATTTTGCCTCCGCCTGTTTTCGGATTCTTCAGATAAGCCGGGTTGTATGGCACCGGTTTCGCCCAACCGAAAATAATTGACGATTGTCCAAAAAAAATCGGGATTGAAAGAATTAACGGCAATATCACGGAACCGAAAGGGTCGATGTGCTTCGCCGGATTAAGCGTCAGCCGCCCCGCCAGGCGCGCCGTCGGGTCTCCGAGATGCTCGGCGACGTATCCGTGAGAAATCTCGTGGAGCATCACCGAAAAAATCAGAACAGCGAGCTGGAAAATAAGAAAAGTTATTTGGTCCATAGTTAAATAATACAATAAAAACAGCGAGTCAAAAATCCTGTTGAAAAAAACGGTTAAAACATTATAATAAAACCTGGCGATAATTAAGGTGTGTCAAGCGAGTTGCCCTCGTAGTCTAATGGATAAAACGCGAGCCTTCGAAGCTCGATTTGGGGGTTCGAATCCCTCCGAGGGCACATGGCTTGTTTGAATACATGCCCCTATAGCTCCCGCCTTCGCGTGAAGCTACGGCGGGCAAGCAAATTGGTCCCGCACAAAAAAATTGCCCCGTTAGCTCAGTTGGTAGAGCAGGTCCCTCTGGCAATCAGAGATTGCCCAATTGGTTCGTTCGGCTAAAATAAAATTGAATATATGCACCCCTAGCTCAATTGGCAGAGCAGGTCCCTCTTAAGGACAAGGTTCCGGGTTCGAGGCCCGGGGGGTGCACAAAAAGATTCAATTTTATTTTACTCCTCACTGCCAATTGTAAGGACAAGGTCGTAGGTTCGAAGCCTACACGGGGCACAAAAAATTTATTCCTGGTGTATCTTCTTTTCGAACTCGGCGAGTTTCTCCGCGAGCAGCGGATGATTTTTAAGATTTTTATCTTTTTTCAAAACTTCCAGCGCGGCCTCGTGGCTTAATTTTATAAGTTCGAAATCTTGTAATCCCCGCATGGCGACGTCAGGAAGCCCTGTTTGTTTTTGTCCTATAAATTCACCCGGTCCGCGGAGTTTCAAATCTTTTTCCGCCAGTTCAAAACCGTTTTTCGCTTCGGTTATCGCTTTCAGGCGTTCATTGGTCGTTTTCGCCGCGGAATCGGTGAAAAGAAAACAAAACGACTGGTGCCCGCCGCGGCCCACGCGCCCCCGGAACTGGTAAAGCTGGGCAAGCCCGAATCTGTCGGCGCCCTCTATGAGCATTATGGTGGCGTTGGGAATATCCACGCCGACTTCGATGACGGACGTTGAAACAAGGACATCAATTCCATCTTTTTTATCCGCCGAAGCCCTGGCGAAGGCGGACATTATTTTTTCCTTCTCCTTTGATTTAAGCTGCCCGTGAAGCATTCCTACGCGCAAATCCGGAAAAACATCCTTGGACAGTTTCTCGTATTCTTCCTTAACCGATTTAACTTCCCATAGCGCCAGCTTTTGGGAATAATTGCGCGCTTCGCCCGTTTTTTCGTCTTTCGCGTCCGCTGGCTCTATGCGCGGACAAATGACGAACGCCTGCCGTCCTTTTCTTATTTGTTCGCGGATAAACTGATAGGCCTTGCCGCGGTTCGCGGGCGCCACGATTTTAGTAATTATGGGTTTTCTTCCCGACGGCAGTTCGGTGATTATTGAAATGTCCAGGTCGCCAAAAATCGTAAGCATCAGTGTGCGTGGAATTGGTGTCGCCGACATGCTCAACAGGTGGGGAAATATTTTTTTTCCGTGCACAAGCTGAGCGCGTTGGCGAACCCCGAATCTATGTTGTTCATCGACTATGACTAATCCCAAATTTTTGAAAGTAATGTCTTTCTGTATCAACGCGTGCGTACCGACAATTACTTTGATTACGCCGGATTCGATTTTATTTTTGAATTCTTTTTTGGAAACGGCCCCTTCAAGGTCGTTTTCGTAAAAAACTTTGGCGTCTTTCGAAGTAAGTAGGCCCACTTCTGGCTGTTTTTCGAGCGGTATGCCGACGAAAATTTTTTTAAGGGTCAAAAAATGTTGCCGGGCCAGTATTTCCGTCGGCGCCATAAAAGCACTTTGAAGCCCGTTCTCGGCCGCCAGAAGCGCCGCGACGGCGGCGACAACGGTTTTTCCTGAGCCGACATCGCCCTGGAGCAGACGGTTCATCGGTTTCGGTTTTCCGATATCCTGGACAATTTCCCAAAGCGATTTTTTCTGCGAGAGAGTCAGTTTGAAAGGCAGGGTCTCGGTTATTTTTTTCAGTTTCTCCACGTCGGTTTTCACGGCGGGGGCTTTTTCTTCGGCAAGCTTCAATTTCTGCCTTATATTCATAAGCTGAAGCAAAAAAAGGTCTTCAAAAGAAAATCTTTTTTGGGCGGAGAGCGCAGATTCTTCGGTTTCCGGAAAGTGGATGTCGCGGAGCGCCGAATTAATTTCGGGTAATCCGGCCGGTCCAACGACTTCTTCCGGCAACCATTCGGGAATATAGCCGACGCTTTTCAAAATCGGCTGAATTAGAAATCTGATGCCTTTCGAAGTCAGGCCTCTCGTTTCGGGATAAACGGGAACGAGGCGGCCGGTATGATTCATTTCCGTTTTGCCGCGCGTGACGAGCTCGTACGCGGGATGTGAAAGATAAATTTCGTTTTCTCCGGACGAAACTTTGCCGGAAAAATTAGCGGCGCGTCCCGGCCGCAATGTGTTCAAAAGATACGGCTGGTTGAACCAGACGGCCTTTATCTCGCCCGATTCGTCGGCGATTCTTCCTTCGACTATGACGAAACGCCGCCTGAAGCTGTGTCGTATTTTTATGTCGCGGACAATTCCGCGCACGGTCGCCTGCTGGCCCGGCTCAAGCTGGGCGATTGGAACCATTTCCGAAAAATCCTCGTAGCGAGACGGAAAATGCCAAAGCAGGTCTTTAATCGTGAAAACTTTAAGCTTCTCGAGACGCTTGATGAACCTCGGAGGAATCCCTTTTATTTCGGAAAGCGGAGTTTTAAGATTAAGGTCCATCTTAATTACGTCGCCATATTATATATGATTTTTGTTCAGATTTCAATTTAGTAAGTCATCTGATAAAATGTAAAAAAATGGAAATCAAGATAATCAAAGATTCAATTTATGGTGAGCCCAGCCTGCCCTGAGCAAGTCGAATGGGTCGAACCATCAGCCGCCAGGAACTCATTAATAAATATGGCGAGTAAGGGTTTCGGCGATTTTGTTAAAGCCGTAGTCGATGTAAACCAGGAAATAATGGCTGTAGGCGGCGAGTTTTACGGAAGTTCTTTGCAAAATTTAATTGGTTATTTCGATGAATTCGCTTTCGCGACTCCGATTTTTCCGAATTTTGTTTAAAAATTCTCCCTTTCTAAAAAATTCGGAAAAATCTGGAACTATAAAACAGGCCTGTTGCTCGCCGGAG
>ERZ1292629.11-Hain-H43-01um-R1-11-length-209361-cov-70_pt1 | contig 209361 bp, 220 predicted proteins | sample MGYA00564399_ERZ1292629 | MGnify/ENA primary metagenome ERZ1292629 (study PRJEB36523, sample SAMEA6512636) | groundwater metagenome | collected 2019-01-08 | study: AquaDiva: Metagenomics assemblies of 32 groundwater samples | reverse complement strand
AGCGGAACTAACCGCTAAGGCTAAATACTCTTAAAGATCGATAGTGAACTAGTACCGTGAGGGAAAGGTGAAAAGCAGCCCGATTAGGGCGGTGAAATAGACCTGAAACCGTATGTCTACAAGGAGTTGGAGTTCGTCTTCGGATGAACGACAGCGTGCCTATTGAAGAATGAGCCAACGAGTTTATGCATACTGCTAGGCTAAGCTGACTAAAACAGCGCAGCCATAGGGAAACCGAGTGTTAATAGCGCGACTGTATATTTATTTATACGGGTAGAATGCATAAGACCCGAAGCCAGGTGAGCTTGCCATGAGCAGGATGAAGTTCGTCGAAAGACGAATGGAGGTCCGAACGGGTAGATCGTACAACGTCTTCCGATGACTTGTGGTAAGGAGTGAAAAGCTAATCGAACCTGGTAATAGCTGGTTCTCTCCGAAATAGCTTTAGGGCTAGCGTCAAGTGTTTTCTCTGGGGGTAGAGCACTGGAAGGTTCGGACAGGTCGAAAGGTCGCTGAACCTATCAAACTCCGAATACCAGAGACCATAGCTTGGCAGTTAGGCCATGGGGGCGAAGCTCCATTGGCCAAAAGGGAAACAGCCCGGATCTCAAAATAAGGTCCCTAAATATATACTAAGTGTAAGACAAGAAGGTGAGATTTCTTAAACAATGAGGAGGTTGGCTTAGAAGCAGCCATCCTTTAAAGATAGCGTAACAGCTCACTCATCTAGAGATTTTGCGTCGAAAATAATTGGGGCTAAGTATATTACCGAATTTGAGGATGTGGTCCGACCTCGGTCGGACCACGTGGTAGGAGAGTGTTCCAATCTGCTGTGAAGCAGGACTCGTGAGAGCCTGTGGAGCGTTTGGAAGTAAGAATGTTGGCACAAGTAACCGCAATGGGGCTGAGAACGCCCCACGTCGAAAGATCAAGGTTTCCTTGGTAATGTCAATCATCCAAGGGTTAGTCGGGCCTAAGGGAATGGTGAAAACCGTACTCGATGGACACAGGGTTAATATTCCCTGACTTTTGTATTTAGTGACGAGATGACGGAGTGTAGTATGTATCGCTCATTATTGGATTTGAAGTTTGTTTACTAAAGATGAGGTGTAGGAAAATCCGCACACTGCTTTTAATGGCGAATCCAAAGTAAATGAAAAGTTTTATTCTTCGGGATAGGACAATGATACAAAGCACGCTTCCAAGAAAACTCTCTAAACTTATGAATATAGAATCCGTACCGCAAACCGACACAGGTGATCAGGTCGAGTAGACCAAGACGAACGAGTGAGTGGTCCCCAAGGAACTCGGCAAAAAAGCAGCCGTAACTTCGGGATAAGGCTTGCCTTCAATTTATTTTGAGGGTCGCAGCGAAAGTTTTCCTGCCAACTGTTTACCAAAAACACAGCTCCCTGCGAACTCGTAAGAGGATGTATAGGGGGTGACACCTGACCAATGCCAGAAGGTCAAATATCGACGTTGTTATGTAGCAATATGTGATGGTGATTGATATAAGCCCTGGTGAATGTCGGCCGTAACTATAGACAAAACCGTTGTAGTTACGCAAAAAAATCTTGCTATATGCTGGAAACTCTGGGTTCGATTTATTTCGGATAAAAAAGTATTGATTAATACGAGCACACGTCGATGTTGCCGTGACAATTTAATCATGCAGACAATCAGCAGGAAAGACTTCTGATCTAACAAAACATAATGAAAAATATTCCGGTTGATATAGGAAACTATATTGCAGGATTTACAGACGGGGAAGGAAGCTTCAATGTCTCAATCAAAAAGAGGTTAGATTATAAAGAAAGTTGGAAATTAACCGCATCGTTCAATATTTCCCAAAAAGATAGAGTAATTCTTGCTTGGATAAAACATATCTTGGGATGTGGAACATTACGGGAAAGAAAAGATGGTGTTGTGTATTATGAAGTAACTAATATTGCTTCATTACACGATGTCATTATTCCATTCTTTAAAGTATATGGTTTTCGTTCTGCGTATAAAAAAAATAATTTTAGAATTTTTTCTGAGATTGTTAAAATAATGCATAAAGGAGAGCATAATACCAAAGAAGGATTTCTAAAAGTTTTAGAATTAAGAGAGAAACTTAATCCTGGAATTGGAAGAAAACGAAAATACACATTATCAAATGTAGTAACTTCAGAAGAATCCTCAGAGACTATACGCAAGACATTTTCAAATCAATAATTGGAGTCGACGATTTGGAAACGATGATATAGTCCGATCTCTATGGCAACATAGAGCTAACATGTTTTAGTTTTTATTTGGTAAATAGTTTTATTATATATGTTTATATCATTCAACCTTAAGAAAAGAACGGTCCTAAGGTAGCGAAATACCTTGTCGGGTAAGTTCCGACGCGCACGAATGGTGTAATGACTGGAGAACTGTCTCGGGGACCAGCTCGGTGAAAATACAATACCGGTGAAGATGCCGGTTAAGTGCAGTTAGACGAAAAGACCCTAGAAGCTTTACTATAACTTTATATTGAGCATGTTTTTTGTCTGCGTAGCATAGATGGGAGAGGTCTGATGGATTCGATTTTGGTTGAATTCTACTCGTCAGTGAAATACCATTCTTACCGAGGGCATGTTCTAACCAATACGGTAAAAACGTATTGAGACAGTATATGGTGGATAGTTTTACTGGGGCTGTACCCTCCTAAAAAGTAAAGGAGGGGTTTAAAGGTAATCTAGGCGCGAATGGAAACCGTGCCGATAGTGTAATGGCACAAGATTGCTTAACTGTAAGACGTACTTGTCGAGCAGATACGAAAGTAGAACATAGTGAACCGACCACCCGTATTAGACGCGGTGGAAGATTAACGGATAAAAGCTACTCTAGGGATAACAGGCTAGTTCCGCCCAAGAGTTCATATCGACGGCGGAGTTCGGCACCTCGATGTCGGCTCACCTTAGCGCGGCGGCGGAGAAGCTGCCAAGCGTTTGGCTGTTCGCCAATTAAAAAGGTACGCGAGCTGGGTTCAGACCGTACTGAAGCGGAAATTTATTTCGGCTGAAGTACAGTTTGAACCCTCAGAGGAATTTGAATTGTAAAAATTTGAACTGTTTTAATCGAAATTAACCAAGTACATTAAATTGTACACACGGCGGTGCTGTATAGAAATATATAGTAACAAGCTGACTTATATCGGTGGAATCCGAATCCAGAAATGGAAGGATAATACCGAGGGAAAAATTATTTGTAAAAATATTTTGCCCGTAGAGACTAAACGTCAGCAGTCCTAATTTTAGGATGAAGCTATAGTCCAATCCACACAGTAATGTGTGACGTAGATGCGTGAGACAGGTTGGTCTCCTATCTACTGCACTCGTTGATTCTTGAGAAGATTTGCTCCTAGTACGAGAGGACCGGAGTGAACTGACCTCTGGTGTACGAGCTGTCCTGCCAAGGGCACTGCTCGGTAGCTATGTCGGGAATGGATAACCTCTGAAAGCATCTAAGAGGGAAGCCAGCTTCAAGATTAGGAATCGTTAAGAACCGTGAGAGATGATCACGTTGATAGGCTTTAAGTGTAAATGCAGTAATGCATTCAGCTGAGAAGTACTAATGTTTCGATTCCTGTTAAGAAATTTGAAAATCACAAAAAAATTATTGAGATCGAGTTTTCAGTGTTGGTGATTTGTCGCAAGGGTCACACCTCTTCCCATTCCGAACAGAGAAGTTAAGCCTTGTCGAGCCGATGATAGTCTTCATGGCAAAAGTAGGCAGTCGCCAGCACCGAGTACTTGATTCTAAAATAGCCTTGATAAAAAATTAGGGCTATTTACTCTTGCTTGACATTTTCATATTGTGTGTGATATAATTATAAACAGAAAAGGGTTGGGAATTTTCCCTAAAAAAATTCTTTTAAAAGGAGAAATATTATGCAAGAAAATCTCAAAGGTTTTCAGTTATTTTTTTCTATTTTTTTTCTTTTGTTGGCATTCGGAGTTTTGAGTGCCAGTGAAATGCCTCTGAGGACCATGTCTTCAGGGGAGGGAATTTTGTTTTTTGTTTTTTCTGGCCTAGCTTTTATTGCCATCTTTTGGAGTAAACCCAGTGGTAAGAATTAGGCAGATTATATAATATATTGTTTCATTAAACCCGGCTTTGTCTCTGACGAAACTGGGTTTTCTCTTTTTAGACACGTTGCTAAAACTCGTTACCTGGTGTTATTATACCTTTATGACACTTTCGACTTGGGCTATAAAGCGACAAATTTTTTATATAATTGTTCTCATTTTATTTTTTTCAATATTCGGATTTTTAATAATTTCTTCTAATTTTAATAAGGCGCCGAGTTGTTTTGATGGCAAGCAAAATGGAGACGAGACAGGTATAGACTGCGGAGGCTCATGTTTAAATTTTTGTTCCAATCAAGCAGACACAATTTCAATCCTCTGGGCTCGCGCTTTTAAAGTTGTACCAGGACGTTATAATGCTGTAGCTTATCTTGTAAATCATAATAAAAACGCTGCAGTTCTTAAAATAAATTATAAATTTCGTTTTGCTGATACGAAAAATGTTTACATCAGCAAAAGAGAGGGTAGCACTTTTATTCCTCCAGGAGGCAATTTTGCTGTTTTTGAACCTGGGATAGACATTTGGAATTCTATTCCTGTTCATGTTACTTTTGAATTTACGGAGATACCACAGTGGTTTCAAGTATCACAAGAAAAAATTGATCAATTAAAAATTCTAGTTTCAAATATACAACTTGTGAATGAAACAATATTTCCTAAACTCTCCGCCACTATAAAAAATAATTCACTTTTTACTATTCCTAATATGGATGTAATTGCGATTCTTTATGATATGAGTGGAAATGCTATTTCTGCCAGTCGCACTTTTTTAGATCAAATTAATCCGCTTCAAAGTGCTGATATTAATTTTACTTGGCCAGAGCCATTATCAAGGAAAGTGGTAGTTAAAGAGATTATTCCTATGTATAATATTTTCTCTGCGCAATTAAAATAATTTTGTACAGTAACAATATGGCAGAAAAAGTTTTTAAAAGAATAGATTGGCTTCTCGTTATTTTTATCATTCCAATAATTGTTGCAGGCTTAGTGACAATGAAGTCTTTTGCTACGCTTGAAAACGGAGGTGATTTTTTTAGCAAACAAATTATTTGGGTATTTTTTTCTTTTGCTATTTTTTTTATTTTTTCTTTTATAGATTTTCGCTTTTTAAAACGCACTGATATATTAGTATTTTTATTTTTATTTGTGTCTTTTCTTTTGTTAGTGCTTATGGTTTTAGGGAATATCTCACATGGCGCAAAGAGTTGGTTTAATTTAGGTTTATTTTTTTTTCAGCCTGTTGATATAATGAAGTTAGTGTTGGTTCTTGTTTTAGCAAAGTATTTTTCTCGTCGCCATGTGGAGATCAGAGATATTAAACATATTTTTATTTCTTTTTTTTATGCACTTATTCCTTTGATTTTAGTTTTGCTTCAACCAGATTTTGGTTCAGCTATGATTATATTTTTTATATGGCTGGGAATGGTGTTTGTTTCTGGAATTTCTAAAGTTCATTTGTTTGCGGTGTTTGCAACTGGTTTGTTGATTTTTGCAACGTTTTGGTTTTTTGTTTTTGCTCCATATCAAAAAGCCCGTATTTATAATTTTATAAATCCTTTGACTGATATTCATAAAACTGGGTATAATGTGTTTCAATCAACTATTGCAGTAGGTTCAGGGCAACTTTTAGGCAAAGGATTAGGTTTTGGAACACAATCTAGACTTAAGTTTTTACCAGTACCTCAGTCTGATTTTATTTTTGCCGCTTACGCTGAAGAATGGGGTTTTGTTGGTTCAGTCTTAATTCTATTATTTTATTCTTTGGTAATTTGGCGAATTCTTTATTTTGCATCTTTGGGTGCATCCAATTTTGAAATACTTTTCGGAATAGGTATTGCTATTTTTTTTATGAGTCATATACTCATAAATATTGGTATGAATCTTGGGCTTTTGCCGGTAACTGGTATTCCTCTTCCATTTATGAGTTATGGTGGCTCACATTTTTTAACCGAATTTATAGGATTGGGTATTTTGATGGGTATGCATAAATATTCTCGGATTGCTCATAAGGACGATATGAGAAATGAATTTTTAGGAATATAAAATTATGACTATTGTCGATGGAAAAAAAATACGAGACGAGATTTTAGCTAAGATAAAAAAGGAAGTTAGCATATTATCTTTTAAACCAGTTTTTTGTGATGTGCTGGTTGGTGATGACTCTGCCTCTGTACAATATGTGCAAATGAAAGGGCGTATGGCAGAGTCTGTTGGTATAAGTTTTTATAAAGCAAATTTTTCTATATCCATAACTACTGAAAAATTAATTAAAGAAATAGAAATCTTAAATAAAGTTCAAAATATGTGCGGAATAATTGTTCAACTTCCATTGCCTCCACATTTAGATAAACAAGCTGTATTGGATGCTATTGATTCGCACCTTGATGTTGATTGTCTTGGTACTGTTGCGAGTGAAAGATTTTACAATGGTGGAAGTATCGTGGGTTTTCCGACAGCTTTAGCTTGTATGACATTATTAGATTCTATAAATTTAACTTTAAAAGATAAAAAAATTGTTGTTTTAGGACAAGGATTATTAGTAGGGAAACCAGTTACAGCCTTGCTTAAATTTCGAGGTTTAAATCCTATTGTAATTAGAAGTAAAACGGAAAACAAAGAAGAACTTATTAAACAAGCAGATATTATAATTTCTGGTATGGGGAAGGGAAAATATCTTACTGGTGATATGATTAAATTAGGGACAGTACTTATTGACGCCGGAACTTCCGAATCTGAAGGGGGGATTGTGGGTGATGTTGATTTGGAAAGTGTTAAAGATGTTGCTGGATATGTTTCGCCTGTGCCCGGGGGTGTTGGTCCGGTAACTGTCGCAATGCTTTTGAGTAATGTATTACAAGTAGCAAAAACTTTAAATGAATGATACAATCTTTTTCTTTTTATATAATTTAGCTTATCAGTCAAAGATTTTTGATGGTATCATTATTTTTTTTGCTGTATATTTTTTATATATTGTAATTGTTTTGGCTCTGTTATTTTTGTTTCGAGTTTTTAATTGGAAAGAATTTATTTTAATATGTGTGTCAGGAGGTTTTGCTTGGATTTTTGCAAAAATATTAAAAATTTTAATTCATACACCTAGACCTTTTGACATATTTTCACAAGTGCACTCTCTCTTTTTAGAAACTGGATATGCTTTTCCATCTGGACACACCGCTGTCGCGTCAGCAATTGCTTTTGCATTATTTTTTATTAATAAAAAAATTGGCTACATTTTCATTTTCTTTACTTTAATAATAGGTATTGTGCGCATTATTGCTGGAGTGCATTTTCCAATTGATATTTTAGGTGGCTTTATTCTTGGTGGGATAGTTTCTTATTTATTTGCATATTTTATAAAAAATGTATAGAATGGCTATGTATTTATGATTAAGAAAATAATTTTATCTATATTTATACTTATCTTGGGTGCTGGTGTTGGCTTTTTTGTTTATAAATCAGAAGCTAATTATAGAAAATTACCAGTAGACACTAAGGCTACTGGTTTATCAAAATTTCCTTTTAAACTAGGGCTTGATCTTTCTGGAGGCAGTCATTTGATTTACAAAGCTGATACTTCTTTGGTTCTATCTGGTCAAGTGGGGGACTCTATGAATGCGCTTCGTGATGTAATAGAACGACGTATAAATATCTTTGGAGTTTCTGAGCCAGTAGTGCAGGTACAGCATGGTGGATTTGTTTCCGGAGCAGGAGAACAACTGATAGTTGATCTTCCTGGTGTAACTGACGTTAAACAAGCGATAGACATGATTGGGTTAACTCCACTTCTTGAATTTAAAATAGAAGCACCTAAGGGTACTCCCCAAACAGTAACAGTAGGCAAAGATGGAAAAATAAATTTAGATAACATAAATTTAGGACAGCAATTTGTTTCTACAGAACTCACTGGAAGATATTTAAAGAAAGCAATTCTAGAATTTGACACAAATACTCGTGAGCCGAAAGTAAGTCTACAATTTGATGATACTGGTACAAAACTTTTCGCTCAAATTACAAAAGATAATATTGGGAAAATGGTAGCAATTTATTTAGATGGCGCTCCTATCTCTACGCCAGTTGTTCGAGAAGAAATTCCAAATGGTCAGGCTGTTATTTCTGGCAGTTTTACTCCGACTGAAGCAAAAATGCTTGTTGGTCGGCTTAATTCTGGAGCTCTTCCTGTGCCGATAACACTTCTTTCTACTCAAACTATCGGTGCTATTTTAGGAGATAGTGCAGTTAATGCTGGAGTTAAGGCTGCAATTATTGGATTCTTATTAGTGGCTCTATTCCTAATTATTTTATATCGTTTACCTGGCTTAATCGCGACGATTTCTCTTTGTATTTTTATAGTTATCATACTCGCCTTATTTAAATTAATGCCAGTTACTCTAACGGCAGCTGGTATAGCTGGGTTTATAATTTCTATTGGCATAGCTGTTGATGCAAATGTGCTTATTTTTGAACGTGTTAAAGAAGAATTGCGTTCTGGTAAAAGTATTGCTGATTCAATTTCTATTGGTTTTTCTAGAGCTTGGTTTTCTATTCGAGATTCAAACATTTCAAGTTTTATCACAGCTGTTATTCTTTTTTGGTTTGGTACATCTTTAATCAAAGGTTTTGCTTTGACACTTGGTATGGGAATTATTGTGTCAATGTTTAGCGCAATTATCATTACTAGAATTTTTCTTTCAACTATTGGTTTTATAGGTGAAGGGAAAATTGCTAGGTTTTTATTTTCAAGCGGATTTAGCAAATAATATATGTTTATAATAAAACACAAAAAAATATTTATCAGTATATCAATAATCTTAGTTGTTCTTTCTTTTATTTTTTTATTTATTTTTGGATTGAAAATTGGTATTGATTTTAAAGGTGGGGCGCTCACAGAAGTTGTTTATAAAGTAGAACGTCCAGTACAGTCTATTTTAGAAAAATCTTTTGCAAATCTTGGTTTTGGCTCCGTTCTTCTTCAGCCGGTAGGGGACCTTGGTTATATTGTAAAGACTCGTGATTTAAATGATTCCGAACATACCTTACTTTTGAAAACACTTTCGGAAGATAATAAGAGTACTCTCACTGAAATAAATTTTAATTCTATCGGACCTTCTGTTGGGCAGGAACTTACGAGAAAAGCAATTTTAGCGATTATTTTGATTTCGTTTGCAATTATTTGTTTTATTGCTTTTGCTTTTAGAAAAGTTTCTAAACCGATTTCTTCTTGGAAATATGGAATTATTGCAATTATTTCACTTTTACATGACGTAATTATTCCTATTGGATTATTTACAATTCTTTCTTATTATTTTGGGGCAGAAGTAGATACTCTTTTTGTAGTGGCAGTTCTTACTATCCTCGGTCTTTCTGTTTCCGACACAATAGTTATTTTTGATCGAATTAGGGAAAATTTGAGAAATCAAAATTCGATAGCTAAAGTGAATTTTGGTGAAGTAGTTGGAAAAAGTTTAGAGCAGTCATATGTGAGATCTATTTGTACTTCTTCAACGGTTATTCTTGTGCTTCTGGCGTTATTCTTTTTTGGTCCTGTATCTACAAAGTATTTTGCCCTAATGCTTACAGCTGGAATGTTTTTTGGAACATATTCTTCAATTTTCCTAGCCTCACCGCTATTAGTATTAGTAGAAGAGTGGCAGAAGAAAAAATAAGTGTTATACTCTAAATAATTTTAGATTATTAGTTAACAATATAATATATTATGTATTTTTTAATAATTTTGTTAGTTGTAGTTTTATTTGCTGTTTTTCTTTTTAATCGTTTTGTTTCTTTGCGCAATAGAGCAAAAGAAGCTTGGGCGGATATTGAAGTGCAGTTGAAGCGTCGCTATGATTTGATTCCTAATTTAGTGAATACGGTAAAAGGTTATGCGACGCACGAGTCTTCAGCTTTTGAGAATGTTACCAAAGCAAGATCAATGGCTATGGGGGCGCAAGGACCAACCGCTGATCATGCGCAAGCTGAGAATATGTTGACTGGAGCATTAAAATCAATTTTTGCTATTGCAGAAGCATATCCAGATTTGAAAGCTAATCAAAATTTCTTAGCTTTGCAAAATGAACTTTCAGACACGGAAAATAAAATTCAAGCAGCACGCAGATTTTACAATACTAATGTTCGCGATCTAAATATTTCAGTGGAAAGTTTTCCAGGCAATCTTATTGCTTTTACATTTAATTTTACCAAAATGGAATTTTTTGATTTGAGCGACAATGATGTTGCGCAAAATCCAGTAGCAGTGAAATTTTAATTTTATGATTACACCAGAACTTTTAGAATATGTGCGAGCAGAAATTGCCAAAGGCAAAACACGTGAGGAAATCAATAGAGCATTAATTTCTAGTGGCGGATGGAGCGAGGATGATTTAAGTGAAGTATTTAGAATTGTAATTCCAATGCAAAATGTTATTTTACCAACTTCTCCAATAAAACCAGCTTTTTCTAAACTTCCATCTTCTTCACATTTGTTATTTTCTCTATTAAAATTCTTAATTATTTTAATTATTATTAGTGGACTTGGCTTTGGTGCTTGGTATTATCGTTCACAAATAATAAATTTATGGGATTCTTTAGTAAACAAATCTTCAGAATCATCTGTTCCTGCGGTTGACACAACTAAAAATATAGATTTGAACAATCAAGAAAACAATCAAGCAGTAGCACCTACACCAGATATTCCACCTGTTCCTGTTACGAATGTTCCACTAGTATCTACTCCAGTTTCTATTCAAATTAACTCCAGCAATAATACAGGAATTTTTGGCAATAAAGACGACCTCATTTCCTTCTCTGTTTTACCTGGTCAGAAAGTTTTTGGTGTAATGAATTTTATCGGTTCTATAAAAAATAGTTATTTTTTTGAAGGTAATATTAACATTAATATTTTAGATGTAAATCAAAAATTGCTTTTAAAAGGTAATGGTACAGCTACAACAAAGTGGACAACAGTAGGACCTGTATTTTTTACGACAACTATTGATTTTACTTTACTTCCAAAAGGTTTAGCATATATTCAAATTAAAAATGACAATCCTTCCGGACTTCTTAAAAATGATAAAAATATTTTGATTCCTGTAGTGATAGAATAAGGAGAATGGCTACGCTTTATACAGAACAATCAAAGAATGTCACAAAGACTTGGCTACTTATGTCAATATTTTTTGTTGTAGTTATTGGTTTCGGTTATTTTGTAAGTTTTTATTACAGCAATTCAAATATTCTATATTTTTTTGTTGTTTTTAGTATTTTGATGAATATTTTTTCCTATTGGTTTTCGGATAAAATTGTGCTTACTTTAGCAGGGGCGAAAGTTGCAAAAAGAGAAGAATATTTTGACTTATATACAAGTGTTGAAAATTTATCAATTACAGCTGGACTTCCGATGCCGAAAGTATATGTAGTGCAAGATTCTGCGCCAAATGCATTTGCAACAGGCAGAGATAAAAACCATGCTGTTGTATGTGCAACTACCGGACTTTTGCAGATTTTGGATAAAACAGAATTAGAGGGTGTGGTCGCTCATGAACTTTCTCATGTCGGTAATCGTGATATGTTGCTTTCTACTGTTGTCGTGGTACTTGTTGGTTTTATAACAATTTTAGCAGATTTTTTTACACGAAGTTTATTTTTTAGTAGGCGTAGTGATAACGATAATAAGGTGGGAGGAATTTTTATGATTATTGGAATTATTTTATCAATCCTAGCTCCACTTGTTGCAATTTTAATTCAACTGGCAATTTCTAGAAAACGTGAATTTCTAGCAGATGCTTCCGGCGCATTACTTACTCGTTATCCAGAAGGTTTGGCAAATGCATTGCGTAAAATTTTCCAATATAGCAAACCGATGACTCGTCAATCTAATGCTATCGCGCATCTTTATATTGCAGACCCTAAGGGTTCAAAACTAGGCAAAAAAATCAGTGGTTTTTTTGTTACTCATCCGCCAGTGGAAGAAAGAATTAAAGCTTTGGTGGGATAGAAAAATAAGTTTTTAAATTTCTTTTTGAGCCTAATTTTGCTATACTATTTTTATGGATATTAAAGACGTGGAAAATCTTGCAAATCTATCGAGAATTGAACTTGGAGAAAATGAAAAAAAAGACTTACTTTCCGACATGGAGAGTATTTTGGGGTATGTAAGGCAAGTTGACGTCCCCGTGCCTGATGTTGACGGGGGCGTTGAGCCAGAGGTACACAATGTTTGGCGAGAAGATGAAATAATACCAAGAGAATTTTCTAAAGAACTCATTACGGGGCAATTTCCGGACGCCAAAGATGGATTTTTGAAAGTAAAAAAGATTTTATGATTGATTTAAACACTCTCACTATTTCTAAAGCCAGAATCTCTCTTGATGCCAAAGAATTTTCGGCGGTGGATTTAGCGTCAGCCTACTTGGCGGAAATTAAAAAGAAAAACAAAGAACTCAATGCCTATTTGGAAGTTTTTGAGGATGTGTTGGAACAGGCAAAAATTGCGGATGAAATAATCGCAAAAGGGGAGTCGTATCCATTGCTTGGAATTCCTTTGGCTATTAAAGATGTTATTTTAATCAAAGGCAGGAAAGTTTCGGCAGCGTCAAAAATTTTAGAAAATTACATAGCTTCTTATGATGCTACTGTTATTTTTAAGTTAAAAAAACAGGGAGCGGTATTTTTAGGTAGAACAAATACAGACGAGTTTGCGATGGGGGGTTCTACTGAAAACTCGGCCTATGGAGTGACAAAAAATCCTAATGATACATCACGAGTAGCAGGAGGATCTTCGGGGGGGTCGGTTGTGGCTGTAGCAGCTAACCTAGCTCTCGGTGCCTTGGGTTCTGATACGGGCGGGTCAGTACGAGAACCAGCCAGCTTTTGTGGAATAGTGGGAATGAAACCGACTTATGGTCGTGTTTCGCGTTTTGGGCTTATTGCTATGGGTTCATCGCTTGATTGTATTGGTTCTATCGCTAAAAATGTGAAGGATGCACAAATTATTTATGACGCTATTTATGGGCATGATGCTTTAGATAGCACTTCAATTGATTTTGACTCCAGACAAAAATCTTCCCATTCTTCTGTTTTAACTATTGGCGTACCGTGGGATGTGGCTCTTGGAGAAGGTGTTAGTCCAGAAGTAAGAGAAAATTTCAAGCAGGGTGTTGAGAAATTAAAAAAACTTGGTTTTGAAATAAAAGATATTTCTATAAAAAATTTAAACACTGTATTGGCAGTTTATTACATAATCATGCCGGCAGAAGCATCTACCAATCTAGCGCGTTTTGACGGAGTTCGATATGGTCTGCATAAAGATGGGGAAAATTTACTAGACGATTATAGGCAGAGCAAGGGTGCGGGTTTTGGTAAAGAAGTTCGTCGCCGTATATTAATTGGAACCTATGTTCTATCTGCTGGTTACTATGATGCGTACTATGGTAAAGCGCAATTAATCAGAAGTGCTCTTAAAAAAGAATTTGATAAAGCATTTAAAAATGTAGATTTAATCATCACTCCGACGACCCCAGACATAGCCTGGAAAATTGGTGAAAAAAGTGATCCGCTTTCTGCTTATTTGGCGGATATATTTACTGTTACAGCCAACATTTTAGGAATTCCGGCCATTTCTTTACCTTCAGGATTTGTGGAAACAGAAGGTAAAAAACTGCCGTTAGGAATTCAGTTTATGGCATCACATGGGGGAGAGGATTTACTTTTTAAGGTTGGTAAGAAGTTTGAGGCAATGATATAATCTGAATATGGAGACAGCCAACCAAAATACTTTTTTTCAAAACTCTTTTCTTGATTCAAAATATTTTGATCCGGTGTATTTATTTAATCAGGGAGTTTTGTATATCAAGCAATTTTTCATTTTTATAACTAGCGATCAAGTAACAAGTCTTGAAAAAACAATCCTTTTCTTTTTAGCAATGTTTTTTTTGGTGATAATTTGTTATGTCATTGTTCGGATGCTTGAAATTAGAGCTAAGGAGCATAAACATTTACATCATGAAATACAAGAATATGCGCACAATAAAGCTGAATATGAAAAACATTTACGTGAAGAAGTCGGAGGTTCCAAAAATGAACGTTGGAGCAAGACTCTCAGTTATCTTTTTTCTCAACATGCGAGTGATTGGAAATTGGCAATTATAGAAGCGGATTCGATGCTTGAAAGTTTAATGGAGCAACTAGGCTTTAGGGGGGAAAATTTAGGCGATAGATTAAAAATGGCTAATCAAGAAAATTTTTCTAATCTTACTATTGCTTGGGAAGTTCATACTATTCGAAATAGAATAGCTCATGAAGGTTTAGCTTTTGAGCTTTCACAACATGAAGCAAAAAGAGTAATTGCTTTATATGAGCAGATTTTTCATGAATATGGATTTATCTAATTTTTGGTTTGCTTTTTAGAGAAATTAAGGTAAAATTAGCAAGTGCCTTAGAGAGGCATTTTTTAATATAGCGGGGTAGACCCGCCAGAGGACGGGCAGGGAATAGGTATCTTAGAGAAATTATTTTTTTATAGCGGGGTAGAGAAGAGGCATCTCGTAAGGCTCATAACCTTAAGACCCACGTTCGATTCGTGGCCCCGCAACAAGTCGGCAAGTGACATGCCAAAATGTCTTATTGTCGAGTATAATGTATATTATGTCGGCGTAGCTCAGTTAGTAGAGCGGAGGACTCATAAGCCTCAGGTCGCAGGCGCACTCCCTGCCGCCGACACAAAATAAAGTAAACACTGGTTAGTATATTATCCTGTCACGTGGTATAATTTACAGGTGCCGATATATAGAAAAATAAATAAGAATTTTTTTAAAAAATGGACAAGAGAGATGGCATAAACAATCATATCGTTTACAAATTGGAAGTAAGGATATGTGTGAAGATTTAATGTGTCTTGGTTTAACAGAAAGAAAAAGTAAAATAATTTTATTGCCAGCAATACCAAAAAAGTATTTTTCTCATTTTTTACGAGGTTATTTTGATGGTGATGGTGGAGTATGGGTTGGATTAAAAAATAAAAAACAAAGTGGAAGAATTCATACAATTAATACATGTTTTACATCTGGGAGTAGAGATTTTTTAATATCCTTAAAAAAGGTTTTATCTAATAATGGTCTTTCGGGTGGATCTTTAGTGAAAAAGGAAAGAGGTTTTGATTTAAAATATAGTGTTAAAAATTCTTTGATTTTATATAAAATTATGTATAATGATGAGTGTACCTTATTTCTTAAGAGAAAGAAGGATAAGTTTGAAAGTTATATAAAAATGCGGTCGTAGCTCAACTGGTTAGAGCGCCTCCCTGTAGGTTATACTGCAGCTTCCTCGTTAAAGCGGGGTTGAAACTCTTTGGGATATCGGTGAAGGCTAAACTCTGACTTAATTGTCATAGCATGCGAATACCGAGGGAACCTTAACACTTTGTTGAGGGCGCCGTAGAGACTAGATACCGAAGCACCTAAAAGTTAAAAACTTATGGTGAAGATATAGTCCACGCCTTTATGAAAATATTGGATAAGTGCACGGAGGAGGTTGCCGGTTCAAGTCCGGTCGATCGCGCATCATTTTGAGCCTTAATTAACAAAGGTAATTTTGTGCTGACTGATTAGACGGAGAACTGTTATTAGTAAAATTCAATTTATTAATTATCAACTTGACATTGAATACCCCTTGGGGGTATCATAAAGAGGTAAGAAGATTTTGTTAGTCTGCAGAATCTTTATTTAAAAGTTAATTTTTAATTATATGATGTATGGAATATTTAATGGTTATGGAGGTTGGGGTGCTGGTAGTATGATGGGTTGGTTTGGTGGTGGAATTATGATGCTTTTGTTTTGGGGAGCAGTTATTTATTTTATTGTTTGGATTGTTCGTAATAATAAAACAAATGGGACAGAGAGCGGTAAGAAAGCTTTAGATATTTTGAAAGAACGATATGCTAAAGGTGAAATAGAAAAAAAGGAATTTGAAGAAAAAAAGAAAGATTTAATCTAAATAAATATTATGAAAACGGAACATAAAGTCGTTGGAGGAGTAATATTACTAACCTTGGTTATTGTAGTTGGTGGTACTTGGTTGTCTAATAGAAGTGGAACTGTTGTAAATAATCAGAATTCAGGTAAACCTTTAATGGGTGAAAAAATTTCTGATTTAGGTGGCGCCCATATTGCTAAGGGAGAATCACATCCAGCTTACAATTCTAATCCCCCAACTTCTGGTTGGCACTGGGTAAGTGTGGCAGGGGCTGGAATTAAAGATGAACCAGTTCCCGATGAGCTTGTGCTTCACAGTATGGAACACGGAGCAGTTGTTGTTTGGTATAGAGAAGGATTAGAACAAAGTGAGATAGAAAAAATTAAAGAGGTATTTAATAGTGCTTCGGGAAAAAAGATAATGTTGCCACGTAAAGATCTTGACGTTCCAGTTGCATTGACATCGTGGAGTTACTTACTTAAATTAAAGAATATTGATCAATCGACAATAAAGGAATTTATAGAAACAAACAACAATAGAGCCCCAGAGGATGAAGCAATATAAATAAAGTTTTGAGAAAAGCCGTTAACCATTAATAATTAACGGCTTTTCTTGTAAATTTGGTATATAAATATACCCCTTATGCTCTCGTATCGTAGTTCCCACTTCGTTCACTAGTCCGCGCATGCGAAAAAGAGCCTTAGAAATATGATTCTTTTTTTCTTGACAATAATTTCTCTTTCGTATATTATTCAAATATGCGTTTGAATGAATTAGCAAAGCTAATGAGAACAGCAGGGGATGAAAACAGGCTTAAAATCCTGTGTGTAATTTTTAATGAGAATAAAGTTTGCGTATCTGACATAGCAAGAAACCTTAATTTAAGCGTGGCTATTGTGTCTCATCATCTTCAGGTTATGTCCAATGAGGGCTTAGTGGTTCCAAACAGGGAAGGTAAAAGAATCTGTTATCAATTACCTAAAAAACCTTTTATTAAAGATTTGAAGAAATTTATTTGTAAATATAAGTAAGATGATTTTAATTGACGTAAGGACAAAATCTGAATATGATGCAGAACATATAAATGATGCAATACTTCACGACATTAGAGATATAATGCAAGGAATTTTCCCTAATGTTGATAAAAATGAAGAAATCACTTTGTATTGTGAATCTGGGAATAGGTCAATGATGGCTAAACATATAATGGAAAAGGCTGGATTTACGAAAATTACAGATGCTGGTGGTATTGATAATTTAAGATAAATACTCAATATTTTTTGCAAAATAGATTAAAATCAACTAATATGATTGGATGCCGTTGTAGCTCAGTTGGTAGAGCACGTCATTGGTAATGACGAGGTCCGCAGTTCAATCCTGCGCAACGGCTCTAGGTAAAATTAAATACAAAACAGCCTATTCTTTTTTTCTCCGGGCTAGTATTGACATTATATCATATTTATGGTGTGACTTGTGAAGATTACTATTAATTACTTGCTTTTTTTTGTACATATGTATAATTGTATTATTATTATATTTTTTTTATCTAAACTAATTACATGAATGAATTAAAAAAAGAACCTTTTGGGTTTTTGATGACATTAGATCTTTATGGATGTAAAGAGGGTGTTTGTGATGACTTGAATTTGTGTTTTAATTTTCTTGAAGATCTTGTGGTGAAACTTAAAATGAAAAAACAATCACCGCCTTATATTTTCAGAAGTGATGCTGCTTTGTATCCTGACAAAGCTGGTCTTTCAGGGTGGGTTCCTCTTATAGAAAGTGGAATTCAGATTCATACTTTAGTTCCTAAAAATTTTATATCTATTGATGTATACTCATGCAAGAATTTTACAGCAGAAAATATTGAAAAATATGTTCAAGATTATTTTGAGTGTAAAGAAGTTGAAATGAATTACATAGAAAGAGGAGTGAAGTACAATAATATACAGTAATTATTTAGCATTATTAAATATAGAGTTTCTTTGATTTATAAAAAGTAAGGAGTATACTTTGGTTATATGACTTGGTTTTTTATAGCATTAGGTGCTCCATTTTTATGGGCTTTGGTAAATATAGTTGATAAATATCTAGTCACTATTCTTTATGGAATTACCAGCACTTTTGCCATCCTAGCTCAGTTGGTAGAGCACGTCTTTCGTAAAGACGGGGTCCCGAGTTCGATCCTCGGGGATGGCTCATGGAAAAAGATACAAATGAAATCATAAGAGAAATAGAAAAACTGGAAGCAGAAATGCAGGCTTTTGATTTTTGGAATGACAAAAATAAAGCGCAGGCGATTTTAAAAAAATTAGCCGAACTAAAGGAAAAAAAAGAAGGAGTAAATAAATACGATAAAGGTGATGCTGTGGTCACAATAATTTCCGGCGCTGGCGGAGATGATGCAGAGGACTTCTCATCCATGCTTTTGTCTATGTATTTGAAGTATACCGACAAGCGTGATTGGAAAATTTTTTTTATTCACGAAAATAAAAATGAACACAATGGATATAGAAATGTTTCTTTTGAAATTTGCCAAAGCAAGGCTTTGGCAGGTGGGCATGGACCATATGGAATACTGAAAAATGAAAGTGGAGTTCATCGTCTTGTGCGAATTTCACCTTTTGATGCAAAAAAATTACGTCACACTTCTTTTTCCATGGTGGAAGTTTTGCCAAAATTTTCCAGACTTGAAGAAAAAGACTTTGTTATACCGGCAGTTGATTTAAAGATTGAATACTCTCGATCTGGTGGTCCGGGAGGGCAGAATGTGAACAAGAGAGAGACAGCAGTTCGTTTGGTGCATATTCCTACGGGGATTGCTGTGCATGCCTCAAATGAGCGTTCTCAAGAGCAAAATCGAGAGCGGGCGATGGCTATTCTTTTAGCAAAAATTTTCAAAAAAGCGCAAGAGGAGAAGAAAACCATAGAAGATAGTATGAAATTGAAAAATACAGAAATAGAGTGGGGAAATCAGATTCGTTCGTATGTGCTTCATCCTTATAAAATGGTTAAGGATCATAGAACTGGAGTGGAAACATCAAATGTTGATGCAGTTTTGGCGGGTGACTTGGGTATTTTCATTGAGGCAGAGAAGAATTTGTGATAGAATAAAATAGTGATTTACTTCAATAATGTTTCAAAAATTTACGATGATTTAGCCGCGCTTGATGATGTTACTTTCACTGTTGAAACTGGAGAATTTCTTTCTGTTGTTGGACATTCTGGCGCTGGTAAGACCACTTTAACAAAAATGATTTTAGCAGAAGAAATGCCTTCTTTAGGCACAGTCTTTTTTGAGTCAATTAATGTAAATAAAATAAAAAATAAAGATTTAACTAAACTTCGTCGTCGCATCGGGGTGGTGTTTCAGGACTACAAACTGCTTTCAAATAAGACTGCTTATGAAAATATCGCTTTTGCCATGGAAGCTGTTGGAAAAACTGAGGAAGAAATAGCTAGTGATGTTCCACATGTTTTAGAACTTGTTGATTTGAGTCATAGAACAATGCATTTCCCAAATCAGATGTCTGGAGGTGAACAACAACGCTTGGCCATAGCGCGGGCAATCATAAATCAACCTGAACTCCTCATTGCGGATGAGCCGACTGGGAATTTGGATCCAGTGAACACTCATGAAATAGTGCAAATTTTGAAAAAAATAAATGATCTTGGTACGACCGTAATTTTAACTACCCATAATTATGGAATTATTGAATCTATTGGAAAAAGGGTGATTACAATGGAAAATGGAAAAATTATAAGAGACACTAAGGATAGTAAGTGAGTATGATATACTTGAATTAATTATGGAAATAATCGCATTCAAAAGAATTATAAAAGGTGGATTCTTAAACTTTAAAAGAAGCGGGATTGTGTCTTGGGCATCAGTTCTTGTAGTTACAATTACCCTTTCGGTTATTATCCTTATCATTTTTTTGCAGGCAGTTTTGCATTTTTCTCTTAATCAAATCAAAGACAAAGTGGATGTCACCATTTATTTTACTAGTAGTGCACCTGAGAACGATATTATGCTTTTGAAATCCTCATTAGAAAAATTATCCGAAGTATCGCAAGTTTTTTATACAAGTGCTGAAGATAATTTGAAGGACTTTCGTTTTCGTCATTCCAACGACTATCCGACAATCCAAGCTTTGGATGAAATAGGCAGTAACCCACTTTTAGCGACTCTTGGCATAAAAGCAAAAGAAATTTCTCAATACGAAGCTATAGCAAATTTTTTAAAATCAGACAATGCGCTAGTTTCAGGATCAGTATCTATAATAGATCATACAAATTATTATAACAACAAAGAGGTTATATCTAAATTAGGCAACATAATCTCTGGCGCGCAAAAGTTAGGTTTTCTTTTAACATTGCTTTTTGTGATTATTTCTATCATTATTACTTTTAACACAATTCGATTGACTATTTTTATTTCTAAAGAAGAAATCGGCGTGATGCGTCTTGTCGGTGCTTCAAAGATGCACGTGCGTGGACCTTTTATGATTGAAGGCGCGATTTATGGTATTATTGCTACCTTATTTACTCTTATTATTTTTTGGCCAATCTCGGCTTGGCTTGGACGCAATATGACTGATTTTCTTGGAATTAATATGTATGATTATTATATTTCAAATTTCTTTCAAATTTTTATAATACTTTTATTATCCGGTGTAGGTTTAGGTATTATTTCTAGCTTTTTAGCAGTTAGAAAATATTTAAATAAATAAGTTATGCAAAAAAAAGAAACAAAATATATTTTCGTAGTGGGTGGTGTTATGTCTTCTGTGGGTAAAGGAATTGCCGCTTCTTCTATTGGAAAAATATTGCAGTCTCGTGGTTACAATGTTGCTAATATGAAAGCAGATATGTATGTCAACATAGATGCGGGTACTATTCGTCCTGCTGAGCATGGGGAAGTTTTTGTCGGTGAAGATGGCATAGAAGCTGATCAGGATCTTGGTAATTATGAACGTTTTACAAATCAAATTAGTACGCGTGAAAATTACATCACTACCGGACAAATATATGCAGAAGTTATAAAACGAGAGCGAAATTTAGAATACGGAGGTGAAGATGTCGAAGTTTATCCAGATATACCAAAAGAAATAATTAGGCGCATAGAAGCTTGTCAGGAAAAAAATAAGTCAGAAATTACAATAATAGAGTATGGCGGTACGGTGGGGGAATATCAACTCCTTCCTTTTCTTGAGGCTACAAGAATGATGAAATCAAAAAATCCCTCTGATGTTTTCGTTGTTTTAATAAGTTATTTACCAACACCAACACTCTTGGGCGAACAAAAATCAAAACCTACCCAGCATGCCATCACAGATCTTTACTCAATGGGGTTAAATCCAGATTTTGTGATTTGTCGAGCCGACCAACCTGCTACACCAGATATTAAACAAACAATTAGCAATGTGTGCAGTTTACCTATTGAAAGGATAATTTCTGCACCAGATGTTTATTCTATTTATGATGTGCCAATTAATTTTGAAAAAGAAAATTTTGGTTCTATCCTGCTTAAAACTATAGGTTTATCACCACGTCAAAAAGATCTATCTGACTGGATGGCGTTGGCAGATAAAATAAAAAAAATAAAAAAAGAAATTCGTATTGGAATTGTTGGCAAATATTTTAATTTTAAATCGTGTAAAGATACTTACATTTCTGTAATTGAATCCATTAATCATGCCACCTGGGCGCTTGATTTTAAGCCTAATATTGTATGGCTTGATTCAGAAAAATATGAAAATAATGTCAATTTGTTAGGTGAACTTGATAAGTTGGATGGAATCGTCATTCCAGGAGGGTTTGGTAATAGGGGGGTGGAAGGTATGATTTTAGCAGCAGATTATGCTCGTAGGAAAAAGATTCCATATTTTGGTTTGTGTTTAGGGATGCAAATTTTAATAATTTCTTATGCTCGAAATGTTTTGAAATTTAATGATGCAAATTCCACTGAAATGAATCCGAATACCATGTATCCAGTTATTGCCACTATGACTGATCAAGTTGAAAAAATAAAAAATAAAAATTATGGAGGCAGTATGCGTTTGGGTGCTTATGATTGTGTTTTAACTAAAGACACTATTGCTTTTGGATCTTACAAAGCTTATAAAATTTCTGAACGTCATCGTCATCGATACGAAGTAAATATAAAATATATTGCAGAATTAGAAAAAGCTGGTTTGGTATTTTCTGGTAAATCCCCAGATGGAGTTTTGATGGAAATAGCAGAGCTTCCTAAAAAGATACATCCATTTTATTTAGGAACTCAGTTTCATCCTGAATTCAAATCCCGTCCGCTTGCTCCGCATCCTCTTTTTTCAGCTTTCATTAAGGCTTGTATAAATAAGAGGAAATAAAATCTTTGAGCAAGATAGGTATATAGGCGACACTTCCACTATTAACTGTTTTTAAAATTGTCCCTTAATCGAATTTACAAAATTTACGATTGGTTTTGTTGTTTTTAAACGAGTATAAATCTCTTTGATATCCATAACTTTTGTATCATAATTTATGCTTTTACCAGCAACTTTAAACATTTTCCCGTCCTGTTTAATGATAAGAGCATGAAAATATCTTGAAATTTTATCTGGTCTACCGATCTTTACTTTATATCCTTTCCTGTTTGCTAATAAGCAAATGAGTATAGCAAGCGTAAGACAATCAAAACCATATAGGGAACTTCCTTTTGTGATATTTTTTATATTTTCTCTATCTTTCCCAATATATAATTTAATTAATCTAAGGATCTTCAATTCAGGATCTTTAATGTTTTCCGTTTCCTTTGTAGATTCCTCCTCTTGTAAAAAAGAGTTAAAGTTTTTTTCTAATGTATTTATGATTTCAGATACACCCAATGTTTTTTCCAGTTCGTCTGGATATGCTAATATTTCTATTTTTTTAAGCTGAAAATTATTGATTGATTCCATGAGTTTGATTATATCAAATTATTGAATAGTAGTAATTAAAAAATCGAGGGGAGTCCTCGATTAGATTTCTAAATTATCTTATTTTTATTAAATATTTGTTCTTGGTGACTAAAGTCTAATTTTTCATCTCTAATATATTTCGGAACAAAAGAAAAATCTATAATTACTGATTCTTGTCGATTATTTTTCTTAAAATCTAAATAACTTGAGTATTGATATTTTTCTACAAATTTTTCTGCTTCTTTCTTATTACTTACCCCACTTTCTTTCCACTTTTTATCAATAATTGAAATTGGGTTAAGGTGTAGATAAGAAAATATATACATAAATTGTGACTCATTATTTATATGTTCAGATCTAAAAGGTCTTGTAAGTAGGGGGCCACTTCGTTCATATTTTGTATTAAAATACATTGAGTAAGCAGTTAAAAGTTTACCCATGAATTTACTTATGCCTCCTTCTGTGTGTTCATAAAGTATTAAATGGAAATGATTTGGCATAAGGCAATAACCCAAAATTGATACGAGAGTTTTCTCTCTTTTTTCTTTAAAAACATCTTTTAATGTCTTTGATTTGTTTTGTAAAAAATTCCCAATTATAAATTGATCATTTTGATTCATAATATATAAAAGAGCAATAAAACGATCATAATCTTTTGTGTTCATAAATATTTTACGTTTTTCTACCCCCCTAGAATAGATGTGATATTGTTCACCAATAGCAAATGATATTTTTCTATACATACCTATATTATACACAAATTAAAAATTTAATCGAGGGGAGTCCTCGATTATTTATTTAGAAATAGAATAGTTAATTGCAAAATAGTTGCAAAGGATACCCAAAGGAGGTATGGAATTTGGATATACGTAATCCATTTCATATGTGGATATATGGCAACTATTGCCCAGATAAGTGTAATAAGAATAAGTAGAATATCAATTCCTGCCAAAAGGTTATTTTTTAATCCAAATTGTAAAGGAGTAAAAGAAAAATTAAAAATTAAATTTAAAATAAAAGGCAGAACAACGATAAGGGGAATTTGTTTTTGTCATGCCATTAAAAATACTTTACCGAACGATATTGCGATCAAGACATAAAGAAAAGTCCAAACTGGTCCAAAAAGATAACTTGGTGGAGCCCATGTTGGTTTATTTAATTGTGAATACCAATTATATGTGTCCACAGATTTATTATATCAAATAAAACCTTTATATTGTAGGGGAAATGTGTTAAGTTTAAAATATTACGGGATCGTCTAATGGTAGGACCCATCCCTCTGGAGGATGTGATCTTGGTTCGAGTCCAAGTCCCGTAGCCTTTTATTTTTTGATAAAAAGTGATAATTATTAAATTTTTAGTTGTATAATGCATTAATGAATATAGAATTTAAAAAATCAATGAATAATATAGAATTAAAAACAACGACTATAGTAGAGGATGCGGCAAATTTTGTTGCTTCTTCTATTTTGAATCAATTAAAACTAGGTAAACATGTTTTGTTTTTTGTTACAGGAGGTTCTTCTATTTCTGTCGGGGTAAAAATCGTAGAGCTTTTGAGAAATGAGCTCCAGCAAGATTTAATAAAAAATATAACTATTATGATTACCGATGAAAGATATGGACCACTTAACCACAAAGATTCAAATTGGTATCAGTTGATACAAAAAGGTTTTAGTTTGCCACAGGCTAAATTTATACCTATTTTAAACGGAGAACATCGTATTGATACAACTGAAAAATTTAACACTCATCTTCATCAAGAATTAATTGAAAGCAAAGATACTAAGTATAAAATTGGTTTGTTTGGTATAGGTGCAGATGGACATATAGCGGGTATATTGCCAGAGTCTAAAGCAATAAATTTCAAAGACTTGGCTTATGATTATGATACTCCCACATTTTCTCGCATCACCATAACTCCTAAAGTGGTAGAAAAATTAGATGAGGCTGTGGTTTGGGTGCAGGGTAAAGAAAAATGGAACGTGGTGAAAGATTTATTAGAAAAGGATATTGATATTATCAAACAACCGGCGCAAATCTTAAAAAGAGTTCCTTTATTAACAATATTTTCTGATTTTAAAATAAATGGAAAACAATAAAGTAACCTATATAATTTTTGGCGCCTCTGGAGACCTATCAAAGCGTTATTTAATGCCAGCGCTTAAGAATCTGAATTATGTGGATATTGTCGTTCCAATTTCTCGTAAAGATTATGGTAATTTGAGAAATTTAATTAAAGGTAGCAGAGAGAAAATATTTCATCTGGCAATTCCCCCTGAGGCTGTATCGGACGCTATTGAAATAATTAGCAATAATTTTGGTAAAGATAATATAAAAATAATGCTTGAAAAACCTTTCGGTAATGATTTAAAATCCGCGCAAAACTTGGTACAGCACATTGACAAATATTTTTCCGAGAATCAAATTTATCGAGTTGATCATTATTTAGCGAAAAAGTCTTTACAAAAGGTGATTACAGAAAAATGGAATAGAAACAATATCACTAGTATTGAAATAATTGCTAGCGAAAAAATAGACATAGAGGGACGAGTTAATTTTTATGAACAAACTGGAGCGTTAAAAGATTTTGTGCAAAGTCATCTTATTGAAATGGCGGCAGTAGTCCTTGCTGGAAGTTTTGATGTCGTTCGTCGGGAAGTTGTATTAAAGAACTTAGAAATTGTCTGTGATGTTAGGAAAACTGAGTGTGTAAAGAGAGGACAATATGAGGGCTATCGAGAAGAAGTAAATAATCCAAATAGCATGACAGAAACATTTGTATCAGTTAATTTGGTATCAAATGAGCCAGAATGGCGCGGAGTATCAATAGTTCTTTCTACGGGCAAAGCTTTTCATGAAAAGTTGACGCAAATAAAAATTAAATATAAGGATAATAGTGAAAAAATTTTTAATATTAAACATGAACCAGAAGCATATGAACGAATTATAAGGGCTACTATATTAGGTAATCATAATTTATTTATTTCAAGTGATGAAGTATTGGAAAGTTGGAGGATTTTAGATGAGATACAAAAAACTTGGGAAAAATCCATAGATGATTTAATAATTTATAAAAAGGAAAGTACTTTAGAGGAGGTTTTGAATCTGTAATAATAAATTGCAATAACTCTTTTTTTCCATTATACTTAAGCCCTAATGAGCAGAAAATCTTGGATTTTTTTAATAGTTGCAATATTTTTATTTATACTTTTTTTTGTATTTTCAGAATTTTTTAGCAGTACAGTATCTTATAGTAAAACTGAACAGGAGATAATTACAGATATTAAAAAAAGTATACTATTTATTCAGCCACTTGATACTGTGGCTTATGATAAGAAATTAAATGAAATAGCGAATAATCCTCCTGATCCTATTGTTTACGACACAGTTAAAATTACTGAAAAAGACGAGAATGGAAAGTTAATAATTAAAACTATCAAAGTCCCTGTTTCGCCTCAGCCGATTCAAACTCATCTTTGGCCGGTGGAAACCGTTTATCCCAATGCTGGCGCTCTTTTACCATTCAATCGCATTGTCGCTTATTATGGAAATTTACTTTCGAAGGGTATGGGAGTTTTAGGACAATACCCAGAGGAAGAAATGCTTGGAAAATTAAAAGTAGAAGTTGAAAAATGGAATATAGCTGACCCAATCACTCCGGTTGTTCCTGCTCTTCACTATATTGCTGTGGTGGCGCAAGAGAGTGCCGGGAATAGTGGCAAGTATCGATTGAGAATGCCGGATACCGAAATAGACAAAGTATTGGCCATGGCGGCAAAAATAAATGCTATTGTTTTTTTAGATATTCAGGTTGGTTTTTCTATTGTGGAGGAAGAGATTCCATTGTTGGAAAAATATTTGAAAATGCCCCAAGTGCATTTAGGTATTGATCCGGAATTTTCCATGAAAGGCACTATAAGACCGGGGAAAGTTGTAGGAATTTTAGATGCGGCTGATATAAATTTTGCATCAAATTATTTAGCTAATCTTGTGCGAGAAAATAACCTCACTCCAAAAATTCTAATTATTCATCGTTATACACAAAAAATGGTTACTAATTACAAACAAATTAAGACTTTACCAGAAGTGCAGATTGTGATGCATATGGATGGTTGGGGAGTGCAAGCGAAGAAAATAAATACCTATCAGCAATTTATCTACAAAGAACCTGTGCAGTTTACCGGATTTAAATTATTCTACAAAAATGACACCTTAAATCCGGGTACAGTGCTAATGACACCAGCTAGTCTTTTGAAATTAAATCCCCAGCCAATATATATACAATATCAGTAGGGTATATGATATAATATAAATATGAGAATAGGTAAAGAACCAGCACCACAAAAAGGGCAACAAGAACGTTTTGATTTTGAGGATGATTTAAAAGATATTGAAAAAGCTTATTTTGATTATACCCCGAAAGAAAGAATGACATTAATAGAAAGGATTCGCGATAAACTAAAAAAAGACAAGCCACTTACAAAGAGACAAAAAAAGTTTTTAGAGAAAGATGCAGCTTTTTTTGGACAAGATGATCAAGATCGACACAGATACTAAATATGGATTCTCAAAAAGAACAAAATACTTGGAAAGAAGTTAGACATAAACAAAGATTTTTAAATGCTTTTCGAGGGATGCATGTTTTTTGGATGACGACAAATAATTTATTTAGATATGTATCTTCCATCGCAATTTTGCTAGTGGTAATTTTAGGATTTTATTTTTATATTTCTAATATCGAATGGATTGCATTAGTGTTTGCTATAGGTTTTGTCTTAGTTTCGGAGGCATTTAATACAGCGATTGAAATAGATATTGATTTAACTTCTCCAGAGTATCATCCTTATGCGAGAGATACAAAAGACGTAGCAGCTGCAGCAGTATTATTATCTATATTCGTTTCTATTATTATTGGGCTTATAATCTTCTTGCCTAAAATTTTTTAAATTGGTAAAATTTAACCTATGAATAATAATGTAAAAATTTTTATTTTAATAATTGGTTTTTTAATTTTAGGAACAGTGGGCACTGTTTTACTTCAATCAAACAGTGTTTCTTCAGGTCCTGGTAAATATGATGGTTTTGCAACTTGTTTAAAAGACAAAGGCGCAGTTTTTTACGGAGCTTTCTGGTGTACTCATTGTCAATCACAAAAGAAACTTTTTGGTTCGTCTCAAAAATTATTGCCATATGTTGAATGTTCTAGTCTTGATGGACAAAGTCAATTACAAATATGTAAAGATAAGAAAATAACAGGTTATCCAACTTGGACATTTGCCGATGGGACAAGTCTTAATGGAGAGATTCCACTACAACAATTAGCCGATAAAACTTCTTGTGTGTTGCCTCAATAGTTATATTATTAGTTAACTAATTAATTTTATGGGAAAAGGAAATAATGCATACCGAAAAGATGTGAAAAAACCTAAAAAGGACAAAAAGAAATAATCGAAACAGAAATGTTACGATTTACAAAAAAAGAACTTTCTTTAATGCGGAAATTAAACACCCCAACCAAGGTACAGGATTTTGTTAATAGGCTTTCTTTTAATTTTGAAAAAGGTGGGGAAACGTTAAAATCTCCAATTTTAACATTAAGAGCGCGAAAGGCGCATTGTTTTGAGGGAGCAATGCTCGGCGCTTATATTTTGTCTTTACATGGTTTTACGCCTTATTTGATGTATTTGAAAGCAATAAAAGGAGATTATGATCACGTTATTGTTCCATTTAAAGTTAATGGATTTTGGGGTGCATTATCAAAAACCAATCATGCAGTTTTGCGTTATCGTGAGCCGGTGTATAAAAGTATTCGCGAGCTTGCGTTGTCCTATTTTCATGAATATTTTTTAAACAACGGGCAGAAGACCTTGCGACAATATTCTGCGCTTTTAAATTTAAATACTTTTAAAAAAGATTGGGTGGCGATGGACGGTAATCTTTGGTATATAGATAAAAAGTTGGATAAAGTAAAACATTACGACATTATCCCTAAGTCATATATCAAAAAACTTCGTAAAGCAGATAAGGTGGAAATCAAGGCGGGGAAGATAGTGGAACAGAGAAGATGATAATATTTGTTTAAAAATCCAAAAATATATTCTAACAATTTTACGATCCAGCCCTTTTTGGAGTTTCTGTTTTATGCCCAATTTTTATTTATTGTTTTCTCTACGAGGATCCTTGGGGACCCATAATATAGTTTATTGAATGTTTCTATGGCTTCTTTTGTGGCAATTGGAAATTTTGATGTTTTTGGAGGAATACCCATACCAGAAAATGCATTGCTGGTCTTACCATCTATCATTAACTTTATATAGAAACTAAACTTCGGTAAATTAATAAAGTCTTCAACTACCATTGGTATAAATTCTTTTGACAATATCTCCGCATCTTCTGCACCGACTTCAAAAGAAAGAATTGTACCAACATTACCCAAAACTGCATCTTTAATATTCTCTGGCAACTGAGCTAAATATTGGTTGGTTATATGTACGCCTAATCCATATTTACGTGATTCGCTCAACATACTGATGAATGTATCTGTTGTGAAATTCTGAAACTCGTCTACATATAGATAAAATGGCTTGCGATCACTTGATTCTTTATGAGCTCTTTTTAGTATTCCAGCTTGCAGTTTTGAAAGTATTATAAGCCCGAGCATGTGAGCGTTTATATCGCCAATTTTACCTTTTGAAAGATTAACTAGTAATATCTTTTTGTTATCCATTAGGCTTTCAAAATCGAAACTGCTTTTATGCTGTCCTATTATATTACGCATTAGCGTATTATTCATAAATTGTCCAAATTTTGACATAAAATAATTAAGCATTTCGCTTTTATGAAAATCTGATGTTTTAGACATTTGTTTTGTCCAGAATTCTATAACCAGAGGATCTGTTAAGTGTTTTCTCTTTTCTATTTCAAAATTATGGTCAATAAATAGTTTTGGAATCTCCACAAGACTTCCGCCATCTGGTCCAGCCATGATAGTAAGTGCCGCATTTCTAAGCCAGTGCTCAAACTGGGGACCTATAATACCTGTTCTTTGTGGATCAAATAGTTTATAAAATATTTGTATACATTCATTAACCAAAAAATCTTTTTCTATTTCAGAATGAGCTTCCAATATATTAAGTCCGAAGGGGAAATTAATATCGCTTGGATCAAACAAGACCACATCCTCAAGCCTATCTTTGGGAATATTTTCAAGCAACCAATCTATGGATTCCCCATGTGGATCAATAAAACAAACTCCGTTTTTGTTCTCAATATCTTGCAAGCACATATTCTGGAATATAGTTGATTTACCTACTCCTGTTTTACCTACCATGTACATATGTCGTAATCTGTCTTTTTCACCATATTTGATAATGGTTGTTTTGCCGTGATATTTATTTACTCCGATAGTTATATTATTCATAGGATTTATATATTATTAATGTTTAAAGGTTTCTTATTAAAGTAGTTATCATCTATCACAGGCTTTGCTTCATTGTTAATTTTTTCCTGAATTCGTAATTCATTATTAGCAACTCCAAGAAGAATTTTATTCTGCTCACTTATCTTATCTATGATAATATCTTTTATTTCCGGGCTTATATAATTAGCTATAGATAAAAGCATTTCGTTTTCTAATAGAAATATATTATTAACCTGTTTAAGTGAAAGGGAATTACTTGTGCCTTTTTGTTCTTCTCCGCTACTGAAAGAAGTTTCTGTATTTTTTAGTTTTTCGTCATCGTTCATAAGATTTTATTATTTATTTAATAATGTGTTGACTAATAAAGATTCACAAGTTTCTTCAATAAATCTTTTCACGGGGCGTGCTCCAAATCTTTCGTCAAGTAGTGGTTTAATTTTTTCTTCTAGTTCTTCTGCGTTTATCTCAAAAGAAACGTTATGCTTAATCAGTCTTTTTTCTACCTTCTTTATTTCAAGTTTAGCTATGTCTATTAGATTTGGCAGAGTAAGTGGATTAAAAATTAGAATGCTATCAAAACGATTAATGAACTCTAGTCTAAATATTTTTGCTAACTCAGGAATCATTTTTTCTTGTATAAACTTTGTATCCATAATATCTTCTCTTTTATTAAATGCTTCCAAAATTACACTTACTCCAATATTAGAAGTTGCCATTATGATGGAATTGCACGCATCCACTGTTTCATTTTGTCCTGATGTTAGTCTGCCATCATCTAGGACCTGCAAAAAGATATCAAAGATCTTTGGATGTGCTTTTTCTATTTCATCTAATAGTATTAAACAATGGGGTTCTTTCTGTAATGCATTTGTAAGAGCTCCACCACTTTCGTAGCCACTATACCCAGCAGGAGCTCCTATTAATCTCTGCACAGTATGATCTTGCCCGAATTCTGACATATCAAATCTTATAAAGCTTTCTTTTCTCCCAAACATAATTTCAGAAATTAATTTGGCAGTTTCAGTCTTTCCAACCCCAGATGGTCCTAATATTAAAAAAGATCCCAATGGCTTGTTTGGATTTCTTACTCCTAATTTTGCTCTTTGCAGTGTTTGTATTATTTTATTGACTGGTTTAGTTTGATTAATAATTTTAGAGTTCAATGTTTGATTTAAATTTTTTAATATTTCTATTTCGTTTCCGCTAAGTTGCATTTTTGGTATGCCTATTTTACTAGAAATGATATTAGAGATTATTTCATCCGTTAAAATTTTTTCATTCATAGATTTGGTAAGCACAATTCCTTCATCCATAAGGCTAATAGCCGCCTGTGGTAGTTGCCCCAAACTTGGAAATTTCTCTACATAAGAAATAATATCTTGCATTACCACTGAAGAAACAATAATTTTATGATCTTTGTTTAGTTGTGCTAATTTACTTTCCAATATTTGAATTTGTTCAAAATTATTCTGCTTTTTCAATCTAACTGTTTCAAACACTTTTATGAATGCCGGATACTCACGTTCTATAAAGTTATATTCTTTTGGTTCCATAGTAAGAATTACCTTAACTTCAGGATTTTTAAGAACGTCATAATATAACCTGGCTATATTTTGTAATAGGCTTGGATTTCCATATACGCTTCTGCCAAAGTTATCAATGAATAAAATACAAGAAGGTAATTCGCTCATTACGTTTTTAAAATAAATTCCTTCTTCACTTCCACTATCAAACCTAAATAAATGTTCATTACCTAACTGAACAAAGCTTAATTGCTTATATTTATCTTGCTTAATCATCCTTTCAACCCATCCATATATAAGATTTGTTTTACCTGTACCACTTAAGCCAACTATAACTATGTTGTTATTAATGCTTCGATTCGCAATTCTAGTTAATCGATCCATCTCTTCCATTCTTCCCACAACTTTCGGAAATTTACCCAAAGAAATTTCTTCTCGTAAGTCGTGATATTCAGTTTTTTTGAAAGTTTTCATTTATTTATTTTAGGCTACTATTTTTAATGTTATTCCATTTAAATTCCTTTGTTGGTATATACTAGGAATTGATTTTATTGATTTAGTTTCTTGTTCTTCTTGGTTTATATTTGGAACTGATCGAGAGTTTGCTGGTTCAGCGTTTCTTAACTCTGTTGTATTTTGAGATATTCCGAGAATCTGTAATAAAATCTCATGACCGTTGAGAAGTTTAGCTTTTAAGTTTTCCTCTGTAATTAGTTTTTCCTCTATTAGTTTTTCTAAAGATATTGGAGCTTCATTTCTTATAATATTATTAACTTCGTTTCTGTTTATACTTAATACGATAGCTTCCACCTTATCCCCTTTGGGTTTTTCTACTGCTATAGTTTTTGCTATTATTGGTGCTGTTTTAACTTCTGTCGCTTTTGCTTCAATTACTACCACCGGGGTTTCTGTTGTAGCAATTGGTATTTCCACTTTAGTGGTCACCACTTTTTCGCTTGGAACTTCTTCTGCAACAGGAGCTGTTATTTCTTTCTCTCTTGCTTCCTCCACCACTGCTGGTATTTCTGCTGTTTCATTTGTTATTGTCTCAACTGTTACAGCAGCAATTGGTATTTCTATATTCAGAATAGATTGTGCCAACGGCTCCTCAGTTATTTGTATTTGCTCTGCTGTCGTAACAGTTTGTTCTGGCTCTTTATTTTCCGGCTCATCTCTTAATAATTCAATAATTCTGTCTTCCAGTGTCGTTGCTTGGTGCTCTCTATTATCTATCGTTCTATCTACTGCTATTTGTGCCGTATCTAAATGGTTAATTTCAGTTTGTATCACAATATTTTCTGTATCCTGAATAGTTAAAGTTTCAGTTCTTTCAGCACTTTGTTCGCTGACTGCTTCTAGTCCTGTCAATAAAGATTCTACTATCACTGCTTCTTTATCTACTTCTTCTTGTTTGTCTATATCTATACTTAGTTCCAAATTCAAAGTTGCTTCTTCCAGTTTTGACCCCTCTACTTTATCGATTGGTTTTTCTTCTTCCCCTTCTTCCTTTTCCGTATATGATCTAATTTCATATTTTAGATTTCCCTCGCTGTCCATTCTTGCAGCTGTGAAATATGTGGTTTTTCCTTCTACGTGATCTAGCAACATCATGGACTGTTCTGGATTAGCAATAAGAGTGGTAAGCAGATCCACCTGTGCAGTCTTTTGTTCTTCAGTTAGTGTGGAAAGCACAAAAGTTCCTTCATATTCAAGTTTAAACTCTTCACTGCCTCCACGATTGGCTGTAATAAACTGGCTCAAAGTTTCTTCTTTTTCTTCTATCTTTTCGTCTTCAATGCTTTTTTCTTCTTTTTTTTCACCTATTACAGCTTCTTGTTCGTTGTTATTTTCATGTTCTTGATTATTAGTATCATATTCAAAATTTTCACCAAAATCTACTTCAGTTTCTTCAACATCTATCTCACTCATTACTTCTTCATTTGTATCAAATGTATCCATAGAAACAATTAATAAATAAAAACAAAAAAAATCCTGCTCAGGCAGAATTTTGGATCCTTCAAATAAATATATAAATAAAGGTTATCCTGCTCGGGACACGTAAAATGATTGGTAGTCGGACTTGTTCCTTACACCTATTGGTGTTTAGGACTTACCGTAGCGGCACTGTACTGGAATCTAACCAGTTTCCCCAATCATTTATTTTAATTTTCAAGCGAACTTCTTTAGTATATACTTACTTTATATTATGTCAAAGAAGAATGTGGATATTAAAAAAACAACAGGAAAGAGGCGAACAAGGATAATGATATTTGGAACTTTTGATGGTTTGCATCCTGGTCATATTGATTTTTTTAAACAGGCAAAAAATTTCATCAAAAATTCATTTTTAATTGTTTCAATAGCTAGAGATAAAAATGTTAAAAGAATAAAGGGGGAATATCCCATTAGAAATGAACGAGAAAGAATGATTTTAGTAAAAAAAAGCAAGCTAGCAGATAAAGTGGTTTTGGCAGGCAAGGTAAAATATTTACCCCATATATTGAAAGAAAAAATAGATATTATCGCTCTTGGTTACGATCAAAAAGCTTATGTACAAGAACTTAAAAAAGATTTGAAAAATAAAGGTATTTTTGTAAAAATTGTGCGTTTAAAATCTCATAAAGAGAAAATTTATAAGAATCACTTGCTAAAAATTAAAAGATAAATATAATAGAAATATGCAAGAAATAAATATTATAAAATATATTAAAAAAGTTTTTGGAAATAAAGATTTTGCTCCTATATTTTTTACAAGTCTGTTGTCTTTATTATTTATTGTTTTGATTGGAGTTGGCATAATCTGGCGTTATAGAGCAAATGTCTTTGGATATTTTGCTAAAGAATATTTACAAGAAGCGCAAGATAGTAACAATAAAGACACAACATCTGCCACAGAAAAAATTATTGAAAAGCAGTTAATTTTTTCACAAGATTCTTTTGTTATTGATGCAGTTAAAAAAACCAATCCGGCTGTTGTATCTATAATTATCTCTCAGCAGGTTCCAAAATATGAAACTTATATTGACCCTAATCAACAAACAAATCCGTTTGGCGATTTATTTCCCGGTTTTAATTTTAATATTCCGCAATATCGTCAAAATGGCACAGAAAAGAAAGATATCGGTGGAGGTTCTGGATTTTTTGTTTCAAGCGACGGTTTAATTGTTACCAATAAGCATGTCGTTGACCAAAAAAATGTGGAATATACCGTGTTTACTAATGATGGCAAGAAACACAATGCCAAAGTTATTGCTCGTGATCCAGTATTAGATATTGCTCTTATTAAAATTGAGGGTACTAATTTCCCGTATCTTTTATTAGGTAACTCCGATTCTCTCCAGGTTGGACAAAGTGTCATTGCTATAGGTAATGCTCTTACTGAATATAGAAATACTGTTTCTGTGGGTGTAGTTTCAGGACTTTCACGATCCATAACTGCAGGGGATAACTTTGGTAATACAGAAGTTTTGGATCATGTAATTCAAACCGATGCAGCAATTAATCCGGGAAATTCCGGAGGACCCTTACTTAATTTGAGTGGGGAAGTTATTGGTGTAAATGTTGCTATTGCGCAGGGGTCTCAAAATATCGGTTTTGCTTTGCCTATCAATAGTGTAAAGGGAGTGATTGAATCAGTGAAATCAACCGGCAAAATTGTTCGTCCATATTTGGGTGTACGTTATGTGGTCATAGATGCAGTGATGAAAGATAAAAATAATTTAACTGTGGATTATGGCGTACTTGTCAAAATGGGGGCAACTACCAGTGATCTTGCAGTTATTCCCGGAAGTCCTGCAGATAAAGCTGGGATTGTGGAAAATGATATAATTCTTGAAATTGACGGGATAAAGCTAGACGACAAAACTAGTCTTTCTTCTATTATTCGCGGGAAAACAGTCGGACAAGTAATTAATCTAAAAATTCTTCACAAGGGCGTTGAGAAAAATGTCCAAGCAACTCTTGAAGTAGCGAAAGATTAATTAAATATCGCTCCTTTTTATGGTTGAAGATAAATAAACTCCATAGAGCATTAAGGCTCCTAAGATTAGAAAAATAAAGTTAAAAGATGGTATAAAGTTAAAGGCAATGAAAGCGACAAGTGGGGCTAAAACATAAGATACGGGGGTAGTATTGCGGTAAATTGCGATAAATTCGTCGTTTTCTCTATTGATATGTTTGAAAAAATAAATATCACTCATCACTTCTATAATAGCGGCGCCAACTCTTGTACTAAAGAGAGCGATGGCCCAAATCCAAACTTCATGTCTCTTGATAAAGAAAAGCGACAAAGTAGCAATGGAAGCGACTAAAAATCCACCGATTAGCATTTTTCTTTCACCGATTTTGTCCGAATACTTACCCAAAGGGAATTGAATTAATACAAATGGTAAAAGCATCACAGTGAATATCGTGGCTATTTCTTCCCAATTAAAACTTAAATGCGCATATAAATATATTGGAGTATAGATGACCATCCACACATAGAAAAATTGTAGAAGAAAATTTATTTTATAAGCCCGGGTGAGATTTTTATTTGCAAAAAAGTTCTTGAAAGACTGCCACGCTAAAACCTTATCATATTTTGGGTCACTCAAATTTTTTAATCCCCAGAATGTTGCTAAAAAGAAGATAGCCATTATTACAAAAGCTATAAAATAAAGAGTCGAAAAAGAAAATCCCGACAATGTTTTTCCGGAAATAATTTGCGCTATTACCCAAGCCAAATTAATAATGGTTAAATATAGCCCACGCATACTTCCCATAGAAGAATTTTTGGAAAATATTTGCAATAATTCATCCAGAGCAAAAATTATTAGAAAATTTAGAGTGAAATAAAAAATAAAAATTGGAATAATTTGAAGTGAGTTTTTAAAGATAGACAGCAAAAGAAGAGAAAATGCATTTAGACTGGATGCCCAAAGTAAAAATTTATACTCTCCTATTTTTTGAAGCATTCCAGGTATAAAAAAAAGTACAAATAAGGAAGTGATAGAACCTAAAACGTATATAAAACTGACATTCTTTTCTCCTGAAAAGATAGAGAGAAAACTAGAATTAATATAAGCAGTGAAGGCTAAATGTAAAGAGAATAAAAAACCCAATAAGAAAATATTTTTTAATTTTGGATTTCTTTTAAACATATTTCACATTTTTATACACTCAATATCACAGGTATAACTAAGGGTCTTTTGGCTGTTTTTTGATATAAGAATTTTGAAACACTTTCTCCTAAATTTGCTTTAATTATATCAAAATTTACCATATTGTTTCCATCTGGCAATGATGCCATAGGCATTTTTGCTGTTATGGTTTCTATGCCATTTTTAATAATTATTCTTACTTGACGTAAAAGCTCCTGATTTTCTTTTAAATAGACAAAACCGCGTGAAATCAAATCTGGAGATTTCTTTAATTTCCCAGTTTTTTGGTCAAGAAGCGCAATAATGACAAACATTCCATCTTGCGCAAGCATGACTCTATCTCGGATGACTATGTCCTGTGTGTCACTTATAGAAGTACCATCTACTAGCATTGCGCCACTTGGTGCTTTTTCTTTTCGCATTATCATTTTTTGTCCATCAGCCGATATTTCAATGATTGAACCGTTGTCTGGGACAATAATATTTTCTTCCGACATTCCAAGATCCATAGCGAGTTCTTTGTGTAGCACTAGACGATAATGATTGCCATGAATTGGAATAAAGAATTTTGGATGAGTTTTTCGATGGAGCCATTTTACGTCTTCTTGATTGCCGTGTCCAGTAGCGTGGACGAAGTCTTCACCCGCGGTGCGATAACTAATAACTCGCACGCCTTGTCTAGATAACCCGTCTCTCATTTTTACTACTGCCAATTCATTGCCTGGAACAATAGAAGCTGAAAGTATTATCGTGTCTCCTTTATGTAAAGAAAATTTCGCATTAGATTTATTAGCGGCGCGATTGAGTGCGGCAAATTCTTCACCCTGCGCGCCTGTCATTAGAACAACAATTTTATTTGGTGGATAATTATTTGCTTCTTCCAGTGGTATAATGGTGCCTTTTTTAGGGGCAAAGAATCCGGCCTCGATGGCTACTTCAATGTTTGTTTTCATTGAACGTCCATCAATTGCTATTTTTTTTCCCAAGGATTCAGCCACTTTAACAATATGCGCCAAACGAGTAATGTGAGAAGAAAAAGCTGCGATAATTATTCGTCCTTGGATCTTTTTAATTAAATTTTCTAATCCTTGATGTACTTTTATTTCTGGTAAAGAAAATCCCTCATTTTCAATATTGGTAGAATCTGTCATCAATAGAAGAACTTTCGCTTTATCAAAAATAGAATATTCTTTTTCTTCTTCTTTGGAAACAATTCCGTCTATTTGGTCAAGTTTATAATCTCCCGGAGTTACTATCCAGCCATGTTCAGTTTCTATTATTATTCCCATTGAATCAGGAATTGTGTGTGTAACACCAAAGAACCTAATTTTTATTTTTCCGCATGTAATAACAGAATCTTTTTCAACAACATTTTCTTTAAGTGCTGGCAAGTGAGGGAATTCTGCTTGTCGCTTTTTCATCATTAACATAGAAAGGTTTCTAGAATACAAAGGAGGATTCCCGATACGGGAAAGTACTAGTGGTACCCCTCCAATATGATCTAAGTGTCCATGAGTAATTATCAATGCTCGTATTTTATTTTTGCGTTCTTCTAAATAAGTTGTATTTGGAATAACATAATCAACTCCAGGGGTTAATTCATTTGAAAAATGCATACCAGCATCTATTACGATGATGTCGTCATTTATTTCTATTGCTGTCATGTTTTTACCGATTTCTTCCACTCCACCAAGAGGAATAATACGAATTACATTTTTTTCTACTGGTGGAATTTTTCCATTTACGATTTTATATTGATTTTTTATTCCAAACGGGCGTTGTCTAGAATTTTTCCCAAATTTTTTTTGAGTGTATTGATAAGTAGAATTTTTTATTGTTTTTTTTCCATGTTCCTCATTCGCATAGTTATGCGTAGTTTTTTGATTATGTATTTTATTTTCTTTTTTATCTTCAATTTTAAGTGAAGAAAAAGAAAGTCTTGTTTTTTTTATCATAATTATTTTTTTTAGATAGAGCCTTAAAATCTATTTGGTAAATATTCTCCAAACATTTTCTGTTTCAGTGTACCATGAATATATACTTAAAAAACGATCAGCTGGGGAGATAATGTGATTAATAGAAAGGCCTTTTAAATTTTTTGATACTATGTAAATAAAATTAGGGCTATATAGAAAAACTGCTGGCATGTTTTTTTTGATTTGATCTTCAAATTGCGCGTATTTTTTGATTCTAGCTTGTTCATTAATTGTAATAGATGCATCTTCTAAAATTTTATCTGCTTTTGCATTAGTATATATAGCGACGTTAAGACCAGGGTCTTTTCTTTGTGATGAGTGCCAAAAAGCAAATAAATCAGATTCATGGTTTATAATTTGTCCAAATAATAGCGCATCATAATCACGCGGACGAATTACACTTTGATTTAAATTACCAATTTCAAAAGTTTTTATATTAACTTTTATTCCAATTTTAGATAAATTTTCTTTAATTATTTCGGCAGTTTTTATGAGCTCTTCTGCATTACCTGTCGAGATAGAAAATTCTAAAATAGTGGTAGTTTTCTTTTTATTTTTATCAATTGTTATTTTTTGTAAAAATCCATCTGGACCTTTCGACCAGCCATCTTTTGCTAAATTGTTTTGTATATTTTGCAAGGTAAGCTCACGAGAAGAATTATTTTCCGCAGATAATTTTTGATAGGCAATCATATTTGGTGGGATGGGATCATCTATGGCATTTCCATAATTAAAAAGAATTTTCTGAACTATCTTGTCTTTGTCTATAGCTTGGTCAATGGCTTTAGTGATTACTTTATTAGCAAAAAGAAGATTTTTATTTTGATTAAAGAAAAGTCCGAATATCCTTGGAAGCACATAAGACTCTATTTGATAATTTCTTTCTTTTAAAATATCCGCATTTAAAGGAGTGATAGAGCTTATTTGGTCTACGTCTCCATTTTCAAGCGCGTGGATAAGGTCGTCTTCATTTGAATAAAAATACAAACTTACTTTTTTAATATATGGTTCACCTAATATAAATTTATTATATGATTCTAATTCATAAGAATTTATAACTCCGGATGATTCTTTGGCGACATTTTTTATTAAATAAGGTCCAGAACCGATCGGGGAAGTGTTTGCGTTATTTAGTTCTATGGAAGAATTATTCCATATATGTTGAGGCATTATCCCGAGTGTTAAATTTTCTAAAAATGATGGATAAGGTTTTTTAAGAGAAAATTCTATCGTTTTAGCATCTATTTTTACTGCATTTACACCATCAAAGTCTACTTTACGCAGGCTTTTTATGACGGGATCTTTTATTTCATTTATAGTAAAGATTACATCGTCCACGGTAACAGGTTTTCCATCTTGAAAATACATTTTGTCTTTTAATGTAAATTTATAAGTTAAACCATCTCCTGACATCTCGTATTTTTCTGCCAAGTCTGGGAATATGGTACCGTCAGGATTTTTTCTCATTAGTCCTGAATAAATAAGTGAGACTAGGTCAAGGTCAGCAGGAGAATTCGCTAATACTGGATTTATAAAACGTGGAGTACCGATAATGCCTTCAGAAATAGAACCTCCATGGAGTGGTATACTGACCATAAGAGATTTATTTATGCTTTCAAGTATTATTACTGTGCTTATTAAAAACGTTAACAATAAGAAAACAAAAACAACTCGTTCTTTTTTTGAGAACGTGCTGAAAATTGAATTAATTTCGTCTTTTTTAGGTAATTTACCAGTAATTTTAAACTGGCGAATACGACTATATAAATTTTGCATATATTATATGAAACAAAGATAAAACAAAGTTAAATTAACTCAAATTAACTATTGGCTTTTATTATTATACTGAGTAAGGCAAATAAAGCAAAGAGAATTCCACAAATAAGTGACAAGTAAAAAAGAAACTTTTCAAAGCCTCGGCGAGTATGATGAAAAGATTGTGTATCTCCTCCACCCAAAGCGCCTCCTAAACCAGCAGCAGATTGCTGTAGTAAAATTGCGGTTACTAGTATTACTGAAAGGATAATCTGCGCATAAGGCAGAATCTTAGCTACTAAATTCATAGAGTGATTATTGCATATAAGAACACAGAAAGCAAATTATTTTCCTTGACATATACCCCCAATGGGTATATGCTTTAGGTATGCAAAAAAGCAAACAAAAGTTGATAAATCGGCTTAAGATAATCGAAGGACAGGTGCGCGGATTGCAGAATATGATTGAAAAAGACATCTATTGTATTGATGTTATTACTCAGACGTCGGCTGTAAAGCAGGCTTTGTCTTCTGTAGAAGATGTTTTGATGGAAAACCATTTAGGTTCTTGTTTAGTCCACCAAATCAAAAAAGGAGAAACAGCTAAAGCAACGAAAGAAATGCTAAAAGTTTATCAACTTAAAAGAAAATAGAATGAAAAAAGAAACATATCAAATAAAAGGAATGCACTGTGCTTCATGCGCCAGTATTATAGAAAGGACTGTCAAAAAAATTGATGGTGTAGAAGATATTTCAGTGAATAATGGCACTGAAAATGCAAAAATTTCTTTTGATAATACAAAAACTAATATTGAACATTTCAATAAAAAATTAGAACCACTTGGTTATTCTTTGGTTGGCGCAGAATCTCACAGCATGAGTGCAGGAGAGATGGGAATGAGTGAAAATAAGCATGCTGAACATTTAGGATTTAATCAATCAAAAAAGGAAAAACTTGCAGAAGTTGCAGATATGCGTTCAAAAGTAATATCAGCAATTCCTTTGGCTATTATAAGTGTTTTTATTATGGCTTGGGATATTTTATCAATATATAAAATAGTTCCTGAAATGAGCTTTACAGTTAAAGAATTTTTCCATCATTTATTACCCATAATGGCTACTTATATTCTTTTTGTTGTAGGTAAACCTTATTTGCTTGGATTTTATCGTTTCCTTCGTTATGGAAAAGCAAATATGGATAGTTTGATTGGTATTGGAACAGTTACTGCTTTTAGTTATAGTTTTATTGTCACAGCATTTGAAGATGTGCTTAAACCATTTTTAAATGTTAGTGTAACTTATTTTGATGTCACAATTATTGTTATTACTTTTATTGCTCTCGGAAAATATCTTGAAGCTCGTTCAAAAATAAAGACAGGAGATGCAATAGAAAAACTTCTTAATCTTCAAGCAAAAACTGCTTTAGTTATTCGAGATGGCAAAGAAATAGAAATTCCTGTTAATCAAGTTGTGCATGGCGATTTAATTATTGTAAAGCCTGGAACAAAAATTCCTGTTGATGGTGTAATCACAGAAGGCTCGTCTTTTGTTGATGAGTCTATGGTGACTGGTGAACCTATGCCTGCGCAGAAAAAAGCTGGTGATTCTGTCGTGTCTGGAACCATAAATACTAATGGTTCATTTACTTTTAAAGCCACTAAAGTTGGCTCTGAAACTTTGCTCGCGCAAATAATAAAAATGGTAGAAGACGCGCAAGGAAGCAAAGCGCCGATTCAAGCCTTAGCGGATAAAATCTCTTCTATTTTTGTTCCTGTTGTTCTTGTAATTGCTTTCGTGACACTTTTTGTATGGTTTGTAGTTGGGACAAGATATTTAGGTTTTTCTCAAGCCCTTTCTTTTGGTTTAGTTTCTTTTGTTGGTATTCTCGTTATTGCTTGTCCTTGCGCATTGGGACTCGCTACACCAACAGCGATTATTGTAGGTGTTGGTAAAGGCGCTAGAGAAGGAATTTTAATTAAAGATGCCTCAACATTAGAGAAACTTCATAAAGTAGATACTGTGATTGTAGATAAAACTGGTACGATTACTATTGGTAAACCGACTCTTGTTGATATAGAAAATTTCTCTTCTTTTAAACAAGAAGAATTTATATCTATTCTTGCTTCGCTTGAAAAAAAATCAGAACATCCGATAGCGCATGCAATTATTAATTATGCGCAAGACCCCGAAGGAAAGAGTACTTCCTACGGGGCAAGAAAAAATACACAATTTTTTGATGTACAGAATTTTGAAATAATACAAGGTAAAGGTTTAAAAGGTTCGATTAAAGATATTCTATATTATGCAGGTAATGTAAAACTGATAAAAGATCTTGGTATTGTTTTTGATGTTTCAAAAATTGAACAATATACAGCACAAGGCAAAACACCGGTTATTCTAGCCACATCTGAAAAAGTTTTGGGTTTTGTAATGGTGGCTGATGAAATAAAAAATGAATCAAAACAAGCAGTTGCTGATTTGCATAAACTTGGTATAAAAGTTGTGATGTTGACTGGTGACGATGAAAAAGCAGCGAAATATATGGCATCACTAGTTGGTATTGATGAAGTTGTCGCCCATGTATTACCAGCAGATAAATTGGCAAAAATAAAAGAATTGCAAGAAAATGGAAAGGTGGTGGCTATGGCAGGAGACGGTGTGAATGATGCTCCAGCTCTTGCTCAGGCGGATGTAGGTATAGCTATGGGTACAGGTACAGACGTTGCCATAGAGTCTGCTGGTATCACACTTTTGGGTGGAGATATTTCAAAACTTGTAAAAGCAATTAAATTGTCTAAAATAACAATGAGAGGAATTAAACAAAATCTTTTCTGGGCATTCTTTTATAATATTGTGGGTATACCGCTTGCTGCAGGATTATTTTATCCAATTTTTGGATGGTTGCTTTCTCCAGTATTTGCAGGGTTTGCTATGGCAATGTCGAGCGTGTCAGTAGTCGGAAATTCCTTACGTATTAAAAGTAAAAAATTGTAATTGTAATAAAATAAATTTATGAAAAAATATACTTTTCATGTTTCTGGCACACATTGCACATCTTGCAAAATCTTAATAGAAGATATTTTGAAAGAGCAGGATTTTATAAAAAGTGTGCGAGTTGATTTAAAAAAAGAAATTGTGGAGATAGAAACTGATAGCGATAAAAGCTCCGAAGAGTTAGCTCAAATTTTAACAAGTAAAACAAAAGTAAATGGTTATACGCTTTCAATTGAAAAAACGATAGAAGAAAAGAAAAATGATGATGTAATTTGGAAAGCCATACCTCTCGGGCTTGTTTTTGTAGTGTTGTTTTTCTTGTTACAAAAGTCTGGTATCCTTAATTTGAGCTTTGGTAGCACCATAACACCAATGACTAGTTTTATAATTGGAATTGTTGCTTCACTTTCTAGTTGTTTGGCAGTGGTGGGTGGTTTGATATTGTCATTATCAGCAAAAATAGCAGAAGACGATAGTGGAAAAAATAAAAAGCCTTTAGTGTTATTTCATACTGGAAGATTATTTGGTTTTGCTGTACTTGGTGGAATACTCGGACTTCTCGGAAAAGAAATAGGTATCAGTTTTATTTTTTCTACGATACTTGGACTTTTTGCTTCAGTCGTAATGTTTTTACTTGGCATCAATTTACTCGGTATTTTAAAGAAAAATATATTTACATTACCGAGTAATATATTTTCTTTTTTTAGAAAAGTAGAACATACAACCTTAGCGCCTATTATAGTAGGCATAGGGACATTTTTTTTACCTTGTGGTTTTACCCAAGCAATACAAATTACGGCGCTTTCAAGCGGATCATTTATGTCAGGGTTGTTAATTATGTTCTCATTTGCGCTTGGCACATTGCCTGTCTTGGCATTATTATCATTTAGTTCAGTTTCATTTGCTCATTCTAAATATGCCCCACTTTTTTTTAAAGTAGCTGGTGTTGTGGTAATTGTTCTTGCTTTGTTTAATTTTATTAATAGTCTGGTGGTCATAGGTCTTATTCCACCAATTTTTAACTTTTAGTTTAAAATATATTATGACCCATTCGACCAACTTAGGGTCATGGTGATAAAATAGAACCATGAAAAATATAGCAATATCAATTTTAATAGCATTAGTACTTATTGTCGTAGCTTTTATAATTGCAAAAGGTAGAGTTTCTACAACGCTTTCTAACGTAAATAATATTTCTGTGATAGACGGGAAACAAATTATAGATCTCACCGCGAAGGGAGGTTATTCTCCTGGAAAAAGTATTGCCAAAGCTGGCATTCCTACTATCTTGCGATTTACCACAAATGGAACATTTGATTGTTCTTCGTCTATACGAATTCCATCTATGAATGTGAGTAAAAATCTGGCATTAGCAGGAATTACCGATATTGATTTAGGAAGTCCTAAAGTAGGAATCCTGAGAGGCAGTTGCGGTATGGGTATGTATCCATTTGAAATTGATTTCCAAAATTGATTTAAAGTTTAAAAAAATATTATTAAAGATATTAAGGTAATACTTTATCAGTAAATACTACGAGTCTTTCGTTATGACTTTGAGATAATTCATTCCAAAGTCCAGAGCAAGTTATTAAGTTAAGGTGCGCTTTTCCGTCATTTAAATTAAACACCAATGAAGCATCTGCCTTCGGATTATAACTTTGAATATCATGCACTAAGAAAGTGGTTGTTTTTCCATTGTCATTTTCAACATATATTTTGTCTCCCTTTTGCAACTTAGATAAATTATCAAAAACTGCAGGTCTATTATTTTTCCATCCAGAATGACCATCAACAACAGAACTTCCTGATTCTCCAGGACGTGGTCCTAGATTAAACCAAGCTACATTGTCCGGTTGTTTGGGTACATCCATTGCTCCATCTGACGTAATGCCCACTTGTTCAATACTGGTGTCAACATTAAGTTTTGGAATTTTGAGACGAACAGGAAACCCTAAATCAGTCTGATTAATAACAGGTAGTTTGAGTTCGACAGCAGGTTTTGTAATTTGTGAAGTTAAAACAAATGCTAAAAGAAGAACGAATATAATTTTTGGATAATATTTTGCCATAGATTATTTTGTTCTGAAGGATAACCAGTTTTAGGCAATTTAGGAGTTACTGTTGGAATTACAGCAGGGGCTGTTACTGTTGGAACTACAGCAGGAGGTGTTATTGTCGGTGCAGGGGCTGTTACTGTTGGAACTACAGCAGGAGTTCCACATGATGGTACGCTAATTGTGTCTGCATTGGTCGTTACAGTTCCGCCAAAAGCTAGAGCTCTTCCGTTCCAAGTTACAGTACTACCTACAGTAATACCTGAAGTATCTATATCAGTTCCTATAAAACTAGAATTGGCGCCAAGAGTGGTAGCTTGAGTTGGGGTCCAAAAAACATTACAAGATGATGCACCACCAGAAAGAGTTACATTAGAGTTAGCAACTGTTGTCAATGCGCCATCAATTCTAAAGATATATGTTCCAGAACCATTTAAAGTAATTCCACCTGTACCAATAGATGCAGCGGCCGTAATACAATAAACTCCGGGTGTTAGGGGTTGAGGTAAAAGACTTAAGTCAGTTGCAGAATTGAAATTAAAATCACACGACTGTGAGTTTAAAGTACCTAATGCACTACCTTGATCTGTGCCTGCTTGATTGTAAGAACTGTCTGCAACATGTGTTGTGCCATTTATTGTAGGCATAACTGCAGGTGGAGTAGTATAGCCAACATCACCAGTAATAGTTGTTCCAGTTGTGTTGGTATAAGTACTACTAAGGACTCCATATGTACTTGCTTCTCCGAGAGATGGAGTTGTTGCTGCAAGTAGAGTGATTGGTAAAATGAAGCCGAACGAAAACAGAGAAGCAAAAAGAATTACTTTTAACTTATTTATTTTTTGTATTTTTATAGATTTTTTTATTTAAACAGTTGATAATTATTGATTAATTTTGTCGACCTTATCACAAAGTAGAGAAAAAATGCTAGGACCTTTTTATGATATAATAATTATATCATAGCAATAGTACGTTTGTCATTATAAATTTTAATAAAGTGTAATTATGGTACTATGGGTAAATTATGAGATATATCTTTGTTATAATTAGCAGTGTTGTTATAGTTGTAAGTTTAGTTGCGCTTGGTTTTAATTTTAAACAAGTCAACGAAGAACGAGTAACACTAACGACTAATTTAGAACAACGAGCTTCTTTACTTTCTGATTCTTTAAAAGAATCTGTTGAACCTTATTATGCCAATTCTTCACAGTCTTCATTTCAAACTTCTCTTCAAAAAGTTGTAAATAAATTTGCTAATCGCGAACGCTTGGCAGGGATTGCTCTCTATGACAATAAAGGAACGCTCTTGGCCACTTCTTCTGGATTGCCTAAAACTATAATTGAAAATGTAAAAATTGTTACTGATGCAATGGATAGCAATACATCAAACAATGATTTTTTTAATGCTGATGGAGAAAGACGTTATGTGCATGTTGATCCATTACATAATGATGAAAGTATTGTGGGAGCGCTTATGGTTGTGCAAAACGCTGGATATATAAATACAAGTATTGGTGAAATTTGGAAAGGAAATTTATTAAGATTAGGAATTCAAATAATCATCTTTTCAATCACAATTTTTATAATTTTAAGATTTTTTGTTTTTCGTCAAGTAATTCGTTTAGTTGAATCTGTAAAAAAGATTCGAATGGGAGAAGGAAAAGAATCTTTTAAAGACGAAGGTAAATATTCTTTTTTTACACCTTTAGCTAAAGAAATTAACTATATTACTAAAAGTCTTTCACAGGCGCGTTTGTCAGCTAGTGAAGAGGCTCGAATGAGACTTGAAAAAATTGATAGCCCGTGGACCGCTGAGCGTTTGTCTGAATTCGCCAAAGCGCATCTCAAGAATAGACCTATTTTTGTTGTATCTAACCGTGAGCCATATGAACATTTTAATTCAAAAGGAAAAATAAATTATAAAGTACCAGCTAGTGGAATGATCACTGCTATTGAAAAAGTTGTAGAAGCTTGTGGTGGCACATGGATTGCTTGGGGTAGCGGAGAGGCAGACAAACAAACCGTAGACAAAGATAATAAAATTAAAGTACCTATCCAAGAACCTAAATATACCCTTAAAAGAGTCTGGCTTTCTGAAGAGGAAATTAATGGATATTATAAAGGATTTTCAAATGAAGCTTTATGGCCACTTTGTTTAATGGCTCACACTCGTCCTCTATTTAGGAAAGAAGATTGGTATGAATATAAAAAAGTTAATAGGATATTTGCAAAAAGTGTGCTTGAAGAGATAAATAATGTTTTAAATCCATTGATTTTAATTCAAGATTATCATTTAGCACTTTTGCCACAGATGATAAAAGAAAGTCGACCTGATGCTCAGGTGGGTATATTTTGGCATATACCATGGCCAAGCCCTGAAGCATTTAGTGTTTGCCCTTGGCGTAAAGAAATATTGCAAGGAATGCTCGGTGCTGATATAGTTGGTTTTCATATTCAACAATTTTGTAATAATTTTATAGATACTGTTGGAAAAGAATTAGAATCTTTATGTGATATTGAACAGTTTGCCGTAACTTATCAAAATCACACCAGCTATATTAAATCATTTCCTATTAGTATTGCTTTTACGGGTAGTGGTAATGACATTTTATACGATGCAAATATTGGAAAAACATTTTTAGAGAAATTAGGCATACATACTAAATATGTTGGTTTAGGAGTTGATCGAATGGACTATACAAAAGGACTTCTCGAAAGATTTAAGGCTATAGAATTTTTCCTTGATGCTTATCCAACATATAAAGAGAACTTTACATTTTTACAAATAGCTTCGCCAAGCCGTGAGAGTGTTCCAAAGTATAAACAGTTTAGTGAAGATGTAACAAAAGAAGCCAAACGCATAAACGATAAATTTAAAACAAAGTCATGGCAACCCATTGTTCTTGTAAAGAAACACCATTCGCACGAAGAGTTAGGTCCTCTTTTTAAAATTGCTGATGTCTGTATGATAACTTCTTTGCATGATGGTATGAATTTAGTGGCTAAAGAATATGTCGCCGCTCGGGATGACGAGAATGGTGTTTTGATACTAAGTAAATTTACTGGTGCTGTTCGAGATCTCAAAGGTGCCATAATTGTAAATCCATATAGCGCCGAAGAAACATCTGAAGCTATAAATACTGCGTTAAATATGCCATTACCAGAAAAAGAAAAAAGGATGAAAAAGATGCGAGAATCTGTTAAAAATTACAATATTTACCGTTGGTCTGCGGAATTTATTAGAGCAATAACAAGCTTAAGTTAGCATATGAAATATGTATTTAAAGACTTTTTTGAGATTAAAAGATTGATAGAAAAAAAAGATGGATTTATTTTACTTTTAGATTTTGACGGAGTACTTTCAGCCATTGCACCAACCCCAGACGAAGCATTTATTTCAGATGAAAATCTAATGCTTTTTAAAAAATGTGCCAAACTTTTTCCTGTCGCCATTATCACTGGTCGGGAATTTACTGACATTAAGAAAAAAATAAACATAAATAAATTTTTATATATTGCGAGCCACGGTCTTGAGTGTAATGAGAATGGTAAATATCACGTTAAAATAATTCCTAAAAAGATAATCGGGTCCATAAATTTAGCGAAGCAAAAAATTAAAATGCTTATGCAACGTTATCCGGGAATGATCTTTGAAGATAAGAATTTTATGTTTGCTGTTCATTATCGTGTAATGAATCCAAGGTTGGTAAAAGGTTTTATTCAAGAAGTAATATCTATTTTAAAACCGATTATTAAACAAAATAAATTGCGTCTTGATCATAATTTAAAAACTTTTGAATTACGACCTGAAATTGGTTGGGATAAAGGAGACAGTGTACTCTTTGCTGAGAAATATTTTAATAAAAAAACAGGAAAAAAACTTGTACCGATTTATATTGGTGATAGCCAAACAGACGAGGATGCTTTTGTTGTATTAAAAAAAGATGGAATTACTATTCGTGTTGGTAAAAATAATAAAAGTTCAGCGAAATGGTATTTAAAAAATCAAAAAGAAGTTAGCCTTTTTCTAAAATGGTTATTGTCTTTTGTGAATTAGAAAAACAAGCCAATTTTTTAGCTATCAGCTATAATAATTACCATGGATACGAAATGGTATTTATTGTCGCAGGAACAAATATTTAAAAAACTTAATACGTCATTGCGCGGGCTTTCTCTTGACGAGGTTCAGAATCGAATTAAACAGTATGGTTTTAATGTTTTGCCAGAGAAAAAACCTACTTCTTTAGTACGTCTTTTTTTTAATCAATTCAATAGTCCTCTCATTTTTATATTAATAATAGCGAGTTTTATTACTTATATAATCGGAGAAACAACAGATGCGTGTATTATCTTAGCAGTGCTCATCTTTAATGCAATTGTTGGAACAATTCAAGAAGGTAAAGCCCAAAATACTCTCAATGCTCTTAAAAAGTTTGTTGAAACAAAAGCAACTGTGTTACGTAATGGTACGGAATTTATTATTTCAGATAATGAAGTAGTTCCCGGAGATATAATTGATTTACAAGAAGGAGAAAAAATACCTGCTGATGCGCGAGTTATTCTGTCACAAAATCTTAAAGTAGACGAAGCTTCACTTACGGGAGAATCAGAATCAGTTTACAAAATATTTGATGTGCTTACACAAGATACAGTTTCTGTTGCCGATCAAAGAAATATGTTATTTAAAGGAACGAACATTGTTTCTGGGAGCGGAAGGGCTGTGGTTGTAGCAACAGGATCCAATACAGCTATTGGCAGTATTGCCAAAGAAATTTCTTCAATTGATACAGAAATTCCCTTGAAAGCGAATATTCGATATTTATCCCGAGCAATTATTATTACTGTTGGAATAATTTGCACCTTATTATTTGGTATTGGTATTGCTACTGGTGAATCAATACGAACTATGTTTACCATTGTCGTATCGCTTTCTGTTTCTATCATTCCAGAAGGATTACCTATTGTTATAACTTTAGTGCTTGCAACAGGCGTTTGGCGAATGTCTAAACGTAATGCATTAGTAAAAAAACTGCAAGCAGTTGAAGCGCTTGGTCAAGCACAAATTATTGCAGTTGATAAAACTGGCACTATTACAAAAAATGAATTAGTTGTGCGACAAGTATGGACGGTAGATAAATTATTTGATATTGGTGGTATTGGCTATGAACCTGTTGGAGATGTGACATTAAGAAATAATGTTATTGATGCGGTCAATCACCCTGAATTACTTATGGTTGGTAAAGTTGTCGCCTTGTGTGCCAGTGCTAGGCTTTTATTTTCTGATACCAAAAAACGTTGGTTTATTGCAGGCGACCCAACAGAAGCGGCCATGGTAGTTTTTGCAAAGAAAATTGGGTTTAACAAAGAAGACTTGCTTATTGAATTACCACTTTTACAAGAAATGCCATTTGATTATAAACTCAAATATCGGGCAGTGGTTAATTCTGTTGAAGGTAAAAATTTACTGACAGTAATTGGCGCCCCAGAAATTATTATTGAGCTTTCAAAAAATATAATAAGTGTGGAAGGTTCTCGTTTGATAAGAGAAGAAGATAGAAAAAAATTAGAAGAAGTATTAACAGCAATGTCTCTCTTGGGACAACGTGTTGTTGCTATTGGTATTAATAATAATGTTCAAAATATCAATAGTCCACAATTAGTTTCAGACTTAACTTTTGTCGGTTTTTTAGCAATGAAAGATATTTTACGTCCTGAAGTAAAAGATGCAATGGATCGGGCTCAAGAAGCAGGCATTAAGGTTGTGATGATTACAGGTGACCACAAGATTACCGCTATGGCAATTGCTCGTGAAGCAGACATATATCATGATGGTGATGAAATACTTACTGGAAGTGAAATTGATACAATGAACGACTCTGAACTTTCGGATAAATTGTCTCGAACGACAGTATTCGCCAGAGTAACACCTGAACATAAATTAAAAATTATTACTGCGTTCAAAAAACGTGGTGAAATTATTGCAATGACGGGTGATGGAGTCAACGATGCACCATCACTTGTGGCCGCGGATCTTGGGGTGGCTATGGGTAATATTGGCACAGAAGTGGCAAAAGAAGCGGCTGATATTATACTTCTTGACGATAATTTCGGCAGTATTGTGTCTGCCGTTGAAGAGGGAAGAAGTATTTATAAAACGATAAAGAAAGTGATTTTATATCTTTTCTCAACCAGTATCGGTGAAGTATTAACAATAATTGGAGCTTTGCTTTTGGGTATGCCCCTACCAATTTTAGCGGCTCAAATTATTTGGCTTAATTTTGTGACAGACGGTTTTCTTGATGTATCGCTTGCCATGGAACCAAAAGAAAAAGGACTTTTGTTGGGCAAGTTTCAAAAACCAAAGAAATATCTTATTGATAAATTAATGTTACAGAGAATGATTTTTATGGCTATTCCTATGATGGTAGGCACACTTTTTTTATTTCAAAGATATGTAGATATAAATATTGAGAAGGCATGGACTGTCTCGCTCACGACACTTGCAGTGTTTCAATGGTTTAATGCGTGGAATTGCAGATCTGATTCAAAATCAATTTTTCAATTAAATCCTCTTTCAAATAAATTTTTAGTTGGTGCGACAATGATTGTTATTTCTCTTCAATTATTTGCAATATATACGCCAATACTACAAAAAATATTACATACAGTTCCACTTGAGCTTTTTGATTGGTTTATAATTATTCCAGTTGCATTATCTATCGTATTTGTTGAAGAAATACGTAAATTATTTTATAGAAGAAAAATAATTTAAGTTTCTTTTTCTCTTTATTTTTCACCTATAATCTGTTAGAGTTTTTAATATGTCACTAAGTATTGGAATAGTCGGTCTGCCGAATGTGGGTAAGTCCACGCTTTTTAATGCGCTTACCAAGAAAAGTGTGCCGGCAGAAAATTATCCTTTTTGTACGATTGATCCATCAGTTGGTATTGTGTCGGTGCCAGATGAACGCTTGACTAAGCTTTCAGAGATTAGTAAATCAAAAAAAACTATTCCAGCTGTAGTGGAATTTGTTGATATTGCAGGATTAGTTAAAGGTGCTTCAGAAGGCGCAGGACTTGGTAATAAATTTCTGTCACATATTCGTGAAGTGGATGCCATTATTGAAGTAGTACGAATTTTTGAGGATAAAGATATGATTCATGTTCACGATAAGATTGACCCGCTTTTTGATATAGAGGTTATAAATTTTGAACTTGAACAAGCCGGAATTAAAAAACCAACACTTTATGTTTTGAATACTTCCGAGGTAGCAGAAAATATTAAAAAAGATTTTGTTTCCAAGCTTCCGGGCCCATATATTGAAGTTGACCCAATTTTCGGTACAGGTTTAGATAATTTAATAAAAGCTAGTTACGATTTATTAAATTTAATTACTTTTTTTACCACTGGAGAAGATGAGTCTCGGGCATGGACTACTCTCCGTGGAGCAATTGCTCCTTTCGCTGGTCGCTCTATTCATACAGATTTTCAACAGAAATTTATTCGTGCGGAAGTGGTATCTTATGATCAACTCATTGAAGCTGGAAGTTTTGCTAAAGCTCGTGAGCATGGTTGGGTCCGCACTGAAGGGAAAACATATGTAGTTCAGGATGGGGATGTGATAGAATTTTTAATATGATAAAAACTTTTTATGTAAAGGATTGGCCCTTTGACTCTGCTCAGGATAAAACTAATTATGAACTTCTAGATACAGGGGAGGGGGAGAAGTTGGAGAGATTCGGTAAATATATTTTTGTGCGACCTTATGAGGACGCAGTTTGGCCAAAGACTTTGAGTAGTAAAGAATGGATAAAAGTTGATGGAAAATTTTGGAGTTCTAAAGTTGGCGCCAAGGCTGGATGGAAAATGTCAAAGGGCATCTTTGACATGAAAGCAAAATGGGAGATGGAATATAAAGGAATAAAATTTTTAGCTAATCCGACTCCTTTTAGGCATTTAGGATTTTTTCCAGAGCAGGCAAGTCATTGGGATTTTATAGAAGAAAAAATTAAAGAAGCAATAAGGGAGAATTCTGGAAAGAATTTTTTTGAAACTGCGCCCTCGGAGACAAAAGGACAGGGGACCCACACGTTTCTTAAAAATTCTTTCCAGAATTCTCCCGTGAAATTCTTAAACTTATTTGGCTACACAGGAGTGGCGAGTTTATTTGCGCTGCGTGCTGGCGCAGAAGTTACTCACGTTGACGCATCAAAGCAAACTTTAAATTGGGCTAAAGAAAATCAAAAGTTAAATGCTGAGCTAGCCAAAGCGCCAATGCGTGTAATAGAAGATGATGTTTTAAAATTTCTTGAGAGAGAGGAAAAAAGAGGAAATAAATATGATGCAGTGATAATGGATCCGCCAAAGTTTGGCAGGGGGCCAAAAGGGGAGGTTTGGAAGATTGAAGAAATGTTACCAAAACTTCTTCTGGCGGTGAAAAAAGTTTTGAGCGATAAACCTCTTTTTGTAATTTTAACTTCTTATGCTATTGATTCTTCTTCGCTTTCTTTAGGTTACGCACTTGAAGAAATAATGAAAAGTTTTAATGGAAAAGTAGAAAATGGAGAATTGTGCATTTTAGAAAAATCTAACAATCGTATTATCTCACTTGCGAATACAGCTATTTGGGTGGTAAAATAAAACTATGGAAACACAATCAAAAGTTTTGAAGTGGGCTCTTATTGTTGGTATTGTTATCGTGCTTAATATGTTTTTTAACTATACGCTTTCTTTGGTTTATAAAAATCCTAAATATGAAGTATTTTGCCCTAATACTTCTCAGGTAGTGGAAACTGTAAATAATCAAGAACAATGTGTAGCCACTGGTGGTCAATGGAATCCGAATACTTATAATCAATATAATCAACCGGCACCAGTATCTGTGGGGAAAACAGCGCCACAAGGATATTGCGACCAACAATTCACTTGCCGAAATAATTATGATGCTGCGCAAAAAGTATATAATAGAAATGTATTTATTACTTTAGTTATTCTAGGCGCAATTTGTGTGGCAATAGGAAACTTTTTTGCAGGTAATATGCTGATCAGTATTGCGTTATCCTTAGCTGGAGTTTTGTCATTTATTATCGCTTCAATGCGATATTGGACTTCTGCCGATGATTTAATAAAAGTAATTATTTTAGCAATTGCCCTAGCTATTCTGATTTGGGTGGCTATGAAAAAGTTTAAAAGCAACTAACTGGTATAAATGAATGGTAAAACTATACGACCATAAAAAAATTGAAAAGAAGTGGCAAACTATTTGGGAGAAAAAAGGAGTTTATAAAACCTTAAATAATTCTAAGAAGAAAAAATATTACAGCTTGATTGAATTTCCTTATCCGTCTGGGGATGGACTTCATGTCGGGCATCCTCGACCATATATTGGAATGGATATTATTTCCAGAAAAAGGAGACTAGAAGGTTTTAATGTTTTATATCCTATTGGCTGGGATGCATTTGGTTTGCCGACAGAAAATTATGCGATAAAAACAGGCAAGGATCCAAGAATGGTTACTAAAAAAAATACAGACACATTTCGTCGCCAAATAAAATCACTCGGTATCTCTTTTGATTGGTCGCGAGAAATCAATACGACTGATCCGAAATATTATAAATGGACCCAATGGATATTTTTACAATTTTTTAAAAAAGGTTTGGCTTATAAAACAAAAAAAGATATAAATTGGTGTCCAAAAGACAAGACAGGTTTGGCTGATGAAGAGGTGGTCAATGGCTGTTGTGAGAGATGTGGTACTGCGGTAGAAAAAAGAGAAAAGGAACAATGGATGCTTGCGATTACTAAATATGCCGATAGGCTGGATAAAGATTTGGATACTGTTGATTATCTTCCGCAAATAAAACTTGGACAAAGAAATTGGATAGGAAGAAGCGAAGGCGCAGAAATTGAGTTTAAAATATCTACCCCGTCGGGTGTTCAACACCCGACGATAGTGAAAGTTTTCACCACTCGACCAGATACTATTTTCGGAGCGACTTATGTTGTTTTAGCGCCGGAGCACGAGCTGGTGCAAAAATTAACTGCTCAAATTAAAAATTGGGATGAAGTTGAGAAATATATAAAAGAAACAAAAAATAAAACTGAAATAGATAGAAATGTTGAAGATAAAATAAAAACAGGCGTGGAACTGAAAGGAGTCAAAGCCATTAACCCCGCAACGAAGGAAGAGATTCCTATATGGATAGCCGACTATGTTCTCGCAACTTACGGTACCGGATCGATTATGGCTGTGCCAGCAGATGATGCTCGTGATAGAGAATTTGCTGAAAAATTTGTTTTACCAATTGTCGAGAATTATACAAAGGCAGGTTTTGAAGATTTTGGAAAAAAAATTACAACTTTCAAACTTCGTGACTGGGTATTTTCACGTCAGCGATATTGGGGTGAGCCGATTCCAGTAATTTATTGTGAAAAATGCGGAATGGTGCCGGTGCCCGAAAAAGATTTGCCTTTAATTTTGCCGAAAGTGAAAAATTATCAGCCGACAGATAGCGGGGAATCACCTTTAGCAAATATTTCAAAATGGGTGAATGTAAAATGTCCAAAGTGTAAAGGTAACGCAAAAAGGGAAACTGACACGATGCCAAACTGGGCTGGCTCAAGCTGGTATTATCTTCGTTATACTGACTCAAAAAATAAAAAAGAATTTGCCAGTAAAAAAAATTTGAAATATTTTACACCAGTGGATTGGTATAACGGAGGCAACGAGCATACCACATTGCACCTTTTGTATTCACGTTTTTGGCATAAATTTCTTTTTGATCTAAATCTTGTGCCAACTTCTGAGCCATATAAAAAACGCACATCGCATGGAATGATTTTGGGTGAGGGAGGGGTGAAAATGTCAAAATCACTTGGAAATGTGATAAATCCAGACGATATAGTAAAGACATATGGCGCGGATACTCTTCGTCTTTATGAGATGTTTATGGGGCCATTTGATCAATCAGTTGCTTGGTCTACGGAAAGCATTATTGGTTCTAGAAGATTTTTAGAGCGTATTTGGAATCTTCAATATAAAATACAAAAAAATAAAAAATATGTTGAATTTGAAATTGAGAAGACAATAAAGAAAGTGAGCTCCGATATAGAAGATATGAAATTTAATACTGCTGTTTCTACTTTGATGATTTTTATTAATGAAATTGGAAAACTTGAATCTATCTCAGAAAATGCGTACGAAAAATTTCTAAAAATTCTTTCGCCCTTTGCGCCTCATATTGCTGAAGAGTTATGGCAAATATTAGGTCATCAGAAATCAATTAATCTTGAATCATGGCCAGTATCTGATTTTTCAAAAATTCAAGATGAAGAAATAAAAATTGCTGTTCAGATAAATGGAAAAGTTAAAGCAGAAATAATGATAATGCTTAATGATGATGAAGAAATAGTAAAGAAAAAAGCTTTTGCCAATAAAACTGTTTTGAAGCAGGTAGTTGACAAAGAGGTAAGGAAGGTGTTTTTTGTAAAAAATAGACTTATCAACATAGTTGTTTAGTTGTTTTTTAGGATGAATCTGTATATAATTAAGCTATTAAAAATTAAAGATAGTTGTTTTTATTATTTATTTATTTAAAAAAATTATGAGTTCGAGTATATTTGATAGAATTTCATTTTGGGCATTATTTTTAGTTATAGTTTTATTACCGCTTTTTTGTTTACCTTTTACTAATATTCCGATTGAAACTTCAAAAGGATTATTATTAATTTTAGGACTTGTAGCGTCTGTTATATCTTGGGCAATAGCAAGATTCTCTGATGGAAAAATAATTTTTCCTAAATCATGGTTAGTCGTGTCGGGATTCGGCATAGTTTTGGTTGCACTTATATCTGCTCTTTTTTCTGGAAATTCTCAAGTTTCCTTATTTGGAACAATGTTTGATGTTGGGTCTTTCTATTCTATTTTTGCTGGTTTTGTTTTAATGTTTATGGCTTCTATTGTTTTTAAAAATTCTAAACAAGCAAAAACACTTTTATTTGGAGCAATTTTATCTTCAGCTTTTGTTTTAATTTTTCAATTTGTTCATTTATTTATGCCCACAATCTTATCACTTGGAATATTGGATGGAAAAACAGGAAATGTTTTAGGTTCTTGGAATGCTCTTGGACTTTTTGCTGGATTTTCTGGTCTGATGTTTCTGTTTGTAATTGAATTTTTCTCAATTTCTAAAATAGAAAAACTTTTTTTGGGAATATTTATTTTATTTTCAATTCTTCTTATGGTGGTTGCGGTAAATTTTCAATTAGTTTGGATACTTTTTGGAATTTCTAGTTTGATAATCTTTGTCTACAAAGCATCAATTATTTTAGAAAGGAATGGATATAATGAAGAAGGAAGTGAAAAAAGACATTTTCCAATTATTTCTTTTGTTGTTGTGATGATATCTTTATTATTTTTTATTTCTGGGCAATTTGTTGGAAGTATTATTCCAAACCGCTTGCAAATATCAAACAATGAGATAAATCCTTCTCTTGGAGCTACTATGTCTATAACAAAAGGAGTTCTTGCTAAGCATCCTTTGCTTGGCATCGGTCCAAATAGATTCGGAGAAGCTTGGTCAATGTTCAAACCAGAATCAATAAACAATACTCAGTTTTGGGATGTTTCTTTTGATTCAGGCTCAGGATTATTACCTACTTTAGTTTCAACCACTGGAATTCTTGCTATTTTATCTTGGCTTACTTTTTTTGTCTTATTTTTAGTCATTGGTGTAAGATCAATATTTTCTAGTATTAAAAATGGTATAAATTGGGAGATGACAGTATTTTTTGTATTGCCCCTCTATTTATTTGTCACCTCGTTTTTTTATTCTGTCGGATCAGCAATCTTCTTCTTGTTGCTTGCATTTATTGGAGTGTTTATTGGATTGACTACCTCTAATTCAGATAAAGAAATATCTATATCATTTTTAAATGACCATCGAAAAAGTTTCTTCTCTATTTTGATGCTCATTTTATTGATGATTTTTTCTACCACTCTTTCATTTAAATATATAGAGCGTTTTGTTTCTGTTTCTTATTTCAGAAAAGCGCTTTCTGCGACAACCATTCAAGATGCAGAGAATTATATTAATAAAGCACTCTCGTTGTACTCAAATGATTTATATTTGCGTACTTATTCACAAATATATCTTGTTAAATTAAATTCTTTAGCTAAAGCTGATGCATCATTATCTGATGCAGAAAAAGCTGATTTACAAACTAGTTTTGATCAAACTATCTCTAGTGCGCAAGCGGCGGTGACTTATGATCCCTTAAATTATTTAAATTTTCAATTACTTGGTTCTACTTATCAGGCTGTCGGTTCGCTTGGAGTTAAAGATGTTTATAGCAAAGCTGTTCTAGCTTACCAAAATGCTTCTATTTTAAACCCACTAAATCCAGTGTTGAAGTTCTCTATGGCAGGTGCATCATTTATTGATGGAAAAGTTAAAGAAGCAAAAGATTATGCTAATGCTGCTCTTCTCCTTAAACCGGATCATGTTGATACTTTGATTATTCTTTCGCAAATAGCTAAGAGTGAAAATAATAATAGTTTAGCGCTCTCTTATGCGCAAACAGCTCTCTCTTTTTCTCCAGATGATAAAAGTTTAATACAGTATGTTAATTCATTAAGTAATTCTACTCCTGCTTCTAAAAAATAAATTTATACAGAATGGAGAAGATCTTAAAAATTTTCACTAAAGAGTCTGGAAGTATAAATCAGGCTGCGTTTCTTTTGGGTTGCCTTACTTTATTATCTCAGATTTTAGCACTTTTTCGTGATCGTTCTATTGCTCATTTTATCGGACCTTCTTCATCTTTAGATGCTTATTATGCGGCTTTTCGAGTACCGGATTTGATTTTTATTTGCGTGGCATCACTGGCTTCCATTACCGTGCTTATTCCTTTCATTGTGGCTAGAATGGACGGGGACAAGGTAACTGATGCGGCCCGCAAATACTTAAATGATATTTTGACTGTTTTCTTTTCTTTAATGGTATTTATTGCTCTAGTAGCGTTTTTTCTTATGCCATTTTTAATATCTTTTATTGCTCCGGGTTTTTCTCCACTTTATCAAGCAAAGGTTATTTTACTTTCTCGTATAATGTTGCTTTCTCCTATTTTAATGGGTCTTTCAAATCTTTTTGGTACAGTTACCCAGCTTTTTCATAAATTTTTTATTTATTCTTTGAGTCCAGTTTTTTATAACCTTGGAATTATTATTGGTGTCATTTTTCTTTACCCAATTTTTGGAATTTATGGGTTGGCGCTCGGTGTTGTTCTTGGCGCTTTTATGCATTTCGGTATACAGGCCTTAGCGGCGCACTCTTGCGGTTTTATTCCCAAATTTTCTCTATTTCCTTTTGTAATTAATTTTAAAGATATAAAAAGCTCAGTATTGACGTCGCTTCCGCGGACGCTTGGTCTTGCTTTTAATAATATTGCGCTTATTTTTATTATAGCTATGGCATCTTTTTTAAAAAGTGGTTCTATCTCAATTTTTAATTTTTCGTTTAATCTTCAATCAGTGCCACTTAATATTATTGGTATCTCTTATGCGGTGGCGGCTTTCCCGAGTCTAGCTAAATCTTTTAGTAGTGGTAAAAAAGAGGAATTTAAAAAACATTTAAAAGAGGCATCGCGAGCTATTGTCTTCTGGTCTCTGCCAGTAATATTTCTTTTTATTATAATTCGAGCGCAAATAGTGCGTGTGATTCTTGGCTCTGGTTCTTTTTCTTGGGACGATACTCGTCTAGTAGCAGCTTGTCTCGCAATTTTTTCTCTTTCTATTCTTGCTCAAGGAATGACAACACTACTTTCTCGTTCTTATTATGCGACTGGTAATACAAAGCGTCCTCTTATTGTAAATTTTTCTTGTTCCGTTTTAATTATAATTTTGTCTTATGTATTTATTCATCTTTTTCAAAATGTTTTAGTGTTTCGCTATTTCATAGAGTCCCTACTAAAAGTAAATGATATTCCTGGTACTGAAGTATTAATGCTTCCACTTGCATATTCTATCGGCACTATTTTAAATTTTGTTTTACACTGGGTCTTTGTAAAAAAAGATTTTATGCCGAATGAATCTTTTATTACTAAAACTTTTTTTCAGAGTTTCGCTGCGTCATTTTTTCTTGGTTTGACTGCTTACTTGAGTTTAAATATTTTTTCACCGATTTTTGGCACGACTACATTTTGGGGAGTGTTTTTGCAAGGTTTTATTTCTGGAATTTTTGGTATAATAGCTGCTATTGTTGTGTTATACTTATTGAATAGTGAGGAACTAAAAGATTTAATGCAAATTTTTACTACTAAATTTTGGCGTGCAAAAATCATTGCTCCACCTCAAGAAGGACTCTAATTTTTTTAACTATGAAAAAAAATTTAAAAATACTTATTCCTTTTTTTGTCCTCGTGGTATTGGCGTATCAAGTTTTTCTAATTTTTCCAAAAGCTCCTTGTGCCGAGCCCATACCTTACACTCTCGGTACTTTTAATACACAATTCAATATTTCAAAAAGTTATTTTTTAAGCGCACTCGTTGATGCGGAAGCCATTTGGGAAAAACCTCAAGGAAAATTACTTGATAAAAATTTATTTGTTTATGTACCGAAAGATTCTGCATCGAATGTTTTAAAAATTAATTTAATTTATGATTATCGTCAGCAGGCGACAAGCAAGTTGGCGAGTCTTGGTATCACTGTAAAAGACGATAGGGCTTCATATAATATGCTTAAGACAAAACTTATAGCTCTTAAAGCACAATATGATACAGATAAAGTTGCTTATGATGCACGAGTTAATTCTTTTAATCAAGGGAAACGGATCAATGTAGTAGAATTTGAAAATTTACAAAATGAACAGAAAAATTTAAATAACAAAGTTGATGAAATAAATGCGCTTGTAGTGGCCTTGAACCGTCTTGTTGCTGTGCTTAATTTGTCGGTGGAAAGATATAATACAGTCAATACTGCACGCGGTGAATCATTTGAAGAAGGTGTGTATATCAGCGATGGCTTAAATAGAGAAATAGATATTTATGAATTCAGCTCCAGAGCCAAGCTTGTGCGAGTATTAGCACACGAGCTTGGCCATGCTCTCGGTTTAGACCACGTGAATGATCCAAAAGCGATAATGTATAAACTTAATCAAAGTAATAGTTTGACCCTTACGCAGGTTGATTTTGATGCGCTTAAAATAAAATGTGAAGTGAAATAGTAGCTAATTTCTAGATTAGGTTCATAATTAGAGTATTATTAGCTTTATTATTAATAATTATTAAAACATATGGATTCATTTAATTCTCCTACTACGAAACCTCTTTTTCGCGGTACGCAAATCGTTTGGTATATTCTCGGCATCTTGGAAGTGTTAATGGCGTTTCGTTTTGTCCTAAAGTTATTGGCAGCAAATCCAGGTGCCGGGTTCAGTAGTTTCATTTACAATTTGAGTTATGTTTTCGTGTCTCCGTTTCTTAGCGTATTTCAAATTTCTCAGGTTGAAGGGTCTGTCTTTGAGTGGACGACGCTATTAGCGATGCTTGTTTACTGGCTTATTGCTTTCGGCATTATCAAAATGTTTCTAATGAGCAAAACCGTTTCTACTCCGGAAGCTGCCACGAAAATGGAAAATCAAGAGAAATAAAACAATTTCTTAATAATTAACACTAATATAAAATTATATGCTCACAACAATCTCAATTATCTTATTGGTTTTATGGGCGCTTGGTTTCTTTGGAGGTTTTGTTATGGGAGGATTTATTCATCTTCTTCTCGTTATAGCCGTGATTATGTTTTTGATTCGCGTTATTCAAGGAAGAAATCCGTTGAAGTAAATACAAGTTGCAATATATTCATGTAAAAGTTACAGCTGGGGTGAAAAAAGAGTCTTTTAGACAAAAATCAAAAGATCATTTTGAAATTTCCGTCAAAGAAAAAGCGGAGCGGAATATGGCAAATATTCGTGTCATTGAGCTTTTGGCAGGACATTTCAAAGTTTCTAAATCTAAAGTCCGCATTGTGAACGGACATCATCATCCGAGCAAGCTCCTAGTTGTGGAGAACTGATGTTATGTATTTGAGTTAAAGGTTGCTATAATCAAATTAATGGCAACAAAAATAATTCGCATCATTTTTCTCATCATGATAATCGTCGGTCTCGCACTTATCATTACTCAAAAATTATGGGTAGTTCCTTTAACTAATTACTTAGTAGAATATTTTTATGTATTACCTGTATATTCTGTTGTGCAATGATAAAAATTTATACATTTCATGTTTCAAAATTTTTTACTTAAAAAAATGCTTCGGACACAAGGCGTGCCGGAACCGCAAATAGAGATGTTTATAACTATGATCGAGAAAAATCCCGAGCTTTTTAAAACTATTGCCACCGAAATACAAGAGAAAGTAAAAAGCGGAATGAGCCAAACAGATGCAGGCATGGAGATAATGAAAAAATACGAGCAAGAGCTCAAGAAATTAGCTACATAATAATGTATTATCTTTATATTCTAAAGTGTGCGGATAAGACTTTATATACTGGCATCACTACCGATTTAAAGAGGAGAGTTATTGAGCACAATAGTGGAAAATTTGGTGCGAAATACACTATCTCCCGCCGACCAGTAAAATTAGTGTATTCCAAGAAATTTAAAAACCGTTCCACCGCCTCCCGCGAAGAAGCGAGAATTAAGAAGCTAGAAAGACGTGAAAAATTGGAGCTTGTAAGAGATTATAGAAAGGGGTAGAATGAAAAGATTATGAATCAAATTCAAACTCTAACTAATTATTAATAAATCCTCGTGTATTGACACAAGGCAAGATTGTAAACTACAATAACAATATGGATTTACAAAATTTTGGACCAAAAGGGATAGGAACATCACTAGCAAAAGTTCAAGGGAACCCAGAGGGGGCTGTTAAGAGAGTACTTAGAGCTGATAACCTGGGAAATTTTGAAACTGCTAGTGAAGCAGAGAAACAGCGAATAATAGATGAAGTAGCAAAGTTGAGAGAAAGTTTTGCAGGACAAGATCCACAACTTTTTTATGATGCAATTCGTCAACTTCTAGGAATTTCTAATGATGGTCAAGATAATGATAAATACAGAGGTGGTGGTAGACCTCTTACAGTTTCATTAGCTGAATTCTTAAAACGAGCAGGTGTCGTTGGCTCACACAACGAATTTGATAAAATAGAAGAAATCCACTAGCTTTTTAAATTAAATAGAGGTTAAAAGTGACAACTAAAAAATTCAAATTCAAAAGCAAGGTTATTGTTTGGAAGGAAAATTATAGTGATGGAATGGAATAGATATAAGAGTTTCTATTGAAATCTAGTTTTAAAATCATCAACATACCTACAAACTCCAGTTTTTAAGGATCTTGTATAATAAAAAATTTTATGATTATAAAAAAGAAAGATGGATATCATGTGGTTTCGGAAAAAGGTAAGAATTTAGGTGGACCGTATAAAACGCGCGACGAGGCCGTGAAAAGATTGCGTCAAGTGGAATTTTTTAAGCACCAGGGTTAAATTGGGCAATTAGTTGGGAAACATGGTATAATGAAGTTATATTATTAATTAATGGATAGCGTCGCGCCAAATTGACTTACGCGACATGATTCCGCAGAATCAAAATTTATGGCAGAATTAAAAGCTTTGTGTATGAAGTGTAGAGATGCAAATAGGAAGCCAACAATGCAGACTATGACCAATCCAGTTGTTACCAAGAATGACAAAGGGCGTTATTCTGCTAAAGGTACTTGCGCTAAATGCGGTGGCAATATGTTCAAGTTTATGTCGGAATCAGATGCCAAGGCGTTGATGTAATTTGTTTATGTTTTTATTCCAAATCATTCCAGACCAGAACTTTCCATTCATCTTTTTTAAACCAATGATGCGTATATGAGCAAATAGCCATACCTGCATTTTTTACCGGATTAAAATAACTTAAGTTGTTATATTGCGAAGCGGTGAGCTTGTCGCCATACAGCATGTAAGACATTACCATCTTTAAGAAGATTCCATGCGTGACCAAGATAATTCTTTTTTGCAATCTTCTACTAATGAACCCTAAGAGTTTCTTTGCTCTTTTTTTAAGATCGGAAAAGTTTTCTTCATCAGATACTCGCAAGTTATCTTCGTGATAACTTTTATCAATGCGGTCTATGATTTGTTTTACTTCTGGTTCTCCACTCCAGTGGCCGATTATTTCTGTTGGGTTTTTTCTTTCTTTTAGAAGATCGGAATATTTTACTTTCATATGAAGTTCTTTTCCGATTATTTCTGCTGTTTCCTTTGTACGTTCAAAGGGACTTGCGATGATGATTTGTGGACATCCTTTGTGTTTGGGAAATCTTTTAGCAGTGGCGAGCGCTTGTGCTCGGCCTTTTTCAGAGAGGTGTCCTTCAGACCCCTGCCTGACGCCTTGTGCGTTTAATTCGGTTTCTCCATGCCGGACAAAATATATTATCTTTGTTGCCATATAGGTCCATTTTACAGGTTATTTTTTATTACGACAAGCGAGGAACGAATGAAAGTGTACTCACTTTCATATCGTCCGAGTCGCCGTCGTATCAAATACCATTTATATTGACAATGATTTATCCTTGGTATATACTTTCTCAGCGTCTTTCCTTTTATGGAATGACGTTTTAATTTCCGCCAAAGGCGGATAAATAACTCTCTTTGAAAAAAGAATAGGTTTTGAGAACAAGTGCAAGCTTGTTTGTTTTTTTGAGTAATGAATAATTTCAAAGAGCTAGGACAATGCAGATACAAAAATATTTACCCGCCTCTGGTGGGCATTGCTGTTTTTTGTTTTGTTTCGTTCTAATTAACTTTTAGTTAGAGTTTGATCCTAGCTCAGGATGAACGCTGGCGGCGTGGATAAGGCATGCAAGTCGAACGAACTTTTTATGTTCAGAGATGCGATTATATCAAGTCAAAGATTTTGAAAAGTTAGTGGCGAACGAGGTAGTAATACATAGGAACTTCCCCTAAGGTCGTGAATAATCCGTCGAAAGACGGACTAATACACGATGGTCCCTGAGACGTAAGTCGAAGGGTAAAGTTTTAACGCCTTGGGAAAGGCCTGTGCGATATCAGCTAGTTGGTAGTGTAATGGACTACCAAGGCTATGACGTCTAGGGGAGGTGAGAGCCTGACCCCCACCGATGGTACTGAGACACGGACCATACACCTACGGGTGGCTGCAGTCGAGAATCTTCCACAATGGACGAAAGTCTGATGGAGCGACGCCGCGTGATTGATGAAGTCCCTCTGGGACGTAAAGATCTTTTATGAGGGAAGAAGTTTATTGACTGTACCTCATGAATAAGAGGCTCCTAATCTCGTGCCAGCAGGAGCGGTAATACGAGAGCCTCGAGCGTTATCCGGAATTATTGGGCGTAAAGGGTGCGTAGGTTGTTCTGTTAGTCTTTTGTCAAATCCCCGAGCTTAACTTGGGAATCGCAAAAGAAACGGCAGGACTTGAAAGTGTGAGAGGCGTACGGAACTCATGGTGTAGGGGTGAAATCCGTTGATATCATGGGGAACACCAAATGCGAAGGCAGTACGCTGGCGCATATTTGACACTGAAGCACGAAAGCGTGGGTAGCGAATGGGATTAGATACCCCAGTAGTCCACGCCCTAAACGATGATCTCTCGCTATTCGGAGTATCGACCCTCTGAGTGGCTTAGCTAACGCGTTAAGAGATCCGCCTGGGAAGTACGGCCGCAAGGCTAAAACTCAAAGGAATAGACGGGGACTTGCACAAGCAGTGGATTATGTGGTTTAATTCGATGGTAAACGAAGAACCTTACCAGGGTTAGAAATCCTAGTGAAATCCTTAGGAAACTTTGGACCTCGCAAGACTCTAGGACAGGTGATGCATGGCCGTCGTCAGTTCGTGGTTTGAATTGTACCCTTAAGTGGGCTAACGAACGCAACCCTCGTTGTGTGTTACAAGTGTCACACGAGACCGCCCCCGCCTTAGGCTTTGAGAGAAATTTCAAAAGTTAAGGCGGGGGAGGAAGGAGAGGATGACGCCAGGTCAGCATGTCCCTTTGATACCCTGGGCTACACACATAATACAATGGCTACTACAACGCGCAGCGACGAGGCGACTCTGAGCTAATCGTTTAAAAGTGGCCTCAGTTCGGATTGGAGTCTGCAACTCGACTCCATGAAGCTGGAATTGCTAGTAATCGCAGGTCAGCTAAACTGCGGTGAATACGTTCTCAAGTCTTGTACTCACCGCCCGTCAAGTCAAGGGAGCCGGGAGTACCCGAAGTATCCGCATAAGCGGGTCCTAAGGTAAGCTCGGTGACAGGGACTAAGTCGTAACAAGGCACGGCTAGCGGAAGCTGGTCGTGGAATAATTCAATTTGAAAAACGTCCTAATTTTACAGAAGAAATTTTATAGAATTAAGTTTTTTGTCTCAAAACGAAAACTGACCTCGGAGAGGTTGGATATATTGAGTCGGTATTGTGTCGCTCAATTGACGACACAATAGTCCAAGTATGTTATGGACTTAAAGAAACATATTGACAGAGAGGAAAGACTCTTAAGTTATAAGAACGAAACAAAACAAACAACAGCAATTTAAAAAACACCTTGCGCAAGTGGGGTGTTTTTTGTTTTGATATTTAGTAGTATAATATTTTGGTGTCAGAAATAAAAAATAAAAAAATAAAACGAGTTGGAATATTGCGTGGCGGGGCGGGAAAGCATTATTTGTCCTCTATTAAAAAAGGTGGAGAGATTATTTCGCATATTTCTGAAAAATTAGGAGATAAGTATAAAGTTGTAGATATTTTGGTTGATAAGGATTACATTTGGCATTTAGGTGGAGTACCTATCAATACGAGTGATCTAGTAAATAAAATTGATGTAGTTTGGAATATTTCACATCCTAGTTTTTCAAATATCCTTGATAGTTTAACTATTCCAAATATAAGTAATAGTTCTTTTTCTTCTACTTTAGAAAATAATAAAGATTTTTTATGCGAGCATATGAAGCAAGTCGGCATACAAATGCCTCGTTCTGTTGTTTTGCCTTTATATCAAAAAGATTTCGATGGTCCGCGTGAAAGATATTCAATCAAAAAAGCTAAAGAAGTTTTTGAAAAATTTTCTTCTCCATGGATTATAAAATCTTTTACTGAAGATGAGAGTATGGGTATTCATCTAGCAAAAACTTTTCCTGAATTAGTGAATGCTATTGAGGACGGAGTGAAGCATGAAAAAAGTATTTTAGTGGAAGAATTTATTGCGGGGAAGATCGCCTCGGTGCATTCTGTACCAAAGTTTCGTGGTGAAGATATTTATACTTTTCCTTTAGGAAATTCTTTTGGAATTTTTTCGTTTACTGAAAAAGAAAAATTAACTGCTTTAGCGAAAGATTTACATAAACATGTTGGAGATAGTTATTATTTTAAAATGGATTTTATTTTAAATCCTCACGGTAAGGTTTACCTTTTGCAAATTGATGGAGTGCCTGATTTAAAACCAGATTCACATTTTTCTCAAGTCTGTGAATTTGTAGATGCTAAAACACACAATGTGATAGAACATATATTGGAACAGGTTTTATGATACAATTACATTGAGAATTATTTTTATCTGTAGCGAGTGATCGCACTCACATAGGCACATATGTTGGAGGTTAGCCATCACTCGCTTCAAATAAAAATAATAAAATAAAAAAACACAAAATAATTTTTTGTGTTTTTTTATTTTAAAAAGTTATCCACAGTTTTATGAAAAAACTATTGTGTTATGTTTTGATATGCGAGATAATTAAGACAGTTCGAAGCAATAAATATTTTTGGTCGGTTTATTGCAAACTAATTTAATAATTTAATTTAAAAATATTATGGCAGCAAAAAAGAAGAAGGCAGCAAAAAAGGGAAAGAAGCGAGCATAGTTTCTCTTTGAAAAAACTTCCGTCGAAAGTCGGAAGTTTTTTTTGTTTTATGCTAATATATATTTATGAGTTTATATAGTAAAATATTTGGAGACGAAAGTTCTAAATTCATTAAAAATGCTGAGAAAATAGTATCTAAAATCAATGCTTTAGAAGTAGATATTTCAAAGTTGGAAGATAGTGATTTTCTTAAAAAAACATTAGAATTTAAAGATAGATTAAATAAGTCCAACAATAAAACTGAAACTCTTGATGAAATATTGCCAGAAGCTTTTGCTCTTGTTAGGGAAGCGATGAAACGAACTGACGATAAGCGTCTTTTTGATGTCCAGATTATTGGAGGTTTGTCTTTGCATGAAGGTAAAATTGCTGAGATGAAAACAGGAGAAGGGAAAACTTTTGTGGCAGTTCTTCCAGCGTATTTAAATGCGCTCACTGGAGGTGGTGTGCACATTGTTACGGTTAATGATTATCTTTCTCGCATCGGTGCAGTATTGATGGGTCAAGTTTATAATTTTTTAGGATTAAGCGTCGGAATTATTAATTCACAAAATGTTTCATACTTATATGATGTGACTCATAAAGAAGAGGATCAAGAACGAGATCAAGTTGGAGAATTTAAAATTGTCTATGATTTTTTAAAACCCTGCTCCCGCAGGGAAGCGTATGCAGCAGATATAACTTATGGAACGAATCATGAGTATGGTTTTGATTATTTGCGTGACAATCTAGCCACGAATATAAATGATCTCGTGCAAAGAGGACATAATTTTGCAATCGTTGACGAAGTGGATTCTATTTTAATAGATGAAGCGCGTACACCTCTGATTATTTCATCTGCTTCTGGAGATTCGGAAGATTTTTATATAAAATTTTTCAAAATTGCAAAACAACTCAAGCGTGATCTAGATTACGAAGTGGATGAGAAGCTAAAAGCGATATCTCTCTCTGATGCTGGTATTACTAAAGCCGAACAACTTCTTGGGATTGAAAATATTTACACAGAAAAAGGTATTAAATATGTGCATCATTTAGAAACAGCAGTAAAAGCGCAAGCTATTTTTGAACGTGATAAGGATTATGTTGTGAAAGAGGGAGAGGTTATTATTGTAGATCCTTTTACTGGACGTTTACAGCCAGGTAGACGTTGGAGTGAGGGTATTCATCAAGCGATTGAAGCAAAAGAAGGCGTAAAAATTGAAAAAGAAACTCGCTCGTCTGGTTCTATTACTTTTCAAAATTATTTTAGATTTTATAAAAAGCTTTCCGGTATGACTGGTACTGCAGCAACTTCAGCTGAAGAATTTTTAAAAGTTTACGGACTTGATGTTATTGTAATTCCTACGAATAGGCCTGTTGTTCGTATTGATCACAGTGATTTAATTTTTCAAACAGAAAAAGGCAAATTTCAAGCTATTGCCAAGAAAGTAAAAGAATTAAATTTGAAAGGAGGGCCTGTGTTAATTGGCACTATTTCAATTGAGAAAAATGAACTTCTTTCTGTTTATCTAAAACAAGAAGGAGTACAACATACAATTTTGAATGCAAAGAATCATGAGAAAGAAGGAGAAATAATAGCGCAAGCGGGTCGTCGTGGCGCGGTGACTATTGCTACAAATATGGCTGGCCGTGGTATAGATATTAAGCTTGGAGGTAATCCTATGGTGAAAGAAGAATATGAATTTGTAAAAAGTGTTGGAGGACTTTTTGTTTTAGGGACAGAGAGACATGAAGCGCGTAGAATTGATAATCAGCTCCGAGGGCGTTCAGGCCGACAGGGTGATCCTGGCGAGACGCAGTTTTATGTTTCATTAGATGATGATTTAATGCGTGTGTTTGGTTCAGAAAAAATCAAAACGATGATGGGGCGTTTCGGTATATCAGAGGATCAGCCTATAGAAAATCGTTTTATTAGTAAAACCTTAGAAGGAGCTCAAGCTAAAATTGAAGGTTTTCATTTTGATGCCAGAAAAAATACTCTTGAATATGATGATGTGATGAACCATCAGCGTAAAATTATTTATGAAAGAAGGCAAAAAATGTTGCGAGCAGATAAAACAGAAATTGAAATTTTGCTTAATGATATTGCAGCAAATAGAGAAGGCTTTAATAAAGTTTTGGAAGAGAAAAGAAAAAAACTAGGCGATGAAGCATTTTTTGAAACTGTTAGAAGAATTGCTTTTTATGCAAATGATACACTTTGGATGGAACATTTAGAAGCGATGGATTATTTGCGTTCATCGGTCAACTTGCGAGCTTATGGACAGCGGGAACCGATAGTCGAATATAAAAAAGACGGTTTAGCGATGTTTAAGGAAATGCAAGAAGCTTTTAAGGAGCAAGTTTTTTCACTTATTAATACGATTAATATCGCAGATGCTGAACGAAGTCGAAGTACTGATAATGTTGTGAATGTAAAAATGAAGGATAATTCACTAAAACAAACTTTGATTACAAGTCATGATGAGCCAAAAGAATTTGTAGATACGAAAAATGTGAAAGCAGAAATAAATATTGGTCGAAATGACCCATGTCCTTGTGGGGCGATCAATCCATCTACGGGAGAAGTATATAAATGGAAAAAATGTGGAATGATTAATGCACCCCAGCATAGGAAATCTTTAGTAAATTAATCTCAATTGACTTTATGATTTCTTATGAAGATTTTCAAAAAGTGGATATTCGGGCAGGGGAAATAATAAAGGTAGAAGATTTTCCCGAAGCTAGAAAACCGATGTACAAGATGACGATAGATTTTGGCCCAGAGATCGGAATAAAAATGTCAGCTGGGCAAATAACCCAAAATTACACCAAAGAAGAATTACTTGGGAAAATGATTATCGGAGTGGTAAATTTTCCTCCGAAGAAAATCGGACCTTTTCTGTCAGAAGTTCTCACTTTGGGTTTGGTGGACGAAGAAGATAAGGTTGTTTTGCTTTGCCCGACCCAGAAAGTTTCCAAGGGTTCAAGAATGATGTAATAATAAGACTTGTAATTTTTAAAAGTTATAAGTATAAAAATATGCGGTCGTCTTGTTTTGTAGTATAATGAAATTATGGGTAATAGGATTGATTTTAAGAGAATCATTTTAATGACAGTTGCTACTGCTGGAATTTTGGCGATTGCAGTCTTGGCGCCTAATGCTTTGCAAATTTTAAAACCATTTTTAAAGCAAAAGAAAAAATATAACCTTAAATATTATTTAAACCAAAAGGCGCAGAAACTTGTAAAAGATGGCTTGCTTAAAATAGAAATTGAAAACGGGAAACAATTTTTATCTTTGACTGAGAAAGGGAAACGAAAACTTTTTTATTATCAAATTAAAGAGAAAAAGAAAAATATTAAATGGGATGGAAAATGGAGAGTAGTTATTTTTGATGTTTGGGAAAATGCTAGATCGAAAAGAAATCTTTTGCGAATGGAAATAAAAGATTTTGGTTTTGTTCAGCTTCAACAAAGTGTATGGATTTATCCTTACAATTGTGTGGAATTTATTGAATTACTTAAGACCGATTTGTCTTTTGGTAAAAATATAAGATATATGGTAGTTGAAAAGTTAGATCATGATGAGAATCTTCGGAAACATTTTGGATTAAAATAATTTTTTTTATTAAAAATGATAGTGTTATAAAATAATGCGGTCGTCTATTTTTGTAATAAGTTGATTTTAGGGGTATTATATAGTAATTATGAAAAGTTTAGAAATCGGAGGAATTTATGAACATTATAAGGGAACCAGAGTGAAGGTTCTTTTTGAGGCGATTGATAGCGAAACAAAAGAACATTTGGTTATTTATATGCACTTAGAGGATGGGGTTATTTGGGTTCGGCCGAAGCATATGTTTTTAGAAAATATTGTCTTGGATGGAAAAGAAATCGAACGATTCCAAAAAGTGGAACAAGAAACTTTAATAAAACCAAATGCAAAAAATAATTAAAAATTTAAAAATTAAAAGGCGTGGAATTGCATTATTGGCAGGGATGCATTTTTTTGGTAATCCATCAAAAAAAATAAAGATTATTGGAGTGACAGGGACAAATGGCAAGACGACTATAGCTACGCTTCTATATAAAATTGCTATCGGTCTTGGATATAAAGCAGGACTTATTAGTACTGTAGAAAATATAATAAATGGAGAGGTTGTTCGTACGAAAGAAGTCAGATCGGTTCCTGGCACAACACCTGACCCTATAAATTTATATAAATTATTGAATGAAATGGCAGAGAAGAGTTGCGAATATGTTTTTATGGAAGTTTCTTCTCACGCATTAGACCAAAATCGAGTAGCCGGAATTAATTTTATAGGTGGAATTTTTACCAATTTGACGCATGATCATTTAGATTATCATAAAAATATTGAGAATTATTTTGGAGCTAAAAAGAAATTTTTTAAAATGTTGCCAGAATCTGCTTTCGTCTTATCTAATATAGACGATGAATATGGTGAAAGAATGTTAGATAGTATTCAAGCTAAAAGATACACTTATGGTTTTAAGCATAAGGCTGATTTTAGTGAAAAATTAGAAACAAAATTGATAGGCGATTTTAATATGTATAATGTGCTTGCAGTTTATGCTACCTTGGTGCTTCTTGGTGTGGATAAAGAGAAAGTAAAAGAACAACTCAAAAATGTTTTACCACCTAAGGGGAGATTTGATTATTTTATAAGTTCATCAGGTGTAACCGTGATTGTAGATTACGCGCATACGCCGGATGCACTTGAAAATGTTTTAAAGACAGTGCAAGGAATAAGAAAAGATGGAGCCAAAATTATTTCTGTGTTTGGTTGTGGGGGAGATCGCGATCCGCTTAAGCGTTCAATTATGGGTAAAATTGGCGCAATTCATTCTGATATTACTATTTTAACTTCTGACAATCCAAGAAGCGAAAATCCAGAGAAAATTATTGAGCAAATGAGAGAAGGTTTATCGGAGGAAATTTTGAAAAAAGTAAAAATTATTGCTAATCGCCATGAAGCAATAAGAGAGGCAGTTAAAATAGCGCAAAAAGGGGATATAATACTTTGCGCTGGCAAGGGACATGAAGATTATCAGGAAGTAAAAGGGGTGAAGCACCACTTTGATGACATGGAGGAACTTAAAAAGGCTTATGAATAATTATAAAGAATTTTTTAAAGGTAAGAAGGTAATTATTATGGGTCTTGGTTTGCTTGGGCGAGGAGTAGGAGATGCTATGTTTTTGGCAGAATGTGGAGCAAAATTAACTATTACAGATTTAAAGACAAAAGAACAATTAAAAGAATCTCTAAAAAAATTAAAAAAATTTAAAGATATAAAATATGTTTTAGGTAAACATAGATTAGAAGATTTTCGAAATTGTGATTTTATTTTAAAAGCTGCTGGAGTACCTTTTGATTCAATTTATATAAAAGAGGCCCGAAAAAATAATATTCCTATTGAAATGGATGTATCACTTTTTACTAAATGTACACCGGAGACAATGACAATAGGAGTGACTGGTACAAGGGGAAAATCTATGACGACAACCTTGATTTATAAAATTTTGTCTAAAAACCTGAAGAACAAAAAAGTATATTTGGGAGGTAATGTGCGCGGTGTTGTTACGTTGCCTCTATTAAAGAAAGTTAAAGCAGGAGATATTGTAGTTTGTGAACTAGATTCTTGGCAGTTGCAAGGATTTGGGGATGCGAAAATATCACCACATATTTCTGTTTTTACTTCTTTTATGCCCGACCACATGAATTATTACAAAGGTAGTATGAAAAAATATTTTGCCGATAAAGCAAATATTTTTAAATATCAAAAAAAGGGTGATATTTTAATTATTCGTCCTGATATAAAAAAGTTAATTCTAAAGAATCTAAAAAGTAAATTAATTGTAGTAAATAAAAAAGATGTCGTTGATTGGAAGTTTAATGTTCTTGGAGACCACCATAAAGAGAATCTAGCTTGTGCTGTAGCAGTGGCAAAAAATTTAGGAATTTCAATGGAAAAAATAAAAGTATCAGTTGCCAAGTTTAAATATTTAGAAGGACGTTTTCAGCTACTTAGAACATATAGAGGCATAAAGATATATAATGACAATAATGCTACAACACCGGAAGCAACCATTGCAGGCATTGAAGTTCTGTCGGGTGTTAAACACCCGACGCGGGTGTTTAACACCCGACAAGAAAGGATAATCTTGATTTGCGGTGGTTCAGACAAAAAACTTGCATTAGATAATTTTGTAAAAGTTGTAAATAAAAGTTGCCAAATGGTCATAATGATTCCGGGCAGCGGAACAGAAAGATTGCTCAAGAATTACAAATTAAGAATTAAAAACGAAAAGGCGAAAGATTTAAAAGATGCAATTAAAAAAGCAATTAAACATGCCAAACAGGAGGATATTATTCTCTTTTCTCCTGCTTTTGCCTCTTTTGGAATGTTCAACAATGAATATGACAGAGGAGACAAATTTATAAAAATAGTGAAGAGTCTGAAATAACATTTATCTTAATAGTACTACCGAACCATTTTTTTACAATAGCTTCTATGTTTTGTGTCTTGTCTGTAACTAATATTTTTATAGTTTTATTTTTTGATAATTTGTCAGTAATTTCTGGATGTATTTTGAAATACTTTTTTAGTTTTTTAGGAATAATCTCATCTTGAGAAATGATTTTTACTTCTTTTGAATTTTCTAACATAATTTTTTTGATTTCTTTCTTTAAAATAGGGTAATGTGTACAACCTAATACTAGAGCGTCTAAATTTTTATTTTTAAATGATTTTAGATATTTTAAAATAAATGGTTTAGCTAGTATATTTTCACCATTTTCAATAAGTGGCACGAGCATCGGTGCAGGATTTTGAAAAACATTAGTTTTTTTATTTAGTTTTTTTATTTCTACTATAAACGTTTTTGAAGCTACAGTTCCCAATGTAGCCAATACTCCAACTCTTTCATAATTAGATGATACTTCTGCTGTTGGAATTAAAACCCCGAGTATTTTTCTGTCTTTAAAATTTTTCGGTAAATATTTTTGTTGTAACTCTCGCAAGGCTCTAGCAGAAGCCGTATTACAAGCAATAATAACAATAGCACAATTTTCTTTACGAAAAAGATAATCTACAGCTTCTTTGGTAAATTTATATACTGCCTCATGTGATTTATTGCCATAAGGCACCCTTTTTGTATCCCCAAAGTATACATAATCATATTTTGGTATTGTTTTATGTATTGCTCGAGCAATAATGAGTCCACCTAGTCCTGAATCAAAAATTCCAATTTTCATTTTTTCATCTTAACATAATTTAAATATTCATGGTATATTAACAATTAAATGGATCTAGATTTATTAAAAATTAAAAAAGTTTTCTTTGTCGGAATTGGGGGAATCGGTATTTCGGCTATTGCTCGGATGATGTTTCTAGATGGGAAAGACGTTTCTGGTTCTGATATGTCTGAAAATGAATTGACTCGTGAGTTAAAAGAGTTTGGAATTAATATAACGATTGGGCAAGATTTTAAACTTATACCTTTCAATACAGATTTGATTGTTTACACTATTGCAATTCCACATTATGATCCAAAACTTTTTAATCAAATTATTAATTCTAGAATTTTATACAAAAGTTATCCGCAAATGCTTGGTTTAGTAACAAGAGATAAATATACAATTGCAGTTTCTGGCACTCACGGCAAAACCACCACCACTGCCATGATAGCTAAAGTTTTTATTGATGCAAGACGTGATCCTTCTGTTATTGTTGGTTCTTTGTTGAAAGAATTTAGATCAAATTTAATTGTTGGAAAAAGTGAGTTTTTTGTGGTTGAAGCTTGTGAATATGAGAGGTCCTTTTTGAATATAAAACCAAAAATTTTAGTTATTACAAATATTGAGGCGGATCATTTGGATTATTATAAAGATCTAGCTGATATAGAATCCGCTTTTAGAGAGTTTGCAATGCAGACAGATAATTTTATAGTTTGCAATCTTAATGATGTTGCCACTTCTCATATATTAAAAAAAGAATATAAGGCAAAAGTTGTGGATTATGCTAAATATTTAGAAAAAGTTCCACAGCTATCTGTGCCTGGAGTTCACAACAGAATGAATGCTGCCACTGCGCTTGCTGTTGCAAGTATTTTAAATATTGAAGCAGAAGTTGCAAAAAAAGCATTGAGCGAATTTTCTGGCACTTGGCGCAGATTAGAAAAAAAAGGAGTTATGAAAGAAGGCGTTATTATTTATGATGATTATGCCCATCATCCAACAGAAGTCAGGGCAAGTTTGGAAGCATTGCGGGAGTTGTACCCAAGAGGGAAGAAAAACATCACAGTTCTGTTTCAACCACATCTTTATAGTCGGACCAAGGCTCTTTTTAAAGAATTTGTGACTTGTTTTGATGATGCCGACAATGTTTTTCTTTTGCCAATTTATTTTGCCCGCGAAAATCCTGATCCGGAGGTCTCCAGCGATAAATTAGCTTTAGCAATAAAAGACCACAAGAGTGAAGTAGTTGCTTTTCAAGATTTTGCGTCAGCTGAAGACTACATAAAGAACCTAAAATTAGGTGAAAAGGATGTATTTGTGACGATGGGGGCAGGGGAAGCCTATAAGGTTGCCGACAAAGTATTTCCCGACCTTGTGTCGGGACCCCGACTTTAAAGGTCGGGGCAAAATAGTTACCCACAAGTCCTATATTGTTCTATTTTTAGTCTTATTTGTCAATGGGCATATCTTCAAATAACCTTATTATACAAGCTTTTTTTAGTTTGACATATACTAAAAATATTGCATAACTATTGACTTTTATATTTAAATATGATACTATATTAAAATATCCTTACAGTATAGGCGAAAGCTTATTATGTAAGGGTTTTTTAGTTTTTACAGTCTTTGGTTTGGCGGAGCATAACCGCTAATTATGAAAAAAACAAAAACAATAAGGTTCGTAGAATCGTTTATTATTTTACCAATAATGACAATAATGACACCTTTCGGAGCTATTTCGAATACTGGTGTTAATGTGATAAATCAACCACAAGTCGCATTTGTTGTTTCAGCCGATCAACAAATTGATCAAGCTTTAAAATTAAAGGCTGATGCTATTGATGCCTATTTTGCAGAACATGATATGCCACTTGAAGGAACTGGTATGAAAATGGTAGAAGAGGCGGAAAAGAACGACATTGATTGGCGCTTATTGCCAGCTATTGCTGTGCGAGAGTCTACTGGAGGAAAGTTTGCTTGTAAAAAAGTAAAAAATAATTCATTTGGTTGGGGTTCTTGTAAGATTGGTTTTAAATCAGTTGATGGTGCTATTGAAACCGTAGCTAAAAATTTAGGCGGAAATAATCCAAAAACTGCTAAACACTATGATAATAAATCAATCAAGCAAATTCTTCGCGCTTATAATCCACCTTCTATCGTCCCTAAATATGCCGAGCAAGTAATGGCTATTATGAACAGTATAGGAGACTCAGAGATAGCGGTGATTTCTAGTTCAACTACCTAAAAACCTGCAAGGTCTTGCCTTGCAGGTTTTTTACCCAACATTTGTTTTTGAAGGTGAAGAGATGATATTATAGACTTATGAAAAAGAGCGTGCTAAAAAAGAAGTCTGAATATGTAAATACTGACACCTTTGAAAAAGGTATGGATTTTATGTCCAAATCTTTTGGTAAGATTTTTAATAAATTTGATAATTATGATAAGTTATTTGCTAAAGTTTTTGAAAGATTTGACCGCAATGATAAAGTTATCGAATCTTTATTAAAAGAAATGCAAAATTATGGCAAAGAAGCTCGCGAGTATAGAATGTCTATGAGCGGCCTAAATCACTCAGACATAATTTAAGAAAGAGAAATTGAGGGATTAAAAATTCGCGTCGAAAGATTAGAAAATAAATTGAAATAAAAAAAACGGAAGCCTTGCTTCCGTTTTTTTGTGCAGTTGCTAGGCAAGATCTATTAATTTTCTATTCTAAATGAATCAAAGTCATTTTTTGATCTTTAGGTTCAAACAATGTGATTTGGAAATTATAATTCTTTCCGAGTTCTAATTTTTCGCGAAGTTTGGTTTCTGACGGGAAAGTGGAATTGTGCACTAGTCCGGCTACACCCTCTTTTATAGAGACTAACGCACCATGTTTGTTGTATTTAATGACCACCCCTTTGATGATATCTCCCTTTTTTAATTTTCCTTCAAATTCTTTCCACGGATTTTCCTTGAGCGCTTTTATGGAAAGAGAGATTTTGCCGTCTTTTATTTCAATTACCTTAGCTTTAACCTTTTCTCCAACTTTGAAAATATTTCGTGGATCTTCCACTAATCCCCAATCAAGTTCAGAAATATGAACGAGTCCTTCTAATCCATCTTCTAATTTTAAGAATATGCCGAAATCAACTATTCCCGCAACAGTGCAATCCAAATTGTCCCCGACATTATATTTGCTTAAAATTTCCTTTTTCTCTTCAGGGTTATTGTCTTTTTCAGAAAAGATTAATTTTCCTTCTTTTTGAAGAGTAGAAATAATCATTACAGAGATATGTTCCCCAATAAGTTTTTTTAATTCTTTTAATATCTTATCTTTGTCTGAATCTAATACCCGAGGATAATGATCTGCTTTTAGTTGTGAAGCAGGAAGAAAACCTTGTATGCCTTGCCATTCCAAAATGAGACCTCCTTTGTTTGCGTCTTTTACTTCTAGATTTAAAATTGTTTTTGTCTTGATGGCTTTCTCAGCTTCACTCCAAGCGAGAGCTTGTCTAGCTTCCTTAAGGGAAAGTTCTGTATAACCATTTTCATTTTCTGTTTCAACAATTTTTGCTTTAATGATATCTCCTAGATTGATTTTATTTATAACATCTTTTGCATTAATGAATTCTCGGCCATAAATAATACCTATACCAAAAGGCGCTAAGTCCACATATACAGAAGATTTTTCTATTAAAATTACAGGACCTTCTACCAGAGAATCAATTTCTGGTTTATTTGCGCTCCGGTTTACAACAGAGCTTAACACTAAATTTTCTTTTATTTCTTCGTTCTCCATATAATTAAAAAATCCGCATAAAGCGGATATAAGGTTTAGGTTCTAAAGAGGTTGTTCACCCCGCCTAGTTCGGCGGGGCAAGCACTCAATAGGGTTACCCTAAATCCATCTTTTAATACTTTTATTCTAGCAAAAATTATGTTAGAATGCAAGTAATGATAATTACATATTTCGGTAAACAATTTTTCAAAATACAGCAAGGAGAGATGGTTCTTGCTTTTAATCCTGTTAGTAAGAATTCTAAAATTAATATTTCTGCTCATTTTGGTGCAGATATTGCTTTGGTGACCACAAATCATCCTGACTATAATGGTATAGAACAACTAAGTCACGGCGAGAGAGCACCTTTTGTTATCAATGGACCAGGAGATTATGAAATAAAAGAAATTTTTACTAAAGGACTTTTATCGCACTCATTAATTGCAGGTAAAAAATATATTAATACTATTTTTTCTTTGGCAGTTGATAATATTGATATTTTATTTTTAGGAGCATTGTCTGAAGGAGAGTTATCTAAAGAATCACGTGAAGTACTAAATAATCCAGATATTCTTTTTATTCCAATAGGCGGAAAAGGTAAAGAAGCAGACTTGCTAGATGCAAAAATAGCAGCTAAGCTCGCATCTTCTCTTGAGCCGAAATTAATAATTCCAATGGATTATGATGAGAATACATTAAAAGTGTTTTTGAAAGAAATAGGAGAAGAAAAAGCAGAAATAGTGGATAAATTAACCTTGAAGAAAAAAGATTTAGATAATAAAGAAGGAGAAGTAATAGTTTTGCAACCAGTATAAAATTATGAAAAAAATAATTCACCATATTAGAAAACAACCTGAGCATATTAAGAGACATATTTTACACATTACCATAATTATCTGTGCTGTTGTTTTATTTTTATTTTGGATTTATTTATTAGGAACAACTTTGACAAATACAAATACACAATTAAAAATAAGCCAAGATTTAAAACCATTTTTTATACTAAAAGATAACATAAAACAACAAATACAATAATTTTATGGCAAAAAAGTCTACACCAGAAATAAATGGAGAAATAAGAACAGATACAATTCTACCAGTTGATGTCGTGGTAGAAATGAAAGAATCTTATCTTGCTTATGCAATGTCTGTTATTACTTCTCGCGCCTTGCCGGATGTTAGAGATGGATTAAAACCTGTTCATCGCAGGATTTTATTTGCGATGAACGAAATGGGACTCACTTCTTCTGCACGTTTCCGAAAATCTGCAGCCATTGTGGGAGATGTGCTTGGAAAATATCATCCACACGGGGATACGGCTGTTTATGATTCTATGGTTGGAATGGCACAGGAATTTTCTTATCGTTACCCTCTTGTTTTAGGACAGGGAAATTTTGGTTCTATTGACGGAGACAATGCTGCTGCGATGCGTTATACCGAAGCAAAAATGTCTAAAATCTCAGGAGAACTTTTGCGTGATTTAGAAAAAGAGACAGTTGATTTTCGTCCAAACTATGACCAAACTCGCAAGGAACCAATAGTGTTTCCCTCAAATGTTCCAGCTTTGCTTTTAAATGGCACCTTAGGTATTGCCGTAGGCATGGCGACGAACATTCCTTCTCATAATTTAGCAGAAGTGTTGGACGCAACTATTTATTTAATTGAAAATAGTGATGCAACAATAGAAGATTTAATGCAATTTATAAAAGGGCCGGATTTTCCGACTGGTGGAATTGCTTATGGGTACAAAGACATGCTTCATGCATATGGATCAGGACGAGGTGGGGTTGTATGTAGAGGTGAAGCAGAGATAGTGGAGCAAAAAGATGGCAACTTTTCTATTATCATTACGTCAATTCCTTTTCGAGTAAATAAATCTAATTTAATAGTAAGTATCGCAGAGTTAGTTCAAGGAAAAAAGCTGGAAGGAATCAAAGGACTTCGCGATGAATCCACTAAAGATATCAGAATTGTTATTGACTTAAAAAGCAGTGCTCATCCGGAAAAAGTTTTAAATTATATTTATAAAAATACTCAACTTGAATCAAATTTTAATTTTAATATGGTTGCACTGGTGGATGGCGTCCCTCAGACATTGTCGCTTAAATCAATACTCTCTCTTTTTATTGAACACAGAAAAGAAGTTGTGAAGCGCAGGTCAGCGTATGATTTAAGAAGAGCGCAAGAACGTGAACATATATTGCTCGGTTTAAAAAAGGCATTGGATAAAATAGATCGTGTTATTACTGTTATCCGTGCTTCAAAGAATTCTCAAATTGCTAAGCTGAACTTAATGAAAGAATTCAAGTTTTCAGATTTGCAAGCCACGGCGATTTTGGAAATGAAATTAGCAAAGCTCGCAGGACTTGAGAGAAAATCTGTAGAAGATGAGTTAATCGAAAAACAAAAATTTATTGCAGAAATGAAAGATTTATTATCAAGTCCTAAAAAAATACAGAAAATAATTGCGCTAGAATTGAAAGAAGTTCGAGAAAAATATGTAGATGAGCGCCGAACAAAAATAGTGAAAGGCGGAGTGAAAGAAATTTCTGATGAGGATTTAGTTCCAGAAAAAGAGACGATGCTTGTGCTTACTGCTGGTGGTTATGTAAAATGTACAGACCCCTCTGAATATCATGCCCAAAAAAGAGGAGGAGTGGGAGTAGTTGATCTTGAAACTAAAGAAGAAGATTTTGTGACAATGCTTGTTTCTGGTTCTACTCATAGTAATTTACTTTTCTTTACAAATCTTGGGAAGGTTTATCAAATGAAAATGTATGAGATTCCAGAAGGACGTCGTGCGACCAAAGGTAAATCAATAATGAATTTTCTTTCACTTTCTGGTGAGGAAAAAGTTAATTCAATTTTGGCGATGCCAAAAGATAATGGTAAAACAGGGACTTCATTAATGTTGGTAACAAGGCGTGGCACAGCAAAAAAAATGTCTTCGGAAAGTTTCAAAGATGTGCGCAGAAGCGGAATCATTGCCATTCGGCTTGATAAAGATGATCAGCTTATCTCTGCGTTAATGACAGAAAAAGGCGATGAAGTTATGATTGCGACAGCCGCAGGTCAATCTATTAGATTTAAAGAATCTGATGTTCGCGAAATGGGTAGAACAGCTGGAGGGGTAAGTGGTATCAGGCTCAGTAAAAATGATGAAGTTATTGGAGTTGATGTTGTAAAGAAAAATACCGAAAAAAGTGCCTTTTTAACAATGAGTGCAAATGGCTTTGGAAAAAAGACTAGCTTGAAAGAATATAAAGTTCAAAAGCGTGGTGGCTCAGGTGTAAAGACAGCAAAAGTAACAACCAAGACGGGCAAGCTCATTGTGGCTAAAGTATTAACCGGGGAAGAACAGGAATTGATTGCGATGTCTAAGAAGGGGCAAGTAATTCGTACAGCATTAAAAGATATTTCATCTCTTGGTCGTCAGACTCAAGGTGTGACCATAATGCGTCTGCGTCAGGGAGACGGAATTGCATCTTTGGCTTGTATATAGGTTTTCACTTGTCAAAGGGCACCTTTGACAATCAGTATATGAAATCCAAACCACAAATATTCGTTATACACGGAGGCAGTACGTTTAAAAAACACAAGGATTATTTACGATACTTAAAAACACGTAAGATCTCGATAGATAAAGATTTGCATTGGCGACAAGAATATTTGAATAAAGAACTCGGCAGAAAATTCCAACTTATTCATCCACGCATGCCCTCGTCTGACAATTCACAATATGAAGAATGGAAGATTAATTTAGAGAGACATTTTCCTTATTTGCGTAAAAATATAATTTTGATAGGGGAATCTCTTGGCGGGATTTTTTTAGCGAAATATCTTTCAGAAAATAAGTTTCCTAAAAAAATTCTTGCTACATATCTGGTTTGTGCTCCTTTTGATAATACCATTCCAAGGGAGAGTTTGGGTGGGGGTTTCAAGCTAAAAAAGAATTTATCTCTGCTTCAGAAGAATTCACCCAATCTTACATTAATGTTTTCTGGGGATGACAATGTTGTTCCCGTATCTCACGCCGAGAAATATCGCGTGAAATTACCCAATGCAAAAATAATAATTTATAGAAGTAAAAACGGCCATTTTCGTGTGCCCAAATTCCCTGAAATAGTACGGATGATTAAAGAAAATTATAAAATTAAAAGGGGTTAAAAAGTTAAGGAGGTGTCAAAGGGCACCTTTGACAAATCGGACTTTTTAAAAAAGTTTAAAGTTTCTTTTTCAAAATTTTGTTTTCCAGCAAATACTGATAATAAAAATTCCGTGGTCACCAGCGGTAGGTTTCTATTTAAAATAAAGTCGTTATAGCTAGACCATTTATATAAAGATGGGTGTGTTACAATTTTGTCTTTAACAGGATTCATATGTATATAGGCTGATAACCACATTAGTTGAGAATTGTTTTCTACCAATACAGCCTTGAATTGGTCTTGGAAAACATGACCAACTCTTTTGTATTTTTTGTTTAAATATTTTGCATAGCTAGTACAGACTTTTAACATAAAAGTTGCTATGGAGGTATTTTCTAACTGCTCGATTAATATATGGAAATGATTTGGCATTAAGGCAAATGCGTGAATTTTGAAACTATCTTTGTTTGAATTTGTTATCCTTATTCTTGAGTAAGGCATAGCCATAAGCTCTTCTTGTTCCAGTTCTTCTTTGTTAAATCCCAAACAAAGCCCTAGACGGAATAAAAAAGCTCGATAGTCTTGTTCATAAAGAAATATTTTTTCTTTATTGTTGCCACGATTATAGATATGTAGAATACTTCCTGGAGATGATTTTTTATAATCTCTATTTTTCATGATCTTATTATACATGTCAAAGGTGCCCTTTGACAATGATATTGTTAGATTATAAATTAAAGGATATAATTAACTTATGTTCACTGACCCAATAAAAAACTTAAAAGCATTTGGCTTAAGAGAAGATAATATTGTGGCGGATTTAGGGGCAGGGACGGGGCATTATTCTATTGCTGCTGGGATGTTGGTGCCCAGAGGAAAAGTTTATGCGGTTGAATTGCAAAAAGATTTTTTAGAGACCATTAAAAGTAAAGCAAAAGATGCCCATTTAAATAATGTGGAAATTCTTTGGGGGAATGTTGAAAAAATTGGTGGTACAAAAATAGGTGATAGCATCGTAGATGCCGTCATTGTTTCAAACATACTTTTTCAAGTAGTAGATAAAGAAAAATTTATTGAAGAAATAAAAAGAATATTGAAACTAAAAGGGAGAGTTTTGTTGATTGACTGGTCCGAATCATCAATTATGAGTGGAAATACTATCATTCCTAAAGACAAAGCCTTGGAGATGTTTAAGAAAAAAGGTTTTGTTGTGGATAGAGAAATTGATGTAGGAGAGCACCATTATGGTATGATACTTATAAAGAGCGTCGCGCCCTTGGTCGCGTCCTAAAGGACTTACGCGACACGATTCCGCAGAATCGACAATTGCGCGACGTGATTTTGTAAAATCAATGAAAGGAAATTTTCAAATAATCATTTTAATTATATTTATTGTTGCAGCTATCTTAGGTATTTTAGTTTTTTCTGGCGTAATTTCAATTGGGAATACTAGTACTGGTAGTTTGGGTAAAGTAGTTTTGTGGGGGACGGTACCAGATGCAACAATGTCTGCTATAATGAAGGATTTTAATAATGCAAATCCTACTTTTACTGTCACTTATGTGCAGAAATCTACCGATACTTTTGATCAAGATTTACTAGAAGCTTCTGCTTCAGGAACAGGACCGGATATGTTTTTCTTGCCTGATAATTTAGTTTTTCATTATACTGATAAAATTTTTTCTATTCCATACGAGAGTTATTCTTTAACCTCATTTAAGAATAATTTTGCCGGTGCAGGGGAAGTGTTTTTAACTTCCAAAGGAATTTTAGCTTTTCCAATTTCCATTGATCCGCTTATGATGTATTACAATAGAAGTATCCTTGATGCAAGTGGAGTAGTCTATCCTCCAGCTTATTGGGGTGATGTGACAAATGTTGCACCTACTCTTACAAAAAAAGATGATTCAAATAAAATAACACAAAGCGCGATAGCCTTCGGATATTCTTCAAATATAATTCATTTTAAAGACATATTGGCTACCCTTTTTATGCAGGTTGGCAACCCTATTATAAACGAAAAAGATGGAATTTTTAATTCAACCTTAGATTCATCAATTGGAAATTTTAACCTTCCTTCAATTTTAAAATTCTATACAGATTTTGCAGATCCTAATAATGCTGTATATTCTTGGAATAAATCATTTCTAAATTCTGATGAAGCTTTTTCCAGAGAGGATTTAGCTCTTTATTTTGGATATGCCTCTGAACTTCAATCCTTAGTAAAAAGAAATCCAAATCAAAATTTTTTTGTTGCTGGAGTGCCTCAAATTAAAAATTCTACTTTTAAATTAACAGGAGTTCGGGTTACTGGACTTGCTATTTCATCTTTTTCCAAAAATATTAGCACAGCTTTCCTTGCAGCGAGCTTGATGGCAACAGGGGATTTTGCTTCAAAGTTTAGTGTGGCGACAAGTGTGCCTCCAGCACGCCGAGACTTGCTAGGCATTAAAATACAAGATGCTTTTTCTTCTATTTTTTACAGTTCAGCATTGTATGGGAAGAGTTGGCTTGATCCATCACCGAAAGATACTGACGCTATTTTTAGTGGAATGATTAATGCAGTAATTTCCAATAATATGACAGTGGCGGATGCGATCAAAGATGCAAGTGCTAAGATGAGTTTATTATTGTTTAAGTAAAATATGAAAAACATCACAAAATTTATAATTTATCTCTCAATATTTTTTATACTTATTATGCCGGCTCTTTCTTTGGCTTTTAATTATAATTCTACAGATCCTTTAGGAATTTGTACTACAACTAATGGAGTTTATACAGTAACAAAGAATGAGTGCGAAGATTTTGTCACATATGTGTCATGGGAACAAACAGGTGCAACCAATCCAGCCCCAGCAGGAGATCAGGGTTCAAATAATGCAAATATTTTAACCCCAGCAGGAGATTCAGGTTCGAATAGCGCAGATACTTCAACATCTTCATCCACTACTACTTCAACACTCCTTACAAAAGGTTTAGTTCCTTGTGATAAAGGTTGTGGTTTTAATGATTTTATGGCGCTCATAAATAAAGTAATAAAATTCATTCTTTATGGTATGGTTATACCTATTGCAGCGATAATGTTCGCTTATTCTGGTTTTCTTATGTTTACCGCAGGCGGGGAGGCGGCAGGAGCTAGGACTAGAGCGAAAAGTATTTTTTTTAGTGTAGTTTGGGGGCTAATCATTGCGGTGGCTGCTTTTTTAATCATTAGGACAATATTATCAATTTTAGGTTATAGTGGTAGTTGGATTGGTTTCAATCCTTTTTAATATGATGTATAATAGGATTATGATTTTTCTGAAGAAAAATTTTTACAAAATAGTTTTTGCGTTTTATTTATTTACTACGCCTTTTTTTATTCTTTATGCTAATAATACCAACTCTGACCCTAGTACTCCAGGCAAACTCGATGATCCATTAGGGAATCGTTATGCTGATGTCCCAGCCTTAATTAAAACCATTTTAGAAGGTGTTATTAAAATCGGTATGCCGGTTGTGGCGCTTGCTATTATTTATTGCGGTTTTCTTTTTGTAAAAGCTCAAGGCAAACCGGAAGAAATAAAAAAAGCTAAAGATGCACTTCTTTATACATTAATTGGCGCAGCAATATTACTTGGGTCGTGGGCTATTGCTAAGATGATATCAGCGACAGTACTTGCATTATAAAAATATGAATAATATAACGAATGTAATATCAAAGTTTCAAGAAATTCTTAATTCTATTGTTCCAGTTTTAGTTGCTTTGGGCGTAGTTTATTTTGTTTGGGGAGTAGTGCAGTATGTTATCGCTGATGGCGAAGAAGCAAAGAAAAAAGGAAAAGACGTAATGATTTACGGCGTGATTGGTTTTGCAGTTATTGTTGGTTTGTGGGGACTAGTAAATATTGTTGTTAAAACTTTTTTTTCAGGAAGCATTTCTGCTCCTTCTCTTTCTGCTTTAACGGGAACAGCTGCCACCTGTACTCTCGTCGGTAATCCAAAATTTCAAGATGTCTTGTGTTATATCACTGGTATTATTAACAATGCTGTGATTCCTTTGATTTTTGCTGTAGCTATCGTGATGTTTGTTTGGGGAGTGATACAGTTTTTTATAATTAATGCTAATGAAGAAGCAAAAAGAGCTCAAGGTAAGCAATTTATGATTTGGGGTATTATTGCTTTGGCAGTGATGTTGTCTGTTTGGGGATTAGTAGGAATACTAGGCGTTACTTTTGGTGTTGGCACTTCAATTCTTCCAAAGGTTACTCCTCCGGGTTCTAGTTCTTCTTCGCAGCTATTTCAGGGTCCTTGTCTTGGTGGTGGTCAGGTAGATCCAGTAACAGGGAGTTGTTAATAAGTATTTGCTACGTATCTTTTGAAAAGGTATAATTAAAAAATATTATTAGTTTATTATTAGGTCGCATTTATTATTAGAAGTTAGTTATAAAATTATGAAAAAGAAAGTAATTGTATTATCAAGTTTTGTTTTAAGCTTAGCGCCAGTTGTTGCATTGGCAGCATCTACTGGTAACGTTTGTAGTGTAGGGACGATTACAGATTTAAGTTCAGTAATGTGTAAAATTGGGCAACTTCTTAATTCGGTTGTTCCGGTTTTGATTGCCTTAGCGGTAGTTTATTTTGTGTGGGGAGTTATTTCTTTTGTTATTTCTGCTGATGAAGAAGCAAAAACAAAAGGAAGAAATAAAATTATTGCTGGTATTATTGGCTTGGCTGTTATTGTATCTTTGTGGGGGCTTGTAAATATTTTAACAAATACTTTCGGTCTTTCTGGCAGTAATAGTACAAATATTACTTTACCGACAATACAATAATTAGTTATTAGGTAATAAAATTTTTATATAGATGATTGACTTTTTCTCTACAAAGATAGCTTATGCTGCGAGCACGAGCTTGAATGGATTTATTGCAAATGTTGATAACATGATCATAAATCCGATTATTGGACTTCTTTTTGCTTTAGCTGTTGTGTATTTTCTTTACGGTGTATTTGAATTTCTTTCAAATCAAGAGAATGAAGAGAAAAAGACAACTGGTAAAAGTCATATGATGTGGGGGATTGTTGGTATTACGATTATGATGGGAGTTTGGACTATTCTTAGTATTGTTCTAAATACTTTAGGAATATCAAAGAGTCAAATAGATCCAGAACAGGGAACAGTGAATTTGGGTCAATAAAATAATCTAAATAATTGAGTAGAAATATAAAAGGGCGGACATCGTGTGAAACGAGTCCGCCCTTGTGCGTGGCCAGCGCGATTATTGGCCATTACTCCCAGATCTCGACGCCCCATGCGCCAGGATCTTTTTTGCAGATTTTATAGTTGCCTGCAGGCAACTTTGAGCCCGTGTAAGTGCCAGGTTCATCTGTCAGGACAACCTTTCCCGTTGAGTCGGAAAAAGTTATTCTGCCTTTTCCTTTTGGATAGTCACTCCAGTCTCCCTGAAGAAACTTAGTAACGCATCCATCGGGAGGGAAGACATAAAGCGTCCTCCTTTTTTTTTCACCACTGGTAGTGGGTATGGCCGGCTGAGCCTTAGCAAGTTCTCTTGCCCTCAGTTCAGCTGAGGCTTTTTGTTTTTGTTCCTCTACTTTGTGGGGTGACGGAGTCATTATCCAATGAGACCCCCAGACCACTAATATTATTACTAATATAGTGGCAAGAACTCCCAAAATTAATTTTATCATTTATACTATCTCCTTTTGATTGTTTCTACGATTGCCTCGACTGTAGTTTTGTCGAGTCCAAAATTACTGGATGTTAGTTTTTTCTTTTCTGTCTTGTCCATATGGATCAAGGCTGCTTCGTTTGCTAATTCGACTGGAAGTCCAGGACCTGTAGGTCCTTCGTTCCCAAGTTGTTCAGTTCCTGAGAAAAACTTGATTAGGTCAGCATGATGTCTGGCCTGGACTCTTTGTCCTTCTCGCTGAAGAACTTCTTTTGTCTTCAGCTCTTGTGAATCAATAAATTCTTTATTCACTGGCAAGACATCCGGTACTATAATTCTCAAAATGTCGATTCCCCATCGGTCGAGGCTGTGCTCAATGTCGTCTTCATCAACACTGAATTTCATCCCAAGTACGTTTTCCAATTGGGTGTTTCTTATTTTATGGCGGACATTTTCATCCACCACATCATCTAACAGCCCCGACAAGTTCGTCGGGTTTAGGTTTTGATATAAATCTACATCGACAACTTGCGAAACAATGGAGGGTTTTTCTACCTTCACCTCCACATTGTCTATTGTGAATACATTTTGCTCATCCATTGCCGTTGTGACTGCACGGCAATCAATTTGTTTTATTTTGAAAAAAGGCCATAGCACTACATGCCAGCCCTCCTTTACAAAATATTGTATTCTAGTCCCTAGAAAGAGGTATTGTGCTTTAAAGCCTACCTCTATCTTTTTAAATCTAATGATCGCCCCCTCTAGAACAATGAGGATAATTGTTGCCAGCCAAGCACCTGCAAAACCAATAGCTATACCAAAAATTCCTAAGATAATCGTTAGGACCATAAATAAAACTCCTAAAACGATATCCATATTGCTGTGCTTTTTTTCTATTTCTTTCCTTCTTTTCTCTCTTTCTTCTTTTCTTTCTTTTCTTTCTACCTCTTTTTTATCCACGTCTTCCATGACATCCTCCTTTGCGCCAAAGCGCGGTTGAGCGCCCGCAGGCGCAAATTTTGTTTTAGAGGAGAAACTCCTCTAATGTTTCTATATTTTCAACGGAGATTTTCTCCGTATTTATTTACTTTTCAAGGGGCAGATTACTTGTGTATTGTATCATACAAAACTAAAAAGTCAACCCCAATTAGGGCTGACTTTTTTGTTAATTTTCTTTATTTTAAAGTGTTTTTTTTATGAGTGTTTCATTGGCGCTTGGTTGTATTTTGCGTCAGCACCAAAGAACCTTCTTGCTAAGATAACGATAAGCAGAATAATTATTGCAAACAAAATCCACTGCATCAGGCCGGAAGGCAAGAAGCCAGTTGATCCAAAAATAGCTGCGGAAGCGAGGTTGCTAGAGTTTGAGTTTGTGTCTTTAGTAGTTGTTGCATTTTCTGCTTGATTTGTATTTGTGTTTGAATAAGTATTATTTGTGTTGGTAATAGGTGCTCCATTATTTATGGTAAACAATTTCGCATTAGAATATCCTCCACCGGGAAATCCATTAAAAATATTAATGTAAATTCCATTAGTGTTGTAAGTATCGTTTGAATTTAATCTAATCAAAAGATGAGAATAATCTATAAAAGTCGTCATGCGGTCAGAACCATTGACTCTAGCTTTTGAACTTGGAACGAATCCATCTCCTGTGATTGTTATAACAACATTTGATCCAATATTGCTGTTACTAGAATCTGGGCTTATGGATGCAATATAAGGTGTTGGGTTATCAACATAACCAGCTGTTGCAAAAACTTTTGCGGGTATAATCAATAAGCTAAACGCTAATATAGATAATATTTTAAAGCCAAAAATTATTTTATTGTTGCTTGTTGTATTCATAAGTATAGTATAGCACTTATAAATATAAATGTCAAGTAGTGGGCGAGGGGAGAATCGAACTCCCATGGATTGCTCCACTAGTTCCTAAGACTAGCGCGGCTACCAATTACGCCACTCGCCCAGTATTTTCAATGCAATTTTTTTCTTTCTAGATAAGCATAGCACATTTTTAAAATAAATCATCTTTAATATTTTTATACTATCTTTTTTAGCAAAAGTTAGAGTATATACAGAGGATTTATTGGTTTTTGAAATTGAACCGCCAGCAATACTAAAAGATATCTTGCAGAATTTCAAGATCCAATCTAAGAAATCATTGCTTGCTGAACAAAGGCGTATTTTATATTGTGGATGTTTACTTTCTTTGTGTTTTGATATTGAAATACTTCCATCTCCGTCTATGCATCCTCTAAAAAAATCTGCAAAATATTTTTGAGGTATTTTTAATTTTGACATTGTTTTTGATTTTTTTGGAGTTAATCCTAATTTTAATAAAAATTCAAAAAAATTTTTATCTCCAAATTGGAGCATATAATACTTTTTATCTATTGAACCTCCTCTAGCTGTTCTGCTTATTTTATTTTTAAGTCTTAGATATTTTTTACAATTTGTGACCATTTCATAATCTTTTGATGTAATTATGAGGTGTCTTAAATCACTAGATAAATTACCATCAGTTGCAATGATGCCAATAATATATGCGAAATTATTATTCCAAATTAATTTAACATTACTTTTTCTATATGCCATATTCTTATTATACTAAAACATATAGCATATGCCAATCTTTTTATTAAAATATATTTTTTTAATTTATAGTGCATATAATGTGCGCCCTGAAGGGATCGAACCTTCGACCTTATCCTTAAGAGGGATCTGCTCTACCAGCTGAGCTAAGGGCGCAAATTATTTAATTGTGTGCCCGAGGTGGGGGTCGAACCCACATCCCTTGCGAGACACGATTTTAAGTCGTGCGCGTATACCTGTTCCGCCACTCGGGCAAATTATTTATCCTAAAATATTTTAACATATTTTTTTTCTTATTGCCTGTTCGACCTTGTCTCACATCGGCAATTTCGCTTTCAGCGAACTAGCAAAAAATTAAAACTATTTAATTTTTTGAGGCCTGGGGCGGAATCGAACCGCCGTATATTCCTTTTGCAGAGGAATGCCTTACCTCTTGGCTACCAGGCCGATACTTATCTAATTAAATAACTTACTTATTAATCTTAAGCCTCTGCGCAGAGGAATGTCATATTCGCTACGCTCACGCCTCTTGGCTACCAGGCCGTTCTTATATCCTACTTTTCTCGAAGCAATTCGTCAATTTTTTGCCTATTTTTTTCTCCTAGATCTATGGCTACATTTAGAAAAGGAATTATTTTTATCGGCATATTTTTTTTCAAATATTCTCGTAAATCTTTAAGCTTTCGTTTTACAAAATCTAAGGCAGACTTTTCTTTAGAGTTTGGAAGTACGGTGATGAATATAGTGGCTCGTTTTAAATCAGGAGAGGTGGTCGCAGAAGTGACGGTGATGAGTGAAGTTTTATTATTTTCGCGTCCTAAAAACTGCGCTGAGAGCTTCTTGATTTGATTTGCTACTTTTTCATTTCTTTCTGTCATTTTTGTATCATTGAAAATGATTCTAGTATGTCTCCGGCGACAACTTCTATTTTTGATTCAATCATCATTCCAAATTCAGAACCTTCGTCTACCACGCTGACTTTTGTTTTATTTTTTTCTAAATTAATAATTTTTCCGCGACCAATTTCGAATTCTCGACGCATTATTCTGATGGTACTGTTTAGATTGATTTGTCCTTCTGTTACCTTGCCTCCTACTATTTGGCGTTCTTTTGTACGGCTAAAAGCACGAATAATTTTTGCCCGGCCAGTCACTTCCACAGTTTCAATTTTTGGCCTTTTTTCCTCCATTTGCGTTTCAAGCCACTCTGTCATTTTATAAATAATTTCAAAAAAGGATATAGTGATGCCTCTTTTTTCTGCAACTTCAAGTGCACTTTTGTCTGTCTTTACATTAAATCCTATGACTATTACATCAGCTCCGCAAGATACCCCCTTGATGTCAGATTCAGTGATAGGTCCGATACCTTTTGATACAATTTTGAATTCAGCATTTTCGTCATTTATTTTAGCAATTTCTTTCTCAATAGCTTCAATAGAACCAGAGACGTCTGCTTTTAGTATTATTGGTATTATTTTTTTATTACTTTCTTCTTTTTTATTTTTTGTTTTCTCAAGATTTTTTCCTTCTTTCCAATTTTCTATATATTTTACGGCATCTGATTTTTTTTGAAAAGTTTTAAATTGCGTGCCCACTTTAGGCATCTTATCAAAACCTACAATACGTATAGGTGAAGAGAAAGTAGCTTCGTTTATTATTTTTCCTAAAAAATTTTCTATTATACGCGTGGAACACATAGCATCTTCGACTACTATAGTCATTCCATTTTTTATGGATCCATTTTTTATGATCAAGGTTGCCATTATTCCACGTTTAGAATCCAAGTTTACTTCAATTACAAAACCAGAAGCATCTAAAGAACCGTCTCCAGTTAAGTTTTCCATTTCTGCTAGAATTAGAATAAGTGAGAGTAAGTCATCTACTCCTGTGCCAATTTTTGCAGAAATTTCTGCAAAAGGAATTTTACCTCCATAATTTTCCAAATAAATTTCTTTTTCTGCTAATTCTTGTTTTGTTTTTTCTATATTGGCGCCTGGCTTATCTATTTTATTTATGGCGACAATGCATGGAGTGTTGGATTCCACGATAGTTTTCCACGCTTCAATTGTTTGCATTTTTACACCATCTTCTGCAGAGATAACTAAAATAGCGATGTCTGCTATTTTGGCGCCACGTTCTCTCATTTTTGAAAAAGCTTCATGCCCAGGAGTATCTATAAAAGTTATTTTTTTATTTTGATGGACAACTTCGTAAGCAGAAATCGCTTGAGTTATCCCTCCAGTTTCTTTTTCTACTATGTTTGTTTTTCTGATATAATCAAGTAAAGTTGATTTGCCATGATCAATATGACCCATAATTACTACAACAGGTGGACGATTCATTATATTTTCTTTTTGTTTATTTTTTTCCATTATATTTGAGCTTTTTTCAAAACTTCTTTTTCTTCAGTTGTGAGTTCGTATTCAGATTTTCCATTTTTAACAGGCTTAGCAAAAATACTCATTCGTTCACGAGAATATAAACTTGAAATTACTAAACCATCATTTTCTTCATTTAGCATTCCAATTGCAAAACTTTGATTACTACCTTGATCAGGGAAAGGATTAAAACGTATTGTTTCAAGTCCGCATATGCTTTTTCTAAGTTTGGCATTTATTGTAGCAATATCTTTTTGCATGGTGTTCTTCGCTTTACTTAGTTCAGCGAGATCCCGCTCTAGTGAAATGATAGTATCCTCTAAATCTTTTGCTTTTTTCCCAAGAAAAAATCTCTTTAAGCGTTTTTCAGTAATGATTACCCAAACAGCCCCAAATAAAATGGTAATGCTAACAAAAATAAAAAAAACAATTTGAAGCTTTGTGTTCATGTAATTTCAATATATACTATTTTTATGCCTAAATCAAATAAAAAGCCAAAGAAAATATATATGGATTATGCGGCTTCAGCATCTCCAAATCCAAGCTCTATACATGCATTGGGAGTAGAAGCTAAAAGTAAATTGAAAAATGCCCGTAATGATGTGGCAGATGTTTTAGGTGTTCGTAAAGAAGAAATTATATTTACAAGTGGAGGAACCGAAAGTAATAATCTTGCTATACAAGGAGTAATCTTCGGGTGTTGGACACCCGAAGATTTGGTGTCCAACACCCGAAGACTACATATCATAACTACGAACATAGAACATCCCTCAGTGCTTGAGACTTTTGAGTTATTGGTAAAAAGAAAACTAGTGGAAATAACAATTGTGCCAGTTGAGATAAACGGAATAGTGGATCCTAAAAAAATAAAAAAAGAAATTAAGAAAAATACTGTGCTTGTTTCAGTAATGTATGCGAATAATGAAATCGGCACGATACAGCCAATAAAAGAAATTGCAAAAATAATTAAATATTGTAGAAAAATAAATTTAAGTATTTTTCCATTTTTTCACACTGATGCAGTGCAGGCGGTAAATTATTTAGATCTTCATGTTGAAAAATTAGGTGTAGATTTACTTTCACTTTCTGGTTCAAAAATAGAAGGATCTGGTAGAGTGGGAATTCTTTATAAAAGAAAAAATATTAAGCTTGTGAAAGTATTTGGCGGAGGAGACCAAGAGTATGGATTGCGTCCAGGGACAGAAAATTTACCGGAGATTTTAAAATTTTCTCGTGCGTTAAAATCAGTACAAAATATTAAAGAACAAGAAACAAAACGTTTAATCAATCTTCGTGATTATTTTATAAAACAACTTCAAAAGTTGCCAAAGCAAGGCTTTGGCGAAAATTTAATAGTAAACGGTGATTTGGAAAATAGATTGCCAAATAATATAAATATTACATTTCCTAAAATTCCAAGTGACCTTTTAGTTATTGAACTATCAGCGCGGGGAATAATGGCTTCCGCTAAAAGTGCTTGCAAAAGTTGGGAGAGCGGAGGTTCATATGTGATAAAAGCATTGCATCCTAAAGGAAATTCTCAGGCAGATCCGGAAATAGGTGGAGTACGTTTTTCTTTAGGTAGAGATACGACAAAAAAAGATATTATTTATACTATAAAAGTTTTATCAAAAATTTTGACAAAACTAAAAAAATGGTATAATTGAAGCATGGATATTAAAGAATTAAACAAGACGCAACTTATATTATTGGCTATATTACTTAGCTTTGTTACTTCTATTGCTACAGGCATAACAACTGTGACTTTGATGCAACAAGCGCCAGCGTCTTTTACTGCGCCTGTCAATCGCATTGTTCAGCAAACTATTGAGAAAATTCAGCAAGTGGAAGGGAAGACAATCACACAAACAGTAGTTGTTAAAGAAGAAGATTTAGTCGTGGATGCGATTGCGAAAAATCAATCAGCTGTATTTTCTATAACCAAAGAAGGACAAGATGCAAACTTTCAAGCTGCTGAAGTTTCAGCTGGACGAGGATTTGCAGTTTCCACTGATGGGATTATTGTTACTGATGCGACACTTGTTCCTGTTAAAGGAGTTTATTATGTAAAAAATAACAGTGGAAAATTCAAAGCAGATTTTATTTCTACTGATAAATCTGGATTTTCTTTTCTAAAAATTGGATCTCCGCTTGATGAGAAAAATAAAATAGCTTTTACAGTACCAGTTTTCGGAGATTTAGATAAAATGAAAATAGGGCAGAAAGTTTTAGTTTTAGGCAACAGCATCTCCTCTTCTATTTATGAAGGAAATAAAAATGTTGATATTAGTGTTACAAAATCAAATGCTGGGGGATTGGTTCTGAATTTAGACGGAGAAGCTCTTGGTATCGCTCTTTTTAGTGATGTGACAAATTTTACTTCAATCAAAACTATTAATGATGTCTTAAAACCAGTAGATATAACAGTACCTAAAACACTCTAAAAAATTTATATGCCACCATTAAATAAATTTACAACTAAAGCTAAAGATGCCATTAAAAAAGCCCATGAGCTGGCTATTGAACGTGGGATGAACCACGTTTCTTCACTTCATTTGCTCGGCGCGCTTTTACTACAAGATGAATCTATGGTAAATTCTATTTTAGATAAATTGGAAATCGATACAATGCTTTTAACCGATTCTGTTTTAGAGTTAATTGAATTGCCAGAAACACGCAGTACTATTTCACCTTCGTATCAGATTTATCTTAATCCTGACTTGGCGCAAGTTATCGAACAGTCGGCTAAATTGGCAGAATTTATGAAAGATGACTTTGTTTCGACAGAGCATCTTTTTATCGCAATTCTTGAAGTTACGAGTGAAGCGCGCGAGATTTTGGCGCGATTTCGCATTCACAAAGATCAAGTGCTGAAAGTTTTGGAGGAACTTCGCAGTCAAAATATTACAGATGTTTCCGAACCAAAGAAATTTAAATTGTTAATAAAATACACTCGTAATTTAACTAAACTTGCCAAAGAAGATAAACTGGATCCAGTTATTGGTCGGGATAATGAAATTACCCGTATAATGCAGATACTTTCTCGCCGAACAAAAAATAATCCTATCTTGATAGGGGAAGCGGGGACTGGCAAAACTGCTGTCGTGGAGGGGCTCGCTCAGTTGATTGCAAAAAATAATGTTCCGGAATCTTTAAAAGATAAAGAAGTCGTTTCTCTTGATTTAGGAATGCTTGTAGCTGGTACAAAATATCGTGGAGAATTTGAGGAGAGACTAAAGGGCATTATGAAAGAGATTGAACGATCTGCTGGAAAAATAATTCTTTTTATTGATGAGATTCACACAATTGTGGGCGCAGGTGGGGCTGAAGGTACAATGGATGCTTCAAATATGTTAAAACCTGCGCTTTCACGTGGCGAACTTCGAGCCATTGGGGCGACGACCTTGCGAGAATATCAAAAACATATTGAAAAAGATCCTGCTTTAGCGCGTCGCTTCCAGCCTGTTTATATTGATGAACCTAGCACAGAAGATGCAATTGCAATTCTTCGCGGGCTTAAAGAAAGATATGAACTTTTTCATGGCATACGAATTACTGATGATGCCATAGTGGCAGCGGTAAATTTTTCTTCTCGTTATATTACTAATAGATTTTTACCAGATAAAGCTGTGGATTTAATTGATGAAGCTTCTTCCTCGCTTAAGATAATGCTTGAAAACAAGCCACCGATTTTAGAAGATGCAAATAAAAAAACAATGCGTTTAGAAATTGAAAAAGAAGCGCTTAAAAAAGAAATCGGCTCTTCTGCTCTCGAGCAAAAAGATAAACAAAAAGAAATAAAAAATAGAATTAAAGAAATAGATAAAGAAATAGGTAATTTGTCCGAGAAGACAAAAGAGTTGGAATTAAAATGGCAAAATGAAAAGTCAATTGTATTAGAAATTCGAGATATCAAGAAAAATCTTGAAAGTGTTCGTTTGGAGGCAGAAGATGCGGAAATGAAAGCTGACCTTACTCGGGCTGCTGAATTACGTTATGGAAAAATACCCATGTTTCGAAAAGAACTTGATATAAAACTTGCGCGATTAAAGAAATTGCAAAAATCACGCAGAATTTTGAAAGAAGAAATTACTGCGGAAGATATTGCCGAAGTGGTCGCTCGCTGGACTGGCATACCGCTTACTAAGATGCTTGAAGAAGAACGTGAAAAACTTGAAAAAATGGAAGCTGAATTAAAAAAGAGAGTTGTGGGTCAAGACGTTGCTATCGGGCGTGTGGCTGATGTTATTCGTCGTTCTCGCGCTGGCATAGGTGATCCAAATAGGCCAATAGGTTCTTTTATTTTTCTAGGTCCATCAGGTGTCGGCAAAACAGAACTTACTAAAGCGCTTGGGCAATTTATGTTTAATGATGATAATGCAATTATTCGTGTAGATATGTCTGAATATACAGAGAGACATTCTATGTCTAAGTTGATTGGTTCTCCTCCGGGATATGTCGGCTATGAAGAAGCTGGTCAATTGACAGAAGCTGTCCGACATCGTCCATATGCGGTGATACTTTTTGATGAAATTGAAAAAGCTCATCCAGAAGTTTTCAATATGCTTTTGCAAGTTATTGATGAAGGAAGATTGACTGATGGCAAAGGAAGAGTGGTTAATTTTAAAAATACTATTATAATTTTGACTTCTAATATTGGCTCGCAATTTGTGGAGAAAATGGAATCAATCGGATTTTCTAATAATTCTCAAAAACAAGATTATGGCAGTATGAAAGAAAAAGTTACGGAAGCGTTAAAAGATAATTTTCGTCCAGAATTTTTGAATCGCTTGGATGAAATTATTGTTTTTGATGTTTTGTCGGAAACTGCTCTAAGGGAAATAGTTAATTTACGAATTATAGTTGTAGTTGATCGGTTGAAAGCTAAAGGAATAAATTTTGAAATTTCTGATGGAGCGCTTTCTTACTTAGCAAAAGAAGGTTACGATCCACACTATGGGGCGAGACCGCTGAACCGTTTAATTCAAAATAAGATTTTAAATTCAGTTGCGTCTTATATTATTTCAAACAAAGTTTCCAAAGGGGACACGGTTTTTGTTTCTGAAAAGAATAATGAAATTATTGTAGAAACTAAGAAAGACCACGCTAAAGGACGGGCAAGTAAAATCAAAAGTTCATTTCGAGTGAGAGCGAGATCTACGGTTTAGGTTTTTTGTGCGTCGGGAAGGATTCGAACCTTCGTAGCCCGAAGGCGAGGGATTTACAGTCCCTAGTATTTGACCGCTCTACCACCGACGCGTGTATATAAAGTAACATAAAATAACATTTTTTGCATCCTTTAGTTTTTTAAACTTGTTGTTTATAAAAAGTTATGTTATTATAAGATATATTTTAAAAAGGCCTTAGGGCTTTTTTGTTTCCTATCTACCGGTAGGCAGGCGTTAATATAAAAATAAAAAACATGGAAATTAGAAATATAGCAATAATAGCTCACGTGGATCATGGCAAGACTACCTTGACCGATGCATTGATGAAGCAAAATGGAGGTCTCCAAGACGAGGGAGTATCTATGGATTCAAACGATCTAGAAAAAGAGCGTGGTATTACGATTTATTCTAAAAATACTTCTATTTACTACAAAGATACGAAAATAAATATCGTAGATACTCCTGGACATGCGGATTTTGGTTCAGAAGTAGAACGTGTTTTGCGCGCAATTGATTCTGTGTTGTTGTTGGTTGATGCAGTAGAAGGCCCAATGCCACAGACTAGATTTGTTTTGAAAAAATCTTTGGAATTAGGTTTAAAGCCAATAGTGGTCATAAATAAAATAGACAAGCCGGCAGCTGATCCACATAGGGTGCATGAGGAAATTTTGGAGCTTTTTTTTGAATTAGGCGCAAATGAAGAGCAGGCAAATTTTGAAACAATTTATGCAATTGGACGACAAGGCAAAGCCTTTAGACATTTAAATGATGAGTCAGCAGATCTTTCTCCTTTATTAGATCTAATTTTAGAAAAAGTCTTGCCCGCCTCTGGAGGGTCCGCTGACCTCAAAATGTCCGCGCAGGTTTTTAATTTGGGTTATGATAATTTTTTGGGCAGAATGGCAGTAGCTAGGATTTATTCTGGGAAAATAGTTTCTGGTAGTCAGGTTTTTGTTAAGGGAGAAAATGGAACACGAAAAGGAAAGATTACAAAACTTTTTGTATTTGAGGGTATAAATAGAAAAGAAACAGATTCTGCAACTTCAGGTGATATTGTTCTTTTGGCTGGAATTCCAGATATTTATATTGGAGAAACAATATGTGAAGATGAAAATGCAGAGCCATTGCCTCATATTGCTATTGATGAACCAACCCTTTCTCTTAATTTTTTAGTGAATGATTCTCCTTTTGCTGGGCTTGAAGGTAAATTTGTTACATCAAGACAAATCCAAGAGAGATTAGAAAAAGAATTAGAAATCAATGTTGGACTTAAAGTTGATTTTTCTCCAGATCAGGGAGACAAAATAGGTCCTTCTTTTTTTAAAGTGTATGGCAGGGGAGAACTTCATATTGCAATACTGCTTGAAAATATGCGTAGAGAAGGTTTTGAAATGCAAGTTTCTCAGCCAGAAGTTATCATTAAAGAGCATGATGGGGTAAAAACAGAACCATATGAAGAATTGGTAATTGATGTTCCAATGGAATTTTCTGGAAGTGTTATTGAAAAAATTGGTAAAAGACGTGGAATTATGAAAGATATGGTGGAAAAGGAAGGTATTGCTAGGGTTATTTTTGATATACCAACACGTGGACTTTTAGGATATCGTAGTGAATTTATTATAGATACAAAAGGAGAGGGAATAATGAGTTCAAGAGTTACTGGATTTAGAGAATATGCTGGAGAAATAAAAAAGAGGGAGTACGGTTCTATGGCTTCAATGGTCTCTGGGAAAGCGGTGGCTTTTTCTCTTGCAAACTTACAAGAACGTGGTATACTGTATGTAGATCACGGTACTGATGTTTATGAAGGGATGGTGGTTGGTAATGTTTTGAAAGGAGACGAAATGTCTGTTAATCCTACAAAAGGAAAACAGCTTACTAATATGCGAGCTTCTGGAACTGATGAAGCGATAACCTTAAATCCTGTTTTTACGTTGAGTATTGAACGTGGTCTTGAAGTTATGAATGGGGATGAGTATCTGGAAATTACACCAAAATCTGTTAGACTTCGCAAAAGATTTTTAACTGAGCTAGATCGAGTTAAAGCAAAAAGATAAAATAATATATGTCAACAATAACTTTCAAACCTCAAAAAATAACTAAAAAAATAACTTTACATTTACCTAGTCGTACCCTAGACGTCATAATGAATCGTTTTGGTTTGACTGCTGATGGGGAGAAAAAGACTCTCGAAGAGATTGGGAAAAAATATAAAATTACAAGAGAACGCGTTCGTCAGGTTGAAGAGGCGGCTATTAATCTTATTAAAAAGTCTGGTGCTTATAAAAATGAGCAAGCTATTTTTGATGAATTAAAACAAATAGTGCATAATTTAGGGTCAATTGTTGCTGAACATGAATTTTTACCTTTTATTTCTAAAGATAAAAGTACTCAAAATCATATTAATTTTTTTTTAGTGTTGGCTGATGTTTTTAAAAAACATCGCGAAGATGAGCATTTTCATACTCGATATAGCGTAGATGATGCTATGGCTGATAAGGTTCATGAAGCTCTTCGAAAACTTTACGCGAGTCTAAGAGATGAAGACCTTATTCCGGAAACGGAAATGATTAAGAAGTTTTTTGATCAAATGAAAGATGTCTCTGAAGAGTATAAAAATGAAGAGATGGCTAAAAGATGGCTCTCTATTTCTAAAACTATTTCAAAAAATGAATTAGGGGAATGGGGCAAGGCTTCTTCGCCAAATATTCGCACTCGTGGAGTTAAAGATTATGCTTTTTTGGTAATGAGACGCCATGGTTCACCTATGCACTTTAAAGAAGTGGCAGATTCTATTTCTAAAACTTTTAGCAAGAAAATACATTATGCAACTTGTCACAATGAGCTTATTAAAGATTCTCGTTTTATTCTAGTAGGTAGGGGAATGTATGCTCTTGCTGAATGGGGATATAAAGCAGGTATCGCTCGTGAAGTTATTCAAGATATTCTCAAAAAAGAAGGAGAACCATTGTCAAAAGATGAAGTTGTCAAAAGAGTGATGAAAGAGAGGTATTTCAAAAAAAATACTATTTTAGTGAATCTTGCTAATACAAAATATTTCAAGAAAAACAAAAACGGACTTTACACTATAGCGTAAACATACTAAAATATAGGTATGGCTGGAAAGGAAAGTCCTAAAAAAGGATTTGAGGAATCTATTTTTAATTTTATAAAAGAATTTTGGCTTGGGATTGTAGTTATAATTCTGGGTTATTTTGTTTGGAAATATAATGCAGAAATAGGAGTTTTAGCTTTGGCTGGGACAATATTTTTAGGCTGGCTGGCTTGGAAACTTTGGCTTCATTATATCAGGCAAGATTTTATTTCTGGAATAGATTTTGTCTTGCTTGAAATAGTTCCTCCGCGCGAGGTGTTACGAAGTCCAAAAGCGATGGAACTTTTTTTTACCAATGCTCTTTATCATTGGAGTATGAAAGGAGGAAAGGAAGAGTGGTGGCAGGGAGCAGTTTGGTTTTGGTTTTCTTTAGAGATTGTTTCTATTGAAGGACAAGTGCATTTTTATATACGGACACCGACGCGTATCAAGGATCTTATTGAGACACAAATGTATGCGCAATATCCTCAGGCTCAAGTAAAAGTGGTTGAAGACTATACATTAGCAGTTGATGCAATTACTCCGGAGAGTGATTGGAATGCTTGGGGATGTGAATTTAAACTTTTTAAACCCGAAGCTTATCCAATTAAAACATATATTGATTTTGGATTAGACAAAGACCCAAAAGAAGAATTTAAAGTTGACCCCATTGCTCCAATTATAGAGTTTTTTGGTTCAATCAAAAAAGGAGAACAGGCGTGGGTACAGATTGTTATTACACCTTCCAAAAAAACATATCATACAAAAGGAACTTATTTTGGTAAGCATGATTGGGTGGCGGAAGCTAAAAAAGAAATTTTTAAGATATTAAAGCCTTTTACCGCTCTCAAAGATGATGGAGCAAGAATAGAAATTCGTACTCCTGATATTTATAAAAATGTGGTCACTGCGATGTCTGCGAAAACTTCAAAAATAGGTTTTGATACCGGTATTCGAGTGATGTATGTAGCCAAAAAAGAAGTATATCCGCCTGGTACAAGGACTAATAATTCAAGAAATATTCGTCTCATTTTTCGTCAATACGCTAGGCCTGATTGTAATCAATTTTGGCGTATAAATTCAGCCCAGGGAGATTTTTATAGCGGTATATTCACTGCTTCTCCAAAAACAGTGATGATGTTGGCAAACCGCATGCTTCATGAATATCGTGAACGTGCTTTTTTTCATTTACCACTTCGACATCATCTTTTTTCCAAGCATGTTTGGCGTTGGCCTTTTGATTCTATAATTAAAGCATATGCTCATCATCACATTTTTGTTTTAAATGTTGAAGAACTTGCAACCATCTGGCACTTCCCAGGCCAGATCTTGAAAGTTCCTACTCTTGAACGTATTGAATCTAAAGAAGCTTCTCCTCCTACAAATTTGCCGATATAAAATATGGAAGACGAAATAAAAAACAACGAACTTGGACATCCGATGTTCAGGATAAGTAAATTACAAAAAAATATTTTTTATGTGTTTTTTGTAGTTATATTTTTTACTTTTTTTTACTTTTTATTTTTAAGCGCACCGGAGGATTTTCCAGTTAATAGTGTTATTCAAATAGAACAAGGAATGAATTTACGGAGTGTTTCTTCTATACTTAAAAAAGAGCATATGATAAGATCCAGATTTGTTTTTGAATCTTTTGTGTTAATTTTTGGTGGAGAGAATCATCTAATATCTGCTAATTATTTGTTTGAAAAAAAATTATCTGCTTTTGAAATTGCTAGGCGTATTTCTGTAGGTGAACATAACACTGCGCCTGTTACGGTAACAATTCCGGAAGGTTTTAATATTAATCAAATTGCAGATACTTTTGTTTTAAAATTAGAAAATTTTAATAAGGCTGAATTTTTAGTTAAAGCAAAATCTTTAGAAGGATATCTTTTTCCGGATACTTATTTTTTTTTAAATAATGCAAATGAGATAGATGTTGTAAAATCTATGAGTGACAATTTTGAGAAAAAATTCACCCCTTTTTTTTCTGAGGTTGTTTCTTCAGGCAGAAATGAAAAAGAAATTATAATTATGGCTTCAATTATTGAAAAAGAATCAAAGGGTGGTATAGATAGGGGAATTATTTCTGGAATTTTATGGAAAAGAATTAAGATTGGTATGCCACTTCAAGTAGATGTGGCGCCTGAAACTTATAAAATAAAAGGATTACCAAAAAGTCCAATCGGAAATCCAGGGTTAAAGGCTATTGTTGCTTCTATTCACCCACAAAGTTCATCTTATCTTTATTATCTTCATGATAAAGATGGTGTTGTTCATTATGCAAAAACTTTTTCAGAGCATAATACAAATATAAAAAAGTATTTAAAAAATTTATGAAAAAGCAAACTGTTTTTATTGGACTCTCTGGTGGGGTGGATAGCGCTGTTTCGGCTGCTCTGCTAAAAAAACAAGGTTATAAAGTTGTTGGAGTTTTTATTAAAACATGGCATCCAGATTTTTTAGTCTGTAATGAAGAAGGAGAGCGCTTTGATGCTATGCGTGTGGCGGCAACTTTAGATATTCCTTTTCTTACTTTTGATTTTGAAGATGTTTATAAAAAAGAAGTTGCTGATTATATGATTCGAGAATATAAGCTCGGCCGTACACCGAATCCAGATGTAATGTGTAATAAAGAGGTAAAATTTGGTGCCTTTCTCAAGAAAGCTCTTTCAATGGGTGCTTATTTTGTGGCGACAGGACACTACGCAGAAAAAAAGCAGACGCTTTCTCACGGCTCGCACTCTGTCCTGAACATGGTTGACCGAGCTTTAGTTGCGAAGGCCGAAGAAAGCGCTGCTTTTTTTCTTGCGAAAGGTGTGGATTCTTTAAAAGATCAAAGTTATTTTTTGTGGACATTAAAACAAGAACAGTTAAGAAAAATTTTATTTCCTATTGGTCATTTAAAAAAGACAGAAGTAAGGAAATTAGCAAAAAAATTCAAGCTTCCAGTCTCAGAAAAAAAAGATAGTCAGGGTATTTGTTTTTTAGGGGCAGTTAATTTAAAAGAATTTTTAAAACATTATATAAAAGAAAAAAAAGGCAAAGTGTTAAATGAAAAGGGAGAAGATATCGGTTATCATAATGGCGTTGTTTTTTATACCTTAGGAGAGCGACATGGTTTTACAATTACAAAAAAGACCTCAAAAGATGGAGCTTATTACGTAGTGGGTAAAAATATAAAGAAAAATATTTTATATGTGTCGCAGTTTCCCTATGATAAGGGGGGATTAAGGGGGGTTGAATTTGAGTCAAAAATAAATTTAGAAAACATTAATTGGATTAATAAGATTCCAGAATTAAATAAAACTTATACTGCGCAGATTCGTTATCATGGTGAATTTTTACCATGTATAATTAAAGCTAAAGGTCCTGAGCGTAGTAGAATGGCAGAAGTTATGTTCACTAAGCCTATTCTTGTTGCTTCTGGGCAATCTTGTGTTATTTATGATGGTAATATTTGCTTGGGTGGTGGAGTAGTTGTATAATTGTTTTATGGAACAATTTTTTACACAAAATAGTGAAATAATTTTAAAATTAATGACAGCAGTAGGGCTTGGGCTTTTAGTAGGAATGGAAAGATTTTTTGTTCACAAAGATGCTGGCATGAAAACACATGCTCTTGTTTCTTTGGGTTCAGCAGTTTTTGTATTAATTTCAGAAGCTATGGTGCAAAAATATATAAATTATCCAGGTCTTAGTCCAACAATGATTCCTGCTCAAATTGTGGTTGGTATTGGTTTTTTGGGGGCTGGCTCCATAATGATTTATGGTTCTCAACTTAGAGGTCTTACTACAGCTGGCGGGCTTTGGGTGACTGCTGGTATCGGTATGGCTGCTGGTTTTGGATTTTACAGTTTATCTATACTTGTTACCGTATTAGTACTTTTAATATTGATTTTAATAAATATTATTGAAAAACCTATTAGAAAAATTTCTGAAAAAATAGATCAGCCGGTGAATTAAAGGTATATGCAATCAGATGAGATTAGATTAAAGTTTCTAAAATTTTTTGAAAATCGAGGACATAAAATAATTCCTTCGGCTTCACTTGTGCCAGAAAATGACCCTTCGGTGCTTTTTACGACTGCCGGTATGCAGCAATTCAAGCCGTACTATACTAATCCTGAAAGTGCTGATCAAGATTTTGGGACTAGGAATATTGTAACCGTACAAAAATGCGTTCGCACATCTGATATAGATGAAGTAGGGGACGATACTCATCACACTTTTCTTGAAATGCTGGGTAATTTTAGTTTTGGAGGATATGGAAAAAAAGAAGCCATAGAGTACGCTCATGAATTTATTACCAAAGAACTTGGTTTGAAAATTTCCTACGTAACTTTTTATAAGGGTGAAGGAGTAGTGCCAAAAGACGAAGAATCCAAAGCCATTTGGAAAGAACTTGGGATGAAAGACACAAAAGAAGATGGAGCGGATGTATTTTGGGGTCCCACAGGTGATTTTGGTCCATGTGGGCCAACTACTGAAATATATTGCAAGAATGCAAGTGGTAAAGATGTTGAGATTTGGAATATAGTTTTTAATGAATATTTTTGTGATGGTTCCCGAGAAAAATTAGATAAAGGAGAAGCAAAACTTTCAAAACTTCCAATACTGGGTATTGATACAGGAATGGGATTTGAGCGCTTAATTTCAATTATACAAAACAAAAAAAATAACTACGAAACAGATTTATTTAATGGAGAAAAAACACGTGAAGAAAGAATAGTAATTGATCATACAAGAACAGCGTTATTTCTAGTTTCAGACGGGGTTATCCCATCAAATACAGGTCGCGGATATGTTTTGAGAAGACTTATTCGCAGGGCAATTAGGTTTTCAAAAGAATCACTAAAAGAAAAAATTGAAAAAATAAAAAAGATTTATGAAGGAGTCTACATTCTTGATGACAAGGGAGAAATTGGAAAAGAAGAAAGTAAATTTAGAGAAACTTTGAATAAAGGTTTAAAAGAATTTAAAAAAGGAATCGATCCATTCGTTCTGGCAACCACTTACGGTTTCCCAATTGAACTCACACTAGAACTGGCCAAAGAAAAAGGAATTTCTATTGATATTGAAAGTTTCAATAAAAAAATGGCAGAGCATCAAAAATTATCACAAACTTCTTCCACCGGTATGTTCAAGGGTGGACTGGCAAATCATAGTGAAAAGACAATTAGACTGCACACTGCGCATCATTTGCTTTTGGCTGGACTTCAGGCTGTTGTGGATAAAAAAATAAAACAGAAGGGAAGTAATATTACCGAAGATCGTTTACGTATGGATTTTCTTTGTGATCACAAGCTGGCTGACGAAGAAAAGAAAAAAGTGGAAGATTGGGTAAATGATAAAATTAAAGGAAATCTGAATGTAGTCTATCGTGAAATGCCACTTATGGAAGCTGAAAAGTTTGGCGCTGAGATGGAATTTGGAGCCAAATATCCAGAAATTGTATCTGTCTATTTTATAGAAGATAAGAAAGGCAATTTCGTATCCAAAGAATTCTGTGGTGGTCCCCATGTGAAGAATACCAGCGAACTTGGTTTTTTTAAGATTCAAAAAGAAGAAGCGGTAGCGCAAGGAATTAGACGCATTAAAGCTGTGCTTAGATAAATAACAAGGGTTACCCTTGTTATTTTTGGATTTTTGAAATATACTTTAATTATGGCTACTAGAAAAATATCTTTTGTAATGGGGGAATATTATCATTTATATACTCGAGGCATAGAGAAACGAATACTTTTTGTGGATAAGTATGATTATGAATATTTTCTTTTTTTAATGTATATATGTAACACAAAAAAGCCCATAAGAATGAAAAGTTTAGAAGAAAATTTTGATAGAGGAGAAACTATTGTTGACATAGGTGCTTATTGTTTTATGCCTAACCATATTCATATTTTAGCGTACGAAAAAATTGAAAAAGGAATTTCGACTTATATGCTCAAACTTTTAACTGCGTACTCTATGTATTTTAATTTAAAATATAAACGTACGGGAAGACTTTATGAAAGTACTTTTAAGTCGTCTCATATGGACAATGATCGATATTTTAAATATTTATACGCATATATCCATCTTAATCCTGCTAAGTTAATTGATAAAAATTGGAAAAAAAATCCTACAAAACTCGCTAAAGATTTATTGAAATTTGTATTTGAATATAAATATTCTAGTTTGCAAGAATATTTAATAACAGAGGTTGGATTAAGAAGAAAAATAATAAATACAAATGTATTTCCTTTGTATTTTAAAACTCCCATTGATCACAAAAGAGAGTTGTTTGATTGGTTGTCTTTACAAGGGTAACCCTTGTTTTTTTGGAAAGAAATAGCCATGGTGTTATCCATGACTATCGAGATGGCTACGTGACCTATTTAATTTTATTTCAGACTTTGTTTACAGATTGTAGCAAATTCGCGAAATAGTTGTTCTGTTTGCTCATTAATCCTGACAAAATACTGACCAAATAGATGATGATTCATGTCGATTTTTTTGATTTCCTCTTGGATTTTTGTTGTTAGCTCCTGAAGCATTGGGGTTTTACTTTCGAGTTTCTTAAAATCAGGGTGTTGAAGATACGGGGTTAGCAAATCATTTGCTTCTCCGATGGTCATCATGTCCATTTCTCCTTTTTATTAAATTTAGAACAAAATACTATTTATACTTCTATATATAGGTATATTACTAATCAAAATAAAAGTCAACATACCGTAATGAACTTGTTTATATTTCTAATTTATTGTTATAATTGCTGTATGAGTATTTTTTCGAACAATAAAACGAAGAATGAATTAGTGCTAGTTTTTAATATTGGGTCTTCTTCTGTGGACGGAGCGCTTTTTGAGGCGCAAAGTTCTGGAATTCCTAAAATAATTTTTTCTGTTCAGGAGTTTCTAAAAATAGAAGAAAAGATTGATATTGATAATTTTTTACTATCAACAATAAAATCGCTAGAAATTGTTGTTGAAAAAATTTATAAGGCAGGTTTGGGGGCGCCATCCAAGATTTTTTGCGTGCTAGCTTCGCCTTGGTGTGTTTCCCAAACGAGAATAATTAATTTTAAAAAAAATACTCCTTTTGTGTTTACTGAAAAATTGGCTGATGAATTAATAAAAAAAGAAATAAAATTTTTTAAAGAAGAACATGCCTTAAAATATAGCAATTCTGATAATAGAGTTCGTATGATTGAACTTAAAAATATTAAAATAATGTTAAATGGTTATGAAACACTTGAATCTTTAAATAAAAAAACTAAAGAATTAAAGATGCACCTTTTTATTTCTATTAGTGGAGAACAAGTATTAAAAAAAATTGAGGAGACAATAGGTAAATATTTTCATTTAAAACACATAGAATTTTCTTCTTTTGTTTTGTCTTTTTTTACAATAGCGCGTGATTTGTATTTAAAACAAGAGAATTTTCTTTTATTAGATATTGGTGGAGAAATAACGGATATTTCTATGGTAAAGAAGAATACCTTACGAGAGTCGACATCTTTTCCTCTTGGCCGTAATTTTTTCACACGTGGAGTTGCTCTTGATTTAGGTTGTACTTTGAGTGAAGCTGATTCTTTTATTTCTCTTTTTAAAGATGGACATTCAGAAGAATCTATAGTTGAAAAACTCACATTAATTTTAAATAAATTAAGAATAGAATGGCTAAAAAAATTTCAAGATTCTTTAGCTAGTTTATCAAATGATATTTCTATTCCATCAACAATTTATATTGTTCTCGATAAAGATTTAGTAGATTTTTTTTCTGAAACAATTAAAAATGAACAATTTAGCCAATATATTTTAACAGAATCAAAATTTGAAATTATTTTTTTAAAATCAGAGCTTTTTCGTGGAATTGCAGTGTTTAAAGAAAATGTATTTTGTGAACCTTTCCTAATTATTGATTCTATTTATATTAATCGTTTCTTAATTTCAATATAATTATGTCCAAGCATCTCTTAGAAGACATGGTCAGGGTGAAAAATAATAAAAAGTATATCCCCAAAAAAGAACCAATAAAAATGGAGTATTTAGCTGATGCGGAAATTAAGTATTCTAAAAATAAATATCGATATATGCTTTGGTTTGTGGCATTAGTATCTATGGTGTTTTGTTTTTTTGCATTTTCATTTTTATTTTCTAGGGCGGAAGTTTCGGTTGTTTTAAAAACAAAAGATATTGTTTTGAATAAAAATTTGTCCGCTGGTCTTGATTTAAATACTGACATTTTATCTTTTGAACTTACCCATATCTCTGGAGATGCGTCTAAAACAATCAATTTGGAAGAAAAAGATTTTAATGAAAAAGCGAAAGGTACGATTATTCTTTATAATAAATTTAGTTCATCTCCTCAAACACTTTTAGTGGATACACGTTTAGATGGATCAAATGGTAAAATTTACAAAACAAAAACAAAGATTGTAATTCCAGGCATGAGCAAGAATGATACTCCTGGACAAGTCAGTGTTGATATTTATGCAGAAAAAGAAGGAGCAGACTATAATAGTACTCCGCTTGATTTTAAAATATCTGGTTTTAAGGGAACGACTAAATATGAAAAATTTTATGGTAGATCAATGGGAGATATAACTGGTGGGATTATTGGCAAAGCTCGCCAAGTTAGTGACTTACAAAAAATAGAAACAGGAAAAGAGTTAAAAACAATTTTAGAAAATAAGCTTTTTAATGAAATTTCTAATCAAATTTCAGGATTTTTATTATACAAAGATGCTTTATTCTTGAAAACTGATAATCTTACGGTTGGCCCGATATCCACTGATGGATCGGTAGTTTTAACCCTTCCAGGCACTTTATATGGTATCATTTTTGATGAGCAGAAACTGACTCAAAAAATTGTAAAAGACAGTATTGAAAATAATGACAATAGTGAACTTTTTATACCAAACATCAAAGATTTAACTTTTTCTCTTTTTGGTAAAGAAAGTATTTTATTTGATAGTGTGAAAAATATAAATTTTAATTTATCAGGACCTGTAAAAATTGTTTGGAAACTTGACGTAGATAAATTCACTGTTGATTTGTTAAATAAACCAAAAAAAGATTCTAGTCAAATTTTATCACAGTATCCAAATATTGATTCTGTTCTTGTAAAATTAAATCCTCCATGGATACAATTTCTTCCTAGTAAAATTAAAAACATAAAAGTAACAACGGATTATGCGAAATAAAATTATTTATTGTCTTGACTATAGTCTTTAATTTTACTATAATATACAATATATTCATGAGTGATCCAAGAAAAGAAAAAATAGTAACAGGGAGAGGAGTCGTCACTGAGGCTTTGCCCTCTACTTTATTTAGAGTAAAGATGGAAGATAAAACAGAAGGAGAGAAAGAAATTTTAGCATATTTAGGAGGAAAAATGCGAATGCATAGAATTAAAGTTTTGATTGGAGATTCAGTTGAGATAGTGCTTGATTCTTATGGTGGAAAAGGTAGAATAATCAAAAGATTGTAATAGGTTGTAATTTTTTAAAGAATAGTGTATTATATTAATTATAGATTTTAAAAAGTTATAGTATTGAAAAATAAGGGTATTTTCCTTGTTTTTCTTTTATCTTGTTATGAAAATAAAATCAGCAGTAAAAAAAAATTGTGCTAATTGTAAAATGGTTAAAAGAGCCAGACATTTGAGGATTATTTGTTCTAACCCTAAACATAAACAAAAACAATAATTTATGAGAATATTAGGAATCACAGTGCCAAATGAAAAAAGACTTGAGATTGGTTTGACTTGTCTCTATGGTATTGGTATTTCTTCTGCTCGTAAAATTTTGGATCAAGTTAATATTGATCATGGTAAAAAGGCTAAAGATTTGACTTTAGATGAAGAGAATAGCATTCGTTCCATTGTGGAAAAGATATCAATTGAAGGAAATTTAAAAAGAGAAACAGCTGCAAATATAAAAAGATTAAAAGATATAAAAAGTTATCGAGGAATACGTCACATAAAAAGATTGCCCGTTCGTGGACAGCGTACTAAAACAAACTCTCGAACAGTTAGAGGTAATGTTAGAAAAACAATGGCGTCAGGCAAGAGAAAAGAAAGTAAGACTTAAGGTTAACAGTTTGTAGTTTATTAAAATAAAAAAATGGTAAAAGATAAAATAACAAAAAAAGTGAAAAAAGAAGAAGCTGGAATAGAAGAAGTAAAAAAAGTTCCATCTCTGCCTACCGGACAGGCAGGAAAAACACCAAAAAAGAAAATTAATTCTGGAATTTTACATATTGAAGCTACTTTTAATAACACTAAGGTTGTTTTTTCAGATAAATTAGGCAATTCGTTATTTTGGTCAAGTGCTGGCAGTTTGGGTTTTAGGGGGGCAAAAAAAGGAACTCCATTTGCGGCTTCCAAGGTAGGAGATATTATTGGTGGTAAAGCAGAAGCTCTTGGTGTAAAAGATGCCGATGTGGTTATTTTAGGGGTTGGATCTGGACGTGAACCAGCGGTTAGAGCTTTTATGGCTCATGGGATAGAAATTACTTCTGTTCTAGATGCTACACCAGTTCCTCATAATGGACCAAAAGCTAAGAAGCCAAGACGAGTATAAAAAATTTATGATATCAAAACCAAAATTTAAAATTTGTAGAAGACTTGGTCCTGGAGTTTATGATAAATGTCAAACTGCCAAATTTTCAGCTGTTTCCGTAAAATCTTTACCTGGAGGAAAACGTCCAAAAGCTCCTACAGAGTATGGAATGCAGCTTATCGAAAAGCAAAAGATACGTTTTTCGTATGGAATATCAGAACGTCAACTTTCTAATTATGTTAAAAAAGTTTCTGGCACTAAAGGTGCTGGAACAGCAGAAAAGCTTTACGAAGGACTTGAATCTCGTCTTGATAATGTAATCTACCGAATGGGTCTCGGCGCTTCTCGTCGCGCTACTAGACAAATGGTTTCTCATGGGCATTTTATTGTAAATAATTACCGAGTAACTGTTCCTTCTTATGAAGTAAAGATTGGAGATGTTATAAAGATTCGTGAAGGAAGTAAGGTAAAGAAAATTTTTGAAAATCTTACAGATAGATTAAAAGATTACACAGCTCCAACTTGGGTTAGTTTTGATTTAAATAATATGGAAGGACGCATTTTAGCCAAGCCAAAAAATATTGAAACATTTCTTAATATTAATGCCGTTCTTGAATTTTACAGTCGTTAAATTATTCCGCTAGAAGCGGACAAGTATTATTACAAATTAATTAAAAAATTATTATGCCTGAATATAAAATTATTATGCCTTCAAAACCTCGTGTTGTTTTAGAGGAGGGCAACAAAGGAGTATTTGAAATAGATGGTCTGTATCCTGGATATGGCCATACTCTTGGAAATAGTTTAAGAAGGATAATCCTTTCTTCTCTTCCTGGCGCTAGCATTACTTCTATTAAAATAGATGGAGTAAGTCATGAATTTCAGACAATGGATGGAATTAAAGAAGATGTTATTGTAATGATTTTAAATTTGAAAAAAGCTCGTTTTAAAATGATTTCCGATGAACCTCAAATGGTTACACTTTCTATAAAAGGACCTAAGGATGTCTTGGCGGGAGATATAAAAACTGGCGGACAAGTAGAAATTTTAAATCCTGAACTTCATATTGTTGAAGTTACTGGCAAGGTAAATTTGAATATAGAAATGAAAATCGAAAAAGGGCTAGGTTTCATTTCAAAAGAAGTTTTCCAAAAAGAAAAAGTGGATGTTGGCACTATTGCTGTTGATGCAATTTTTTCCCCAATTCGTAGAGTTGCTTATGAAGTTGAAAATATGCGTGTCGGAGATAAAACAAACCATAATCGTTTAAGAATTTCAATCGAGACAGATGGCACACTTTCTGCTCGTGAAGCTCTTTCATCTTCTATTGAAATTATGATAAATCAATTAAAAGCAATTATTGATTTTAAAGAGCCAGAAGAGGAAGTTAAAATTAGTAAAAAGGTTTCTAAAGAAGAAGATAGGGGTGAAACAGAAGATAAAAAAGGAGGTGATTTTGCTGATGTTTTAAAGACTCGTACAGATAGCTTGGATCTTTCTACAAGAACATTAAATGCGCTTACTTCTGCAAATATTCGAACACTTGGAGGGCTTGCTCGAAAGAAAAGAGAAGATTTACTTGAGATTGAGGGTATCGGAGAAAAAGGTATTTCAGAGATTAAAAAAGTTTTAAATAAATTTGGTTTGAACTTAAAAGAATAACTACGAGCTTAACGCCACTAATTGTATGCGACACCACAACAATATAAGAAAATTTGGTAGAGATAAAACACAAAAGAAAGCACTTTTAAATTCTTTAGCGCTTAATTTGATCATGCGAGAAAAAATAAAAACAACCGAACCGAAGGCAAAGGAATTGCGACCTTTTATGGAGAAGCTTGTAACTCGCGCAAAGGGTGGTAGTTTGGCTACGCGCAGACTTATAATTGCAAAGCTTTCAAACCGTAGTTCTGAAGTTAAAAAACTTTTTGATGTTATTGCTCCTAAATATGCTGATAAAAAAGGTGGTTATACGAGAGTTTTAAAATTAGGAGCTAGAAAGTCAGATGGCGCCAAGATGGCAATAATAGAATTTGTTTAATAATAAAAACATCATGAAAAAAACAGAAATCAAAACAATAGACGCAAATGGCAGAACCTTAGGAAGGGTTGCCAGCGAAGTGGCGATGTCTTTGATGGGTAAAACTAAGGCAACCTTTGAGCGTAATGTTTATTCGGGTTTTCCAGTAAAAGTAATCAATGCAAGTAAGCTTCTTATTACCACAAAGAAATTAGCTGAAATTTATCACACTAGATATTCTGGTATTCCCGGGGGGCTTCGCATTTTAAAAGGCACAGAAACAGCAGAGAAAAAAGGATTGAAAGAATTAATTAAGCTTGCAACATTTCAAATGCTTCCTGATAATAAATTACGAAGAGTTATGATGAAAAATTTAACAATTGAAGATTAATTTTATGGCAGAAAAAATATCAATTAAAAAAATAAAACAACAATATATTGAAGCTGTAGGAAGACGTAAAACTTCTACCGCTAGAGTGCGTATCACAGAGGAGACTAAAGCTCATTTTACTGTGAATGGCAAAGATGCTAAAGAATATTTTAAAACAGAAGATCAGCGTCGTTTAATTTTAGACCCTATGATAAAAGGAATATCAACTGGTGGAGCTAAATCAAATGTAAAATGGGGTGTAGAAGCGCATGTTTCTGGCGGCGGAATTCATTCTCAATCAGAGGCAATTCGTCATGGGTTAGCTAGAGCTCTTATTAAATCAGATATTACTTTACGTGGAAATTTGAAAAAATTAGGTTTTCTAAAGCGTGATCCTAGGGCAAAAGAACGAAGAAAATTCGGATTGAAGAAAGCTAGAAAGGCACCTCAATGGAGTAAGAGATAATTTGTGCTAAAATAAAACTATGAGCGATGAAGAAGAAAAGAAAGAAACTCCACCTGAAAATGAAGCTGAAATTCTTGAATTTGAATTTAATGAAGATGGGGAAGAAGATTTAAAGAAAACTCTGAAGAAATTCAGGGCGGAATTGAAAGTATGTCAAAAAGAAAAAGAAGAATATTTGACTGGATGGCAGAAAGAGCGGGCGGATTTTATTAATTACAAAAAACAAGAAAATGAAAGACAGGTTAATTTCTCGGAAGTGATGCGGGAGCGGATTTTAATCCGTTTTCTGTCCGTGATAGACAGTTTTAATCTGGCTTTTGTCAACAAAGAGGCCTGGGAGAAAGTAGATGAAAATTGGCGTAAGGGTGTAGAATATATTTATTCCCAAATGAATGGTATTTTTGAGGAATATGGGGTCAAAGCAATAGGTGAAGTGGGGGAGAGTTTTGATCCAAACATACATCAGTCTATTGATGTCGTAGAAACAGATAAAAAAGAACAGGACCATACCGTTGCGAATGTAATTCAAAAAGGTTACAAACTCGGCGAACGCGTGATGCGTCCAGCTAGGGTAAATGTGTATGAATACAAAGAAGTAGAAAAATAAAATTAATTTTATTTTCCGAAAGTTTCAAATAAAACTTTTTTTGTTTCTTCGTCTAAAAATTGGGTGACGATTATCATCATTTCTGTTGTAAGTCCTAAATCTTTTTTTATATTTGTAAATAAATGTTCAAAAGGGTAAGGGGAAATCCAGGCGGAATTTTTTAGGCAAACAAAACCAGCTTTTTTTAAAAGATAGCGCAGAGACTCACGTTCACTCTTTCTGTTTTCTGGCAGGTCCAGCAGGATAATTCTCCAAAATCCATCCCAATTTTGTGGAACTAGCGCACCTTCATTCTCTAATAGTAGTGTGTTTAATTTATTTTTTCCAAGGGGAGTAATTTTTACGTAATCTTGTCTTCCTGATTCATGAATTTTTGCATACTTGCTTTCCACTAAGTTTTTTAAAGCACGAGAAATTGCATAAGTGGTTTTAATATCATTTTCTTTCAGATCTTTTACAGAAATTGCTGGCTTTTCAGCTAGTTTTTTAAGTATCTTTTTTGAATAACTTGACATACACATATCCTATCATATATACTCTATTTATACAAATTATTAGTGGTCGCAAAATAAATGTTAATTATTAATTTAACCTTATAACGTATGAGTAAAATAATAGGTATAGATTTGGGTACAACGAATTCGGCAGTCGCTGTTATCGAAGGAGGCGCACCGAAGATTATTGAGAATGTGGAAGGCAATCGTACGACGCCTTCTGTTGTTGCTACTGCAAAAAACGGAGATAGGATTGTTGGTCTTCTAGCAAAAAGACAAGCGGTTACAAATCCAGAAAATACAATTGCTGAAATCAAGCGCTATATGGGGCACAGATTTGATGACCCAGAAGTGCAAAAAGATCGTGAGACGGCGGCATTTAAAATTGAAGCAGGAGATGGAGGCGGAGTAAAAATAAAAATGTCAGATAAATTTTATCGACCGGAAGAAATTTCTGCAATGGTTTTACAAAAAATAAAATCTGATGTTGAAGCGAAGCTGGGAGAAAAAATTACGGAAGCGATAATAACCGTACCGGCCTATTTCAATGATGCGCAAAGAAAGGCTACAAAAGATGCTGGAGCAATTGCTGGACTTGATGTGAAGCGCATTATTAACGAACCAACAGCCGCAGCGCTTGCTTACGGATTTAATAAAAAGAAAAATGAAAAGATTGTTGTTTACGATTTTGGCGGAGGAACTTTTGATGTGTCTGTGCTGGAAATCGGCGATGATGTGATAGAAGTCAAATCCACAGATGGAGACAGTCATATGGGTGGAGGTGATATTGATAGAAAAATAATTTATTGGATCGCTGAAGAGTATAAAAAGGAGTCTGGGATTGATGTGATAAAAGATCCTCTAGCGCATCAGAGATTAAAAGAAGCAGCAGAAAAAGCTAAGCATGAACTTTCTACTACCATTGAAACGGAAATCAACATACCATTTATAACTTCAGATAGCTCTGGACCAAAGCATTTATTGATGAAAATGTCTCGGGTGATGTTGGAATCTTTAGCTAAAGAATACATAGACAGTTCTATTGAAATTACTAAGAGGGCTCTTTCTGCTTCACCATTTAAGATGAACGAAATAAATGAAATTATTATGGTAGGTGGTCAAACAAGAATGCCAGCAATAGTCTCTGCGGTGCAAACTCTTTTTGGTAAAGTTCCTAATATGTCCATTAATCCTGACGAAGTCGTAGCGCTTGGCGCAGCCGTCCAAGCAGGTGTGTTACAGGGTGATGTTCGTGATGTCTTGCTTCTTGATGTGATACCTTTATCTTTAGGTATTGAGACATTGGGCGGAGTAGCTACAAAATTAATTGAAAGAAATACTACTATCCCGTCTTCTAAGTCTCAAGTATTTTCTACCGCTGCTGACAATCAGACTTCGGTAGAAATACACATTGTGCAGGGAGAGCGTCCAATGGCGTCCGACAACAAATCTCTCGGCCGATTTATTTTAGACGGAGTTCCACCGGCACCTCGTGGAATGCCACAGATTGAAGTTGCCTTTGATGTGGATGTAAATGGAATTTTAAATGTTTCTGCAAAAGATAAAGCTTCAGGAAAAACTCAATCTATAAAAATTGAAGCAAGCTCTGGACTTAAAGACGAAGATATTAAAAAAATGCAAGCTGATGCTGAGCTTCATGCTGAAGAAGATAAAAAGAAAAAAGAGAATGCTGAAGTGAAAAATACTGCCGAGATGATTATTTACACGGCGGAGAAAGCGTTAAAAGATAATGAAGCAAAAATTCCAGCAGAATTAAAAGATGAAGTAAATGCAAAAATAACTGCCTTGCGAGGCGTGAAAGACGGCACGGACGGAGAAGCAATCAAGAAAGCAACCGAAGAACTTTCGGCCGAAATGTCTAAAATAGGCGAAGCCATGGCGAAAGCCGGCGCAACTCCTCAATCTCCAAAAACTCCCGAAGAGCAAAATCCGGAAGTCAAAGATGCGGAATTTAAAGAAAAAGGTCCTGAAGGGGAAGAGCCAAAAGCATAAGTATATAAATTAAAATAATAATTAAAAAACATGGAAGAACAATGGTACACAATAACGGGAGGAATTGATGTTAATACTGCTAATAATCTTATTATTTATGTCAATGGTCAGATTTATGGTTCTAATATAAAAAAACTAAAAATACTTATATCATCTCCCGGTGGTGATGTTGATTCTGCTATCAGAATATATTCATACTTAAAAGCACTTTCAATCGAAGTTGAGACAATTGCTTTTAGTCAAATTGATTCTGCTGCAAATATTATCTATTCTGCTGGCAGTAAAAGAATAGCCATAAAAGGCTGTCGATTCTTTTTACACGAAGGAACATTTACAACTGGAGCTCAAACAACAACACTGCATAATCATGAAGAATCCTTAGCTATATTCCAGGATTTATTAAAAAGACATATTGGTATTCTCTCGAAAGAAACTGGTCAAAAGGAAAAGGAAATTAATAAACTATTACAGAAAAGTACAATATTAAGTGCTGAAAAAGCAAAAGATCTTGGACTTGTTCACGAAATATTAGAGAAATTACCCCTTACAAAACAAACTCAATAAATTAATTAACAAGAATAATTTTTGTTAGAATATAAATTTTAAGTTTATGAGAAGGATAGAATTAGTTGATCATATTAAAGGATCTTATCTAAAGAAACAATATCTTGAAGCTTTTTTAGTGCAAAGTGCTTACATTGAAGGATTACTAAAAATCTTTGCAGATTATAAATATTGGGAAGATGTCAGACAGAAGGGTGCCAAGGAAGCCAAAATGATTGTCGAGTTAAGAAAAAGAGTTAGAAGATTCGGTTTAAATGAATTAATAGATTTTCTGTTTAAAAGTGATCTTATAGATGATAACCAAAAAAAACTCTTCATAAATATAGAGAAAAAAGAAATAATGTTCTCCATGAGTTAGTTCTTCAAATATCTATCTCTGAATTTGAAAAAGAGTTAAAAGAAACTTGCGAATTAGGAGATAAAATCATAGATAATCAAAAATTCAAAGATATAGAGAAAATTCTTGATGGTGTAGAGGAAAGAAAAAGAAACGAGAGGATATCTTCTAGTGACCAAAAAGCATTATAAAAGGGCTTTTTGGTTTGGCTAATGTTTGGTTAATTCGCAAGAACCGTTCTTGCGAAAACTGTTGCTTTTACCAACGGTAAAGTTTAAAATATAAATATGATTTATAACCCAGCAACACATTTATCTTCAAAACATTGCGGCGTTTGTCACGGAGATGGAGATGGATTCAAATGTCCCAAATGCGGATACACTGCCGTTTTTTTTTACCCCTTGCATTTTAACAAATGTGCAGAAAAATCAATGATGCAGGTAAAATGCCAGAAGTGCGGAGAAGCGGAACGAAATTGCAAATGCGTATGATTATGAATCAGGATTTTGATAATTGGAATATCAAGAAAAAAGAACTTTCAAACGGAGGACGAGTTTATTTTCATAAAGGAGATATTTGGCTTGCTTCTATTGGTAAAAATATTGGAGACGAAGAGGATGGCAAGCATTCTAGTTTTGAGCGGCCTATTTTAATAGTTAGAAAATTCAACAATAATATATTTTTAGGAGTTCCTTTAACATCTAATGAAAACAAGGAAGGTAAATATTATCACAAATTGATTTCTTTTCCAGGTTCAACTGTAATTTTGTCGCAAGTTAGACTTTTTGATGCAAAAAGGATATTGCGACTTATGGGGAAAATAGAAAATGGAGAATTAAATGAAATAAAAATAAAACTAGGAAAGATTATATAAAAAACGAAACCCCCTTGCGGGGGTTTCTCGGAGCTTTCGACAAGGAAAGCATTTACTCAATAAGTATATTATAGTGTTAGAAAAAAGTCAAGTAAAAATTAGCAAAAAGAGCTGTTTTGTTATAAAATATCTATATGACCCACATTGAACTCCCAGAAATACCTATAAATAAAGACGTTACTTACCTAGGGTTGACGACTTTTCGCGATAAAAATCAGCTTTTTGGCATTAAGCGCAAAGACAGGCGTCAGCATGTTTATATTCTCGGAAAATCTGGTACTGGTAAATCGGTTTTGATGTTCAATATGATTTTTCAGAATATTCAAAACGGCGAAGGGGTTTGTGTCGTTGACCCGCACGGAGAACTTGTCGAAGCAGTTCTTTCAGCTATTCCGTCCCACCGAATGAAAGATGTAGTTTATTTTAATCCAGCGGATGCGGATTATCATATCGGTTTTAATGTTTTAGAATTGATTGACCCACAATATAAACATTTAGTGGCGTCTGGATTGATGGGTATTTTTACCAAAATCTGGGCGAATGCTTGGAGCGCACGAATGGAATATATTTTAAATAATTGTATTTTAGCCTTACTGGATACTCCAGGGACGACGCTCCTAGGAATTCCTAGAATGCTTGTAGATAAAGATTATCGTCAGAAAATAATTACCAATTTAAAAGATCCAGTGATAAAAGCTTTCTGGGTACATGAGTATGAAGCTTGGCAGGATAAATTTCGCAATGAAGCGATTGCCCCGATCCAAAATAAAGTCGGACAATTTCTTTCTACTTCTATTATTCGCAATGTCGTTGGTCAATCTAAGAGTACCATCAATATTTTTGATATTATGAACGATGGGAAAATTTTTCTCGTGAATGTTTCTAAGGGACGTATTGGGGAAGATAATTCTGGACTCTTGGGAGGGATGATTATTACCAAAATTCAACTGGCTGCTATGGAACGCGTGCGTATTCCTGAAGACCATCGCAAGGACTTTTATCTTTATGTGGATGAATTTCAAAACTTTGTAACTGATGCTTTTGCCGGTATTTTGTCTGAAGCTAGAAAGTACAGACTGAATCTGACGGTGGCTCACCAATACACTGCTCAGCTAGTGGCGGATAAAAGCTCGGCCGTTCGGGATGCGGTCTTTGGCAACGTTGGTACAATGATAGTTTTTAGAGTTGGTTCTGACGATGCAGACTTTTTAGAAAAAGAATTTGACCCAGAATTTACTCCTTCTGATATTGTAAATTTGCCGAACTATAAAATTTATTTAAAGTTAATGATCGATGGCGTAACGTCCCGTCCATTTTCCGCTAAGACCTTACCTCCAATGGTAAAGTCAGGTGATAAGAAAGTAGAAGAAGAAGTAATAAAATCTTCTCGTGAACTTTATTGTAAATCAAAAGAAGTGGTGGAACGGGAGATTAATAACTGGAGTGGAATGTCCCTTGGCAATGAAACGGACACTGGCAGTGGAAGTATGGAAAAATTTCCGGTTATTTGTTCTCTTTGTAAAAAAGAAGCGACTGTACCATTTAAGCCAGAGCCGGGACGAGCAGTTTATTGTAAAGAATGTATTGCAAAAATAAAATCTGGGGAAGTAAAAATAGAAAAAAAAGGACAGGATCAAATTAAATATGATGAATCTAAGTTTTATAAACCATTAGCTGATTTAGGTATAGAATTTAAACAAAAAAATGGAAATATAGAAGAAGAGCATAGATATCAAGAAAGAGGAGAAAAAGATTTTACTTCGACAAACAGGCTCTCCTATGTGGCGGGTAAACCTAGTGTATTTAAGTCTATAAAAAAAATTTTTACTAAACAAGTTCCAGTTCCAGTTAGGCCTAAGCCTATTCATCCGATAAATAGAGATACTTCGGCATTAAAAGATATTTTAAATAAAGTAGTTGAAGCAAAGCCAATTCCAGAAACAATTTCTCTTGACTCTTTGAAAGATAAAATTAAAAATGAAGTTCCAATAAAGCGAGTAAACGCAGATAGAGCTGCCAGTTCAGAAGATATGAATAAATTAAAAGATTTGATAAAGGCTAGTCAGTCAGCTACTCCCATATCTCAGAAATCTAAAACACCAGAAGTTCCAGAAGACATTTTAAGAAAAATTTTGGAATAAATCTTACCTCTTACCAACCAGCAGAAGTATATTAAATTTTATGTTAAAATACTAAAATGGATGCCAGAATAAGAATATTAAGCACTAAAATTGGCATAGATGAAGTTAAAGAATTGGCGGATTTTTGGTATGGCACAATGATAAAAGGCGCAGTAGACATAGAGAGCGGTAGGGTTGCTTTAGGCGGTGATTATCATATTGAAGATTCTGAATTATTAACTGGCACTGGCTCTAAGTTTGAAGATATATGGGGTTTTAATATCCGTTTTGAAGAAGATAAAAACGGAGTTTTGGAATTTGATTCAATGGTAAATATAAAACCTAATTTTGGCAATCGTTCTAGGAATATAAATAACGAAGAAGTAATAAAAAAAGCTACAGAAATTATTTATAAATTTATTGATTTGAAATAATATGGAAAAAAATTCACTTTTTTACATGGCAAATTTGTATCCTGAAATTGGGCGACTGTTTTCTTTTCATGATTCTGGAAAAATTGAAGCCGCTAATAATTCTAAAGAAAGAGCGTTAAACATTGTAGATAATATTTTATCATTTAAAGATATTATTCCAGGCGGACGAGAAGAATGGTATGTTGTAAAAAATTTCATCATAGGTTATGACAAATTGGATTTATATGAGAGAAAGATTCTGGAAAAATATACTGAACCATTTTCTTATAAATTTATGTTACAGTATAAGTAATTTATGCCCAAGCCGAATCGAGTTCAAATAATAAAATACGGACCGCCACCACCAGAATTACCTGTTTTTGGGAAAGTTAACCCTGAAGATGTTTCTTTCATTGGGCGGACAAATTATGTCGCTTCACTAGAAGAAAAGAAATTTGTTTTTGGAATAAAAAGGATAGACAGACGAAGGCATCTTTATATAGTCGGGAAGTCTGGTGTCGGCAAGAGCAAATTGCTTGAGCTTTTTATGCGTCAAGATATTACCTATGGGCATGGTATTTGTTTGATTGATCCGCATGGAGACGAGATAAATGCAATACTTGACTATATACCAAAAGAGCGCATTGAAGATGTCTGTATTATTGATCCTACAGACTTGGATTTTCCGGCTTCTTTCAATCCACTAGCAAATGTAGATCCGTTATTTAAATTTCAATTGACGCAAGGATTAATTGAAGTTTTTCAAAAACAATTTGGAGCGAATTGGACACCTCGTTTGGAGCACGTTTTTCGTTTTACCTGTTTAGCGCTCTTGGATTATCCACATGCCACAATGCGGGGGATGATTTCAATGTTGACGGATAGAAATTATAGACAGAAAGTCGTGGAATATATTACGGATGACATGGTTAAAAGATTCTTTGCTATAGAATTCGCGGATTGGTCTGAAAAATTTGATACTGATGCTATTATTCCATTAGTAAACAAACTTGGACAATTCCTTTCTGATCCATTACTTCGAAATATTTTTGGACAGAAACAAAATAAAATAGATATTAGCGAACTGATGAATCAGCAAAAGATAATCTTAATCAATCTTTCCAAAGGTCGTCTGGGAGAAGAAAATTCTTCTTTTCTTGGGTCAATGTTTTTGACCAAAATAAAACAGGCCGGAATGGAACGAGCCGCTATTCCAGAAAAAGATCGAGTAGATTTTTATTTGTATGTGGATGAGTTCCAAAATGTCGTCACGCAAACTTTTGAAAATATTTTATCGGAGGCCAGGAAGTATGCGCTAAATTTAACCATTGCGCATCAATATGTTGGTCAAATTTTACCAAAAGTGCACCAAGCAGTCCTAGGTAATTGCGGGAGTGTTATTACTTTTCGGATTGGTGGTGAAGATGCAGTTAAAATGAAACCCGAATTTGCGCCATTATTTGATGTTAAAGATATGATTAATCTGGCGGTTGGGGAATTTTATATAAAAATGACCATTGATGGTGAATCTTATGATCCATTTTCTGCTGAGACATTACGAGTTCTTCCGCCGACTCATCCATCATACAGAGAGGAGGTTATAGCATCATCTCGCAGAAAATATTCAATACCAAAAGGTGATGCGGCAAAACTTATCGCTGAAGAAGAAGCTACCATCATTAGAAGCGCAGAAGAAAAAGCAATTATTGAAGGAAGAGCTAAAAGACTCGCCCGTGAGGCTATGCCCGAGGGAAAAGAAAGAGAAAAAAATAAAGCTTCACAAGAAGCTGAACCTATGATATAATGGTCAAATAAGCTTATGAATAAAGACTATTACAATATTTTAGGCGTTAATAAAAGTGCTTCTAAGGATGAAATCAAGAAGGCTTTTTATAAGTTGGCGCAAAAATATCATCCCGATAAAAAAGGAGGCAATGAAGTAAAATTTAAGCAAGCAAATGAAGCTTACCAGGTGCTTTCTGATGATGGAAAACGTTCAAAATATGATCAATATGGATCAGGTTTCGAAAATATGGGAGGTGCCTCCACTGGAGGCTATGGCGACCCAAGACAAGGTGGTTTTGGGGGTTTTGACTTTTCTCAAGGATTTGGAGGTTTCCAAAATGGTTCTGCGGAGTTTGATCTCAATGATATCTTTAGTGATTTTTTTGGTGGTGGAATGGGTGGTGGAAGGCAAGAAGTGCGAAGAGGTAGGGATATATCTACTGAAATACAAATTTCTTTTTCAGATTCTATTTTTGGTATAAATAGAAAAATTTTAATTACTAAAACTTCAAATTGTCTCACTTGTAATGGTTCCGGCGCAAAAATCGGTTCCAAAATAGAAAGCTGTAAACATTGCAATGGTCAAGGAAAAATTCGCGAGTCAAAAAGAACAATTTTTGGAAATATTGCTAGTACAAAAATTTGTGAAGTTTGTTTAGGCGTAGGTGAAGTACCACACGAAATGTGTGATAAATGTAAAGGCAAAGGAGTATTAAGACGCGAAGAAGAAGTTTCTATTGCTATCCCTGCGGGGATACGCGATGGCGAGATGATTCGTATGACAGGTTATGGTGAGGCAGTTTCTAAAGGCACTACGGGGGATCTTTATATAAAAATAAATGTGGCTCCGCATCCTGTATTCAAGCGTGAGGGTAATGATTTAGTGATGAATTTAAATTTAAAACTCTCTGATGCTTTATTGGGAGTTAAATATCCTATTCAAACTTTAGATGGAGAGATTGAAGTTACAATTCCAGAAGGTGTTTCCATAAATGAAATTTTACGTGTTCGTGGCAAAGGTGTGCCCATAGGAAACATGTCTAAAAATAAAAGAGGAGATCTTTTAATTAAGCTCAACATAAAACTCCCAACCAAGCTTTCCCGCCAAGCTCGTGCAACAATAGAAGAACTAAAAAAAGAGGGGATATAAAATGATTCCAGAAAATATTATTTATCTCGGAGTGTTTGTCAGCTTAATTGCATATTTTTTCTATTTTAAAAATATATTTTATGGCAATACTAGACCCAATCTAGTTTCTTGGTTACTTTGGGCGTTAGCTCCGTTTATTGCCGTATTTTTTCAACTTAAAGCCGGGGCGGGTCTTTCTGTGCTGCCAGTATTTATGGCAGGTTTTGGTCCATTGCTGGTAATAATTGTTTCTCTGTTTAGAAAAAATTCTATTTGGAAAATAAATCAACTGGATATAATTTGCGGAATACTTAGCTTAATGGCTTTAGTGCTTTATGTGTTAACTCATAATTTAGGAATTGCAATTATTTTTGCTATATTAAGCGACGGACTGGCGGCTATTCCGACAATTGCGAAATCTTGGAAGTTTCCGGAAACCGAAACGTCAACTGTTTATTTGGCAGGTATTTTTAGCAACACCTTAGGTTTACTTATAATCAAAAATTGGATTTTTACTATCTACTCTTTCGGTGTTTATAATATATTAATAAATCTAGCGATAGTATTTTCTATTTACCACAAAAAGATTTTTCCAGAAAGAATTAAATTTTAGAAATCTTTTGTTCTTGTGCTGTGTCTTTTACTTCATAACCTAGAGAATTAATTTCTTTTCGAATTTCGTCGGATTTTTTGAAATCTTTATTTTTGCGTGTTGCTTCACGTTCTTTTGCTAGTTTCAAAATTTTTGCTGGAATTATTTCATGTTTTAAATTTTCAAAACCAAGCCCGAGTACTTTATCAAAGTCTAAAATGGTCGCTTTTTTATCACCATTAGACATATTTTCATCTTTTATAACATCCCACAATAAAGATAATGCCCTTGGAGTATCTAAGTCATCTTCTAAGTATTCTTTAAATTTATTTTGATATTCTTTATGTATTTCTCCCATCTCGTCTCCAAGCTCTAAATATAGTCCATATAAGCGTTTTAGGGCTGTTTCTGCTCCTTCTAGGGCTTCCCAGACGAAGTTTACCCTAGTGCGATAATTAGCCATTAAAAGCCAAAATCTGTAAGCTAAAGGATTTATATTTTTTGCTATTAGGTCTCGTAGAGTATAAAAATTATTAAAAGATTTTGCCATCTTTTTCTGATCTACCAGTACCCATTCATTATGCATCCAGTATTTTACAAATTGTTTTCCTGTTGCTCCTTCGGATTGAGCTATTTCATTTTCATGGTGGGGAAAGATATTATCTACTCCACCTGTATGAATATCTATTTGTTCTCCTAAGTTTTTCATAGACATTGCGGAACATTCAATATGCCAACCAGGCCGTCCTTTTCCCAATTCTGTTTCCCAAAAAACATTCCCATCTTGAGCATCCCAAGCTTTCCAAAGCGCGAAGTCTTGTGCGTTTTCTTTTTCATATTCATCTTTTTTTATTCTGCCTCCAGCATTCTCTTTTTGTTCTTCTAATATGATGTGTGAAAGTGCTCCGTAATTTTTAAATTTTTTAATATCAAAATATATACTTCCGTCTGCGCTTTTATAAGCTAGCTTTTTGTCTAAGAGTTTTTTAATAATTTCTACCATTTCCAGAATATAGTTAGTAGCTTTTGTAAATTTTGTCGGTTCTAAAATATTTAGAGTTTTAATGTCTTTAAAAAATTCTTCTGTATAGAATTCTGTAAACTCTTTTAATGTTTTTCCTTCCTTTTGTGATTCACGGATAGTTTTATCATCGATGTCTGTTAGGTTCATTATGTGTTTTATTTTATATCCTTCATAAAGCAAAACCCGTTTTAATATATCAGCGAAAATGTATGCTCGATAATTTCCTATATGCGCATAATTGTAAACTGTCGGTCCGCAAGAATAAAAGTCGACATTAGGCGGATCTATCGGAGTAAAAATTTCTTTTTCTCGATTTAAGGTGTTGTAAAACTTTAATGGCATTTTGAAAAGCTAATTATTTATTGAAATTCTTTTTGATATATTTCAGTTAAGGCATAAAGGAGACTTACAGAGAGTGGACCAATTAAAACACCTACAGGTCCTAAAAGAGCGATACCACCTAATACAGAAAAAAGGATTAAGAATGGAGGAATATTTATTTTACTTCCAATTACATATGGAGTTAAGAAATTATCAATTGTTCCTACTACTATTGTTGACCATATTGTAAGACCAATAGCTGGGATGATATGATTTGTGGCAAAAAGAAAAATTATAGCTGGAACAGAGACTATTGCAGTTCCAACAGATGGTATGAGTGATGTTATAGCGGCTACTACACCCCATATTGCGGCATTTTGTACACCAAAAATAGTAAGTCCTGTACTCATTAAAATACCTTGTATAATAGCAATAAGAAGAGTTCCTTTCATTACCCCATTTATTGTTTGAAAAAGTCTTTCAATTATTTTTTCATCATTAACATCTGAGAGTGGACTTAACTTAATTATTGTTTTTTTCCACCATTTTCCATCTTTTAAAAAATAAAAGATAGATAAAAGTAATAATATAAATGAGAATAAAGCAGATAATGTAGCAGTAAATATATTTGCAATATTATTTGTTAAAAAAGAAATAAGGCTTGAAATTTTTTCATTTATATCAAAAGATATGCCATTTGGTAATATTTGATTAATTTTGTCTCCAATAGAAGTAATAAATGGAAAGATATTTCCATTATTTACAACAGAATGATAAAGATCTTGAGATTGATTAAAAACGATTGATCCGACACCAAAAAGTGGAACACAGAGTACTATGATAAAAAAGAATAAAGTGAGAAGGGAAGAAAACCAGTTAGTTGAAAGTTTTTTATTGAGCCATTCATATATAGGATAAAGCATTATTGAAAAAGAAGCTCCGAGTATCAGTACGATCCAGAAAGGTCGAAAAATTAAAAAAGTGAAAATTAAAGTTATAAATAAGAATCCAAAGAAAAAATATTTTTCTAAAATTTTTGGTTGCATATATAACTGATTATAGCAAAGTATTGCCTTTTTGTGAAATTTCATATAATATGTAATTTATGGAATTCGCAGTTATACAAACAGGTGGGAAACAATACAAGGTCTCTAAAGGGACCCTTGTTTCTATTGAGAAAATAAAAACAATAGGAGTTGAGTACAAAAAAGGGGATAAAATATCTTTTGACAATGTTTTATTGGTTGATGATGGCAAGGATACTACTATAGGCACACCATATATTAAAGGAGCAAAAGTAGAGGCAGAAATTGTGGAAATTGGCCGTGCTCGAAAAATTATGGTTATAAAATACAAACAGAAATCTCGCTACTTGCGTCGCAATGGCCACCGTCAGTCATTTTTCAAAGTAAAAATTCTTTCTATAAAATAAATAACCCTGTCGCTCGCGAGTGACGGGGTTATTGTCTATTCTTTAGGGCGTTTTTAAGAGTATCGTTGTCTGAATATTCTAGTTCGGTGCCGGTGGAGAGGCCTTTGCCGAGTGAAGAAATTTTTATATTTAATTTTTCAGTAATATCTTTTAATTGCTCACGTACATATTGATCAGTGTGGTTACCTTGAGGGCTGATAGAGAAGGCGAGGATGATTTCTTTTAATTCTTTTTCTTTTGCGATTTTTGCTTTTAATTCTTCAATTCGCACTCGGCTCTTTGTAGTTTTTTCTACGATTGGTACAAGTCCACCTAAAATAAAATATTTTCCATTATAAACTCTACTTTTTTTAATAGATTCTAAATCAGAATCTTTTTCTATTATCATTAATGTAGAAGAATCGGTGTGTGGATTGGCACAAATTTCGCACAAATTTCTTTTTTCTTTATTTAGAATAAAGAACCTAAAACATTCTTTACATTGAGCTGTTTCTTTTTTTAAATCTTTTATCAACTCTGCTAAATTTTCACCATAAGCAGGATTTTTGGACATCAAAAAATAAACAAAGCGTTTTGCTTGTCGTTCTCCTATGCCAGGGAATTCTTTAAAAACTTCAGTTAATTTATCTATTATGTCCATATTAGAATTCATCCAATTCTCCATCTATTTTTGACGGAGCAAATTCACTCAAACTGCTTTTTTCAAGGTTCAAGAATGTGGTGGTTTTTTCATCAAAATAAAGTTCAACTTTTCCAGTTGGACCGTTACGGTGTTTTTCAATTAAAATTTCGGCAATGTTTGTTTTTTCTGATTCATCTTTTCCTTTATCTTCTCGGTGAATAAACATTACGACATCTGCATCTTGTTCAATAGAGCCGGAATCACGAAGGTCAGAAAGGCGAGGCTTGCCCCCACGAGATTCCACGGCGCGACTAAGCTGGGAGAGTGCTAGTACTGGCACATTTAATTCTTTGGCTAGACTCTTTAGAGATCTTGAAATTTCTGTAACTTGGTTAACCATTGAATCGTAATTTTTGGAAGTAGTCATTAGCTGTAAATAATCTACGACGATGAGGTCTAATCCTTTTTCTGCTTTTAGCCTGCGAGAAAGAGCCTTCATTTTAACAATAGAATTTCCAGGTTGATCATCAATATAAATTTTTGCTTTAGCTAATTTATCTAAGGAGTCACGCAATTGAGAAAATTCTCGGTCAGAAGATAGACGCCCAGTACGCAAATTCCAAGCATTAACTCGTGATTCAGCGGAGAGCATTCTATCCACCAATTGTTGAGAAGACATTTCTAGGGAAAATATTAAAATAGATTTTTCATGCAAAACTCCAGACATGCGCGCTATGTCTAAAGCGAGGGTAGTCTTACCCATACTTGGCCTGGCTGCTAGAATAACCAAATCTGATTTTTGCAATCCAGAGAGCACCGTATCCAAATCTTTAAATCCAGTTGCGAGTCCACGAAGCATTCCTTTATTTTCGTGTAATTTTTCTAAACGCTCATAGGCTTCTGGTAAAGCATCTTTTAAGTTTATATATTTTTGATTCTTAGGAGATGATACTACGTTAAAAATTTTCTTTTCCGCCATATCTAAAATATCATCCATATGATCGTCGCCTTCTTCAAAAGCAAGTTCAGACACATAATCTGCCGCTTCTATTAAACTTCGAAGAACGTATTTTTTTTGTACAATATCAGCATAATGTTTGATGTTGGTACTAGAGGGAACAACATTTACAATTTCAGCTAAATACTGATTGCCACCTACTACTTCAAGAAGCTTTTGTTCTTTTAATTTTGTAGAGAGTGAGAGCATATCTATTGGTTCATTTTTTACCGATAAATCGAGCATTGCCTGAAAAATCTTTTTATGTTTTTCAACATAAAAAGAGTCTGATGTTATCATATCTTCCACTTCATGCATAGCGTCTTTGCGTAGCATTATAGAGCCAAGTACCGCTTGTTCGGAAGGAATGCTTTGAGGTGGAATGCGTAGATTATTATTTTTTATTATTCTTACCATTCCGCTATTCTAGCATAGTAGAATTTTTATCAAAGCTCAAAAGTTAACAAAGATGTTACTAAAATGTGGACAAGTATGATAATATATTTATATGTCAAAAAAGGTATTTTTATCAGGTGTTCAGCCTTCAGGGAAACCGCATATTGGCAATTATTTTGGGGCGATGAAGCAGTTCGTTGATCTGCAAAATGAACACGACGGCTATGTTTTTATAGCTGATTATCATGCTTTGCATTCTCTTCGAAATCCAAAAGAAATGAAGGAAAATATAAAAAATGTCTTGCTTGATTATTTGGCAATTGGCCTTGATCCTAAAAAAGTGACATTTTTTAAACAAAGCGATATTTCGGAGCACACTGAGCTTGCTTGGATTTTTGATACAATTATTACTATGCCATATTTAATGCGTGCGCATGCTTTTAAGGATGCCGAAGCGAAGAATAAAGAAATTGACGTAGGCACTTTTAATTATCCTGTACTAATGGCTGCGGATATTTTGATGTATGGTCCAGATTTAGTACCGGTAGGTGCCGACCAAAAACAACATGTAGAAATAGCTCGGGATATAGCAGAAAAATTTAATAATGTTTATGGGGAAGGAAGTCAGATTTTTAAATTACCAGAACCAATGATATTAAAAGAAGTTGCGATAGTTCTAGGTACGGATGGCAGAAAAATGTCAAAGAGCTACAACAACACCATTCCGCTTTTTGCCGAATATGAAGAAATTAAAAAATGCGTAATGAGCATTGTGACTGATTCCAGTGGTGGCATTCCTCAAAATGTTTATGCAATTCATAAACTTTTCCGACCTGAAGAAGAACTAAAAAAGATTTACGCAGAAAAATCTGGCAAATACAAAGAACTTAAAGAAATGTTGATAGAGGATTTGGAAAAATTTATAGCACCTTTACGAGAGAGGAGGAAAGAATTTGCTAAAGATATTCCAAAAGTGCTGGAGATTTTGAAAAAGGGCGGAGAGAAAGCAAAAATTGTCGCCTCAAAAAAAATGTCCGAAGTACGAGAAAAAATCGGGGTAAATATATAAATTTTACAAAAAAGTAAAACAGCCGTCTTGAGATGTTCAAGACGGCTGTTTGATGCAACATCATCATCACAACTTCATTTGGATGCCAAGAGATTCGGCTTCTTTTCGAATCTCTTCAATCTTTTTTTGGTCGTTGTTTTTTGCTGCCTCCATGGACAGAATTAACAAACGACCTTGGTTGAATGGGACTACTACCTTTTTGTCTTCTTCTTGTTTTCTCACGATTTTGCCCTCCCTTTTTAGTTAGATTGTTGTGATGATTTTTATTTTTCGATGAACTATTTTCTTTTTTAGATATAAAAAAGAAACGAGCCGTTCCAGGGCTCGTTTCTAATATTGTTCGTTTAATTTGAGAATTATTTTAACAATAGCAGAAATCAGCTCTGGAACCCTTAGTCCAGAAACTAAAATAAAAGAAACTACCATTGTTAATATTTGATTTCATTAGTATCCATATTACACGAAGATTTTTAAAAGTCAACTAGTATATTTAGTTAGCTGTTATTTTATTTATTTTATGATAAAATACTTATTGTGAAATTGAATTATGAAAAATAGAGTATATATCAAAGATTTAAAAGAACATATTGGGAAAGAGATTATCATTGCTGGATGGGTAGATGTTAGGCGCGATCAAGGCAAGATGGTTTTTTTTGATATGCGGGACATGACAGGTAAAGTGCAATGCGTTACTTTACCAAATCATATTGAAGCGATAGAAGTAGCAAAAACAATTCGTTCTGAATGGGTTTTAAAAATTACTGGTATTGTAAACAAGCGTCCAGAGAAAAATATTAAAGCTGGGGTATTAAATGGAGACGTTGAGCTTGAAGTAATAGGGATTGAAGTTATTAGTCAGGCTACAGATTTACCATTTGAACTTAATGCAGAAGTTAATCTTGATACGTATTTAGATTATTTACCATTAAAGCTTCGAACAGAGCGATCCAAAGATATTTTTAAAATGCAAGCGACAATCCTTGATGCTTATAGAAATTCTCTACATCAACAAGGTTTTATAGAATTTATTGCTCCAGCACTGGTTGGAGGAGATGCTGAGGGGGGCGCGGCTGCTTTTAAATTGGAATATTTTAAAGACCATACCGCTTTTCTTGCTACAAGCCCTCAATTCTATAAACAAATTATGGTTGGTCCATTTGAGCGTGTTTTTACTGTTGCAAAAATTTTTAGAGCCGAGAAAAGTGCAACCACTAGACACCTAAGTGAAGCAACGTGTATTGATTTTGAAATGGGGTTTATTGAAAATGAGCGAGAGCCTATGGCGGTGTTAGAAAAAATTATTCATGATGTAGTGCAGACAGTAAGTGAAAAATATGCCGATATATTTACACGATTCAACACTGCTTTACCACTTATGCCAAATGAAATTCCTATACTTACATTAAAAGAAGCGCATAACATTCTCGGTGTAGAGCATGTTCCTGATATGGAGCCAGAACATGAACGTAATATTTGCGAATGGGCAAAAAAAGAAAAAGGTTCAGACTTTGTTTTTATAACACGATTTCCAACTGCTAAACGTGCCTTTTATACGTACGAAGATCCATCTGAGGCGCCATACTCTCGCGGTTTTGACTTGCTTTTTCGAGGATTAGAAATAAATAGTGGAGCGCAACGAATACATAATTATGAATCTCTAGTAGAACGTATCAAAGAAAGGAGAATGGATCCTGAAAAATTTTCCTATTACTTGCAGACTTTTAAATATGGAATGCCTTCGCATGGAGGTTCTTCTACTGGGCTAGAACGATTCACTGCGCGAATGTTAGAATTATCAAACGTAAAAGAAGCAACAGCTTTTCCTCGCGATATGAATCGAATTGATAAAAGACTTTCTGAATAAAATTTAATGCAATACAAAATTTCTGGTAAGGTAATTAAAGGTGATGGCTATGGCAAAAAACTTGGTTTTCCGACAGTGAATTTAGAAACACAAATGAAAGAATTTCCACCAGCTGGAGTGTATGCTGGTGAAGCATTTTTGGATAACGTTCTGTACCGAGCCGGTATTGTGATAGGACCCAATAATAAAGTCGATGCCCATTTAATAGGGTATAATGGAGATGCTTATGGAAAAGAGGTGAGTCTTACATTAAACAAATTTTTGAGAGAATATAAACATTTTAAAACAGAAAAAGAACTTATCAAGCAAATAGAAAAAGATTTAAGTTTATGTTTTCAGGAATAATTAAAAAAACTTCAAAAGTAGAAAAAGTAAAATCTATGAATGGCAGTTTTTGTGTTGATATTTTTAATAATTTAGGAAAAATAAAATTAGGAGAAAGTATTTCTATTAATGGTGTCTGTTCGACAATAAAAAAAGTTGGTAAAGATATTTCATTTGAATATATGCCAGAAACTCTAAGACTCACAAATTTAGGTCTTTTAAAGAAAGGTGATACAGTAAATATGGAGCAATCAATGCGTTTATTAGACAGACTTGATGGGCATCTGGTACTCGGGCATATTGATGGAAAAGGTAAAATTCTTAGTATAAAAAAAGAAGGAAATTCAAAAGTATTTGATATAAAAGCACCCGATAAAAAATTTATAAAATTTTTGGTTTATAAGGGATCAATTGCCGTGGAAGGTGTAAGCTTGACTGTCACTAAAGTTCTGAAAGATTCTTTTATTGTAAAAACATTGCCGTACACTCTAAAACATACAAATTTAAAATTTAAAAAAGAAGAAGATGAAGTTAATTTAGAATTTGATATACTAGCTAAATATGCAAATAAAAGATAAAAAATATAAATATTTAAATGGAAAAAACATGAAAGTTGGCATTGTGGTTGCGAGATGGAATTCTGAAATAACCGAAGGTCTTTTTGAAAATGTGCTTCAGATGTTGAAAAATTGCAATACAGTTGATAAAAATATAAAAAAAATCTCTGTGGCTGGATCCGTAGAAATTCCTTTTGCTTTACATAAAATGGCAAAATCAAAAAAATATGATTTTCTAGTTGCTCTCGGTTGTGTTATTAAGGGGGATACTCCGCATTTTATTTATGTTTGTAAAATGGCGCAAGAAGGAGTTTTGAAAGTTATGATTGAAGACAATATTCCTGTCGGTTTTGGTGTGCTTACAGTAAATAATATTAAACAAGCAAAGAAGAGAATTCATGTCGGAGGAGAAGCTGCTTTGGCTGCGCTTGAACTTGTCTTATTAAAATGAAAAAAAAAGATATAATAAAAAGAGAGGTTGTGGTTAAGTTGCCGACAAAATATGGCAATTTTAATTTATACGCTTATCGTCTGGTCGACACAGGAGAAGAACATTTAGCTTTAGTAAAAGGTAAATGGAAAAAAGATGAACCTATTTTAGTTAGGATACATTCTTCTTGCATGACTGGAGATATTCTTGGCTCACTTAGGTGTGATTGCGGACCTCAATTTGAAAAAGCAATGGAAATGATAGAAAAAGATGGCAGGGGTGTGCTTGTGTATCTAAATCAAGAAGGTCGGGGAATTGGTTTAATAAATAAGTTGAAAGCGTATAAACTTCAGGAAAAAGGTAGCGATACGGCAGAAGCTAATTTAGAACTTGGTTTTAAAATTGATGAACGAGATTATAGGGCAGGCGCAGAGATATTGCGTGATTTAGGTATTTCAAAAATAAAACTTTTGACCAATAATCCTAAAAAATCAGAGGGCTTGATGAGTTATGGCATAACTGTCGTAGAGAATCTTCCAATTGAAATAAAATCAAATAAACATAATAAATCTTATCTTGTCACTAAACGCGATAAAATGGGTCATATTCTTAAAAATTATTAATTATTTTATAAAAAAAATATTTTTTGAATTTTTTCCAAAAAGGTATATAATCTAAGCATGAAAATAACTTTCAAAAATAGCGAAAAAGAAGTGTCTAAAGATACGCTTTTTGTTTCTATTGATTTTAAAAATAAAGATGAAATTGTTAGGGACCTGTCTGCGCAGGCAGGAAATGGAATAAAAACTCTTTATTTAAAATGTGAAGAAATAGAAAAAATGAATTTGCGAAAGCTTTTTTTGCTTGTGCGTAAGATGGTTGTAATGGCAAAAAACGCAAAAGTGGAAAAGTTGGCTTTTAGTTTTAATGACTTTGTATTTGAAAAAATAAAATTAAATAATGAAGAACTAGGTGAGATAATCGGTTCTCAGCTTGATTTTGCCAATTACGAATTTAATGAATATAAAACACCACCCAAAGAAGGATTTAATTTAATTAAAGAAGTAATAATTGTTGGTACAAACAAGGAAATAGAAAAATCTATTTTGAAAGGCAATGAGATAGTCGAAGAGGTAAATAAAACTCGTTCTCTCTCAAATATGCCTGGAGGAGATATGACTCCGCAAATTTTAGCAAAGAAAGCTAAAGAAGCAGTAAAGAATTTACCAGTAAAGGTAATAGTGTTGGGTGAAAAAGAAATGGAGAAACAAAATATGCAAGCCATTCTTTCTGTAGGACGAGGTTCAGATGAAGAATCAAAATTTATAATTATGGAATACTGGGGTAGTAATAAAAGTGAAAAGCCTATTGTCCTTGTCGGTAAAGGAGTAACTTTTGACGCTGGTGGAATAAATTTAAAACCATCGTCGTCGCTTCTTGGGATGAATATGGATATGTCAGGTGGCGCGGCAGTAATCCATACGATTGCCTTGGTTGCAAAAATGAAATTAAAAAAAAACGTAATAGGACTTATTCCTTCCGTGGAAAATATGACATCAGGAAAAAGTTATCGTCCTGGAGATGTTATTCGTTCAATGTCGGGACAAACGATTGAAATATTAAATACTGATGCGGAAGGAAGGGTAATTCTAGCAGATGCCTTAACTTATGCTAAAAAATATAATGGAGAAGTTGTTATAGATATTGCGACTCTAACTGGAGCCGCAGCGGTGGCGCTCGGAGAGAGAGCTTCGGCTATTTTTACCAATGATGATGAATTGGCAAAAAATCTTGAAGAGATAGGAGAAAAAACTGGGGATTATGTTTGGCGTTTGCCTATGTGGGAAGAATATGAAAATGAGATAAAAGGATCTATAGGAGATTTCACAAATGTTCACAATAAAGATTCTCGTTATGGTGGAGCTATTTATGGAGCAATTTTTCTATATCAATTTATAAAAGGTAAAGACGGAGACAAAAAAGCTCCCAAATGGGCGCATTTAGACATAGCTCCACGAATGACATCTATAGCGGGGGAAAACCTCGCTACTGGCGCTCTTGGTACTCCAGTAAGGCTTTTATATAAATTTATTGAGGAATACAAATAAAGATAAATGGAAACGCAAACTGATAATCAAACTAATAATTCTATTTTTCAAATAAAAACTAGTAATTTTGAAGGGCCGTTTGGTTTACTTTTAAATTTAATTGAAAAACGAAAGCTTCATATAAGTGATGTTTCTTTGTCTGTGGTGACGGAAGATTATTTAAATTATATGAATAAATTAGGAGGATTGCATTACTCTGAAATTTCAAGCTTTGTTGTTGTCGCTTCTACTTTGCTTTTAATTAAATCAAAATCATTACTCCCAAATTTAGATCTTACAAATGAGGAGGAATGGGATATAAAAAATCTGGAAGAGAGGCTTCGTCTTTATGAACTTTTTACAAAACTTGGTGTAAATATAAAAAATAATTTTTGTCAGAAAATAATTTTTGCGCCATTAGAAAGGAAAAATGAGGTATTAGTATTTTTGCCAGATAATCAAATTACCAAAGATTCAATGATGACTTTTGCCAGAAATGTTTTAGGTGCTATGCCTAAAAAAGTATTTTTACCGAAAGTAGAAGTGCGAAAGGTTATAAGTCTTGAAGAAATGATAGATAAGTTAACAGAGAGAATAAAAAATTCTCTTAAAATGAATTTTAAAGATTTTACAGGCAATGGAAAGACTATTACCCGTGAAGAAAAAATAGTTGTTATTGTTGGTTTTCTTGCTATGCTAGAGCTTGTAAGGAATGGGATACTTGATGCAATTCAAGATACTGATGGAGGAGATATTATTATGAGTAAACAGGAAGAAATATGAATTTAGAACAAAAGGTAGAAGCAATACTTTTCTTTAAAGGCGAACCAGTTTCTCTGAAAAAATTTCAAGATATTTTGAAAGTTTCAAAAGAAGAAATTCAAACAGCAATTCTGAATTTAAAAGAAAATTTACAAAATAGAGGAGTAGCGCTTATTGAAAATAATAATGAAATTACCCTTGGCACAGCGCCAGAACATAGTAAGCTGATTGAAGACTTACAAAAAGAAGAACTTAATAAAGAACTTTCCAAGGCCAGCCTCGAAACTCTTTCTATAATTCTTTATAAAAATGGTGTGAGTAGAGCAGAGATTGATTATATTAGAGGAGTAAATTCAAGTTTTACTTTGCGTGCTTTATCTATTCGTGGGCTTATAGAAAAAACAACAGATGTAAAAGATAGTAGAAAATATATTTACAAGCCAAGTTTTGATTTATTATCTTTTATGGGAGTAAAATCTGTAGAAGAATTGCCAGATTATGGCGAAGTTAATAATTCTATTAATATTGCGGCCAATAATTTAGAAGATTTATCCGCCGAAGCTGGGGAATTAAAAGAAGAAAATTAATATAAAATAAATTTATGTATATTCTTGATTTAATTGGGACATTAGCATTTGCTGTCGCGGGGGCATTTAAGGCTCGGGGACGTGAATTGAATGTTTTTGGGGTGGTTCTTTTGGGTGTGATTACAGCGGTGGGTGGGGGAACTTTTCGTGATTTGGTCATTGGGCGCACGCCACTTTTTTATCTTGAAGATCCAAATTATCTTTTACTTGCGATTACTGGAAGTATTGCAACTTATTTAGTGCCACATATTTTCAAAAAATATTTTACCTTTTTTCGTTTTCTGGATTCAGTCGGGTTGGCTGCTTTTGCAATCATTGGAACTTCAGTAACTTATAATTATTTATTTTATAATAATGGTCATGGAATTATTGCAACACTTGCTTGTATTTTTATGGGTATGATTACTGGCTTTGGTGGCGGGGTTCTTCGTGATGCGGTAATGGGGGATGCACCTTTTGCTTTTCAAAAAAAATCTGGCTATATAATGGCGGCTTTTGCGGGTGCGGTTGTTTTTTATTTTCTGATGTTTGTAAATATCAACTTGGCCATCCTTGCCTCCATTGCTGTAACCCTAACCTTGCGGGAAATATTATCGGAATATGGGCTTTATAAAAAGTATTTTAAAATTAAAGACAGTCAGGATTAATTCCAAGCACATAATTATTTATTAAGTCTTCTCCAATTACGTTTTCATCTCCTAGAAATCCGTTAATATCTTCATCTTTTATTAGATCTTTGTATTGTTGAGTGAAAGTTTTTGCTAAAGGAAGATAAGACCAATGCCACTTTTCTTCTTTATAGCCTGTTAGCCTATTTCCTCCTTTTGGATTGTATGGTTGGCAGAATCCAAATAACGAGACATTTTTTATAAGCCATTCGTATACTTTTTCACCTTTTTCTGTTTCAAAATACTCTGGATTCGCATCATTGATATCTATATCTGTACCGAAGTGGTGTCTGGATGTACCAGGGACAGCACTATATTCTAAAATTTTTTTAAATCTTTTTAATTCGTCTGGTATGCTTTTTTCTAAATTTTTTCCATCTACTAGCATAATTCCTGTCCATTTGTTGTTCCAGATGTTTTTCTGATAAATAAAATTTCTAGTCGCCGAAGCTATTTTTAAATCTACCTCATCCTTATTTGCAGCCTCCTGCATTTTTAGGAAAGCGTCTAAAACTTCTTTTCTCAAATACATTTTACTTCCGTTAGTGATGTGCTTTACTGGAATTAAAACAAAATCTTCTCTTTTATTAGGATCAAATTTACCCATTAAATAGATTTTCTCTTCTGCTTCTTTTTGAGTTTGTTCTTCTTTCAAAAGTTTTTGATAATTTTCTTCTTGTGTTTTTTTTTGTTTAAAATCTAAAAGTGATGAAATAAATATAGGCAGAGATATAAAAATCAATAAAATTAAGGCTAATATGAGTTTTAAATTAATTTTATTCACTTGAGAACAATAGCATAGGTATACATTTTAATCAAAAAAAATTAATGTTATACTAGCTATATGCTTTTAAATTTAGTTAAAATTTTTGTGCCGACAGCATTTACATTTTTTTTAGGTCTTTTACTTACTCCAATTGCTACCCATTTTTTTTATAAATATAAAATGTGGAAAAAATATTCCAGAAACATAGATACATCCGCATTAGATTTCCACAAAATACATAATGAAAAAGAAGAATTAAAAACTCCGCGTGTTGGGGGAATAATAATCTGGGTTTCTGCTCTTTTTGCTACCTTACTTTTTTATTTAGCGTCAGTTTTATTTCCATCTGTTGATTCGGAAAAAATAAATTTTTTAAGCCGTAATCAAACTTTAATCCCTTTTTTTACCCTTTTTTTGGGTTCAATGATTGGACTTTTAGATGACTTTATTCAAATTTATAGAGCAGGGAAGTTCGCTCGTGATGATAAGTCGTGGCGCAAGTGGAAAGTTTTTCTTGTTACCATTATTTCTTTTTTGATAGGATGTTGGTTTTTTTATAAATTAGGAATGACAGGAATTCATATTCCATTTGGGGGAGAAATTTATTTAGGTATTCTAATTATTCCGTTTTTTATTATAGTCGCGCTTGCTACTTTTTCTGGCGGAGTAATTGATGGGATAGATGGACTTTCGGGAGGGGTTCTTGCGTCTATTTTTGCCGCATATTCGGCAATAGCTTTTGCAAATAATCAAATAGATCTCGCTGCTTTTTCTGGAGTTATTACTGGAGCGATACTTGCATTTCTTTGGTTTAATATTCCTCCAGCTAGATTTTACATGGGAGAGACTGGTATTGTTGGGCTCACTATTACTTTGGCAACGCTCGCATTTCTAACTGATTCAGTTTTAGTCCTTCCTGTTGTTGCATTACCACTTGTCATCACATCTGGTTCTGTTATTTTACAAATGTGCTCAAAGAAATTAAGAGGTGGTAAAAGATTATTCAAACTTGCGCCTATTCATCATCATTTTGAAGCACTTGGCTGGCCATCTTATAAGGTAGTAATGCGTTTTTGGATTCTTTCAGTTGTGTTTGCTATTATTGGTATAATTTTAGTAATTATTAGCCGGTAAAACATGACAGAAAAAAAAGTAGATAAATTTTTTCTTATAATTATATTTCTTTTATTAACATTTGGAGTTGCTATGTTTATTTCTGCATCTTTGGGAATTTTGGCAAAAAATGAGAAAATTTTTTATTCAGTGCTTTTTAGTCAATTAGTTCTTGGTCTCGGTTTCGGTTTAGTAGGTATGTATTTTTGTTCTAAGATAAATTATAAATTTTGGCGTAAATTTTCTTTTTTCTTTTTTTTAGGATCTATATTATTAACAGCAGCGGTTTTTATTCCTTCTATTGGGTGGAGTCATGGCGGAGCGCAAAGATGGATACACATAGGTGGATTTAATTTCCAACCAGTGGAATTTTTAAAATTTGCTTTTGTAATTTATTTTGCAGCATGGCTGTCGTGGGCAAAAAATAGAGTGCAAGATTTTAAATTTGGAATTTTACCATTTTTAGTAATGATTGGAGTTATTGCTTTTATTTTATTTAAACAGCCAGATACAAAAAGTTTCATTTTGATTACTATTGTTGGAATATCGATGCTTTTTATTTCAAGTGTTCCCGTTAGATATATTTTCGGTTCAATTTTAGGGACAGTATTACTACTCGGAACTCTTGTTTATTTTACGCCTTATCTACAAGAACGAGTAAAAACTTTTATAAATCCATCGCAAGACGCGCAAGGGTCTTCTTATCAAATTCAACAATCGCTTATTGCTTTAGGGTCAGGTGGTATTTGGGGGCATGGATTTGGTCAAAGTATTCAAAAATTTAGTTATCTTCCTGAACCGCAAGGAGATTCTATCTTTGCAGTTTTGGGCGAAGAATTAGGTTTTGTTGGATCAACTATTACAATATTTCTTTATTTATTTTTTATTTTACGCGGTTTCCGTATTGCCAATCGCTCTCCAGATGCTTTTAGTGGACTTTTAGTTTATGGAATTGTTATACTAATTACAGCGCAATCATTTATGCATATTGCTTCTGTGGTTGGAGTTTTTCCTTTAACGGGGGTCCCATTAGTATTTATGAGCCAAGGAGGCACTGCGCTTATGGTTTATATGATGGCAATAGGTATTGTGTTTAATATATCAAAATTTCAGCGTAAAAATAGTTAAATTAAATTTATGAAAATAGTTTTTACAGGCGGAGGGACGGGCGGGCATTTTTATCCAATTATTGCTGTCGCCCAAAAAGTTAATCAAATAATAGATCATGAACATATTATAGGGGCAAAACTCTATTATTTTTCTGATAGTCCTTATGATAAAAAAATGCTTGTTGAAAATGAACTTTTGTATGAAGAAATAAGCGCCGGGAAAATACGTACTTACTTTTCATTTCAAAATTTTTTTGATATTTTCAAAATTTTCTTTGGCACAATTAATGCAATTTATAAATTGTATTCAATTTATCCAGATGTTGTTTTTGGTAAAGGAGGATATGCATCTTTTTCGACAATTTTTGCAGCTAGAATTTTACGTATTCCTGTTTTAATCCACGAATCAGATTCTGCCCCTGGACGTGTAAATCTTTGGGCTGGACATTTTGCTAAAAAAGTTGCTGTGTCTTTTTCGGAGGCTGCCGTTTTTTTTCCTAAAAAAACTGTTGCTTGGATAGGACAACCAATAAGAACTGAAATAGAGCATGGGTCACCGCGGAAAGAAGCATTTGAATATTTTAAATTAGAAGAAAGAACACCTATAATTGTTATACTTGGTGGTTCTCAAGGAGCAGAACTTATAAATAATGTTGTTCTGGACGCATTACCAACATTAATAAAAAATTATCAGATTATTCACCAAACTGGGATTAAGAAATTTAAAACAGTTTCTGGGCAAGCTGAAGTTATTTTAATAGAAAATAAATATAAGACAAGATACTTACCTTTACCTTTTTTAAATTCTTTACAACTGAAAATGGTTGCTGGTGCTGCAACTATTATTATTTCTCGCGCTGGATCAACTTTATTTGAAATAGCTTCTTGGGGCGTACCATCAATTTTAATTCCTTTTAAAAATTCGAATGCTGATCACTCAAGAAAAAATGCTTTCAATTATGCGCGAGCTGGGGCTTGCAGTGTAATCGAAGAGGCGAATATGACAGCTAATATTTTAAGTTCAGAGATTGATAGAATAATAGAAAATAAGGAAGATTATAAAAAAATGGCAGAAAATGCAAAAGCTTTCAGTAAAGAAGGTGCTGCCGAAAAAATAGCTCGTGAATTAGTAGACATAGCTTTGAGTCACGAAAAATAGAAAAATATGCTAAAATAATAGCATGCTAGGAAAAACTACAGAAAAAGTTGTGACTAGATTTGCGCCAAGTCCGACGGGCTTTATTCATGTTGGAAATATTCGGACTGCCCTTTATGCATGGCTTTTAGCGAGAAAAAACAATGGTCAATTTATTTTACGAATTGAAGACACTGATAAGGAAAGGGAAGTGGTGGGTTCAATTGAACATATTCAAAAATCATTAAAATGGCTTGGTTTAAATTGGGATCAAGGGCCGGATATTGGAGGGTTATATGCGCCATATATTCAATCAGAGAGACTTGAATTATATAAAAAATATGCAGAAATTTTAATAAAAAAAGGTTTAGCATATGCAGATCCTTATACAGAAGAAGAAATTGAAAAATTTAGACAAAAAGCTGAACTAGAAAAAAAACCTTTTTTATATCGTGAGTACAGACCTACGAATCCACCTGTTTGGGATGGAACTACACCATTACGATTTAAGATTTTGGAGTTAAGGCAAACTGTTTGGAATGATATTGTTTGGGGAGAACTATCTGCTGGCTCCGAAGCGTTGGATGATTTTATTTTAATAAAAAGCGACGGATATCCGACGTATAATTTTGCGCACATTGTGGATGATATAGAGATGGGTGTGACTCATGTGGTGAGAGGACAAGAATTTATTTCTTCCACTCCGAAATTTTTATCTATTTATGAAGCACTTGGTGTTACGCCACCACATTTTGTAACCACTCCACCGATAATGGGAATTGATGGAAAGAAGAAACTTGGCAAACGTGACGGCGCTAAAGATGTTTTAGATTATGAAAAAGAAGGATATCTACCAGACGCAATGGTAAATTATTTAACATTTCTTGGTTTTAATCCCGGTGGAGAAAAGGAAGTGTATACAAGAGAAGAATTAATTAAAGTATTTGATTTAACTAAAATTCAGCGTTCTGGGGCGCAGTGGAGTGATGATAAACTGAATTGGCTGAACAAAGAGCATATAAAATTGCTTCCTAAAGAAGAAATTGAAAAAAATATTTTAGAACAACTTCCAGAAAATATGCGTAATCTAAAACTTGTTCCTTTAATTTTAGAACGAATTTCAAAATGGGGAGACGTGAAAGATATGATTGCGAGAGGGGAGTTGAACCTTTTCTTCAAGGCACCGGAATATGATAAAAGCAAACTAATTTATAAAAATACCCCGATAGAAAAAATTAAAAAAAATTTAGAATTAGCTATAAAAATATTAACAGATTTAGATGAAAATAATTTTAGTCAAGAAAATATTAAAAATGCATTGATGACTGTTGCTGACAAACTAGATAGCAGGGGAGAGCTCCTTCATCCGGTGCGTTTTGCTCTGTCAGGGCTTGATAAATCTCCGGATCCGTTTATTATAGCCTCTATTATAGGAAAAAATGAAACTATTTCCAGATTACAAAAAGCTATTTAATATAATAGTTTTATTTTCATTACTTCTAATTCCGATAGCTTTTTCTTATGCAGTAACTGCTCAGGAAATTCAAAATAAAATAAATCAAAAAGATTCTGACATCCAAAAATTAGAACAAGAAATAGTTGCTTATCAAGCACAACTAAACGATCTAGGTCAGCAGAAAACTTCTTTAAATAGCTCTTTAAAACAACTTGATTTAACTAAAAAAAAATTAAATGCGGACATTGCCGTTACCCAAAATAAAATTGATAAAACAAATCTTACAATACAAAACCTAAGTTCTGATATAGGCAACAAGCAAGATCATATAAACAATGATACAGAAGCAATTAGGCTGGGTATTAAGCAAATGAACGAAACAGAACAGAATGGGATACTGCAAACACTATTATCCCAAAATAATTTTACTGTTGTCTGGAACGATATTGATAATATTGTGAGCGTGCGCAATAAAATCAGAGAAAACATTTTTAATTTAAAACAAGTTAAAAGTGAATTAGAAAATACCCGACAGCAAACTATTAATGCTAAAAACCAACTTACTAAGCTTTATTCCCAACTTTCTGATCAGCGGAAAATAGTTGTGCAAAATACAAATGAAAAGAATAAACTTTTGAAACAAACAAAGAATAGCGAAGCTAATTACCAAAAGATTTTAAAAGATCGGTTAGCTCAAAAAGACGCATTAGAAAAAGAACTGCGTGATTATGAGTCACAACTTAAATATATTTTAGACCCATCTAAATTACCTAATGCTGGAGTATTTTCTTGGCCATTTGATTACATTTTTATAACCCAACTTTTCGGAAGAACCGTAGATTCAAAAAGGCTATATGTTTCTGGTTCTCATGGTGGAGTAGATTTTAGAGCTGCCATTGGTACACCCGTTAAATCTATGGCAGGAGGGGTGGTGGCTGGAACTGGAGATACTGATGCACAATGTCCGGGTGTTTCTTTTGGTAAATTTGTCTTTATTAAATATGACAATGGCTTATCTAGTGCTTATGGGCATTTATCTTTGATTAAAGTAGGGGTGGGGAATAGAGTAGAAAGGGGCACAGAAGTAGGTTATAGTGGCAATACAGGCTATTCTACGGGGCCACATCTACATGTTACAGTCTATGCTCCTAATGCTGTTGAGGTGAAAAGTATTCCTAGTAAATCTTGTCCTGGAAGGATATTAACTCAGCCTCTTGCTCCTATAAATGCTTATCTTGACCCAATGTATTATTTACCTTTTACAAATCCAAGCATGTTTAAATAACTTACAACATTGTCTTAATCAAATTTAATGTGATAAAATAAAAGTATGAAAAATTTTACTTGCCGTGGTGGGAAACAAAGTGGTTTTTTACAAATTATAATTCTTATTATTGTTGCTTTACTTATAATGAAATATTTCGGGATAACTATTTCTGGAGTTTTCAATTGGTTTTCATCGTTTTTTGGAAGTGTTTTAAAATAAATTATGCTTATGAAAAACAATAATAACAAGCAAGATGGAATAAGTATATTAGGATTTCTTGTTTTTGGGATTATTCTTATTTTAATTCTTAGTTATTTTAATATAAGTATTAAATCTGTTGTTAATAGTCCGACTGGCCAAGAAAATGTAAATTATGTCAAGGAGGGGACTAAAAGTTTATGGATTACATATTTAGCGGAGCCGGCTTCGTATCTCTGGAATGATGTCTGGGTAAATATTTTTTGGAAAGGTTTTATTTCCAACATGGAGCGTATTCGTGATGGAAAGCCCACAGATTTTGATAATGCAGCTAATAATCTAAAAATTCAGTAGTAATCTGGGAAGGGACTTGTTAATATATAGAATATATTTATATATGTGGATAAGTTCGCTTTGAGCAGATTATTACGAACCTTCGGTGTCGTAAAATCTGCGTTATGTAAAGCGAATAGTTATTCGCTTTACATATATTGTGCGAACTACTATACTATATCATATGGAGACAAAGAAAACGATTCAACCAATAGTCAAATACATCCTTCCCTTTCTTGATTACTGTGAGATTGAAAAAGGATTATCTAGCAATACACAACGTAATTATAAACAGTATCTAAAACTATTTATTGATTGGCTAAAGAAAACTAATAATGAAGATTTACTCCCGCATGATTTAACAGCAAACCATATTTGGGATTATCGATTATATTTAGCTCGAAGTTATAAAACCCGTTCTGGTGAATATTTAGGTAAAAAATCTCAAAATTATTACTTGATTGCAGTACGTGCGCTTCTTGACTTTCTCGCTGACCGCGACATAGAGACAATATCTTCCTCTAAGGTGAAATTAGCCAAGCAAAAAACCGACGAAACTATTTCTTTTCTAGAAGTCCGCGACATTGAAGAGATGTTAAAGATTCCTGACATAAAAACCTCTATTGGCCTTCGGGATCGTACAATTATGGAACTGTTTTTTTCATCCGGTATGCGTATTTCGGAATTGGTAGCAATCAATGTAGACCAGATGTCATTTTTAAAAGATAAAAATCCGAAGCGCACCTTTGAGCTTTCTATTGTTGGAAAAGGAAAACATATACGAACCATTTTTATTTCCCCTCGTGCGGCTTTATGGCTTCGGATCTATCTAGCATCTAGAACAGATATTCAGAAGCCTTTATTTATAAATTATCACGGAAAAGATATAGATGATGATCATAGACTTACTCCCCGTTCAATACAGAAGATGATTTCAAGATGTGCAATGCTTGCAGGAATTTCAAAAAAAGTAACACCTCACACACTTCGCCATAGTTATGCTACTGATCTTTTGAGTCATGGAGCTGATTTACGAAGCGTGCAGGAGCTTTTAGGTCATAAAAATGTGGCCACAACACAGATTTATACTCACGTAACAAATAAGGGACTAAGAGATATACATGAAAAATTTCATGGAGGAAAGGAATTTGATAATAAATAATTATTACCATACTACAAACAATATTATTTTTATTGACACGAGCTAGAAAGAGTATACCCGGCCGCTTGCGCCTCCTCCCCTGTTGTAAAATAAACTCTGTTTTCTTGTTTGATAGTTTTACCGGCAGAACAGCTTATTGTATAATATTTAGTTCCCTTGCTTGAAGCGAAAAAAGTTTTTCTAAATGAATTTGTATCAAAGACTGTCTTTGGCACATTACTTATAGCTGAAATAGTGCTGGCTTCTTGGTTGAAATCTTGATTCGGATATTCTATTTTTATGCTTCCCGAGTCATTTTCTTTTGATAGCCTACCTAGCTCAAATGATCCTAAACCAACCAAAATAACAATGAGAACTATCAAAATATCTTTCCCTTTCTCACTCTCTATAAATGACTTGATTTTTTCCATAAAATAAATTATACTATATTTTATGGCACATAGAAAAGCGGGAGGAACCGCGAAAAACTTAAGAGATTCGAATCCACAATACCTTGGAATAAAGCTTTCTGGCGGTCAGAAGGCTCAATCTGGCTCTATTATAGTTCGTCAGCGTGGTACGGCTATTATGGCTGGTACAAATGTATCCACAGGCAAGGATCATACCCTTTTCGCACTCAAAGACGGCATAGTCAAATTCGGCTCTAAACGCAAAACATCCTTCAACGGCAATATGGTTGTCAAAAAAGTAGTAAATGTAATAATTTAAGTTTTCTCCACTATAAGCTTAAATGAAGACTTTTTGTCTTTTATGGAAATTGGGATTTCAAACTCCCCTATTTCTTTAATCGGTTTTTCTAAGACAATAAATTCTTCGCTGATGTCGGCGTGATGTTGTTTTTTCATTTCTTCCACTATTTCTTTATTTTTGATACCAGAAAACAAATGCCCTTTTTTATCCGCTTTAGCTTTTATAATGATAGTTTTGCCTTTTATTTCTTCTAAATTTTTTAAGAGTAAACTCTCTTGTACTTCCCTTTCAATAACAATTTCTTTTTTTTGAATTTCAAGTTCTGCCACTGCTTTTAATGTTGCAAGTTCAGCTAATTTTCTTGGAATTAGAAAATTCATGGCGTAGCCATCATTAACATCTTTTACAGCATGTCTTTTACCAACTCTTGGTACATCTTGTAAAAATATTACTTTCATAAATTAGGTGCTAGGTTCTAGTTGCTAGTAATAATTGCACGGCTTTATTTAATTGTGGATCTATTTTTGCATCTAGATCTTTTTGAGTAATTTCTACAGGATAGTCTGGAGTTAGGCCTTTTTCAGAAATAGAAGTTCCATTAGGTGTTAGCCATTTTGCTACTGTAATTTTCAAAATCGTATCTGGAGTTACATTAATAACTTCTTGTACTGATCCTTTACCGAAACTTTGACTTCCTACTAATTTTGCTCGCCCATTGTCTCGCATTGCGCCTGCGAGAATTTCAGAAGCTGAGGCAGAACCACTATCAATTAAAATTATAAATTTTAATTTTTCATTAAAAATATTATAACCCTTACTTCTAAATATTTCTGCTGTTTTACTATTGCCGTAGTCTTCAGTCACTACAATTTTTCCCTCTTTTAAGAACCAGCTTGCTATATCCACAGATGCATCCAGGTAGCCACCAGGATTTCCTCGCAAATCAAGCAAAAGTTTATCAGTTCCAGATTCTACAAATTGTTTCATCGCATTACGGAAAAGATTAGTAGAATTAGCAGAAAAACTATAAAGTTTAATCACAAAAATTCCATCTTTTCTTAATTCTGTATCTAGAGTTGGTATATTTATAGAATCTCGCACGATTTTTATTTCTTCTGGTTTCTGACTTCCCTCTCTAAAAATTGTGAGTGTGACAGTTGTTCCTTTGGGTCCTCGTATCAATTTAATTGCTTTTTCAATATTTAATCCAGAAGTAACAATTGTATCAATCTTTAGAATTTTATCACCAGATTTAATATTTGCCCTATAGGCAGGAGTATTTTTAAGTGGAGCGATGACAGTAAGAATTTTATCCTTCATTCCAACTTCCATACCAATACCATCAAAATTACCAGCTATTTCTTCCTCAAAAGACTTTGTCTCGTTTGGTGTGAAAAATACGCTATATGGGTCGTTTAATGAGCTTACAAGCCCTCCAATTGCTCCATATACTTTATCTTGGTCAGTTATTTTACTAGCAGATGGATTTTTCTCATTAATAGTATTCCAAACTTTCCAAAATGGAGAAAAGTCTGTCTTTGTCATAACTTGTGTTTCTTTATTAGAAATACCTATGATTTTATCTATCTCAGGTCGATTTGAGTTGCCAGTATAAACACCTACAATAAAAGTAAGAAAAAACAAAGAAATAAAAAGAAAAACAATAGCAATACGTTTTGTTTTTAAAAAATTTTGCATAAGATTATATATTATATTTCTTCTTTCTTAGATTCTTCTCTAAAATCATTTTCTCTAAAATTATCAAAAGTTTTTTCTTTTTTTGTTCCTTCTGTTTTAAATTCTTTATATAACATAAAACTTATATAAATAATTCCAAGTCCAGAAAGAGTTGTTAATATATCTTTCCAAGAATATGGAAAACCTAAATATGGCAACACCGTTATCCAAATGCCTAAAAATAAAAATATACGTGCTTTTTGCATAAGTATATTGTATCAATAAAGTACGGGCATATGCAAGTTTATTAAGTTATTTAAAGTATTCTGGAGTATTTACAGACATCCAGTCTAAAAGTTGGCGCATAATTGACGTAGCTGCGCTACTGCCGGTAGTGGATGGTCCCGATTCCATCATTATTGCAAAAGCATATTTTGGATTTTGGTACGGAAAGAAACCAATAACCCAAGAGTTCACTTTATTTTTTGCCAAATTAACTTGTGCTGTACCAGTCTTGGCGGCAACTTGTATGTATGGTACGTTTAGTGATACAGCAGTTCCAGAAGTTACTGCTAACCTCATCCCTTGATGAATTATATCAAAATATTCTTTATTTAAATTTAGTATAGTATTTTGATTTTCTTTTTCTACGTTATTTAATATTAAGTGAGGAGTTAATATTTTACCTTTATTAGCGATAGTTGCTACCGCGCGAACCATCTCTATCGGAGTCACTTGAAATCCGTATTGTCCAATGGCGGTATGATAAGTGTCTCCGATGCGCCAAGGATCATTTTTAAAGTTTAAAGCTTTCCATTCTGGGTTTGGTATTGTCCCCTTTTTTTCATCTGGTAAATCAATTCCAGTTTTGTCTCCAAAACCAAAAAGTTTTGCATATTTTTCTATATTTGTTATTCCAAGTCCTTTTTGATTTTCAAATCCTCCTCCGATTTCATAAAAATAAATATCCGAAGACACTGCTATTGCCTCCATCATGTTTGTCCAACCATTTACTTGCCAGTCTTTGAAAACAGTTTTTTGGTCTAGAAAATAAGGATTTGGAATAGAAATGGAACCCGTTGAAAGGATTTTTTTATATGGATCAATTACCCCTTCTGCTAAAGCTCCTAAGGCAAAAAAAGGTTTTACGATTGAGCCTGGAGTGTAAAGTCCTGAGATATTTTTATCCACAAAAACTTTTTTTTTATCTGTTAGGTAGTTATTAATTGTTGATACATCTTTTCCTAATGATAAAACTTCCGAATTATATTCAGGAAAACTTGTAGTGGTTATGATTTCTCCATTTATAGCATTCATTATTATTCCTGACCCGCCGGTAAAAGTTCTATCTGCTGACAGATTTTTAATAATGGTAAATAGTTCTTTCTGTAATTGTGCGTCAATTGTTGTTATTAAATCAGTTCCCTGTTTTGGAGTATTTACAATATTTTCTGAATATATTTTTCCAAATGCATCTGTTTCTACTATTTTTGTTCCATTTTCACCTTTTAATATGTTATTATATTGTTTTTCTAATCCGTCTTTGCCTATAAAGTCGCTTTGCCAATAATTTCCTGTACTATCTTTTGATGGATAGCTAACGTAGCCTAAAAGATGTGAAAATCCTGGTGATAAATATGCGCGAGTGGGAGGGTTTGGAGCTGTGTTTTCAACGGTGAATTCAGTTTCTGTATTTTCTTTTTTATTCCATACTAATTCCTTTTTGTTTCGATCGTAAATTATCCCTCTATCCGTAAAAATAATAGTTTTTTCTAATATATTGTTTTGACTTCGGTTAAAATTTATTTCTCCCTTTTGTATTTGAAGATAAAAAAGACGCATCCCAAAAATTCCTGTAAAAAATAAAAACAAAATACTTAACATTAAAATAGTTTTTTTTGAGATGGGACGTTCTATTCGTCCTTCAAATTGCTGGCGATCAAAATTTTGTAAATTTTTTGAGTCCAAAAAAATTTCGTCGGGTTCTACAAAAGAATTTTTATTTTTTAATTTATTTTTTATCATTGATTTAACGAAATCGCGTTTTCTTTTTTATAATCTCTATTATTAAAAGAATTATTATGGAAAAAACAAAAGAAATAAAAACTGCACCCGAAAATTTTGCTTCTTTTACTCCAAAAAGTAAATCTGATAAAAGAAATAAAACAGTCACTTCCCAAAAGACGGAGAAATAAATCATACTTGCTAATGCTAAAATAACAGATATCCAGAAAGGCATAAAAAGTATAGAAAATAAAAGTAAAAGAGAAGTTAAAATTCTGTATATCATTTACTTATCTTACTTTGAAGCAAGTTTTGAAGCAAGGCCGGTATAATTTTCCGGAGTAATTTTTTTAAGTTCTTTTTTTATTTTTTCACTTACATCAAGCGTATTAATAAAATTATGAATATCAAGAAGTGTAATTTGTTTCCCTTGGGTTAATTCTTTTAATTTTTCATATGGCATAGCTACACCTTCGCGTCGCAAGATGGTTTGAATAGCTTCAGTAATTACTTCTGGATGATTGTTTAAATCCTCTTTTATCTTTATTTCATTTATATTGATTTTACTTAATCCTTTGAGGAGAGAAACATAAGATAAATATGAATGCCCAAAAGCCGTGCCAAAAGCGCGTTCTACAGTAGAATCTGAAAGATCGCGTTGAAGACGTGAGATTGGTAATTTTCTAGCAAAAAATTCAAAAAATGCATTTGCGAGACCGAGATTCCCTTCACTATTTTCAAAATCAATCGGATTTATTTTGTGTGGCATGGTTGAAGAACCGATCTCCCCTTCCTTTGTTTTTTGAGTTATCCAATTATCAGAAATATATCTCCACATGTCTTGATTGAAGTTTAATAGAATTGTGTTTATCATTCTTAATGCATCGAAAACTGCGACATAACTATCGTGACATTCAATCTGAGTGGTAATTAAATTTGCTTCGAGTTTTTGTGAGCGATCTTTATTAAAATTTTCAATAAATTTTTTACTGAATTCAATCCAATTTATATTTAGATAAGCTACTGTATGAGCATTCCAGTTTCCGCTTGCTCCATCTAATTTAGCTTGTATTTTTATACTTTTTAGACCAGTAACTCTTTTTTCTATACGAGCTCCGAAAACTCTCATTTCTTTTCCAAAAGTAGTTGGTGATGCTGGTTGCCCATGGGTTCGAGCAAGCATTGGTAAATTTTTGTATTTTTTTGCAAGACCATTTAATTCAGAAATTATTTTATTTATTTCTGGAATAATAACTTGATCTAAGGAATCAGATAAAATCAAAGCATAAGCCAGATTGTTCGTATCCTCGGAAGTGAGGGCAAAATGTACCCACTCAATGCTGTCTTTTAAAGATGTTTTGGAAAGTTCTTTTTTTATTAAATATTCAACTGCTTTTACATCATGGTTGGTTGTTGCTTCTATTTTTTTTATTTTTCTGTATGAGTTTTCGTTAAATTTTTCATAAAGATTTCTAATTATTTTTATTTCATTTGGCGTAAATTTGCGAAGTATTTTCTTTTCAGATAAAGCAATTAGGTATTCTGTTTCCACCCTTATTCGATATTTCATTAATGCCTCTTCTGAAAAATATGGCACAAGTACCCGAGTTTTATCAAAATATCTTCCGTCTAATGGATTTATTGTGTTTTCTAAAATTTTAGATTTCATATTTTTTTAAATTATTTTCTATTCGTTTGGAAATATCTCCAGTTTCAACCATAAAAGGAATTCCAGTAATTTGTTCACAAATTTTAATATATCTTCTAGATAATTCAAGAACTAACTCGTGTGGTGCCTCAGGTATTATCTCATCTTTATATGGGTCGCAATTTTCCTTAAACCATAAACGTAAAAATTCTTTATCAAAATTCTCTGGCTCTAAACCCTGGTCTATTCTAGCTTGATATGAATCAGCTTGCCAATACCTAGAAGAATCCGGGGTATGAATTTCATCAATCAAAATTATTTCATTATTTTCATCTAAACCAAACTCATATTTTGTATCTACTAAAATTAATCCATGAGCAAGAGCTATTTCTTGTCCTCTTTTAAATAAAGTTTTTGCAATTCTTTCTAATTCTATTACCATCTCCTCCGGGAGAATTCCTTCAGTCACAATTTCTTTGGGAGTTATCGGCCTATCGTGTTCATCTTTTGTTGTCGGAGTAAAAACTATTTCTGCTAGTTTTTGATTTTTTTTAAGTCCTTCAGTTAAAACAAAATTACCAAAGTTTCTCTTGCCTTCTTTGTAATGTGTCCAAAGAGATGTGCTTGTAATTCCTGTGATGTATCCGCGTACTACCCATTCTATTGGTATTACTTTACATTTTTTACCTATCACCACATTTGGATCAGGAAAATCTAGGACATGATTTTTTACAATATCTTTTGTATTCTCAAACCAAAATTTACTGACTTGGGTTAATACTTGTCCCTTGCACGATATTAACGCTAAATTACGGTCAAAAGCTGAATATCGGTCTGTAGAAATCATAATAACTTTATCTTTTTGGCTGTATACATCTCTCACTTTACCAGTATATTTTTCTCCCAAGTTTTTGAAATCTGTTTTTTCTAAAATGTTCATAAATATTTTATTTTAGTTGTACTTTGCCTGAACCTTTAATAATTTTACCAATTTCATAGATTTTATAATCTGGATACTTTTTAAAAATTTTTGTGATTTTTATTTTTTCTGATACTGGAGACACTAAAACCATTCCAATACCCATATTAAAGGCGGTATACATTTCCTGTTCACTAACATTTCCAATTTTTTGCATAAAAGGAAAAATTGGAAGGATTGGCCATGTCCTTTTTTTAATTTCTGCATCAAGATTTTTAGGAAGTATTCGTGGAATATTTTCAATAAATCCTCCGCCGGTTATATGTGCTATGCCTTTTATTTCAATGTCGGAATCAAGTATTTCTAAGATTGGCTTAGTGTAATTCGTGTGAACTTGTAAAAGTGCTTCTCTTACAGTCATATCAAGTTCAGGAATTTTTTCACCTATAGTATGCCCTGCTTTTTCAAAAATTAATTTTCTAGCAAGAGAGAATCCATTTGTATGCAGTCCTGAAGAAGCGAGACCTAGTAAAATATCCCCTTCTTTAATTTTTTCCCCAGTTATTATTTTATCTTTTTCAACTATACCAGTAATGCATCCAGCAATATCATGTTCACCTTTCATATATACTCCAGGCATTTCAGCGGTTTCACCACCAACAATTGCGACTCCTGCTTCTTTGCAAGCTTTGACCATACCAGAAACCATTTGTTCCATTTCTTCTGGTATAAGCGTTTCATTAGCGACATAATCTAGAAATGTAATAGGTCGTGCACCCATTGCTAAAATGTCTCCACAACTATGTCCGACGATATCTTCACCCACAGAGTCATACTTGTTAGCCATTTTAGCCACCAAGAGTTTTGTCCCAACGCCATCAATACTTTGAACTAAGATTGGATGTTTGTAATTTTTAATAATTTCTCCTAAATCATATAGTCCGCCAAAGTGTCCGATATTTGTAAGTACAGCACTAGTGTGAGTACTTGCCACTTTTTTTTTAATTCGTCTTACGACTTCATTACCAGCTTCTATGTTTACACCAGCTTGTTTATACAAATCGCTCATCTTATTTATTTTCTAAACTTTCCTGCGCAGATAGATATTTTTTATATCCAACTTTTAAAAGTTTTTCTCCTTTTGCTTTCACTTCACTACTCATTTTATTTTTATAGGCAACTAATTTTTTTTCTAAATTTTTATCACCTGTTGCAAGTATTTGTAAAGCTAAAAGTCCAGCATTTTTCCCTGCATTAATTCCGACAGTGGCTACTGGTACACCTGGAGGCATTTGGACAGTAGAAAATAAAGAATCAAGTCCTTTTAAATATTTTGATTTAATTGGGACACCGATAATAGGAAGAGTCGTCAGTGATGCGATAACTCCTGCTAAATGCGCTGCTCCACCTGCACCAGCAATAATAATTTTCAATCCGCGAGATTTTGCACTGGTTGTGTATTTATGTACTAAATCAGGACTTCGATGCGCAGAAGCTACAGTCATTTCATAATGCACATTAAATTCTTCAAGAATTTTTGCCGCTTCCGTCATTATTTCCAAATCTGAATCTGAACCCATAACTATACCAACTTTTAGATTTTTCATAGTAATTTTATCTTATCATTTTTTCAATATAAAACAAATTAAAACAGCCAATACATTTTCCTCCTTTCGAGTGTACTGGCTGTTTGATAGTTAAGATTAATCCCATTTCCATGCTAGTCCAAGGACAAACTCATCCTTGGTCGCGCTGACATACGGAATAAATTTTGGATTTTTATAGAGTCGGTAGGCGCTCAATACTGCGTGCACCAATAGTCCGATTTTTACCAAATCCGTATTTCCTCCGTTATTACGGAGAGTCTCAAAATCTCCGTAACCTCCATTTCGCAAATTATCTGTTACAACATACTGTACGGTATTCAGTATGTTGAAAGTCAACCATCCCAAGACAAACGAGTTGTCTTTTGGGATGATGTTAGTTCCCAGCATAACTTCAGTGCTCAATATTTGAGCCCCGAAACCGGCAATGGCAATGTTTCGCAAGGTCGCTGGGGATGCATTGGTACTCCAGTTCGTATCACTCCAGTGCATTTCCGCTCCTTCAAGTTTAGCCATGGCTTCATGTCCAAGCTCGTGAAAACCTAATCCGGACGCAAATCCAGCGACAAATCCAGCGGTTTTTTTGACAACATTAATTCTCACTAGTGACACTTCGTCCGCCCGGCAAGAAATTGAAAATGCTAATATGGCCACAACCACCACCGTTAAAAATAATTTTTTCATTTCACTCTCCTTTTTTATTATGTAGAACAAAAATAAAATCTCATTTCTGAGATTATCTCAAATCGCTATTCTCTGAGCATTGTGTCACACTTTTATTGAAATGTCAATGCTTAAAATGTCTAAAGCCAGTTGTTACCATTGCCATTTTGTATTTATTTGCCATATCTATGGATGTTTGATCATTCTTTGAACCTCCAGGATGAAGTACAGCAGTTATACCTTCTTCCCCTGCCATCTCTACGCAATCAGGAAATGGGAAAAATGCTTCAGATGACATAACAGCACCCTTGAGTGAAAATTTAAATTTTTTGGCTTTATCAATAGCTTGTTTTAATGCATCAATGCGTGAAGTTTGTCCACAACCCATTGAAAGAAGTGTTCCATCTTTTACTAAAGCGATAGCATTAGATTTTAAATGTTTCGTTATTACTGCAGCAATGAGTAAATCCTTTTTCTCTTGCTCTGTTGGTTCACGCTTAGTTGTCACTTTTAAATCTGTCTCACTTTCTATATGAGTATCTCGATCTTGCGACAGAATTCCAGTAAAGCAAGTCTTGTTTTGTTTTAGCGGAAGGTTTGGTTTTTTCCACCTCAAAATTCTACAATCCTTTTTCTCCATTAAAATATTTAAAGCTTCTTTTGAAAAATCTGGCGCAATAATTACTTCTATAAAAAGTTTTTGTTCCTTGATAAGTTTAGCGATGTCTTCCTCAATAATTCTATTAGCTGTTAATACTCCACCAAAAGCTGAAAGTGGGTCGGCATTATAAGCTGCTTGATACGCCTCAAATAAATGTCCTTCTTCCCTAACAGCCAGACCGCAAGTATTCATATGTTTAACAATAGCGAAAGCAGGATCTCTAAAATCATAAACGGTCATAATGGCAGCTTCAGTATCCATCAAATTATTATAAGAAAGCTCTTTTCCATGAAGTTGTATAAAACTCTCTTCTAAATTACCTATAAATTTTGCTCTTTGGTGTGGGTTTTCTCCATAGCGCAGCGGGATATTGCCAAAGATGCCCTTTGACATCAATATGTCAAAGGGCATCTTTGGCAAAGGTTGAAAATACCCACGAATAGCACTATCGTAAATACTTGTCACTTCAAATGCATTGCCTGCAAATTTTTTGCGTTGTTCTAATGTCGTAGTGTCACTTATTTTTAAAATATTTTTTAATTCTTCATATTGATGTTTTGAAGGAATCACTACGACATCATTAAAATTTTTCGCCGCTGCGCGAATTAAAGATACTCCGCCGATGTCTATTTTTTCAATAATTTCTTCCTCATTAGCTCCACTAGCTAGAGTTTCTTCAAATGGATATAGGTCTACGATTACCAAATCAATGTCTTCTATTTTGTGCTCCACTTTTTCTTTTATATCATTTACATTATCTCGGCGATTTAAAATCCCGCCAAAAATTTGTGGTTGCAGTGTTTTAACTCTACCACCAAATAAGGCAGGATAATTTGTGATTTCTTCTACTTCAGTTACTGGTACACTAAGTTTGCGAATAAATTCTGCCGTACCACCAGTAGAAATAATTTTTACATTATGCCTATGAAGAAGTTTTACAATTTCTTCAAGTCCATCTTTATTAAAAACTGAAATTAAAGCTGATTTTATTTTTTTATTTTCTTTTATCATTTTATTTTGATTAGATTACTCAAATTCGGTTGTTGCTGGAGGTTTAGGGGTCATGTCAAAAAATACACGAACTATGTCTTTATGTTTAGTGAGAGTATTTGTAATTTCTTCCATTACCACTTCCGGAAAATAATAGCCTTTGGCTGTCATAAAATCTACTGTTTGCACAGCACGAATAGCGAGTGAGTGTCCATAAACACGTTCGTCGCCTTTTACGCCGACAGAATTAACACCAAGAAGGGCGACAATGAGTTGGGAAATATCTTTGTCGATATCATATTTTTTTAATATATCTGCTACAGTTTTATCCGCTTCTCGTACAAGATTAAGTTTTTCTTTTGAGACTGGCGTGCCAACAATTCTTAAAAACAAACCAGGACCAGGAAAGGGATTGCGCTCAGAGATGACCTTTGGAAGTTTTAGTACGCGAGCTAATTCTCGTACTTCATATTTAAATAAATTTCTAAAAGGATGCAAATCTTCTACTTTCCAATTAAGACCTACATTGTGATGAGTCTTAATCATTGCTGACTCCCCTATTTTTCCACTCTCAATAATATCTGTTGCTAAAGTTCCTTGAACTATAAACTTTGCGCCCGCTTTTTTTATTTGTTCTTCAAATATTCTTTTATATACATTACGAAATTTCGCGCGTTTTTCTTCCCCATCAATTGTGGTACTAATATTTTTTATAAATTTATCTCCAGCAGAAATTATTTTAAGACTTGTTATGCCGGCACTTTTAGTATTACTTTTTAATTCTATTATCTCACCTTGCCTTAGTCCCCCAGTATCTATGGCTATACAAATGAGCCTACGCCCTAAAACTGGTGCAAGGATTGCAGCTAAAGTAGTGGAATCTACTCCACCTGAAACTCCTAAGATAACTTTTTCCCCGCCACGGCGGGCAGGTTTTTCTCCTACAATATCCAATACTTCTTTTTGAATTTCATGAATTAAATTTATCGGATTCCAATCTTTTTTACAATTAGCCATATTTAAAAAATTCTGTAATATTTTTTTTCCTTCTTTGGTATCAACAACTTCTGGATGAAATTGGATTCCAAATATATTATTGTCTTTGTTGCTCATAGCAGCAATTCCACCTGAGGTGGCGATAGAAGTAAAACCTTTAGGAAGTTTGGTGACAGTGTCTCCATGGCTTGCCCAGACTTTGGTCTTTTTTGGAACACCATTAAAAAGAGGATGTGTTGTATTTAATGTTACTGTAGCTGGTCCATATTCACGATGATCAAGTGGTCTTGCGACGATGCCGTCCTGTTTGTGCGCTAGAAGTTGCATACCATAACAGATTCCTAGAATTAAATATTTTTTGTTATTATTTTTGAGAGTAGCATTAAGTATTTTAGGAAGCTCTGGCGCACCTTCGTTGTGAACGCTCCAATTACTACCAGAGAGAATGACCGCTTTAGGTATATTATTTTTAAGCCACCCGTCAACTTTGTTTAGTGGTAATATTATGCTTCGTACTCCGAGTTCCCGCAAAGTTCTACCGATAATTAGTGTATATTGCGACCCATAGTCCACAATAAGGATTTGTATATCATTCATAGTATGGTAGTATACACGATATATTATGGCTTTGAAAGTAGAAAAAAACAAAATAAAAATACAGCGAGAAAATTTTAAAGAAGGCTTGACGTATGACGATGTTTTACTTGTGCCACAATACTCTGAAGTTTTACCTCGCGATGTTGATATTTCTTCAAAGCTTACTAAAAAAATAACACTCAGTGTTCCGATTGTTTCTGCTGCTATGGATATGGTAACTGAAGGAGATATGGCAATAGCAATGGCTCAAGAGGGAGGGATAGGAATTATTCATAAGAATATGACTATTGAAAAACAGACAGCTGAAGTGCGTAAGGTAAAGCGTTCTGAGAGCGGGATGATTCATGACCCTATAACTTTAACGGAAGAAGCTTTGCTTCGTGAAGCTTTAACCATAATGAAAGAAAATAAAATTGGCGGAATTCCAATAGTTGGTAAAAATATGGAATTAAAGGGAATTTTAACTAATCGTGATTTGAGATTTCAAGAAAATTTAGAACTTTCTGTGGGAGAAGTGATGACAAAAACAAACTTAATAACTGGTAGTATCGGCACGGATTTAAAAGAAGCTGAAAAGATTTTAACAGAATATAAAGTTGAAAAATTGCCTTTAGTTGATAATAAAAACAGACTTATTGGTCTAATTACTTATAAAGATATAATGAAAGTAAGGTCTCGCCCAAAATCTTCTCGAGATAATTTAGGTCGTTTGCGTGTTGGCGCAGCGATAGGAGTATCAAATGATACAGGAGAGAGAGTTAAAGCACTTGTGCAAAATGGAGTGGATGTAATAGTTATTGATACTGCTCATGGTCACTCAAAAGGAGTAATTGAAATGTTGAAGAAAATAAAAAAAGAATTTCCTAAATTAGAAGTTATTGTTGGGAATATCGCTACAGAAGAAGCGGCGTTAGCTTTAGTTAAAGCTGGAGCAGATGCCGTAAAAGTTGGTATTGGCCCAGGTTCAATTTGTACTACTCGGATAATTGCTGGTGTAGGCTATCCTCAATTTTCTGCTGTGTATGAGGTAGCGAAAGCTATAAAGGGTTCAGGTGTGCCAGTTATCGCTGATGGTGGCATAAAACACACAGGAGATATTACTAAAGCAATAGCAGCAGGAGCAAGTTCTGTTATGGTTGGTTCCTTATTTGCTGGAGTTGAAGAATCTCCTGGGGAGGTAATCATTTTTGAATCTAGAAAATATAAAACTTATCGCGGGATGGGTTCTATTGAGGCTATGCAACTAGGTTCTAAAGATAGATATTTTCAAGATATGGAAGATGACATAAAAAAACTTGTGCCAGAAGGAATTGTTGGTAGAGTTTCTTTTAAGGGCGGACTTTCAGAAGTAATTTATCAGCTTGTGGGAGGATTTCGAGCTGGTATGGGATATTGCGGAGCGGAAAATATAAAAACTCTTCAAGATAAAGCAAGATTTGTCAGGATTACTAATTCTGGTATAAAAGAAAGTCATCCTCATGATGTTATAATTACCAAAGAGTCTCCTAATTATAGTGTAGGACAGTAATTTTTATTTTTTATATGAATAATAAAAATGGTTTTATAGATGTGGTTGTAGGTCTTCAGTGGGGAGATGAAGGAAAAGGTAAAAATATAGATCAACTTTTGTCTTCTGGTATTTATTCCGGGGTAGCGCGTTTTCAAGGAGGGGCAAATGCAGGACACACTCTTAAATTAGGCAAGACTACTTTTATTGGACATATTCTTCCGTCTGGTTGTCTCCATAAGGATATAGAATTATATATCGGTAATGGTGTTGTGGTGGATGCAGTATCTTTAGTCGAAGAAATTTCCCAATTAAAAAGTCTGGGGTTCAATGTTATTTCTCGTCTTTATATTTCAAACCGCGCAAAGTTAGTCTCATATTTGCATCCATTTTTAGATCAAGCAGAGGAATATCGCAGAGGTAAATTGAGTGGAAAATTAGAAACAAAAGTAGGAACTACTTTAAGGGGCATAGGCCCAGCTTATAGTGATGTCCGAGCAAGAAGAGCGTTTTTAATTGGCGATATATTGTCACCAGATTTTAAACAAAAAGAAGAAATTTTGTCAGAATTTCATATTAATGTTTTAAAGATGTATCAAGAAAAATATGGTTTTGAAATTGATTTTAAAAAAATAAAAGAAGCAAAGGAAAAATGGTGGAAAGCTGTAAAAGAAATAAAGAAACTTAAGATTTGTATTTTATCTTCTTTAATACAAAAAAAGCTGAAAGAAGGAAAAAATATTTTAGCTGAAGGCGCGCAGGCTGTGATGCTTGATATTGATTTTGGAGATTATCCAAATGTGACAAGTTCTAATACCCTACCAGCTAGTGTATGTTTAGGCTTGGGTGTTCCTCATACTTACATACGGAATATATATGGTGTGATAAAAGCTTACACAACAAAAGTAGGTGGTGGAAGTTTTCCAGCTAGAATAAAAGACGAAACTTTAGAGAAACTTTTTCAAAATGCTGGGCAGGAATTTGGATCGACCACTGGCCGTCCGCGAATGTGTGGTTGGCTTGATTTATTTGCTTTACGTTATGCCATAGAACTTTCTGGCGCTAATAGAATTTTTATCAATAAAGCTGATATTTGTTTGAGTGATAAAATAAAAGTTGTAACTGGATATAAAACTAAAGAAAAAAATAAAACAAAAACTCTAAAAGAATTTCCACTTTATTTAAATCAGGTGACAGAAGTGGTAACAGATAATATAAATGGCTGGGGTGAGAAAAATTATGGGGTGAATAATAAAAAAAAGGTTTCCAAAGAACTTATCTCTTATTTGAAATATATAAAAAATAAACTTTCTGACCTAAATATAAAAATCATCTCCGTTGGTACAGGACCAGATCGAGAACAATTCTTTAATTGGGATAAATAGGTATTTTTAATGCAGATTGACCGATATCTTTGCGGTATTGCATACCTTCAAAAGAAATTTTTTCTATAGCTTTGTAAGCTTTTTGTAGTGCTTCTTCTAGAGTATTTCCAATAGCTGAAACTCCTAATACTCGCCCGCCATTAGTTGTGAGGTCTTGCCTCACAATTTTTGTGCCAGCGTGGAAGACAACTATATCAGATTGCATTTCTGCTTCTTCAATACCTGAAATTACTTTACCTTTTTCATAATTTTCTGGATATCCTCCTGAAGCAAGCACTATTGTGCAAGCGAATTTTTTACTCCAATTTATCTCTATTTGATCAAGTTTTTCATCAACACATGCATTAAAAATATCCAAAATATCTGTATCTAAAAGTCGCATATATGTTTGAGTTTCTGGGTCGCCAAAACGCGCATTGTATTCAAGAATTTTTGGGCCATCTTTTGTTAGCATTAATCCTGGATAAATCACACCTAAAAATGGATTATCATCTTTATTCATTGATTCAATAGTTGGAATAACAATATCTTTTTCAATATTTTTTAAAAGTTTATCAGTCACAAAAGGGAGCGGAGCGATCGTGCCCATTCCACCAGTGTTTAAACCAGTATTATTTTCTCCTATCTTTTTATGGTCCTGAGAAGTTGGAAACATTTTGTAATTTTTCCCATCTGAAAATGCATGAATAGAAATTTCTGGACCAGTTAAAAATTCTTCTATTACTACAATACTGCCAGCATCCCCAAAAACTTTTTTTATAAACATATTTTCTAGCGCTTCATTCGCTTCCTCTAGATTTTGGCAAATGATTACACCTTTTCCCAATGCTAAACCACTTGCTTTTATAACAACTGGGAAAGATTGTTCTGATATATATTTTTTTGCTTTTTCAAAATTATTAAATATTTCAAATTTTGCTGTTAATAAATTGTGTTGATGCATAAAATTTTTTGAAAAAGCTTTAGACCATTCAATTTTACTAGCTTGTTTTGTCGGGCCAAAAATACGTAAATTATTTTTTTTAAATTCGTCTACAATTCCAAGCGCAAGTGGGTCGTCAGGTAAAGCCAATGTTAAATCTATTTTTTCTTTTTTTGCAAATTCTAACAATCCTTTTATATCATTTGCTTTTATATCTACATTAATTCCTATTTTACTTGTCCCCCCATTTCCAGGCGCAAAGAAAATTTGTCCCGCCTTGGGTGATTGCGCTACTTTCCACCCTATAGCATGTTCCCTTCCACCGGAACCTATTATTAAAATTTTTTGTTTTTGCATATTATTTATTTTGACACAATTTTTCTAATACTTCTACATATAACTTATTTTCTTTTTTCTTTAGTCTTCCATATAAAGATTCAATATCATCATTATCTTCAATTTTTTCAAAAGTTCTTCCCAGCACAGGACCAAAATCAAATTCTAAAGTTAAAAAATGAACACTAGAACCAGCGAAGGTGGCTTTTTTATCTAAGAAATTCTGGATCGCTTTAATGGTCATCATTCCTTTATTCCAAAGAGCTTCTGTGTCATCAGGATTTTTTACACTTTCATTAATTATGTCTGGAATTAAGCCAGGATGCAAATTTAAAATTTTATTTGGAAAAGCCAAAATTACTTCGTCTGTAATAATTTGTTTCCAGCCAGCTAGGCAAATATAATTTGGACTTATTTTATTTAAAAGTGACAATAGGTCTTCTTTGGCTTCACAAATTTCAATTTTTAAATTATTTTTTCGCGCATGTTCTAGTCCTTGAGCTTCTTTTGTATCTGAAATTATCGCACAAATCTCAGCTTTAATTGTACCAGAATTAACTTCATCAATTATAGCTTTTAGATTGGTACCTGTACCAGTATTAGAAATTAATATAACTAATTTTAGTTTATTTTGTTGAGACATCGTATCGTACTTCACTTTTTCGTTCTTTTAAATCAATAGGGTAAATACCTGTAAAGCATGATGTGGATAATTTATCTTTAGGTAAGCCAATAGCTTTTATTAAACCTTCAAGTGAAAGATAATGTAGTGATGTAGCTCCCATGAATTTACGAACTTCCTCTACTGTTTTATATGATGCAATTAATTCATTTTGATTAGGTGTGTCCATACCATAAAAATCTGGATAACGGATAGGTGGAGAAGAGATCAAAAGATGCACTTCTTTGGCGCCTGCTTTAAAAAACGTTTTAACTAATTTTTTACACGTGTGTCCCCTAACTATAGAATCATCTATCACTACTATTTTTTTACCTTTTAAAATTTGTGGAAGTGGTATAAGTTTAAGCGCAACACTATTCCGGCGAGATTTTTGATCGGGTTCAATAAAAGTTCTATGGACATAGCGATTTTTCACCAAAGCCATTTCTATTGGAATGCCAGATGCTTGACTATACCCTAAGGCAACAGGCATTGCTGTATCAGGCACAGGTACAATAATGTCGACTTTTTTCTTAAACTCATGAGCAAGTGCTTTTCCAAAGTTTTTTCTGACTTCATAAATTAATTTACCATTTAGTGAGCTGTCTGGTCGAGCGAAATAAACATATTCAAATATGTCATGTTTTGGATTTGATGGCGCTAACTGTATACTTTTTATTCCAGCCTTATTTATAATAATCATTTCTCCTGGTTTTACTTCTCTTAAAAATGTTGCGCCGATAGTTTGGATTGCGCATGTTTCTGAAGCTATAACATAACCTTTATTAAGTTTCCCTATCGCAAGTGGACGCATTCCATAAGTGTCTCGCACAGCAACTAAGGTATCTTTACTCATCATTATTAAAGAAAAAGACCCAGTAAATAAAGGAAAAGCTTTTTCAATAGATTTTGGTAGTGAGTTACCCTCTTTTATATAAAAATCTATAGCATCAGCTATAAGTTCTGAGTCATTACGATCTTTTTTTAATATTTTTTTTGAAGAAAGAAAATTTTCTAATGCTTTTATACTTGGTAAGTTGCCATTATGCGCTAAGGCAAAAGAAGCATCCTTGTTTACAACTGGCTGAGCATGATGAAGTGCTCCCCCTTTGGAAGTGGAGTATCTATTGTGCCCTATGGCTATATACCCTGTCAGTTTTTTTATTGTTTTTTCTGTATATACTTGAGATACGAGTCCTGCGCCTTTATGAGTACGAAATTTTTTTCCATCATTAGTGGTGATGCCTGATGCTTCTTGTCCTCTGTGTTGTAATGCAAATAAAGCAAAAAAAGCTAACCGAGAAATAGGTAAATCTTTACCGTATATTCCTACGATTCCACATTTTTCTTTTAGTTCGCTCATGAATTTAAAAAATAATTAATTGCGTTTTTAAAAATCTGTAATCCTACCCCCTCTTTTTGAACATTCTTATCCATCTGCCATATTGGACTTTGGTGCGAAAACATTGCACGTTCTGGATGTGGCATCATACCTAGCACTCTGCCATTATATGCTAAAACTCCTGCGATGTCATATTCTGATCCGTTTGGGTTTTTTTCAAGATTTTGAAACTTACAAATTTCTCCATTTGTATAAACAAAAGCAATTTCTTTATTTTTTCTCATTTTTTTGTATTCTTTTTTGGAAATAACATAATGTCCTTCGCCATGCGCTATTGGCAGTGATATTTTTTTAATACCTTTGAGCCAGGGACTGTTTCCTTTTGCTTCTAAATCAACCCATCTGTCTATATATTTTCCATTTTTATTATAGGTAAGCCCGCCAGGCAAAATTCCTAAATTAGTTATAATTTGAAATCCATTACAAATACCAATTGTGAGAGTATTGCGAGATAAAAATTCTGTTAACTCTTTCGCTAAATGATTTTTAAATTTATTCGCATAGGCTTTTCCACTACCAGTATCATCTCCATAAGAAAATCCTCCAGGAAAAACTAAGATTTGATATTCTTTAAGCATTTTCGGTTTTTTTATTAAATCATTGATATGTACTATATTTGCAATCCCTCCCGCCAACTCAAAAGCGAATTTTGTTTCCTCTTCGCAATTTAATCCATATCCTGATATTATTATTATTTTTGGCTTTTTCATTTTTGTGAGTTAGAAAATTTATGGTATGCATCATACAACTTTTTAATATTTGTTTCTACTACTTTATTTTTACCATTGGTAATTATAAATTTCCCATCTTTTATTACTTTACCAAGGGTAACCCTTGGTAAAGTAGCGGTTATTTGCTCAAATTTAGCAACATTTTGATGGGAAACAGAAACTAAAATTCTTCCCTGACTTTCAGAAAATAATTTTACTTCTACAGATAGCGCCTTAGGCGCTATCTGGCTCTTTAGGGAAACATTACAACCTACCATTCCTCCCACACAGGCTTTGGCGAGTGCTATTGCAAGTCCGCCAGAATTTACAGATATTGCCGAAGCTATTAATTCTTTTTGAATTGCTTTTTCTAAAGCGCGATAAGTTTTTATATTTTTCTTTAAATCTACTTTTGGTACATTACTACCAACAACGCCAAGTGTTTTATAATATTCTCCCCCACCAAGTTCATCATTCGTTTCTCCTAATAAATAAATTATATCGCCAATTTTTTTAAATTCTGGAGAAACAGTTTTATTTAAGTCAGGCATAACGCTGATCGCTGAAATAAGAAGTGTCGGTGGTATAGAAACAGCCATAGGCTCCCCTTTTTCATCATAACCTTTAAAATCATTAAACATACTGTCTTTGCCAGAAATAAAAGGTGTACCAAAACCTACAGCATATTCATAACAAGCTTTCACTGAATCTACTAACTGCGCTAAACGTTTTGGGTCATTGGATGAACACCAACAAAAATTATCTAAAATTGCTAAATGCGAAAGTGTTCCACCAGAACAAACAGTATTTCTAATAGCAGTATCTATCGCGCAAGAAGCCATATGATAAGTGCTAATATCTCCATATGAAGGATAAGTACTAGAAGACAAAATAACTCCTTTATTTGAATTTAAAACTGGTTGAAAAACTTGTGCATCGGTATTTATACGACCTCTCCCAGAAAGTGGTTTTAGAACAGAAGACCCTTGCACTTCATGGTCATATTGTTCGGAAATAAAAGAAAATCCACTAAGATTTTTATTACTTAGTAATTTTTCTAGAATTGCAGTAAAAGATTTTTTTATTTCAAGTATTGGTTCAATATTTTTATAAATAACTGAAGAAGTAATTAAATGTTGTTTTGGAAGTCCTTCATGTAAAAATTCCATATCAATATCCATGATTTTTTTACCACTATATTCTACAATACATTTTTTAGAATTTGTAAATTCACCTATTACTGTCGCTTCCACTCCCCTTTTCTCCATTAATTTTTTGAATGTACTCCACTTTTTCTTTGGCACCGATAAAGTCATACGTTCTTGTGATTCTGAAATCCAAATTTCCCATGGACGAAGACTCAGGTATTTTAGTGGTACTTTTTCCAAAAAAACTTTTGCTCCCCCGCATTCTTTTGCCATTTCAGCAACTGAACAAGAAATTCCACCAGCACCATTATCAGTAATACTATTATATAAATTCATATAACGCGCTTCTTTAATTATTGCATCACTTAATTTTTTTTGAGTAATTGGGTCACTGATTTGCACTGCGGTCGCTGGGGAACTTGAATCCATTACCACAGAAGAAAAAGTTGCCCCATGAATACCATCAAGCCCTACTCTTCCGCCAACAACAACGATATAATCTCCAACTTGTGCCTGTTTTTTGTGTGATAATTTTCCTTGTATTTTTCTTGGAATTAATCCGACTGTGCCAGCAAAAACTAGAGGCTTGCCCCTATATCTATCATCATAATGAACAAAACCAGAAAGAGTCGGTATTCCGGAACAGTTTCCTCCTACATTTATACCTTTTACCACCCCTTCCATTATTCTTTTTGGTGAAAGCATTTTTTGTGTTAAATTTTTGTCGCGAAAAAGTAAGCTTTTATCTTCTGGGTTTCCAAAACAAAAACCATAAACATTAGCTACTGGTTTAGCACCTAAGCCAAAACCTATCGTGTCTCGATTTACACCCACAATACCTGTGATAGCACCTCCAAATGGATCTAAGGCTGAAGGGCTGTTGTGTGTTTCAACTTTATGCGTTATTAAATAATCTTTATCAAAAATTATTCCTCCAGAATTATCAGAAAATACAGAAATACAAAAATCATTTTTGCCTTTATTTTTTCTGATTAGATTTGTTGCGCTTTTTATGTATGTTTTATATAAACCGTCTTTGATGTCGTCAATAGGATTTGCAAAAATAGTATGTTTACAATGTTCAGACCAAGTCTGCGCAAGAGACTCCAGCTCAATATCGGTCGGATCTCTTTTAAATTTTTTAAAATGTTCTTGGATTACTTTCATTGATGTCAAATCAAGAGCCAAAGGACCTCGTCTAATATTTGTTTCGTCCATTATCCCCTCTTTTCCGATTTTTTTAAGTTCTTCATCAGACACATTAAGAGAAACATTAATTACAGGAATAGCCTTTTTTAAAATAACCTTAGGAACCTTTAAGGGTAAGCCATTTTTTTTTATTTCAGCAAAACTCGCGACATAAGAACGCTCAATGAGAGGATTGTGAAGCGAGAGAGCAATCTTTTTTACTTCTTCTAATTTAGAATTGGAAACTAAAAAAATCTTAGAAGTATAGACTGCTATGTTGTCGGGTGTTGGACACCCGACAACACCCAGTAAATCAATTATAGTTTCTTCTACAGTATGCCCGACATTGTCTGTGACCCCAGGTTTAAAACCTATTTCTATTACATAAGTAAATTTCTTTGTTTTTGGGAATTTATTTATAAAAAATTCTTCGAGGATGGGGTTAGTTAAAGCCTTGGCTATTTTAAGGATTTTATCTCTTTGATCACTTGCAAATTTATGTGAAATTAAATAAGAATTAATGAAATTAGCTTTGCCTTTAGGTGTCACATATATTCGGGAAATCATAATATAGATATATTATAATATGTGAGAATTAAAGACAAATAGTATTTTTTATGATATAAACATTTAATAATGAGAAAAAAGCCAACATTAAAATCTTCTTTCGAAAAGGATTTACTGGTTTTAGAGAATATTTATTCTAGAGAGGTTTTTAGGTTAGTTGAAGACAATATAGATTTATTATTAATACATTATAGGGCTTGGGAACAAGCACTTTATGTTTTTGCAAAAGAATTAGGAATTAAGAATAGTAATATTAATGAGATTCCTTATAAACTTGAACAAGTTTTATTTAATAAAGTTCAAAAAAAATTATTTAAAACAAATATTAAAAAAATTATTTTTGGAATAGCTGGACCTGGTGCAGTTGGTAAGGAAACTATAAAAAATGCTTTGGGTTTTAATACAGTTGTTAATACAACTACACGAAAAAAAAGAAAGAATGAAAAAAACGGTAAAAACTACCACTTCATTGATGAAGCTCAATTTAAAAAAATTGCTGCTCAAAATGGTTTTGCAATATGTATGAATAGAAAAAAAAGAGGAAAATATGGAATTCAAAAACATGATATAGAAAAAGTTTTGCAAAAATCACAAATAATATTAATTGAAGAAAATCCGATCAACCTAACAAGCTTAGCTGAATATTTCAAAATTTATAAAGATTATGAATTTATTTTGGTTTATATTTTACCTCCTGCACCTATTTTACTCCATCTCGCGGCACGACTAGCTGATAGGTGTCAAAAAACGAACGATGACTTTAGGTCAGCTATTGTTTCAACTTTGGGCACAAGACAATTAAGTGAATTTAAATCAGTATTAGATTCTATAAATAAAAAAATTGATGTTATCCTTATAATTAATGATGATATAGAACGGGCAGTTACCAAAATAAAAATCTTAACCAAAAAATTTTGACAATGACTAAAAATATGTTATGATAAAAGCTAACAAAAAAATTGTTCTTAATTAATAAAAAGGAGGATTACGAGTATGTTAAAAATGTTGATAGTTATTGCTGCTTGTAATGAAGCAGCGTCGCTTGATCAGTTTTTACCTAGGCTTCAAAAAGTTGCAGACTATTTACTGTCTGATATCCTTGTGATCGACGACGGATCGTTAGACAATACTGCTGTGATTTGTAGGAAACATGAATGCATAGTTTTACAAAACCACGAGAATAAGGGTATAGGTAATAGTCTTCGTCGAGGTTATCATGAAGCAGTAAAAGGTAGTTATGATTTAGTGGCCACTATGGATGCTGACGGACAGCATGATGAGAATTTTCTCATAACGATGTTCGAAAAGATTAAGGATGGTGCCGATATTGTGATTGCATCACGATATCATCCAGATTCAGAACGGATTCAGGTACCACTTGATCGGGACTTCCTAAACGTAGCAGTTACTGCTCAGATGCAGGTTGCAACTGGCTGGGAGACCACTGATCCATTGTCTGGTTTCTGGATGATGCGTCGCCATTGCTTCGAGTTTGCTCTCGAGCATGGAAATCAGGAGAGGTACGGAATTCACCTTGAACACTTGGTGAAATTCTGGTATCTTAGCAATCCTCGACCAAAGTTGGTAGAGGTGGCCCACCCGGCAATCTACGGAAACCACGGAAATCTTCCTCTCCTTACTCGGGAGTATTCCCCTAGTAACCAAGAGGCACGCGTAGAGAGGTTCGGTACCCATGCTCTCCATATCCTCCAGGCTATCGAAGATGTAAAACGACACTATCCTGGCGTAGATCAGGAAATGTCAAAAAGGCGAGAGAAAATGAGGTAATCTGTCATTATCTTAAAACCCACCTTACGATTTAGTCGTCGTAAAGTGGGTTCTTTGTTTTTAATAAGCTATTAGTAAAATTTAGTAGTTTACGTTAACATATTAATATCATGAAAAATATTGTAACTATTGGTGGAGGGACTGGAAGCTATACTGTTTTATCTGGACTTAAAAACATTCCTGATGTTTCTTTGACTGCTCTTGTTTCTATGGCAGATGATGGTGGTTCAACTGGTGTACTCATGGATGAGCTTGGGGTTTTGCCTCCAGGAGATGTCAGGCAATGCCTTGTTGCCCTTTCTGAACACAGTGATGTTGTACGAGAACTCATGAATTATAGGTTTACTAACGGAGGGTTAAAGGGGCATAGTTTTGGAAATATTTTTCTTGCAGCTTTGGAAAAAATGACTGGTAATTTTAATAAAGGAGTAGAGATAGCTTCTGAAATACTTAAGGTTAAAGGTAAAGTAGTACCTATTACTAGGGATAAGGCAAAACTTGTAGTTGAACTAATAGACGGATCAATAATTGTAGGAGAAGACAATATATATAGAAATGGTTTACGAGATTTACCTGTTAAAAAAATATTTTATAAAAATAAAGTAAAATTAAATACCCATGCGAAGAACGCAATTTTAAAAGCAGATTATATAATATTAGGTCCTGGAAATTATTATTGTTCTTTGTTGCCAAATTTGATCGTAAGTGGTTTCAAAGAAGCACTTAGAAAAAGTAGGGCGCAAATTATAATGCCTGTTAATCTTACCAATAAATTAGGTCAAACAACTAATTGGAAAGCAAGTGATTATGTAAAAGATATAGAAAAATATCTAGATAAAAAAATTGACTTTATTATTATAAATAACAAGAGTCCTTCTAAAAAACAGATAAAAAAATATAAAATAAAGGAAGGTGACGGAGTTTTAATTAAAGATGATTTTAGTAATGATAAAAAAATAATAAGAACTTCTCTTATTTCGGATTTAATTTATACGGAAAACCCTAGAGATGCTATAGCCAAACATAGATCTTTCATACGTCATAATTCTACAAAATTGGCTAATTGTATTAAAAGAATAATAAACAAACAGCCTTAATACAATATGAAATATATTTTTGATTTTGATGATGTCTTGTTTAATAATACAAAACAATTTAAGGATCATATGTATGCGTGTTTAGAAAAAGCAGGTATACCTCGTACTCAAGCCAAAGAATATTATAAAGGAGTAAGGATAAGTGGATTTTGGTTAAAAGAAATGCTAAGTCATTTTTCTCTTAAAGAAGATTGGTATGAAAAAATTTTAGAAAGGAGTGAGAATTTTTTGAATAAAGATTTAGTAAATGAAATAAAGAAATTAGGAAAAGAAAATTGCTATATCGTAACCCATGGAGGCGAGGAATGGCAATTAGATAAAATAAAAAAAACAGATATTACTTCCCTATTTTCTAAAATTATTGTCGTTCAAGGAAGCAAAAAGGAATCTGTAGAAAAAATATGCGCAAAACATAAAAATGAAAAGGTAATATTTATTGATGATAAAGTAAAGCACTTTGAAAATCTTGATTTTAAAAAATATCCAAATTTAAAGACTATTCTTTATACAGGACAAAGTGTTGAAAGTCTTATGGAGGAAATTAATAAATAAATTATTTGGTATAGCAAGAACCGTTCTTGCTATACCTTGCTATACCACGGCTTCAAAGATCTTGTTAATTCTCACCACTGCTGGGAGGCTTGGATTCGAACCAAGATAACCTCCTTCAAAGGGAGGTGTCCTACCATTAGACGATCTCCCAGCAGTAGCGACAATTCATTGCATATCTTTTACTTTTTCCAATATACCGTAGAAAAATTATTTAAAGAAAAGCCTGTAACTTTAGACCAATATTGTCTTACTTCTTCCACTTTATTTTTATGAGTCTGGTGAAGAAATATATTGAAGATTATCATATTTTTATCAATTTTGCACACTTTTTTATTTCCCTATTATTTCCACCAATGCAAGCTCTAGTGGTAATTCAGTAATAAAAGCATTGTCCATATTTTGATACGCTTCTAGGAGCACAGCCAGAGCCCCAGAACGGAGCATTCCCTCTGAATCTTTTTTAATTAAGGCTTTCAAAAATTCTAAATCAGTTTCTCCCAAATCCCCTGTCATTTCTTTTTCTAATTTCGGCGCATAACGTAAAATTATTGCCATTCGAAATTTTTGAATTATAAGTTTTAAATATAATTTCATATCCAAATTTTCCCCGGCGGCCATTCGCACAGCCTCAATACCCTTCTCTAAATCTTTTTCTGCAATAGCGGAAATAAAATCATTTACCAAGGTCGTTTTCGGCGCGCCAGTTATCTTCTCCACATCTTCTTTTTTAATTTTTTTACTCTTGCTAAAATTAAGAATTTTTTGCAGTTCTCCTAAGCCATCCCGAAATGATCCATCAGCTAAAATAGATAAAAGCTCCGCGCTTCCAGCATCTAATTCAAACCCTTCAGACTTTGCAACATCAAGCAACATTTTCCTACATACTGCGTCAGAAGCTTTTTTAAATGTAAAAATCTGACAGCGAGAAATGATTGTTTCAGGAACTTTATGAAATTCGGTCGTGGCTAAGATAAAAATAACATGCTTGGGTGGCTCTTCCAGAGTCTTCAAAAGAGCTCCCCAAGCGTCTTTAGAAAGCATATGCACCTCGTCTATGATGTAAACTTTATATTTTGAATCAAAAGGCAAAACTCGTGTGCCATCTCTCAATTCTTTGATGTTTTCAATCCCTCGGTTGGAAGCGGCATCTATTTCATAAAGATCATTAACCGATACACCGATATTTTCCGCAAAAATTCTGGCAACAGAAGTTTTGCCCGTACCGCGGCTACCGACAAAAAGATAAGCGTGGGAGACTTTATTCGTTTCTACTGAACTTTCTAAGACCTTTACAATATGATCCTGCCCTAAAACTTCAGCGAAGCTTTTCGGTCTGTATTTGCGATATAAAGCTAAATCATGCATAAGTTTACTATATCAAATTTTATCTTGCCTCGCCATAGTTTTAATGTAGGCGAGTTAAAAAATCATTAACTATCTTCTCAACTTCTTTAGCATTTTCTGTTTCCATTAATTTTACTCGAAGCTCTTTTGCATCTTCAAAACCATTCACATACGCTTTAAAATGCTTTTTCATAACGGCAAAACTTTTATGTTTAGGTCCTGAAAGTTCCTTTTCGAAAATCTGTGTGTGCTCTACTAAAATTTTTAATTTTTCTTTAACATTTGATTCCTCATTGCCAAAGGGCACCTTTGACAAGTGTGTCAAAGGTGCCCTTTGGCTTTTAAAAAACCAAGGATTACCAAAAACTCCACGACCGATCATAACTCCATCACAACCATACTTTAGAGCTTTTTCCTCCCCATCTTTTAAATCTTTTACATCTCCATTGCCAATTATTAAAGTCTCTGGGCTTATTTTATTTCGTAATTCAATAATTCTTTTCATTAAATCCCAATGTGCCGGTGCAAGTGATAATTCCTTAGTGGTACGCAAATGAATTGTTAAAGCAGAAATATCCTCTTTTAACAATTCCCCTATCCAAATATCAATTTCTTCTTTATTAAAACCAATTCTTGTTTTAATAGATACTGGGATATGTAGACCAGCAGAATCTATCCCAGCGTGTGCCGCCTGTATAATTTTTCTGGCAAGTAATGGATTTTTAATCAAACCAGAACCTGCTCCTTGGCTTACCACAGATTTATCTGGACAACCCATATTTATATCTATCCCATCAAAACCAAGGCTAGCAATATATTGGCAAGCATACTTCATATTATCAGGATTAGCACCAAAAACTTGAGCTACAATTGGTCTTTCGCTCTCTTTAAATTTTAATATATGCGCTAGTTTTTTTCTAGCAAGTTTATTGCACAAACCATCAGCTGCAACAAATTCTGTCCAAAAAACAACACTGTTTTTATTTTCTCTATCCTTGCTATATTTCATCAATATGGAGCGGAAAGCAATATCGGTAACGTCCGACATTGGCGCTAAACAAAAAAATGGTTTTTCAAGATTTTTCCAGAAATTTTTTTTATTGGAATTTGTCATAAACTTTATTTTTGAATCGCAAATCAATATATTGCAACATTGAATATTTATTTTTAAATTTTGATTTTAGGGGTTCGGTATTTAAAGCTGTTTGTAAATTTTCTGCAACATTTTGAAAATCAGCATTTAATCTAAAAATAATTTTAGGTTCATTTATTAAAGAAGTTTCACTTGAAAGAATAATTTCTGCGTCTTCAATATTCAAAATATTTAATGCTATAGGTTTTAATCCAATACTAATAAGAATATCTCTAAAAGCAACTAATTGTTTAAAATTTTGTTCAAAAAAATAAAATCCAATAGGATTACTATTTACCTGACCATAAAACCTAAAATAAATTTCACCAGAAAAATATGGCGCTTCATCAAAAATATAACCATCTTCATCCATAAAATAACAATTTTCTTCTTTTTTTTCGGGTATTGGACTTCCCTGTGGGATTCCAACACCAGAAAAAATTATCCCGCACCAAGTATATTTCGCTTCTCTTTCAGTCAATAATACTTCTAATATTTTAGTATTTTTAATCTTCAAATTAATATCTTTAATTCTCTTAAACTCATTTTGAAGTTCGTTCTTAATAGTATTTTGGGGATATATTAAAATATTAGTCTTAGGGAAAAGCCATAAATATTTTCCAGCAATTTGCTTTTCTACTGCATTATTTAATTTTTCTGTATCTAAAACTTTATTACCAAGAATCTCCACTTCACTAATATTTAATTTATTAAGACAAGAAAGATAAACTAATAATAAGAAAATTACTAAAACTCCAAACAAAAAAATTAAAACTTTATTAAAAAAAACTCTATGCCTTCTTTTTTTTAATTCTAAAAGACCAGGAGAATTTAAAACATTTCTTTTTTGCATTGTGTAAAATAGCTAGGCAAGACCTAGCATGCTAGGTCTTGCCTAGCTATTTTTTATAAATTCCTTACCTCCCATGTATTTGCGTAAAACTTCTGGAATTTTTATAGATCCGTCTGCTTGTTGGTAGTTTTCTACTATCATAATGAGTGGTCTACCAGAAAGAGCAGTATTATTTAAAGAGTGAACAAATTTTAATTTACCATTTTCATCACGATAACGGATATTTAATCGTCTTGTTTGAAAATCATGAAAATAACTAGCAGAACCAGTTTCCCGATAGGTATTTTCAGATGGCAAATAAGCTTCAATGTCATATTTTTTAACTTGACCCAAACCAAGATCTCCAGCACAGTTTATTACCACATGATAAGGCAATCCTAATGCCTCCATAATTTCTTCAGTATTACGTTGTATTTCTTCATGAAATTTTACTGATTCTGTATGTTGTGCTTCACAAAGTACAACTTGTTCAAATTTAAAAAATTCATGAACTCTAAGAATACCTTTTGTATCTTTACCATGACTTCCCGCCTCACGACGAAAAGCAGAAGAAAATCCAAGCATTTTTATTGGCAGATCTTTTTTTTCTAAAATTTCACCCATATAGTGCCCCATCATTGCAACTTCTGCTGTACCTGATAAATACTCGCCATCTTGCGTTTTGTATAAATCTTCTTCACCTTGCGGAAGATAACCAGTACCTAAAAATACTTCTCGTTTCAAAAGAGAAGGAACAATCATCGGAATAAAGCCTCCTTTTTTAGAAAAGAAATCCTGCACAAACTGCCATAAAGCAAATTCAAGAAGAGCTCCATCACCCTTTAAAAAATATCCACGAAAACCAGCAACTTTTACACCTCTAGCCATATCAAGTATTCCTAAATTTTCCATAAGCTCAATATGATTTTTAGGAGTAAAATCAAATTTTGGAATTTCACCCCAAACTTTTACTTCTTTGTTTTCCACATCTGTTTTTCCATCTGGTACAGACATATCTGGCACATTAGGCACTTGCACCATAATTTTCTGCCATTCTTCTATGGTTATTTTTAATTTTTCTTCTTTTGCTTTAATGTCTTCTTTCACTGCGCGCATTTCTTCAATTAGTTGAATTTTGGATGCTGGATCTTGATCGCGAGATATATCATTTGAAACTCTATTTACTTCACTACGAAGTTCTTCTACTTCTTTAAGTTCTTTTAAGCGATTATCATCAAGCACAATCAAAGCATCAATATCTATCTCAATATTTTTTTTCTTCGCACCCGCCTGCACAATATCTTTATTTTCACGAATAAATTTGATGTCTAACATATAAATAGTATACAATAAAATAATTACAAATACAAAACTTTTATGCAAATCAAGAAATTACCAAAAAATAAATTTCCTAAAGCGCTATTAGAAATTCCCCAACCGCCAGAAGATCTCTGGGTTATCGGTGAAATGCTTTCGGAAAATTTAATATATCTTTGTGTCGTAGGTTCAAGAAAATTTACATCTTATGGACGCGAAGCCTGCGAAAAAATAATTGCTGGCCTAAAGGGTTATCCAATAGTAATAGTTTCTGGTTTTGCTATGGGCATAGATACTATTGCTCACAAAAAAGCGATGCAAGTGGGATTAAAAACTTTAGTTTTTCCTGGTTCAGGATTATCAAATGAAGCAATGTATCCAAAAACTAATGTCAGACTGATAAGTGAGATTGTAGAAAATGGCGGATGTTTAATTTCAGAATTTGAACCTGATTTCAAAGCGACCCAATGGAGCTTCCCGATGAGAAATAGACTCATGGCTGGGATTTCAAAAGCAGTGCTTATAATAGAAGCAGAAGAAAGATCTGGAACCCTTATCACTGCGCGACTTACGACAGAATATAATAGAGATCTGTTAGTAGTGCCTGGATCAATTTTTTCTCCAAATTCAAAAGGCGTAAATAAATTACTACATCAAGGCGCAACACCTGTTACTTGCGCAGAAGATGTTTTAGAAGCATTAGGTTTTGAGCTTCCAGAAAACAAAGAAAAACAAGCTAAATTATTTTTAGATTTATTGCCTGAAGAAAAAAAAGTTGTGAGTTTTTTACGTGAACCGATACCTCGAGATGATTTAATCCGCGCAATGAAAATGCCAACACCAAATGCCAATGCACTTTTGTCAGTAATGGAAATTAAAGGATTAATTAAAGAAGAACTAGGAGAAATAAGATTGGCTTAAATTAAAAAAATTTGCATTGAAAAACTATTTCGTGTAATACTTGATGAGTTATGAAATTATTAATTGTTGAATCTCCATCAAAAGCGAAAACTATTGAGAAATATCTTGAAGGCGCATTTACTGTGCGTGCATCTGTCGGACATATTCGTGATTTGCCAAAATCAAATAAACAAGCGATAGATATTGAGGGAGGATTTATTCCGCATTATGAAATTTCAAAAGGTAAAGAAAAAATTGTGCATGAGCTTCAGGGACTTGCGGAAAAAGCAAATGAAATACTTTTAGCGACAGACCCCGACCGTGAAGGAGAAGCTATTGCTTGGCACATAGAAACGCTTCTTAATCAAGACAAAAAGATTAAAGCTCCAATCTCAAGAGTTGCCTTTCATGAAATTACTAAAGAAGCAGTAGAAGAAGCATTAAAACATCCACGAAAAATTGATACAAATTTACGCAAAGCTCAAGAAGCGCGTCGAGTACTTGATAGATTGGTAGGATACGATTTAAGCGGACTTATTTGGAAAAAAGTAAGATATGGACTTTCTGCTGGACGTGTCCAATCCCCTGCGCTTCGCATAATAATGGAGCGTGAACGTGAAATTCGCGCTTTTCTTCCTGAAAAATTTTGGAAAATATTAGGATTATTTGAAACACTAAAAAAAGAAAAAATTACTCTAGCTTGCTCCGAAGAACCACGAGACGAAAAATTATTTGAGAAAATAATGACTGAGGGTAAAAAAGGTTCTTGGATTATAAATGGTGTAAAAGAATCTGAACAAAAACGCTCTCCTCGCGCACCTTTTACTACTTCTACATTACAACAAACAGCATCTTCACGACTTGGATATTCCCCTTCACGCACAATGCAAATAGCTCAAAAACTTTACGAAGCTGGACACATCACCTATGTGCGAACAGATAGTACTAACCTTTCATCTACCGCTCAAGCTCAAATCATATCATTTGTAAAAAAGGAATATGGAGATAAATATGCGGAAATGCACATTTATAAAACAAAATCAAAAAATGCTCAAGAAGCTCACGAAGCTATTCGTCCGACTCATATAGAAAAATTACATGCCGGAACAGATGATCAAAGCAAGCTTTATCGGTTGATATGGGAACGCGCTATATCGTCCCAAATGGCTGATGCAAAATTACTTAAAACAAAAATAACTGCGAACATTGCGGAAGCAAAAATTCCCGATTTTACAGCAACTGGTTCCCGTTTACTTTTTCCTGGTTGGTTAGCTGTAGATACTGGCGCACGAGGTGAAGATCTAGAACTTCCACTTTGCACACCAGGAGAAAAATTAAAACTCATAGAATTAAATGGAGAAGAAAAATTTACTGAACCTCTTGGCAGATATTCTGAAGCAGGACTAATTAAAGAACTTGAAGCAAGAGGTATTGGAAGACCTTCGACTTATGCATCTATAATGAGGACAATCGAAGACAGAGGGTATGTTAGAAAAGAAGGCAAAACACTATTTCCAACCGATGTCGGCGAAGTAGTATCAGATTTTCTTGAAAAACATTTTGCTAACTATATTTCTGATACATTTACTGCTGAAATGGAAGATGAATTAGATGAAATATCTAGAGGCGAACGTGAATATGAAAAAACATTAAAAGATTTTTATATACCTTTTTCAAAAGATGTAAAGTTAAAAGAAAAATTAGAAAAAGCGACAAATTTAGGTGATGCGCCAGAAAATATAAAATGCCCGAAATGTGGTAATTCTATGATTATCAAACTTTCTCGGGGAGGAAAATTTTATTCCTGTTCAAAATACCCAGATTGTGAAGGGGCTTTAATGCTCGATGGCACAGAGCTAAAGGGCCCTGAAGAAACTGGTGAAATATGTCCAGAGTGTGGCGAAAAGAAAGGTAAATCCGGTGGGGGAAAATTGGTTATAAAAGAAAGACGTGACGGTACAGGTACCTTCATCTCTTGTTCACGTTATCCTAAATGTAAATTTATAAAAAAAGATGAAGCCGAAGAGGCAAAAAAACGTACTGGAATTATTTGTCCAATTTGCAAAAAAGGAGACATTTCAGAGAGGCGCGGACGCTTTGGAATTTTTTATTCTTGTTCAAATTATCCAGATTGCAAATTTGCAATTAAAGCAAAACCCACTGGCAATATATGTAAAGAATGTGGAAGTTTAATGATGGAAGGCACAAAAACTATTCCGGAACGTTGTTCAAACAAAGCTTGCAAAATGCACAATCCTCATAAAATACCAAAAATAGAAGCTTAAATTTATAGTCCTACAATTTTATGATCACAAAAACTATATTTGTAGTATAATCAAATGAATGAATAACATTGAGGAATTATATAAACTAAAAAAGCAACCATTTACCGAAGGCGAAAAAGTTCTTTTAAAAAAAGCTTATGATTTTGCTGTAAATGCACACGCTGGACAGAAACGTGATTCTGGAGAACTATACTTTACACATGCTTTTGAAACTGCGAAGAATCTAACCAAACTTCAAATGGATGCGGAAACGATTGCCGCCGGTTTTTTGCACGACACAGTTGAAGACACAGAAACAACCGAAGAAGATATAAAAAAAGAATTCGGCGAAGAAATTGCTTTTTTGGTAAAAGGAATTACCAAATTAAGTAATATAAAATACCGAGGAGACGACCGCCACGTAGAAAGTTTGCGAAAATTCTTCCTGGCGATGGCAAGAGATCTTCGGGTGGTGATTATCAAGCTTGCCGACAGATTACATAATGCACAAACTCTGGAATACAAAAAACCAGAAAAACAAAAACGTATAGCTTTGGAGACAATTGAGATTCACGCTCGTTTAGCTGATCGTCTAGGAATGGGTAAATTAAAAGGTGATTTGGAAAATGCTGCTTTTCCATATGCTTACCCAAAAGAATATGCACAAGTAGAAGAAATAATTAAAGAAAAAAAAGATTCATACGAAAAAAATCTTGCAGAAGTCAGTGAAGTGTTGAAAAAAGAACTATTAAGAAATAATATAAAAGTTGTGGAAATTGATTATCGAATCAAACATAAATATAGTTTATATAAAAAATTATTAAAATATGGTATGGATTTGGATAAAATTTACGATGTTGTTGCACTTCGTGTTGTCGTAGACAGTATCGAAGATTGTTATCGAGTTTTAGGATTAATACATTCTATTTGGAATCCATTGCCTGGAAGAATAAAAGATTTTATTGCTATTCCAAAGCCAAATGGCTATCGCTCTATTCACACAACTGTTTTTACTGGTTTAGGAGGTGTTGCAGAAATACAAATAAGGACAAAAGAAATGCATACTGAAGCAGCCTATGGTATAGCTGCGCATTTCGCCTACAAAGAACAAGGCGTAAAAAAAACTAAGGACGATAAAGATAAATTCAAATGGATTGAGGAATTAAAAGAATTAAATTATTCTCCGGGTGATCCGAAAAGTTTTATCGACCACCTAAAAATGGATTTTTTTAATAATCGTATCTTTATTTTTACACCAAAGGGAGATGTTGTAGACTTACCAGAAGACTCAAGCCCAATAGATTTTGCTTATTCAATACATACAGATATTGGAAATCATATTTCTGGGGCTAAAATAAACAGTAAAATGTCTCATATTTTTACAAAATTAAAAAATGGAGATATAGTTGAGATAATCACAAAAAAAGATTCAAGGCCATCCAGTAAATGGCTTGAGTATGTTAAAACCTCTGTTGCAAAAAAACATATAAAATCATATTTAGAAAAAAATAGTCTTCTCTCAAAGCTGATGTCTTTTGGTCGTAGCTAATGTTTGCCAAAGATGCCCTTTGACACTCAGTGTCAAAGGGCATCTTTGGCATCTTTGGCAATTTACTTAAACGCTAAAATTAGAAATATTATATAAATCAGTCTCGTCTTTTTCTGCTTCTTCTTTGGATCTGTCGTCAACTGGAGCTTCTTTTGATGTTAAAAATTCGGATTCTGGACGTCCAAACTCCAAAGATTTAACCTCTGAATTTGTAATATAATTATCCATCATTTCTTCAGGTTTTTTTTCAACTTCTCCTTTATGAATTAAATCTAAAATTGTTCGCAAATCTTCGGTAGAAAAAAAATCAATTTTAATTTGTCCACCTAATTCTTTTCTATCTATGTGAACACGAGTGCCTAATTTTTCTTGAAATTCTTCTTCCAGTTCCGTAATTTCTGGATCTGGCATAAATTCTTTCTTGCGTACACGATCATAAGCTATTTTTCTCGCTAATCTTTCTGCCTCACGTACGGTAATTTTTTTGTAAACAATTTCTTTAAATAAAACTAATTGTTCTTGAGGATGGTCTGCGAGCATCAAAATAGGCCTAGTATGTCCTTCGGAAATTTTTCCTTCGGATAAACCATTTAAAATTTCTTCTGGTAGGGTTAAAATACGCAAAGTATTTGAAACATATTCCCTGCTTCTGCCCATCTTTTTTGCTACTTCATTGTGGGTAAATTTAAATTCAGTAACTAAGCGAAAAAAAGCTCGAGCCCTATCAATGACGTTTAAATCTTCGCGCTGTAAATTTTCAATAATCGCAAGCTCAAGTTTCATTAAAGCTGTATCTCCTGCACGAATTACAGCTGGCACTTGCGATACCATTGCAATCTTAGCAGCTCGAAGCCTGCGCTCTCCAGCTATTAATTCATATTCAGTTACAAGTCCGCCACCATCTTTTTCTACCTCTACTCGAGAAACTATAAGTGGCTGAAGAACTCCATATTGTTTTATTGAATCAGCTAAGTCTTGCAAACGAGCTTCATCAAAATCTCGTCTTGGTTGAAAAGGATTTGGTTTTATTTTATCAGTATCAATCCAAAAAATTGAATTGGAATATAGATTTGACATGGATTGATTTTAACACAAAAATTTAGTAAAGTGTAAATGTGGAAAAGCCCAGGTGGCGGAATTGGTAGACGCGATAGACTCAAAATCTATTGATGGCAACATCATGAGAGTTCGATTCTCTCCTTGGGCACATTAATAATAAAAAAATGTTAAAAAAATGAAATTACAACGAAATGATTCAATTGATTTTCAGGTAAATGGCGGGAAAAAATTGAGTGGAACTATAAAAACAAATTTTTCTAAAAATGGCTCAGTGGGGCTTCTTTGCGCTTCTTTATTAAACAAAGGCACTACTACCCTCCATGGTATTGCTAGGATTGAAGAAGTAAACAGGGTAATTGAAATACTAGAAAGTATCGGTGTAAAAATCAAATGGCAAGATCAAAATACAGTGATAATCACGCCTCCTAAACAATTTAATTTAAAAAAAATAAATATTGAGTCAGCTATTAAGACACGTTCAGTGGTTATGTTGATGGGGCCATTAATCCATGCCCTTTCTTTTTTTTCTTTACCTCATGCGCAAGGGTGTAATCTAGGAAAACGCACAGTTGCTGCTCATATTTACGCTTTAGAAACTTTAGGAGTAAATATAAAAACTACAGCAAAAAATTATGAAATTACTGCAAAAAAATTAAAGCCAGCCGAAATAGTTATGTATGAATCTGGAGATACTGCTTGTGAAAATATTTTAACAGCAGCAGCTCTAATCCCTGGAATTACAACTGTTTCTTTTGCCAGCGCAAACTACATGGTTCAAGAAATTTGTTTCTTCCTTGAAGCATTAGGAGTAAAAATAGATGGCATAGGTACAGCTACCTTAGTTGTTCATGGAATAAAAGAAATAAATAAAGATATTGAATATTGGAATAGTGAAGACCCAATTGAATCTATGATGTTTATTTCTGCTTGCATTGTTACAGATTCAAAACTCACAATAACTAGATGCCCAATAGATTTTCTTTCTTTAGAACTTGAAAAATTAAAAAGAATGAATTTAAAATATAAAATACTAAAAAAATATTATTCATACAATGGTCGCACTAAACTCGCCGATATTGAAATATTCCCCAGTAAGTTAAAAGCCTTAGATGATAAAATTCACTCAAACCCTTATCCTGGAATAAATATAGACAATCTGCCTTTTTTTGTGCCTATAGCTATTCGAGCAAAAGGTCAAACCATGATTCACGATTGGGTTTACGAAGATCGCGCAATTTATTTTACCGAGTTAAATCGCCTAGGTGCCAATATTACTCTTGCAGATCCTCATAGAGTTTATATTCAAGGTGGTACACCACTCAAAGCGGCTCAAGTAGTATGTCCACCAGCCCTTCGCCCATCAATGGTTATTCTTATTTCTATGTTAGCAGCTCAAGGAACCTCAATCCTTCGTAATGTGTATATGATAAATCGTGGTTATGAAGAAATAGCTCAAAGACTAAACTCTATCGGTGCAGATATTAAGATTTTAAAGTAAACATGCAAAAGCCAAAAGTAATAATAATTCTAGGTCAAACCGCTACTGGTAAAAGTAATTTAGCGGTTAAAATCGCCCGAAAAATAAATGGGGAAATTATCTCTGCTGATTCTAGACAAGTATATAAAAGTCTTGATATTGGCACCGGTAAAATTACCAAAAAAGAAATGAAGGGTGTACCTCATCACTTGCTTGATGTGGTAAATCCTAGGCATAGATTTACAGTTGCAGAATATAAAAAACTTGCAGAAGAAAAAATAAAAGAAATATTAGCTCGCAGTAATATTCCTATAATTTGCGGAGGCACAGGATTTTATATTGATGCAATAACTAAAGGAATAATTTTCCCAGAAGTCCCGCCAGATATAAAACTTCGCAAAGAGATGCTACGAAAAGATGCGACCGCATTATTTCATATATTATTTAAATTAGATAAGACTCGAGCAAAAAATATAAAAAATAAAAATGAACAAAATAATAAGGTCAGGATAATTAGGGCGATTGAAATAGCAAAGGCTCTCGGTAAAGTCCCAAAAATTACGGAAAAAACTCCTCCGTATAAATTTATAAAAATTGGATTATATTTACCAGAAGAAAAATTAAAGAAAAAAGTAGAAAAAAGAGTAAAAAAAATGTTCAAAATGGGTTTACTTAATGAAATAAAAAAATTAAAACGTTCCGGTGTCTCGAAAAAAAGGTTAAAAGAATTAGGTTTTGAATATTATAATCCAACGCCAGAAAAAGTAATTTCAGAAACTCTTAAATACGCCAAACGTCAAATGACGTGGTTTAAACGAGATAAAGAAATAAAGTGGATTGACGCATCAAAATCTGCTACAATAAATAAACTATGAAAACATTTATACATTTTATTGTTTCGACTATCGCTATATTAATAACAGCTTATATTTTACCCGGAGTTCATGTAAGTAGTTTACTTGCGGCATTTGTTCTGGCAGTTGTTCTTGGAGCTATTAATCTAATTTTGCGTCCAATACTTATATTTTTAACCTTGCCTATTACAATCTTAACGCTTGGACTTTTTGTATTAGTTATCAATGGACTACTTGTTATGCTTGCAAGCTATATCGTACTCGGATTTACAGTAGATAGTTTCTGGTATGCACTTTTATTTGGTATAGTACTTGCAATAGTAAACTGGATTTTGGAAATATTTGACAGAGAGGAATAATTTTTAAAAATTATTCTTTTATTGCAAACGGATTAAAAATTGCGCTTAAATATTTATAATTTTTTTGCATGCGGGCGATGAGGGAATCGAACCCCCGCCAAAGGATTTGGAGGCCTTCGTTCTACCACTAAACTAATCGCCCTTATAATAACTAAATAAAAAAACGACCAATGGCCGTCTTTAGTATAACAGAAAAACAGAGAAAATCTACTTTTTGGTCTCTTTATGTTTAGTCTGCTTTCGGCACCATTTGCAGAATTTTTTAAGCTCAATCTTTTTTGTGACGAGTTTTTTGTTCTTACTGGACCAGTAATTTATGCGTTTGCAAGTTCCACAGGCAAGTTTTATAAGTCTATCTTGTGACATATATATAGATTAGTATAAAAAAGCCTAAAAAGCAACCCCGAACTAGAGCAAACTCAGTACGGGGCAGGGCTATACAATAACTCTCGGCAATAGAGTGCTAATGCGCGTCGTTATCTCATAGTTAATAGTATTTATTCTTCCTGCCATCTCTTCTGCAGTGATTTCCTCTTTTTTCTGCTTACCTAAAATTATCACTTCATCTTCAATTTTAACTTTATTTAAATGGCTTATATCTACCACAAACATATTTATAGAAACTCTACCCAATATTTTACATCTAGTACCACCAATTAAAACAAAACCGTTATTGGAAAAACCTCGATCAAATCCGTCTGCATAACCTTGCGGAATAATGGCAATTTTAGTTTCTTTTTTTGTTTTATAAGTTAACCCGTAACCAATAGTTCTCTCCTTTGGTAAAGTTTTAATTTGTGCGATTTTTGTTTTCCACGCAAGTACTGGTTTTAAATTAATTTTATTGTTGTACCTAGATTTTAAATCTACTGAAGGCCAAATACCATAAATTCCAATACCCAAACGTATGATTGAATTAATTCCCTGATTTTTTTCATAAACTAAAAGTCCAGAAGTGGCTGAAATATGAGTCTGTAAATTTTTAAAATCAAATTCTTTTGCCAACATTAAAGCTTTCTGATATTCTTTGATTTGTTTCTGCGCATGAATAAAATTCGAAGTATCTTCTATGTTTGCAAAATGTGCATAAATACCAGTAATTTTTATAAACTTACACTTTTTTATTTCTTTAAAAACTTTAAGTAATTCATTTAATAAAAATCCTTCCCGTCCAAGGTATGCATCTATAGGTAAATGAATTTCTTGAACTTTTTCAGCAATCTCCGCCATAGCGGAGATTGCTTGTAATTGCTCTATAGAAAAAACAGATAAAATACATTTTAGTTTAAAAACTTCCTTTAAGTTTGACTTTTGTACATATCCTAAAACTAAAGTTTCTTTTTTACTTACTTTTCTTAATAATTTCAACTCTTCAAAACTATCCACTTGAAAATAATCTACATACGGATCAAGAATCTGAGCTATCTCATTTTGTCCATGACCGTAAGCGTTCCCCTTTATAGCCACAGAAAATCTTGTGCCTTTTTTGGCTAAATTTTTAAACTGCTTGATATTATAAATCAGGTTCTTTTTAGATAGCTCAAGATAAGATAGGGATAAATTATTCTTCACAATTATTTAACTGTTGTTTGTAATTTTTGTTCTTTTTCAAATCGCTCTATTGCTAATTCAATCAACCTATCTAAAAGTTTTGATACAGAAATACCGCTCGTTTCCCATAATTTTGGATACATACTAATATCAGTAAATCCTGGAATTGTATTTATTTCATTTACAAAAATATCTCCATTTTTTTTAAGAAAAAAATCTACCCGACTCATCCCTTCGCAATTAAGCGCCTGGAATGTCTTAATTGCCAATTCCTGAATTCTTTTTATTATTTTTTTATTAATTTTTGCTGGAATTTCTGCGACCGATCCTTCATCTATATATTTTGCGTCGTAAGAATAAAAATCCTGATTGGCGATAATTTCACCCGGGATAGATACCATAGGTGTATCGTTGCCAAGTAATGCACATTCTATTTCCCGTCCATCGATGAATTCTTCAATAATTACTTTTGTGTCAAATTTAAAAGCTTCGTTAATACCTTTTTTAAATTCTTTTTCATTTCGCACTTTACTGACTCCAACTGACGAACCCATGTTTGCCGGTTTTATAAAAAGTGGTAAACCAAGTTCTTTTTTTGCTTTACTAAAATTTATTTTATCGCCAAATTTAAAAGTAGTGAATTTTCCAATAGGAATACCAGCATCTTGTAAAAGTCTTTTTGTAACATCTTTGTCCATTCCAACCGCTGAACCTAACACACCAGGTCCCACAAAAGGAATATTTGCAAGCTTTAAAAGCCCTTGCATACTACCATCTTCGCCAAAAGGTCCATGCATCACTGGAAAAATCACATCAAAATTCTTGAGATTATTAAAATCAAATTTTCCGTCTTTATTTATTTTTATTGAGGTTATGTGATATTTTGTTTTATCTAGAGCTTTAATTACATTGCTGGCAGATTTAAGCGACACCTCATGTTCTGCTGATTTTCCCCCAAAAAGCACCCCGATTTTTATTTTTTTCTTTTTCATACTAAAACAACTTAGCTACATCATGAAAAGTAATAACAACCATAAGCAATATCAAAATACCAAAACCAATCATGTTTACAGTATTTGCAATTTTTGGACTAATACGTGATCCTTTTATTTTTTCAATCAATAGAAAGAAAAGTCTTCCACCATCAAGAGCTGGAAATGGTATTAAATTTATAATTGCGAGATTTATTGAAATTAGGGCGGTAAAAGACAAAAGGTAAACAAAACCAAACTGATAAGCATCACCAACAATACCCACTATGCCGACAGGACCAGTAACGGAAGCGAAGCTTCCTTTTCCTTGTATGCCTTCTTTTATAAGCGTATAAAGCCCTACAGCAGTATTTTTAATCATAAACCAGTTCAACTTCATTCCTTCCCAAAGTGCCGTAAAAAAGGGTAATTTAGCCGTACCAATCTCGTCCATTGAAATTCCAATAGTAAATTGTCCATTATTTTCTTTTGGACTTACTTTAGCAATATTTACTTCAGAATTTTTTCCTCGAATATATCCAATATCAATTTCTTTGCCTTTCCCTGAAACTATAAAATCTTTTATAATTTCAGGGTTTATGTAAGTAGTGAAATTACCACCACTGACGCCTCCGGCGGGTAAACTCTGTATATTTATTATTTTATCACCAATTTTAAGTCCGGCATTTTCAGCGGGGGATTTTGGCAAAATAGAAACAATTACTAAATGCACATCTTGAAGTTTATAACCAGCAACTTCACTACCAACCGATGTCGGAAGTCCGGACATAAAACCAATAGAAAATAAAATCCATGCCAATAAAAAATTAGCAAAAATCCCAGCAAAAAGTACTATGGCTTGTTGCCATTTTGGTTTGTTTGCTAAACTTCTTTTTGCTAATTCAATTTTTTCAGAAGTTTCTTTTTTATCTAAAAACCCAACTTCCACAAAATCAGCTTCATCAACATTCTCGCCAAATATTTTTACAAAACCGCCTAGTGGCAATAAATTAAAAGAATATTCTGTTTCCCCTTTCTTAAAACTAAATAATTTAGGCGGAAAACCAAAACCAAATTCATCCACCCTAATACCAAATTTTTTCGCTGTAAAAAAATGTCCAAACTCATGAACCAACACCAGCACCAAAAGTATTATGATAAAAATTATAATGCTCATATCATTAACCCATTACTTCTTTTTCTTTTTTCTCAAAAATTGCTTCAAGATTGTCATTGGTTTCATTAATAATTTTTTGTAATTCTTCTTTTGCGCGAAACAACTCGTCTTCAGTCATTTTGCCTTCTTTTTCTTTCACTTCTATGTCACGAAACACCACCTCACGTTCTTTACGCACAGTAATTCTTTGTTCTTCTAATTTTTCTTTTAAAACTTTTACAAGAGTTTTTCTTGTATCAGTCGTTAATTGTGGAAAAATAACTCTTATACCTAAGTCATCAGTCGCCACAGATAATCCTAAATTTGAATCAACAATAGCCTTTTCAATACCTTTTACCTGACTTTTATCCCAAGGTGCAATACGCAATGTCTTAGGATCTTCAATAGACACAGAAGCTACATTCTTAAGTGGAACATAAGAACCGTATGATTCAACGAACACTCCGTCCAAAATCATCGGCGATGCCCGTCCGATATTCAACTGACTGTATTCTTTACTCAAAAATTCTTCTACTTTTTTAAGTTCATTTTTAAAATTTGAAAAATTATATTGCATAGTTTTATAAAATTAAATGAGGAGCATAAACAAATTTATTTGTTTAATGTCCGAATGCCATTTTTATATGGTACTCCATATTGTAACATATTTGGTATAATTAATGCCACTGACTCCATTAAACTTTTAGCGGACGAACCTGGCATACGTAAATATTTACGAACTTTAAAAAAATGTTCAAAGAAACTTATATTAAAGGACACATCTAAGATTTTTTTATGCAAAACAAACTCTAGCGCATTTAAAAACTTTAAAGCTTTAGAACGAGTGGAATTTAAAACAACTATTTCATTTCCATCTTCATCTTCTGTTTCCTCTTCTACTAATAATTCTTTAATGAAATCAATTCTGCTTTTTAACGACATAGTAATAAATTTTTCTGCCTTTCTCGTTTCTTCTGTTTCAGCTAGATCTTGCCTAGCTGAAACAAAATAAAATCTAGAGACTAAAGTTTTTAGAAGAGCATTAACGTCTGGTACTATCAAAAAAAAGTGTGTATTTTCTATTGGCTCTTCAAACATTTTTAGCAATACATTTTGAGCATCTAAAGATACATTGTTAACGCAAATCATAAATATCTTTTTTCCTGCCTGCGCAGATAGAGCAGAAGAAAATCCTTTATCTGATGACATGGAACGTAAACTAAAAGCCTCATCAATTTTAAAATTATCAATTGAGATATTAACAAAATCAGGATTACCAACAGTGTTTATACCTAAACTTTTTAAAAATTTTATGATATCCGGAATAATTTTACTTTGTGCGCCTTCTATCAAGTACGCATGGTGTAAATTATTCTTATCTAAATGTTTTGAAATCATTTCTTACTTAAAACTGTTTTCTTATAAACACTTAAATGTTCCAAAGCAATACCTGTGCCTTTAACCACACAAAAAAGAGGATCTTCAGCTAAAGTAGCTTTAACTCCAGTTTTTCTATAAACCAAATCTGTAAGATTTCGTAATTGAGAAGAACCACCCGTCATAATAATTCCATGATCAATAATGTCGGAAGCAAGCTCTGGTGGAATTTCTTGTAAGACATCTTTGATTGCTTTTATAATTTGCCTTAATTCTGCATCTATGGCTTTTACTATTTCATTAGTTCCTACTTGAGCGCTTCGAGGTAATCCTTGAATAAAATCTCTACCCTTGATTGTCACACGAAGCTCTTCTTCTAAAGGTACCGCCGCACCAATTTTAATTTTAACTTCTTCGGCTGTCCTATCGCCAATTGCAAGATTAAAAGTTTTTTTAATATAATCTGCTATCGCAATATCTATTTTATTTCCAGCAAATTTAACTGAAGTTGATGCGACAATCCCACCTAAGGATATTACAGCTACATCTGTTGTGCCTCCGCCAATATCAACTACCATATAACCTTTTGATTCATAAATAGGAATTCCAGCGCCAATCGCTGCCAATATTGGCTCCTTAACCACATAAGCATTTTTAGCGCCCGCGCGTATTGCTGCTTCAATCACAGCTCGTCTTTCAGTAGAGGTAACACCAGCAGGAACAGAAACCATTACATCTGGCTTAAAAAAACTAAATTTACCCATTGCCTTACTTATAAAATAACGAAGCATTGCTTCGGTCACTCTATAATCTGCAATAACTCCATCTTTCATAGGACAATAAGTAATTATTGAATCTGGAGTTTTGCCTATCATGTCTTTCGCCTCAAAACCAATCGCTATAATTTTATTATCCTGTTCAGAAACTGCCACAACTGAAGGCTCATTTAAAACAATACCCTTACCAGGTATAAATACTAAAGTATTGGCTGTACCTAAATCTATTCCTAATTTACGTGAAAAAAATCTCATGGAAGTAATATAACACACATTTATGCTAGAATGAAATGTATAAACTACTAGCTTAATGTCACAAAAACTACGAGCTTAACGCCACAAAAAATTTATGAAAATAATATCCGTCATACCACTAAAAAAATGTATATTGAAAGGTGATTTAACTTATTTTACCAGTTTGAACATAGCTGTTGGAAATATTGTATCTGTTCCAATAAGAAACAAGGAAACCCTGGCGCTAGTTACTTCTAGTGAAGAACTAAAAGGGGAAAAAAGCAATGTAAAAAATATGGATTTTAACTTAAAAAAAGTTACAAAAGACAAAGGAAGTTCTTTTTTTTTAAAAGAATTTCTTGATACAATTTTTGATACAAGTAAATATTTTGCCCAAAATAAAAACAGTGCCATTGCTTCATTAATTCCAAATATTTTTATAGAAAAATATGATAAGATAATGCACCTTACCCCACCTTTTACCTCGCTTGAAAAACAACAAAATCTAAAATCTGAAAAATTATTATTTCAATATCCATTACAAGATCGCATATCTATATACAAAACACTTGTTCGAGAATCTTTTGCAAGAAATAAATCTATTTTTTTGGTTTTACCAACTCAGTTTGATATAGAAAAATTTACTCTTCAATTATCAAAAGGAATTGAAAAATTTACTTTTTCTATACATGGTGGAATAAATGCAAAAAAAAAATTAATAACTTATGAAAAAATAATAAATTCCACTCACCCAGTCTTAATCATCAGCACTCCGCCATTTTTGTCTATTCCTAAAAAAAATATTGGCACTATAATTTTAGAACACGAAAATTCTAATATTTATAAAATAATTACGAAAACACATATTGATTTAAGAGTTTTTGTAGAGATTTATGCTTCAAAAATAAATGCTAGATTTATTATAGCTGATGAAATATTACGCTACGAGACAATTGGAAGAAAAGATATGGATAATTTAAATCCCTTATATCCGTTATCTTTTAGAATTGATTTTGATGGAAAAATAGAAGTTTTAGGTAAGCCTGCCCGCCAATTACCAGGCGATGGGGGGAGAGGTAATAAAAAATTCCAAATATTAAATGATGAAAGTATAAAAGAAATAAAATCTACATTAGAAAATAAAAAAAGTATTTTTATTTTCTCATTAAGGAAAGGTTTAGCAACTATGACTCTTTGTAAAGACTGCAATGAAACAATGAGCTGTGAAAAATGTGGAGCACCATTAGTACTTTATATGTCACACCAAAATAAAAAAAGGGCGTTCGTATGTAATAGATGTGAAATAAATATAGACGGAGACATTGCTTGTGCAACTTGTGGAAGTTGGAATTTAATGCCTCTTGGAATAGGAACAGAAACTGTTTTCGAAGAAATTAAAAATAAATTTCCAAAAACAAAAATTTTTAGATTAGACAAAGAATCTGCAAAAACAGAAAGTGGTGCCAAAAAAATCATAAAAGAATTTGAAGATAATCAGGGGTCAATATTAATAGGTACAGAAATGGCATTTTTCTACTTAAAAAACAAAGTGTCACTTTCAATTATCGCTTCTTTTGATTCACTTTGGAGCATACCAAATTTTAAAATGAGTGAAAAAATTATCCAAATTGTACTTTCAATAATTAATAACACAAAAGAATTACTTATCATCCAAATAAAAAATGAGAATGATCCAGCAATCCTTGCAATTAAAGCAGGAAATTTATTATCTTTTGTGCGAGAAGAATTAGAAGATAGACGTAAATTATTCTATCCACCATATAAACGTTTTATAAAAATTACCTATTTTGGTGATAAAGAAGAGTCTATTGAAGCTAAAAAAACATTAAAAGAACTTTTTAAAGAATACAATCCTGAAATCTTCAGTGGATTTATAACTAAAAATAAAAATAAATATGTAACAAACACATTAATAAAAATAAATACTCAAGAATGGTCTCTTCCAGAAATTTCCACTAATTCTTCTATAGATAAAAATCTTCTAGCTAAACTTCTTTCTCTTCCATCATCTTTTGAAATATTTGTAGATCCCGAAGATTTGTTGTAAATCCTGCCAAAGGGCATCTTTGACAAGTGTGTCAAAGATGCCCTTTGGCTTTTCAAGAAACTATAACAACAAACTCCCCTCTTTGCTTCTCTTTATTCTTTTGAAAATATTCCAAAACTTCAACAGGTGTACCTGTTTTAAATTCTTCATAAATTTTTGTCAATTCTCGAGCAATACAGACTTTTTTATTTGGGGTATATTTTATAAGAGATTCTAGCGTTTTTAATATTCTATGCGGAGATTCATAAAATACCATCGTTCTTTTTGCTTGCGAAATTTCTTTAAATAATGTTTCCCTACCTTTTTTGTGTGGCAAAAAACCTAGAAAAGTGAATTCATGAATTGGTAATCCTGAGGCCGAGAGCGCAGCGATAACGGCTGAAGGACCCGGAATTGGAATAACTTGCACTTTTCCAGCAAGGACTCCCCTTGCTGGATTAAAATGCTCTTTGATTTGAGAAACAAGTAAAGCTCCCGGATCAGAAATCCCTGGTGTACCAGCGTCTGAAACTAATGCTAAATTTTTCCCTTCTTCTAGTAATCTTAAAATCTTTGCAAGCTTACTTTGTCTGTAGTTTTTTCCGATTACATCATCGGATGGATAACTCATAGTTATTTTACTGATACCATATTTATCTAAAATCTTCTTAGTCTCTCGAGTATCTTCACACAATATCAAATCCACACTTTTTAGTGTTTCGATAGCTCGGAGTGTAATGTCTCCCATATTTCCTATCGGTGTCGCCACCACATAAAATTTAGACATAAATTATTAATTAGATTTAATTTTTATAACATTTTGAACATTCCCAATATTCTTTTTTAGGGTCTTTAGGTTTTTTGTCCCCAAACGCAAAATAATGTCCGCCTCTATATGAATAATCATTGTATAAAATAATTTTAATTTTTTTACCACAAACAACACACGATCTTTCTATTCTATCTTTAATGATTTTTTTAAATTTTAATTTTCCCTTTTTCACTCACCTAATTCTACTCAATTTTAAAATATAACTCAATATAAATTTATTTCCTATACTTCCTAGTTCTCCATTTGTCTGCAATTTTTACACGAGTAAGTGAGCGTTCGAGTTCAGCTTCAAAGTGTTCAAAGTCCACATGTTCTTTATTTTCCATCAACTTCTTCAACTCTTCCGCGCGAGTTTTTGCTTTCTCTATTGCAATATCTGAAATTTCAGTAATATGTTCAGCAAAGTCTGCTAGTACAGCAACTTCTGTTTGGTCTTCTTTATTCTTCTTTATTTCCACAAATCCACCAACAACAGCCATTGGCACATGCTCACCGTTTATGAACGCAACAACATCTCCAGACACAAGACCAGTAATCAAAGAGATATGGTCTGGCAAAACTGTTATCTCACCAAGAGTGGTCGGCAAACTTACTTGGTCTACAATTTCTTCTAAGACGAGACGTTCTGGAGTTACTATTTTAAGTTTTAATTGTTTTGACATATATTTTTTAAAATTTTGAATAGTACTTTTTAAAATCATACGAAGGCCGACGGGCCAAAGTCTAAGCAAAAATTCAGTAGAATTTTATGCGGGTTTTTAAAAGTAACTATTCAAAATTTTTAAATTGCTCCTTTCATATAAAAATCATTTTCTGTTTTACTGTCATGTTTACCATCCAAAATTTCCCTAAAAGAACGAATAGTTTCGGAAAGTGGAACATAAACACCTTTTACTCCTGTAAATTGTTCAGCCACAAAGTTAGGTTGGGAAAGGAATTTTTGTATTTTACGAGCGCGAGCCACAAGTTCTTTGTCCGCTTCAGATAATTCTTCCATACCTAAAATTGCAATAATGTCTTGTAAGTCTTTATAGCGTTGAAGAACACGCTGAACTTCACGAGCTACAGTATAATGCTCCTTACCAACAATATTCGGATCAAGAATAGTACTCGAAGAATCAAGAGGATCAACAGCAGGATAAATACCAATTTCTGAAAGTGAACGATTTAAAACTACTGTAGAATCAAGGTGAGCAAATGTTGTAGCTGGAGCTGGGTCAGTTAAGTCATCAGCAGGCACATAAACAGCTTGCACAGAAGTTACAGAGCCTTTATCGGTAGAAGTAATACGCTCCTGAAGAATTCCCATTTCTGTACTCAAGGTAGGCTGATAACCCACAGCAGAAGGAATACGACCAAGCAAAGCAGATACCTCAGATCCAGCTTGAGTAAAACGAAAAATATTATCAATAAAAAGAAGAACATCTTTGCCTTCAACATCACGGAAGTATTCAGCCATTGTCAGTCCAGAAAGAGCAACACGCAAACGAGCGCCTGGCGGTTCATTCATTTGTCCAAACACCATAGCTACTTTTGGAAGGACTCCGGATTCTTTCATTTCATGATATAAATCATTCCCTTCACGAGTACGTTCCCCCACCCCAGCAAAAACAGAATATCCTCCATGATTTGATGCGATATTATGAATTAATTCTTGAATGACAACAGTTTTTCCTACACCCGCACCTCCGAAAAGCCCAACCTTCCCACCTTTCAAAACTGGACAAATAAGATCTATAACTTTAATACCAGTTTCTAGAATTTCAATTTTAGTTGCTTGCACTACATATTCTGGAGCTTTGCGATGAATCGGTAATTTTTTTGAATTTTCCAATGATTTATCTCCTTTCTGAATAGGAAGAGCATCTATTGCCTCACCTAAAACATTAAACATACGTCCAAGAGTAGCGTTTCCAACAGGCACAGAAATAGGTGTTCCGATATTAATTACCTTCATTCCACGAGAGAGACCATCCGTAGTGTCCATTGCCACTGCACGGACTATTCCACCACCTAAATGCTGTTCCACTTCAAGAATTATTTTCTTATCATCTTTTACTACTTCTAATGCAGTGTAGATATCTGGAAGATTCTCTCCAAAATCTACGTCAACAACCGGTCCTATAATTCTCTTTATTATGCCTACTGTTTTCATAAAAAAATAATTAATTATTAATTGATAATTTGTAATTGTTAATTGACTGACGCCATACCTGCACTAATTTCTGATATTTCTCTAGTAATATTTGCTTGACGGGCTTTATTGAATACTAATGTCAAATCATCAATCATCTCTCCGGAAGCTTCGCTTGCATTTTTCATAGCTACCATTCGAGACGACTGTTCTGACGCATTAGATTCAAGAAGCATCTGATAAATTTGCATTCTGGTAATTTTTTCGGCAAGTGATAAAATCAGTGTATTAAAATCTCCCTCCAATAAATAATCTATTTTGTTTGTTTTTTGTTCCACAAGTCTGGTAGAATCTGGTAAATTATCTATTAATTGTTTTAACTCTGTTTTTGAAATTGGTAAAATTTGTTTTATATTTGGTTTTTGATTAAGAGCTGACACAAAATCTGTATACGCAATTGAAACTTTATCGTAATGCAAAATACTATATTCATCTATCAGTAATTTAGAAATTGGAAGAACATCAGAAAGAGATATATTGTCTGGTAATTCAGTAAAACTAGCAATAATATTTTTATCAATACGACGCATTGCCGTATCTCCTTTTTTACCAATAGTTATAAAATCTATGTTGGTATTTTGATTTTCTGTTTTTAATAATGCAATAGTTTTTTTTATAACCTGAGCATTATAAGCACCACAAAGGCCACGATTAGAAGTTATTAGAACAAGCAGTATATTTTTTATTTCTCGCTCAATAAAAAGTGGACTTAAACTATCTTCTATATTCCTAGCAACTGATGTGAGCACTTCCCAAGAATATTCCGCATATAAACGGGAAGCAAGCGTGGAAGACACAGCGCGTTTCATCTTAGAAGCCGCCACAAGCTCCATCGCTTTAGTGATTTTTTTTGTATTCTTGACACTCTTTATTCTTCTTTTAATTTCTTTAGTTCCAGCCATTTTTAAAATCCTCAATTGCTTTTTTTAATTCCTCCTCGCCTTTATCATCCCACATTTTTTTCTCAGCAATTTGTTTATAAAAAACTTTTGCATTACGTTCACTATATTCCATGAATCCTTGTTCAAATTCTTTTATTTTATCAATTGCTACATCATCCATAAAACCTTTAGTAAGAGCATAAAGCGTGACAATTTGGTGTTCAATTTTTACTGGCGCATATTGAAGCTGTTTTAATACTTCTACCGCTCTCTTTCCGCGTTCAAGCTGGCGCTTGGTGGCATCATCAAGATCAGAACCAAATTGAGCAAATGCTTCAAGCTCACGAAACTGCGCTAAATCGAGTTTTAATGTCCCAGCCACTTTTTTCATTGCTTTAATCTGAGCACTAGAACCAACACGAGAAACAGAAAGACCAACATTTACCGCAGGCCTAATACCTTTATAAAAAAGATCAGTTTCTAGAAAAATTTGTCCATCAGTAATAGAAATAACATTTGTTGGAATATATGCTGACACATCGCCAGCCTGTGTTTCAATAATAGGCAAAGCTGTGATGGAACCTCCGCCATATTCTTTATTTCTACGACAAGCGCGTTCAAGCAAACGAGAATGCAAATAAAAAACATCTCCTGGGTATGCCTCGCGACCTGGTGGACGACGGAGCAAAAGAGAAATTTCACGATAAGCGACAGCGTGTTTAGAAAGATCATCATAAATAATCAAAACGTCTTTACCTTGATCCATAAAATATTCCGCAATAGTTACTCCTGTATATGGCGCAACATAAGAAAGTGAAGCAGCTTCTGAAGCGCCAGCTGATACGATAACTGTATAAGCCATCGCTCCGCCTTCTTCTAATCGCGCTTCAATCTTTCTCAATTTAGAATCTTTTTGACCAATAGAGACATACACGCATATCATATCTTGACCTTTTTGATTAAGAATTGTATCAATAACGATTGCGGTTTTTCCAGTTTGGCGATCACCAATAATAAGTTCGCGTTGCCCACGACCAATAGGAATAATCGCATCAATAACCTTTATACCAGTAGAAACTGGTTCTGAGACAGATAAGCGAGTAATAACACCTGAAGCCACTTTTTCAATTGGATAAGTTTGCAAACCGTTTTTTCCGGCTTTTATAGCGCCCTTGCCATCAATAGGAACACCAATGGCATTTACTACTCTCCCTAAAATACTATCAGAAACTGGAATTTCAAGAATTTTTCCAGTAGCTTTTACTTCATCCCCTTCTTTAATAGCAGAAAATTCCCCGAAAATAATTACCCCGACTGTATCTTCCTCTAAGTTAAGAGCCACCCCCGTCTCACCATTCAAAAAAGTTACCATTTCAGAAGATTTAATATCTGAAAGTCCAGAAACTTTTGCAATGCCATCAAAAACTTCTAATACTTTACCCACTTTTTCAACCTTAATTTCTGTTTTAAAATTTTCTATTTCTTTTTTTAAAATTTCTACGATATGGTTTGACATATATTTATTTTATTTTTCTTGTATTAAAAATTTTTCTAATTTCTGAAGTTTATTTTTGTATGTATTATCCAATATTTCATCTCCAACCTCAATCTTCATTCCGCCTAATAATTCTTCTTTTTTAAAAAATTCACCTATCACAATTTGCGCCTTATATTTTTCTTTAATTTCACTCTCTAATTTACTTTTCTCCTCTATCCCTATATTATTCGTAGTTGTTACTTTCATTCTAACAGTACCAGTTTTTTTATCAAAAATATTTTGCAAAGCACTTAAGACTTCATTAGACTTACCCAACATTCTTTTCTCTTTTATTATTTGAGCCGAGCGTTTAAGTACAAACGCCAAGCCCTGTCCCGACTTGTTTTTTGTTGCCTCATACACTGCTTCTGCTATATTTTTGGGAGAAATTTTTGCCATTATTTTATTTGTTTTTACTTATTTTTTTTCTGCCATAATTTTTTTAACGGCTAGCATCGCAAGTGTAACGAGTTCGTTTTTTGCTGATTCAACCAAAACTTTTTTATCAATTTCCATCTGCTCCGCTCTCTTTTTTGTCCATTCATTATTATCTGCTTTTATTCTATCTAGATTTTTTACTCTCAATTGATCTAACTCTTTAGTAAGTTCTTTTTGAGAATCAATTGCTATCTGTCTTAATTTTATTGTATTTTGTTTATATTCTTCGGCAGATTGTTGCAACAATTCATTAGATTTTTTTGCATCATCAATTCCTTTAGAAATTCTTTCACTACGTTCTACCATCAGCTTGGAAAGTGGCTTAAGAGCAAAAATATATAAAACAACAAAAACAACTCCGAAATTGATTGCTTGAGCAATAATAATTTTCCAATCTATATGAAATGTTGAAATAATTGAATCCATGGGTAGTTTTTGAAAATTTAAAATAGTTCTTAAGAAAAGCCTTGCGCAGGCTGACGAGCCGAGCAGTTCGCTAGCAAAGCTTTGCTAGATAGATTGCTTTTTGAAAGAAACTATTTTAAATTTTCAAATAATAATTCTAAATCGAAAATGCAATGACAAGCGCATAGATAGCGATTGCTTCAGCGAACGCACATGCAAGAAGCATCGGCACAAGAACCTTACCTGCTGCTTCAGGATTGCGACCAATTGATTCCATCGCTTTTGCACCAATAAACCCAATACCTAAACCTGGACCAAGAGCACCAAGACCAATAGCGATTGCTTTAGCAATAGGCGCTAAATTTACAACTGTACTAACTACTTCTTTTTCCATAATTTTTTCTTTGCCTCACCGAAGCCTCGGCAAAGCGGGTTAATCAAGCTAATAATTTCGACTAATAATTTATAATAAATTAAACTGTGGCTATTGCATGTTTCTTGTGTTCAGATTCATGCTCATCATGGTCCGTAGCTCCAATAGTAAAATAAACCACCAATAAAATTGAAAAAATCAATGCTTGGATAACTCCCACAAGTAATTCTAGAAAAAGAAAAGGTATCGGAACGATATAAGCCACTAGGGCTGCCATCGATACCAAAAGGACTTCTCCAGCAAATACATTTCCAAAAAGACGAAATGAAAGCGAAGCAACTTTTGCAAATTCACCAATAATTTCAATTAAACCAACAAAGAACGTGATTGGAGCTACAATAATTACAGTTTTGTCTTCTCTTATTTTTGTAAATATTTGCCCGAGCACCTTTAGATTAACATATTTATTAAAAGTTTTCCATAGGCCGATCGAAAAAACACCAAAGACATTTGCCCCAACAACTGCCATTACTGCAAGCGCGATTGTGGTATTTACATCAGCTGTACCTCCACGAAGAAATGGAATAAATGCCAGACCTTCCTCGCTTTTTTCTATGATTCCAAAACCACCGAAAGGAAGTATCCCCAACCAATTATTAATTAAAATAAAGAAAAAAACTGATATAGCGATTGGAAAAATTTTTACAGAGAGAGCTCTGCTATTTGTAACTTGGTCACAAAGACCAAGAGCATTTTCAATTATTAATTCAAAAATATTTTGCAATTTACCAGGAACTGTTTTAAGTCTTGAACGTAAAACGAAAGATAAAATTATAATAATAGCAACAACAACCCAAGAAGTTAGAAGAGCATTGGTAACAGTAAAACTTCCAGCATGAAATATTGGTTCGGCAAAAAGTGTAATTTCTTGAGATATCTTTTCCATATATTATATTTCCCGACTTTTGTCGAGATCCCGACTTTTGTCGGGACTAATGTCTTGTAATTTTTTTATATAATTCTTTACAACCCTATACATACCAAAACAAGTGACTAAAAAACCAATTCCGGCAAACACTAAAAATATAACTGGCTTTGTTCCGAAACGCACATCAAGCATTTTGCCAAAAACTAATGCCAACACAATAGGCACGACAATCCATGTCGAAACTTCACCCAGTATCTCCATCGCTGGTTTCCACCACGGACCAGAACTATTTTGATTGTTTTCTATTTTACTCACAAAAATAAAAGGTGTTTAGCCTTTCTTATAGTATAAATGAAAAATATTTCAGATGCAAATTTTAAACAATTACTCCTGTTTTGTCGCTTCAATATCTATTATTACCGAGTCAAGATCAGATATTGCCTGAAGAATTTTATTTTTTATATCACGTAAATTAATTAACAAAATTTGTCTTTTGTATTCATCCTCTGTTAAACCTTTTAAAATTGCAGCATTTAATCCACCATTAAAGGAACTATATACACCCTCAGAAGGCTTTGCTGTTTTACTAAATCTGTCAGGCATTACCATATTGTTCACTTCTACCTCAAGTTGTTCTACGATTTCTATTGCTTCATTAAATTTAGCTTGCTCAATTAATGAATTAGCTCTATCTTCTGCGGCAAACACCTTTCTTTTATTAAAAACCTTATCTGATGTAGCGCCTTCTTTCCCTTGTGGTTGTGAATTTTCCATATATATCTATTATAATAAATAATAACTGAAATACAATATTTTCTAGTTCTAATGATCTAATTATAACTTTTGCACGAAATTATTTCAAGGGCTTATTAGATTAAATTTTTGTATACGAAACCATGTGTCCAGTTTTTCTTACTAGCAAGAACTGTCCTTGCTAGTAAGAACTGTCCTTGCTAGTACGAAATTGGGTTTTGGAGTTCGTTGGGCATATAAAGATTGTATCAGTAATAATATATATTTACTATATTAACTTATTGCTATTGAATTCAGCAATATGTAGCTATTTACTTTCTTTGATTCATTGATATAATTCATTCATGAAAAAAAATAAGTTGAAAAAATCTAAAAAAGAAACTGGGTTACAAAAAGAAATAGTAAAGAAAGTTTCCTCGGGTGGTTTTATATTCTACATGGATAAAGAAACTTTTTGTGTTTATATACTTCTAATAAAGCATAGTAATGGTGAGATTTGGATTCCAAAAGGCAAATTAGAACCGGAAGAAAGCCAAATTGATGCAGCTTTTAGGGAGATAAAAGAAGAAGTTGGAATTGAATATGATCAACTAAAATATATTGACCTTTGTGCCACAGACAGTTATAGCTATGACCTAGATGAAAAACATACTCTATTTAAAGAATTATATATTAATGTGTTTAGCGTAGAGAATAAGCTTGCTCCAACATCTGCCGATTGGAATGATGTAAATAAAAAGATTGAATCTGCAGAATGGTATACTTATCGGGACGCCTTAAATGTTATCACTTTTAATAAAACTGAACTTAAGCGAGCCTATAATATATTTATTAAATCAGTAAATCAGGTAAATAGATTAGTTAATATTGCTGTAGAAAAAATTAGCGCTGACATTTCAAAATTTCCATGTGCATCTAATATTACTTGTATTTTTCTTTATGGTTCTATTTACAAAAAAATACACAAGGCCGACATACATGATACCGATATGACTATTGTCATTAAGGATGACAAGGTAGATATTACACCTTTACTTGTTTTTCTTGAAAAATATTTTGAAAATCTTGATTTTCATATTTATACCAATACTGAAATAAAAAACGACCTTTCTTTTTTCACAAGAGAATTTGTTTTAGAATATGTGACAAAAGGTTTATGTATCTATGGAAAAGATATATTACACGAACAGTATAAAAAAGTAACAAAAGAACAATACATTGAAAGTATATTTATACGTTCTGTGGAATACTTACAATTAGTTAGAAAGGTATATTATTCAAACAATCATAGTTTTGAATATAAACTTGCCTACCTTAAGAAATACGCTACCAGACTTGCACGCTGTATCATTCTCATAAAAGGATACGCTCTTTGGGATGAACTCGAGCGCATGCCTCCTGACCAGATTATTTCATTACTTTTTAAAAAAAAACATCTACCACAAGAGTTTAAAATAGAAGCTAAAGATTCAAAAATGTCATTAGGATATTATTACAGGCTTTTTTGCTATATTGGAAATAATCTTCATGAGATAAGGCGTAATCTTAAGAACAAAGAATAAGAATACCTTTTAGTGTATTCTAACCCAAAATTTCAGAAAATTTTCTATACGATTCTTCTTCAGATAATTGTTTAAAAGGTGCTTTCATAAGCGAGGCTCCGAGTTCTGTGGCTTTTTCTGTTGCGTTCTTTTCTATCAAAACTCTAGCAGCTCTAATGGCATCTACAACAATACCACCACTATTTGGACTGTCTTCATCGTCGAGAATAACATGAAGCGACGCTGGCACTTTACCAAACATTTCACCCACAAGAAAAAGTGATGCTCGCTTATGATCATAATTTTTTTCAGTATACACCATGCGAGCAATAGGTTTTACATCGTCAGTAGAAAGAACGCTACATAAAGCCAATTCTTTGCTTTCTTCTTTTGCATGCGGGCGATAGTGCAGATTGTGATGGTCAGCGTTTCCACCATAATTTGTTTGATCGGATTGTGTAATTTTGAAACCGCGACGTTTGAAAAGTTCAAGAAGCGCACGATTGACAACAGTCGCTCCAAACTGACTTTTTATATCATCACCAAAAAGCACCAGACTTTTTTGTGCAAATCGGTCTATCCATGCTTTATCTCGTCCTAACTTTGTCGGCATGCAATTTACAAAACTACAACCGGCCTCCAGGGCCGCCTCAGCATACGCAAAAGTTGCCTTGTCGCTTCCTGTTGGAAGATAGTTTAACACTATTTCTGCTCCGCTTGCTTTCAATTCTGCCACAACATCAACAGATAACTTTTTACTTTCATGGATAAAATAATCGCGATTTTCATCGATTACACTGTCATATGTTGGTCCTCTTTTAACAATAACCCTACTTGGCTCCAATTCGGCAATCATTATTGTACGATTCGGTTCTGCAACAATAGCTTCGTGAAGAGGCTTATCCACTTTACGTTCATCAATATCAAAAGCCGCGACAAACTCAATGTCGGAAACAGAATATCCGCCAACTTTAAAGTGAATAAGTCCGATAGTTTCATTGGGATTTTTTGAATAAAAAGTCACACCCTCAACGAGACTTTTTGCACAATTTCCAACTCCAACGATTGCAACTTTTATCTTTTTCATATTTTATATTATATGCTCTTTTTAATCATCAACAATTGATCTAAACTAAACGTAACCTCACCATAAGAATCTTTCAGATTAATTAAGATATTGTTATTTGCATCTCTGGAAATAGTCGCAGATTGCTCATCGTGTTTACGTATTTCATTTCTTTCAAAATTATTTTCATACCACGCGATGTATTTCTCTTTTGCTTGTTCCCCAAACAAAACTTCCTCTACTTTTGACCGGAAACAAGAATAAAAATATTCATTCGCACAAAAAACTCTAAATAATGATTTTGTATCGTACTTAAAACTAACCTTTTCCCATTTCTCTAATATTTCAATATATCTCAAAACGTAATCCGTAATTACATTACACATATCAACATATGAAGTGAAATCATAACCAGTTTCCTTTTTAAAACTATCAGAATGCTCGACTACGGCTCTGAATATATTTTTTTGTGCATCAGATAATCCCAAATGATTTTTAAATGCTTTAAAATTAGCATCCATTTTATATAACAAATTTGGATCAATCTTAACTTTAAAATCTCTCTCCAAATCTAAAATTTCTTTTGACTCATCGGGACTCACAAGAACTTCAGTTGTATCTATTGATCGCAGGTTGTTACCAGAAAACCCAACTGCTGTGCTTGAATTAATTCCTAAAGTTTTTTTTAGTACACGCAATCTTTTTTTTGATTCATCTAACAATGGAAGGTCTTTGTTCGCCCTGCTTTTATCAGAAATGTCGTGATCACCATGCCTTACAAATTGCAAAATAATGTTTGAATTTTCTTTATTCATATTTTTATATTTTCACCTAAAAACGCTTTCCTTCATAAATACTACATGATTATATCAAAAGTGCGGGATAAAAGCACAGGAAATTGAAACTACATAAATTATCCAAGATTTAAACCGACCCTTACCTCATTTAGTACTTCTATTTCTTTGGTCGCTTGAAATCCTAAAAATGTATTAACTCCTATACCCATATTGGGCTGAAGTGTGTAGATAGTTACATGAGTAGGTTGTGTGTCTGACTCAATTCCTAACTCTTGATTCATTAATTTGAAAAATTTATCAATATTAGAAATATCACACATAACAATAACGCTAACCCTTTCCCATCTTTGAACTAATCTAAATTCATTTCGATATTTTATAAAAGTTGTATCATTCTTTGACACAAAATCATAAAATAAATTAAGAATTTTTTCCTTAACATCATCACCATATTTTTCTTTTAAATCTCTAATGCAAACCAAACTACAGTGAAACTCTTCTTTCGCCGACAATTCATAACCTGAAACATTTAATTTAGGGGGTAAATTTTCTATGGTTAAAGGCAAATAAATATAGTCATCATCAAATTTATATTTTTCTCTTTTTTTTTCTTCTGGGCTTAAACCCATATTCATTGTTTCATTCATGACTCTAATTATACCAAAGTTTCAGCTCAATTATAATCTTTGAGGGAAACAGGTATATCTGCGTTTTTAGGGGATTCTGAGGCTTCAGAGGGCATATTGGAGGTCTCAGAACCCACTACAGAAACAGGCATAGACTCTTGAGAGCTTGCTGTTGGCGCTTACTTTAAGTTTTCTATAATCTTTGCATATGCATATTCTAATATAATTTATTTCAAAAGCTCATTAAACATCAGTCATATAATTTGTTAAAAATGTTTCAACTGCACGAACAGTATCTTCTTTTAATTTAGCATTACTAGCCGCAACCCAAGCAGCAAAATTATATAATTCTTGATTATCTACCTTAAGCCATTTTTTATTCTGAAAAAGAAAAATAAACAGTGTTGTCATCGCCAATCTTTTATTCCCGTTTTGAAATGGATGGTTCTTTATCATAAAATAAAAAAGTATTGACGCTTTTTTAACGAGTCCCGGATATAACTGTCTTCCTCCAAATGTTTGAAATGGTGACTCTATACATCTTTCAAGAGCATTTGTATAGCGAGTGCTAAAATCTGGAATTGGTTCATCCCAACTCATAGTTTCCTTTGCTAAACGAAGTGCCACATACTCTATATCTACGATTGTAAGTTGTTTTAATTTCATAATTATTCCCTACCAAGGAGTTTTAAGGTCTCTCCATATTCTTTTACAACTTTTTCCACACCTTTTTTAATATCTTCTTTTTTTTCTTCTGTTAGTATGCCTAAATTAGAGCCAGAAACTATTTCATTAACATGTTCCATAGAAATAGCATAAGAACGCCCAATTTTTTCAGCTGGGATTTGTCCCTTTTTTATTTTATTAAAAACTGCGATACGACTAATGCCAAGCATCTTTGCAAGCTCAGCTATAGATATTGCTTTTTTGCTTTTATTTTCCATAATAATTCTTTGTTAATGTAATACATTTTATATGTTAACAATTGTTAACTTATAAGTCAAGCAAGGCTCCTCAAGGTCTCTCCTTTCCCATCATTTTACTCCTCCTCAAGAAAAGACCTTTTCCCGCCATTGGTTTGCGTCTATGTATTATTTTTGTTATAGTTTTTTTGTTGAGCGTGTAGTTCAGTATAGGACGCTACGGGGATGATGTTTAAAAATATAGTTTGAGCGTGTAGTTCAGT